>Ga0209172_10000310_pt1 | contig 138799 bp, 109 predicted proteins | sample LarsenN4metaG_FD_184113 | JGI IMG/M metagenome (GOLD analysis project Ga0209172, IMG submission 184113) | Hot spring sediment bacterial and archeal communities from British Columbia, Canada, to study Microbial Dark Matter (Phase II) - Larsen... ...
CCAGACAGTTCATAATTCAATTCCACATTACCACTAATTTACTCAGGAGAACACTCATCATGGCTAACTTAACAATTTCTAACTTGTCCCCTGCCGGTAGCGAACTTTTCCAAGGTGAAGATAGCTTTATTCATGAACTCAATGAACAAGAAATCAATGATGTTTTGGGCGGGTTGAGAGTTACTATCGGCTGGACTTTGATCTGCGTTGAGTCCTAATGACAAACGTTCATCTCTACTGTCATAGGGATGAATATGATTAAGTAAATTTAATTTAGATTTTGAACCTAAGCTGATTTATTAGCTTAGGTTCAAAATTTTATTATACATACGTCAATACGGTTCAGATAAGATATCTTACAAAACTAATAACTTCTGTAGAAACGTTGCAATATAGTGTCCCTATATCAAATCAGTATAAATAATCCCTAACTGAAGCATATTGACTTATATATGATAGCGATCGCAAGTCTTGTCACTTAGACTGATGTGATTATCCTAGTAGCGCGCCAGGATTAAAACTTGGGCTTAAAAAGCCTAGCAAGTTTCATATCAAACTATATCTATGATTATAGGACTTACACAGCAATACGAAAAATCAAGAGTTTGGACAAGGGGTATAAAAGAGCTAGTGCGTTGGTGTTAGCATAGTGGTAGAGACGCAGGAGCATCGGCAGGGTAGTAAAGCAACTAGGGTGTGTGAGGGTTCTGTCCGCCAAAACTCTCACACTGTTACTTACACTCAGTCTCAAAAGATAACTTTTGTGCCTAAGTCCTGGATTACTTAGCCTAGTGAATCAAAGTTACCCCGTTACTACTATTTTTCGCATAATTTTAGCTTTGCCACACTACTAAAATTATGCGAAAAATATAGTTTGGTGTGAATATCTTACCGACTCCTGACGGAATAGAGACCTTATCTTACAAGAGAATATTATTGCATCAATAATAATTAATCTCTAAGCCATTGAAAAAAACCAGTCTCTTGGAGAAACTGGGGCTATCAATTTGGCTACTTTGAGAATTATTGATTTATATAACTGTAGTGAAATCTAATTTTTCAATTTGCTGCTTTACCCATTCGCTAAATAATTCTGTAGCAATTTTATGGCGTAATAAGTTATTTAATTCTGCTTGAATCACTTCTTCTACTAAGATGAGATGTGCGCCTTTAGAAGTCAAGATTGGCTTAAGTAATTGAGGAGGTTTAGCAGCAAAAACAGCAGCAGAAATCTCTGGTTTTAAATCTTTGCGATATAGTTTACCTTTATAGCCCAATTTTCTGCGTAAATCTTTATTGTCAATATATTTGCGAGCTACATCAAAGAAACTTGTCTCACCTTCTTGAATGGCATAGAAAAGCTCCATTGCTAAATCTTCATCTTCTAATACCACTTCATAACAGACTACACTGACATAATCTAGCTGATGTTCGTAAAAATAAGGCTCAATTTTGTCTGCAAATAAATGAACTGCTAATTTGCCAGATAAAGTATTTTTATAAACTAATTTCTCAAAATCCTCCAAAGAAAGGTAATTTTTATTTAACCATTCCCAAGTATCATCAGCATTCTTGAGATTTTGGCTTAATCTCATTTGGTCAGCGGCTTGCTGTAATTCTTGATCACTGACTGTAATCCCTGCTTGCTCTGCGGCATTTTGGATTATCTTAGAGCTAAGAATATCTTCAATTAATTCAGATGTTTTACAAGATATTTTGATTTGATTAATAATATCCTCACTGGTAATGGTGATTGTTTGTGACATAGTAAGACTCCTAAAACTACATAACTAATTAAAACTTCACAGCTAAATACTTGCTTTCCCAAAAATTACATAACTACCAGATATAGATTTTTTAAAATTGCTAAATCTAAAGTTTTACTCCTCCTTGTTGCAACTTCTTAAACGGATCAATTAAGAAATCAATAATGCGACGTTGACGAATGATTACCTCAGCCGTTGCAGTATCGCCCGGACGCAAGGGAATACATTTATCAGATGAGGGAATGCAGTTTTTTTGTAGAGCAATTTCTAGGTTATACGCTGATACTTTGCCATTAGGAGTATCTATTTCTGATGTAGTAGGAGAAATTTCTACTAATTCCCCTTCGACAATTCCATAATCCTGGAAAGGATAAGCATCAAATTTTAACTTGACTGGTAATCCTGTGCGCAAAAATCCACTTTCGTTAGTAGCCATTTGTGCTCTAATGATTAAAGGTGAACCTTGAGGTGAAATTTCTGCTATCATTGACCCAGGTTGCACAACTGAACCAGCTTTTTGAATAGGTAATTGAAATAAAATACCGTCTACTGGTGCTTTAAGATTGCGTTGCTCTAACTGAATTTGTAGTGATTCAATCTGTCTTTTTGTTTGCGCTATTTCTGACTTAAGTGCAGTAATATCCGTATCTAAATTCTTTTGTTGTTCTTCAATTCTCAGAATAGCTAATTTACCAGAACGAGTTAAAGTTTGATAGCTATTCTCTTGTTCTTCTAAACGTAGGCGAGCTTGCTCAATCTCTGCATTAACTTGGCGAATACTACGTTCGTAACTACTCTGCTGTTCTGCTAGACGTAATTTAGCTTGCTCAACATCTGACTTACTCTGTTCGTATAACTTTTGTTTTTCTTTAGCAATATCTTGCTTTTCGACAACATTAATTTCAGGAACAATACCTTCTTTGTAAAGGTTACTATAACGTTTTACTTCTCGTTGTGTACTAGCTAAACTACTTGCAACCAAGAGACTAGCAGTGTGACTATGACCAATTGCTTGCTTGGCTTGGTTAACTTGTGCTAATTTTTCTTCTCTCTGAAAATTGTAAGCATTGATGAGAGCATCAAGACTGCGCTGTGCTTGGTTGATTTGTGTTTGCTTTTCTAACTGTTGAGATTGATTTTGTTGTTGTTGAGTGGCTAAAGCGACAACTAGCTGATTTTTTGATGAATTTAGCTGTGACAGACGATTTAATTGTCCTTCTAATTTATCTTGAATTTGTCTCAGTTCTGCTTTAGTTAATTCCGAGTCTAAAGTTAATAATGTCTGACCTGCTTTAACTGCATCACCTTCTTTAACTCGAATTTCTGCAACAGTTCCGACAACAGGAGTATCTAGTCTAACTGTCTTTCCCCTAGGTTCTAATCTTCCTCTACTTGTACCAGTTTCATCAACTTTAGATAAAATTGCCCAAGGTAAAATAATAGATACAAAGATAACTAGAAAATATAGTAATCCTCTTGTCCAAACTTGAGGTAAGCTATCTAGCAATTCTTTAGTAGCATTAGACCAATCATCAGTCGTATTTTCTAGACTCTGCACTGGTAAATCATCTTGCTCAATCTTATTTTCTAGTGCTGGTGTTTCTACCTGTTCACTTAATAGGATATTGTTAGGCATCTCGGTTACTAAAGATTGATATTCAAATGAAGATTGTCTCTTGATTAATTACAATTGCTGGAGAGTTAATTCCTGATTGCTTATTCTATTCCTTGCACTTGCTGCTGATTGAGATAGAAATAGTGACCTCGTTTTGCCATTAATTCATCATGATTACCGCTCTCTATCAATACACCTCTATCAAGAACTAAAATTAAATCTGCTTGACGGATTGTAGAGAGACGGTGAGCAATAACTAATGTGGTTCTATCTCGAAGAATAGTATTTAAGTTCTTTTGAATAATTCTTTCTGATTCTGTGTCAAGGTGTGAAGTTGCTTCATCTAAAACTAATAACTGGGGATTACCTAATAATGCTCTAGCAATGGCTATGCGCTGTCTTTGTCCACCAGATAATAACCCGCCACCTTCACCAATTTGGGTTTCATAACCCATCGGGAGCTTTTTAATGAAGTCATCAGCACCTGCTAATTTAGCTGCGGTAATTATTTCGTTTAAAGTTGCACCTGGGTGACCTAAACTAATATTTTCTCGAATTGTACCGCCAAATAAAAATGTATCTTGATCCACTACTCCTACTTGTTGACGTAAAGAAGTTAAGGAGAGGCTGGTAATATCTTGTCCATCAATTAATACTTTCCCGTCTGTAGGTGGATACAAGCCTAGAACCAATTTAGAAATAGTAGTTTTACCTGAACCACTACGGCCTACTAATGCAACCATTTGACCTGGTTTAATGGTAAAGCTAAGATTTTCTAAAATATTGTTATCACTTTCTGGATGATAACGAAATGTCACATTATCGAATCTAATATGACCTTGCAGTTTGGTTAGACTTTGCCGTGATTGAGAAAGTAAGTTTTCTTCTGGTTCTGTATCTAAAACATCATTAATACGTTCTACAGCGATAATTACTTCTTGCAACTGATTCCATAACACTGTTAAGCGTTGGAATGGGGTAATAATATTGCTCATGAGCATATTAAATGCTACTAATTGCCCAATTGTTAATTGATCATGAATTACTAAATAAGCTCCAAACCAAAGTAAAGCTGTAGTCATCACACCTTGGATGAGGTTACTAAAAATTTGTAAGCGGTTATTAATGACTTGACCGGAAAAAGTAGTTTTAACTTCTTTATTTAATAAGTCTTCCCAGTGCCAACGTACTGTTTGTTCAACTGCTGTTGCTTTGACTGTTCTAATACCAGTTAGAGCTTCAATGAGATAACTACTTTCAGTTGCGATCGCACTAAATATTTCTCTAGATGTTCTTTGTAAAAATGGCGTAGCAATCAATGCTAAAGCTGCAAAAGGTGGCACAATTACCAACGCTAATAATGCCATTTTCCAACTGTACCACCACATTAATCCCACATAGATAAATACAGTCAGTAAATCTAGGAGAATAGACAATGCTTCGCCAGATAAAAAGCGTTGGATTTTACGATTTTCTTGGACGCGGGAGAGAATATCACCTACATAACGAGACTCAAAGAAATTTAACGGTAATTTTAATGTGTGGCGAATAAATGCCACAATTAATGCTAAATCTACTTTATTTGCTGTGTGATCGAGGAGGTATTGCCGTAATCCCATCATCGCCACTCGGAACACGCTAAAAATTAGTAGTCCTATCCCGACAGCGGTGAGAGTTAATTCCGAACGTTGTACAACTACTCTGTCTAAAATTAGCTGGGTGAATAAGGGTGTAATTAGCCCAAATATTTGAATAAATAAGGAAGCGACAAACACCTCCAGCATTACTAAAGAGTATGGCTTGAGTAGCTCAAAGAATTGCCAAAAGGGAGTAGATGTTTCTTTCACATCTTTGAGCATTGCTGTTGGTTGTAGCAGCAGTACGTAGCCACTCCAATTAGCTTTAAATTCTCGATGACTTAAGGTGAGTTGTCCAATTGCAGGGTCGGCTACAATCACGTTTTTAGCAGTAATTTCGTAAACAACAATGTAGTGTTTACCTTCCCAGTGAACGATCGCAGGTAAGTTTTGTTTAGCTAATTGATCTAAACTGGCTTTAACGGGTCGAGTCGAAAAACCGATGCTTTCAGCCGCTACTGACAAACCCCGTAAAGATGCACCATTACGATCTACATTGGCAAGATCCCGTAGACGATTCACACTAAACCGTTTTCCCCAATAGCGAGAGATCATGACTAAACAAGCTGCTCCACAGTCGGAACTGCTTTGTTGAGCATAAAACGGGTAGCGGCGCAATGTTTTTTGCCACAAATGCCCAATTCTTTGTGTAGGTGTAGGAAAATAGGCTTTGCTAATCTTGGCTTCTGATTTCTGCTCGGTTACTGGTGTGACAAATGACTCGATTTGATCTTGATTGAGGGATGTAACTGTATCTATTGCTGATTTATCATCGGAGTTCCCCATTAGGGAATGACGAATTTGGGCAATACTCCGCAAATGTTCGCGGATTTGAGGATATTTCACCATTAATGGTGATAACACTTCACTGGAAATAAAACACAGTTGTAAATTTACACTCGCTCTTGCAGCATAAGCCTGATATTGTGATTCTGGAAATAGTGTAAATTCTCCGAATGATGCGCCTTCTTCTAAAGAAGTAATCAGTTCACCTGCATCATTTAATAACCGGACTTTGCCAGTTATAACTACGTAAAGACCAGATTCCACATCAGTTCCTTGCCAGAATTTCCCGACTTTGGGATTGAGGAATTTAATTTGTTGCAGACATTGGTTAAATTCGGTTACTGAGAGAGTATAACCAAGAGCATGATTAAATTGTTCTAAAGAAATGCTTGTGGTAGATAAATTACTCGTCATACTTATTTCAGGCTTGCTCTAATTGTGTGAAGATAAAATCAGAATTTTCTGAAGTATTTTGAGTGTCCAAATTACCGATTAAAATTTTTGAACCATTCCCTGGCTGATTTTGATGATTTTGTGATTGGTTCTTTCTCGGAATAGTGGATAAACCCATCTGTTTGAGCAAGCGTTTGACGTGGCGATCGCTAATTTCTATGCCAAATTCTTTCGCTAAATGTTTCTCTAAATAATTAGCTGTCCATCGCTGAAAAGGATATCCATAATCGCGGGGATTACTGTTAATTAGTTCTCTTAAACGTTCTATATATTGGTCATTGACGGTTTTAGGACGACCAATGGGGCAATCTTGCCATTGGTGAGCCATTCCCGCACGAGCTATGTGCATCCAATGTCTGACGGTTGCGGGAGAACAACCTAATCTGCGACAAATAACTGTTTGTGATTTACCATCATCTGCCAGCAACATAATTTCAATACGTTGGCGGTAAGATGGTGATAAGTTTTCTTGCAAACTTTTTTCTAATAGTTTGCGTTGAAACGGTGTTAAATACTTACCCTGAAAATTTTGTGGTCGATATTCAGACATACTGCTTTCAGTAAAATTTTGAAGTTTTATGTTATTTTTTTTACTCTATTTCTCAACCTTTCAGCCTACTAAATAGGTAAAATGGAGAATTTTTGGTACGAGTTTTGTACCAAAACTAAAACTCTTTTATTTATTCAGTCTAATTTTTAGGTTTTATGCAAAAAACTTTGGTTTTGATGTTGCGTAACACTAGACTAGAGAAAAAAGTATAAAATAAAACTTACTTATCTGAAGCGATTCCCTTAATCCTGCGCACTCTGAGTCAACAAGACTCATCACAAAAACGAAACTCCCCCCTACTAGTAGTGGAAGTCTTCAGCGAATCTATACAAACCACAGACTACCGTAGCAAACCTTCTAAGTATGCTGTTCTCGAAATTACGGAATACTGTATTATTTTTGGCTCAATTACAGGAATAGTAACAGTATGCACCCCAGCAGAACAATTCTCTGATGCTGTCGCATTCCCAGGATAAGAGCGCATCATTTCTACGACTTTTCTACAGTTGGAGTTGAGTACAGGAGAGGTTTTGAAAGGATGAAAGTATACTTTATGAAGTTGGATCAGCGATCGCACCCATAAATAAAATGCTACCTGTCTGATTGTCGCGGATTACACAAAAGAAGGGACGGTCAACAATCATGTTAAATGGTGCTTGTGGCTGTCTGATGGAGGTCGCAACTATACCTACGGAAGTAGCTGCACTAGCTTCTGTACCTTCTTCGTTGACTTCTACAAAAGTTTTATGTCTCACTTGGCTGATAGCCAGATTTTTTCCCATACCGGAGAAATTGGCTTGTTTCGTAAAGGCTTCACCCATACCTAAAGCTGTCAGTGCATCGTTGAGGGTGATATCATAGTCTGTCTGAAACCGAGGTAACTTGATTGAGCCTTCTCGCTGGCTAAATTGAGACATCCATTTGTCCCAGTTTTCAGCATTCAAGTTTTGAGAAAAAGCTTTCAGGTCAGAGTTCTGTTTGGGTAGAAAAACGTATAGGCTCACTTTACCATCCTGACCATAAGGTAAACTGACAGCCTGAAATTGTTCTGTTTCGTAGTATTTATATTCACCCGTTTGCGACATCATTGGGTGTTGTTTTTGCTGAGTTGATGAGATGTAAAAAGGCTGGGGTTTGGTTTGACTTTGATCAAATTTTTCACTCCATTGACCCTTAAAATATATGGCATTCAGCAAAAACAACATTTGATTTGGTTCTATTTTGTCAACAATGCTGTCGATTTTACCTTTGGTATTATCTTTTACCCATTTGTTAATCGTATTCGTAGTAGCAGCATCCTGAAAGTCTAATGTTGTGACTTTGGCTTGGTAGAAGTCTTTTGCTTGTTGAATAAACTCTGGACGCAGACTAGCATTTTGATTCGCCCACAATGAATTAGCAATTTGCAATTGTACATTCTGAGCAGGACTTGCTAGCAGCCGATGAAGCGAAGCGTAAGCAGAGTTAAGTTCTGGTAGATTGATACCCTGCAGTTCCAGAGTCTTAGCCATTGCTTGTTGAGTAGAGCCACTAGCACCGTTGTAGGTCATGGACAGAGCGATCGCAATACTGCTAGGCGAAACAAAGATATTTTTGCTGCTGCTGTCTTGCTTCCAGATTTCCTGAAACAGTTTAAAGCCAAATTTATTGTTAGCAGAGATAATTTTTGGATCGGGAATTAGTGTTTTTTTTTGCACTGATGACGTTGTTGGAGATAGCTCGGATTGGGCTAACGCACTTGTACTATCATTCACCTGGGAACAACCTAAAACTCCAAATAAGACCACGCTAGCTGCTGCTAGAACATAACGTCTTCCTAAGCTAACAGCGTAACGTCTTTGCAGGAAACTTCCTTTCACACCACTGAATTTCTGCCGATTCATTACTACTACCTCGTGTGCCGAAATGTTTGATCTGTTTACCAAAGATTGACGTTAATGCTGTGTTTAATATCTAAATTCTGCACTAACAACACTTTAAATACTCTGTGGTTACAGTTTTGGTAACGGTAATTTTGCGGCAAAAATCAACGGTGACTGCGCAACCTCATAGTAAATATACTCAATAAAAGTAGATTTATTTTTAATACATTTTTCTAAAAAAAAATTGTATTTCAAATTACAAAATAGGAAGCAGGGAGTGGGTAAGTTATTCAGTGTTAAATTTTAACTATTACCTTTCCCCCACAACCCATAACCTGTAACCTAATTAATTAGCAACAGTCCACCACGCCAGACCGTAGGGTTGAGATGATTCGTTGACTTGCTTACGGAACTGCACACGAATTTTGTAGTTACCAGTAGCAGGTACAGGACAAAAAATGTGTTCTACGCTATCGATGTCACTAATGGAAGTGCAAATTGCGGCTGAATCAGGAGTTTGAGCATCAGCTTTCACTAGATAAAGGTCTAAATTATTTAAACCGCGATCGCTAAATTTTTCTCCCACATCATACATCTGATTTTTATTAGTATCATTGAGTTCCACTAAACGATCCCAAGCTAAAGTAATAGCGACATAACTACCCTGCTTTAACGGTTTTGCTAACGTATAATCAACAGGATTATTAACATCTACTTGCCGAAAATCCCAACCAATGGGGGGAACAGCAGCAGTTGGTTGCCATTGACCACTGCTAAATTGTTGATAAGCACGAAAGACATTTAAATGACCTGTACCCATTTGAGCGTCCAAAGGAACTTTTGGATTTTGGTAGGCATCAGAAGCTAGCCAATTTTGGTTTTGTTTATCAATTAAAGTCCGCGTTGTGCCTAACAGCAAACCATTACCCTGATCTTGGATTTTTTCTGCGGAATTCAGCAAAATAGTTTTCATTACTTGATGGCGACGGCTATCAACACTCCAGTTGGGTTGCTTTTTGCGTAGCTGTCTATCGCCAAATTCTTGGAGTAAAGCTACTGTAGCTGTAACATGAGGCGCAGCAAAGCTTGTACCTGTGACTTTATTTAATTTGCCATCAGGATTTAACACTGGAATATTACTACCTGGTGCAACTATACCTACAGCACGTCTTCCATCTAAATTAAATTCCCTGCCAGCTAGTCGTCCACTTACACCTTGATTCAAACCAGCCAGATTGGAAACATCGACTTTATTAAAGATTCCTCCACGCCGGGATGAAAAAGCCACATTGATTCCGTTAAAATTATCTGTAGGGATAGGAATACCACCTTTACCTTGATTGCCGGCGATCGCGTACAAAACATCATGAACACGACTAGACCAGTCAACACATAACGTCAATAAAGCGTTACCATCTAAAGCAGCATCAGGTCGAGGATCGCGGTTCAAAGGTTCGCCAAAACTAAAGTTAATTGCACGAACATCACCGCTATTTTGCAAAGCAATATGTTGAGCCGATAAACACTCTTCCGGTTGACCCGTATTTCTTGTAGAACCTACAGCAGTAGAATAAAGTCTCGCTTGTGGAGCAACTCCAGGGAAAGCTTTATCTCGACTGACCATAACCCCCGCCACATTGTAAGCATGAGGGTCAACACCATTATTAGATTTAGCTGGCCCATTACGTGAAAAAACTGCTGCTAAAGATACAGCACGATTTTTAGACACCGCTTTATCCCAGCCAAACATCCCAGGACGACCAATTTCTACCTGACCGATCGCAATTTTCCGACCTAGCAGATTATAAGGAGGTTGATGTAATTTCAAAACATCAATACCATCAGTTCCCAAAGAACTTTTTAAAGTCAAAGCCAAAACCGGCAAACTCACACAGGAAGCACCAAAACCCCACAATATCCAAGTTAATTTTTTAGTCATAGTCATTAGTCATTAGCCATTAGCAATTAGTCACTAGTTATTAGTTAACAGTCAACAGTCAACAGTTTTTCTTCCCATTCCCTAAAATTCTCAATATTTTGTTACAGTATTTTGTTACAATACTTACAGACGAGGACGCTTAAAAACCCACTAGCCATGACCCAAAACCGATCTGAGAAACCCATTGTTATTTCTCCATCTATCCTATCAGCCGACTTTAGTCGTTTAGGTGACGAGATTCGTGCTGTAGATGCAGCTGGAGCTGATTGGATTCACGTTGATGTAATGGACGGTCGTTTTGTACCTAATATTACGATAGGCCCTCTGGTAGTGGAGGCGATTCGTCCGGTCACAAAAAAACCTCTGGATGTTCACTTAATGATTGTTGAACCAGAGAAGTATGTAGAAGGTTTTGCCAAAGCAGGTGCGGACATTATTTCTGTACATTGTGAACATAACGCTTCTCCACACTTGCACCGCACTCTCGGACAAATCAAAGAACTCGGTAAGCAAGCTGGGGTCGTACTTAACCCTGGTACTCCTTTAGAACTAATTGAATATGTTCTGGAACTGTGCGACCTAGTATTAATTATGAGCGTTAACCCCGGTTTCGGTGGTCAAAGCTTTATCCCTGAAGTTGTACCTAAAATCCGCAAGCTGCGTCAAATGTGTGATGAGCGCGGTTTAGATCCTTGGATTGAAGTAGACGGCGGATTGAAGGCTAATAATACTTGGCAAGTTTTAGAAGCAGGCGCAAATGCAATTGTTGCTGGTTCTGCTGTATTTAACGCCAAAGATTATGCTGAAGCGATTACCAATATTCGCAACAGCAAGCGTCCTACACCAGAATTAGCGAAAGTTTAATTTTGTTTGGTAGTTTGTATTAACTAAAGAAGCATAAATAAAGTTAGGGTAGGAAATTTCCTACCCTAACTTTTTGCACCGTCTAAATAAAAAAAGGTGGGTTATACCCACCTTAATGTTTACTGAACTCTAAACTTATTTACGACTACCCAACCATTTAGCGGCGGCTATACCAATAATCCCTGCGACCACGGGGTTGCTGAGGAACTTGATAATCCCTGGCTGTTCTGCTAAAACTTCCCGGAAAATGTCGGGGTGGTTGTGGTAAGCGAAGGACGCAAGCCGACTGACATCATCAGCATTCATGCGGCTGGCGTGGTGTGTTGAGAGACCTAACTGCTGTTCTAGGTGGCGTTCGTCTAAGCCTCTTTGCTTGAAATGTTTGAAAAAGGCGCGTGCGACATCGTCGCGTTCGTTGGGTTTAATTTGGGCGATCGCTCTTTGTAATTCCGGCTCCATTTGGCTGGGGGGAATCCGTTCTGGTTGTAAAGAACGATTGAACAAATTACGTCGTTGATCTGGCGTTGTCCGTTGGGCAAAATCGTCGAAGGTTTCGTATTGTGTACCAGAATCACTACTTACATCATCTAGAGATTCAGTATTGCCTTCAGCTAAATCTCTCATGATTTGCCGTCTATATTCTTCGCTACTAGTCACTTTTCCCATCTCCTTCTAGTTTTAGAAGTTTGTAGTTATAATTCAAATCTTGACTACGAACTCCATTAGGTATATTGGATTTGATTAGTTTGAGTATCGTATTTGGCAGTCAAAATTAACTTTTTATCAGGGCCATAAACCAGAACAGTTAAATCTTGATTAGGGAAATTTCTCCGAAAACCTTGTGCTAAAGATTTAGCTAAAGGCTTTACTTCGTTAGGACGCACTTGAGGAGAAATTACAACACCTAGTTTATTGTTGTCGCGTACATAAGCATCTTGAACTAATCCCTTCGATGTTTGTACAACCCAATTACCAAAACTTTGTCCTGTTGGGGTATTACCTCTTTCCAACTCCGAGTAAGTTACGTTTCTGCCAATTGCAGGTGGTGCGGTAGTGCGATCGCTTTGTGTCAATGTTCCGCCAGCACAAGCAGTAGTTACCATTAACACTAAAATTAAAACAAAAGTCGTAATAATTTTTCGACTTTGTTTTAGAAATATCATATCTTTTCCTCCTCTTACAACCTTATTTCAAATAGCATATTTAATGGTTACTGTATATCTAGTTTTTGCATATATAAAATTATTAATCTTATGGAGATAAATCATCGTTGTAAAATAGTTTTAGGGATGTAGAGATAATAAGAATATCTCTACAATCACTACTATATTGACACCAAGGAAAGCTGCTCAAGACCTAAGAACGAGATTTAATCAAGCTTCTTTTTCACGTTGTCTTTAACATCTTCAACGCCGTGACGTACTTGACTTTCAGCTTGCTTGGCTTTTCCTTCTGCTTGATCTTCAGGATCACCAGTAACATTTCCTAATGCTTCTTGTGCTTTACCTTCGATGTTTTTAGCTGTGGCTTTTGCTCTTTCCTCTAGACTCATTTTACACTCCTATAATTTATAAAGAATTAGCTCTCAAAGTAATTAAATTAGCTTTGAAAATCTGTGGTTATCACCTTATACAATCTAACTTTATGAACTTAAGACAACTTCCACCACAGGATACATTCTTTATCTATTCACAAAGACATAAATTTCCAGCAATAGAGATGATGAGACTATCTCATTTGGTTCACATAGATGACATACTAATTATGCTTTTCGCTCGTAAAAAAACCTTACTCCTATATTCAGAGTTTAATAAATACAACAAGGTCTAAGTTTTTCATTCAGCAGAAAAAATACTATGACAATATTGGTAAGATGAATGACAAATAGATAAGAATTATTCAAACAGGGGTTATATTAACGCTAACGACTAGTCTTTATTTAATAAAATAAATGAGCAATTAACTCAATCAAAAACCCAGTTCCTTTTATAAAGCAACTGGGCTAATAATAGATTGATTAAAATTAAGGAGATCCTGTGTTTATCTAATCTAGAAAACCCATCAGATTCTCGGAATCATCAATATCATTGGGAGCAACGGGACGATTACCCATCACAGAGTAGTTACTGGAAATAACTAACGCACTAGAAGAAATCGGACGAATTCCTGACAAATTAATGCTGTCAACTACTTGAATAGTATTAGCAGCAATAGGACGAATTCCCATCACATTCATTGTTTCAACCACTTCCAAATGACTAACTCCAATGGGACGTGATCCTGCACTGGAAAATGTTTGAGACACTTGTAAATCACTACCAACAATAGGACGTTCCCCTGCAATGGCTAACTTTCCTACTATCTCTTGTTTGTTCGATTTTTCTATCTGCACGGGTAAATTAGCACCTTTTTCTACTTGCTCTTCATTCAAGCTATGACCTTGGTTATTTTCAACTTCCACCGTTGTTTCTCCTTTAAGTTTGGCACGTCTTTGCCGAGGGCTGACCGTTTTGCCATTAGTGCTGATGGTCATAACTAGACACCTCTGGTTTGTTAACTTGACTTTACAATATTTAAGGAAAGCTTAAAATATTTCCTATATATGAGAGTTTAACCTTAAATAACCTTGCATAGATATAAGTATCTTCAAAACTGATACATAAGTAAATTTAAACTGCGAATTTTTGTAAAATAAGATTGCTGAATAGAAAAGGGATTGGGACTGGCGACTAGGGACTGGGGATTAAGTGAAAAATATATCTTGTCTTCCTTGCACTCCTACACTCCTAAACCCCTACATTCAATCCCTAACGCTACTATGAAATAGGGTATTTTTTAGTACAAATGTATGACAGAATTTGGTCTGCAAGCTCCCTTTAGTCCGACTGGCGACCAACCGCAAGCGATCGCACAGTTAGTTGCTAGCATTGAAGCGAATAACCGTTACCAAACCTTATTAGGTGCAACGGGAACAGGGAAAACATTTTCTATAGCAGCAGTCATTGAGAAAGTGGGTAAGCCGACTTTAGTTTTGGCGCACAATAAAACCTTAGCTGCACAACTTTGTAATGAGTTGCGGGAGTTCTTCCCGAAAAACGCTGTGGAGTATTTCGTCAGCTACTACGACTACTATCAGCCAGAAGCCTATATTCCCGTTACCGATACATATATTGAAAAGACGGCGGCGATTAATGATGAAATAGATATGCTGCGTCACTCAGCCACGCGATCGCTATTTGAACGGCGCGACGTGATTGTTGTAGCATCAATTAGCTGTATTTATGGTTTGGGTATCCCCTCGGAATATCTCAAAGCCGCTATCCCCTTAAAAGTAGGTATGGAAGTAAATCAACGTGAGATTTTACGGGATTTAACTTCAGTACAATATAGTCGCAACGACCTGGAAATGGGACGGGGACGTTTCCGTGTCCGGGGGGATGTTTTGGAAATCGGCCCCGCCTACGAAGATAGAATTATTCGTGTAGAATTCTTTGGCGATGAAATTGACGCAATTCGCTACATAGACCCAGTGACAGGGGAAATTCTGCACAGTTTATCAGCTGTCAATATCTATCCAGCCCGTCACTTTGTCACTCCAGAGGAACGCTTAGAAATCGCCTGTGAAGATATCGCCGCCGAATTAAAACAACGCAAAGCCGAACTAGAAGCAGATGGTAAATTAGTAGAAGCGCAACGCATAGACCAACGTACACGCTATGACTTAGAAATGTTGCGGGAAGTTGGTTATTGTAACGGCGTAGAGAATTATTCCCGCCACTTAGCAGGAAGACAAGCTGGAGAACCGCCAGAATGTTTAATTGATTATTTTCCTAAAGATTGGCTATTAGTAATTGATGAATCTCACGTTACTGTGCCACAAATTCGCGGTATGTATAACGGCGACCAAGCCAGAAAAAAAGTATTAATTGAACATGGATTTAGATTACCGAGTGCAGCTGATAATCGTCCTTTAAAAGCTGAAGAATTTTGGACAAAGGTGAATCAATGTATTTTCGTTTCTGCTACGCCAGGAATTTGGGAATTAGAAATTTCTGAAGATAGAATAGTTGAGCAAGTAATTCGACCAACTGGGGTGATTGATCCAGAAATTTTTGTCCGTCCCACCGAAGGACAAATTGATGATTTGTTAGCAGAAATTCAAGACAGAATTGACCGTCAAGAACGGGTATTGATTACCACTTTAACAAAACGCATGGCAGAGGATTTAACTGAATATCTGCAAGAACATAGTATTAAAGTACGTTATCTACATTCAGAAATTAATTCCATTGAGCGCATTGAGATTTTACAAGAATTGCGCGAGGGAAACTTTGATGTTTTAGTGGGTGTAAACTTACTGCGGGAAGGTTTAGACTTACCAGAAGTTTCTTTAGTAGCAATTATGGATGCTGATAAAGAAGGATTTTTACGCGCCGAACGTTCTTTAATTCAAACTATAGGTAGAGCCGCGCGTCACATTCGAGGACAAGCAATTTTGTATGCTGATAATTTAACAGATAGTATGATCAAAGCCATTGAAGAAACTGACAGAAGGCGGGGAATTCAAATGGCATATAACCGAATGCACGGAATTACACCGCAACCGATTGTAAAAAAATCAGGTAATGCAATTTTGTCTTTCTTAGATATTTCTAGAAGATTGAATGCTACAGATTTACAAATTGTCGAAGAACAATTAGGAGAATTGCCATTAGAGCAGATTCCCGAATTGATCACTCAACTAGAAACCCAGATGAAAGAAGCAGCGAAAAAACTAGAGTTTGAAGAGGCAGCAAAACTGCGCGATCGCATCAAACAACTACGCGATAAAATGCTGGGACGCTAGTAGATCAGTAGTAAGGAAACCCAACACCGAGATATAGGTTAGGCTTTCGATATCTGTGTTGGGTTAAGCACAGCATAACCCAACCCTGTATGTATAAATTGGTGCTATTTGAAGGTAAGCTGAAAGAACACCTATCAGTAGCGATTTATTCTATCCCACAAAAAAATCGTCACAGCCCAAAAATCAGCATAAATAATGAATTTTGAAGAAGTATTAAAAATTTTAGACACAGCTGTCTTTAATAAAGCAAACAGACACCTGAAAGACGTAGAAATAATTGTCCTGCAAGGATCATGGGAAGGACTTAGTTATGATGAAATTGCCAGCAATGCAACTTATACAGAGGCTTATCTTCGGCAAATTATAGGTTTTAGTCTGTGGAAATTACTTGCAGACGTATTAGGGGAAGAGGTAAGCAAGACGAACTTTCGTGCAGCAGTTGAACGTTTATACAATAGGTATCAAAATATTCTACCAACAGAAGTAAATCTAGATAGTTCTATTACTGTTGAAAATAAATTTGTGCCGGGATGTCCAGAAGGTTCAGTGCCACTAAACTCCCCATTTTACATTCAGCGCGTACCACTAGAAAAACATTGTTATGAAACAATTCTCCAACCTGGTTCTTTGATTCGGATTAAAGCCCCTGAAAAAATGGGAAAAACATCCTTGCTGGATAGAATTATCGCTCACTCAAAACAGCAAGGATACCACACAGTACGTATAAATTTATTGCAAGCAGAAACAACGTTTTTTAGGAATTTAGATAAATTTTTACAATGGTTTTGTTTTTACGTTAGTCGCAGATTAAAATTACCTAATTTGTTAAATAAAACTTGGGATGAGTATAGAGGTAGCATTGTTAATTGCACCGCATATTTTGAAGATAATATTTTATCCCAAATCGATAATAATTTAGTTTTAGCATTAGATAACGTAGATATAATTTTTCAATATCCTGAAAGTTCTCAAGGATTTTTTGCTATGTTACGTACTTGGCATGAAGAAGCCAACATTTCAGAAATTTGGGAGAATTTACGATTAATTGTGGTACATTCTACTGAAGATTATGGCTCATTAGATATAAATCGATCGCCCTTTTGTAATATTGGTTTAGTATTTGAATTAATAGAGTTTACCACAGAACAAATTCAGAATTTAGTCCAGCTTCATAGACTTGATTACAATCAAAACCAGGTGCAGCAATTAATGTCTCTAATTGGTGGACATCCATATCTAATTAGATTAGCACTTTATCACCTAGCACTTGGGCAAACACTAGAAAATTTTTTACAAACTGCTCCCACAAATGCTGGAATTTATGAAGAACATTTACGGCAACTTTTGCATTATTTGCAAATCAATCTTCCTCTAGCGAAGGCATTTAAGCAAGTAGTTACGGCAACAGAACCAGTTGCTGTAGCAACTATTCCAGCATATCAGTTATACAGTATGGGATTGGTTAAGAGAGTAGGCAATAAATTAGAACCACGTTGTCGATTATATCGACAATATTTTCAGGAACACTTATTAGGATTGTAAGTTTCCAGGCTATTTCTAACTAGTCTGTACTAACAGGCGATCACTATAAAAATATCAACAGTTAGTTAGTAGGGTGCGTCAGTTATGAATCAATTCTTGGGATAGTTAGGTTTTCTCCCACTGACGCACCCTAAATCTACTGAACACTATTTCCAGCATGAAAGCGTATAGCGTTGACCGTTCCACGTAGTCCAACCAGTGGTTCTATTGTTTGTGGGCTTGGGTAAATACCATTGATTGCCATCAGCATGACGGAAGTACAATCCACCGCGATTCCCTTGACGTGGTTCTGTTAACGCCACCCAGCGCGAACCATTGTCAGAAAAGCTGCCCTTCCAACGCACGGCAGAACTGGTACTGCAAGTATCACCGTTACAGGTCGTTCGACTATCATCAACCACATCCCATCTCATGCGGGCTGGTCGTCCGTCGATATTACAATCCCAATAACCGCCCCACCATCCAGAAACCTGACCGGCAGGGGAGGGAGAGGAAACGACGAAGGATAAAGCGATCGCAGATGATAGAGTTAAAAGCGATCGCTGCATTACAGTCATCATAAAATTACCTCTCATTTTTAAAACCAGACTGAACAAAAGAAAGATATGTTTTTTATTCCCATCAAAACAGCTAGCGTCTCGCAGAGAAGCGTTCACGGAGTGGTACGCTCGCAATGACTGTAATTAATTTTGCGTGGTTACTTATAAAGAGGGTTCTGAGGGATAAAAGTGGCATCATTTCTGAAAAGGTCACTACCATCAGAAGGGTCAATCCAAAGTTCAAAATTTTTATGCCTGATATAGTGAGAACGGAAATTATAGGATTCAAAAGATACTCCTTGACCTGCAACTCCCGACCTTTGACAGAAGGTAGCATCTTCTTGAAATAGTTGACTACCATCATTTATAGCTAATTTCAGCCTGAAATTCTGATGTCTTAAAAAATGCCCAGGAAAATTAATTGATTCAAATGATGTACAACCCGAATCTGCTAATCCATCTCGAAGACGAAAAGTAGCATCTTTTCTTGCTAATTCATCATTAGGAGGTTCAATATATCCTAAGTAATCCCGATGACGAATATAGCGATCTCGAAAATTATAAGAACTAAAGGAGAAAGTCCCACGTCTTCCCTGTGCTGATACCTGTGACATTGGTAAGTTACTGGCGATCAGACAAGTTGCTACTGTTGCTGCAACACTAACTTTTTGGAGTAATTTAGAGAATTTCATAGTTGTAATCCTGTCTTTTGTAATGGACTAATAGGTGTTTGAGTGAGGTCATCTAATTTCAATTAACTAAGATTATGTGCCTTGATTTAATTGCTGTCTATACATAAAAAATCAGTAATTTAACTGATAATTTATCATCTAATAAAGTCTGTTTTATATAAAAAAGCATAAAATGTCATAAAAAGTCAGGTAAATACCAGACAGATGTTAACTGCAACCACTAAAACCCAATCAAATAAGTAGCTGAATACAGTTAAATTTAAATATTACATAAATTTACAATTAAGATGAACTGGTTAACACAAAAGGGGTTCAGCTTACTTGACATCGCTGACTGAGTACTTTACTAAACTCCTGACATTTTATGTATAGACAGCCAGATCATTAAATTGCATAATTCAATTCAAATATGAATTAACGTTCTAAATAACAAAATAACTCGTAAATTCATCAGGTTAATTGCAGGACATTCAGCCACGATTTAACTCTTGTTCTAAGTTATCAAAGTTGACAGCAAATACATCTACTTGTTCACGGACAAGGGCTACAAGAAAATCACGGCTGTTTAACCCTGCAATGTGAGCAGCTTTTTCTTGATAAATTTCTCCCTTTTGATACCAGTAAATAGCAGCAGCTAGCCGCATATCACGCACAAATTCATCTGGGGAAAGACGACGGGCTGATAATATTTCTTCAGGTAAGTCTAGATTTACTCTGAATCATGTGTCTTAATTGGTTCTTGGATTTCAATCTTTTTGTTTTTTCACCAAGATACGCATTAGGAGTTGTCATGTTCACAAAAATCCACATCCAGCACATTCGCCAGATGTTTATTTTGTGCTTCCTGCTGTGTATTAGTAGTTCTCACCCAGCACTAGCAGCAGGTGTCTTGCGACTTAGTATCAATCCTCGTGCGGCTAGGCACAGTATTAGCCCATTCATCTATGGTATTAACACCTATGGTATGGATGATCGCCAATTTGCTTCACTCAATCAGGCAATCAAGCCATCAGTTGTTCGTTGGGGCGGTAACACTACAACTCGCTACAACTGGGAGAATGATTTTTATAATACTGGCAACGACTACTATTATGAAAATATCCCACCAGATCGCTCACAACTTCCTCATAATTCTACAAGCGATCGCTTTGTGCAACGCAACCAAAAAGCTGGAATTCAATCATTAATCACTGTTCCCCTCATCGGCTGGGTAGCCAAAGCTAAAACTGGTGCAAATCCCCTCGAACACCCCTATAACTGTGGCTTTAAAGTCAGTATCTATGGCGCACAACAATCAACAGACCTGTATGATTCTGATTGTGGTAATGGTATTCGTCTTGATGGTTCACCAATAACTGGCAATAATCCCACCGATACCAGCATTGCGATTCAACCAGATTTTGTCCGCCGTTGGGTAACCCATCTAGTCAGCAAGTTTGGTAATTCCTCAGATGGTGGTGTCCGTTTCTATGGACTAGATAATGAACCCGGTATTTGGCGAGAAACCCACCGGGATGTTTTCCCTGGCTATTTAAGTTACCAAGAACTACTCAAACGCAACATTGATTATGCAGCTGCTATTCGCCAATCTGACCCAAATGCCAAAATTTTAGGGCCAGTACAGGATGGCTGGACACGTTACTTTTACTCATCTTATGGTAAATATCCTGATGCAACTGCTGAAGCTGACCGCAACAACCATAATGGTATGCCCTTCGTTGCTTGGTATCTGAAGCAACTCCATACCCATGAGCAAAAAACAGGCCAGCGTACTATCGATTATTTTGACCTTCATTACTATCCCCAGGCAACAGGTGTCTCACTTTCACCAATTGGCAATAGTACAACTCAAGCACTCCGCCTCCGCAGTACCCGTTCCCTTTGGGATAGTAGTTATGTTGATGAAAGCTGGATCAAAGATACTGAAAATGGCAACACCGCTGTGCAACTGCTCCCGCGAATGCGTAATTGGGTAAATCAATATTACCCGGGCTTAAAGTTAGGAATTACTGAATATAACTGGGGTGCAATTGATACAATGAATGGAGCTTTAGCCCAAGCCGATGTATTGGGAATTTTCGGGTGTGAGAATGTAGGATTAGCAACTTTCTGGGGTGCAGCAGCTTACGACAAGAATGGAAACAAGATACAACCAGAATTAACTGCCGATTTACCGATAGCATTTGCCTTTCGGATGTACCGCAACTATGATGGCGGAGGTGGTAAATTTGGTGATACCAGTATTTCTGCCAGTAGTACCAATCAGGGACAACTTGCCATCTATGCAGCCCAACGTAGTCAAGATGGTGTCCTCACTCTCATGATTATTAATAAATCTAATACTGCACTCTCATCTACAATCAATCTTGGTGGTTTTCCAGCCGGAAAAAACGCTCAATATTACCGTTATAGTCCTGCCAATCTCAAGTCAATCGTTAAACAAGCGGATCTATCTATCAGTAACGGTGCAATCAATCATAAGTTTGCAGCACAGTCAATCAATTTATTGATTATTTCAGGTTCTACCAACCGTTAAAAATATCTCTTATCCCAATTGAATATGAAGATGCACCTAATTATTTTGGCAGATATGGAACTTCACAAATCTCCGTGTACCTTAGCGTTCAAAAAAGGTATAGTTTTGTGCAGTTTCACAAATAAATAGTATTAATGATTAACATTCGTGGCAAAAAACTATGACACACTTTAACTATTACAAACTAGGAGGAAGTCTAAGATATCAAGACCCAACTTACGTAGTACGGCAAGCTGATACAGAACTTTATGAAGGATTGCTCAACGGTAACTTATGTTATGTTTTCAATTCTCGTCAGATGGGTAAATCTAGCTTACGAGTACAGATTACGAAACAGCTTAAAGAGCAAGGAGTGAAATGTGCTGCCGTTGATTTGACAAGTATTGGCAATCATGTCACTCCTTCAGAATGGTATAACGGATTTATCTCGGAGTTGTTGCGAGGGTTTAGTTTATCAAAAAAAGTAGATTTTGGCACATGGCGGCGACAACATGAATTTTTATCCCCGAATCAACAATTAATTAAATTAATCGATGATGTAATATTAAAGGAGTTTCCAGGAAGAATTATCATCTTTCTTGATGAAATAGATAGTATTTTAAGCATAGATTTTAAAGATGATTTTTTTGCATTAATTCGCTATTTTTGCAATCAAATTATAGATAATCAAGAATATCAACGTCTGACTTTTTGTTTATTAGGTGTGACGACTCCATCAGATTTAGTTTCTGATCAAAATCGCACACCTTTTAATGTTGGAATTGCTATTGAATTAACCGGATTTAAATTATCAGAAGTAGAAAGTTTAATCAGAGGTTTAGAAGGAATAGTTGCTAGACCAACAATTGTGATGGAAGAAGTTTTAAAATGGACTGAAGGACAGCCATTTTTAACACAAAAACTTTGTCAATTGATTTGTATTTCTGAAGAAGATTGTCCAGCATATCATGAAATAGAATGCGTTGAGAAGTTAGTCAGAACACAAATCATCGAAAATTGGGAAGCCCAGGATGAACCAGAACATTTACGCACAATTCGCAAAAATCTTTTGCAAAAATACCAAAATCAAGTAGGGCGTTTATTAGGGTTATATCAGCAAATCTTAACCCAAGGAGAAATCCCCGCAGATGATAGTCCCGAACAAACCCAACTACGTCTGACTGGGTTAATTGTCAGGCAACAGGGAAAACTGCGAGTTTACAATGGTATCTATACAGAGATATTTAATCAAGCATGGATTGAAAAAGAATTAGCAAATATTCGCCCATACGCTGAAAGTTTCAAGGCGTGGATAGCTTCAAACTGTCAAGATGAGTTGTATTTACTACGGGGTAAAAACTTACAAGATGCTCGAATTTGGGCAGAGAATAAAGGTTTAAGTGATTTAGATAGAAAGTTTATAGATGCTAGTCAGGAATTAGAAAAGCGAGAAATTAAGGAAAGATTGCAAGCAGAGGCAGAATCATCAAGAATTTTGGCAGAAGCAAATGAAGCTTTAGAAGCAGCAAGTCAAAAATCTGAACGACTAATTAAAAAATCCCTTAAAAAATCCCAACAGATTGTCCTAATAGTATTAGGAATCAGCATAATTACAGCGATAATCACTGGAGTTTTTGTAAATACGATAGTTCAAGTAGAGAAAATAAAATCTTTAACTACCTCTTCAGATGCTTTATTAAACTCAAATAAAGAACTTGATGCTTTAGTCACCGCCCTAAAAGCAGCCACTCAAGTGAAATTAACAACTTGGGCAGACACTAACGCTAAAGAAGCAGTAAGGTTAGCATTACAACGTGCAGATTATAAAATCAGAGAAGGAGTCAGAGAACGAAATCGCTTAGAAAAACACAATGATGGAGTCAGAAGTGTTAACTTTAGTCCAGATGGTCGATACATTGTTACTGCTAGTGAAGATAGCACAGTCAGGCTTTGGGGTATTGATGGCAAAGAAATTAAAAAATTACCTGCCCAAAATCAGCATTTTAGAAGTGCAATTTTCAGTCCAGATAGTAAAGCGATCGCTGCCGTTATTGCCAATAATACCATTAAAGTTTGGGGTATTGATGGGCGAGAAATTATAACTATAAAAGGTCAAGAAGAAGAACAGTATATGAGTGGTATTTGTTTTACCCAAAATGGTAAATTAATTGCTGCTCCTAGTCAAGATAATAAAGTTAATGTAGTCAAACTTTGGAACATTCAAGGACAGGCAATAAAAACTTTCAGTGGTCATAAATATAATATATGGAGTATTAGTTGCAGTCCAGATGGTAAAACTATTGCTACGGCTGACATAGGAGGTTTTATCAACATTCGGAGTCTTGATGGCGGAGAAATTAAAACATTTTCTGCCGGACAAAATGCTATTTTTGATGTTCGTTTTAGCCCTGATGGTAAAACCATTGCAACTGCGGGAGGGGACACCAATATTAGACTATGGAACTTAGACGGAAAAGAAATTAGAACTCTTGGCAAACATGACAATTTTGTGATTAATGTCAGTTTCAGCCCTGATGGTAAAACCATTGCCTCAGCTAGTGCTGACAAAACAGTTAAATTGTGGAGTATTGATGGAAAAGAACTCAACACACTAAGAGGTCATAGCTATTATGTCTTTAGTGCTAGTTTTAGCCCAGATGGTAAAATGATTGCCTCAGCTAGTGCTGATAACACAGTTAAACTATGGAATATTAATCAGCAAGAACCTAAAACTTTCATTGGTCATAATGATTCTCTTTGGGGTGTGAGTTTTAGTCCTGATGGTAAAACTATAGCTTCAGCCGGACATGATAAGACTATTAAATTATGGAGTATTGATGGTCAAGAACTGAAATCAATCACAACAGATAATAGTACTGAATGGAGTGCAATTTGGAGTCTTAATTTCAGTCCTGATGGCAAAACAATTGCTACAGCTAATCATGACAAAACAATCAAACTTTGGAATTTAGAAGGTCAAAATATTAAAACATTTACAGGGCATACTCAAGAAATTAGAGATGTCAATTTTAGTCCTGATGGTCGAACCCTGGTGAGTGCTAGTTATGATGGTACAGTCAAACTATGGGATATAAATGGTCAAGAACTCAGAACTTTAAACACCAATGCAGGTAAACTTTTCAGTGCAAATTTCAGCCCCGATGGTCAGACGATTGTTTCCGGTCATAATGATGGCACAGTCAGACTGTGGAACTTGCAAGGAAAAAACTTCAAAACCGTTCCAGCACATAATAGCTATGTCACCGATGTTCGGTTTAGTCCTGATGGACAAATCATAGCTTCTGCTAGTCAAGATAAAACCATCAAACTCTGGAATTTAGATGGTAAAGAAATCAGAACCCTCAAAGGCCAAAATGCTGGAATTACTAGATTTAGCTTTAGTCCTGACAGTAAAATCCTCGCCTCAGCTAGTGCTGACGGGACAATCAAACTTTGGCAGGTAAAAGATGGTTTAGAACTCAAAACTATTGAAGGACGCGGTTATCCTATTTGGAATCTCAATTTCAGTCCAGACGGCAAAAAAATCGCTTCTGTCAGTGATGATGGACTTGTGGAACTCTGGAATACGGAAACCCTAGATTTTGATCAGTTAATAGTTCGTGGCTGTTCTTGGTTACATGATTATTTGAAAAACAATCCCGGCGTACCAGAGACGGATAAACATATTTGTAAATAAAAGATGAAGTTCGTAGTAAGGACTTTAGTCCTCATCTCAGGACTAAAGTCCTCACTACAAACTCAATCCTGTTACTAAACAACCGTAGTTTCTGCTGTATTAGACACTTGCACCAAACTATACAGTTTGGCTTCAAATTTCTCCATACAGGCTGACCAATCATATTCCAAGATGGAAGGACGAGCCTGTGCGGCCATAGCTGCTTTCAGTTCAGGGTTGGCAAGAATATCTACAACCTTTTGAGCAAAATCTGCTGGATTGTTGGGTTCAGCTAAAAAGCCATTTTGACCGGGAGTTACCTGTTCTGAGGTAGATGGTGCTAGAGCTGCAACTACGGGAGTACCAGAAGCTAAAGCTTCGTTAGTTGTAGTGCAGAAGTTCTCTGTTACAGAAGGATTGACAAAAACATCTGCACGCGCAAACCAACCTAACAATTCTGTACCGTGTGACTCACCCCAGATAGTGATACCTGAGCCAAACTTCTCAGCGCGTTTGCGAATTTCTGCATCCAGAGGGCCACTACCGACAATCACTAAATGCACATTGGGAATTTTGGCAGCAATTAAGGGATAAGCATCAATTAATTGAGGAACATTCTTTTCGGCGGTGATGCGTCCGACGAAGAGAATCGTCGGTCTATCATCATCAGGGATGGGGTTGTGACAGATATTGCGAGGATGGAATTTTTCGCAATCAATCCCCTGATAGGGAACATATTCGCTAGGATAGCATCCTAAATTTTGGTATTTAACCAGTTGTTCGCGGGAAGAAAATACATTGAGATCGTAGACTTCGCTAGACTGCTTCACCAGCTTAGGAATGATGGGACGCAATAAATTAAAGAAAACATCTCCCAAGTAATATCTGATATAAGCAACGATATCTGTATGAAAGACGGAAATAATCGGGGTTTTAGTACGTTTGGCATACTGCACACCCACAGGACGACCATAACCTTGGATTAAAGCTGAGTACATCCCTCGCATTTGGGCAGCTTCTTCTACCACGATGATATCGGGTTGAAAATCTGTCAGTAATTGGGTGTCGTTCCAATGACGATAGCTCAGAGGTTGGGGTAGAGATTTGTAGAATATTAACGGTTCGGTGGGGAAAGCGTAGGACGAGAAATTGGGGTAGGATTTCAATTCATCTAACCCAGGCATGGGGCGATCGCCTACTTGTTTGGGATACTGATCATTAAACTGTGGATGGACTAAAAATACCTCATGTCCTTGTTGTAACAACCAACGCACCCTCTGGTGAACTGCAACTGAAACCCCGGTCAAAAAAGGAGCATACAATCCTGTAAACAAAGCAACGCGAAGCTTTAGCTTGTTCATAATATTAGTGAGTTTTTGAGTCTTGTTTCAGTGAGAGAAGTATATATACAGCCTTCTGCTGATCCAGTTGAATCAGGAGCTAGGATTTACACATCGATGCAAATAGTTCACAAAGAAATTTGGCGATCGCTTGGTTGATCTACTGTCTGATAAGGACGATATTCCTTTAATCTAATCTGCCACGGCCCTTTCACTTCATAGCTCACACCGCGCCAATGAACTGTCGGCATATCAAAAGACCGGAACATAGCTATGGCATAAATCCATTGTGTAAAAGGCATTCCAATGATCATCTTCCCAATGAGTGGCCAGGATAATTCTATGACTGGCTTATCCTGAGAACGAATCACTGGCTGTATACTCACCTCCAAAAAAATCATGAGCATAACTAACGTCAGCATATACATGACATACCAAAGGAAGGCGATCGCAGCCGTATCTCCTTCACCTGTAAACCAAGCCAGTACCATCACCACAATTAACAAATGAGGTAACAAAATAGTCAGCACTGTATCAGCCACCACCGCTGGCCACAAGGGATGGTAAAGTCGAGAAGCCATTAATTGACGTTGCAACCAATACCTTAAACTCGGTAAATCTGTCTCTTCTTGATTCAACATAATCAAAGAAGGCACAAACTTGACTTGGAGATTATGTTGACTCAAGACACTACGAATCATCGTGTCTTCACCAAAGGCTTGTCCCCACTTTTCCAACAATCCTGTTTGGTGTAGCACCTCTGTTTTCACAGCTAAAGTTCCACCCCAAGGAATGCCGTATAAATACATCTGCACGATCGCCGAAACATTCCAAATGTAACGGATGAGAGAACCCCAATAACTCCCAGTAGGTAAATACCAACGATTGCCTGTAGTTGCTCCTACCGACGGATTCATTAAAGGAGAGACTAATTCCCGCAACCAATTAGCATGGACAATCGTGTCAGCATCTACTAACGCCACAACCTTGTAAGACTTGTCTAGTTCCGATACGGCTTGCACCAAAGAACTACATTTGAGACTACAAGTTTGTTTGATATTTCGCAAATGACTGATTTGGAAATTACTTACATCCAATTGATTAATCGTATCGCTGACAACTTGCCAAGCTGGGTCTTGTTCACTATCGATAATTAGCTTCACATCGTACTGTGGATAGTTTTGTTGAAGTAGCGATCGTAAACAATCAGGTAAAAACGGGTCTGCACCCCGTAAACACAACAACACTGCTGTTTTTGGTAGCTGTTCATTAGGCAAGCTTTTAGGGCGTGAATTTAAACCCCACAAAAACAGCAATACAGTACTAACCTGAATAACTAACCAACCGACCAAGAATTTCGATATTAATATCACCAAATCACTCATTACTTATAGCCTCTACAAAAAAATCATTAACCAGCAATTCACAAAGCTCATGATCTGTTTTGGAGGACGTATTCAATTGTGATTGAGTAGCTATGAAATCTTGAAACACTGCTTATCTGAAGCAAGATTTTCTTCATGTTTTCAGAGACTCCATTCAGCAATTAAATTCTGGATATTCCCAATATTCTTAGGAAATCAACAACTCTAGGATTTACGCAGAATCAAAACAGATTAAGAGTTTGAACAACCTTGTTATGTAAATCCTCAGTTTCTAACTTAATAGCTAATTCATCTCTAAAGAAACACAAAAACCTTCATTAAATCTCTCTTATCCCTCTGCGTTTAGAATGATTTTTACCTCGTACAGAAACACAGAATCTGAGTTCTCAAAGAGATATTTTGCTATCGACAGGCTGATCCAAAAAATCGTATGGATGATATTCGACCAAACGTATATTCCAGGGGCCTTGAATCCGATACACAATCCCTCTCCACTTTACCGTCGATATCCATATAGACGAGAGCATAGCTAACCCATAGACCCACTGTGTTAAAGGTATAGCCAACAACATTCTGCCTACCATCGCCAATGATAATTTTGTCCCTGGCTGACCATGAGCGCGAATGACTGGCTGTAACACCATCTCTACCAACAGCATTAACGAAAGTAGTCCCAGGGTGTAAATGCTATAGGATTTAAACAATAAATCCGCCACTTCCCACTGAGCATCACCCAACGATAGGAAAAACAACACAATGACTAAAGTGGGAAACAAAATGCTAGAAACAGCTTCACTAACAATAGCTAGCCACCGGGGATGGTAAAGACGCGAGTAAAGAATCAGACGTTGTAGATAGTCGATTATTCCCAACAAATCGCACTCTTCACGATTCACCATAATGAGTGAAGGTACAAACTTCACCTTCAACCCATGTTTTTTGAGGATGTTGTGCATCATCAAATCTTCGCCGAAAGCCTGCGCCCATTGTTCCAAAATTCCTGTTTGGCGCAGTACTTCAGTTTTCATCGCCAAAGTCCCACCCCAGGGAATACCAAATAGGTACATCTGCACAACTGAAGCGATATTTCCTGTGTAGCGTACCAATGAACCCCAATATTTCCCTGTAGGTACATACCAACGATGACCAGTAGTAGCCCCAATTTTAGGATTGTCTAAAGGACTAACTAATTCCCTCAGCCAATTGGAATGTACTATGGTGTCTGCATCTACTAAAGCCACTACTTGATAAGAATCATCCAAATCAGAAATAGCTTGAATCAAAGAACTACACTTGAGACTACAGTTGTGGCGGATGATTCTTAAGTGATTAATATCAGCATTAGTTACACCTAAGTTATTAATGCTATCGCTAGCAATCTGCCAAGCTGGGTCTTCTTGACTATCAACAACCAACTTTAAATCATAATGGGGGTAGTTTTGCTGTAATAAGGCCTCGATACAGTTAGGTAAAAAAGGATCAGCCCCGCGTAAACACAGAATTACAGCCGTTTTGGGTAACTGTTCATCAGGTAAAGTTTTTGTCTGTGATAATCGCACATATAACAAAAACATCAGCGAAATAAATACCTGAATCCCCAACCATCCAAGCAAAGACCTAAACAAGAATGCGGCCAACTCTCTCATGACATCTATAAGTCTCCGGCAAACTGTGCCATCTGTAACACCAATTCAAAATTCAAAATTAAGAAAGCCAGATTTGACAAGGATTTCTGAGTTGGAAACTGTGGTTAAATTTTAGATGATTGGTATAGTTCATGAGGTTTGTAGTAAGCACTAAAGTGCTTATTATCTAAGGATTAAAGTGCTTACTACAAACTATTCAAACCTTTAGGGATCGAGTGAGTATTTCAGAGTGATATTGACAGTTGTATTTTTCATGAAAGCAAAACTTGATTTACTAAACTTAGGCGTACCAGTTTGGATTGATACTTTCGGATTATTAGAAATACCAAAACCTTCCTTGGGAATACCAAAGAAATCAGAATCAAGTTTTTGATTACCGTTTTGATCATCTACCACTGCTACAGCGTAAGTACCGCGCTTCAAGCCATAAAAATGCTTAGTAACTGACTTACCTGTAATGCGAGTACAACCACTCTGTACTTCACTGGTATCACTTAGGGGAAACCCTTTTTCACTAGCATATACTCTCATGCAAATTTGGCCTTTTTGATGCCGGATACCGTTGACAACAACTGTTAATTTAGATGTAGGTTCTGCATTCAAGGGTCTGACACAGGTAAAGCTCAATAAACTAGCCAGCAAAACCTGATGTAATCGATTCATTTTCAACATATCTGTCCTCCTTAATAGGTAGTTTCTCACTAACTAATCTTGTACAGATCCAACTAATTAAGCGTTTAATTCATCTGTCGAGAGTCGTATATAATGCTGACTCTGCCACATCTTTTGTAATCCCATGAATAAACCTTGAATTAGCAAGGACTCATTACCTTTTAGTTGCTGATGTCAGCTGCTTGAATAAATTTTTCGCCATTATATACAAGTACACCAAGACTCAATTTTGGCGAATTGTTGCTCATAATATTGGGGATTGGGCGTGGGAGTAACATCTCTTCTGCTCCTTGCGTACCCCTCCGGGGAAACAAGCTATGCGTAGCATCTCGGAAGTTTCAAGCGGAGGCTACCTCCACTCAAACTTCTCTTTGCTCTTCTACCTTCTTATTTCAGCAGCTTTTGAATGTCAGTCTTTTCTAACCAAGTTTTGGTCTGATATAGCCCTGTTTCTAAATCAATTTTGGGTTTGTAATCTAACAGACTTTGCGCTTTAGCAATAGAACAAGCATAAGGACGGTTCATAAAATCAACTGATTCTGGCAGAATATCGGCTTTTTTCCGAAATAGTTTTTGTCCCTGATGACGTAGTTTTAAAAACAGTTTGATTTCATCTTTAGGTAAAGACATGGGAGTCGGTAAACCTTCCATTGCTGCTAGGCGCATGAAATATTCTTTCCAGGAAGTTGTTTCTCCGTCGGTGATATTAAATATTTCACCGTATGTCTGTTTTTCTATTGCCAAAAAGAAGGCATCAATCAGGTTATCTACATAAACATGATTGATCACCCCTTGCCCATCATTGGGGTAGGCAAATAACTTTTGGCGCATAAAGTGAATTGGTCTGACTACCCAAGGTAGACTTCCAGGCCCATAAACATCACCAGCGCGAATAATAATGATGCCGAAATCTGGGGGAGAATTGAGGGGTAAAAGTGCGGTTTCGGCTGCTATTTTGGTTTGACAGTAGGGGTTATCGTTAGCGGAGAGTGTACCGGATTCGGTGATGCGATCGCTATAATCAAACCCATACACCAAAATACTAGAAAGATGCACAAAAGTTTTTACGCCAGCACTTTTGGCGGCTTTAGCAATGTTCACAGTACCGCCAACATTCACTTCCTGAAACTGTTTAATAGGGCCGGCCTCTTCAGTAATTTGGGCGGTATGTAAAACGATATCTACTCCCTGACAAGCCTTTTGAGCAACAGCTGCATCGGTGACGCTACCAACAATCACCTCTGCACCCAATTTCTTGGCCATGTCAGAATTATTAGAACCTTGCAACCCACGCACCTTCATTCCCTGTGCTATGGCTAACTCGGCTGCACGCAAGCCAATAAATTCATCAATTCCAGTAATCAGAAGGGTCTTGTTTTGCAAATTCATACTTATTAAAGAGGGGTATAAGGGTTTAAGGGTATGGGGGTGTAGGGGACAAGGAAAAACTAATGACTGTTGACTATTGACTAAAAAATATCTGCTGGGTCTGCGGAACGAAGTTTGTTAATAGCGAGTGCGCCCGAAGTAATGCACATTAATACTGCGGATATAAAAACAATTAAGGCGTTATTCGCAGTCATGACAATTGGTAATTTTGTAGCTTCCATTGCAAAATTATATAAAGCTACAGAAACTAGGAATCCTGGTATATAAGCTAGTAATGCCAATATTAATGCTTGTTGAAACACCACATTTAATAAATAAGAATTGGGATAGCCAATGGCTTTTAATGTGGCATAAGCAATAAATTGTGTGGCAATGTTACTGTAGAGAATTTGGTAAACAATCACCACGCCTACAACCGAAGCCATTGTCAACATGAGATTGAGAATAAACCCAATTGGTGTTCTAGCAGACCAGTACTGTTTTTCAAAATCAATAAAACCTTGGCGGGTAAATATCCTCACATCATTTGGTAAATTAGCTCGTAAATTTGCTAAAACCTTTTCTTTATCAGCATTAGGGCTGAGAGTGATGATACCTATATCTATCCTATCTACTGGGCGAGTATTGGGATTGATGCGAAGAAAAGTGGAGTCACTGACGATTAAGTTACCATCCACACCAAAAGAAGGGCCTAAGCTGAATAAGCCACCGACTCTGACTTTGTAACCCCTAGGGCCATCAAAAGGAAAGATTTCAATTGTCTGTTCTGTATCACCTTGATCAAAATTCGCTGCGATCGGGCCAAATTCTGGACGTGAATCCCTATCAAATAACATCACATCAGGAATTTTGAGTTTATCTAAATTTTGCTCAATTTCAGGAATATCTAACACAGATTTTCCTGGATCAAAACCCATCACGTAGATAGAGTATTTCTCACCAGTAGCAGGGTTTTTTAATTTAGCAAATTGCAAATACATGGCGTTAACTGATTCTACGCCATCAAACCCTAGAGTTTGGTATAAACGAGTCCGAGAAAAACTTTGATTTGATGTCAAAGCTTTATATTGAGAACTGACTAAAAATAAGTCACCTTTCAGGCTTTGGTGTACTGCGGTAGCACTAGAATAAAGGGCATCTTGGAAACCAAGTTGCACAAACATCAGCAAAACAATGAAGGCTATACCGGCTACAGCTACCAAAAAACGAATTTTTTGTTGCGCTAGCTGTAGCCATGCTAAAGGAATTTTAAAATTCATGGCTTTAATTTTGGGGCTGGGGACTGGGGATTTGGGGAGAAATAAATTATTGATGGTTGACTGTTGACCACTGACTAAATCTGAATTCCCACATCAACCTGTAAATTAGTTAACCGAGATACACGTTGATTATCTGCGGGTTTATCGATAGATATTTTGACTTCAATAATTCTGCGGTCTGTGTCGAAGTTGGGGTTGATGCTGAAGATACTTTGTTTATCAACTTGCAAACCAATTTCTTTGACTGTCCCTTGTAATTTACCGTTAAATGCAGGACTGGTAATAAAGGCTTTTTGACCTATGCGGACATTCTGAATATCGGTTTGATAGACTTCTGCGACCACATACATTTGTGATGTTTTACCAATATCAGCAAATCCAGTGTTGCTGATCGCTTCCCCGGTTTTGGCATGAATTTTCAAAATTTTGCCGTCTATAGGAGCTTTAATATAAGCCAACTCCTGGTCTGCTTTCGCTTGTCTGACGGCTGTTACAGCACTTTTGACTTCATTTTGTGCCAACTCGACATCTACAGTTCGTACTTCTTGAATACTGTTGAGTTTGGCTTTACCTTCTTTGATTTGATCGGCGAGAGTATTTTGAGTCCGACTCAGAGCGGCTTTGGCTTCTGTCAGTTGTTGTTGTGCTGTTTTGAGTTGTAGTGCTTTTGTATCGGCGACAGAAGCAGCGACAGCTCCTTCTTTGAGTAATTGTTGATAGCGATCGTTTTCTGTTTGTGCGTTATTAACTTCGGCTTGGATACGGTCGATTGTTGCCTCTTGAGTGGCAATTTCTCCTTTGAGTTGTGATTGTAAGCGAGTAATCGTAGCTTTTTGTGCCTCAATGTCTCCAGGTTTAGCACCTGCTTTAACTTGTGCTAATTGAGATTTAGCAATTTGCAGTTTATCTAAAGCTTGCTCTAAAGCAGCGGTAGCACGGGTATAATCTTCTAAGTATGCTAATACTTGCCCTGCTTTTACTTCGTCTCCTTCTTTCACCAACAATTGTTCTACGCGAATACCGTTGGTAGAACTGGGTGCAGACAAAGTTGTTACTTCACCGTCTGGCTGCAAACGTCCCAACGCTGTGACAGCAACTTTCACAGGTGCAACTTTGGCAGGATTAGCGATGGTAACTTGGTCTTGCGAGCGAAATTTTTGCGGTGCAAAATTGTATAAAGTTACTAGTCCAGCCGCGAAAGTGATTGACGCTGCCAAAACTAACCGCCACCGACGTTGGGGTTTAATAAATAATTGGCGTAGGCGTTCTTTATTTACTTCCATATTTTTTTCCCAATTGATGTGATGAGGGGACTAGGAATTTTGGATTTTGCGGAAAGTCTGTAGCTTGCTACTCTGCGAGTTCTCTGTAGGAGTACCTGCAGGCTGGGGAGGAAACCTCACAGGTGTAGGTTTTTTACGCTTTGCCTAGGAGACCCTGTTTTAGGGTGTAAGGGTATAAGGGTGTAGGGGTGGATGAAAATATCATTCTGTCGTTGGTTTGATAGTCATCACTCACTGCTCTATTAAAAACCTACACCTGTCAGTGGGAGGAAACCTCCGCTCAGAACTCTCCAAGAAGGATTTTAGATTAACGCTCCAAAATCGAGAGGCTAGGGACTGGGAAAGGAAGCCTTTGATGCTTCTGGGTATAAACAGTTAATGATGGCTAATATGAGCAATTTTTCCCTGTATGAATCTCGATGTCAAAAGATTCTAATTAGATTTATGTGAATGCTTGGAAAGTTTGATACTTACCGCAGACAAGTTACTTAGCGGCAACATTAATGATGGTGAATTGACTACAAATCTTTCTCAGTTCTACACTAATTAGGCTTCGCATCCAGTAGCGTAAAATACGCTTGTTTTTTCTTAAACTTAAATCCCAACTAATACGAAGAGGAAACTCAAAAGTTGGTAGGGAGGAATTGTGTAAATACGTGTTTAATCATTGCAAAAAAATGTGATTTTGTCAATTGATTGGGAATTGTGGTGTCTTTCCCTGACTACTACTGATGATGTGTGTTGAATATTATTGATGAATTGCGATCGCCGCAGTTGTGTAGTATTGGACATTATTATGATTTGTTTGAGTTAAATCATGGTTTCTAGATATTCTTGAAACATATCCAGCGTAGCTGAGTCGTAATGCTCAGTGGTTTGACTAACTGCCTTTAATTTTGTAGCAAGATCCCAAAGGGTATTTTGAATTGTCTATGCCTACAGTAGCCATCGACCGAATTAAAATCGGTCGCAACCGCCGTCCGGTCAAGAGTGAAAAGGTTGATGAACTGAAGGAGTCAATTAAGGCTAATGGTTTACTTAACCCCATCACTGTAGACCAAAAGCTGAATTTGATTGCTGGATTGCATCGGCTGACGGCTTGTAAGTTGTTAGGACTGGAGGCGATTGAGTGCAATATCGTCGCTTATGCTGGTGCTGACCAAGCTAGATTGGCGGAAATTGACGAAAATCTGATTCGTAATGAGTTAGAACCCCTAGAACGTTCAGAATTATGGTTAGAACGTGACCAAATTCTCGAACGCATGGGTTTGCGGGCAAAGGTGGGAGACAATCAACATACTCTCAAAGGTGGTGAAATGATTTCACCACCACCCAAGCGAACTTTAGAGTTAGCCAAGGAAGCTGGTTACTCAGAACGCACGTTTCAGCACGGGAAACAGATTGCTAAAAGTATTCATCCAGAAGTGAAACAGCTAATTAAAGGTACAGCGATCGCTGATAGTCCCACAGCACTTTTAAATATTGCTAGGGCTGGTACAAAAGAGCGTACCTTAGCAGAATCAGCTCAACAGGCTAAGGATTTAGCCCAAGTTAGGGGAGATATAGCCGAAGCTGAACGCCAAGCACAATTAGTTAAAGAATTACAGGCGAAGCAAAAAGAGTTACAGACATTAGCTTATAAAAGTGCTGTGGCGCAAAAAGAAGCTAAGTTAGCTGTGAAGAAAACTCAAAATAAATCAGAAAATGTGATAGCTGCTTCCAATTCCACCATCCAAGCTGGTGATGAATGGGTATTAGGCAGGCATTTAGTATATGGTGGCGACACGTCAAAACAAGAGTTTCGCAATTTATTACCTTCAGATGCAGCACTGGCGATCGCTACTCTCTCCAGTGCTTGGGAGCATAATTACTTAGTAGAAGAAGCCAGAGTTGTCGCTGTTATTCGTTCTGAAGGACATATATATGATTTTTACAAAAATAATCAAATGCCTTTTCAATATGAGTTATTACTAGGCAATCTTTATGTAGGAATATTTTCTCATCAAATAATAACAAAACCTCAAACCCCAATTAATGTTGAAGGGGTAGAGGGAATTATTAATTATTTGCTCAATTTGTACACCAATCCTAATAATTTTGTGATTGCTCCATTTATGGGACATGGTGAAATTCTCATCGCTTGCGAAAGATTAGGACGCATTTGTTTTGTTGGTGACAGCAATTTAGAATTAGTTAATCGTGGACTTGGACGTTGGCAAACCTGGACAGGTAAGACAATTCAAAATTCAAAATACTTTAGGGGTTCGCGGTAGCGTCTCTGAAAGCAAAAGCTTGTACCATTTTGGATTGAGAACTGCTATCTGCGCCTGAATTCAAACATTATAGAATTTCTCAAATTTCTGTTCCCTATTTCCTTTTATCTATTTTGTTTATTCTGTACAATATATAAAATGAATGTTTGCTTAATAAATACTCTTCGATAGCATCCAACCATTTATATTAAAAATTCATCAAAAAACATCTATTAATTATGATGTGCTGGTGAAAAACAAATTTCCTCTGCCATGTAATCTGATTTGTAGATTGATGAAAAATTCACGGGCTTGACCAAAAACTGTAAGCCTTGTCTACACAAAGATATATGCAAATTAGGAGTCTACATCAAACTGGTTATCACCTTGGATATATAAGTCGTTAATTATACTAATGTGCTATGAGCAATTTGATATTTTCATCACCAAATATCTATTTGGTTCATAAAATTAATTTAAACCAATGATTTAGTTTCTATGAATTATGCTATTCTTTGTATTAATTCAATGCTCCAAAGCAGCACGGCGAATTAGTTATTTATGTGCGAGTAGAACAGTAGTAAAAAATAACTAAAGCTAGCTGCGTTGCTATCCCTTATCAATGGTTGATAATTCGTTCCAATTCCTGTATTTATTCGGATTCAAGGTGGTATTTCTTCTGTAACGAACTTGTCAACTTTTTCGGGTCAAATCCCATAACATATATTATCCTGGACGCTGAAACTGGCTATGGCATTTATCAAAATACAGAACGTTGTCATTAATACCAGCTATGTTGCTGCGGTAAAACTAGACCAACAAACTAGTTTAGGAGAAAAAAGCGTTTCTGTTCTAATAGCTACTTCTAAGTTTCCATTGTCCAATTTAGATACAATTGCCCAAGATTTCCACCATTACGAATGGATTGAATTTACTGGTCAAGCAGCTACCGCGCTTCAAGATTATTTTACCAGCTTCAATAACGTCATCGACCTGTTGCCACAATATCAAGAGTCGAGCGTTGGATAAAGGGAATACAAAGGGAAGGCAAAAGCCAAAACCTAAAAGAAATAAATCTTTTACCTTTTTACTTTTTCCCTAATATCCACGGTTTGTTAACAAGAAATAGAAATCATCAGGGTAAGCAACAGCAATTAAACCAACCGAGTATTCAAAATTCATCCACAAATTCAAACATAGAAACGCTGACAAATCTAGCTTTCTTAATTTTGAATTTTGCGGAAAGTCTGTAGCTTGTCTTTCTTATGGATTTGTCAGCCTACCCGCAGGGTGCGGAGGTTGTCTCAGAACAGAACTTTCCAAGACGAATTTTGAATTGGTATGACTGTAGCTGCACAATCCACAGTACCCCAGAACATAATATGTCCTATGTCTGCTAATTCAATTGATGCTGCCTTGGCAGAGTTAGAAAGCCAAATTAGTAACTGCGAAAAGGCTTTGTTGCGGTGTATTGAAGGAAAAAAAATGAACTCAGAAAAATCTATGTCAATTAACAAAATTAACAGACAACTACAACAAAATCCTATCGCCATCATTGGTATGGCCTCAATAGTTCCTCAAGCCAGAAATTTACGGGAGTATTGGCAAAACATCGTTAATAAAGTTGATTGTATTACTGATGTTCCTGATACCCACTGGAGCGTTGAAGATTATTACGACCCCAACCCCAGAACTCCTGAAGATAAAACCTATTGTAAACGCGGCGGGTTTATTCCAGAGGTTGATTTTAACCCAATGGAGTTCGGTATTCCTCCCAGCATTTTAGAAGTAACTGACGTTTCACAACTATTAAGTTTAGTAGTTGCAAAAGAAGCAATGGAAGATGCTGGTTACGGCGAATCTCGTGAATTTAACCGCGAGATGGTAGGCGTAGTGTTAGGGGTAGCAATGGCCAAGCAATTGGGTATGCCCTTATCAGCACGTTTAGAATACCCTATTTGGAAGAAAGTCCTCAAAAGCAGTGGACTATCTGACGAAGACACCAACAAAATCGTTGAAAAAATCCAAAGTGCTTACGTTAAATGGGATGAAAACGCTTTCCCTGGAATGTTGGCTAACGTCGTCGCCGGACGCATTGCTAACCGCTTGAACTTTGGTGCAATGAACTGCGTGGTTGATGCAGCTTGTGCTAGTTCTTTCGGTGCTTTGAAAATGGCGATTAGCGAACTCGTTGAGCATCGTGCTGACATGATGCTGACTGGTGGTGTAGACACCGACAACACCATCATGGCTTACATCTCCTTCAGCAAAACTCCTGCCGTTTCCCCTGGCGAGAATGTCAAACCTTTCGATGCTAAATCCGATGGTATGATGCTGGGTGAAGGTGTTTGTATGCTAGTGCTGAAGCGTCTGGAAGATGCAGAACGCGACAACGATAAAATTTACGCAGTCATCAAAGGGATTGGTACTTCTAGCGACGGACGCTACAAGAGTATTTACGCACCCCGCAAAGAAGGTCAAGTCAACGCTTTGCGCCGGGCTTACGAAGACGCAGGTTTCTCTCCTGCTACCGTTGGTCTGATGGAAGCCCACGGTACAGGGACAATGGCTGGCGACCCTACTGAGTTCGGTTCTTTAAGAGACTTTTTCTCGCAACACGACAACAAAAAGCAGCATATTGCGTTGGGTAGTGTAAAGTCCCAAATCGGTCACACCAAAGCAGCTGCGGGTGCAGCTAGCTTAATTAAAACAGCTTTGGCACTGCATCACAAAATTCTGCCACCAACAATTAACATCACTGAGCCTAACCCCAAGCTCAACATTGAAAATTCCTCTTTTTATCTCAACACTGAAACTCGTCCTTGGATTCGGGCAGAAGGTGAAGCACCAAGACGGGCAGGTGTTAGTTCCTTCGGTTTTGGTGGGACAAACTACCACATAGTTTTGGAAGAATACGACAGCGAACAAAACCGCCCCTACCGTCTGCACAGCACCCCCCGCGAAATTCTGTTGTTTGCTTCCAACCCTGCGGAATTACTGACGAAGTGTGAAGAAGCTTTAAGTAACTTGCAATCAGCAGACGGTGAAAGACATTTCCTCAACTTGGCGCAAGCGTGCCAATCTGAAGAAATTCCCCAAAATGCCGCGAGAGTTGGTTTTGTGGCAGAAAATCTCGCAGAAGCTTGTAAGTTGATGCAAACTACCATCGATTTGCTTAAGCACAAAGCTACGGCAGCTAACTGGGAACATCCCCAAGGGATTTACTACCGTGCTTCCGGGATGGAATTAGGCGGTAAAGTTGTATCATTGTTCTCCGGTCAAGGTTCTCAATACCTGGAAATGGGACGAGAACTGGTGATGAATTTCCCCACCTTGCGCCGTCTTTATGGTTACATGGATGGGTTGTTGCTCAAAGATAACTTGCGATCGCTCTCGGAAATTGTTTTCCCCCATCCGGTGTTTGATGAAGCCGAGAAAAAAGCTCAAGCTGCTGCACTGCAACGCACAGAATACGCGCAACCAGCAATTGGCGCATTTAGCGCAGGTTTATATTCCATCCTCAAACAAGCTGGCTTTAAGTCAGACTTTGTAGCTGGACACAGCTTTGGTGAAATCACCGCATTGTGGGCTGCGGGTGTATTGAGCGACCAAGATTATATGTACTTGGTGAAAGCTAGGGGTCAAGCAATGGCTGCGCCCAAAGACCCAGATCACGATGCTGGTACAATGCTGGCAGTGAAGGAAGACCTCAGCAAAATCGAACCGATTCTGAAGCGTTTTCCACAGGTAACGATCGCCAATTATAATTCTCCCACTCAGTTTGTCTTGGCAGGTTCAACCGGCGACATTGCGAAAGTGCGTGAAGCTTTACAAGCACAAGGTTATGCAGCCATACCCTTACCAGTGTCCGCCGCCTTCCACACCTCACTGATTGCTTTTGCGCAAAAATCATTTGCGATCGCTACTAAATCAGTCACCTTCAATGAGCCAAAACTTCCTGTATTCACCAACGTTACAGGTAAGCAATATCCCAAAGAACCCCAAGCAATTCAAAAAATCCTGGAAACTCACCTCGCTAACTCGGTGCTGTTCAAGCAGGAAATTGAAAATATCTACGCAGCTGGTGGTTATTGCTTCGTGGAGTTTGGGCCAAAGAGAATTTTGACTAACTTAGTCAAAGAAATTCTCGGCGATCGCCCCCATGTTACCGTTGCCTTGAACCCCAGCGCACAGAAAAACAGCGATCGCTCCTTGCGGGAAGCAGTAGTGCAGATGCGTGTCTTGGGTATGCAGTTGAAGAACATCGACCCATACCAAACCCAACCTACTCTACCGCCAACCGACAAAAAGAAAGGTCTCAGCATCACCTTACGGGGTATCAACTATGTTTCTGAAAAAACCAAAAACGCTTTTGTGCAAGCGTTGAATGATGGACACAAAGTATCTTTACCTGCTGCACCCACAGTTAACGTCGCTGCTACCCCAGTTGTAGAAATACCTGCCATCTCTGCGTCTCAACCACAGCCAGAGACACCAGCAATGTCTGCAACTATGACCACGGTGACACCAGCAATGTCTGCACCAGTCAAAGCAACTAACGGTAACGGACGCGCCGCCAAAATTGCTAATAACTCTACTATTACTACTGAAGTCAAACCTCAAATGAACTCTGCGATCCTTGCACCTCAACTAGCCGAAGAAAAGAAGATGCAAACACCAGAAAAACTGGAAAACTTCCAGCGATTGCTAGAAAGCTTAGAGTACCTGATGACTCAGTTCCAGCATAATCAAGCTGAAAACTTGCAAGTTCATGGTACTTACCTCAACCATCAGATGGAATATACCAAAGCGTTCTTCCAACTGATGCAACAGCAAAATGCTTTGTTTGCTAATGCTAAGACTTCCCAAGAAGCTGCGCAACTCAAGCTAGTAGTGATGGAAAGCTTGGAGCGCAGTTTGATGCAGTTTCACTCCCAACAAGGTGAAACCCTCCGCATCCATGAACAATATCTTCAGGAACAAGTAGCATACGCGAAAAACTTCTTCGACCTCATTCAGCAACAATACTCAATGGTTCTTGCCAGTGGCGTGACGGCACCAGCCACCGCAGCACCAGTCTCAGAAGTTAGCAACGAGAAGGCAGTAACTGAAACACCAGTCCCAGAAGTTAGCAGCCCAATTCCTGCTTTCACTATCGACACCCCTGTTGTTGAAACATCTGTAGCTAAAGTAGAATCTCAGCCTGTAGCACAACCTGAATTCACTATTACTGATGCACCTGTTGCACCCGCAGCTTGGCAAATGCAGCCTGAGCCTGTAGTAGAAACACCCGTGGTTGCACCTACACCTCTGGCTCAAGTTATTGCTCCCCCAGTCAAAGAAGTAGAAGTTGCACCTGTAGCTGCTCCCGCCTTGAATTTGGCTGAGTTAGGCAACAACCTCTTAACCATTATCAGTGATAAGACTGGCTACCCGGTAGAAATGCTGGAACTGGAAATGGACATGGAGGCGGACTTAGGGATTGATTCTATCAAGCGGGTAGAAATCTTAGGTGGATTACAAGAAGTTTATCCTGACCTACCCAAGCCCAACTTAGAAGAACTGGCAGAAAAACGTACCATCGGCCAAATTATCGAGTTCCTACAAGCTAACTTTGGTAGCGGTCAACCTGTAGCAGTCGCCACTCAGTCAGTAGTAGAAGTAGCTGCACCTGCACCAGAAGTAGTACCTACGCCTGTAGTTGCCCCCCCTGCACCTGAACCAGTAGCCGTCGTAGAAACAGTTGCTGAAACTGAAGTTGCCGATACCACCGACTATGCAGATATCGGTCAAACTCTAATCAACATCATCAGTGAGAAGACTGGCTACCCAGTAGAAATGCTAGAACTGGAAATGGACATGGAGGCTGACCTGGGGATTGATTCTATCAAGCGAGTAGAAATCTTAGGTGGATTGCAAGAAGTATATCCCAACTTACCCAAACCCAACTTTGAAGAATTAGGCGACCTCCGCACCATTGGTCAAATTGTTGAATACCTCCAGAAACTGGTGGGAGGTGAAAAAAAAAAGTCTCAGTCTGAGTTTAACTGGCAGCCAGTCAAAATAATTGACAACATACAACGCCGTCCAGCCAAGCTCAAATACCTGCCAGCACCGGATAGTTTAGAGTTTTCATTGCCAGAGGGACACATCTGTTTAATCACCGATGATGGCTCTCTGACTACCTCCCAAGTAGCGCAAGCTTTAACAGAACGTGGTTGGAAAGTGGTAGTTTTAAGCTTCCCCCAATCGATTGTTCCACAGCGTTCGCCTTTACCCGCAGGCGTGAACCAAGTCAGCCTTGCAGATATGAGTGAAGAACTACTGCAAGAAAAATTATCGGCGATCGCTAATAACTACGGCACGATTGGGGCTTTAATTCACCTCCACCCAGGCTTTCAGGTAAATAACACCGGGAAAATTCCTTTCATTCCAGAAGAAAAAGCAATTGTCAAGCACGTTTTCTTTATGGCGAAGCACTTGAAAAAATCCTTGACTGAAGCCGGACGCTTTGAGCGCAGTTGTTTCTTCACTGTGACTCGGTTAGATGGAAGTTTTGGGTTTGAGCATAATGTGAACTTTGGTGCGATCGGTGCTGGTTTATTTGGGTTAGTCAAAACTCTGAGATGGGAATGGCCGAATGTATTTACCAGAGGAATTGACCTCAGCCCCAGTTTAGATGCAAAAACTTCAGCACAGCACATCATTGATGAGTTGCATGATTCTAATCTTTACATCGCTGAAGTTGCTTACGGTTCTCAGGGACGTGTTACTTTGATTAGTTCTTTTGAGTAGGGATCAGGGACTAGGTACTAGGGACTGGGTACTGGGAAGAAGACAGTTAGAGAAAGTTGTAGTGAATTTAGAATAAAAGTTGAAACGCGAAGGAAAGTACGAAGCTACCCGCAAATTTCACTACTGATACTGTACTAAAAGAGTCCAAACTCTATATTTCTACACCCAATCCCCAATCCCCAGTCCCCAGTCCCTAATCCAAAATTCAAATTTCAAAGCCAAGATTTTTAATAATATGACTACACTTACCCAGGTTCGTCCTTCATCGGTTTTTGTTGTTAGTGGTGGTGCTAAGGGAATTACAGCGCAATGTGTGGCGAGATTAGCACAGCACCAACCTTGTCAGTTTATCCTCCTTGGGCGATCGCAAGTTATTGAAAATGAGCCGGAGTTTGCTCAGGATTGTTTTGAAGAGGCTGTATTAAAGAAACGGATTATGCAGCATCTTCTTTCCCAAGGGGAGAAGCCGACACCGATGAGTGTGCAGAAAGTTTATAACAAAATTGTTTCTAGCCGCGAAGTTAAACAGACTCTGGCTGAGATTCACAAGACTGGTGCAAAGGCTGAATACATTAGTGTCGATGTGACTAATGTGGCAGAGTTACAGCAGAAATTAGCGTCTGTTTCTGCACGAGTAGGCAAAATTACAGGGATTATTCATGGTGCGGGTAACTTAGCCGATAAGTTAATTGAGAAGAAGACAGACCAAGATTTTGAGAAGGTTTACACCGCGAAGGTGCAAGGTTTGGAAAATCTGCTGTCTTGTGTGGATGCTAAACAATTAGAGCATTTAGTGTTATTTTCTTCCGTGGCGGGATTTTATGGGAATATGGGGCAATCAGATTATGCGATCGCTAATGAAATTCTCAATAAGTCAGCCCACTTGATGAAGCAATACAATCCTGATTGTCATGTTGTGGCGATCAACTGGGGCGGTTGGGATAGCGGTATGGTGACACCAGAACTGAAAAAAGCCTTCGCTGAACGGGGAATTGATATTATCCCTGTGAATGTAGGGACACAAATGCTAGTCAATGAACTCCATCCTAGCCATCGTGACTCTACACAAGTAGTCATTGGTAGCCCCATCATCCCCCCACCCGGAACTCTAGACCCGCAACTCCGCAGTTATCGCATCCGCCGCCGTATGACTGTAGATGCAAATCCCTTTTTACTGGATCATGTGATTGCGGGAACTCCCGTACTACCAGCTACCTGTGCTATGTCCTGGATGATTCATGCTTGTGAAGAATGCTATCCAGGTTATCGTTATTTAACTTGCAAAGACTTCAAAGTTCTCAAGGGTATTACCTTCAATGACACTCTGGCTAAAGAATATATTCTAGAAATCCAAGAAATAGCCAAAAATGGGTCTGAATCTATTGAATTTCAGACCACAATTTTGAGTAAAAATCCTCAAGGTAAAACCTTCTATCATTTCCGCGCCAACATTACAACGGTACGGCAATTACCAGCAGCACCAATTTATGAAAATATGAATCTCACCGAAGACAAAATCATTACCAAAAGAGGTAAAGATTTTTACCAAAATGGAGATTCATCCCTATTTCATGGTGAAGCTTTTCAACAAATTACCAGAGTTATCAACATTAGCCAAGAGAAAATTACTACCGAATGTTTCTGGTCAGAAATTTCACTAGAAGCACAAGGGCAATTTCCCGTCAAATGGCATAATCCCTACACTACAGATTTAAGTACCCAGCCCTTGTGGTTATGGTTAAGCCATCTTTATCAAGAAGTTTGCTTACCCGGACAATTAACATATTCAGAACAATTTAGAGCCATTCCTTGCAACGCGCCTTTCTACGTTTCTTGTGACATTATCAACAAAACAACAACAGGTGTAACCGCTAATTACATCCTACATGATCGCGAAGGAATAATATATTCCCGTATTCTGGGAGCAAAAGCAGTAATTGCACCTATGAATTTGCATAAACCGAAGTAAGAGGGACTAGGGACTGAGAATTTTAGATTTTGGATTTTAGATTGAATCCAAAATCTAAAATTAAAAGATTGGGGAATGCTTAAAAATCTCGCTTGTCTCCTCTAAATCTTCTGTTCCTTTACGCCCTCTGTTTGCATGAGCCAAATCTTAAATAAAACTCCTCAAAAAATCCTAAATGAATTAGGATTGCTATAGTAGGCTTTTGATAAAGCACAATAAATCCTTAACCATTTCAAGTTCTGGGAATAGCATAAATCCTAGCAAGTTTATAAGAGGATGTTTGAAAAGTCGAAAACTATACTAATAACCTCTCATCGAAACGGAGAGAGGCTCTGAAATCCCCGTTCCTTCGTAGGGAAGGGGGGCTAGGGGGGTTAGGTTTTTATGATTTTCATGTTAGCAACAATACTTTTCAAACACCTACTAAAACAGTTTAAATACTGTTAAATTCAGGAAGTATAAACTCCTAAGAAATACAGGTGAAAGTTAATAGTGATAGTGCAGAGGAAAGACAAGTATTTCATTTATTAGACCTATAAACTTAAACCAAAATTTCTTAATAGTAAATCTTACCTGAAGCTGCTTTTATTGCTTAATACTCGAACGAGGATATCAGTAGTGGAAAAAATTGCCATCATTGGATTATCGTGCCTATTTCCTGATGCTAATAATCCCGATCAATTTTGGCAGAATCTGACTGAGCAGAAAGATTCGACATCATCAATTACTGTCGAAGAAATTGGTTTAGATCCCACAATATTTTACGACCCAGTAAAAGGTAAGCCGGAAAAATTTTATTTTCTCAAAGGTGGATTTATCCGCAATTTTAAATTTGATGCCAGTGAATACAATCTGCCATCGGAATTTGTGGAAAGCTTAGATAACACCTTTAAATGGTCACTATACGCTGCCAAGCAAGCAATTGTGCATAGTGGTTATTGGGGAAATCAAGAAGTCCTTTCTAAATGTGGAGTAGTTTTAGGGACTCTCTCCTTTCCAACAAAGCTTTCTCATCAACTGATTGCACCAATTTATCGCCAAACCGTTGAGCCAGCAGTTGCAGAACTTTTACAAAACCAAGACTTTCATCTAGCGGCTATCCCTACAACTACTAAAGCTGCTACAGAGAACGCCATGATTTCTGGTTTACCTGCTGCATTAGTCGCCAAAGCTTTTTCTCTCTCTGGGACGCACTTCTGTATAGATGCAGCTTGTTCATCTTCCTTCTATGCCATTAAACTTGCATCCCATTACTTACAGTTACGGAAAGCTGATGTCATGCTAGCGGGAGCTATCAGTTGCTCAGATCCTCTTTTCTTACGGATGCTCTTTTCCGGTATTCAAGGCTATCCAGAAAACGGTATTAGCGCACCCCTAGATAAAACTTCACGAGGCTTAATTACTTCTGAAGGTATCGGGATGGTGATGCTGAAACGATACAGTGATGCAGTCAGAGATGGAGATAAAATCCTAGCAACGGTGTGCGGTAATGGTCTTTCTAACGATGGTAAAGGTAAGCATTTATTAAGTCCCAATACTAAAGGGCAAGTCATAGCTTTTGAGAGGGCCTATCAAGAAGCTGAACTGAACCCTCAAGCTATTGATTATATGGAGTGTCACGCTACCGGCACATTACTGGGAGATACCACCGAATTAACCTCTATAGAGTCCTTTTTTGGACAACATCAAGCCAAGCCTTTAGTTGGTTCAGCCAAAGCGAATGTCGGTCACTTATTAGTAGCTGCCGGTATGGTGAGTTTGACGAAGGCAATTTATAGCCTCAATCATGGTGTTATTCCGCCTACCATCAATGTCAATGAGCCTATCAAGTCAGAAAATAATGTGATTTCGTCCGATAACATCGTGCGAACTCCGACACCTTGGCCACAAACAAATTCAACCAAACACGTAGCATTGAGTGCTTTTGGTTTTGGTGGTACAAACTCTCATCTGATTCTAGAGAAATAAAAAAGTTTGTAGTCAAGGCTTCAGTCCTTTCTGAAGCACTGAAGTGCTGACTACAAAAGTATTTATCCATAAATTCAACGTTCACAGACTAATAGTAAAGTGATGTTTGCACAAGAAAATAACAACACAGCTAAAATCGCTATTGTAGGCATGGATGCCTTCTTCGGTGAATGCAATGGCTTAGATGCTTTTGAACGCAGTATCTATGACGGTAAACAACACTTCATTCCCCTACCGCCAAAGAGATGGTACGGCATCGAAACACAGCAAGAACTACTACAAAAGTACGGCTTAGTGGAAGGTAAAGCACCTTTAGGCGCGTATATCAAAGAGTTTGATATTGATACCCTCACCTATAAGATTCCTCCCAACGAAGTTGAAAAACTCAACCCCCAACAATTGCTACTGCTGACAGTAGCCGATCGCGCTCTCAAAGATGCGAAGATTCCTCAAGGGGGTAATGTAGCTGTCATTATCGCCGCAGAAACCGAGTTGTCTGTTCATCAGTTACAACAACGCTGGGATTCGTCTTGGCAAGTCAAAGACGGTCTCAATGCGGCAGAAATAACCTTACCCCAAGAAAAAATTGCCCAACTAGAAACCATCGTTAAAGATAGCGTTCACCATCAAGTAGAGATTGGTGAATATTTAAGCTACATCTCTAACATTATGGCGAGTCGGATTTCTGCGTTGTGGAATTTCACTGGGCCATCCTTTACTCTGACGGCTGTAGAAACTTCTGCATTCAAGGCGTTGGAAGTAGCACAAATGCTACTGATAACCGGAGAAGTGGATGCTGTGGTTGTGGGTGCGGTGGATTTAGCTGGCGGTGTAGAGAACGTATTATTACGTAATCAAACAGCCAATATTAATACTGGTGTCAACACTCTCAGCTATGACCAAAAAGCCAACGGTTGGACACCGGGAGAAGGTGCGGGGGTTGTAGTTCTCAAGCGTCACGACCAAGCACTCTTAAATGGCGATCGCATTTATGCTGTGATTGATGCTATTAGTATTGGTCAATCCCACTCCAATTTAGATGCAGGTTGTCAACAAGCCTTACAAACAGCTGGGATACCTGCTGACCAAGTAAACTATGTTGAGGTTTGCGCTAGTGGAATTCCCCAGGAAGACGAGGCGGAAATTGCTGGTTTAATCAAAGCTTATCCATCAGTAGGGAATGGGTTGCACTGTGCAATTGGTAGTGTCAAAGCGAATATCGGTCACACCTTTGTCGCTTCGGGAATCGCTAGCTTAATTAAAACGGCTCTGTGTCTGTATTACAGATACATCCCCGCAACCCCTAGCTGGTCTGGGGTGAAGAATCCCCAAGCCTTTGAAGGTAGTCCTTTTTATGTGGCGACAGAATCCCGTCCTTGGTTTTTGAGCAAGAACGCCCCACGCAGGATCGCAGCGATTAACGGGATGGGTTCTGATGGGAGTTACGCTCATGTAATTTTGTCGGAAGAAGTCAAGCAACAAGAGCGTCCTAATCGGTATCTGCAACAAACACCTTTTTATCTATTCCCCGTAGCTGCTGATGACCGTGCTAGCTTGATGACGGCTTTAGATGCCTTACAAAAGAGGATTACAGAGAGTGATTCTCTATCTGAGAGTGCTAACCAAGCTTTTAATAACTATCAGCAACAATCCGCAGTACAGTACGCCGTCTCTATTACTGGACGCAACAAAAAAGAACTTCTCCGAGAAATTGAATCAGCACGTAAAGGGATTAATGGGGCTTTTGATCGAGGGATAGATTGGCAAACACCTGTAGGTAGTTACTTTACAGCTAATCCACTCGGTAAAAAAGGCGAAGTCGCCTATGTCTATCCGGCGGCGGTGAATTCTTATGTAGGTATTGGTCGGAATCTTTTCCGCCTCTTTCCCAAACTGCACGATAACCCCTTTGTCCAGAGTATTTATAAGCGAGCATCTGATGTGGAACGACTGGTGTTTCCGCGTAGTTTGAGCAAATTTACTACCAGACAATTAGAAAAGCTAGAGAAACAACTGCTGGATGATTCTCTGGCCATGTTTGAGGCGGAAATGTTCTTCACCAGACTGATTACCACAGTCATCCGAGATGATTTTCAAGTCAAACCGAAATATGTGTTTGGCTATAGCTTGGGCGAAACTAGCATGATGGTTGCTCAAGGGGTGTGGAGCAATTTTTATGAAGGTAGTAGTTCCTTCAACTCATCAGCTTTATTTGGCGACAGACTATCCGGCCCGAAAAATGCTGTGCGTGAGTATTGGGGATTACCAAAATCTGCCACGGCTTCAGAAGATAATTTGTGGGGTAATTATGTGCTGATGGCGAGTCCTGTACAGGTACGGGATGCGATCAGACATGAACCCCGTGTTTATCTGACACAAATTAATACTCCAGAAGAAGTATTAATTGCAGGTGATCCGGCGGCTTGTCAAAGGGTGATTAAAACTATCGGCTGCAATGCTTTCTCTGCTCCCTTCGATCATGTGATTCATTGTCAAGCCATGCGATCGGAGTTTGGTGAGCTAGTCAAATTGAATACTTTGCCGAGCCAGGATATTCCCGGTATTGTGTTTTATTCGGCTGCTGAGTATCAGACTATCACATTAGAAAGTGATGCGATCGCTCGTAGCATTGCGACAGGGTTATCTCAAGAATTAGATTTTCCTAAATTAGTGAACCGCGTCTACGACGACGGAACAAAAATATTCATTGAAGCTGGCGCGGGTAGTGTCTGTTCTCGCTGGATAGATAAAATCCTCGAAGACAAAGAACACATCACCGTTTCCCTGAACCGTCGCGGGATGGATGATCACAGTTCGATTGTCAAAGCATTAGGTAAACTCCTCAGTCATCGGGTGAATTTAGACTTATCACCACTTTATAGTCCGGTGACAACTACCAAGCAAAATAAAGCCACTTTGCGGACTGTGACAGTTGGTGGTGATTCAATTACTGGCAAAATCTTGACCGCAGAAAACCGTAAACTCTTTCAAGATATAGCCAAAAAAACACAACCAAAACAACCACTATTTAGTGACTCTCTCACTATAAATTCTCTGAACTTATCTAAGGCTGTAGAAATTCCTAATCCCACAGTTGAGCCAGAAAAAGATTCCATGAAAAATATCATGGAATACGATTTTAAAACTGACGAACAAGTACAATTTTTGGAGTCTACTACTTCTAACTCTGCAACGCCTCAGAGAGTTTTTAATTCACCTGAAACTGACGAAGACTTTGCCATCATCATCAATATGTTGGAATTAAACAAAGTTCAGTATCAAAAGCTGAACGCAAACAACGCACGCATAACTCAAAATCACACAGATTTCTTAAAAGCCAGACAAGATTTTAGTAAACAACTGAGCGAAATCATTCAATTACAAATGGTCTGCGCCGCAGATTTACTGAATGAAGAAGCTAAGTAATTAATGTTCGTAGTAAGGACTTCATTCCTTAGAGAATCAGGACTAAAGTCCTTACTACAAACCAGACTTGAATTGATTGCATATCTTGCGAGGGAACGACTGTGACGACTGTGGATACATTTATAAATAAATATGATAATGGTCTGGGATTTTCCACCCATACATACAATCACAATCTCGTCTGGAAAGGTACTTTAGATTGTGTAGCTTTTGAAGGAACAGATATCAAAAAGAAATTACTGGCTGTAGATAAACCTTGTTACATTGTCAAGCTTGCAGGCAAAGTTGGTGTAACTAATGATGGTTATTTAGCTCCAGCAGAACACGGTACAGTAGGACAATTAGAACTAATTACATCAATTCCACCCATCAAAATTCAACAACTAGGCGACCCTAGCTTTCTCTCATTTTATGGCGTGAAATATGCCTACATGACTGGTGCAATGGCTAGCGGTATTGCTTCTGAAGAAATGGTCATTGCGCTGGGTAGAGAGCATATTTTAAGCTCTTTTGGTGCAGGTGGTTTACCTCCTGAGAGAATAGAAGCTGCCATTCATAAAATTCAACAGGCTTTACCTCATCAACCCTACGCTTTTAATTTAATTCACAGTCCTAATGATATGGCAGTTGAACGCCAGGCTGTAGATTTATATTTAAAATACGGGGTCAGAATTGTTGAAGCTTCAGCATTTTTAGACTTAACTCCCAACATTGTTTATTACCGAGTAGCGGGATTAAGTTTAAATGATGCTAACCAAATTGAAATCAAAAATAAAGTCATTGCGAAAATTTCTCGCCGCGAAGTAGCGAGTAAATTTATGCAGCCAGCACCACAGAAAATTCTCCAAGAATTGCTGGAACAAGGTTTAATTACTGAGTTACAAGTTAAACTTGCAGCGAAAGTAGCAATGGCTGATGATATTACTGTGGAAGCTGATTCTGGCGGACACACTGATAATCGTCCCTTGGTTTGTTTACTCCCTTCACTGATTGCTTTAAGGGACGAAATCCAAGCTCAATATCATTATCCCCAACCGATTAGAATTGGCGCAGCCGGTGGAATTGCTACCCCAGAATCAGCTTTAGCAGCTTTTATGATGGGTGCGGCTTATGTAGTTACTGGTTCAGTCAATCAAGCTTGTGTTGAATCTGGTGCTTGTGAGCATACCAAAAAACTATTAGCACAAGCGGAAATGGCTGATGTAACTATGGCCCCCGCCGGCGATATGTTTGAAATGGGTGTGAAGGTACAAGTTCTCAAACGGGGTACGATGTTCCCCATGCGAGCGCAAAAATTGTATGAATTGTACCGCAGTTATAACTCAATTGAAGAAATTCCTTTGGCAGAAAGGGAGAAGTTAGAAAAACAAGTTTTCCGTAAAACTATTGCTGAGGCTTGGGAAGGAACTGCTGCTTATTTATCACAAAAAAATCCTGAAAAATTAGGTAAGGCAGTTAACAATCCTAAACTAAAAATGGCTGTGATTTTTAGATGGTATTTAGGATTATCTTCTCGTTGGTCTACTACTGGTGAAAAAGGCCGAGAAGTAGATTATCAAATTTGGTGCGGCCCAGCAATGGGAAGTTTTAATGACTGGGTACGGGGTTCTTATTTAGCTGAAGCAAATAATCGCCATGTTGTTGATGTTGCTAATCACATCATGACGGGAGCAGCGTTTTTATATCGCATTCAAAGTTTGAAATTACAAGGGATGCAAATTCCTGATTCTTACATTCAATATCGCCCAATTCGTTCTTAAGAAATAGGGGTTTAGGGGTGTAATGTAAGGGCTAACTTTTCACGTTATGTCGAAAAATCGACGCTTAACCTAACCCCCTAACCCCCTTCCCTAGTAGGGAAGGGGGAACAAGTTAAAACCTCTCTCTTTGTAGGGGAGCCAGTGCGTTGGGCGGCTTTGCCGACTTGTAGCAACTGGCGTGAGAGGTTTGGAGAGGGGTTTTCCAGATCCCGTGAAAAGTCAGGTGTAAAGGACGCGTAGAAAATTATTGGAGATTTTGAGATGACTGTAAAACAATCTTATAGTGCGGCAGAAATTCAAGCTTGGATGGTATCTCACCTAGCTGAATTACTAGGGGTAGACGCTGATGAAATTGATCCCAGTGTGAATTTAGAAAGTTATGGTTTGGATTCTGCTCAAGCTATGACTATGGTGAGTCAATTAGAAAAATTATTAGGGTTTCAACCATCTCCTTTGTTGTTGTGGCACTATCCCACAATTGAATCATTATCACAGCGTTTAGCTGAAGAATCAGAGGAACAATCGGAGGTACAAGATACAGGTGTTGTACGTCCCACAAATACTTCTAGCGTCTCTGATACCCCTGTTTTGGATTTACAGGCTGAAGCTGTTCTTGATCCCACTATTCATCCTGGTGGTGCTATTCCTGTTGCTTTACCTATCACTCAACCTAAGAAGGTATTCTTAACGGGTGGTACTGGCTTTTTAGGTGCTTTTATTATTCGAGAATTGCTCAAACAAACTAAAGCAGAAATATACTGTTTGGTGCGTGCGGCTAACCTCGAAGAAGGCAAAATTAAGCTGCAAAAGAATTTAGAAGGTTATGCGATTTGGCAGGATGAATATGAGTCTAGAATTATTCCTGTCATTGGTGATTTATCTGAACCATTGTTAGGTTTAAATTCGACACAGTTCCAAACTTTAGCAGCAGAAATTGACACTATTTATCATAGTGGTGCTTTGTTAAATTATGTCTTCCCTTACTCAGCACTGAAAGCGGCTAACGTTCTGGGAACTCAAGAAGTTTTGCGCTTGGCTTGTCAAGTCAAAGTTAAGCCTGTGCATTATGTTTCCAGTGTGGCGGTGTTTGAAGCTCCTTTCTATGCTGGTAAAGTCGTGAAGGAAGATGATGATTTTAGCCACTGGGAAGGGATTTATTTGGGTTATTCCCAAACTAAATGGGTAGCAGAAAAATTAGTGAAGATTGCGAGCGATCGCGGTTTGCCTGTTACCATTCATAGACCCCCCCTCATCTCCGGTGACAGCGAAACAGGTATCGGTAATACCCACGACTTCATCAATTTGATGGTTAAGGGTTGTCTGCAAATGGGATATTTCCCCGAAGTGGAATATATGTTGGATATGTCCCCTGTGGATTATGTTAGTAAAGCGATCGTACATCTGTCGATGCAAAAAGATGCGATCGGTCAAGCTTTCCACTTACAACATCCCGAACCAGTGGGATTGAATGTTTTAGTTGATTGGGTACGCTCTTTTGGTTATGAAGTTAACATCATCCCCTACGAAGAATGGCAAGCTAAGTTAATTGAAAGTGCAACCTCTACAGATAATCCTTTATACACTTTGCGGCCTTTCCTCCTAGAGCGTTGGTCTGATGAGCAACTAACTATCCCCGATTTGTACCTCAAAGCCAGAAGACCTCACATTAGTTGTGAAGAAACTGTTAAATCTCTGGTTGGTAGTGATGTCACCTGTGCGCCAATCGATGCCAAGTTATTCATGACCTACACAGCGTATTTAATTCAGAGTGGTTTCTTAACTCTGGCTTAGGAAAGTTTAAAGAAAAATTTGATTTTATGCGTCCACGACCCAGTTTCTTCAAGAGACTGGGTTTTTCTTATGAAGTCCGTGCAAAATTCTCTTTCCCAATCCCTAATCCCCAGTCCCCATAAATTAAGTTTGCTATTAACACTAGCTTCATAAAATAAGTGCTATAAATGAAGTTGATGTAAAGTTGAACCTCACTGAACAAATCCTTGACTTTATGCCTGTTCTGCAACGGAAGGCGATTAACACTGTTATAGGTCAATTTTCCTAGTTTTCTCCTAAAAGAGTGCAGTCTACGAGTTTAAGTGTCCTAAAAAATCTGAAGTGTAGCTGTCTTTATCGCAATTAGTTGCGGATGGGTGGGTAGTTGTTCTGATGGTTTGAACTGTTTGTGGTCGAATGAGGCTACACAGAGTTTACTAACTATTTCATGCGTAAATCCTGCCGATCAGAATACAGGTACTAGCAGGTTACAATGACAACTCTCACAGGTAAGACAGTGCTGTTGACCGGTGCCTCACGCGGTCTGGGTGTACACATCACTCGTGCGTTAGCAAAAGAGCAGGCAACTGTGGTGTGTGTTTCGCGTTCCCGTTCAGGATTAGAGCAAACTTGTCATGCAGTCAATGCAACAGGTGGTAGAGCAGTTGCTATTCCTTTTGATATCACCAAAGTAGGGGAATTATCAGCTCTCACCCAGCAGGTTCACTCAACGGTCGGCCCTGTTGATATTTTAGTCAACAATGCTGGCATAGAAATCATTAGTGCGTTTGCCAATTACTCTCTCGCGGAAATTCATTCTGTCTTCAACACTAACCTCTTGGCTACTATGGAATTAACTCGTTTATTACTCCCCAACATGATGGAACGAGGTAGTGGCCGCATTGTTAACATTGCTTCGCTGGCTGGTAAAAAGGGTATTGCTTTTAACAGCATTTATTCTGCTAGCAAAGCAAGTTTGATTATGTGGACTGATGCCGTCCGTCAAGAATTAGCTGGTAGTGGTGTGAATATTTCGGCAGTTTGTCCGGGATATGTCTCCCACACTGGCATGACTGTAGATCCTCGCGTATCTGCACCCAAATTAGCAGGTGTGACCACTCCCAAAGGTATAGCTAACGCTGTTATACGTGCCATTAAAAGCAACCAAGCAGAAATTCTTGTCAATCAAAATCCGATTACGGAAGGTTTGACAAAATTGATGTTAGCTATGGGACAAATTTCTCCGACTGCGGTTGATAAACTTTATCAGTGGTTAGGTATAGTGAATTTCAACCAAGTCAGAGCCGGAAATAGAGCCAATCTCAAGTATGCGGCCGTTGGGCGTTATTAAAAATAATAGTCAGCTGATTCGGGAATGCGGCTTAGATGGTTAATACTGCCAACACTTTAACTGCCAGCCACAACCCGCCACGGCAAGAGCAGCAACATAGTTATTATCAGGCACTAACTCTAATAGACTCCAAGCTGGTAATTTCATTAACCTGGCTGGTTCTGTGGGTGTTAGTGCTATTTCAATTTGTTCTAGCTGGGATATACCGTCACCAGTCGCTTTTAGATAAGCTTCTTTACAAGTCCAGTAGCGGAAGAAGGTATTTTGTTTTTGCTCATCAGGGAGCGATCGCACTAAATCATATTCTCTTGGTAAAAAAAACCTTTTAGCCAACCCCTCAACATCCGACATCGGGCGCACAGATTCTACATCTATCCCAATTTGACGCTGATAATTTACCGCACACAAGGCTAAATTTTGAGAGTGCGATAAATTAAACAACAAGCCACTATTCTGTAAATTCTCTGCTAACAACGGTTTACCAAGCGGTTCATAATCAAATTTGACTTGTGCTGGCATAATTCCCAAATAACTGCCTAATATACTCCTGAGAATGCCCCGACCCGCAATAAAACGCCGACGATGTTCAGGAAAATAAAATCTGTTAGCACGAGCCAGTTCATCACCAGACAGAGTTACTTCTAAATCCTGTAACTCTGATTCTGTTCTATCAAGATGAAATCTCCAAACATGAACCTCATCTGACAATAAAGTTAAATCATTGGGTGCAGGTAGCCAGGTCATTGGGGATTGGGGACAGGTGATAGGTGAGCCAGCGACGGGTACGTAGGGGAGGCAGTCCGTTGGGGAGACACTGCGTTGGGCGGGCAATGCCCGACTTGTAGCAAGTGTCGTCGGCTTCGCCCTTTCATTGGCCAATAGGCATTTTGGCATACATATTTTTAAAAGTATAGGTATGCTATGGAAGTGGGATAAATTTCGTGTGAAAAGTAATAAAAACGTTTAATCTCTCAGTTGTGAACTGAGAGATTTTTATTAAAAATCTATTTTATCTGTTCTTTAGCCATTTCTACAGAATAATTATTTTCTTTAGGTATTGATATCTCACACCTTATGTTATTTCACACTTAGAAGCAATATTAAAGGCTTAACTTTCGCTTTTATCCTCAGCTATAGAGTAATAAAAGAGACTATATCCTTTTATTTATCCTCTAACTCACATAAGCCAGATATTTTAAAAAGACATCCATCAAATCAAGTACACTACCACGCGGTCTTAAGATTCTCTTTCTCATTCGTCAAAAAAACCAACAGCTAAAAGTCTGTGGTTATTTATGTCAACTTATGTCTACGCCTTCTTTTGTAAGCGATTAGACAGTATATTAGCGTTACCAAAATAATAGCTTTCAAGGTAGAAGGTTCTATTACTTTTGCTGGTGTAGATGGTGTAATACATTCAAATCCACCACTATTCCCTGGATTATCAACCCTAATTGTTCCTGAAGGGCATATCTGAGGAGGAATGTCTGGTGTTGGTGTCACACTCGGCCCAGGATTTGGTGTGTCGCTAGGCCCAGGATTTGGTGTCACACTCGGCCCAGGATTTGGCTGTGTACCAGCACGACTTGATGAATCTCCATCTTCACCACCAAGTAATAACAGTAATCCAATTAAGAAGCCACCCAAGAGCAACCAAGGAAGCCATCCATCAAAACCACCTGGCTTAGATAAAAGTCCTACCTCACCAGGAATTTCTGCTATTTCTGTTGTTATTTCACCTTGTAATGGTTCTGTTGCTACATCAGTAAATGTATTAGGTGTTAGTGTTTCACCTGGCTGAACTAAGCCATCAGGAATCTGAACTAGTTGTCTTCCGTACCACCCATCATCTTTTAAATTAGGGGCATATGGACGAGATAGTATTGTCAAAATACTTTGTCTTAGTTCGGCTTTATTTCCTGTCTGCAAAGCATTTAATCCCCTAGAGAGATTGTTCAGATAAAACTGTGTCATATCTGGCTCTAGGTTAAGCTCACGAATCTGTTGATTAAGGTTGGGAATTTTGGCTACTTCCCGTAAGAGGGTTTCTCCATAGGACAATTTCAAGTTCACGAATCCACTACGAAGGTCTCCTGCTGGTTCTCCTGACCAGAGAAAGTTTTTCGTGACCTCTCTGAAACCCGGTACAGGATTTTGACTCAGCTTTCCTCCCAATCCATACTGAGCCGAATCCAGAATCTGGGAAGAATGATTTCTCCAGAGCGACATATAAGGACTGTTCACCAGATTGCTGTTGTTACCATAAAAAGGAAGAGTCCTCTGGTAGTTAGCCTCACCACCAGCTGCTCTTATCAACATCTGTTGATAGGTCAGGCCGCCATTAGATTCAATAACTTGCTCCAGCACTGTACCAGTCTTATTACAACGCAGACCGAATCCCACAACACACCCAGGGATAACTCGCATCTGACGCAAACCAGCTTCATTATTTTGTAGCTGATATTGTAAAAACTGTGATTCCTGTCCAGGTGGTATTTTTGCAGGCGCACCAATATTTAATCCTTTGGGATCTGCATTGGCTGTCTGACAAAACATCAGTACCGTTGCTAAGGACGAGAATAAAAATGTGACATTTTTGACAGTAGATTTCAACAAGACCCTTCTCCGGTAGATGACACAGAATGTTTGCTAGAAGTAATCACTTGATCAAACTAAACAATCTTTGTTAGACAAGTAAATACTTAGTTTTGAGTTGGATAAGAACTAACATTTTTAGATAGTTGAATATTGATGGTAATTGCTGTTCCTTTAATTCCTCCCGTTGATAATGGGTGATACATAATTAATGCGCGGTTTGGCTCATCAAAGAGAAACCCACGACGAGAGGGTTTGATTTTGTTATCCTTTACTAAGGAAATAAAAGCATCTAAATATCTGCGTACGCTTTCTTGATTTTCCTGAGTGATATTTGTGTGACGCTCAATCAGAGTCATGAAAAAATCTAAACTTCGGCCATCTTGTCCTACTATGAGATTGCCATCATCTAAAAATGAACTACCAATTAATTTACCGTTCTGTTCTTTAACTTTAAATAATGTGTAGTAGCGTCCTTCTTTGTTGGGATCGTTTACGTAACACACCCAAGAACCATCTTCACTACGTGAAAAGCCTTCTTCTGCAAGGTAAGAAAACAGGGAATTAGTTTTTTGATTTGGCAGAGAAGGTAACAAATCTTCAACAGGATCTAAAGAACAAATCTTTTGATTTGTGGTTATTTCAGGTGCAGTCGGTGCTTCTTGAGCATTAGCAAATAACTGCTTATTGTTCGACATTGTCATCAAAAAAACAGAAGTGATGGCAACTAGTCTACTCAGGTACATTATCTTATTCATCGTATTGAGCCTCATGATTATTTTTGTTGATTGTGTTATTTGATTTTGTGATTGGATGTGAAAATTATATAGCTTAAAGCGAAAGCTATGTCATTTATTGTTTACATTGCTCATTGTTGAATATTCGATAATTGATGGTTGGTAAACCCAACAAAAATAGTTGTTTAATTTAGTGTCTCATCGTCGTTTCAATGTTCATAAATTACTATTTTTTAATTATATTAATAGGCATGAAATATTATTAAAGGATTTATATATTAACATTTTTAGATATCAATATTGCATGAAGTATTTCATGAATTTCAGAGGTTTATAACAATGAATTATCTATAATAAGTTGCAATAAAAACGATTATTTTACAATAATAATAAGTGCCTTAGATTTGTTATGATTACTATTCTTTATATGTGCTTGCTATTTATAACAGGGTTTTTTTCTTCTCCAGAACTACGTAATATTATTTAAAAGTTTCTTTGGTTAAGAATGTTTACTTAGAAACTTTTTATTAATGACTGGTTAAACTATTAACACTACTAATATTTCATGATTACTGCCTAAAATACTTAGACAGTGTTCTTTTTTTTGACAAAAAAACTTACAACACCCAAATCCCTGTGTAATTACGGTAATTGGCTGAGTAATTCAACATCTTTATTTAGTTAGTGTGCAGTAATTCTACCATCACCTAATCGGGTTACAAGGGTAGCATAGACAACTTTAAAAATTGCACACTAGAAATTTTTCTCTCCTTCAAAAATATAGATAGAAGCAACATGAAGTATTGATAAATGTTAAAATAGTTTACTTAAGTACATACTTATAGATACATATAGTTATATAAATCAAATAGAGGTGGTAAGTATATTTACTATTAATTTAAGATAAATTGGGCTTGAATACCTGGTCATACCAACGCATAACATCTAGGCAATGTATCAAGAATCTTGAGGGGTAAAAGACCTTGCACTTCTGAGCAATGTATGTAGGGCATTTTCTACACGGTTAAAACTTTTGTCTTTTGAGTTAGTCCCGCCTTGCTTGTAATTTCACATGAAGCGTAATTCGTAAATGTAGCGTCAATTGCACAAAGCTGGTACTGTGAATTTTCAAGCCTAACACTATGTACAAAAAGTAGCTGTTGAGTCCATGACAATCACGATCGCACTCAGTACCGACTCTGTTAATACCCTAGATTTATCACCTGTCGATACGGTAATTAACCAACTGCTACAAGAGCAAGCATCTCAAAACAAAACACAAAGCATCTATGCTAATTACGAACAGCAATTGCAGTTTGAGATCAACTACCCATTAGAACCCGGCGATCCTCGCGAATTATCAGAAATTCCTGAGTTAAGGCTGTGGTTTGTACGTTTAGATGCCAAATATCCCTGGCTACCATTTTTATTAGATTGGAAAGCAGGAGAATTTGCCCGTTATACAGCTATGCTTGTACCCCACCAATTTAGTGCTAAAGAGGGTATTCAGTATAATCCCGAAGCTTTAGAAATCTTTTTAATGCACAAAGTTTTTCTGTTGAGCGACTGGTTAAAACAGCAAGATATCCCTTGGCAAGCAAGGCTGAAATCTATGGCACAACTACTAGGTTACGAATTAGATGATGCCTTGTTTGATTTGTTTTGAGCATGGGGCATGGGACATGGGGCATGGTAAATAAGGTACAAGGAAAAAAGGGCATGAGTAATTCATGCTCAATTCTCAATGCCTAATGCTCAATTCCCAGTTCCCAATTCCCTATTTATCCTCCCCAGACTTTTTCTAAAATAGTTTGGGGACTAATATCTGCTATCTTGCCGGTCGAAGATTTGATGCCCAAGAACTTATCACTTTTTGGTAACATTTTGCTTGGCTCTGTAGAACCAAATAAACCAATTGTGTAAGTTTGTACCGCCACACTGAGTTGTAATGGCACAGTGTCAGTAGTTAACATCAAGCTAGCTCCGGCAATGATTGCGGCTAATTTGCCGATATCTTCAGGAGTCATCACTTTAATATTAGGGACTAAATCCCGAAGCGATCGCACAAATGCTTCATCATTGGGGCCTTGAATGACAACTACAGGTAAATCTGGTTGTTTAGTTTGAAAGTCTTGAATGATTGCTTGCCAGTTATCCACCGGGTATAAGGTATCCCCAGTTTGAGGTTTGGATAGCCAACTAGAACCACCATAAATCAATACATAACCATTATTTACTCCTAGGCGTTTCTGTTCGTTTTGCGCCCACTCAATATCAGGTTTCGGCACATTCACCGCTAACTCTGGGGTAGGAGTGGTCACACCCAACGGTTGCAGCAAATTATGGTAAGTATCTGCTACATACTGAGATGATTTCAACGGTACAGAATTGGTGAAAAATCCAGAGCCTTTACCTTGGTAGCCGATACGTGTGGGAATTCCTGTTAACCAGAGGAAAAGACCCAATAACCAACTGTGACCAACAGTAATGACCACTTCATACTCGCGATCGCGAATTGTGCCTACTAGGTTGCCCCAATCTGCCAGGCTGTTACGGTCTTTGTAATCGAAAGCCAGTACCTCATTCACTGACTTACTCACCCGGTAGGCAGCCTTTGACCGGGGTTCGGTAACGACATCTAGTTGCGCGTTTGGATAATATCTCCTCAAATCGTCTAGAGTCGGAAAGAAGAGAATTTGATCGCCAATTCCGCCAGGTACAAGGGCTACTACTCGCATAATAATTATTGACGCTTACTCGCTCCTTATTTTAGGTGAATATAGGTATTAGATATTAGATATTGGGGATTAGGCATGGAGAATTGGGTATGGAGAATGGGGAATTGGGAATTAAAGATTTCCCCTACACCCTTACACCCCTATACCCTTACACCCCTAGTTTAAAGATTGAGGATTGCTGTGTATTTACTAATTCCCGCCGCAGGTGTCGGCAAAAGAATGGGGAGTCAACGGAATAAACTACTTTTGCAAGTGCGATCGCAATCTATTCTGGCTTGGACTCTCTTGGCTGCACAAGCAGCCCAGGAAATCACTTGGATTGGAATTATTTCTCAACCCACTGACTGGCCGGAATTTAAGGAAATTCTTGCCAATCTACAGCTAACTAAACCAGTGGAATTAATCATCGGTGGTGCTACCCGCCAAGAATCGGTTTACAACGGCTTACAGGCACTACCAACCGAGGCTCAACAGGTTTTAATTCATGATGGGGCTAGATGTTTGGTAACACCAGATTTATTCAACGCCTGCGCCCAAGCCATTCGCCAGTGTTCCGGCTTAATTGCGGCTGTCCCAGTGAAGGACACAATCAAGGTTGTGGATGGTAATGGCATAATTCAAAGTACACCCGACCGTAGCTACCTTTGGGCAGCCCAGACCCCCCAAGGATTTAACGTCCAGCTATTAAAACAGTGTCATGCTGAAGGTATTAGCCAAGGATGGGAAGTCACCGACGATGCAGCTTTATTTGAAAAATGCGGCATTGAAGTACAAATTGTCGCTGGAGAAGAAACCAATCTGAAAATTACCACCCCTCAAGACCTAGCGATCGCAGAATTTATTCTCAGTAGTAGGGGTGTAGGGGTGTAGGGGTGTAGGGGTAGGGCTGATTCTTTGTAGCCAGAGAAAATTTAGGAATCCAATACTTTTGTTCCTTGATTATTTTGTTTCGCTAAGTAGGCTACGCAGAAATTAAGAGTCTGATTTTTCTCTGTAGAACATGAATTAGCCCTAGGGTGTAGGGGTGGATGAAAATGTGATTCTGTCGTTGGTTTGATAGTCATCACTCACTGCTCTATTAAAAACTGGGCAGGGGGAGTAAATGCCGACTTCCAATTTCTATAAACGTTGGGATTTTACATTGACTTAAACACCAAAAAAAGGTATGATCCCACACACTTATTGCTCAAGAGTTATCCAACCTCAACAGAAAAATTCAGTAGGCAAAGTTCAAATTGTGGATTTTGCGGAAAGTGCGGTCTTGGGCCTTGCCCAGCAAGAGTAACTTTCCAAGATGAATTTTGAATTTTGCGGAAAGTGCGGTCTTGGGCCTTGCCCAGAAGGAGTAACTTTCCAAGATGAATTTTGAATTTTGAACTGGAATTTATGACCACAGCCACAGCGACTAAGATAGAAGCGATTCTCTACTTGAAGGGTAAACCTTTGTCGCTCGGTGAAATCGCCGAGTATGCCGCCTGCGATCGCGCTACGGTTGAAGAAGGCATCATTGAATTAATGGACAACTACGCCCGTCGAGATAGCGCACTGGAAGTTGTAGAAACACCAGCTGGTTATAGTTTACAACTCCGGTCTGACTTCCATGACTTAGTACAAACGCTGATTCCCGTGGAATTAGGCTTGGGAGCGTTGCGGACACTAGCAGCGATCGCCCTAAATAGTCCTATCCGCCAAAGTGATTTAATTAATCTACGTGGTTCAGGAGTATATCAACACGTTCCCGAACTAGTTGAACTGGGTTTTGTTCGCAAACGACGTGATCAAGAATCCCGTTCCTATTCACTACAGGTCACATCAAAATTTCATCAATATTTCCAAATTGAACAACTGCCCCAAATCTTAGAAACTAGCCAGAAAGAACAACAATTAGAACTAGAACTGGAAACTGGGGAATAGAGATTAGAGGTGTGGGGGTGTAGGGGTGTAAGGGTATGGGGGTGTAAGGGTGTAAGGGTGTGCTGACAGGTTTAGGTTTTTAATAGAGCAGTGAGTGATGACTATCAAACGAACGACAGAATCATATTTTCATCCACCCCTACACCCCCACACCCTTACACCCTTAAACATTGTCTTATAGGCAAAGCGTAAAAAACCTACACTTGTGAGGTAAGGGTGTGGGTAAAAATCCAATGCCCCATTCCCAATGCTCAATTACCCACTACCCTTGTACTATGGTTTAAAGTAGAATTAGCAACTAAGCTAAAAAGAATTGCCAATGGTGTTTGATCCTGATTTTTTGAACGACAACTCTGAGGAACACCCCAACCAACTGCTTTCTGACCACTTTGGGGAAACCCCCAATCAGTTACTTAAATATCTCCAACATCAGTCTCCAGAAGTTCTAGCCCGTGTTGCCCAGTCTGTCAGCCCGGAAATTAAACAAATTATTTCCCAGAACGTACAAGGGCTAGTGGGAATGCTCCCCGCAGAAAATTTCAACGTCCAAATAACCACTGATAAGGAAAACCTAGCCGGACTCCTAGCGTCGGCGATGATGACAGGTTATTTTCTGCGCCAAATGGAACAAAGAATGCAGTTAGATCATTTGTCTAATGGTCAATAGTTCAGAGTCTATAGTCAAAAGTCCGTAGTCCATAGTCCATAGTCAAAAAAATGAGTGTGCAAAGATTACAGACCAAAGACTGTTGACTAATGACTACTTTTTGGGGTAAACACCTGACTGCACTTTCAAACTGATAATTTTCCCACCACGATTAACTTCTACGGCGAGAATATCTCCCACGCTGCTCGATTCAACCTGTTTCTGCACTTGAGCTGATGTTTTGACAGGTTTATCATTAATCTTTTGAATCACATCGCCAGGGAGTAATCCTGCCCGTTGAGCTGGTGAGTCCTCCAGCACGCCTTTAATGACAACGCCAGTTTCTTGTTGAATATCGAGCTTATTTTCTTGATTAATCTGTTGCTTTTTCGTGGGAGATAAGTCCGTCATTTCAATCCCTAAAAAGGGGTGTTCTACACGTCCTTTGGTAAACAACTCATTAGCGACACGGGCAGCAGTTTCTATAGGGATGGCAAAACCCAACCCTTGAGCATCAGCACGAATAGCGGTATTCACTCCGATTACTTCACCCTGGGCATTTAATAAAGGCCCACCGGAATTACCTGGATTAATAGCAGCATCAGTTTGAATAAAGCTGACTCGTTTATCAGGGACTCCCACTTGCGCGCTAGTGCGGTCTGTGGCACTAATAATGCCAATAGTAACGGTATTATCTAAACCTAAAGGATTGCCGATCGCGATCGCCCACTGTCCAGGAATTAAATTTTGTGAATTACCTAAGTTCACCGTCGGCAAGTTATCGCCGGGAATCTTGACTACAGCCACATCTGTCACGTTATCAATTCCCACTACCTTCCCTTCAAAAGTTCTGCCATCCTTAAGAGTGACTTGTACTGTATCTGTATCAGCTACAACATGGGCATTAGTCAGCACTTGCCCTTTTTCACTCAAAATAAACCCCGAACCAGTACCGCGCTCAATTCTTTCTTGGGGTAGCGGTTGTTCATCTTCGCCAAAAAATCGACGTAATAAAGGATTTTTTAAAGCATCTGAAATGGGATTAGCTACTTTACGAGTAGCATTAATCCTGACAACAGCAGGGCCAACTTTTTGGACTGCATGAGCAATAAAGTTGACATTATCACCACTAATAGCTCCTGGAGAGCCACTTACAGGATTGGGAGTCACAGTTTCCGAGGGTAAAGCGACTGTGACATTTTTGAGTTGTTGAAATGAACGATTGTGTGGGAGGAAATAGCGATTGCCTAACAAACCTGCACCACCGCCGATCGCCAATAAAGATAGGTAAACGGCTAGTTGCTTTAATGATAAATTCATAATGACTACGTTTAAGGACAGCAATGCAGTTGCTAACTTATAAGTTTAGTCAAGCAACCAGAAAGTGGACAGATAAATTTAACATTTGGTAGTTTTTGTGCGTTGAGATTGAGGATTGGGGTTGGGAGAAACTAATGATTAATGACTAACGACTAATGACTAAAATCTAAGATTAAGGCTTTCTTAACTTATATCCATGACTTTTCCTCATCGTTTTATCTTTCTGTGTGGCTTAGTCAGTACTTTAGGACTCGCCATACTACCAAATTCAAATAATTCTAGTGCCGCTGTAGAAGGTTGTCCTGTTTCGGCTTTGTCTCGATTTCGGCGGCATCAAGTAGTTCGTGGGGATACGTTAGTTAGCATCGCTCAACGTTATAATCTCATTCCAGAAACGATTGTAGGGATGAATCCATCTCTTCAAAATGGTTCACAGCCAGCTGTGGGCAGTATATTACAAATTCCTCCTTACAATGGGATTGTAGTTGAAGTCCCTAGTGGTCAAACTTGGCGACAAGTAGCAGCAAGATATAAAGTCCGTCCTGATGCACTGTTTGAGGTGAATGGCTGTCAAAAAGACCCCAGAATTGTCTTTGTACCGGGGGTAAATTGGTCACCTAATGGTTCTTTTACTACATCTCCTAAAGCGACTACGTCCACTGCACCAGTTCAATTATCTGGCTATCCTTTACAACAAGCGGCTGAGGTGGGATTACCCTATGGCTGGCAAATTAACCCGAATACAGGTCAAGTCTTCTTCCATAGCGGTGTTGATTTGTTGGCCAATGTAGGAACTGCGGTGGATGCGATCGCTCCAGGTGCAGTAGTATTTGCTCAAAATCAGGGGACGTACGGTAATTTGGTGATTATTAATCATAGCGGTGGATTACAAAGCCGTTACGCCCATCTTGATAGTATTCAAGTCAAAGTCGGTCAACAAGTCAGCAAAGGGCAGTCAATCGGCACTGTAGGCACAACTGGACAACCCACAGGGAAACAATCCCATCTGCATTTTGAAATTCGTTCCAGTTCCTCCCTAGGTTGGGTGGCGGAGAATCCCAAGGATTATTTAAAACCATAAGTATCAAACTAGCGATCGCTGGAATAATTCCAAATTAACTTTTATCTACCAATTCAAATTTATTTCAGGGTGTGATGAATCAAATGTCACAGGCAGAATTTTTTTTTCAACAGGGATTGGAGCATCACCAAGCACTAGAATATGAGCAGGCGATCGCTAGTTTTGACAAAGCTATAGAAATTCAAGCAGATTTTGCAGCCGCTTGGAATGAGCGCGGTTGGAATTTATTTTTGTTAAATAGTGAAGAAACAGCAACAGCAGCACTTGCAAGTTTTGACAAAGCTATAGAAATTGAGCCGAATAACTTCTTGGCTTGGTATCGTCGGGGAGAATTACAATCAGAAAGATTGAGTGATCCTGAAGGTTCTTTGTTGAGTTTTAATCAAGCCTTAGAAATTGAACCAGAAAACTATCAAGCTTGGTGGGATAAAAGTTTTGCTTTATATCAATTAGGTCGTTACGATGAAGCCATTGCTAGCTATGACAAGACTTTAGAAATTAATCCTCTTGGTTATTTAGCATGGCACGAACGCGGTAATTTATTGTTAGCGATGGACCGTTATAGTGAGTCATTGCAGAGTTATGACAAAGTATTAGAAATTAACCCTGATGATGACATGAGTTGGGCTGATCGCGCCAATGTATTAGAACAGTTAGAACGCTATGATGAAGCAATTTATAGCTACGACAAAGCTTTAGAAATAAAACCTGATAGTGGGGAAATTTGGTCAGCGCGCGGCAAGATTTTCGAGAAGTTAGGTGATTTAACAGCAGCATTCACTAGTCATGAAAAAGCTTTCCAGTGTAGATATGAAAGTCCATACGGTTGGTATGAATGGGCAGAAGTATTAATTAATTTTGGTCAAATTGAAGCGGCAATTACCATTTGTGAGCAAGCAATTACAATTTTATCTGATAAATTTGCTGCATGGCAAAACCGCAGTATTATACTACATGAATTAGGTCGCTATGAAGAGGCGATCGCTAGCTATCAGCAAGTTCTTAAACTTCAACCAGAGGATGCTGACACTTTTTATAATATTGCTTGTTGTTATGCCCTACAAAGTAACGTAGAACAGTCTATACAAAACTTACAACAAGCGATTACTTTAAATCCAGAAATTTATATAGAAGCAGTAAAAATCGACCCTGACTTTGAAAATATTCGCAATTCAAAACAATTTCAAACTTTAATAATGTAGTGTGTGTGACGGTGCGAGATGATCAAAAATATTCCATTCATAAATATTTTCACCATCACGCACTGAAAACAACAATGTGTAACGCTTTGCTTTCACATACCCTACAAATTGCTAATTATTTCCGTAGAGTTGATAATGTGCATTCCTGCTGCTGCAAACCTTGCAAATGCTGCATCAGCTTGTTCTGTATAGTCAAAAATACCAGGAACTACTACAGGCGATGTGCAATCTTCTAGTAGATATATTTTATTAGCTAAAGAAGCATCTATTTGCTGAATTTCTGTTAATAGATCATCAATTGTCCAAGCAACACAATGACTTTTAGCCTGTCCACCAATAATCACTGCATCAAATTCTAAAAGTTGCTGAATTAAGCGGGTATTTTTGTGAGCTAAGGGACTTTCATTAAAACTTTGTAGGACTTCTGGACGCAAAACAGAATAATTTTCTGTTAACGGATGATCACCTTTAATTTCAAACTGGGTTTGACTTTGCCTTGCAATACAGTGGAAAAATATTGCTTCTTCTACAGCAGATACTAAAGCATGACCAATGCCACCTAACATAGAATGATAAGGCCAAACTGTCAAAGGATATTTACCATCTTGACTTAGTTGTTTAACGTAGTGATAGGCGTGTTTTGTTAATAATTCATTATTACTATTAATACTACTTGCAATCTTAGAATTAACTTGCCAAATACCATTTTCAATATCTGCTGGCGTAATGCTAGTAGCGGCTGGAGTGGGATGTTCACCTGCATTATTCACCCAAAAAATGGGATGAAAGATTTGCATAACTGTATGAGTATCTAGAGTCGGAATAATTTTAGTAATTACACCCAAATTATGATAGATGAACTCACATAACCGTCGATTATCATCTACTGCACCAGTTCCCGATTTACCGCTCACAAATAATTCAAACTCAGGTATACAAAAAGTATTTTGGACATCTATTAGCAGTAGACAAATGCGCTTTTCGTCAAAAGATGCTGGTGGGATATCATGTTGTTTTGCCCAAATTTCTGCTTCGGCGGCGCGTTGCTGATATGGTACACGCCATACAGTACCTACTGTATCTGGCTGAAAGTGGACAGGTATAGGTAATTGGGTAGTGATTTGATTGTACATATTAATATCAGTAGTTACTTAGAGAGCGATCGCCTTGGCAAGATAAAAACTACAAACTTCTTGATTCTTTCTCATTACTATTCAGATTTTGCCTTGTAGTATGTATAAATTTTAGAGAAATTAACGATTCTTTGGTAACAACGCTAACAGATTAGAAAAAGATGATTAAAATTTTCAGGCTACAACACTATTAGCAGTACCATCAGCGAAAATACTGACTAATTCTAGGTTAAGAATTAGACATATTTTTTGGCTGTAAGAAAAAACTACTGAGGATGAATAGTGTGAAACGCCAGCCTCGAAAATACTATAGGCTATTAATTTTTTTCGTCTGTACTGTTTTAATTGCCTTTGTAGGTCAGGTAGCAATCGCCCAAAGTAATTATCGCTGGGGTAATCCAGGTAAACAGTCGGTAGAAATGATTATTGATGGTGATTTTATCGTCACCATGAATGAAGCCCAACCTGTGATTAAAAATGGTGCGATCGCCGTCAAGGATGGAAAAATTGTTGCTGTAGATACAAAAAACCAAATCATGGCATCTTATCGAGCTGCCAAGATATTACCAGGGGAAGGTATGGTAGTCATGCCAGGTCTGGTGAATGGTCACTCTCATACTGCAATGGTGTTGTTTCGCGGTCTTGCGGATGACTTAAGGTTAGAGGATTGGTTACAAAATTATATTTTCCCCGCCGAAGCCAGATTCGTTGACGAAAATTTTGTTCGTGTTGGTGAACAACTTGCTTGTTGGGAAATGATTCGTGGCGGAACTACGACATTCGTTGATATGTACTTCAAGCCGGATGTTGCCGCCAAAGTAGTTGATCAATGCGGCTTGCGGGCTGTCATTGCACCTTCAGCTATAGATTTCCCCAGTCCTGGTTTTCGCGGTTGGGATGATGCCTTTGCTGCGGCTGTAGATTTCGTGCAACGTTGGAAAGGCAAAAACCCCAGAATTATCCCAGCTCTTGCTCCCCATGCTCCCTACACCGTCTCGCCAACGCATCTCACACAAGCTATCCAAGCAGCTCGTCAATATGATGTGCCATTGACGATTCACTTAGCAGAGACACAAACAGAAGTCCAAGACATCCAGCAGCGATATAATGCCACCCCAGTCAAACACCTGGACAATCTGGGCTTCCTAGAACCGCGAGTCTTTGCTGCTCACGTAGTTTGGCCTAGCAACAGTGAAATCAAACTCATGGCAGAACGTGGCGTTGGTGTCATCCACAATCCCGACTCGAATTTGAAATTGGCTTCTGGCTTTGCACCGATTCCGGCAATGGTAAGGGCGGGAGTTAAAGTCGGTTTAGGCACAGATGGTGCTGCTTCAAACAATGATTTGGATATGTGGGAAGCAATTCGCCTGACTGCTCTTATCCATAAAGGAACAACTCTTGACCCCACTGCTTTACCAGCCAAAACAGTCTTACGTATGGCAACCCTTGGCGGCGCAGAAGCTCTGGGTTTGGCAGATCAAATCGGTGCGATTAAAGTAGGGCTGCAAGCGGACTTACTTCAAGTTGATCTTACTGAAGCACACTTGACTCCTCTTTACGATGTCATCTCCCATCTAGTTTATGCAGCCAAAGCAGACGATGTAGATACCGTGATTGTGAATGGTCAACTTCTGATGTACAAGCAGAGAATGTTGACGATTAACCCTGAGCAGATTAGGCGTGAAGCCATTAGCATAGGTGAACGGATTAAAGCTGAATTACGACCATTCAGTTAATTTTCATTCATTAAAATTTAATCTCATAAACAAGTAAGTAGGTTCGACCTGAGCATGAGATCCAACCTACTTACTACTTACTAATGACTAACTTGCCAAATATTCATCCATACTGGCTTTAGATTTACGTAGCTTAGTTAAAGCTTCTCTCTCAATTTGCCGTACTCGTTCACGACTAATATTGAGAATTTCACCTATTCTTGCCAGTGTTAAAGCCTGTCCATCCATTAAGCCAAAGCGGAGTTTGATGACTTCCCTTTGTTGGGGGGTAAGTTGCTCCATGAGCCGCTCTAAGTCATAAGATAAGGAAGATTGCATGACAAATTCTTCAGGAGACGCACCAGGATCTTCTAGCATTTCTCCTAGTTCAGTGTCGTAGTTATCTCCTAAGCGCAAGTCTAAAGACAAGGGTAAGCGGGCTTTTTCTAAGTATTCTCGTACTTGCTTAGGTGTTAGTTCCAATTCACTGGCTAGTTCTCCGGCTGTGGGAGCGCGTCCTAATCTTTGAGATAGCTGACGCTGTGCCTTTTTAATTTTGTTAAGTTTCTCTGTAATATGAATAGGTAAGCGAATAGTACGCGCTTTTTCGGCGATCGCCCTTGTGATAGCTTGGCGAATCCACCAATAGGCATAGGTAGAAAATCTATAACCTTTCGTGGGGTCAAACTTTTCTACACCCCGTTGCATTCCAATACTACCTTCTTGGATTAAGTCCAATAAATCGACGTTGCGTTTAATGTACTTTTTGGCAACGGATACCACTAGCCGCAAGTTAGCTTCTACCATCCTGCGTTTAGCGATTTCACCTTCGGCGATCGCTTCGTTTAATTCTGCTATATCTAATTCTGCTGCTTGCGCCCACTCTTCTACGCTTGGCTCATGACCTAGTTTATTGGCCAGTTCCTCCCGCACTTCCTGCAATATAGATGAACGTTGTACCTGTTTGCCATAACAAATTTCTTCCTCGTGGGTTAAGAGTGGTACACGGCCAATCTCACGCAGGTAAGTCCGCACGAGGTCTGTGGCTGTCTGAGCGGTCTTCATGGCGCTACTCTTTGGTAATTTTGGACTTGTTGGTAGGGTCATTAACTGATAGATGCTCTTTGCCGGTACTACCCAGCTAAACTGGGATGTCTGTTATTGTTTGCAATTTGTACAACCGATGAGTCTCGGCTGCTATAAGGATCTTCAGTAGGTCTTTAACTGCTAGAAGTTACAGCTATTTCCTTTTGTGTACAAGTATCTAGGGTTAGATAAACAGTAAGAAGACAAACATTTTTGTATCTAATATTTGTTAACAATTGTAACATTTATGAGAAGTTTTGGAACACTGGTTATCATAAATTTCTACACTCCTCAAGATTTAGGTAAATCAATCGATTCGGTGTACTATCAAATAGTACACTAAGTGGAACACAAATTCTATCCTTAATGAACAAATAGTCGTGATATTGCCTTTTTTGGTTTCTGTACGTCAGCAAATTCTACTTAGCGGCTAAACGCAGTAATTTCCTTTGACTTAGACTTCTCGGTGCAGTTTCCGCAGAGAATGCTCACTTCCTCATATTTGTTAAAATATCTCAATAAAAACCATAATTATTTTTCTATAATAATTACTTAATTTTCGTTGTAAATACTGCTTTGTATAGATTCCAGTGGGCATTGGGCTTTGAGAATAGAATAGAATCCTTTTCCCTCCGATTTGAAAGAGCAGGGGTAGCAGGGGAGGCAGGGGTAGCAGGGGGAGAAAGACATCTTTCATGTTTGACTGTGAAACTTGCTTCATCGGGACTGCCTTCTGCCTCTTTGCAGTTGCTCCACTTGGGGAGAAGTCAGAGTGGAGGAAACCTCCGCTCTGAACTTCGGGGCCAAGCTCAAGACTGCAATGATCTCTGTCTTCTACCTACAGTTTCGGGCAATACTCTTGGATGACTTTTACATCTAAGGTAGTATTTTGCAGCGAACGGATGGCCGCGACAGTAGCTCTTGCTCCGGCGATGGTGGTGATGATGGGGATTTTGTAGGCTAAACCTGTGCGACGGATTAATCTAGCATCAGTTTGAGCTTCTTCCCCAGATGGAGTGTTAATAATCAGTTGGATTTTCTGATTCTTAATAGCATCGACTACGTGGGGACGACCTTCGTGTAGTTTCAACACTAACTCAACATCCAAACCATGCTCCTTTAAGGCTTGGCGTGTACCGAAGGTAGCCATGACTTTGAAGCCTAAGTCAAGAAATTCTTTCACTACGGGAACGGCGGCGGCTTTATCGCGATCGCTCATGGATACAAATACTGTTCCTGTGAGTGGCAAACGCTCTCCAGCACCTAATTCTGCTTTGGCAAAGGCGCGACCAAAATCGCTATCGATGCCCATTACCTCACCAGTGGAGCGCATCTCTGGGCCTAATATTGTATCAGTTCCAGGGAATTTATTAAAGGGTAACACGGCTTCTTTGACAGCAATGTGTTTGGGGATGACTTCTTGGGTGAAATTCAGTTCTTCTAAGGTTTTCCCTGACATGATTAAGGATGCCAATTTCGCCAAGGGTACACCCGTAGCTTTGGAAACAAACGGTACTGTCCGAGAAGCGCGAGGGTTGGCTTCCAAAATATACACTTGGGGCGAATAACTGCTAGCACCCACGACGGCGAACTGAATATTCATTAAACCCACTACAGACAGTGCTTGTGCTAGTTGGATAGTCCAAGTGCGGATTTGATTCAGCACGGCTGGCGGGAGGGAAATTGATGGCAGAGAACAAGCGGAGTCTCCTGAGTGAATTCCTGCCTGTTCGATGTGTTCCATGATGCCACCAATGACTACCCGTCCAGTGTGGTCAGCGATCGCATCGACATCAACTTCAATGGCATTTTCGAGGAACTTATCAATTAAGATGGGATGATCTGGTTCTACCTGTACAGCAAAGGTCATGTAACGTTCCAATTCCGCATCCGAGTAGACTATTTCCATTGCCCGTCCCCCCAACACGTAACTAGGGCGTACCACCACAGGGTAGCCAATGCGTTTCGCCACAATTAGCGCGTCTTCATAACTCCGTGCAATCCCATTGGGTGGTTGAGCAATATTTAACTGTTTGAGAATCTGCTCAAATCGTTCGCGGTTTTCGGCGGTGTCGATAGAATCGGGTGATGTTCCCCAAATCTTGGGTACTGGGGATTGGGAATCTTCCCCAGTCCCTAACCCTTGCAAATATTCTTGCAACGGTAGTGCTAATTTCAATGGTGTTTGTCCGCCGAACTGGACAATGATTCCTACCGGGTTCTCAGCTTCGATGATGTTGAGGACATCTTCTTTAGTCAACGGTTCAAAGTAAAGGCGATCGCTAGTATCGTAATCGGTAGAAACTGTCTCAGGGTTGGAGTTGACCATGATTGTCTCATAGCCTGCACCCTTCAAGGCATAGGCAGCGTGACAGCAACAGTAGTCAAACTCAATACCCTGACCGATGCGGTTGGGGCCGCCTCCCAAAATCATCACTTTGGGTTTACTAGCTGGGATAACTTCGGTTTCTTCTTCGTAGGTAGAGTAATAATAAGGTGTAAAGGCTTCAAACTCCGCCGCACAAGTATCAACGGTTTTGTAAACGGGAGTGACTCCTAGTTGTTGACGGTAGGCGCGGACTTCATCTTCGGTTGTTTTGGTGGCGAAAGCAATTTGGCGATCACTAAATCCATCGCGTTTAACAGCATATATTTGATCTTTAGTCAACTGTTTGAGAGGTGTCCGCTTGAGGAATTTTTCCACCTCTAAAAGTTGCTGCATTTTATCTAAGAACCAAGGGTCAATCCCGGTAAGTTCGTAAATCTCCTCGCTGCTCATCCCCAACTGTAAAGCATGACGTACCGCAAAAATGCGATCGGGGTTAGGTGTGCGTAATAAGGCGCGAATTTGTTCACCACTCGGTAATTTTTCGGCTTTGTCACAGCCCCACCCGGCGCGACCAGTTTCTAGAGAACGCAAGGCCTTTTGGAAGGATTCATTAAAAGTCCGCCCAATCGCCATAGCTTCGCCAACGGATTTCATTTGGGTAGTCAGAACTGGCTCTGAACCGGGGAATTTTTCAAAGGCGAAGCGGGGAACTTTGGTAACAACGTAGTCAATAGTCGGTTCAAAGGAAGCGGGGGTTTTTTTGGTGATGTCGTTTTTAATTTCGTCCAAGGTGTAACCGACAGCCAACTTCGCCGCCATCTTCGCAATTGGGAAACCCGTAGCTTTGGAAGACAAGGCGGAACTGCGAGAAACACGGGGGTTCATTTCAATGACGACGACATCCCCATCCACTGGGTTAACAGCAAATTGAATATTAGAACCGCCAGTTTCTACCCCAATTTCACGAATGATTTTAATCGCCATATCCCGCAACCGTTGATATTCTTTATCGGTGAGGGTTTGAGCTGGTGCAACGGTGATAGAATCGCCCGTGTGAATCCCCATCGGGTCGAGGTTTTCAATGGAACAGATAATGACTACGTTATCTGCTAAGTCACGCATCACTTCGAGTTCGTATTCTTTCCAGCCGAGGAGGGACTGGTCAATGAGAATTTGGGAAACAGGACTAGCATCAATCCCAACTTGTGCCATTTCCTCAAATTCTTCTTGGTTGTAAGCGATACCGCCACCCGTACCACCCATTGTAAAAGCGGGGCGGATAATTAAAGGATAAGTGCCGATGCGTTGAGCGATCGCTTTGGCTTCTTCTAAGGATGAAGCTGTCCCACTAGGGCAAACTTTCACCCCAATTTTCGCCATTGCGTCATTGAACAGTTTTCGGTCTTCGGCTTTTTCGATCGCTGGTAACTTCGCACCAATTAATTCAACGTTATATTGATCTAGAACGCCATTTTTTGCCAGGGCTACAGCAATATTCAGGGCTGTTTGTCCGCCCATTGTTGGCAGTAGGGCATCTGGACGTTCTTTGGCGATGACTTTTTCTACTAGTTCCGGTGTTAGAGGTTCAATGTAAGTGCGATCGGCTGTTTCTGGGTCGGTCATGATAGTTGCTGGGTTGGAATTGACCAAAACCACTTCGTAACCTTCCTCTCGCAAAGCTTTACAGGCTTGAGTGCCAGAATAGTCAAACTCACAGGCTTGACCAATGACGATAGGGCCAGATCCTAATAACAGTATTTTCTGGAGGTCTTGACGGCGGGGCATAGCGTTGGGTTCGAGTACGAGAATACAAATCCTGACTATTTTAAAGGTGTTTCCCTTTACTAGTGTTGTTTATTATCAAGTTTTCTAAGTTTGGTAACAATCAAGCATCGGATTGGGCATGGGGTATGGGTCTGAAGATTTTACCTGATCTACCTTTTCCCTCTTGTCTTTTCCCAAAGCCCAGCCCTCGCTCCCTTTTGATTGTCACGCCCTAATACCAGGATAGGGGCTAGAAACCCGGTTTTTATCCTCGCTGCCAATTTATCGCTGTCATCACAAGTAATTCTCATTAATTAAGATTTAGTGTTAATAGTTTTTTAAAGATAAATATCTTTACACTAATAATTTTTAATTTATGTTCTCAGCTAATTTCTAATAATTCTCAACAATATAAGTTACCAATTGCACTTTTTTACATTGCAACTATTATTTTTACGATTTAAATGGCATTTTTAAGTTAATTTTTTCGATTTAGTAAATCTAGTTTATTAAATTGAAAATACAATTATTTTTAATTGATTAATCGCTAATCTTTTGCAAGTGGTTGAGAAAAACTAGCCAGATGTAAATAAAAAAGGTAGAAAGCATTAATACTTTCTACCTTTTGTTATATTTTTTCCAAATGCAATTCTATGAAATAAATTATCGCAGTATTAATTCTGGGCAGGTTGAACAAAACCCAAGGTTAAGCTATCTTTAGCCAAGAAGTGAGCTAAGTGGTAAGCTCTTTCCTCAGTTTTTAAGAGAATCTTTTCATACATATAGCGTGTACCACGATCGCCTAGACTCTCTGCTTGAGCAGCTTGGCGGCGGATAACGTTGATGATTGCTTGTTCTGCGGCTAGATCGTTTTCTACCATCTTTCGAGAAGAGTAGACTCCATCAGATTCTTGCTCAAAACAAGTTAATTCTGCTAATTTGCTGAAGCTAGCAGCAGGTACACCACCTAATCCATTCAGACGTTCGCCAATTTCGTGGATGTGGTCTTGAACTTCGTTGTAGCTAGAGTTAAAAAATTCATGCAGTGAGTAAAATTCTGCACCTTCAACTACAAAATGGTGCTTTTGATACTGCAAATACAATGCTTGAAAGCTAGCTAAAACAACATTTAAGCCTTCAGTTACCGGAGCGGTCACGCTGCGGTCTAGTAATACTGGATTGTCGTAAACTTGACCAAAATTTTGTAACAAAGTTTGTGTATCAGCCATTGTTCTCCTCGCTTTTCAACAGCTATAGTTTGTAACTGTTAAGTCTTTACATATTAACACCATAAAAATCAGATTCGCCTCTATCATTAGCAGATATTTTAAAATTTTCTGTGCCTAAAATTCCTAAGCAAAAATTTTTTAGTCTATGGGTATACATACGTTAATTAATATTTAATTAACGTTTAATTAAATCTGTTTAGTTATTGAGTTGTTGACTCAGATATATTGATATTTCAGTCCATGTAGAGATAGGTTAAAGCTTATATTCTTAGTCAGCGATGTATTCTCTCCCAAGAAAACCGACTATAAAATATATACCTGACGCACTTGCTACAAAATTAAAGCTCTATGATTGCTTTTGTGCGATCGCCATAACGAAAATAAATTATCGCGGTGTCATACCAGTTCTAAAAAATCCTAGTTGCACATCAATAATCTCTGGAGGTGCAAGCTTCACGCCTCTACCCAATCTATCTGTCACCTTCTTTTTCCCAATTTTTACGAGTCCTAAGACAATTCATCATCAACCTAAAATCCCAGGTTCTGGAAGAAACTGGGGTTCTCATAGCCGGAAACTCCCTTCTAGAGAATATCTTTGGCTATCAGACGCAATTATTTTCACTTTTCACAGAGATTGAATTAAATCTGGAAATATTTCGGTGTAATTATGCTGATTGAGTGTTAGCAGCGGATTTAGTAAAGAATTATTACAGAATTTTTGTTTTTTTTATCAAACTAACTGAGAATTGTTTGCACTTAGGTTATTCTAATAAAAGAGCTTACACCTTAAACTTTTTCTAGATATGGGGAGTAGCTATACGGTATTTATTGCAATTTAGTTGCACTTTGGGGGATATTCGCTTGCAATCATTCCTTTCACAAATCGCACAAACTTACGTTGTAGAAATCAATTGGCTAGACCGTTGGCAGGTTTATCAACGTTTGCAGGAGCTAGAAATTCCCTGTTGGTGTGAAGCTAATCAACCATTAACGGTGGAAATTAACTCCCCTGCTGCTGCTGTTCAGCTTTGGAGTGTCACGCAGCAATTCACAGCTGTTCGCCAAGATTTAATTTCGACACTGAAACGGAGTTGGCAAATCCACTAATGGTGATTGTCAGCAACGCTACTGAATGACTCAGGCTTAAAGTTAGTTAGAAAGGGGTAAAAGTATATGAGTGTATGTCACAGTAAAGAAGTAGCAGAATTTTGTCTTGAGGGTAGATTTGTTGATTTTGTGATTAAGGATGGTTACAAGCTCAAAGGCTTGTTAATAGGTACTTATGACGGTGAATGTTATGTTAAACTTGCTAAAAATTTAAGGTATAGTTTTGACTGGCGGTTGCAGCCAGGAACCTGGTTACAGGTAGTAGGTGAGAAAAAGAGCGATCGCAAAAGTGGTAAAGTCACACTCAAAGCTGAACGGGTTATGGCTGCTACGGATACTACCTCTGCACCACCCCAGCCACAACCACCCAAAGCAAAAGCCACAATATTGATGTGTCAAAAGTCCGATTGCATGAAACGTGGTGGTAATGGTCTTTGTCAAGCGTTAGAAGCAGCGTTGAGCGATCGCGGTTTAGAAGACCAAGTTACGATTAAAGGAACTGGCTGCATGAAAAACTGCAAAGCTGGGCCGAACCTAGTCATGCCTGATAAAACACGCTACAGCAGCATTCGAGCTGATCAAGTTCCACTATTAATAGATAAGCATTTTAGCCGTCATAGTCGAGAACAGAAGCAGACAACAACATCTCAACCAAATTTCAATGAAGCTTTTGCTAGGGTTTCAGCAATTTAATGATAAATTTTTAAAAGTAATTTAGTGTGTCCTCTTAATACTTGGCTATAAACTTTGCGAGGAATTAGCAATAGTTATTGTTTGCTTCTTCATATATCTACATGAAGATATGTTGCCAAATCCTCTTTTACTGTTTGTAGGGAAGCTTCCCTAAAAAACAATAGAGACGTTGCGGAGCAACGTCTCTAAATCTGGCGAAATCATCTGATAATCGTTTTTTAAACTCCTATTAATTGGAAAAAACCTGCTCTTCCTAGATAATTCAGCTTGGCTTTTGGGAATCAATGAAGCCTTGTCTAAAATATTAGGAAGTATATTTTGAATATATCGAGACGACAGTTCTTTACCCTAGCAGGAGCATCAGCTACAGGTGCAGTACTCCTATCCCCTTTGGAAGCATTCTACGCTAAACCTGCGATCGCGGCTGGCCCTTACGGCAATCTAGTGGCCGACCCTAACAGAGTATTAGATTTACCCGCTGGATTCACCTACCGCAGACTGTCCGAAACAGGACAAACAATGAATGATGGTTATCGAGTACCTGGTGGTCACGATGGTATGGGTGCTTTTCCCGGATCTAATGGTAGTACGATTCTCATTCGCAACCACGAACTCTCTAACACTTCTAGCAACGGTCTGGGCGCACCCAATAACCGCAAGTACAATACTAGTGCCAGGGGCGGTTGTACTAAATTGGTTGTTAGTTCTTCTCGCACTCTGATAGAGCATCGGGGAGTCCTGGCGGGGACAATTCGTAATTGTGCTGGTGGTTCTACGCCTTCAGGGTCTTGGTTAACCTGTGAGGAAACTTTTGAAACCAGCAACAACAAAAGGCATGGTTATGTGTTTGAAGTTCCCAGTAATGCAACGACTTTTGTCACCCCTGTCCCGCTAACTGCAATGGGGCGTTTTAATCATGAGGCGGCTGCTGTAGACCCCAACACAGGATACATCTACATGACGGAAGACCGGAGTGATGGTCTTTTCTACCGCTTTATTCCTAACCAAACGAACAACCTGAGTGCTGGCGGTTTGCTATACGCCTTAAAGATTACAGGTTCGTCTGGAATCAACACAGCTACAGGTTTCCCAAAAAATATATCTAGAGCAGTGGAATGGGTACAGATTACCAATCCCGATCCCTCTACTGATTCTGTTAGAACACAAGGGTATAACAACGGTGCTGCTAGGTTTTCAGGTGGGGAAGGGATCTTTTATGGTGGTGGATATGTCTACTTCACCTGCAAGAGTGGGGGTAGTTCTGGAGATGGGCAGATATGGCGTTATTCACCCAGTAGTAACACTGTTGAACTCTATATTGAACCCAACAATTCCGGTATACTAGATAACCCAGACAACATTGTAGTTGTTCCCAACCGGGACATTTTCCTCTGTGAAGATGGGGATGGAACGGATTACATTCTTGGTATCACTCCCAGTGGCAGTCTTTACAAGTTTGCCAAGAATGCTCTCAACTCATCAGAGTTTGCTGGGGTTTGCTTCTCGCCAGATGGTCAGACAATGTTTGTCAATATGCAGACTCCAGGAATCACCTTTGCCATCTGGGGGCCTTGGTAAAAGGAATAATAAGTTCGTAGTAAGAACTAAAGTTCTGACTACAAGCTAGCAGGTTACATAGAATCTAGGTGGCGACGTAGTTGACTGCTAAAACTATCAATGACTGTCACCACCACTAACAGCACCAACATCATGGTTGTAGCTTTGTTGTACTCAAAGCCATCAATATAACTTTTCAACTGAAAGCCGATACCACCTGCACCGACTACACCTAAAACCGAAGCCGCACGGATATTGTACTCAAACATCCATAAGGTGTAGCCTAAGCTGAGTGGTAAAACTTGGGGTAAGATACCATACTGAGCAATTTGGAATTTAGACGCTCCCATAACTTGCAAAGATTCTAAGGAGCGACTATCAACCGCTTCAATCGCTTGTTGATAGAACTTAGCTAGATAGCCAATAGTATAGATCCCTAAAGCTAGTGTGCCTGCGGGTGCGCCTAAGCCTGTAGCGGCTACAAAGATTAGCCCCAAAATAATCGAAGGGACGGAACGGACAGCATTTTGCAGTAAATTAGCTAACCATTGCAACCAACGAGGCGCAACATTATTTGCACTAGCTACAGCAATAGGTACAGAAATAATTGCCCCAATGGTTGTTCCCCATAAAGACATCTGCACAGTTTCAATTAGTGCTTTGACAGCTATATCAATAACTGCGGGATCGGGGGGGAATAATCGCGAGATGAAATCGGTAATATAAGGCCAACTAGAACGCAACAGTTCAAAATCAACCTTCAGACCTCGTAACGCCCAACCATAAACTATCACCAGTATTAATAAAATGAGTAAGGGTATCACCCAAGGATATTGACGAAGGAGTTTTGAATTGGACAATTGACTCATGATTGATACTGAACTGTTTACGCTCTCAAAGAACTCAAAACTCACCAGAAAGTGATCGGCAGACGAGAAATTGGTTGGGATTGCCCTTACTCACGGAGAAACTTGAGCAAATTTTTCTTGTAAATTATCGCACATTCCATCATAGACGACACGCCCTGCATCTAAGACGATCGCGCGCTGGGCATATTGTGCGGCTATACCCAAATCATGTAAAACTGTGACAATTGTCATCCCTTGTTGGGTATGCAATTCTGATAAAGTCTCCATCACTTGCTGACAGGCGATCACATCTAAGCCGGTGATGGGTTCATCAGCTAAGAGAATTTGGGGTGATTGAATCAAAGCACGAGCGATCGCTACTCTTTGTTGCTGTCCTCCACTCAGTTTGCTAGTTTTTTGATAGGCTAGCTCTCTTAGTCCCAATTGTTCTAGTAATTCTAGAGCCAACAAGCGATCGCGGTGAGGAAAACCAAATAAAGTTTGCCAAGTGGTTCTGACACCGAGTTTTCCACACAGCACATTTTCAATCGCTGATAATTGGGGGATTAATCCACCACCTTGAAACAACATCCCTACATCACGGCGGACTTTCGACAATGTTCGGGGTGCTACCTCCATCCCATTGATGCGAATTCCACCTTGTTTTAATGGTACTAATCCGACTAGCGATCGCAGTAAAGTGGACTTACCTGCACCGTTGAGTCCCAGTAAAACAACAAACTCACCTTGCTTAATCTGGCAATTAACCCCATTCAGGATTGGACGATTGAGAGATGCAGCATAAGCTGTCTCTAAGTTGTAACAATCTATTACACAATCATTCATCCTCAGCCTCGGTCAATTTGATTAACGGTGCGGTGGAGACGCGATTTATCACGTCTCTACAAAAAATTATGGTTCAATACCAACGCGCTTTAGAGCATCACGTACTGATGATAAATGACGAGTATGATCAACTCTGACTAATTCTGTTGAATTGTACAAGCCACGTAGTAACTGATTATTTTGAGGTTGATTTAACTTCAATAGAGCATTGATGATTTGTTCTCTTTGCGGTGCATACACATCATCATCAATAGCGATACCGTGAGCAGGTACACCAGAAATTTTGTGCAGTATACGTAACTTGTTTTTTTCTTCGGCAGTAATGTAGGGGGGGAACAGAGCATATTCTGATACTACAGCTACATCAGCCTGACCGCGCACAACGGCTTGTAAAGCTTTGCTGTAGTTACCACCGTAAGAAATTTGGCTAAAGAAACCATCCATGCGATCGCGGTTGGGAACAAATCCTTGCTTCACCAACTCACTCACAGGGAAAATAAATCCTGAACCAGAAGTGGGAGAAGTAAAAGCCATTTTCTTACCCCGCAATTGTTCAAGGGTAGCTTTGGCGTTATTTTTAGTTTTCAGTGGGCTATTGTTGGGAACTACAAATACTGAATTATAAGTGTATCTGCCTGAATAGTTATCGCGAACTTCAGCCAAGTACAAACGAGCATTAGCTAATTGTTCAGCTTTCAGTGCTGGACGACTACTGAGGAATGCCACATCAGCACGATTTGCTCTCAAAGCTTCTACGGCCGCCGTATCATCACCTATCTGCGCTGTGACAGGAATGCGTAATTCTTTAGATAAAAATGCAGCTACAGCATTAGCCTTACTTTGCAAGTCTGTAGAGTCTGAACGACTAGGAAAAACAACTGTTAATCGTTTTAATTGCTGCTGACCCTGAGCAAGTAAGCGCGGTGCTTGTTGATTATCAATGGAATTAGCATTAGTCGTTTGCATAACACCAAAAGTGCTGACTGCTAACCCAGTCAACGTCATGAATGCTGCACCAGCACTCAACAAGCCCTTTTTGCTCACACCCATCTCTAAATCTCCATTAAAAACTATTTGCAGTATTTTTGCAAATTAATATCAACTATCCCGATTAAAGAATCTAGAGGTTTTAATAATAAAAGTCAATAGTTATAGTGTGTAGATGGATAAAAAGGAATCATACAGTTAGTAACACACTAATGATCTAGTTACTTATCAGGTTAATTACAAGATATTGCTGAAGCGATCGCACTCTACCAACTTGAGTTATCTGTAGAATTCCAAATAATTCTGAATTTGCCAATGCCAAAAAACTTTAGTTGGGAATATGTAGCTTTTTTCTTGGTGACTACAGTAGTCGTGATGTTTGTGTTTGCTTACGACTGGAAGCGTCTTGCTAAACTCTACCGCACCCATGAGCCACCACCACCAAACTTTTCGCGCATGGAACACGGTTCTGTAGGTTTGGTGTATTACAAAGGAACTTTAAATGTTGGTGTCAGTTCTGAAGGTCTTTACTTGAGTGTGTTTCCTTTATTTAGTTTTGGAACACCGCCATTATTAATTCCTTGGAGTGCAATTCAGAAAATTGAGCCTGCGAATGCTTTATTTGTGGAGCGTTTTCGATTGTATTTACGTGAGCCGCAAGTCAAAATAATTATTAGGAAAGAGATATTATCACCAGCTAAGGAATATTTAGCAGCGCAGGGTTTTGAATGGGTTTGATTAATAAATAGTGGGACTCATACCTCGATTTCTGGAAAATTCGATAATCTGATTTTATCCTATAATTCAGGATTTTTAAGTCTCTATTTCAGGGAAGATTGTAATAACTGACGCATAGATATAGCTGATTCATAATCTGGAAAGATGGTTAGAAAGATATCTATATCACGAATAGCTTCATGAATAATATCAATAGACATATTCATTGAAAGAATATATTGATAAAGGCTTTTTGCTTGTTCAATATCTCCAGAGGTTAAGTAGTAAAGAGCAAGATTAAAAGCATTACGCCAGTTTTGAGGCTGTTCTTGATATTGATTTTGAGCAAGCTGAATAGCAATATTAAAGTCAGTTTTTGCCTTGTGTTCTTGCTTTTGAGCTTGGTAAGTTAAAGCACGGTCATAAAAATACCAAGTATCATTGGGTTCTAACTCCATAGCACGATTAAAATTTGCGAGAGCTTGATCGTACTGCTTTAGTAGTAGATAAATTTCGCCCCGTCTATAAATTGCCCAATGGTATTTGGGATTAATTTCTATGGCAAGGTCAAAATCTTTCAATGCTTCTTGATAACGCCCCATTAAATCATAGGTTTGACCACGACTGGCGATCGCCCAATTAAGTTTAGGATTAATTTTAATAGCACGATCAAAATCTTCTAATGCTTCCTGATAACGCTCCATTGCTCTGTAAGTTTGACCACGACTGGCGATCGCCCAATCAGATTTAGGATTAATTTCAATAGCACGGTCGAAGTCTCGCAGTGCTTCCTCATAACACTTCATTAGGCGGTAAGTTTCACCTCGTTCTCTGATCGCCCAATCAAGTTTAGGATTAATTTCAATAGCACGATCAAAATCTTCTAATGCTTCCTGATAACGCTCCATTGCTCTGTAAGTTTGACCACGACTGGCGATCGCCCAGTCATATTTGGGATTAAGTTCAATAGCACGGTCGAAGTCTCGCAGTGCTTCCTCATAATGCTGCATTAAGCGGTAAGTTTCACCACGTTGTGCGATCGCCCAATCAAATTTAGGATTGAGTTCAATGGCACTGTCAAAATCTTGCAGTGCTTCTTGATAACGCTCCATTGCTCTGTAAGTTTCACCTCGTTGTGCGATCGCCCAATCAAATTTAGGATTCAGTTCAATGGCGCGGTCAAAATCTTGCACTGCTTCCTCATAACGCTTCATCAGGCGGTAAGTTTCACCACGTCTGGCGATCGCCCAGTCATATTTAGGATTAATTTCTATGGCGCGGTCAAAATCTGGCAGTGCTTCCTCATAACGCTTCATTAGGTGGTAAGTTAGACCACGACTGGCAATCGCCCAATCAAGTTTAGGATTAAGTTCAATAGCGCGGTCAAAATCTGACAGTGCTTCCTCATAACGCTTCATCAGGCGGTAAGTTTGACCACGACTGGCGATCGCCCAATCGTATTTGGGATTGAGTTCAATGGCACGGTCGAAATCTTGTAGTGCTTCCTCATAACGCTCCATTAAGCGGTAAGTTAGACCACGTTCTGCGATCGCCCAATCGTATTTGGGATTGAGTTCAATTGCATGGTCAAAATCTTGCAGTGCTTCTGGATAACACTCCATTAAGCAGTAAGTTGCACCTCTGCTAGCAATTGCCCAATCGTATTTGGGATTGAGTTCAATGGCGCGGTCGAAATCTTGCAGTGCTTCTGGGTAACGCTCCATTAAACGGTAAGTTTCACCTCGATATGATAAACATTCAGGTTCATCCAAGGTCAATTTTATGGCTTCAGTTAAATCTTCTAGAGCTTTTGAGTATTGCTCAGATTGAGTATAAACGTAGCCACGCCGACATAAGGCTACTGCACGCCACTTGGTCTCAAGAAAGGTATTGCTCAACAACGCAGTGAACATTTCCGCCGCAACTTCGTACTGTTTCTCGTCATAGGCTTTTAACCCATTGGCTAACTGTTCACCCCAACGCTGAATTTCAGCGACATCCGTATCTTTACCTGCCTGTATCATTCTTTCTGCCCAGCGTTTGGCAAACGAGCGTTGATTTTTCAGCGCAGCCAAAAATTCATTTAAAGCCGCAGGTAAACTTCTCTGTGGCGACTGACATAAACCGTGATACAAAACGTTGAGGGTGTAACTTTGCCAAACAGGATCGCGTTGTTTTTTGTCTTCCTCTAGGTGTAAATCATTTCGCAATGTGTCGTAGTAGTCTGCTAACTTGCCATGCAAATCAGCCCAACTTTGCGGAGATGAAAGACGCTTGTGGCGTAACATTTGCGTTTTGACGACATCATGATAAGCCCAACCATCAGTCCGTTCGTCAATAAATGGCATCTCTTTTAGCCAGTTAAATAAACCGTCCGCCTCGTCTTCTCCTCGCAATTTAGCTAAAACATCTCGATTTAAACACACAGGAAGTGCAGCATCTACGGCTAATTGTCGCCGCTTGGGGTCATCAATCCATTTCAAGAAGCGTTCTACTGCTGTACCGCTAGGATCACCTACTTGGCTGGGGTCGCTGGGAGTTTCCGCCGCCAGGGTTGCGACTAACAACGGCAAACGCCCAGAAAGACGTAAAATTACTTCAATAACCCGATTATTTGTAATCCCTTTACGCGAGAGATATTGTTGAGCTTCTTCCTCGGTGAATGGTTCTAAAGGGAAACGAACTATTAAACCCTCATAAATTGCCCAATGATTTTTATCTAATTCTTGCCGACCAGCAATAATGATCAATATATTGAGAGGAACTTCACCGTGGCGACCATCTAGAATTTCTCTTAGCCAGCTATCTAGAAATTCCTCACTCCGTTCATAGGTATCGAAGAACAACCCTAAGGCAGACTTTTGAGCAATTTTAGAAATATCTTCTAAAAATAACGGAGTCAGAACTTCCACCGGTTCTTGGACTAAGCGGACTTCATCTTTATTCGCTAATTTTTTTGCAACGTAAGCAGTCCATTCTCCGGCTTGAGTAGCAAAAGCATCTTCATTGATTAAACCAATCACAGCACCAGCACCCGGAACTTGTCGAGCCATACCCATTCCAGCTTTAGCTACAGTTTTACCCACAAAAGCTGAAAAGCCTTGTGGTGCTTCGGGATCGGTTTCTAATTCCTGGCGTTTCTGACGATAAACTTTGTAGCGTTCTGTAAACTGTCCTAGCTTATGACCTTGCTGTTCTAACTGTTCCGCCAAACGCCCCATGACTTCCGGTACACTTTTTTCACCCTCATCAGTGTCAGTCGTGATGATTTTTGCTCCTTCCGCAATTTGGCGAAACTGACGCAGCAATGTACTTTTACCTACTCCCCCTTGACCCCAAACATTAAATAAAAAATGCCTTCGGGGGTCTTCCAACGGTAATTCTAGATTTTGGCGAAAGGTGTTAATTTGTTCCTCACGACCAACAAAACCTGATTGCTGGCGTTGTTTGAGAATATCCTGCAAAGTCTTGGGTTTATTTTGCGGGTTCATTACCAGATGCAGTTGTAAGTTCTAATACATATAAAATAACTACTAACTACGCATTACTGATTTCGGATTTAGAAAGATTTAATTCTTTGTTTTTACAAAATTATCAAGTTCAGAACCCTGACTTTGCTAAAAATGGGCAGATCTTTTGGTTCATTAACTAAGTAATAAGCGATATTATTTTTTGCGATCGCTCTTTTACATACAACTATTTAGTGCTGAACACGACTTTTTTCACTTGAAACGAAAACTTTCTCGTTTGAGGTTAAAACATTCTCACTTGAAACTAGAACATTCTCACTTAGAATTACAACATTCTCGTTAAAAACGAAAACGTTCTCGCTTGTAACGAGACGATTTTCACTTACAACATCAAAATTTAAGCTCTGAACTCGGAGTTTTTCGTTTGAAACAGAAACATCCGAGATCAGAGCTAAAAATTTTTAGTTTTTCAGCCAAAGTGTCGAGTTAATTTCTCGAATTACGAGGCTTGCGGCTGCACTTTTTTTGATTTACGGGCAAATCTTCGTCCTAAATCATCAACCATTGACTCTAAACCCGCACCTTTTCCACTAGCTTTAGCGTAGTTATAAACCATCAACCCCGCCGCATAAGCTTCACTACCCACAGCCACAGATGTATCATCCACCAGTTCTTGCAGTTGGGTCAACGACAGCAAAATAGGATACAAGTCTTCAAAAAGTTCAATATCTTGGCGCATTTCATCTAAGTCAAAAGAACGGGGTAAGAAGTCTGGGTTCTGTGTCGCTATCTCCAACGCCTTACTGACAAATGCACGACTCTTATCACCTAGTTTGGGTAATGATTTGCGCTCCTCCGTTGTTAAATCAATCAGAAACGGTAGCTTTTCTTTAATGGTGTTAATTGCATCCATAACAGCTTTTTTATCTACAGGGGAAAGCCTTGCACTGATTTTACTATCTGCCATTTTTCATACATCCTATACAGCACTTGCTTTCAGTATTACCCAGTTTAGTCAAGCATTCATGGTGATTTATAAGTAATTAAGGTGATTTTTTTTATACTACCAGTCTAATTTTAGAGCATCTCCGAACTTTGGTAGCAGCATTGTAGCGATCGCCAATACATAAATTGCGGAACTCTTCTAATAGATGGTGAATCTATCAGAGTATTCATCATCTATGAATCGATTAATCATAACTCAAAATATTTAACCCAATGTCATGTATTAGTTATAGATATTTTGCGGGTCAATGACATTACCTAGAAATAGAAAAACTGGGTATTTTGCTGCTATTATAGGCAGCTTGATCGGTGCTGTATTACTTTTAAATATAGGCGGTTATTTAGGCATGAGTTATGTAGAGAATTTTATGCCTAATGCTGAATTTGATGATGTTATTCCCGCTTTAGTCGGTCAATTTATCGGTTGGTGGACTGGGGAAATCTTAGGTTGTTGGTTATCTTTGCAATGGCAAAATCATCAAGATGCAAAAAAGACAGTAATTTGTTTAGCGATTCTTACCCCTTTAGGAATCACAATTTGGGCTGTATCTTATCTTTTTCTATTCAATTGGGCAAGTGATCATTGGAGTAGTATCCAAGTTGATAGATTGCATAACCAATTGAGACCAATATCAGTTATTTTCACAATTATTGCTTTAGCATTTCTAGCTAGGTTTCGCACTAAACCAAAGTCTAAAAATGGATATTTTTCATAACTTGAGAGGAGCATCCCAACTTTGCTAGAAGTAAGTATGCCAAGAACCCCTCTCCAAACCTCTCCCCGAAACGGAGAGAGGCTTTGATTCTTGCTCCCCTTCCCTTGCCTACAGTGTACACACAAGTCTAATAACCTAGCCCTAAAACGTTTTGATCCCCCCTAACCCCCCTTAAAAAAGGGGGGAATAGATTCAAACTCCCCCTTTTTAAGGGGGATTTAGGGGTATCGAACCCACATTCTGCACTTAGCAAAAAGATGTGTGTACACAGTAGCCCAGAAACGGAGAGAGGCTTTGATTCTTGCTCCCCTTCCCTGCAAGGGAAGGGGTTGGGGGTTAGGTTTTTAAGATTTTGATGTTAGCCATAATACTTTTCCAACATCCTCAAAACGCTCCGCGCACTTCTGCGTTGAAAAGCAAAGTCAAACATTTGGGATACTATCTCGCTATTTAACCTAAATTTTTAAGGAATCACTGCGATACATTCAATTTCTACTAACACATCTTTTGGTAAACGTGATACTTCCACACAAGCACGGGCTGGTGCTGTAGCTTCATCAAAATACTGTGCATAAACTGCATTCACAGCTGCAAAATCATTCATATCAGCTAAGAATACAGATGTCTTCACCACATCAGCAAAGCTTGCACCACCAGCAGTTAAGATGGCTTGCAGATTTGCCATGACTTGCTGTGTTTGCTGTTTGACATCTCCATTACCCACAATTTCACCAGTGCTAGGATTGAGTGCGATTTGTCCAGCCACAAATAGCATTCGACCAGAAACTGCGATCGCTTGATTATAAGGCCCTACTGGTGCAGGTGCTTGCTCAGTACGAATAATTTGTTTACTCATATTTCCTCGGTTGTTAAGCGGGGACGAATCCCATAATGTCGATAACGCCAATAATCCCGCAAAATGCGATCGTGGTCAAAGCATAAATTACTCGGTACACACCAAGGTTCAAAAATGCCCACGTTTTTAGCATCATCCCCAGCTTGAGGTTTTCCTGTGGCAGTTGCTAAAAATACAATGCTAATAGTATGCTGACGCGGGTCACGTTTGGGGTCAGAATACACCAAAAATTGCTCAATTAATTCTATCTGTAACCCGATTTCTTCCAAAGCCTCCCGCCGTGCCGCCACTTCCACTGGTTCGTCATAATCGACAAACCCCCCAGGAATCGCCCAACCCAAAGGTTCATTATGGCGTTCAATCAAAATAATCGGTCGATGAGGTCTATCTATTAACTCAATAATGATATCTACCGTAGGCGCAGGATTTCTATACATAAGTCATTAAGTCATTAGTCATTAGTTTTTTCCCCACACCCCTACACCCTTACACCCTTACACCCAATCCCCACCAAAGGATAGCTTTCCAAGCCGACCTCAGCGTGATAGATTCTATGGGATCGCTTGCTCCTATATTTCACATTCAATATGCCTTTTCCTAGATCTAGTGGCATTCTGCTGCATCCTACCTGTTTCCCCAGTCGATTTGGTGTTGGAGATTTGGGCTTAGAAGCCTATAAATTTATAGATTTCTTGAGAGACAGTTACCAGCAATACTGGCAAGTATTACCTTTAGGCCCTACTGGGTATGGTAATTCTCCTTATGCTTCATACTCAGCAATGGCGGGAAATCATTTACTGATTAGCCCAGAAAAATTACAAGAGCAGGGTTTGTTAGCAGAGGAAGACTTTGCTAATTTACCAGAATTTGCTCCTAATCAAGTCGATTATGATCGCGTGATCCCCATTAAAGTTGGTCTGTTAAAAACCGCCTGCAAAAATTTTCAAACCAAAGCTACACCTCTACAACAAACAGAATTTGCAGGTTTTTGTGATAGCAAGGCTTATTGGTTGGATGATTATGCTCTCTTCATGGCTCTTAAGGATGCTCATGAAGGTGCAAGTTGGCATACTTGGAAACCTGAATTGGTGAAACGTAAACCAGCAGCACTAGAGAATGCTACACAACAACTAGAGGCTGAGATTTTTTACTATAAGTTCGTCCAATTTGAATTCTTCCGCCAGTGGTCAGAACTAAAAGCTTACGCTAATATGAGCGGAATTCACATTATTGGTGATATTCCTATCTATGTAGCTCAAGACAGTGCTGATGTGTGGGCGCATCCCGATATCTTTTGTTTGGATGAAGAAACTATGGAACCTGCACTGATGGCAGGAGTTCCACCAGATTATTTCAGTGCAACTGGTCAATTATGGGGAAATCCGGTTTATAACTGGGAGGAGTTGCAAAAACAAAACTTTAAATGGTGGATAGGTCGCTTTGAAGCAATGCTGGATTATATAGATGTGATTCGCATTGACCACTTCCGGGGATTTGAAGCTTATTGGGCTGTACCACAAGGGGAAGAAACAGCTATCAATGGTGAGTGGGTGAAAGCACCGGGAGAAGAATTATTTGATGTGATTAAACACAGCTTGGGTAAGTTGCCTGTGTTAGCTGAAGATTTGGGGATCATTACGCCAGAAGTTGAAGCGTTGCGTGATAAGTATGAGTTCCCCGGTATGAAGGTATTACATTTTGCTTTTGGTTCTGATCCCGGTAATCCGTTTTTACCTTTTAATTATGGCCGTAATTTCGTTGTTTATACTGGCACTCATGACAACGATACGACTGTCGGCTGGTTCAATGCAGCCAATGACTACGAAAAACAAAACTTGTTAGTGTATTTAGGTTGTATTAGTCCAGAAGGAATTCAATGGGATTTCATTAGATTGGCTTTAAGTTCGATCGCCAATCAAGCTATTATTCCGTTGCAGGATATTTTGGGTTTGGGAACTGAAGCACGAATGAATTATCCCAGCACTGCTGAGGGTAATTGGGGGTGGCGTTATCAATCGGGAGCTTTAAGATCAGAGTTAGGCGATCGCTTAAAAACTCTCACTAAACTCTACGGACGCGCCCCTCAAGGGAAATAGAAAAAATGAGGACACTGGGGGAGATTTCCCCAGATATTCCTCTGGATTGTTAAGATTCAGGTTTAACAGCAGCAATTTTAATTTCTTCCTCCTTACCAAATTCCCCCATTTGCTTGGCTGCTTGCTGATTCACACTCATCAGCACACCACCAGCATTATTAGTTTTTACTGTCAACTGTTCTTGCGCCTTCCAAACACGATGCGCCCCTTCTGGTAATATTCCTTCAAACTCGGTTTTGCCATCAGCAACTACCCGAATCCAAGAGGATGCTTTCAAAGTCACACCTATTTGGACTGATTGATTATCTTTGTTATCAATCAGGCGATCGCTAACTGGTACAGTTGTTGACTGTTGGGATTGAGTTGGTTGGTTTTTGACTAAAGCTTCTTGATTGTTTTGTTTAGGATCACTACCATTTGCCCTGAGAGCGGCATTATTCAATACATGAGACAAACTACTGACAGAACAGATAATCAAGAATATATACAGTAAATAAAGATGTACGGGACGCAATAAACCCATTGATATTGATTGGGTTGGAGTTACCGTTGGGGTGTTAACTGCTTGAAATGCAACGGGAAACTGACTAGCGAATTCTACGCCGTTAAAACCTACTGCATCTGCAAATTGTCTAATTAAGCCTTGAATATAGATTGGTTCAGGTAAATCATTGAGATTACCTTCCTCAATCGCCTGTAGGAGTCTGCGAGGAATTTTGGTTAATGCTACCATTTCCTCCAACGATAAGCCCTTTTCTTGACGTGCAGCCCACAACTGCGCGCCCATTTCTGCTAGCTTTTCGGCTCTTTGTTCTTCTAAGGAAAGTTGGGGTTGCTCATTATTTTTTCTCTTTAGCCATTTCATGGTTTTGTACACTCCTTACCTCAGCTGAATCTTTAATAGGTATGTTTTTTGTCTGATTTTGCAAACACCGAATTTCTTCATTTTGAAGAAAACGATATTGACCCTCTTTTAAGATTGGTATTTTTGGTGTTTTTAGTTGAATAGAGCCGATCGCACTGCGATGTAACTTTACCACTGGATATCCCAACTGTTCTGCTACACGGCGAATTTGGCGGTTTCTACCCTCCTGAAGCACAATTTCTAAACGGCTGTTATCAGTGAGCCTTTCTATGTAACTTACCTGAGCTGGCCGTGTTTTTCTCCCGTCTAACAGCACACCCCTACGCCACCTTTCCAGCACAGCTTCCGAGGGATGACCTTTCACTAAAACTTGATAAGTCTTAGGAATACTGTGACGGGGATGGGTAAGCTTAAAGGTCAACTCTCCATCATTGGTGAGTATTAACGCACCTGAAGAATTAACATCTAGGCGACCAACAGGATGAATACCCGCACTGTGACGTAAATTTGGCGGTAATAAATCTAGAACTGTTTTTCTACCTTGGGGATCGTGACAAGTAGAAACGAATCCCAAAGGCTTGTTCAATAACACATACACTAGGGGGGGACGCTCATGAGCCAAAATCGGCTGACCGTCAACTGTAATCCTATCCTTTTGGGGGTCAACTTTTTGTCCTAATTGTGCCAATAAGCCATTTACCTGCACGCGCGATCGCCGAATCATTTCTTCAGCTTCTCTACGTGAGGCTACACCTAATTCTGACAGAACCTTTTGTAACCTAGCCTCCATGTGGAAATTACGGTTATTAATATAAAGGTTTAGATAATATCAATCATATTGGCATTTTGTTGGATGTAGCCATAAATGCTACATTTAAAGCTTGTTTAAGTTCAGCTTGAACTGAGCAACTACCCATCCATTAAAGTGGTTAAATGCCAGAGCAGAATTCCCCAACAAAAGGCGTTAACAAAATCCGCATAATTACGAACGTCCTCAAAACAGCATTAAAGCTATGGTTAAGGGCGCAAGTTAGCCAAGTGTCTCAGCTGGAAGTGGATATTAAAGCTAGCGATAGCCAGCTGCTTTCCGGTTGCGTTCCTTGGGTTGCCATATTTGCCGATCATGCTGTCTATCAAGGTCTCCATATTACCCAAATTAAACTAGCAGCAGAGAATATTCAAATCAACATAGGCCAGGTACTGAAAGGTCAGCCTTTGCAACTGCTACACATAGTACCAGTAGTTGGCGATTTGATTATAGAAGAGAAGGATTTAAATGCTTCCCTCTCATCCGAATTATTATCAGCTGCTTTAAATGATTTACTGGTTAAACTTTTACCAGAATATTGTCCAAAATCCAAGCCTATTATTTGGCAAAAGATGAGTTTAGACAATCAACAAATCACACTGAATGCCATCCTATCACCTACGGGCGAACATATACCCCTAGAAATTAGTTTCTCCCTAAAATTGCTGAGTGGACAAGAACTACAACTATCGCAAATTAGAGTCGCACAAAACGCGATCGCCATTTTAGAAAGTAGCGATAGCTACAATTTTCATCTTGGCTCAGATGTTGATCTCCAAGAACTGACAGTGATCCCTGGTCAATTAGCTTGTCGGGGACAAGTGAATGTGAATCCTTGAGGGGTGTAGGTAACAGGTTACAGGGGTGTAGGGGAAGAAATCCTGACTATTGACCATTGACTAACAATGGCAAAACGAGCGTGACAAAGTAATAGACCAAAGGAGCTGTGAAGATATAGCTGTCGGTACGGTCTAAAATTCCACCATGTCCAGGAATTAATTGACCGGAGTCTTTTACTCCCGCGTCACGCTTGAGCATCGATTCTGTAAGATCACCTAAAAGACTGGCTAGACCGATCAATAAACCTAGGGTAATACCAGTGATCCAAAATTGCGGCAACTTTAAATAGTAAGAGCCAACAAGAGCAACAACGAGACTCGCACTGATCCCGAAAACTGCGCCTTCAACAGTCTTCTTGGGACTGATATCAGACAGGCGCGTTTTACCAAAAAACTTACCGATAGTATACGCACCAATATCTGCTGCCCATATACATAAGAAAGTGAGTACTGTAATTGTTAGCCCTCGTGGTAGAGAAGCAAAATTATTTTCAGAGAAAATATCTGTCCATGTTGCTGGCCAATAACCATTCAAGGGCAAATTACTGATAGCTGCGCTGCCAATTGTACGTAAACGTACCCAATAACTGGGCAAGTAGCCTACATAAAATAGCCCCATAATCGAAGCAGAAACATCAGCGATGGTGGCCATTTTCGGCTGAAACAGCAGATAAAAACAAATAAATGTTCCAGCGATCGGCATAAAAGCATCAGCTAGGGCGTTATCAATTTGAGAAATAACTAACAGAACTAAACTCAAAAGGAGTGTAGTTTTAGCTGCTGGTAAAATACCTCTGGTTCGCACTAAATCGAAATATTCCTGCTGTCCCAAAAAAACGACCACAGCCAACATGATAGTAAAGTACCAACCCCCCAACAGGACAGCACCCAAAGCAAGAGCGATCGCAACAATTCCACTAATAATTCGAGACCAAGGCATAGAAGTAATTAATATGGGGATTGGGGACTGGGGACTAGGAAGAAGCAGGAGTGCAGGGAGCAATGCGGTGGTCTTGGGCTTTGCCCAAGTGGAGCAATTGCGGAGGAGCAGGGAGAAATGGGAACAGTCCTCTCCCCCTTACCCCCTGCACCCTGCCCCAATTCCTCTTTTATGCCCAATCCTTAGTCTAGTTTCTCACCACTGAGAATAAAAATGGGATCAACTGCGGCAAAGGTTTGAGAAAAGCCGCGTCTTTCTAATCGGTTAACCGCAGACTGCACAACTTCAATGTTTCTGGCTTGCAACTGCGAAAAACTCTGAGAAATCACATATAAGCTTTCAAGATTAGCCGCTGTGGCTACAACCCTTCCCGATGATGGTAGATAATTCCACACAGCCTGCAGAATATCTTGGATTGGTCGTCCTCCCTCAATACAGACACGGTGAGGGCTGACTTTAATCTCATGTAAACACTCTGGTGCGCTACCTTCAATCACTTCCACATTTTTGACATCAAAGCGATCGCAGTTCCGTTTAATTAAGTTAGCAACTTCTTCATCCCGTTCTACAGCAATAATCTTGCCTTTTGGACACAGTAGCCCCACTTCTACAGGAATTGTCCCTGTACCTGCACCAATATCCCATAAAACTGAATCAGGTTCTAAACGCAGCTGAGAAATCAACAACAACCTAATTTCTCGTTGAGTGAGGGGAATTCCTGGCAAATGCTCGAACAGTTCATCAGGAATACCAGGTGTAACATAAGGCCAAAGTTGGGAGGGCATAGGAATACACAATTATACTAGTACGAAGAGGCAGGGAGCAGAGAGCAATGCGGTCTTCTCTTCGAGACGCTTCGCGAAGGGCTTTGCCCCGAAGTTTAGATGCCTGCGGCAAGCCCTCCGGGTTCAACAGTTCCTGACAGTGGGAAACCCCCCTACGGGACTGTTTCACCGCTAAAGCGTCTACGGAAGAAACCTCCGCTCTGACTTCTCCCAAGTGGAGCAATTGCGGAGGAGCAGGGGGTAAATGGTAAGCGGTAAGGGGAAATAGGCGATAGTTTTTCTTCCTCACTCTCTCCTCAGCACTGGCTAACGCCCTGCTCCGCTAACACAACTCAGTACACATTTATGATTGGGGAAACATTCAATAGTCGCTACGAAATTCAAGAACAGTTAGGCAAAAAAGCAGGGCGGCGGACGCTACTTGCTAAGGATTTGGTCAGCGGTGAATTAGTAATTGTCAAATTGCTAGCTTTTAGTAGTGATTTTGAATGGGATGATCTCAAACTCTTTGAACGTGAGGCAGAAACCCTCAAATCTTTGTCACATCCCTTGATCCCAAGATATGTTGACTATTTTGAGGTGAATTCGCCTAACATCAAAGGATTTGCCCTAGTACAGAGTTATATCCCAGCCCAGACTTTAGAGCAATACTTACAATCTGGTAGAACTTTCACCGAGATAGATGTTAAGCAAGTAGCTAAAGCAGTTTTGGAGATTCTTATATATCTACACGGGCTGCATCCCCCTGTGATCCACCGTGATATTAAGCCTAGCAATATTTTATTGGGAGAGCGTTCTGGAAACAGTGTTGGTCAAGTTTATCTGGTAGATTTCGGCTCAGTACAGACAGTCGCTACAGAAAGTGGGACAAGAACTGTAGTCGGTACTTACGGCTATATGCCACCAGAACAGTTTGGTGGACGCACCGTCACCGCATCTGACCTTTATAGCTTAGGTGCAACTTTAATTTACTTAATCACGGGAACTCATCCTGCTGATCTACCCCAAAAGGATTTTCGGATACAGTTTGAGTCTGTGACGCATTTGAGTCCAGGCTTCACACGCTGGCTAAAGTTAATGACTGAACCTAACCTAGAACGACGGTTTAGTTCAGCAAATTTGGCATTGCCAGCTCTAGATGAGCCACAATTCCCAACAAATATTAGTAGTTTAGTGAAAACTAAACCAGCTGGTAGCAGAATTCAGCTAATTAAGAGTTGGGATACTTTAGACATCCTTATTCCTCCAGTTGGTTTGCAGCCCTGGATATTGTTTACAGGATTATTTGCGATCGCCTGGAATTCCTTTATTCTATTTTGGACAATCATTGCACTCACAGCCCCTTTTCCGGTCAATATCCCTTTTGCCTTATTCTCACTGCCTTTTTGGGGTGCTGGCAGCTTTATGGTGTACAATTTGCTTTTCAATATATTTGGAAATATCCGTCTACGTGTAGATGAGCAAAAAATCACCTTTGCTCAAGAAATATTTAGGTTTAAATTTTATCGTCCCCGTCCCTCCCCCAGAACTAGTATCAGCAAGTTAGTTTATACAAAAAAACATTGGTCTCAAGATTCTGAGGGAAGTCGTACTGAAGTACCAGCGCAATTAGAGATTTGGGCTGGTGTACAAAAATATCAACTTGGTATTAACACCGCCATTCAATCAGAAGCAGAACTAGAATGGCTGGCCCATGAAATTAGTGATTGGCTCGGTATTCCCATTCAGCGGGATTAGATACACTGTCTTAGCTCAGTAAATCAGTGTTTAATTATTGATTTTTTAACCTTCGCCAGAACTTTAAGGTTTATGATTTACGCACAAGTCAAGAAAGATCAGAGGAACTTGATATGTTTGGACTAGGCTGGCCAGAAGTAGCGATCATTGCCATTGTAGCTATTATAATTTTCGGCCCTAAAAAAATTCCCGAACTGGGCAATGCACTAGGCAAAACTCTAAGAGGATTTAAAGAAGAGCTAAAAACGCCTAGTGAGGATACCAACCCGGAACAAGAAGAAAAATAAAGGTTTTAAAAAAGCAAAAGGTAAAAGTTGAAAGGCAAAATAACGGAGTCTTTTTACTCTTTCCTGATCATGCAACGGTTAATAGTAGAGATGTGACTATTCCCATCTCTACTATTAACTACAGCAAAGTATTAATTACAGAGTTAGATGCTATGCCATTTTGGTTATCGGCAACGGGGGAGTGAGTATGTTGTTGCTGGGTATCTTCTATTACACCTCGGAGCTTAATCAGTCTAATAGCACGGCTGACACTCTCTGGCAGAATCACTACCAAACCTTTTTCGGGAGCCATGTCCAAGCCTTTATTAATTGCTTGAGTTTCATCCAAAATTGATTCATAACGGGCATTTGGTTTAACTTGGGTAATGCCTTTGGTAATTAAATCTGAGGCTGATCCCCTTGCCCTACCCCTGGTATCGTCGTCTTCTTTAACAATAATGTAGTCAAAAATTTCTGCAGCTAGTTTGCCTAACATGACAAAATCTTCGTCACGGCGATCGCCTGGGCCACCAACGACACCAATGCGTTGCCCTGTCGTCCAGTTACGGACGAAAGCACCCAAAGCTTCGTAACTAGCTGGGTTGTGGGCATAGTCGATTAAGGCGTGGTAGTTGCCCAAATTAAATAGGTTCATCCGTCCTGGTGTTTGACTGACGGAGGCACGGAAGGTTTTTAATCCAGCACGAATTTGTTCGATAGTCACGTTCTGCACGAAGGCTGCCAAACTTGCCGCCAAGGCGTTAGCAATCATAAATGGCGCACGTCCACCCATCGTCAGAGGAATATTTTCTGCCCTCTCGATGCGATGTGTCCAATCGCCTTTGACAATTGACAAATAACTATTTTCATAAACTGCTGCTACTCCCCCTTTTTGGATATGCTGCTGCACTAATTCCGAACTAGGGTTCATGGTGAAGTAGGCAATGTTAGCTTTAGTTTTTTCTGCCATTGCGGCGACACGGCGATCGTCGGCGTTGAGTACAGCATAACCATCAGGAAATACTGCTTCAGCTACAACACTCTTGAGGTTGGCTAACTGTTCGATAGTGTCAATGTCACCAATACCTAAATGATCTGATGCCACATTTAACACTACACCTACATTAGCAGATTCAAACCCTAAGCCAGAACGCAGAATTCCACCACGGGCTGTTTCCAAGACTGCAACTTCTACAGTTGGGTCTTGCAAGATGAGGTGTGCGCTTTGAGGGCCTGTATTATCACCAGATTCTACTAAGTAATCACCGATATATGTACCGTCTGTAGTTGTATATCCGACTACTTTACCTGTTTGTTTATAAATATGAGCTAGCAGGCGCGTAGTTGTGGTTTTACCGTTTGTCCCTGTAACGCTGAGGATGGGAATGCGGCTGGATTGTTCATTGGGAAACAACATATCCATGACTGCACCAGCAACGTTGCGAGGAATGCCTTGACTGGGGGCTACGTGCATTCTAAAGCCGGGAGCAGCATTCACTTCCACAATTACGCCGTCTAACTCCCTTAAGGGGCGGCTAATATCGGTGGTGACAACATCTAATCCGGCGATGTCCAAACCAATAATTTTCACTACCCTTTGCGCTAACCAAACAGTTTCGGGGTGAATTTCATCTGTCCGGTCTACAGCAATACCGCCTGTACTGAGGTTAGCAGTTGCCCTTAAATAACAAATTGTGCCTTTGGGCGGCACGCTGTTAAGGGTGTAACCTTGCCTTTCTAAGAGCTGATAGCTAGTACGGTCTAGTTCGATTTTGGTGAGGACGTTATCATGTCCCTCACCACGGTTGGGGTCTTTGTTGGTTTCTTCAATGAGTTCCGCGATCGTAGCTCTACCATCACCAACAACATGGGCTGGCACACGTTCGGCAACTGCCACTACTTTACCATCTACCACTAATACTCTGTGGTCGCGCCCAACGTAATACCTTTCCACAATAATGGAACGGGAAACTTGTCTAGCAGCTTCGTAGGCTGCTTCAGCTTCCTCCCAATTTCTGATGTCGATAGTAATGCCACGGCCATGATTGCCATCAAGGGGTTTAATTACAATGGGATAACCACCGACATACTCAATGGCTTCTTCCAAATCATCTAAGAAATTGATGACTGTACCCCTAGGTACTGGTACGCCAGATGCGGCGAGGATGCGTTTGGTGGCTTCTTTATCACAGGCTAATTCTACGCCGAGGATGCCTGTCTTGTGGGTCATGGTGGCTTGCATCCGCTTTTGATTTGCACCATAACCTAGTTGAATCAAAAAGCGTGCGCCTAACTGCATCCAGGGGATACCACGCTTTTCTGCTTCTTTAACAATCGCTTCGGTGGAAGGGCCGAGGGAAGCATCACGCCAGAAGTCTTTGAGGTCTTGAATGTCTTGCTCTAGTTCTGCCTTGGGGTATCGACCACGATCTACAATACTTTGGCACAACCTGACTGCTGCTCTGCCAGCATAGCGTCCGGCTTCCTCGTTTAGATACTCGATGACTACCTGGTAAATTCCAGGTGTGGCGGTTTCACGGGTACGCCCAAAGCCAACGTGCATTCCTGCTAATTCTTGAAGTTCTAGGGCTACGTGTTCGACAATGTGGCCCATCATCGTGCCTTCTCGCACTCTCATTAGAAAGCCACCACGACATCCAGGCGAGCAGTAGTGACCTTCCAGACTTGGCAGTGCCTCTACCAATCCTTCATAAAAACCGGGTATTTCATTTGAGGGTTTCTCGGCAAGGTTCTCTAAGTCGAGGCGCATGACGATCAGCTTGTGGCGTCGAATGCTCCAGTAGTTTGGGCCGCGTAAGGTCTGGATCTTGAGGATTCTCATGGGAATAGGTAGATGGAGATTCGGAACCAAAATTCTAGTTTCTTACTGGAATTGACCGCTAAACTGTTTATTTTAAACAGTTTTTTCGTAATTACGTAGTATTGCTCAGGTTTTTCTCCAGCAAGGGATAATTGGCGATCAATTCAGTCTAACCTCAGGTACTCTATTCCGTCAGCTGGAGATGCGGTGTACAGCAGGCAGTACAGTGCGCTGGTACAAGTGAAAGCGATCGCCATAGCTGAGGATATGCAGACGTAAGTTATGCACGGTCAAAGGTTCATTTGCGCTAACGTGGGGTTCGTTGGTGTGGGTGAGTTCGGTGGGATCAACAATGGTGACACTGCCTTTGCCCATGACCTGTAACCACCCATCGCGCTCAAATACAGCACAAGTATCTTCATCGATCCCAATTCCTAGCCTATCGGGATGAGCTGCGATCGCACTAATGAGGCGACCCATACGATTGCGGTTGTGAAAGTGTTGGTCAACGATGACTTCGGGAATTAATCCCAAACCGGTCGCCATATCGACTAGAGAACGATTAGGCGTTTCACCACTACCACCACCAGCAATCATGTGATGCCCCATCACAGCTGCTCCAGCACTTGTGCCTGCTAAGGTCAGATGTCCCGCCCGCACCCGCTTGCGAATAATTTCCATTGCTGGTGTATCTGACAATACACCGCATAGGCGCAGTTGGTCTCCCCCTGTCAAAAATACCCCACTACAGGCTTCTAGGGATTCTTTCACATGGGGGGATTCGCACTGTTCCCGCTCGCGGATGTCTAAAATCTCGACCTTTTCAGCACCCATTTCTTCAAAAATCCGGATGTACCGACCACCGATAATCGCGGGTTCGCGCGAGGCAGATGGAATAATTGTAATATATGCCTTACTTGCACCAGAACGTCCAAAAAAAGTTCTTAGGATTTCTCGTCCATGAACTTTATCTTCTGCGCCTCCGATTACCAGAACGGCGGTTTTTGTTGCTTGGGGTGTCCTCATTTCCAGCGATTTAGCTTTTAATTCCGGCATTGTGTTTCTCCTGTCAACAACTTCAGGTGAATTTAACAAGGTTGATTAGCCTGATAGTTTCTGCACTTTGCTTTTCGTTGAGGACACTGCATTCGAGTCACAAGAAGCCTCATTATTCTGGTGTTCTGTGCCGTTCCTCAAAGCCAGCGCCTTGTTTTTCACCTGTCCACTTTCTCCAGACTGACTCAATTGTGCTTAGGGGCTGTGTTCCTCTCTAGCATTAGGGATTAGGTTTCCCTTCTGGGTTTGGAGTGAGCAGGTCTTTACACACATTTTCTGAGGCTGGCCTGATGCATCCTGGAAGTTGTTAACCTGGTTCAGATTATTTATTTAAATCTAGTTGTGACAATATTTAAACATAAATTTAAGTAACTAGAAAAACTTTCGAGTCTAACAAAAATCAAGAGTTGTGGGACTTTTAGATACTATTGATAAAGCCTATATGTAGTTTTACCCTACATTTGCTGCTTGTGTTTGATAGACATTCAAATTTAAGATTAGTGTTCTTGAATACGAATTACTGTGCGTTTTGATATAGTTACACTTTTTCCTGACTGTTTTACCTCGGTTCTGAATTCTGGTTTGCTGGGTAAAGCCCTGGCCAAACAAATTGCCCAGGTAAACTTAGCTAATCCTAGAGACTTTACTACCGACAAGCACCGCAAGGTAGATGACGAACCCTATGGTGGTGGTGTAGGGATGCTCATGAAGCCTGAACCAATTTTTAGTGCTGTAGAATCTCTACCAGTTTTACCCCGCCGAGAAATTATTTTAATGAGTCCCCAAGGACAAACTATAAATCAACCCCTACTGCGAGAATTGGCCAGCAATTACGACCAATTAGTGGTGATTTGTGGGCATTATGAAGGCGTAGACGAGCGGGTGCTGCATCTGGTCACCCGTGAAGTCTCTTTGGGGGATTTCATTCTCACTGGGGGCGAAATCCCGGCAATGGCTTTGATTAATGGTGTGGTGCGTCTCCTCCCTGGAACTGTAGCCAAAACCGAGTCTTTAACCGCCGAAAGTTTTGAAGAAGGGTTATTAGATTATCCCCAATACACTCGTCCTGCTAACTTTCGTGGTTGGAAAGTTCCAGATGTTTTACTATCTGGAAATCATGCGGCTATTGCCAAATGGCGTTATGAACAACAAATCGAAAGAACCCGCGATCGCCGTCCCGATTTGCTCTCAAAATGGCTGGATAGGAGGCAGGAGGCAGGAGGCAGAGAGAACTCTGAGCGGAAGTTTCCTCCGATCAGAAGTTCGGAGGGGCAGGGGGAGCAGAGGGAGCAGGAGGATTAGGAAAACAGCAACAATGCCTAATAACTAGTGACTAATGACTAATGCTTATGAACATCCGAATTGGTAACGGCTACGATATCCATCGACTGGTGAGCGATCGCGCTTTGATTTTGGGAGGCGTGCAAATTCCTCATGAATTGGGATTATTAGGACATAGTGATGCAGATGTACTCACTCACGCCATCATGGACGCTATGTTGGGAGCATTATCTTTGGGAGATATTGGTCATTATTTCCCTCCTACTGATCCTCAATGGGCAGGAGCAGATAGTTTAGTTTTGTTAAGCCAAGTAGATCAGTTGATTCGCAACCAAGGCTGGCAGATAGGTAATATTGACTCGGTAGTAGTTGCAGAACGTCCCAAGTTGAAGCCGCATATTAAAACCATGCGTGACAAAATAGCGGAAGTTTTAAGATTACAACCTCATCAAGTGGGTATTAAAGCTACGACCAACGAGAAATTAGGCCCAGAAGGGCGAGAAGAAGGGATTTCCGCTTATGCAGTAGTCTTACTTGTATCTTCTAGTTAATTTCATTAAATTTTTGTTTGACACGGTGCTATTAAAAAAATTGCTCAAACGCTCATAAATATTAACTTTCCGTATTAGTGTATCTAAAATTATGCAGATTAAAAATAATATTTTGGACACAACTAAACGTTTTTGGATACTAATAGTTCTAAGTGCATTCACAGCGATTGCTGTTGCGGCTTGTAACCCCGATAACTTTAAAACCAATGCTGCCCAAGCACCGCAACTAGTCACTAGTATTCTCAGCGATCCCAAAACATTTAACCTCGCTCTCAGTCAAGAATCTCCTAATATTTTCGGTCTGACTTATGAAGGACTAATAAACCAAAATCCTATCACTGGTAAAGTTGAGCCTGCTTTAGCAGAATCTTGGCAGATTTCTGATGATAGATTAAGATTTACATTTACTTTACGTGAGGGTTTGAAATGGTCTGATGGACAGCCCCTAACAGCGGAAGATGTCGTTTTTACTTATAACGATATTTATCTTAACGAAGCAGTTCCCACAGACACTAGGGATGGTTTCAGAATTGGTGTAAATCGTAAATTACCTACAGTCAAAAAAATTGATGATCGTCGAGTAGAATTTGCCTTACCAGAACCATTCAGACCGTTTCTCTTAAATGCAGGCACTCCTATTTTACCTGCCCATGCCTTAAAGGAATTTGTGCAGCAAAAAGACCAAGAAGGTAAGCCAGTATTCTTAAGCAAATGGGGCGTTGATACACCTCCTGAACAAATTATTGTTAACGGCCCTTACAAACTAGAACGCTATGACACCAGTGAACGTGTAGTTTTTCGACGCAATCCCTACTATTGGCGCAAAAATTCTCAAGGACAATCTCAACCTTATATTGAAAAGATTGTTTGGCAAATAGTTGAAAATACAGACACTTCTTTGCTGCAATTTCGTTCTGCTGGATTAGATTCTGTAGGAGTTACACCTGAATACTTCTCCTTACTAAAAAAGCAAGAGAAGCAAGGAAATTTTAAGATTTACGGTAAAGAACCAGGAACAGGCACAAACTTTGTTTTATTTAATTTAAATAAGGGTAAGAGAGACGGTAAACCACTAGTAGATCCCATCAAGTCCCGTTGGTTTAATACAGTAGAATTTAGGCAGGCAGTAGCTTATGCTATAGACCGTCAAACCATGATTAACAATACTTTTCGCGGCTTGGGTGTACCACAAAATTCACCCATTACCGTGCAGAGTCCCTATTATATTTCACCCAACGAAAATCTCAAAACTTACGATTACAATCCTGAAAAAGCCAAGCAATTGCTGAAAAAAGCTGGCTTTACATATAATGCCCAAGGGCAATTATTAGATGCCGAAGGTAATCGCGTTCGCTTTACCTTACTGACTAACTCAGGTAATAAAATCCGGGAAGCAATAGGGTCGCAAATTAAGCAAGACTTGGCTGTCATTGGTATGCAGGTTGATTTTACACCCTTGGCATGGAATACCTATACAGATAAACTTGCTAATACTTTAGATTGGGAAGCTTCTTTGCTAGGTTTAACTGGGGGTTTAGAACCTAATGATGGAGCTAATGTTTGGTCTCCTGATGGTGGGCTACATATGTTTAATCAAAAACCCCAGCCTGGACAAAAACCAATTGAAGGTAGAGAGGTTGCACCGTGGGAAGCAGAAATTGGTAAGCTATATGTCCAAGCTGCCCAAGAATTTGATGAAGCCAAGGTAAAAGCGATTTATGCCCAAACCCAAAGGATTACTCAAGAATATTTACCCTTTATTTATCTGGTTAACCCACTAGCAATGACAGCAGTACGAGATCGCTTTGAAGGCATCCAGTACTCAGCTCTAGGTGGTGCTTTCTGGAACATACACGAAATCGAAATTGTTAAGTAGTTGATTGAGTATTGGGAATGGGGCATTGGGCATTGGGTTAAAATCTACCTTGTCTTCCATTCCCCATTCTCGATTTCCCATTCCCCATTCCCTAAATTTGCTGTGACTCAACCTGAAACTTTGCGATCGCTCTTAGAGGCGGTTGCCAATGGTAAAGTTACCCCAGACATGGCTTTAGACTCACTCAAGCATTTAGCCTATGAACCTGTAGGGGAGTTTGCCAAAATTGACCATCATCGTCACCTCAGAACCGGTTTCCCGGAAGTAATTTGGGGGCCGGGTAAAACTCCAGAACAAATTGCCCAAATTATGGAGGCCATGCGTCAGCGCAATCCTGTGGTGATGGCTACCCGCATCGAACCATCAATTTATACTTTATTACAACCAAAAATTCGGGGTTTACGGTACTACGAATTAGCCAGAATTTGTGCGATCGCTCCATCTCATATCGAACCACAGTTTGAGGGATTGATAGGGATTCTCTCCGCTGGTACGGCTGACTTACCTGTGGCGGAAGAAGCCGCAGTAACGGCAGAACTTTCGGGATTTCAGGTATTGCGTCTTTGGGATGTAGGTGTAGCAGGAATTCACCGTTTATTGAGTAACCGCCATCTGATTCAATCAGCGTCAGTATTAATTGTAGTTGCAGGTATGGAAGGTGCTTTACCCAGCGTTGTTGCTGGTTTGGCAGACTCTCCTGTAATTGCTGTCCCAACTAGTGTGGGTTATGGTGCTAGTTTTGGCGGTCTAGCACCATTATTAACCATGCTCAATTCCTGCGCGGCTGGGGTAGGAGTCGTCAATATTGATAATGGTTTTGGTGCAGCTGTGCTAGCAGGGCAAATTTTACGGACAGCCGAGAAATTACGGATGCCATCGGCTACATCTTAAGTTATGACATCGAGTGATTGGGACAATTAAATTTTGAATTCTAGATTGGTTCAAAATTCCTGTTTTAGTCTCCAAGTTTTAGCTTAATTAATTACTCAAGATGAACTATTTAAACGATTTAATATCTCAGATTTTTTGGGATTTACCTCCCAATGTCAATGTTCTGGCACAAAATATTACCAACCCTGATGTAGTAGGCCAGATGCAAAAAACCTGGAATCACTTTGTCCAAACAGGTCAAATCTGGGCATTGTTGATTGGATTAGTAATTGGCTATATCTTTAGAAACCTCACTAAGTACGGTTGACATGGGTAGGGATTAGGCAGTAGGAAGTCAAAAGGTAAAAGGCAAACGTAAAAAAATTCTTTTGCCTTTTTACTTTTGACTTTTGCCTTTTCTTGTATCTATGACCGAAAAACAAACGTGGAGTCAGAGGTTTGAATCAGCGTTGCATCCAGCGATCGCTCGTTTTAATGCCAGTATCAATTTTGATATAGAGTTAATAGAATACGACCTCACAGGCTCTCAAGCTCATGCCCAAATGTTGGCACATACGGGAATTATTTCTTCGGTAGAAGGGGAGCAACTGGTCGCGGGTTTAGAACAAATCCGCCAGGAATATCGCCAAGGGCAATTTCAACCTGGTATTGATGCGGAAGATGTTCACTTTGCAGTGGAACGACGGTTGACGGAAATTGTTGGTGATGTGGGAAAAAAGCTACACACGGCGCGATCGCGGAACGATCAAGTAGGCACAGATACTAGACTCTACCTGCGTGACCAAATTCAACAAATCAAAAACCTCTTACGGGAGTTTCAGCGTGTCTTACTAAACATTGCTGAACAAAATGTGGAAACTCTCATTCCTGGTTATACGCACCTCCAACGCGCTCAACCCCTGAGTTTAGCTCATCACCTCTTGGCGTATTTCCAGATGGCACAGCGGGACTGGGAACGTCTAGGAGATGTAGATTGTCGAGTGAATATTTCGCCTTTGGGGTGTGGTGCTTTAGCGGGGACGACATTTCCCATAGACCGTCATTACACGGCTAAATTATTGCATTTTGATAATATTTATGCCAATAGCTTAGACGGGGTGAGCGATCGCGACTTTGCTGTGGAATTTTTGTGTGCTGCGAGTCTGATTATGGTTCATCTCAGTCGGCTTTCTGAGGAAATTATTCTTTGGTCGTCTGAAGAATTCCGCTTTGTTACTCTCAAAGATAGCTGTGCTACAGGTTCGAGTATCATGCCACAAAAGAAAAACCCCGATGTACCAGAATTGGTGAGAGGTAAAACAGGCAGGGTATTCGGTCATCTTCAAGCCATGTTAGTGATCATGAAGGGGCTGCCCTTAGCCTATAACAAAGATTTGCAAGAAGATAAAGAAGGTTTGTTTGACAGTGTGAATACTGTCAAGGTTTGCTTGGAAGCGATGACAATTTTGTTGGCAGAGGGCTTAGAATTCCGCACTCATCGCTTAAACACAGCCGTCACAGAAGACTTTTCTAATGCTACAGATGTTGCAGATTATTTAGCAGCGCGAGGAATACCGTTCCGAGAAGCGTATAATCTTGTGGGTAAAGTTGTCAAAACCAGCATTGCCGCCGGTAAACTTTTAAAAGATTTGACTCTGGAAGAGTGGCAGCAACTACACCCAGCTTTTGCAGAAGATATCTATCATGCCATATCTCCCAAAACAGTTGTAGCCGCTCGTAACAGTTACGGCGGCACTGGTTTCGAGCAGGTAAATAAAGCTATTTTGGCTGCTCGTAGTCAAATATCAGAGTAGGAAGTGGGAAATGGGGATGGGGAATGGGGAATAGAAAGAAATTTGCCTCATTACCGATACCCCAGTACCCAACACCAGAGTCTAAATCACCCCCAACAGTGGAGTCTCAGAAGGTAGCTTACTCAGCATCAATTGCTGCTGCGCCTTCATCTTCCTCACTCTTGGGTGATCTTTGTTGGAATCTTCTCTGCATCTTTCCGGTTGTAGTCCGTTTACGAAACTTTCTGGCGTATGCCTGGTTTCGTAGCGCCTTTTCTTTTTTCGGGTTACGGCGCTTTGCCATGTTCACCTCATGAATAAACAACAAAATAAATTTCTAGGCATTTAGTAGACAATATCAGCTACTAGTGTTGTTGATACAGTTTTAGCCTAGATTATGACCGTAGATAGTTTGAACAGCATACCATGCTACCTTATGTAATTGAACAATGTCAATATTTCCTAAGACTAGAAAAATTTGTCCCCTGCCAAATGGTAATAGACTATCAAAATTTATCAAACATTACTATTTCGTGCATGAGAGAACTAAATTCCTACAACTTGAAATCGAACATTAACTCTAAATATAAAGTCAGCAACAAATGCAAATAATCCCAAAAAATTCTCAGATGCAATGTGTTAGTTAATTTATTGATGATACTTATAGAGAAAAACGATTATTTTTACAAAAAATATTTATATTCAGTAATGGGTATTGAAGAAGATGATATTTAAAGATAAAAAATATATCAATTATTAGATAACAGACCAGCTTAGGAAATATATTTACCCTCACTCAAAAAGGGATGATGTATAGCTTAGTAGGTAGTTAGGAATAGGGCTAGACTCGTTTGGTTGATATTTCACGAATCTTTGAAAGCCCTAGTCTCATTTTCATTTACCATAGAAATTTAAATATTTGTTTAAATTTAATTAATTAAGAATTGAAGGTAAACCTTTACTAGCTAATCCAGTCAAATCGCTTTACTCATTACTTGGGAGAATCTTGAATATTTAAATAATCATTTGTAATATGTCCATATATAACTAAATTTTTGTTAAAATGTAATTTCAAACCACGAACAGTTTTGTGTAAAACAAAATTCAACTTTTCAATAGTTGATTTCATGTCCGTGGTATTTGATTAAATTACGCACTATAAACATTTTCAGATTGAAAGTTCTTGCTTTTTTTGCGACACCTATCCAATCTGCACGTAGTCTGTGGCGTATTGGACAAACTGTGCTAGGAATTATTTTCCGTCATCCGATTACGGGAACAAGTATCATCCCGCTATTACCTGACGGAAGAATTGTATTGATCAGGCGGCGTGATGATGGTCTGTGGGCATTGCCTGGAGGTATGGTGGATTGGGGAGAAGATATTCCCAGTACAGTCCACCGGGAGTTAATGGAAGAAACAGGACTGGAAGTAGCACAAATTAAGCGTTTGGTGGGAGTTTACTCTTCTCCTGACCGCGATCCCAGAATCCATTCAATTTGTGTGGTTGTGGAGGCGGAAGTGCAGGGGAATATGGCTATTCAGGATGAATTAGAAGTTATGGAAATCCAGGCTTTTACTGCTGATTCTCTACCTCCAGAACCAATGTCTCATGACCACGCCCGTCAGCTACGTGACTATTTAAATGGTTTGACAACGCTGGCTTAGGGAAGGGAAAGAGTGATGTTTATACCATAGATGTGTGATTGATTACAGGAATATCTTGTATAAGAATATGCAGGATTTTAGGTTAAAATTAGCAACTTAGATTGATGCTAAGTCAGAATTCAGGAGTCGGGGGAATGTTGGATAAATTAAAGTACCAATCATATTGGCTTACTATTAAATTCTGATTGCTGACTCTTGGTTGCTGAGTTCTTACTATGCTAAAAAGTCTATTTAAAACATAAAATCCTCTATATAGGTTGTTAAATCAAGATGGATGCGCTGTTACGTAACGCCCGGAGAAAACTTTCTCAAGGGCTATTATTCTGGCGTGAGGCTGGTGAAGGGATTCCTATTGTGCTTTTACATGGTAATTGGCATGAAAGTAGCCAATGGGTGGGTGTGATGGAGTCGCTAGCTAAAGACTTCAATTGCTTTGCCCCAGATTTATTAGGTTTTGGAGAGTCTGAAAATCCCAACATTCACTACTCTATTGATTTACAAGTGGAATGTATTGCTGAGTTTTTACAGGCTTTGAAATTAGAAAGAGTATATTTAGTAGGTCATTCTCTTGGAGGTTGGGTTGCGGCTAGTTATGCCCTCAAGTATCCCGAACAGGTTGATAAGTTAGTCTTACTAGCACCAGAGGGTGTAAAAATCCCAGGACAAGAAGCTGACTGGAGTAAAATGCAGAAGTTAGTCAAGCGATCGCCACTCTGGTTTAAGATACTGCGATCGCTGCGGTTTTTGACTAAAATTTTTGGTCTGCACGAGAAAATTGAACAAGATTGGCAAACACGTCAGAAGGTATTGCAATTTCCCACAGCTTGTCAATTATTATTTCAAAGACAACAACCGGAAATTGAAGCAGAATTATTACAAAATAGATTACCTGAAATAGAAATTCCTGTGTTGATTTTACAAGGTGGTAAAGATAGTCCTGATGCTTTAACTCGCAGTGAGGTTTACAGTAAACTCATCCCTGAAGTGGAATTGAGAATGATTGCTCATGCTGGGAATGATTTACCAGAATCTTGTGTTGGTGTTGTGGCTGGAGATCTGCGGGATTTTGTTTTGAATTATGGGAAAATCTAAACGCAAAGTGTCGCGGAGGTAAACGCAGAGTAACGCAAAGATTTAATTGATAGTTAAACTTTCTCTATATTTATCGTGATTCTCTGTGCGTCAGCTGATAAAAGTATTTATTTGCTCAGTTTGTGACTATGTTTTGTATTCCCCAAAAGATGAGATTAGGTTCTACTATTAGACTTTCAGCTATTTCAGGATATAAGGCTTGTAGATAGTTGAATAGTAAATTGCGATCGCCGCCTTTAATCGCCACTTTCCCATCAGGAAATAATTGCCACCAATCCTCAACAAACTCTTTAATTCCAGCTAATAAAGTGTAAATTATACCGCTTTGAATTGCCTCTGGTGTATTCAATGCAAAACGTGGAGGTAATGATTTGATTCCTTCTATATTTAATTGGGGTAACTGTCCGGTTTTTTGACCTAAACTCGCTAATTGTAAACCCACCCCCGGCAAAATCGCACCGCCCACTAAACACTGATGAACATCCGCACCTGTAAAAGTTAGTGCTGTTCCCGCATCGATTACTAAAATCGGGAAACCCCACCTCATCCCCGCACCCCACAAAGCCAAAGCGCGGTCAATTCCCAATGTAGGATATGTATTACTTAGGGGTATTTGGTCTAATGTCATCACACGAACGTTGGGATAGGTTCGCCAAAGTGCGGTTTGTGTTGGTACTACAGAAGCGATAACAATGGAGAAGGGAGTTAGGAGAGACGAGGAGAAATTGCTAACTTGTCCCCAGTTTCCAGTCAGCGAAAAAAAATCGTTTAATGTTTCACAGCCCGCTAAAAGTTGTATAACTGACTCAGGTAAATACTGTGTATCCCAAGTATGGTTTAGGGTTTCATCGATAAATAATCCCCAATGCAGCCGAGAATTGCCAATTTCCAAGGCTAGCCATACATTATCTATCCGTTTTGGGTGTTGGTACTGTTTCACACTTTTGTTTTTTTAAACTTATCTATAGATTTTTTAATAAAGCTTAACAAACAACCCGTGCCAAAATAGGAGTAGAGGAATAAATACTCATTGTGTTAAGGAGATAGTTATGGTAGGAGTCACCGATAAAACTGAAAAACGGCTCACCATACAGACTGGAGAAATTGCTGAAGATACTACCGCAATTCGTTCTCTAGATTGGGATCGCGATCGCTTTGATATTGAGTTCGGTTTACAAAACGGTACTACTTATAACTCATTTCTGATCCGCGGTGAGCAAACGGCTTTAGTTGATACCTCTCATGAAAAGTTCCGTCAACTCTATTTTGATACTCTTACGGGCTTAATCAATCCCAAAGATATAGATTATTTGATTATTAGCCACACAGAACCAGACCACAGTGGCTTGGTCAAAGATTTATTACAGATGTCGCCAGAAATTACAGTTGTAGCTTCCAAGGTAGCAATCCAATTTCTGGAAGATTTGGTACATCAGCCATTTAAACGCAAGATTGTCAAAAATGGCGATCGCTTGGATTTAGGTAATGGTCACGAAATAGAATTTGTGATTGCCCCGAATTTACACTGGCCTGACACTATATTTAGTTTCGACCACAAAACCCAGATCCTTTACACCTGCGATGCTTTCGGAATGCACTACTGTTCGGAAAGTACCTTCGACGAAGATTTAAAAACCATTGAAGCTGATTTTCACTACTACTATGAATGCTTGATGGGGCCAAATGCGCGGTCAGTTTTATCGGCCCTCAAGCGTATGGGAGAATTACCAGCAGTGAAAATGGTGGCGACAGGTCACGGGCCATTACTGTCCCATCATGTTGAAGAATTGATTGGACGTTACCGCAAATGGAGTCAAACCCAAACTAAAGCAGAAACTACTGTCGGCGTATTTTACGTTTCCGAATACGGCTATAGCGATCGCCTAGCCCAAAGTATTGTTAATGGTATCAGCAAAACAGGTGTAGCCGTCGAAATCATAGATTTGGGTGCGACTGTAGATTTACAAGAATTGCGCGAACTCGTCGGACGCTGTACTGGCTTAGTGATTGGGATGACTCCTGCTACTGGTGCAGCCAACATCCAAGCTGCACTCAGCACAGTTTTGGGTTCTGCCAATGAAAAACAAACTATCGGTATCTTTGAAACAGGTGGCGGCGATGACGAGCCGACTTACCCCTTACTCAACAAATTCCGGGCTTTGGGTTTACACGTAGGCTTTCCTGTAATTGAGGTGAGAGATACACCAGGCGAAAATATTTACAAACTGTGTGAAGAAGCAGGTACAGACTTAGGGCAGTGGGTGACACGCGATCGCAGCATCAAAACGATGAAATCCCTAGGTGCTGATTTAGACAAAGCCTTGGGAAGATTAAGCGGCGGACTATATATTATTACAGCCAAAAAAGGCGCAGTATCAAGCGCGATGCTAGCTTCATGGGTGAGTCAAGCCAGCTTCAAACCGTTAGGATTATCCATTGCCGTAGCTAAGGATAGGGCAATTGAATCACTCATGCAAGTAGGCGATCGCTTCGTCCTCAACGTTTTAGAAGAAGGCAATTATCAAACCCTCATGCGCCACTTCTTAAAGCGATTTGCCCCTGGTGCAGATCGTTTTGAAGGAGTCAGAACCCAACCGGCCGAAAACGGTACACCCATTCTCGCCGATGCTCTAGCTTACATGGAATGTGAAGTCCAAAGCCGCATGGACTGCGGCGACCACTGGGTAGTATACAGCAACGTCTACACCGGGCGCGTATCCAAACCCGAAGCCCTGACAGCTGTACATCATCGCAAAGTCGGAAACCATTACTAAAAAAGTCAAAAGTTAAAAGGCATGCCACTAACTAAACCCCGTGACATTCAAGTAATGCCCATCGGCACAGATACAACAATTGTGCGATCGCGCAGTTGGTCTAGATTAAGATTTGAAATTGAATATGCTCTGGCCAAAGGTACAACTGCTAATTCTTATTTAATTCAAGGTGATAAAACTGCGCTGATTGACCCGCCAGGGGAAACTTTCACGCAAATTTACCTAGAGGCTTTGCAGCAAAGATTTGATGTCAAAGCTATTGATTATGTGATTCTCGGTCACATTAACCCCAACCGCGCCGCTACTTTAAAAGCTTTACTCGAAGTTGCACCCCAAATTACTTTCGTCTGTTCCAACCCAGGGGCGATTAATTTGCGGGGGGCGTTAGAAAATCAAGACTTGCCAATTCTTGTCATGCGGGGCGATGAAACCCTAGATTTGGGCAAAGGTCATCATTTACAATTCATTCCCACGCCTAACCCCCGCTATGCAGATGCTCTCTGCACCTACGACCCCCAGACGGAAATTCTCTACTCTGATAAATTATTTGCGGCACATATTTGCGGTGATCAGGTATTTGACGAAGGTTGGCAGTCAATTAATGAAGACCGCCGCTATTATTTTGATTGCGTAATAGCACCCCACGCCAAACAGGTTGACACAGCCCTCGATAAACTCGCTGATTTACCCGTGCGGATGTACGCCACCGGACACGGGCCGATAGTTCGTTACGGCTTAATTGAACTAACTCACGCCTATCGAGAGTGGATTCAACAACAAGCCTCAGCGGACTTGACAGTAGCATTAATTTATGCTTCTGCTTATGGGAATACAGCAACATTGGCACAGGCGATCGCACGCGGTATTACGAAAGCTGGGGTCGCCGTGGAGTCTATTAACTGCGAATTCACTGAACCAGAAGAAATTCGGGCGGCTGTGGAAAAGTCGGCTGGCTTTGTCATTGGTTCACCTACGCTCGGCGGTCATGCACCTACACCCGTACAAACAGCGTTAGGAATTGTGTTATCTACCGCCACTAACAATAAACTAGCTGGTGTATTTGGTTCATTTGGCTGGAGTGGGGAAGCCGTCGATTTAATTGAAAGCAAACTCAAAGATGCTGGTTATCGGTTTGGGTTTGATACCATCCGCGTCAAGTTCAAACCTAATGATGCGACCTTGCAATTGTGTGAAGAAGCCGGAACTGACTTCGCCCAAGCATTGAAAAAAGCGAAGAAAGTCCGTGCATCTAGTCAACCCGCCACTAACGTAGAACAAGCAGTGGGACGTATTGTTGGTTCACTGTGTGTTGTCACCGCCAAGCAAGGGGAAGTATCTAGTGCCATGCTAGCCTCTTGGGTAGCTCAAGCTAGCTTTAATCCTCCTGGTTTAACCATCGCTGTAGCTAAAGATAGAGCAGTAGAAACCCTGACGCACTCAGGTAATAAATTTGTCCTCAATGTTCTTAAAGAGGGCAATCATTTGGGATTGATGAAGCACTTCCTCAAGCCTTTTGGCCCTGCACAGGACAGATTTGCTGATGTAGCCACAGAAGAAGCTGTTAACGGCAGTCCGATATTGAGAGATGCGCTAGCGTATTTGGAATGTTCAGTCCAAAACCGGATGGAATCAGGCGATCATTGGTTGGTGTATGCAACTGTGGAAAATGGCAAAGTGCTAAATCAAGACGGTGTGACAGCCGTGCATCACCGTAAATCAGGCACTCATTATTAATCTTATGATTCAAGAGTGGTCAGCAGGTGAGTATTCAATCTCCACAGATATCAATCGGCTAAACATAAATTTGATACACCAATTTCTCTCTAATTCCTACTGGGCAAAGAATTTACCAATGGAAGTTCTTCAGAGATCCATTCAAAATTCTCTAGTATTTGGTCTGTATCAAGGGAAACAACAGATTGGCTTTGCCCGCCTAATCACAGACCATGCCACATTTGCCTATATTGCTGATGTGTTTATTTTAGAGTCTTTTCGTGGGCAAGGTTTGGGCAAATGGCTGATGGAAACAATTGTTTCCCATCCTGAGTTACAGGGATTTCGCAGGTGGTTGCTAGCAACGCAAGATGCTCATGAATTGTATCGAAAATTTGGATTCACTGATCTGAAAAATCCAGATCGATTTATGGAGAAGTTTTACCCAAACATCTACGAGCAGAAAGGTGATTGACTGAATTCCAAAATAGTTGATTGATAAAAAATAAATAATACTTTGCAATTCAACTTACAGGAATTTTTATTATCTGAATCAGATTTATCCCCGGAGCGTACAGACGTGCGCTCCTATTCATAATTTTTAAGGCAAGCCGTAGAATAGGAGTTAATCCGAGACTTTCGGAAAGGAGCAGTTCAATGGATACTGTTGTAATAAATCTAGAACCAGCAGTTCGCCTCACTGATGAGCAGTTTTATCAAATCTGCATGGCGAATCGGGACTTAAGTCTAGAACTCACAGCTGAAGGAGAACTGATTATTGTGCCACCAGTAGGTGGAGAAAGCGGAAATAATGAAGCAAGGCTAATCACCGATTTAGAAATTTGGAATCGCCAAACAAAATTAGGAGTAGTTTTTAGTTCCTCGACTATATTCAGGCTACCGAATGGCGCAAAGCGATCGCCTGATGCAGCTTGGGTAAAATTATCACGATGGGAAGCACTCACTCCAGAGGAACGCAAAAGATTTCCGCCACTAGTGCCAGATTTTCTCATAGAACTGAGATCCGAGAGCGATCGCCTCAACTTTCTCCAAGATAAAATGCAAGAATATCTAGATAATGGCTTGCGTTTAGGTTGGCTCATTAACCCCCCATACGGAGAAGTGGAAATCTACCGCCAGGGACAGCCAAAATAAATAGTGACAATGCCAAGTATGCTGTTGGGCGAAGATATTTTACCTGGATTTGAGTTGCAAGTATAAATTGACAAGCATCGTAGTAGTGAGTGCAAGTACAAAGTCGATCTGAATCCTGGATATCGCTTCATAAAGATTCAGTAAAAATACTGTACTTAAGCTTTAGTTAACCTTTATTTAAATTTCGCTTAACTTGCAGCCATTAATTTTGCAGTTGCACCCGTAATTAATAGCTCGTCTCTTTCCGGGTCATTGCACCTATTGATTTAGTCTGATTGATAAAAAACATGAATAATCCGCAAGGCAAAATTCTAGCCTAGTGGATATATTTTCATGCTCTCAATTGACAGCAAGAGGTACGAAGTTAAGCGTTGAACTATTCACTACAATCATGATTATCAAAAAGCTTATCTCTCTACTAGCTCCATCTGCTATTTTGTTGGGAGCAATGACAACCCCAGCAGCAGCTTTGACCCTCAAAACTCTTGGTAGTTACAGCACAGGTATCTTCAATGAAGGGGGAGCAGAAATCCCTACTTATGACCCTGTGACACAACGACTGTTTGTGGTGAATGGAGGTACTAGCAGTATTGATATTCTTAATATCAGTGACCCAACTCAGCCTTCACTATTCAAGAGTATCAGTATTGCACCTTACGGTGGTGGAGTGAATAGCGTCGCCTTTAAAAATGGCTTATTAGCAGCAGCGGTGCAAGGAAATGTCGCCCAAGACCCAGGTAAAGCAGTGTTTTTCGATGCTAATGGTGATTTTTTAAATTTTGTCACCGTGGGAGCATTACCCGATATGCTTACCTTCACACCTGATGGAACGCGTGTGTTAGTGGCTAATGAAGGCGAACCAAATAGTTATGGTGATGCTGATAGCGTTGACCCAGAAGGTTCAGTTAGCATAATTAATCTTGCTGATTTTAGTGTCATAAACGCTGGTTTTAGCCAATTTAACAGCCAGATTGATCAGCTACGAACTGCGGGAGTCAGAATCTTTGGCCCTAATGCTACCGTGGCTCAAGATTTAGAACCAGAATACATTACTGTTTCTGAAGACTCGACGAAAGCTTGGGTGTCGTTGCAAGAAAATAATGCGATCGCAGTCCTCGACTTGATCAACAATCAAATTACCGACATTATCCCCTTAGGCTTTAAGGATCACAGTCTACCAGGAAACGGCATTGATCCGAGCGATCGCGATAATGCTATCAAAATTGCTAACTGGCCGGTTTTGGGGATGTACCAACCCGACGCTATAGCGTCCTACCAAGTTAACGGTAAAACTTACATTGTCACAGCTAACGAAGGTGATGCTCGTGACTACGACGGTTTTGCAGAAGAGGTCAGAGTGAGTAGTAATGCTTATCAACTCGACCCCACAGCTTTTCCCAATGCTAGTACTCTCAAACAAAACAGCAACCTGAGTCGGTTGACAGTCACTAACACTCTTGGTGATGAAGATGGTGATAGTGATTTTGAAAAGATTTACGCTTTTGGTGGTCGTTCTTTCTCCATTTGGGAGTGGGATGAAGCTACAGGCCAACTCAAGCAAGTTTACGACAGTGGTGACGACTTTGAGCAAATCACTGCTCAAATTCTACCTAACTTCTTTAACTCTGATAACGAAGACAACAACTTAGATAACCGCAGCGACAACAAAGGCCCAGAACCAGAAGATGTCAAAATTGCAGAGATTAACGGTCGCTTTTACGCTTTTGTGGGGTTAGAGCGCGTCGGTGGTGTGATGGTTTATGACATCACTGACCCAAACAACCCTGTTTATGTTGAATATGTTAACAACCGTAATTTTCTAGCTGCGCCAGATAGCCTAGCCGTGGGAGATTTAGGGCCAGAGGGTTTGCTATTTATTTCGGCTGCAAATAGTCCTAATGGTAAGTCGTTGCTGGTTGTGTCCAATGAAATTAGCGGTACAACAACCCTATTTTCAATTGAAGATGGTTCACAATCTGTACCTGAGCCTGGTGCAATTTTCGGCTTATTAGCTGTTGTGGCGATGGGTATGTTGAAATTTCAGCGTCACCACTAAAGCTGATACTTGAGCATTGAAAGTATAGAACCCCAGTTTCTCTAAGCAACCAGGGTTCTATACCTTCATGAATCACTGAAGATGGCGTAGTAAATACAAATTACGCTAATCTCTTTTCTAAATATTGACCAATCATCAACTGTTCGCCTGCACGAGAAATAATTGTTTGTCTGGTGCGGTACTTGCTGCCTACTAACTTTAACTCTTCCTCAAACACTGAACCATTGTACTCAGTCCGCAGAGATAGAGTTTTGGGGTTGGGGAAAAAATACTTGGCAGTGACTGGCTTGGATGTGGCAAAACCGCGATCGCGGTACAATACATTTCCTAAAGCACCAAATAATGTGGACCCTTGCGACTCATTTCTATTTTTTAGGATATCTGTACTACACCAATTCACTTCAGCACCACATACCAACATCGCTCCATCAGTTAAATTGTGCATTTGAGCTAGCTTTTGTAATTCCTCACATCCTGGAGCTAAAAATCTGATGGTAATTATACTCTCTATTTCTTTGGTATCACCGTCTGGGAGAGTATAGTAACGCCTTTCTGAGAGCCACTGACCGACGGATTCTTGAAAAAATTCGGTGATTTGAGACTCATCAGCAGTGTGTGCAATTTTTAGCGGTGATATCACGCGTAATTGTCCTCACCTAAAAGGAATAAAAATTTGACCTATCTCATATAATACATTGAGGCAAAAGGCAATTCCAGTTTAGAATTTTTAATATATTGCATAAATACCGAGAATTATCAGTCATGGCAGTGGTGTTTTTGCTACTATAAAGTATGTATTTAGTAAAACTAAATATTTCGCCGTCAAACAATGCTTAAGACAATATCCAGAATCTAAATTATGCTGTAACTTCAATTGTTATAGGTGCTATGTTTTGGAGCTATTCTATTTTTCTGAAACCAGTAGATACCAGTGTTATAGTCAAATCAGATTGCAAAAATATTTTGTCTGTGCATTAGCAATGTATCAAAAAAATTTTTGACATTGTTTTGTAAACATAGTAATGTTTGACACAAAAAAGTTTTTTAAGACAATTTTTTAATTCTCTATATTTACCAGCCAGCAAGATATATGGGGGTTTGTTTGGTTATGGAAAGCTGTTATATCAAAAACTTGTTTAAACAAGCTAAATAGATAATTTATAACTCAAATTACAGCAAAAACCGATGAAGCAGCAAACTTACACATCACTTTGGCAATTAAATAAGACAGGTTTTGATACCTGGAAGAAAATTAATCCTGAGCAAAGCAGGGTTTCTTATTTCTTATTGATGATTTGTCTATTGAGTATGAGTATATTAACTGCTAGCTGTGGCTCTTTACCCAAAGAATCAGCAACAGCACAACCTCAGCAACGCACAGCAGGAGAACGCAACCAAGCAACACCCGTCGATGTAGCCATTGCGAAGATAGAAAGATTGCAAGCACAAACAGAGTATACAGGTACAACAACAGCATTCCGTACAGTATCGCTGCGATCGCAAGTAGAAGGCAGACTATTATCCTTAAACTCAGATGTCGGTGACACAGTCACGCAAGGGCAAACCGTTGGGCAATTGGATGACATCATTCTATCAACCGACTTAAAACAAGCCGAAGCCGAACTAGCCGCTTTGCAATCAGAAGTAGCCAGAGCTAGCACCCAAATTAGTAACGCCAATGCAGAAGTAGAAAGATTGCGCCTAGAGTTAGTGCAAGCCCAAGCTGATGCTAGCCGCCAACAGCAATTATTTAAAGAAGGGGCAATCTCTGAGCAAATAGCCGAACAAGCCAACACCAAAGCCCAAACAACTGCTCAACAATTGCGAGCTGCTCAAGAACAAGTCCGTACAGAAAAGCAAGCTGTAGCCGCCGCTAAAGGTAGAGTATTTGCCCAAAAAGCAGTATTAGCCCAAGCAAAAGAACGCAGATCCTACACTCGCCTCATATCTCCCATCACTGGTGTAGTCACAGAAAAAGTTACAGAACCTGGAAATCTTCTCCAAGCAGGCGGAGAAGCTTTAAAAATTGCCGACTTTAGCCGTGTCAAAGTTGTCGTACAAGTTTCCGAATTAGAATTGAGCCAAATTCAAGTAGGTCAATCTGTAGAAGTCCGCTTAGATGCTTTCCCCCAAGACAAATTCATTGGTAGAGTTACCCGTATTTCCCCTACCGCCGATGCGACAGCCCGTTTAATCCCAGTGGAAGTAGTAATTCCTAACAATAACAACATCGGTAGCGGCTTACTAGCAAGAGTTATTTTTGCCACCCAAACACCACAGCGAGTAGTGGTGTCACAAACCGCTCTGCAAAAGCCAGCTAAAACCACAGCCCCAGCAGAGGAAAAGAACGGCACCATCTATGTAGTAACAGACTCAGCAGGTCAGACCAAAGTAACATCTCGTGCTGTCACCCTAGGGGAAAAAGCTGATGGCAAAGTCGAAATTTTATCTGGCTTACAACCAGGCGATCGCTATGTGGTTCGTAGTGGTAGACCTTTAAAAGATGGTGAAGCTGTGCGTCTTTCCATTCTTTCCGAAACCCCAGAGGGTAATTCCAATCCCAGAAAACCAAATTGAAAATTTGCAAGTAATAAATTGGGTAAAAACCAGTTTTTTGAATTTTGAATTCACCCCAAGGGTTTTGAATTGGAGTAGCGACAAAAATGCAGCAAGTGAATAAAAGCAGTGGATTTAGTCTTAGTGCCATATCCATTCGCCAACATATCGGCACACTCATGCTAACCCTAGCAGTGATAGTTTTAGGCGTATTTTTTATTATCAAATTACCTGTAGATTTACTACCTTCAATTACCTATCCACGCATAGGTGTACGCATACAAGCACCAGGAATTTCTCCAGACGTAGCAATTGATGAAGTCACTAAGCCACTAGAAGAAGCCTTCTCTGCAACTGATGGTGTAGTTCAAGTTTTCTCTCAAACTCGCGAAGGGCAAGTCAGTGTAGATTTATACTTTCAACCCGGAGGAAATATTGACCAAGCCTTGAACGATTCGACGGCCGCTTTCAATAGAGCTAGAGGTACTTTACCAGATACAATTGAAGAACCACGTATATTTAAAGTCGATCCTTCCCAGTTACCTGTCTACGAAATGGCTTTAACTTCCCCATCCTTGACAGGGGTTGATTTGCGGGTATTTGCAGAAGAAGAACTAGCAAGGGAATTAGGTATTGTTCCTGGAGTAGCTGGGGTAGATGTATCGGGAGGTTTGCAAGAAGAAGTTAGAGTTAACCTAGATTTAGACCGCTTGCAAGCTCTAGGCGTAGGTTTGACGGATGTTTTAGATGAGTTGAGAAATCGCAACCAAGATATTTCCGGCGGTCGAATTTTGGGACTAAATTCTGAGCCACTCACCCGAACTGTAGGACGCTTTCGGAACGCGGATGAAATTAGAAACTTATCTTTTGAAGTTTCTTCCACTCCCACTACTACTGCTACTTCTACCTCCACTACTTCCACTACTGCCAATAATTCTTCTTCCGTCCCTAGTCGCCGTGTTTATCTAAGAGACTTTGCTGAAGTTATCGACGGTTCAGAACAACAAAGGGTTTATGTTTCCCTCAACGGTGAACCAGCAGTTAAAGTTAGTATTCAAAAGCAGCCAGAAGCAAACACTATTAACGTAGTGGATGCAGTCAAAACGCGTTTAGAACAGTTGCGAACATCTGGTGTCATCCCCGAAGGAACAATCATTACACCCACCTTGGATGAATCAAAGTTTATCCGCGATTCTATTGCCAACGTTACGAGTTCTGGGCTAATTGGTACAGCACTAGCAGCGATCGCAGTATTATTATTTCTGGGTTCTCTACGGCAAACCTTTATTATCGTCATTGCCATCCCCTTAGCCACCCTAGCCGCAATCATATTAATGGGGATGTTTGGCTTATCTCTCAACGTTTTTAGCTTGGGTGGTTTAGCATTAGGTGTGGGTATTGTGGTAGACAACTCCATCGTCATGCTAGAAAGTATTGCCGAAGGTGTCGGCATGACTCCCGGTAAAGATAATAAAAGCCGTTTGCGTCCACAACAATTAATTACTCAAGCCGAAAAAAGTAGTCAGGAAGTAGAATCAGCCTTAATTGCTTCTACAAGTACTAACTTAGTAGCAGTATTACCCTTCTTGCTGATTGGTGGTTTTATTGCTTTATTATTCAACGAATTAATTCTCACGATTAGCTTCTCTGTAGCGGCTTCCATCTTGATTGCAGCCACCGTTGTGCCAATGATGGCCTCGCGGATGCTAGGCTGGCAAATCTCTAGTAATTTGAGTAATTTTTGGCTACTCAAGCAATTTAATCGTAGCTTTGAAGCCTCCACCAGAATGTATGGTAGTTTTTTACAACAGATATTACGCTGGCGGTTAGTTACAGTAGCGATCGCAATCATCATTTTCGGTGGTGGTAGTTTGTGGATGGCCCCCCAAATTCCCCAACAAATTCTCCCCCGCATCAACACAGGACAAGCCAATTTATTTGCCCAGTTTCCTCCAGGTACACCTCTGGAGACTAACCGCAAAGTTATGAATGCGGTGGAAGAGATTATTCGTCAGCAACCAGAAACAGAATACGTTTTTTCTACAGCCGGTGGTGCATTGTTCGGCAACACTACCAATGCGAATCCTCTACGCGGTACCAGTAACATCACTCTCAAAGCTGGTACAGATGTAGATGCTTACATTGAACGAGTCACTCAAGCTTTTAACAAGTTAAATTTAGCAGGTATTCGCCTCCGCCTCTCACCTGGTCAAGTCCGAGGTCTGATTGCCAATAACTCCCCTGTCCGTAATGCTGATGTTGATATTATTCTTCAAGGTGATAACTCACAAGTTTTAGAATCAGCTAGCCGTCAAGTCCTAGCAGCTTTAGAAGAACGTGTTACCCAAGCTAGATTCCGTCCAGATGCTGATGACAGACAACCAGAAATTCAAATCCGTCCCGACTGGGAAAGAGTAGCTGCATTGGGATTAAACACCCAAGACATCGGTAGCACAATTCAAACAGCATTAGAAGGTAGTGTTCCAACCCAGCTGCAACGCGATAATCGTCTAGTAGATGTCAGAGTTCAGTTAAACGAAACAACTGTGCAAACACCCTCTCAACTAGAGAGATTACCTTTATTTGTCAATGGCAATCGCCAAGTCCGCTTAAGCGATGTTGCCCAAATTGTCGAAGACCAAGCCCCAGGTGAAATTCAGCGCATCAACCAACGCCAAGTCGTCATCTTTGCGGGCAACTTAACAGAAGGTGCTAGCCTGAGTGAAGCCTTAGCACAAGTACAAGGGGTAGTAGATAGCCTAGACTTACCAGAAGGTGTCAGTATTTTACCTAGTGCAGCCGCTACATCTAATCAAGAACTCCAAAGTTCACTGCAAATTTTAGGTGGATTAGCTACCTTTCTAGTATTTGTAGTCATGGCAGTGCAGTACAACTCTCTAATTGACCCACTAGCCATTATGTTCACAATCCCCTTAGCCTTAGCTGGTGGCATTTTTGGACTTTACATTACTAAAACAGCCATTGGTGCAACTGTCATTGTCGGTGCGGTTTTGCTGGTGGGGATTGTGGTAAATAACGCTATCATCATGGTCGAATTAGCTAACCAAATCCGTGAACGAGATCAAATAGACCGCAGAACTGCAATTTTGCAAGCTGCACCTCAAAGGTTACGCCCTGTGTTAATGACCACCATCACTACAGTTTTAGGTATGTTCCCCTTAGCATTGGGAATTGGTGACGGTTCAGAATTTCTCCAACCATTAGGTGTGGTCGTATTTTCCGGTTTATCTTTGGCAACTTTACTTACTTTATTTATTATCCCCTGTTTCTATACCCTACTGCATGATTTTCTAGGAGGAAGTTGGATCAAATCAGTGTCTTTATGGCTACGCTTTTGGAAGAAAAAGTTTGATAAAGCCTAATTTTTGATAGTAACATTTCTAGAATTAATTAAAGACAAAAGCCAAGGACTCTATTCCTTGGCTTTTGTCTTTAATTAATTTATTCACAAAGCGGAAAGATGACACAAACACCATAAATAGCACTAAAATAAGCCAGTTTCAATTCAACAAAACATTTTAACCAACCACTCTTGATCTCTAATCGCGGTCAGGATTTCTTCGATAAATGAACAATTCCCCCTGGCGTACTACCACATGACGGTATTCACAAGCGTTCAATCTCGTTGTTGACTCACGATTGTCCGCATAAACCACTTTGATGCGGTAATTACACCTATCGTCCTGGCGTGACAGCATAACTCGCTCATCGCTACCTGGTTCAAGGGGCGAGTCCAATCGATTACGACTCCACTCTTGTCGGTCACGATTCCAAACATATAATCCGATAACAGAACTTCTACGGCTCTGGTTGTAGAGCCTGATTCTTGTACCGTAACCCCTATCATCATTAGGATTATATTGAGCTTGAACTGCTTGGTTATAACTCAGGCTGATGGGAAGTGTACAAATAACTCCTAAAAATCCAGAAATAACAGACTGAAGTTTGGTCTTCATGCCAGTTTATCCTCAAAGAATGGCTGCAATTTGGAGGTAGCTCAGACCTCTTAACATAGTTTGTTTGCTTAAGAGGTTTTTAGTTTACTCCATAAACGTTATTAAACATCAAAGCTATAAGGAATTAAGTTAATTACAGTACATTTTATTTAGATGGATTAGATTAATATTTAATGTATTTATGCTTAAATTCACACCATATTTTATAATAAGAACGTACTTTGCACACCTGTAATAAACAATACTGAATACTTACTATCAAGGCGATACTTCAATGAAAAAGTTGGCTGAAAGTTTTAGCTACACTAAAACTTTCAGCCAACTTTTTTGAGGAAAATTTAGGTTTATGAGAATACTGTGAATATTGGGGCGCAAAGCGGAATCATTTGGTAAGTATGAGTACAGGTTTTTCTCCTTGCAAAAACAAAAACTATCGAATCTTTAAATTGCCACAACACAATAGCAATTAAAGTAGTAGGAAAATCTACACGAATTTAATCTACTGATTTTATAAAATTAAGAAAAGATATATGATTTTTATGTATTTATTTTTAATAAAAATCATATTTTTACTGAGTAATCTATCTCACTTGATATTCTGGAGTAATTAGCTTTCTATTAGTACAACTTTCTGAATATGGGAACTATTCATTTTTGAACGTCTTAAATATGTAACCACTAACAGAAATTTCCAAGTAGAAAAAGAAAATAACGATGAATCCAACATTAAGCGAAAGCTTTGTAAATCTCTTTTTTTAAATGCCACTAAAGCCCAATGTAGTTTAAGATAATTTTTAATATTTTCCAACTTTGGTACATAAGAATGATGTTTTTGATGTACTAGGGGATAAATTTTTTCTTTCATCAAGATATTCGTTTGTAATCGTTGAACAAAAGAGAATTTTTGATTGTAAGCACCAGGCCAAATTGTGCGGTAAGCAAGACATTGATTGAGAAAAACTCCATGACCAAACTGAGCAATACGAATCCAAGAATCTATATCATCACAGTTGGTATTTAATTGAGAATCCCAACCGCCAGTTTTCAAGAAAGCATCACGACGACAAGCCACTTGAGCAGGTGTACCAAAGGGAACTAATTCCAAAAGCATCCCGTAATGAATATCTGCTTGGGGAATATAGAAAGCTAAACCAGGGCCAAAGTGAGGAGTGCGGCTGATTTCTCTTTCATCAGCATCAACTTGTGCCGCAATACAGGAGCAAATCACAGCATCAGGACAAAGAGCGATCGCCTGACTCATCTTTTCAATACAATTAATATCTAAATAGTCATCATCATCTAAAAACTTGATCCAATCACCGCTAGCTTTCTCCACACCAGCATTGACTGTCGCTGAATGACCCAGATTGACTTCATTGCGATGATAAACTACAGAACCACCCAAACTTCTCACATATTTTTCCGTCTCCTCTGAGGAACAATCATCGGCCACAACGACTTCACAAGGAACAGTCTGTTTCAGTGCAGAGTCAATCGCACGGCGTAGCAAGTGGAGGCGATTATAAGTAGAAATGACAACACTAAATTTCATGAAATCTCCAACCAAGAGCTAAAGTTCTTACAATATAACTGTCATTCCTTGCAGATTGTATTAGGGATACAACCTAGAGACTAGAGATTGCTGGAACATAACTGGAACGTAAATATTTCAAGGAACACAGGTTAGAGCCAAGAGGGAAAAAGATTATTTCTTTTAGATCTTACCCGCACCTAACCAGTTTAGTTAGAGACTCACAGCAAATAAATATACAGATGCCTTTCCCTCACATTCCTACACCCACTTCGCCATTTCTGATCCTCCAAATCTTTAAGACACAGTGGACTGAAAGATAGTTCTCGATTTATGATGGATGATCGTGAGTTTTTAATCAAAGCAGCCATGAACGCGCAAGAAATCATTCGTTCCATTGAAGCGGAACAGCTAAAATCCAATCTCCCCCAAATTTACGTCGGCGACACCGTAAAAGTGGGCGTGAAGATTAAAGAAGGTGATAAATATCGCGTGCAACCTTATGAGGGTGTCGTCATTGCTATGCGTAATGGTGGCATCAACGAAACTATTACAGTTCGCAGAGTTTTCCAAGGTGTAGGCGTTGAACGAGTGTTTCTGATCCATTCTCCTAGAATTGACAGCATTAAAGTTATACGTCGCGGTAAAGTCAGACGTGCGAAATTGTACTATCTCCGCGGCCGTGTTGGTAAAGCCACCCGCATTAAACAACGCTTTGATCGTGCGTTATAAATTTTGGCTGTTGAGTATGCGAGAAATTTTAGTTAGCAGGCGGCATCTGCCGCTAGCTTGCTTTCTCAATAAAAATGTGCTAAGGTAGCAGAAGTGCGTTAAACCGAGTATTAAGGTTAAGCGCATCAAACAAACCCAACCCAGCTTGTGCGCTCTTAGTTCAGTTGGTAGAACGCAGGTCTCCAAAACCTGATGTCGGGGGTTCAAGTCCTCCAGGGCGCGCTCGAAAGTAAAAACGCAACCCGAAGCATTAGCACACCTGCTAAAATAGCAGAAAGTGCTATTGATTTCGGGTGTAGTTGTTTTATACTTGCAGCTTTTTTGCTTCCAGTTAATTTTGATGGAATTAAAGCTGTCAACCTGGATGAAAATGAGCAAAGTATAGCTGTATTGAACAAAGATGGGGGGATAAACGACCGTGGCCAAAAAGAACGAAGCAGAAATCGCAGAAACCTCAGGCGGATTTAACTTCCTCAATTTCTTTCAAGGAACAAAAGAAGAACTAGAGAAGGTGGTTTGGCCAAGTCGCAAACAACTAGTCAGCGAATCAGCGGCAGTCTTGTTGATGGTGACACTCTTTGCTTCTTTGATCTATTTGGTTGATGGATTGTTTAGTTGGGTATCAAAGCAGGTATTCTGATGACTTTTGCAACAGACGAACCAATGAACTCGGCGTTGCAGTCAGAGGAAACGGCAGAAGCAGCGTCAAAAGAAGCACGCTGGTATGCAGTGCAGGTAGCCTCAGGCTGCGAAAAAAGGGTCAAAACCAACTTAGAGCAGCGCATCCAAACTTTTGATGTGGCCGAAAAAATCATCCAAGTAGAAATTCCTCATACTCCATCGGTGAAAATCCGCAAAGATGGCAGCCGCCAACACACAGAGGAAAAAGTTTTCCCCGGTTATGTGTTAGTGCGAATGGTAATGGACGATGATACTTGGCAGGTGGTGCGTAATACATCCCATGTCATCAACTTTGTGGGAGCAGAGCAAAAACGTGGCACTGGCAAAAGTCGTGGTCACGTTAAGCCGGTACCTTTGAGCCATTCAGAAGTCGAACGCATATTCAAACAAACCAGCGAACAAGAGCCAATTGTCAAAATTGACATGGCTACTGGTGATAAGATAGTCGTGCTTTCTGGCCCATTTAAGGACTTTGAAGGCGAGGTAATAGAAGTTAGTCCAGAACGGAGTAAACTAAAAGCCTTGCTATCGATTTTCGGGCGAGACACACCAGTAGAACTGGAATTTAATCAGGTAGAAAAACAGAGCTAAATCCAAATGGCAAAGAAAGTAGTAGCGGTCATTAAACTGGCCCTGAATGCTGGAAAAGCCAACCCAGCACCCCCAGTTGGCCCTGCTTTGGGTCAACATGGTGTCAACATCATGATGTTCTGCAAAGAGTACAATGCCAAAACAGCAGATCAAGCTGGTATGGTCATCCCTGTAGAAATCTCGGTTTATGAAGACCGGAGTTTTACGTTTGTACTCAAAACACCTCCAGCATCAGTCTTGATTCGTAAAGCCGCGAAAATTGAAAGAGGCTCTAACGAACCCAACAAAAAGAAAGTTGGCTCAATTACCACAGCGCAATTGAGAGAAATCGCCCAAACCAAACTACCTGACCTCAACGCCAATGATATCGAAGCGGCAATGAACATTGTGGCAGGAACAGCTAGAAATATGGGTGTAACCATCACAGACTGATTACTGGGTCAATCCCAAATCCAAAATCCGAAATTGCACAGGGGGAGAAGCCAAGCTTCGTAGTTGACCCCAGGAGATAAAAATGACAAAAAAAGTATCACGCCGCTTGCGAGAACTGCAAGGAAAAGTAGAAGATAAGGAATACTCCCCTTTAGAGGCTTTAGCTCTCCTTAAAGAGACTGCTACAGCTAAATTCCCGGAAGCAGCCGAAGCGCATATCCGTTTAGGTATTGATCCAAAATATACAGACCAACAACTGCGTACCACCGTAGCACTACCTAAAGGTACAGGGCAAGTGGTAAGAGTGGCAGTAATTGCACGTGGTGAAAAAGTCACAGAAGCCTCTGGTGCTGGTGCTGACGTAGTTGGTTCAGAAGAATTGATTGACGAAATCCAAAAAGGCAGAATGGATTTTGACAAATTGATTGCCACACCAGATGTTATGCCACAGGTAGCCAAACTTGGTAAACTGTTAGGCCCTCGTGGTTTAATGCCATCGCCAAAAGGTGGCACGGTGACATTTGACATAGCAAGTGCGATCGCAGAATTTAAAGCCGGGAAACTAGAATTCCGGGCCGACCGTACAGGCATAGTTCATGTTATGTTTGGTAAGGCATCCTTCTCGCCCGAAGATTTATTAGTAAACTTGAAGGCGTTACAAGAGACAATTGATCGTAACCGTCCTTCAGGAGCTAAAGGCCGCTATTGGCGTTCAGTTTACGTGTCTGCCACAATGGGGCCATCCATTAAAGTCGATATTACTGCTCTACGAGACCTTAAACTGACTGAAGCAGCTTAATGGTAATGAGGCACTGTAAATTTTAGATTTTGGGTTTTAGATTGAAACCCAATCCAAAATTGAAAACTCAAAATCTAAAATTCATTCGCCCAATGCCTAAAATTGAATAAGCAAAGCCGGAGACAGCAGGTGCAAATCGCTTAATATCCTGCCGAGGTGAAAGCTCTATTGCCAAAATTACCACGTAAAATCGTCTGTGGTAATTGCAGCTAAGAGTCTTGATACTGAACCCCGGCTAAGATAGCTGGGGTTTATTGTTATGCCCTAGTCAGATAAAAGTCATCACAGGAGAAATCGACAGTTTTTTTGAGGAGGTGAAACCGACATGGGTAGAACACTAGAAAACAAAAAAGAGATAGTTGCTGAACTCAAAGAAAGTTTGAGTGAATCAACTTTGGCATTGGTAATTGACTACCAAGGCCTGACAGTTGCTGAAATTACTGACTTACGGCGGCGGTTGCGTCCTACCGGCACTATCTGTAAAGTGACTAAAAACACCTTTATGGGCATTGCCATTCAAGACGATGAAAAATGGCAACCAATGTCTGAGTTGCTCAAAGGTTCTTCTGCATTTTTGTTAGTTAAAGAAGATTTTTCTTCGGCAATTAAGGCTTATCAAGACTTCCAAAAAGTTTCCAAGAAGACAGAACTTCGCGGCGGTGTCATGGAAGGTCGCCTGCTGAAAGAACCGGATGTCAAAGCTTTAGGGGATCTGCCATCTAAAGAACAACTCATGGGTCAAATTGCTGGAGCTATCAACGCTTTGGCAACAAAAATTGCTGTGGGTATCAACGAAGTTCCTGGTGGACTGGCGCGTGCTTTGCAAGCTGTTGCTGAAAAAGAAAATAGTGGCGCAGAGAGTGCTGGCGAATAGGTAAAGGTCAATAGAAAACCAATTACCAATTGCTAGTTACCAATTACTAAAAAACAATCAAAATTACAGGAGTAATATCAATGTCTGCTGCAACCGAACAAATTTTAGAACAATTGAAAGGCTTGACTTTGTTGGAAGCTGCTGAATTAGTTAAGCAAATTGAAGAAGCTTTCGGCGTAAGTGCTGCTGCACCTGCTGGTGGCATGATGATGATGGCTGCTCCTGGTGCTGTTGCTGCTGCTGAACCAGTAGAAGAGAAGACAGAATTTGACGTAATTCTGGAATCTGTTCCTGCTGATAAGAAGATTGCTGTACTGAAAGTTGTACGCGAAATCACTGGTCTGGGTCTGAAAGAAGCAAAAGACTTGGTAGAAGCTGCACCTAAACCAGTTAAAGAAGCTATTGCTAAGGAAGCTGCTGAAGACGCTAAGAAGCGGATTGAAGAAGCTGGCGGTAAGGTGACAGTTAAGTAATTAAGGCAAGAAGAAGCAGAAGGATTTTGGATTTTAGATTCAACAATTGAAAATTTAAAATTACAAATTCAACGAGGCAGAAAACACGAAATATGTATAACAATTTTCTCGTTTCTGCCGATTCTATCACCAACAACTTTTTGCTCCCCCAGTAATTACTGAAAAATTCTAGTTCTGAAAAAAAGGAGTCTTATAAGACTCCTTTTTTATTGGCGCATCGTTACGAAAATCGTTTTTTGTCCGTGGGTATGAAGTTGTGTTATGTCATGTCCGACTAAATGCTTATAATTACCGTAGCTTGGGTGTAACGAAGTAGTCGTCATGAACTACGTACATCAGAAAACATGAAAAAGTCTTTCCCTTACACACGGCAGTTTGCTCAAGTCGGGAAACCCCTTCGGCAGTTGCTAATGGAGGTTTCCCCCATTAGCAACTGCCGACGCTCCTGCGTCGCTAACGCTGCGCTAACACCACCGCAAGTGGTTCACCGCCCACGCAACTGCCTCCCCTACACCCCTTTTTCAAGTCAGAACCCAACAATGATTTTAAGTGATATTAATTCACGCAAAATATAATATAGATACAATACCTGAAACCTATACTAATTTTGACTTTTTGAATTGGTATAAGGCTATGCTCCACATGGCTTACAAGACTAATTTTCTGATAACTAACCATCAGAACATAATATTAACCATCGATAAGATACGCTACTAAAGTTGATTACCTTACAGAAAATGCTTCACTAAATCTACGAGTTACAGGTTCAAGAATAAATGTCAAAATTGACTTTTTACGAGTCACAATTTCACCTGTAGCTGCCATCCCTGGAGTAAAAGCAACCTCTTGACCACGTACAGTGAGAGCGTGTTTCTTCAGTTTAATTCTAGTAGGAAAAACTAAACCCAACTCTTTATCAACGCTAGCATTGGGGCTAACTTGGACAACTTCACCATCAATAGTGCCGAATTCCTGGAAAGGAAAGGTTGCCATTTTGACTTTTGTTTTCATCCCTTTTTGGATAAAGCCAATATCACGATTGAGAACTTTCACTTCTAATTGAATTTCTTCCCCTTCCGGTAAAATTGACAGCAATTCTTCTCCTGCTTGGACTGGTCCTTTCGTTGCCTTAATTTTGTAGATAGTACCTGCGACTGGGGCTTTAATCGTCTCGCCATCTTTCTCTTGTCTGGCTTGCTCTAATTGACCAGAAACATTAGTGAGTTCTTCTTGACGCTTATTAATCTGGGTTAAAATTTCGCTTTTGCGTTCTGATGCAACACGCTGTGCTTGACTCCAAGCCGCTTGATAGGCTGCTTGGGCTTGGCGAATTTCTTGAACTTGAGCTGCTATATCTTTCTGTAGAGATGTAACTTTGTCTTGCGCTTCTGTTAATCGGTTTTGGGCATTTGTTACTTCGTCTCTGGCTCTAGTAATATCTGTTTGGGTGCGCGTTAGTCTTTCCTTGGCTTCCAGATAATCGACTCTGGGAACAGCACCTGGTGTAATCAGAATGCGGAGATTTTCTTCGCGGCTTTGGGCAATTTCTAGATTACTTTCTACTTTGACACGAATATTTTCGGCATTGGCAAGATTCGTTTTAGCATTGACAACGCTGGTTCTGGCACTAGTTAAATTATCTTGCAACCTTGTCAGGCGCACCCTTGCTTGGTCAATGAGTGCTTTTTGACGATTAGCTTCGGCTTCGGCGGCGGCTTGACGGGCTTGATAGTCACGCAGACGGGATTTTAATAATTCATCTTGAATTTCTGTGGTAGTTGCTTGACCACCAATGCGTTCTGCTTGTAGACGCTGTAAATCTTCTTGAATTAATGTAGTGCTTTTAGCTAGGCGTGTAACATCCGTTTGTTTAAGTTCTGGATTACGCTGTATCAGGATTTGATCTTTCGTGACGCGATCGCCTTCTTCCACATTAATAGCGACAATCTCCCCATTACCCAGAGATGTCACTGGTCTTACCTGGGTGGAAGCGATTAATTCCCCTTGTGCTACCGCCACTTCATCGATTTCTGAGAACCCAGCCCAGGCGATCGCACCAAAGACAACGAAGCAAATCGTTCCTGCTAATAATCTGGTGTAAAGCGGTGGTAATTCCTTAACGGCTTTACCCAGTTCGTAAGATAGTTGGTCTTCAGGTCTAGCGAATACCTGTTTTGTTTGACGAGCTTGAGCAGCGTTGGCTAATAGGGGATGTTTCATAATTGGGGATTGGGTACTGGTGAATGGGGATTGGGTACTGGTGAATGGGGACTAGTTAAATTACCCAGTCCCTAGTCCGCAGTCACCAGTCCCTAACTTTTTCAAATTGCTAAATAGCGTTTTAAAAAACTTTCCAGAGTTTCTAGGGGAAAACTGAAAGTTTGCTCTATATTAGCTATTTCCTCTTTTCTACAGAAAAATTCGTTGGACAGTAATGTCCGAAAAGTTCCCAAAGCCTGTTGTGCTTGAGGGTTAATTAATCCCAGCGCAGTCCGTAATCCATCTACTGCTAACAATGGTGAGTTAATCACAATTGGCTCTTTATTGAAGATGCGACTGAAGATCTGGGGAATGTCTCCACGGCATAAAATTTCTGGGCCACCGACTGGAAATATTTGATTCAGTGCGCCTGGGACGGTAACTGAATCTACTACTATCCTGGCTAGATCATCTGTACTCACAATAGAAGTACGGTTTTTCGGGTCGCCGAGCAACAGATATAAACCTGTGTCGCGGAATCTTTCTGCTAACGGGAGTAAGTTAGATGCTAATCCAGCCGGACGCAAAATAGTGTAATTTATGCCACTAGCAGCTAAATAACGTTCTACAGCCCGTTTAGCTTTGAATACAGGAGCATCTTCATATCCCCGATCAGCTCCTAGTACGGATATAAAAACAAAGTGCTGCACGTTGTTAGCTTTTGCCTGATCAATGAGTTCAATATTCGCTCGATAGTCTAGGGACAGAGCATCACTATCAGAACCGTGAGAACTGATGATGTGTTGAACACCTTGACAAGCTTTAGCAATATCTTTGTCATATCTTAAATCACCAATGAAGATCTCTGCTCCTCTATGTTCTAATTCGCCGTAATGCGAGGTGAGGCGAACAAATGCTCGCACAGACTGCTCCCGTTGGCGTAGCAGTCGCACAACTCGACGACCAATATCTCCCGTTGCTCCAGTTACCAAAAACATAATGATTAGGGGGAATAGGGATTGGGTACTGGGGATTGGGTACTGGGGATTGGGTAATTTACCCAGTCCCTAGTCCCCAGTCCCTAATACCCAATATCCTAAAATCTCTAACTTAAAATTCCACAATTACTGGTGTATGGTCGCTGGGTTGAGGTAATTTTCTGGGGGTGATATCAATAGTGCAGCTTTCTGCTCGCTCGTATAAAACTGGTGTGAGATAGTGATGATCAATGCGCCAACCCATGTTGCGACGAAAGGCAGCGGTGCGATAATCCCACCAGCTAAAGTTTCCACCCTCGCTGGTAAATTTACGAAAGGCATCTGCAAAGCCTAATTCTAGAATATCTCTGAGGGCTTGGCGTTCTGCTTCAGAAGCCATGATGTGATTTTCAGTTTTGACTTGTTCGTGAATATCTCTGGCTTCTAAGGCAATATTAAAATCGCCACACATACAGATGGCAGATTCAGATTGCAGAAGTGTTTGTAAATATTTTCGCAGCACGGTCAACCAGCGTAGTTTGAATTCGTATTTTTCGCTACCCACGGATGAACCGTTGGGAACGTAGAGGTTGACAATCCGAATATCATTTATCACTCCAGTAATTACGCGCTTTTGTTCGTCCCACACCGGATCAAGCTCTGGCACTATGGATGTAAATCCCATAGTGACGTTACTGAGAGGCTTTTGACTCACCAAGGCTACACCGTTATAAGATTTTTGTCCCGATACATACAGGTGATAGCCTAAATCTTCTAAAGGCGATCGCGGAAAATCTGCATCTATAACTTTGGTCTCTTGCAAACAGAGAACATCTACGGGATTCTGACCCAACCAATCAATAACCTGCTGTAGACGGGTGCGAATCGAATTAACATTCCAAGTGACAATTTTCATCAGTTGCTTAACAATATCTGAAGAGAATAATGATTTTTAACCTGTTTTTTTAGAATAATTTAATCTTTAGCTGGCTTTACTAATTTTTAGCGATTTTCCCTAAATTGATCCCATAAAAAATTGATCCCGCCTAATATTTTTAGTATTGTGAGCTACAAATCCTAGAAATTTGTGAGTTCTGATACAAAACATTCTACTATTTTATGATCCCCAAGGCAGATGCAACTCAGAATACATGAGTTATATTTAAAAGGCAGTGGTTTAGTGACGATGACTAGTGAGATCAAAATATTTCCATGATGGTTAAGCATATTCTTAACCAAGTTAAATCTTTACCGGAACAATTAGGTTAATTTAAATTGCAAATTTGTCAGTAATAATTTTATTTCCTCATAATATTATTGAAGTTTTTGTTGTGGGGAGCATCTTACCGACAGAATCAAAACAATTTATGAAAATCGCTCAAGTTGCCCCCTTATGGGAACGAGTTCCACCTCTTAATTATGGAGGAATTGAATTAGTCGTGAGTCACTTGACCAATGAATTAGTACGTCGTGGTCATGAGGTGAAATTATTTGCTTCTGGTGATTCACAAACCTTGGCTAATTTAACAGCAGTTTGTCCGCGTGCGTTGCGCTTGGACACAACATTCCAAGAGTATGCAGTCTATGAAACGCTGGAACTCAGCCAAGTCTATCAACAAGCACAGGACTTCGACCTGATTCATTCCCATATAGGAATTTCGGCATTACCCTTGGCGAGTTTGGTTTTAACTCCGACAGTACACACTTTACACGGTAGCTTTACTAAAGATAACCAAAATATATTCAGTCATCATTCCCAACAGCCATACGTCAGCATTAGTAACGCCCAGCGTCAACTTGATCTCAACTATATTCAAACCGTTTATAACGGTATTGAACTAGCAGATTATCCATTCGTGGCCCAACCACAACAGCCTCCTTATTTAGCGTTTCTGGGTCGTTTTTCTCCCGAAAAAGGGCCGCAACACGCGATCGCCATTGCCAAAAAAATCGGCTGGCAATTGAAAATGGCAGGGAAAGTAGACGTAGCTGATGCCAAGTTTTTTACAGAAGAAATTGTCCCCTATATAGATGGGCAACAAATTAAATATTTAGGCGAAATTAACCATACACAAAAAGCTCAATTACTTGGCAAGGCCGCAATAACTCTTTTTCCTATAACTTGGCAAGAACCATTTGGCTTGGTGATGATTGAATCAATGGCAACTGGTACACCTGTAATTGCGATGAACCGGGGTTCTGTACCAGAAGTAATAGAACATGGCAAAACAGGTTTTATTTGCCAAGACTATGATGAAATGAGCCAAATAGTTCCGGCGGCTCTGGAATTAAATCGTTACCAGTGTAGAGAATATGTAGAAAACAAATTTAGCGTTACCCAAATGGTTAACAAATACGAAGATGTCTATCAACAAGTAATCAATAATCACATCAAATCTCACGGTTATATCCATGCGGGTCAAATCTAATTTTAAACAACAATTTTTTTTACATCTTTATTTCAAAAATAATTTTCTCAGGAGGACATTGGTATGAGTATACGAGTCAACAGTTGCCCATGTTGCGGTGGTTCTCTCCTCCGCCATGTCCGTCACGGTGAATTGTATTGGTTCTGTTTGTCTTGCAGACAAGAAGTTCCACTTTTAAATACTAATCGCATCACCAACAACGCAGATACTCGCAATACAAATGTAGTTGCTCAATCATCTGTGAGTGCTGATTGCTAAATGTCTTGGGTTTGGCTCTATCTGATAAAATCAGATGGAGCTAAATTAATTAGGTAGAAAGCTGTGTTAGCAGCCTTACTTTATGGTCAAGAAGATTTACGCTTAGAACAAGTTGCAGACCCCTCGCCAGATGTTGGTGAAGTAATAATTAAAGTCAAGGTGGCTACAACTTGTGGCACAGATTTAAAAGTGTGGCGGCGTGGTGGTCACGCCAAAATGTTGAAACCACCAACTTTATTTGGCCATGAAGCCGCAGGAGAGATTGTCGCCTTAGGTGCAGGCGTAACAGGTTGGCAAGTAGGCGATCGCATCGTCGCTAATAACTCTGCACCCTGCATGAAATGCTTTTTTTGTCAACGCCAAGAATATTCACTATGTCCCCATTTAACTTGGAATAATGGCACATTTGCGGAATACTTAAAAATTCCTGCTCCCATTGTGCAGCAAAATATGTTGTGTGTTCCCGATGAATTGCCCTTGGAACTAGCAGCAATGACAGAACCTTTGGCTTGTGTGTTGCATGGGGTCGCGCGTTCTCATGTTAAACCCCAAGATAGAATTGTGGTTCTGGGAGATGGTGCAATTGGGTTGATGTTTGTTGCAGCTTTGACGGAGACTGCTGAGGTGTTGCTGTGGGGAGGTAACGACCACAGACTAGAAATTGGTCAAAAACTTGGTGCGGCTAAAACTTTTAACTATCATCGAATACCAGATATTCCTGGTGTAGTCAAAGAACTGACCGAAGGGTGGGGTGCAGATATAGTCATTGAAGCAACTGGCGTACCTAGCGTTTGGGAAACTGCGATCGCCTGCGCCCGTCCTGGTGCTACTGTTAATTTATTCGGTGGTTGCCCCAGAGATACAACTATCACCGTCAACACAGAACAACTACATTACAGCGAACTCACCTTAAAAGGTGTATTTCACAACACACCTAAATATGTGAGGGCTGCGCTGGCACTAATTGCTAGTCGTAAAATCCCCTTTGAATTATTGATTAGTGAACAGCGATCGCTACAAGATTTAGAACAAGTTTTTTATGACATGAAAACACGGAAAGTAATTAAAGTGGGAATGATACCTTAATTTTTTGCTGAGTAAAGTAAATGATCTGAATCTTGGTTCATGCAGATTAATAAACTTTTCATTTTCTTGCTGAATTATTCTACGCTCTTTTTGTTATTTTCAAGATTCTTGTTCACGGTTTTCTATTTCAAGACACTTCCGTTCTTCTTCTTGCCTAACTAGATTAGCAATTTCATTAAAGGGTTTGCGTATAACCCTGTTGTGTCACTTTAGGCAGAGGAAAAATAGAATTCAGGGTGAGCCAGGAAGGTTAAAATTGGAGAAGTGAGCCTATAAACGATGGCTTGAAGCTTAGAAAAACCCTCATACAGTTGAGGAATA
>Ga0209172_10000312_pt1 | contig 138353 bp, 121 predicted proteins | sample LarsenN4metaG_FD_184113 | JGI IMG/M metagenome (GOLD analysis project Ga0209172, IMG submission 184113) | Hot spring sediment bacterial and archeal communities from British Columbia, Canada, to study Microbial Dark Matter (Phase II) - Larsen... ...
GCCCACTCTTGCCCCGGACGCGCGCGCGGGGTCAAGCGGGTGGCCGTCGCTGCCGGGCGCAGCGCGCGGCTCAGGCTGCCTCCTCCCTGAGCTTGGCGAGGAAGACGCGCTCGATCTCCTCTGCCGGCAGCGGCTGGCTCGTCAGGAACCCCTGCATCTCGGTGCAGCCCTCCGCCTTCACCTTCGCCGCCTGCTCGTGGCTCTCGACGCCCTCGGCGGTGGCCGTGATGCCGAGCCCGTGGGCGAGACCGGCCACGGCCCGCACGATGTTGAGCGAGCCGGCGCTGGCGGCGATGTTCTTCACGAACGAGCGGTCGATCTTGATCTTGTCGAAGGGGAAGCTCTGCAGGTAGCTGAGGCTCGAGTAGCCGGTGCCGAAGTCGTCGTTGGCGATGCGCACGCCGAGCGCGCGCAGCCGGTGCAGCACGGCAAGGGTGGCCTCGTTGTCGACCAGGTGCGCGGTCTCGGTGATCTCCAGCTCGAGGCGCTCGGGCGCGAGCCCCGAGTGGGCGAGCGCGCCGGTGACCGCCTCGAGCAGGCCAGGCTGGCGGAGCTGGGCGGGCGAGATGTTGACGGCGACGTTGAGGTGCTGCGGCCAGCGCGCCGCGGTGGCGCAGGCCTCGCGCAGCACCCACTCGCCCACCGGCACGATGAGGCCGATCTCCTCCGCCAGGGGGATGAAGGCGCCGGGCGGGACCATGCCCTTGTCGGGATGGTGCCAGCGGATCAGCGCCTCGAAGCCGGTGATCTCGTTGTCGAGCAGGTTGACCACCGGCTGATAGTGCAGCTCGAATTGCCGTCCGGCCAGCGCCTTGCGCAGGTCGCACTCCAGGGCCCGGCGCGCCTGCATCTGGGCATTCATCTCCGGCTCGAAGAGGCGGAAGGTGCCACGTCCGCTGCTCTTGGCGCGGTAGAGCGCGAGGTCGGCGTTGCGCATGAGCTGCTCGGGGCCGGCGCCGTCGCCGGGCGCCACGGCGATGCCCACGCTGGTGCCGATCACCACCTGGTGGCCGTCGATCTCGTAGGGCTCGCCCACCGCCGCGATCACGCGCTCGGCCAGCGTCGCCGCGTCGGCGCTTTGCATCAGGTTGCCCTGCACGATGGCGAACTCGTCGCCGCCCATGCGGGCGATGGTGTCGGTCTCGCGCACCAGCGCGCGCAGGCGCTCGGCGACGATGCGCAGCAGGCGGTCGCCCACGCTGTGGCCGAGCGTGTCGTTGACGTGCTTGAAGTGGTCGAGATCGAGGATGTGGGTGGCGACCATCTCCGCGCCGTGCATGCCGCCCAGCGCCCGCTCCAGGCGCTCATTGAGCAGCACGCGGTTGGGCAGGCCCGTCAGCACGTCGTGCATGGCGAGATGGCCGGCGCGGTAGGCAAGCTGCAGCACGTGGGCGATGTGGGCGCCGAACGCGCTCCAGTTGAGCGGCTTGAGCAGGAACGAGGTGGCGCCGGCCGTGAGCGCGCCCTCGAGCGCGACGCGGCTGCCGTTGGCGGTCAGCACGATGACCGGGATGTGGTTGAGGTTGGGATGGCCCCTGATGCACCTGATGAGATCGAGCCCGCTGAACCCCGGCATCTCCAGGTCCATGATGGCGAGGTCGAACACCGCCGACTTTAGGAAGGAGAGGGCGGTGACGCCGTCCGCCGCCTCGACCACGTCGGCGAGCTTGGCCACCTTCTTGGATACCACCGCGCGCGAGAAGGCGTCGTCGTCGACAACCAGGACCGATGGCCTTCTCATTGCTCCCCCGTCGGCTTTGCGGCAGTCCGGTCGACCGCCGGCGTCCCGGCGCAGCCCCCGGCCAATGTGGCGGCGAGGGGTAAAGGAGAAGGTAAAGTGATAGCGGATGGCGGACTGCGCCCGAGGCCATGGTTAAGGCCCTCTCGCCGCAGCGGCGCCGAGCCGTTCAGGCCTCCGGCTCGCCCTCCATTTGCGCGGGGGGCGCCTGCCCCTGCTCGGTGGCGGCCAGGATGACGAGGCCGGCGAGGATCGCGAGCGCGCCCAGCCCCTGCACCAGCGTGAGCCGCTCGCCCAGGAACAGCATGGAGATGACGAGGACGGTGACGATGTGGCCGTGGGCGGCGGCGTAGGCCGGGCCCACTGGGGCATACTTGAGGAGCGAGACGTAGGTGGCGAAGGCGCCCGCGTAGCACAGCAGCACGAGATAGACGAGCGGCTCGCCCAGAACCCGCACCAGCCACAGGCCGCCCTCGCCGATGCCGATGCGCTCGCCGGCCAGCTTGACGCCCACCTGGCTTGCCGTGTCGAAGGTGAGCAGCAGCAGGAACCCGAGCAGGACCGTGCGTTTCACGCCTGCCCCCAGCCGACCAGGACCACGCCGCAGGTGATGAGGGCGATGGCGAGCGCGCGCGGCGGCGTGATGTGCTCGCGGAAGTAGATGCGCCCGCCCAGCATGACCCCGACGATGGTGACGCTGCCGGCCATCACGCCCTGGCCCAGGGGCACGCGCGCCAGGAAGGCGAGCCAGGCCAGGAACAGGGCGACGAAGCAGGCGAGCGCCAGCCAGAAGGCGGGCTGGGCCCCGAACGTGAGCAGGTAGTCGAGGCCGGCCTTGCGCGCGGCGCGCACCGAGGCCGACTTGAGGGCAAGATGGCTCACCGTCTCGAGCACGAGCACGGCAAGAAGCAGGAGAACGGCCGTCCGGTCCATGGCTGCCTCGCAGGCCTTGCGCTCAGGCCGCGCCGCCGCCGGCGCGCTGGGCGATGCGCGAGTGGCGGGGTCCCATGAAGGCCCTGGCCTCCGGGTCGAGCTTGGCGAGCTCGGGGTCGTTCTTCTCGAAGTCGAAGTGCGGCGAAAGCGGCCCCAGCACGCGGTTCCACAGGCCCCCGCGGAAGCGGAAGTGCAGCCAGCGCCGCTCCAGATAGCCGCCGAACAGCAGCTTGGTGGCGTAGGTGGTGGCGCCCATCTCCACGCACGGGATGCGGCGCTCGATGGCGAACTCGATGAGCTTGAGCCAGTTGACGAAGTAGAGGTTGAGCTCGCGGCCCTCGGGATACTTCATGCCGATCTGCTTGGCGAGCACGCGCTGGCGCCCGACCAGGAACAGCTGGAAGCTCAGGAGCTCCTCGCCCCGCCAGCACAGCATGAGCCGGGCCGCCTCGCCCATGCCGCGCACCACCCGGGAGAAATACTGCGGATCGAGCCGCTCGAAGTCTCCGTAGTCGACCTTGCTCTGCCTGAGCGTGCTCTCGAACAGCTCGCCGAGCCTGGCCTCCAGGCCCTCCACCGAGGAGCGGTACTCGATGCGCACCTTGGCCGCGCTGCGCATCTTGCGCCGGAAGTATGAGCCGGTCTTGGGCGGCAGCGCGTCGAGGTAGTGGTCGAGGCTGCGATAGGGCAGGTCGAGCATGGCGAGCGGCACGCTCGTCACCCTCCGGTAGCCGTGCCGGGCGAGCGGCCCGTCCAGCACCTCGGCCGAGCGGTCGAGGCTCTTGACGGCGAGGAGCGCGCTGCGGGCGGCGCGGGCCTCGCGGGCGAGGTGGTGCAGCAGGCCGTCGAACACCTCGGCGCATTGGGCCTCGGAGAGCTCAGGGGCGAAGCCCAGGGCACAGTTATCCGACAGCGGCGAGCCGATGCCGATGACGGGGAAGCTGACGAGGCGGGGCGCGCGGGCATGCACCCAGTCGGTCACCCGGCGCAGGCTGCCCTGCAGGGGCGTATCGATGCGGTAGGCGACCCGGAACAGAGGTGCGGCAGCAACCATGCGCTCCCCGTCGAGCGCGGCCACGGCGCCGAGCCGGAAGCCGGGCGGCGGCACCGCCTCGGTGGCGGCATAGAAATTCCAGCTCTCCGGCTCGCCCGGCAGCATGCGCTCCCAGTCCGCGCGCGGGATGGCGGAGACGGAGGGGTAGGTGCGGAAGGTGAGCCCGCGGCCTGCGGCCTGCGGGGGCTCCGGCAGGCGGACTGCGGGTGGATCCGGGCGAGCGCCGGCCGGCGCCCCCTGGTCGTGCTGGCGGGGCATCGCGCGCTCGGTGCGGGAGAGCATGGGCAAGCCTCTGCGACGTCTAGGGTGAACCGGCACGGCCGGCGGCGGACAGACAACGCCTGGCCCCGGCTCGTCGGCAGGCCATACGCCAAAAATGCTAACCTCCGGCGAAGCACCGCCACGATAGCCGATATGGCCCCGCCGCGGCATCGGCATGGGAACTTCGCCCGTGGTGTGTGTTGGCCGGGCCGCAGCGGCAGCCATCCGGCGGCTCGCGCGGGCGGGCGGTGAACTGGCGATGGAGGGCGATTCATGCTGGCCATGGTGCTGGAGCGACCGGGCACTCCCCTGCGGCCGGTGCGCCTGCCTGAGCGCGCGCCGGGCCCCGGCGAGGTGCTGGTGAAGGTGGCGGCCTGCGGCGTATGCCGCACCGACCTCCATGTCGTCGACGGCGATCTGGCCGAGCTCAAGCTTCCGATCGTGCCGGGCCACGAGATCGTCGGGCGGGTGGCGGCCCTGGGGGATGGGGTGGACCGCTTCCGCCTCGGCGACCGCGTCGGCATCCCCTGGCTCGGCGGCACCTGCGGGGCGTGCGGCTATTGCCGCAGCGGGCGGGAGAACCTGTGCGATGCCCCCCGCTTCACCGGCTACCAGATCGACGGCGGCTATGCCGAGCACGCCACCGCCGACGCCCGCTACTGCTTTCCCCTGCCCGAGGGCTACGGCGACGTCGCCGCCGCCCCGCTGCTGTGCGCGGGCCTCATCGGCTACCGCGCGCTCGCCATGGTCGGGGAGGCGCGGCAACTCGGCATCTACGGCTTCGGTGCGGCGGCCCACATCGTGGCCCAGGTGGCGCGCTTCGAGGGCCGCACCGTCTACGCCTTCACGCGCCCCGGCGACGCCGACGCCCAGGCCTTTGCGCTCCGCCTCGGCTGCGCCTGGGCCGGCGGCTCGGACGTGGGCCCGCCCGCGCCGCTCGACGCAGCTATCGTGTTCGCGCCGGTGGGGGCGCTGGTGCCGGCGGCGCTGGCTGCCGTGCGCAAGGGCGGCACGGTGGTGCTGGGCGGCATCCACATGAGCGACGTCCCCGCCATGCCCTACCGGCTGCTGTGGGGCGAGCGCGTGGTGCGCTCGGTGGCCAACCTGACGCGGGCCGATGCCGAGGCGTTCCTCGCCCTGGCGGGGCGCATGCCGATCGCCACCCACACCGTGCCGTTTCCCCTGAGCGCCGCCAACGAGGCGCTCGACCGGCTGCGCTCGGGACGCCTCACGGGCGCCGCCGTGCTCGTCCCCGACGCCCTGCTCGCCGGTGGCACCTGAGCGACGCGTCCCGCGCGCCTTGGGCCGCCGCTGCTCGGCCCGGCACTGCCAGCATCCGCTGCCAGCCGCCCGCGGAAACGAGGGCGTCGCCCGCCGAGACCCCGCGGTTATTGCCTTTTTCTTGCGCCGCATAGGCGTTAGTCTCCCCGCGGAGGGAGGGGCTTGGGGGGGCGGGCTTCCAGCGATCCGGCGATGAAGCACCTCGTCATCTGCCTCGACGGCACCTGGAGCGACGGCGACGGTCCGGCGCCGCAGACCAACATCGCCCTGCTTGCCGGCATGATCGACCCCAAGCCGCCGGGCGGGCCCGAGCAGCGCGTCTACTACGACGCCGGCGTCGGCACCGGCGGCCTGCTCGACCGCATCGCCGGGGGTGCGTTCGGCCGGGGGGTGAGCGCCAATGTGCTGGCCGCCTACCGTTTCCTCTCTCAGTTCTATGCGCCGGGCGACAACGTCTACGTGTTCGGCTACTCGCGCGGCGCCTACACCGCGCGCAGCCTGTGCGGCTTCCTCGCCGCCAGCGGCCTCCTCACCCAGGACAACTGCAACGAGGCCAACCAGGCCTTCGCCTGGAGCTACTACCGCACGCCGCCCAAGGCGCGCTTTCCCGCCGACCGGGCGCGCCTTGCGCGCATCACCCACGTCCCCGAGCCGCGCATCCGCTTCCTCGGCGCCTTCGACACGGTGGGCGCGCTCGGCATCCCCAGGGGCTTCATGAGCCGGCTGGCCCGGCGCGCGGTCGAGTTTCACGACACCGACGTGAGCAGCGTGGTCGACCATTCCTGCCAGGCGCTCGCCATCGACGAGCACCGTGCGGAGTTCGAGGCCGCGGTGTGGACCGAGCCCAGGCACCGCAAGTACGCCACCGTGGAGCAGGCCTGGTTCCCCGGCTCGCACGCCGACGTGGGCGGCGGCTGCGCCGACTGCGGCCTCTCCGACCTGGCGCTGGAGTGGATGCTCAAGCGCCTGCAGCGCCACTGCCCCGAGCTCGCGCTGAGCCCGGTGGAGGCGTGGCCGCGCCCGCTCAAGCCCGACTACCGCGGCCGCATCCACGATGGGCGCGGCTGGCTGTTCGTGCGCAGCCGCTGGCGGCCGCTGGTGCGCCTCATCAACCGCTGCCCGCCGGGGTCCCGCCGCTGCCGCCTGCCCGCGGTGCGCCCGCACTCGCGGCCGATCGGCGAGATGGTGCACTGGAGCGCGCTGGCGCGCTGGCAGGAGACCAAGGCGGCGCGCCGGCGCCGGCAGCGCTATCAGCCGCGCAACCTGCTGGCGGCCATCGAGAGCGTGCAGAGAAACCTCACGCCCGTGGTCGGCGTCGACGGCGAGCCGACCTCGCTCATGGGCCTGCATGCGGGCGGGGCGGCTCCGGCCGCGCGCGAGCCCGAGCTTTCGGCCGCCCCCTCGCCGCCCCCGGCGCCGCCGCGGCTGCCCGCCGGCAATGGCAGCGCCCGTGCCGGCAACGGCGCCGGGCCGCGGCTGCCGGAGTAGCCGCGCGCAGGGTGCGGATCGGCGGGATGCGTCAGGCGGCGGGAGTGAGGCCGAGGGCCAGCAGCATCGCGCGGGGGCTGCAAGAAGTCCGGAAGAAGCATGGCGCGGACCGCTCGGCGCCGCGCGCCGGCCGCGCTATTCTCGCGCCGCCGGGATGCCGGGAGGGCGAGGATGGCCAAGACAGCGCGCGGGCTTCACTACGAGACGATCGACCTGCGGCCCGCGTGGCGGCGCGGGGCGGGCAGCGGCCGGCCGGTGGTGTTCCATCACGGGGTCGGCACCGACCTGCATGTGTTCGACGAGTGGCTGCCGGCCGTCGCCGCCCGCCACCCGGTGGCGCGCTTCGACATGCGCGGCTTCGGCCGCTCGCCCGTGCCGCCCGAGGACCACGCGTGGACCATGGCCGAGCTCATCGCCGACCTGCTCGAGGTGGCGGAGGCCGCCTTCGGCCGGGAGCCGGTGCACGCCATGGGCGAGTCGCTGGGCGGCACCGTCTCGCTGGCGGCGGCGCTCTCCCATCCCGCCCGCTTCGCCTCGGTGGCCATGAGCAACGCCGCCATCAAGGGCGGGGAGATCGGCTACGCCCCGGCCTGGCGGGCCGAGATCGCGCGCATCGGCATAGCCGGCTGGAGCGAGCGGCTCATGGCCCAGCGCTTCGTGCCGGGCGCGGTGCCGGCCGAGGCGCTCGCATGGTTCGCCGAGGTGCAGGGGCGCTCGCGGCCGCACGTGGTGGTGGGGCTGGGCGAGCTGCTGGTCGGCACGGACCTCACGGCCCGGCTGCCGGGCTTCCCGCTGCCGCTGCTCCTCATGATGCCGGACCGCAGCCCGTTCGTGACGCTGTCGCAGGCGGCGGCCCTGGCCGAGCTGGTGCCGCACACGGAGATCGCCGTGTCCCCCGGCGCCCGCCACGGCCTGCCGCTCTCGCACGGGCCGGAGGCCGCCGCCGTGCTCGCCCAATTCCTCGCCCGCGTCGAGGCCGGCCGCCTCGCCCCGGCGCGGGGGTGAGCCGCACGATCGCCGCGGCAGCGGCCGCAAGGCGCAATAGCCGAGGACGTATGCGCCGAACGGGTGCGTGAGCTGCTGGCGCAGCGCGCTCCGCAGTCGCTGCAAGAAGCGTGGTGCCTCCGGAGCTGGCCTCGACCTAGTGCCGCCGACCAGCACATCGCAAGACCTTCCGAAGCGCCCAGGCGCAATGGCCCAAGCGTGCTGCGCCGAGACCAGCCGCCCGTGTGACAGATGAGGCACCGACGGCGGAACCCGGGCAGACAGCGCCTATCAGTTATCGAGGAAGCTCTGTGCCCTCGGGATGAGCCCGAGGGCATCACTTCCCTAGTTGTCGAGGAACGACCGCAGCTTGCGGCTCCGGCTCGGGTGCTTGAGCTTCCTGAGCGCCTTGGCCTCGATCTGGCGGATGCGCTCGCGGGTGACGGAGAACTGCTGGCCCACCTCCTCGAGCGTGTGGTCGGTGTTCATGCCGATGCCGAAGCGCATGCGCAAGACGCGCTCCTCGCGCGGCGTCAAGGACGCCAGCACCCGCGTCGTCGTCTCGCGCAGGTTGGACTGGATCGCCGCATCGATGGGCAGCACCGCGTTGCGGTCCTCGATGAAGTCGCCGAGATGGCTGTCCTCCTCGTCGCCGATGGGCGTCTCGAGGCTGATCGGCTCCTTGGCGATCTTCAACACCTTGCGCACCTTCTCGAGCGGCATGGCGAGCTTCTCGGAGAGCTCCTCGGGCGTGGGCTCGCGGCCGATCTCGTGCAGCATCTGCCGGCTCGTGCGCACGATCTTGTTGATCGTTTCGATCATGTGCACGGGGATGCGGATGGTGCGCGCCTGGTCGGCGATGCTCCGGGTGATGGCCTGCCTGATCCACCAGGTGGCGTAGGTGGAGAACTTGTAGCCGCGGCGGTACTCGAACTTGTCGACCGCCTTCATGAGGCCGATGTTGCCCTCCTGGATGAGATCGAGGAACTGCAGGCCGCGGTTGGTGTACTTCTTGGCGATGGAGATGACGAGGCGCAGGTTGGCCTCCACCATCTCCTTCTTGGCCTGCCTGGCCTCGCGCTCGCCCTTCTGCACCGCCTTGACGATGCGGCGGAACTCGGTGATCTCCAGGCCCGTCTCGGAGGCCAGCGTCCTGATCTCCTCGCGGATCTGCTCGATCTGCTTCCTGTCGTGCTTGATGAACTGGGCCCACTTGCGGTTGCCCGACTCGGCCATGCGCTCGATCCAGCCCTGGTCGAGCTCGTTGCCGTAGTACTCGTCGATGAAGTTCTGCCGCGGCACGCCGTAGCTGTCGGCCAGCCGCATGAGCCGGCTCTCGAGGGCGACCAGCCGCTTGTTGATGGAGTAGAGCTGCTCCACCAGGCTCTCGATGCGCGCGTTGTTGAGCGACAGGCTCTTGACGTAGCCGATGATCTCGTCGCGCAGCTTGTCGTAGCCGCGCTGCTGCTGGCGCGAGAACTGCTCGCTCGCCACCTGCATCTCGACCTTCTTGTCCTGCAGCTTGCGCAGCTTCTTGTAGGCGGCGGCGATGTTGTCGAAGGTCTCGAGCACCTTGGGCTTGAGCTCGGCCTCCATGGCCGCCAGCGACAGCGCGTTCTCGTAGTCGTCCTCGTCCTCGATCTCGCCGTCGGGACGCGCCTCGCCGGCTGCGCCGGGCTCGGCCGGTGCCGCCGGAGCCGGGGCCGCCTCTGCCGGGGCCGCGGGGGAGGCGACCGGCGGGGCCGCCTTGGCCTCGGGCCCCTCGTAGGTGGCCTCCAGGTCGATGATGTCGCGCAGCAGGATCTTGGCGTCCTTGAGCTCGTCGCGCCAGATGATGATGGCCTGGAAGGTGAGCGGGCTCTCGCACAGGCCGGCGATCATGGCCTCGCGGCCGGCCTCGATGCGCTTGGCGATGGCGATCTCGCCTTCGCGCGAGAGCAGCTCCACCGAGCCCATGTCGCGCAGGTACATGCGCACAGGGTCGTCCGTGCGCTCGGCGGGCTCCGCGCGCGCCTGGGTGGCGACCGGGGTGCTGGGGGAGGCCACGGCCACGGCCCGGGTCGGCTCCTCGTCGTCGCCGGCATCCTCCGCATCCTGGGGCGCGGCCTCCTCCGGGTCCTCGCTCTCGACCACGGTGATGCCCATGTCGGACAGCATCGACATGGTGTCCTCGATCTGGTCGGGGGAGACCTCCTCGGAAGGCAGCACGGCGTTGAGGGCGTCGAGGGTGACGAATCCCCGCGCCTTGGCGGTCTTGATGAACCGCTTCACCGCCGCGTCCGACAGGTCGAGAAGGGGGCTGTCCTTCTCCGGGGCCTCGGCCTGAGCAGTTGCTTTGTCGTCGGCAGTCATTGCCATTCCATAACTCCCGGGCACGCGGCTGGAGCCCAGCTCGCGATAGAAAAAGTGTCGGGCGCCGCCATCGACGGCAGGGCCTCGTGGGCGAGCGCCGTGCGTACGCGATGGCTGGCGGCGGCAGGCCGCCGCGCCGGCTGGTCAGGGAAGGCCCACGGTGCGCTAGCGCGAAGGCCGAGCTCCAGGCTCGGAGGTCCTTCATCTGGGGGCCGGAGCAGGGATACACAACTCGGGTGCACCCCGCCAGTGCTTCTTTGCTGCATGAACGGGAAAGTCGCGATGTTTATTCCCAATCGGGGGCGCCGTCCGCGCGCCGTGGCAGGGTGCGCGGGGATGTGCAAACTGCGGTCCATCCGTTTCGTCGTCTTCCGCCCGTCGGCCAGCGACAATGAACAACGTCCAGGCTCAAGCTTGGCCTGCGCCTTCGCTGTCGATGCCCTGCGCCAGCCGTTCCTGGATCTCGGCAATGCGTCGCCACGCCGCCTCGCTCGGCTCCGCCTGCCACTCCCGCTCGGCCGCCTCCAACGACCGTCTCAAGCCGACCTGGCTCTCATGCAGCGACACGGCGTGCTGCCAGCCGGCTTCCACCTGGCCCGGATCGGCGTCGGGCTCGGCGAACCTGTCGCTCTTGTGGGTGATCGCCCGCTCCGCCATCTCGACCACCTTGCCCAGGCCTAATTCGCTCAGTTGGGAGCGCACCTGGTCCCTTTCAAGAGCGACATTCCGGGCAAGGAGCTCGAGCAGGGCATCGCGCAGGCGGGCAAGTGCCGGGGAGGACAACGTCAGCTCGGCGACCTCCTCGCAGCGGGCCTCCAGGAGCCAGGGATGGTTGAGGAGCGTCCGTAGCAGGAGCGCCTCGCGCGGAGGCAGGGCGAGGGCGCGCTCGGCCAGCTCGTTGCTGCGGACGGGCGCTGCCGCCAGCGTGCTGGCGCGGGGCGGTGCGCCGAGGCGGGTGCGCTCGGTGGCCCGCGCGGCCACCCGCCAGTCGAGGGCCGTATTGTTGCGCCGCCTGCCGGCCACGCGCGGATCGCGGCGGCCGCCCGTGCCGGCCATCTCCCGCACGAGCTTGCGGCTCTTGGCCCACAGCACCTCCCTCAGCTCGCGCTCGTACTCGGCCCGCACGGTGCGCTCGCCGATGCGCGCCACCAGCCCGTGCAGTCTGGCCTCGAGGGAGGCGCGCTGCTCGGGCGTGAGCGCGGGCCGGCCCTGGCGCTCCTCGCGGTCGATCAGCACGTCGAACAGGGGCTGGGTTCTCTGCAGGATTTCCTCTACAGCACCGGCGCCGTGCTGGCGCACCAGATCGTCCGGATCGAGGCCGTCGGGCAGAAAGGCGAACTGAACGCTGTAGCCGGGCCGCAGGTGGGGGAGCACCGTCTCCACGGCGCGGAAGGCGGCCCGGCGGCCGGGGGCGTCCCCGTCGAAGCACAGGATGGGCTCGGGCGCCAGCTGCCAGAGCAGCCGCACCTGGTCCTCGGTCAGCGCGGTCCCAAGCGGCGCCACCGTCTCGGGGAAACCCGCCTCGGCCAGCGCGATGGCGTCCATGTAGCCCTCGACCACGATCAGCCGGCCCTTGTCGCGAGCCGGCCCGCGCGCGATGTGGGCGTTGTAGAGGTTGGCGCCTTTGTGGAAGAGCACGGTCTCGGGCGAGTTGAGGTACTTGGCCGGCGCGTCGGGGTCGAGGGCGCGGCCGCCGAAGGCGATGGTGCGGCCCCTGAGGTCGGCGATCGGGAAGGTGACGCGGTGGCGGAAGCGATCGTAGGCGACGGGGATGTCCTCGCCGCTGACCAGCATGCCGGCGGCGATCATCTCGGCGGTGGAGTAGCCGGCCCTGGCCAGGTGCTCGCGCAGCGCCGAGCGGTCGCGCGGGGCGTAGCCGATGCGGAAGCGGGCGATGGCCGCGGCGGTCAGGCCGCGCTTCTCGAGATAGCGGCGCGCCTCCGCCCCGCCCGGGCGGGCGAGCTCGGCCTCGAAGAAGCGGGCGGAGGCCTCGAGCAGGGCAAGGAGGCGGGCGCGCGCATCCTCCTCCTCGGCCTGGCGAGGGCCCGCCTTCGGCACCGGCAGACCCGCCTCCTCCGCCAGCCGCTCCACCGCCTCGGGGAAGGAGAGGCCTTCGGTCAGCATCACGAATTTGAAGATGTCGCCGTTCTGGCCCGAGGAGAAGTCGAACCACGACCCCTTGTGGTCATTGACGAAAAATGAAGGCGTGCGCTCCTGCTTGAAGGGCGAGAGGCCCTTGAGCTCGCGGCCGGCGCGCTTGAGCGCCACCTTGCGCGCCACCACCTGGCTCACGGGAAGCCGGGCGCGGATCTCGTCGAGGAAGGAGGGCGGATAGCGCATGGGCTCCGAATCGGGTGTGCGAAGCACCTCCATTATGTGATTCGGCGCGATTCGCCCCGCCCGCGACCCCAAGCCGGCCGTTATCCACAGGCGGCCCCACGGGTGAGGCTAATTGAGCAGCTCCTTCACCAGCGCGCTCGCCTTGCCGAAGTCCATGCGCCCGGCATAGCGCTGCTTGAGGGTGCCCATCACGCGCCCCATGTCCTTGGCCCCGGCGGCGCCGGTCTCGCGGATGACGGCGGCGATGGCCTCCCGAGCCTCGGCCTCGCTCAGCGGCTTGGGCAGGAACTCCTCGATCACGGCGATCTCGGCCGCTTCCCTGTCGGCCAGCTCGCGGCGGCCAGCCTTCTCGTAGACGGCGATCGAGTCGCGGCGCTGCTTGACCATGCGCTGCAGCACCGCCACCGCATCCTGGTCGGACACGGGCGCCCTGGCGGCGATGTCGCGCTCCTGCAGGGCGGCGCTGATGAGGCGCAGCGCCGACAGGCGCGCCTTGTCGCCGGCCTTGAGGGCGGCCCTGGTTTCGGCGGCGAGCCTGTCGCGCATGGGGAGCATCCTTCGTTGAGATGCTGATGTATGCCCGCAGGGCGGGTGCCACAAGCCCGCGTTGACCGGCCCGCGCGCTTCTTCTAGGAGGAGCGCGCAAAGAGGCTCTGGCGACGATGGCTGCCCCCCAACCCTGGACGGAGACGCCCACGACCGGCCGGCTGGTGCTGGCCGACGGCACGGTGATCGTGGGCGACGGCCTCGGCGCCACCGGCTCGGCGGTGGGCGAGGTGTGCTTCAACACGGCCATCACCGGCTACCAGGAGATCCTCACCGACCCCTCCTACGCCGGCCAGATCATCACCTTCACCTTCCCCCACATCGGCAACGTCGGCACCAACCGCGAGGACACGGAAACCTCCAACCTCGCCATGCGGTCCGGCGTGCGCGGCTGCGTGCTGCGCGCCGCCGTGACCGGCCCCTCCAACTACCGCGCCGCCGAGCGGCTCGACCGCTGGCTCGCCGCCCGCGGCATCATCGCCATCGCCGGCGTCGACACGCGCGCGCTCACCGCCCGCATCCGCGAGCACGGCATGCCCAACGGCGTCATCGCCCACGAGCCCTCCGGGGAGTTCGACATCGAGCGGCTCAAGGAGCAGGCCAGGGCATGGCCGGGGCTCGTCGGCATGGACCTGGTGCCGGAGGTCACGGCCGGCCAGAGCTACACCTGGGACGAGACGCGCTGGGCCTGGGGCCGCGGCTACGGCCGCCAGGAGCGCCCCGAGCTGCACGTGGTGGCGGTCGACTACGGCCTGAAGCGCAACATCCTGCGCTGCCTCGCCAGCGCCGGCTGCAGAGTGACCGTGGTGCCGGCCACCGCCACCGCGGAGGAGATCCTGGAGCGCAAGCCAGACGGGGTGTTCCTCTCCAACGGCCCGGGCGATCCCGCCGCGACGGGGCGCTACGCGGTGCCGGAGATCAGGAAGCTCGTCGACTCGGGCCTGCCAGTGTTCGGCATCTGCCTCGGCCACCAGATGCTGGGGCTCGCACTCGGCGCCAAGACCCGCAAGATGCACCAGGGCCATCATGGCGCGAACCATCCCGTGAAGGACTTCACCACCGGCAAGGTGGAGATCACCTCCATGAACCACGGCTTTGCCGTGGACCGGGACACGCTGCCGCCGGAGGCGGAGGAGACGCACGTATCGCTCTTCGACGGGTCAAACTGCGGGCTCAGGCTCAAGGATCGGCCGGTGTTCTCGGTGCAGTACCACCCAGAGGCCTCGCCGGGCCCGGAGGACAGCCATTATCTCTTCACCCGGTTCATCAACCTGATCCGGGCGCGCAAGGGCCTGCCGGCACTGCCCGAGCGCGGCAAGTGACGGGCCGCCCCGCCGGACCTCCTGATCTACCCGAGGGGCTTCAAGGCGGTGACGCTGTCCCCGCGAGAGGTGGTGCTGGTGGTGCTGGGCGTGCCCGAGTGCTGGGTCGTCGGTGCCGAGACGCTGACCACGCGCGTCCATCGCGAGCCCACCATGGAGGGCTACCGCAGCGTGGCCGACGTTCCTCCGGGCGAGCCGCTGGTGCCGCTCCTCTTGCCCTCGCTTTCGCTCGCGCTCGCCAGTCTGCGCATCGCCTGATGCGCGGCGGCGTGCTGGCGGCCCTGTCCCTGATCGGCGCGCTGGCGGCCGCGCCGGCCAACGGTGCAACCCCCTGCGCCCAGACGCACGGGCCCGCCCTGCGCGATGCTCACTGGCGGCAGGCGCCCGCCCCCCATCCGCTCGTGGGCCAGGTCCTCGCGGGCGAGCGGCCCATCGCCCTCGCCGCCGGCGCGTGCACCCCGAGCCCCCTCGAGCAGCTGATCGTCGAGCTGTGGCGCGCGCTCGGGCAGGGCGGCATCGTGCTCCTGGGCGAGGTCCACGACAATCCCGAGCACCACCGGGTGCGCAAGGACATCCTGTGGCCGCGCCTGGCGCGCACCGCCTCCGCGCCGGAGCGGCCGCCCGCGGCCGTGTTCGAGCATATCCGCACCGATCAGCAGCCCGCCCTCGATGCCTTTCGCGCCCGGGCCGCACGCAGCCGTCGGCTGCTGCGCGCCCCCGATCTGCTGCGCGCGCTCGACTGGCAGAGCTCCGGCTGGCCGGAGGGGCGCATCTTCCATCCCCTCTTCGACGGTGCGCTGCAAGCCGGGATGCCGATCGTGCCGGGCGATGCCCCGCAGGGGCGCGTGCGGGCGCTGGCGCGAGGTGACCTGTCCGGACTGGGCAGCGAGGAGCGCGCGCGGATCTCCGCCGCCGAGGACCTGCCGCCCCCCCTGCTCGCGGCGCTGGCGGAGGAGCTTGCCCGCTCCCACTGCGGGGCGCTCCCGGCATCGGCCCTGCCCGCCATGAGCCTCGCCCAGCGCTACCGCGACGCCCATCTGGCCGACGCCGCGCTGGCCGGCGCCGAGCGGCAGGGCGCGGCCGTCCTGCTCGCCGGCAACGGCCATGTGCGCGCGGACCGCGGCGTGCCGTGGCACCTGCGCCGCAAGGCGCCGGGACGGCTCGTCCGGTCCGTGCTGCTCCTCGAGGCTGAGGCGGGCGAGACCGAGGCGGCGGCCTATCTGCCGCGCGACCCCAACGGCCGGCCGGCTGCCGACTATGTGCTTTTCACGCCACGGCAGCACCGCCCCGACCCCTGCCGCCGCCTGGGCCAGCCGTAGGCGGTGGCGACGCGCTGCTCCACCGGCCGGCGACGCCGCGCCTATAGCCAAGTCCGTTGCGCTGCCATATGAAGCGGGCCCATGCCGAAGCGCACGGACATCCACTCCATCCTCATCATCGGCGCGGGCCCCATCGTCATCGGCCAGGCCTGCGAGTTCGACTATTCCGGCACCCAGGCCTGCAAGGCGCTCAAGGCCGAGGGCTATCGCATCGTGCTCGTCAACTCCAACCCGGCCACCATCATGACCGACCCGGAGCTTGGAGATGATCGACCCGAGCCTCGATCAATGGGCGAGTGGGCCCCGCGCCCCTGACGTTCAGCCAACTGGCTGCCCCTGCTCGCGCCTGGCCTTTGCGGCCCGGTACGCGCGCGTGCTGAAGTGTCGCTCAATGGCATTCAGCGCGTCTTTCTTCGATCGGCTCGGCGCCAGGTGCGCACCAGTGTATGCCGCTGCCACCTCGATGGCCGCGGCTCGGGAGAAGTGTCGCTCGGCCAGCTGCCCGAAGAGAGCCGTGAAGGCGGACTCGTCAACGTCCTGGTGAATCCTCTCGAGCCGTGCAACCACTTCCTCCACGCGCGGCGGCGGGCTTGGCGGGGGAGGAGGGCGCGCGCGGTCGACAAAGTCGTCCACTGACCGGGGATGGGCGCCATCGAGTAGCTCCGCGAATTTGCCGAGCGCGTCCGCTTGCTGGGAGGCTGCACTGCCCCTGAACAGCGCTTCCGCCCGTTTCAAGAGCGCTCGCAGGCCCTTCGTATCCACAACCGCCGATCCTTCAAGGCGAATCAACGATCAAGACCCTAGCACACCTTTCAGGTTTGGAGACGCCTCGCCATGGCGTTCAATGCGGGGGAAAGCCCCTGTCTGGTACCTTCCGGAAATAGCGTCATAATCTTCCGCAAGACTAGGGCCTCGTCGACTAGCCCAGCCTGCTCATGCCACACAGCAAGGCTCTCCAGCAGCTTACGGAACTGATCTACGTTCATTTCTTTGGCCATTGGCCCTTGCCCCAGATGCGATCGGCGAGTTCCTTGGCAACCCTCTTGTAGGGCCCGGCTACCTCCTCGTTACCGCTGAGCACTGGTATCGCGCTGCCCGCCATGCGCGCAACGTCGATCCTGTCGGGCGTGAAGGCCTCAAACATATAGCTACCCTCGCCCCATTTTTCACGGGCTTCGCGGATCAGCAACTTTTTGTTCTCGACTTCGAAGTCCTTCAATTCCGTGCCCACCTCTGTCCGGGTCGGGATGATCCCGGCCAACCTGAGGTGCGGGTTGAGATGGCGCACAAACAACGCCCGCGTATCGTCCAACAGGGTGCCCACATTCGCTGTCGCAGCGCCGTCGAGGATGGTAGGAATGGCGAAGTCGGTCGCCCCCGCCAATGCATTGATGGTGCCTGTCGTCAAGCGCGGCGGGCTGTCGATGAGCACGACGTCGAAATTCGCTCTGCTTACCTCGTCGCTGGTAAGAAAACGGAGCAGATTGAACCGTATGTCCCGCGCCGGTTTTGGCTCGATCAACCAACCGATCTGCACGCGGTTCTCGACGCTGTGCAGCGACTTTCCAGCCGATAGGAGCCTTATCGGTCCGAGTTTGGCCTCGAGGTTCGCTGCTTCCTTGACAAGCCTCTCATCGCCCGTTTCGATCACGCTATCGACGACGGAGGGACCATTCGTCAAGCCTGCCGCAACGAGCATCATCGCGGTGAGCGACCCCTGGTAGTCCATGTCGATCAGCAACACTTTCATCCCGAGCGTCGCGTAGTAGACGCCAATGTTGGCAGCGAGCGTCGTCTTGCTCACGCCACCTTTGAGGTTGAGCAGGACGACAACCTTCATCTGACCTGCGTGGATCTTGTTGAGCAGGTGACGGGGCGGCGCATCGTCGTGAAAACGCCAAAGCTCGTCGCTGGACTTGAGAGCCGCCTTCAATCGTGCGATGTGCTCTTCCAACGGAGAGGAAGACGGACCGGGTGGAGGATGGGGAGACGGATCGCGCCATCGCTTGAGGCGCGAGAGAAGCAACCCAGCCAGGAAGCCGATCAGCAGCGACCCCACAATGAGGACGGCGACCGAACCTGGCGGGGCGACTCTGAAAACCTGGATTAGCTTCTCGACAAATGTGTCGAGTTCGCCCAACCACGAAATCAGCACGCAACCTGCCCCAACGCGCACTCTCGTTGTCCGCACCGTATAACAGGGCCCGAAACACAGCAATGATAGGCACGAAGCGCAATTCGGTTGGGCCATGGAGATCCGGCGTCGATCTCCGCCCACACGTGGGAAAGGTGTGAGCGCGACCGGCCGCTCGTGTTGGGGTATTGCCTATAGCCAAGTCCGTTGCGCTGCCATATGAAGCTGGCCCATGCCGAAGCGCACGGACATCCACTCCATCCTCATCATCGGCGCGGGCCCCATCGTCATCGGCCAGGCCTGCGAGTTCGACTATTCCGGCACCCAGGCCTGCAAGGCGCTCAAGGCCGAGGGCTATCGCATCGTGCTCGTCAACTCCAACCCGGCCACCATCATGACCGACCCGGAGCTGGCCGATGCCACCTACATCGAGCCGATCACCGCCGAGGTGGTGGCCAAGATCATCGAGCGCGAGCGGCCGCACGCGCTGCTGCCGACCATGGGCGGACAGACGGCGCTCAACACCGCCCTCGACCTCGATCGCCAGGGCGTGCTGGCGCGGTTCGGGGTGGAGCTGATCGGCGCCAGGGCGGCCTCGATCGCCAAGGCCGAGGACCGCCGGCTGTTCCGCGAGGCCATGGAGCGCATCGGGCTGGCCACGCCCAAGTCGGTGCTGGCCCACAGCCGGGCCGAGGCGCTGGCGGCCCTCGAGCACGTGGGCCTGCCGGCGATCGTGCGCCCCTCCTACACGCTGGGCGGCACCGGCGGCGGCGTCGGCTACAACCGCGAGGAGTTCGCCGACATCGTCGAGCGCGGCCTCGACGCCTCGCCTGCGCGCCAGGTGCTGGTCGAGGAGAGCGTGCTCGGCTGGAAGGAGTTCGAGATGGAGGTGGTCCGCGACCGCGCGGACAACTGCATCATCGTGTGCTCGATCGAGAACGTCGACCCCATGGGCGTGCACACGGGCGATTCCATCACCGTGGCCCCGGCGCTGACGCTGACCGACAAGGAATACCAGATCATGCGCAACGCCTCGATCGCGGTGCTGCGCGAGATCGGGGTCGACACCGGCGGCTCCAACGTGCAGTTCGCCGTCAATCCCGCCGACGGCCGGCTCGTCGTCATCGAGATGAACCCGCGCGTGTCGCGCTCCTCCGCGCTGGCCTCCAAGGCCACCGGCTTTCCCATCGCCAAGGTGGCGGCCAAGCTCGCCGTGGGCTACACGCTCGACGAGCTCGAGAACGACATCACCGGCGGGGCCACGCCCGCCTCCTTCGAGCCCACCATCGACTACATCGTCACCAAGGTGCCGCGCTTCGCCTTCGAGAAGTTCCCCGGCGCGGAGCGCACGCTCACCACCTCCATGAAGTCGGTGGGCGAGGTGATGGCGATCGGCCGCACCTTCGCCGAGAGCCTGCAGAAGGCGCTGCGCGGCCTGGAGACGGGGCTCACCGGCCTCGATGACTTCGTGTTCGAGGGCCTGGGCCAGGGCGACGACAAGAACGTGATCCGCGCCGCCCTCGGCCAGCCCACGCCGGACCGCATCCTGAAGGTGGCGCAGGCCATGCGGTTGGGCGTCGACCACGAGCAGATCTACGCCTCCTCGCGCATCGATCCCTGGTTCCTCGAGCGCATCCAGGAGATCGTGGACACCGAGGCGCGGGTGACGGCGCACGGCCTGCCGGCCACGCCCGAGCCGCTGCGCCGGCTCAAGGCCATGGGCTTCTCGGACGCGCGCCTCGCCAAGCTCGCCGGGCTGTCGGAGGAGGAGGTGCGCCGGCGCCGGCACGCGCTGGGCGTGCGGCCGGTGTACAAGCGCATCGACACCTGCGCGGCCGAGTTCGCCTCCCCCACCGCCTACATGTACTCCACCTACGAGCGGGCGCTGGCCGACCGGCCGGTCGACGAGGCGCAGCCCTCCGAGCGCGACAAGGTGGTGATCCTCGGCGGCGGGCCCAACCGCATCGGCCAGGGCATCGAGTTCGACTACTGCTGCTGCCATGCCGCCTTCGCCCTGTCCAAGGCCGGCACCGAGACCATCATGGTCAACTGCAACCCGGAGACGGTCTCCACCGACTATGACACCTCCGACCGGCTCTACTTCGAGCCGCTCACGGTCGAGGACGTGCTGGAGATCATCGCCGTGGAGCGCTCCCGGGGCCGGCTCAAGGGGGTGATCGTGCAGTTCGGCGGCCAGACGCCGCTCAAGCTCGCCCACCCGCTCGAGGCGGCGGGCGTGCCCATTCTCGGCACCTCGCCCGACGCCATCGACCTCGCCGAGGACCGCGACCGCTTCAAGGAGCTGGTTGACAGCCTGGGCCTCAAGCAGCCCGCGAGCGGGATCGCGCGCACGCCGGCGGAGGCGCGCAGCGTCGCCGACCGGCTGGGCTACCCCGTCATGATCCGCCCCTCCTACGTGCTGGGCGGGCGGGCGATGGAGATCGTGGCCGACGCCGGCGACCTCGACCGCTACGTGGCGCGCCTGTCGGCCACCCTCGACCAGCCCTCCGAGCTCGTCGTGTCGCCCAAGCGGCCGCTGCTCATCGACCGCTATCTCGCCGACGCCATCGAGGTGGACGTCGACTGCCTGGCCGACGGCAAGGACACCTTCGTGGCCGGCATCATGGAGCACATCGAGGAGGCCGGCATTCACTCCGGCGACAGCGCCTGCTCGCTGCCGCCGCATTCGCTGAGCTCCTCGCTCATCGTGCGGCTGGAGAAGCAGACCCGGGATCTCGCCCTCGCTCTCGCCGTCAGGGGGCTCATGAACGTGCAATACGCGGTCAAGGGCCGCGACATCTACATCCTCGAGGTCAACCCGCGGGCCTCGCGCACGGTGCCGTTCGTGGCCAAGGTGATCGGCAAGCCGATTGCCGGCATCGCCGCACGGGTCATGAACGGCGAGCCGCTCGCCTCCTTCAAGCTCAAGAGCGGCAGGCTCGGCCACGTGGCGGTCAAGGAGGCGGTGTTCCCCTTCGCGCGGTTCCCGGGCGTGGACACGGTGCTGGGGCCGGAGATGCGCTCCACCGGCGAGGTGATGGGCATCGACCGCGACCACGCCATGGCGTTCGCCAAGAGCCAGCTCGGCGCCGGCAACATCCTGCCCCTGTCGGGGGCCGTGTTCGTGTCGGTGCGCGATGCCGACAAGGAGGGCATCCTCGGCGCCATGCGCGATCTCTCCGACCTCGGCTTCCGCATCCTGGCCACGCGCGGCACCCGGCGCGCGCTGGCTGCGCACGGCATTCCCTGCGAGCAGGTCAACAAGGTGCTCGAGGGCCGTCCACACATCGTCGATCTGATGAAGAACGGCGAGGCCCACCTGGTTTTCAACACCACCGAGGGCGCCAAGGCGCTCTCCGACTCCAAGGACATCCGCCGCACCGCCTTGCTCTACCACATTCCCTACTATACAACTTTGGCTGGTGCCCTGGCGGCGACGCAAGCCATCAAGGCGCTCGCAGCGGGCACCCTCACGGTTGCGCCGCTGCAGTCCTATATAGACGGCGCTTCCTGAGAAATACTCCAGTGCACGCGCCCCAAAGAGGGCTGGCCAAACCCAGGGGACTGAGTGAGACTGCAGATGGTGCCGGCAGCGAGCCGGCACCGGCCCGGAGAATGTGAGCGAAGGCCATGGAAAAGGTGCCGATGACCGTCGAGGGGTTCAAGAAGCTCGAGGCCGAGCTGCACCGCCTCAAGGTCGAGGAGCGTCCGCGCATCATCCAGCAGATCGCCGATGCCCGCGAGCACGGGGACCTGTCGGAGAACGCCGAGTATCACGCGGCCAAGGAGGCGCAGGGGCTCAACGAGGCCAAGGTCGCCGAGCTCGAGGACAAGATCTCGCGCGCGGAGGTGATCGATCCCTCCAAGCTGTCGGGCGCCACCGTCAAGTTCGGCGCCACGGTGACGCTCGAGGACGAGGATTCGGGGGAGAAGGTGAAGTATAAGATCGTGGGCGAGGACGAGGCCGACGTGCGCGCCGGCAAGATCTCCATCACCTCGCCGATCGCCCGCGCCCTGATCGGCAAATCGAAGGGCGACAGCGCCGAGGTGACGACGCCGCGCGGCACGCGCAGCTACGAGATCCTGAAGGTCGAGTACAAGTAGCCGCCGGCCCGGCCAGGGCCGCCCGGCCCGCCCTCCATTGCGCTTTCCCTGCACGCAGGTGTGGCCCCGGCGCCATGGCCGGCGGCTGCGCACGCGCGGTCCGCCGGCAAGGCCTTGCCGGGCCTCCGCTGCCGGCCGATATTTCTCCACAGCCGTCCACTTGCACTTACAAGAGTTCGCGAACTTGGGCTAAGCTTCGGGTGCTGGGGTGGCCGTGGGGTCGGCCGCTGATGTTGATGCGTAGACAGGGCCCAGTTCGGGCGGGCTGCTGTGTGTTTCTTCCGGTGGGGCTCCTGCTCGCGGCCGCCGTGACGGGCGTCGCCGCGACCCCGACCTGGGCGGGCGACCGCAATCATGTCCGCGAGCACATGGAGCTCGTGCGACGGGCCGCCCGCATCAGGCAGGCGATCGAGCGTCTGCGCCACGAGCACGACCACGCCCGCGCTGCCGCAGCCCGCTCCAATGCGCCTCCAGCCGCCGCGCGGGCGCTCGCGCGCCAAGCCGAGCGGGACGGCCGCAACCGGCACTGGCGCGGGGACCTGCCGTCGCACGCGGCCCGCGCCCTCTGGCAGATCTACCGGACGCAGCGCGTGAGCGGCCGGGGGGACGCGGGCGACAATGTCGCCCTGCCGCCGCCCACCGCCGCCCCGGTGGCCCCGGCGGCTCCCGCCGCGCAGACACCCTCCTCCGGGCAGCAGGCCGGCTCGGCCCAGCCGCCGGCGCCGCCCTCCTCCGACACCCCCGCTTCGCCCGATGCGCCGGCGCGCCTCGGCGGTCCCACCCCGCCGGCCCAGGCGGTGCAGCCCTCGCAGGCCCGGTCCGTGGTGCAGGACGACAGGTCGCGGACCTCGCGCACGGGGGCGTTCGCGACCGACTATATCATCCCCGCCGGCACCTACCGGCAGGACCAGCTGGTGGCCGACAACGTGCGCGCGGCCGTGTTCGCGCGCCTGCCCGCGGGCTCGAAGGTCAGCGATCTGGCGGTCTCCGGTCTCAAGCTCGTCACGCTGCCCACCGGGGTGGACGCGCGGTCGGTGCTGGCGGAGCTCAGGGCCGAGTTCCGCGAGGAGAACCTGGGGCTCAACTTCTTCTACGCGCCCAAGCCTTATCAGCGCGCCGCCGATGCCGCCCGTCCGGAGGCGAGCAGGCCCGCCGCCGACAGCACCGGCTGCAGGGGCGCGGGCTGCTACGGCCGCAAGGCGATCGGCTGGAGCGACCATCTGGCGGCATGCGCGCGCGGCGTGCGCATCGGCATCGTCGACACGGGCTTCGACCGCAATCATCCCACCTTCGCGGCCAGAGCCGAGCGGCTCAAGGTCGTGATGGGCTCCGAGCACGGCGGCCGCAAGGCCCTGGAGTGGCACGGCACAGGCGTCATCTCGCTGCTCGCCGGCGCCCCCGCAAGCAGCACGCCGGGCCTCGTGCCCGATGCGGAGTTCTTCATCGCCGACGCCTTCTTCACGAACTCGTCCGGCGCGCCCGAGACCGACACCGCCCACCTGCTCGAGGCCCTGGGCCGGCTCAACGCGCCCGACGTCGCCGTGCAGATCGTCAACATGAGCCTGGTGGGCCCCAAGGATGCCCTGGTCTACCGGCGGATCGTGGAGATGACGCGCAGGGGCGTGGTGTTCGTCGCCGCCGCCGGCAACAACGGGCCCGGCGCCCCGCCGGGCTACCCGGCGGCCTACAAGGAGGTGATCGCCGTCACCGCCATCGACGAGCACGGCGTCAGCTACGACAGCGCCAGCCACGGCGACTACATCGACGTGGCGGCGCCGGGCGTGCGCGTGCGCGCGGCCCTGCCGGGCGGCCGGGAGGGCCTCGTCACCGGCACCTCGTTCGCGGCGCCGTTCGTGACGGCCATCGCCGCCGTCAGCCTGCGCGGCAGCCCGCTCGATCCGCGCCAGGCGCGCGAGGCCCTGGACCCCAAGAGCGTGATGCTGCGCCGGTTCCGGATCGAGCCCATCGGCGGGGTGGGCCCGCAGGAGCGCGACGTGGTCTACGGCCTCGGCATGGTGAAGGCGCCGCAGACGTGCGGCAGCGAGGCATGGGCGGCGAACGTGGAGCGCATGCCTGCCCACGCGCCGGCCCGGCCGCAGCCGGCGATCCGGGCCGAGCCGGTGGGAGGGGCCTGGCCCGTGGAGGTGATGAGGGCGGCGGCCGGCGGCTAGGTCGTGGAGTCGTAAAGCCTGGTCGATAGGCGTGTCGAGGCGAGAAGGACTGCCGCAAGACAGTTGCGGGCGAGCTTCTCGAAGCGCGTGGCGATGCGCCGGAAGTACTTGGTTGACGGACCGCTGTACCTTTCGGGTGCGCAGGGTGGGGATGTGAGCTCTGGCTCCGCGTGCCTCGATCAGCTCCACGATGGCAGGGGAAGCGTAGCCACGGTCGGCGACGACGTCGCGGCCAAGGCGCAGGTGATCAATCGGGTCGGGCCTTGAATCAAAGTTCGCGAACGCCAGCAAGCCTTATGAGTTACAGCGCCTAGTGCTCGGCGCCGATGGTGAGATCGCGCCGGGCCACGCGGATGCCGATGGTGAAGCCCGCCACCACGTCGATCAGCCCGCCCACCATCACGAAGAAGAACGGCGACGTGGCGGCCGCGTTGACGATCAGGAACTCGACGATGCAGATGATGAACACCACCATCGACAGCCCGTGGTCGACGAGCGAGATGGTGTGCGTGTAGGTGGCCTTCACCAGCTCGATGAACAGCACCAGCATGGTGACCAGGATGATCAGGTCGCCGCGCGTGAAGGCCCAGGTGGCGTCCTTGATCATGCGCACCGTGACGAGGGGCGTGCGGAAGAACTCCTCCGCCGCCCCGCCGCTGAACAGCACCAGCACGTTGTAGAGAATGAGCGGGATGGCAATCAGCGGCAGCGCCCTAAGCGACATCTGATCCTCCAGGCGTGGTGTGCGACCAGCATGGCTTGGTAGCACGGCAGCATTCGGGCGGGCCAGCCCGGCGGCCGGGGGCGCCCCTCAGACCTCGGCCTTGGGAGGCAGCACCTGGCGGCCGCGGTACCTGCCCGACTTGAGGTCGATGTGGTGCGGGCGGCGGCGCTCGCCCGAGTCCTTGTCCTCGACGTAGACGGGGGCCGCCAGCGCATCCGCGGAGCGGCGGTTGCCGCGCTTCATGCGCGACACTTTCTTGCGGGGAACGGCCATCGAATTCTCCTGGAAAAACAACTGTCCGGGCACGGGCTGCGGGGGGCCTGCCGCAGCGGCCGCCGGGCTTATAGCGGCATTTGCCGGCGCTGACCAGCGCCTAACCCGGCCCGAGCCCGGCGGGCCCGCGCACGCAGGCGGCGGCGGCCGAGCCAGCACGCATGCGCACGAGCAGGTGGTCGGCGAGGCGCGAGGTGCCGGGGCCGGGGCTGCCCGCCTCGCGCTCGAAGGGGTTGGGCAGGGCCACCGCCAGCAGCGCCGCCTCGCGCGGGGCAAGCTGGCTCGCCGGCTTGCGGAAATGGAAGCGCGCGGCCGCCTCGGCGCCGAACACGCCCGGTCCCCACTCGGCGATGTTGAGGTAGATCTCGAGGATGCGGCGCTTGGACCACAGTGCCTCCACCAGCAGCGCGAGCGGGATCTCGATGGCCTTGCGCAGGTAGCTGCGCGACGGCCACAGGAACAGGTTCTTGACCACCTGCATGGAGATGGTGCTGCCGCCGCGGGCGCCGCCCTCGCGCACCTGCTCGATGGCCTCCCTGAGCTCGCCCCAGTCGACGCCGCCGTGTTGGCAGAAGCGGGCGTCCTCCGACAGCACCACCGCCAGCCGCAGGTTGGGGGAGATGCGCTCGAGCGGCACCCAGCGCTGGCGGATGGGCATGCCGGCGAGCCGCTGGCCGAGCATCAGCGTGGAGGCGGGCGGGTCGACCCAGCGGTAGAGCACGGCGAGCCCCAGAACGGCCACGGCCAGCACCCCGAGCAGCGCCCCCGCCGCACGCGCCGCAAGCCACAGCCCGCGCCGGACGGCGCCGCGGTCGGGCAGCGGCGGCGCAGGCAGGGGGAGAGCAGGCGGCGGGGGCTCGTGCGCGATGCCGGGTGGGGGCCAGGAGGGCGGCGGCGCCGGGACGGCAGCCTCGGCGCGCGCGGGCGGCGGCTCGCTGCGGGGCAGCGGGGCCGGCATCGGCACGGGCGGCAGCGAGCGCACGAGGAGCGCCTCGGCCCGCCGCGACGCGTCGGGGAGCGGGGCGTCGGCGGCGGGTGCGGCAGGGGCGGCCGGCGGCGGCTCCTCCGCGGCGGGTGCTGGCGGCTCCTCGGGCGCGGGATGGGGCAGCTCGGCGGCCGGCGCCGCCGGCGAAACGGGCGGCGGCTCCACGGCCGCCGCCTCGACCGTGGCGTCTGCGGGCACCTCGGCGGGGGCCTCGGCCGCCTCGGCGGGCCGGGCGGGCAGCGGCGCGGCCGGATCCGGCAGTGGCTCGTCGGCCGCGGGCTCCGCGGCAGCCGCCTCGGCCGGCGCCTCGTCCGCGGCCGGAGGCTCCGGCAGCGGCGCCGCAGGGGGCGGAGCGGGCCCGGTCTCGTCCGCCGCGGGCAGGGAGGGAGCGTGGTCCGCCGCCGCCGCCACGCGGGCGCTCGGATGCACGATGACGTCAGGCGCCGCCACGCCTCCGGCACCGCCGCCGGCGGCCCGCGGCAGGCTGCCGAGGGGGGCGTCGGGGGCACCCGCGCCAGGCGGCGCGCCGTCCGCAGAGGGCGCCGCCGGGGCCGACTCGCGCGTGCGCTCGATCGGCGCGGCGGCCTCCTCCGCGCCGGCCGGCGGCGTCTCCGTGTCGGTGCGCTGGTCCACCTCCGCCCCGCGTCCTCGCGCTTGCCGCGCCGCTTCCGCGCCCGCCATTCCACCGCTAAAAGTAGGCGCCCGAGCGGCAGCGCCGCCGGGCTGTGCACGAGCCGCACCTTTACAGGAGGCAGATGACCTTCAGCCACCGGCTCGCCCGATCGGCCCGGCTGGTCGAGGACCGGCTGGCGGCGGCGATCGGTGCGCTCGCGGCCGGGGGTGCCCCGGACCGGCTGGCGGCGGCCATGCGCCATGCCGCGCTCGGCGGCGGCAAGCGGCTGCGCCCGTTCCTGGTGCTGGAGTGCGCCGGCCTGCTCGGCGTGCCGGAGGCCGCCGCCGTGCAGGCCGCTGCCGCCATCGAGTGCGTGCACTGCTACTCGCTCGTGCACGACGACCTGCCGGCCATGGACGACGACGACCTGCGCCGCGGCAGGCCCACCGTGCACAAGGCCTTCGACGAGTGGACCGCGATCCTCGCCGGCGACGCCCTCCTCACCCTCGCCTTCGAGCTGCTGGCCGCGCCCGAGACCCACGCTGACGCGGCGGTGCGCGGCGAGCTCGTGGCGCTGGTGGCGCGGGCCGCCGGGGCCGCCGGCATGGTGGGCGGCCAGTGCCTCGACCTTGCGGCTGAGAAGCTGGGCGAGCCGCCGCGGCCCTCGCTGGCGCACGTCGAGCGCCTGCAGGCGATGAAGACCGGGGCGCTCATGCGCTGCGCCTGCGAGGCGGGCGCGGTGCTGGCAGGCGCCGGACCCGACCGCCGCCGGGCGCTGGCGGCCTACGGCGAGCGGCTGGGCGCCGCCTTCCAGCAGGCCGACGACCTGCTCGACATCGAGGGCGAGGCGGCGGCCATGGGCAAGGCCACCGGCAAGGACGAGGGCAAGGCGACGGTGGTCTCCGCCGCCGGCCTCGACGCCGCCCGGGCGCGGCTTGCGGCCCTCGAGCGGGAGGCGGTCGCCGCGCTTGCCGGCTTCGGTCCGGAAGCCGACGCGCTGCGCGAGGCTGCCGCCTTCGTCGTGCGGCGGAACGCTTGAGCGGGCGGCGCGGCGCCGGCTGCTGCCGGCGCGGCGCCGCGCATGCTATCGTGAACGGTTGGCCGACGCCGACGGGCCCCAGCTTGTTTCGCGCTGCGGTTGCCCATAGACTTGCAGGCTACCTGCCCGAACTCGAACTAAAGAAACGACTGGAGGAAACAGCATGGCCCGCGTCACTCGTCGCAAATTCCTGAAGGTGTCGGGGGCCGGCGCGCTGGCCGCCAAGACCGGCGGCATGGCCGGCATCCTGGCGACCGGCCGGGCGCCGGCCTATGCGCAGGGCACGACCGTGCATTGGCTGCGGTGGGCCGACTTCGTTCCGGCTTCCGATCAGCTGCTGCGCAGGGACCTGCTGCCCGAGGCGGAGAAGGCGCTGGGCGTCAAGATCAACTTCGAGACCGTCAACGGCAACGACCTGCAGCCGCGCATCACCTCGGCGATCCAGTCGGGGGCGGGCCCCGACGTGGTGATGCTCTTCAACAACCACCCGCAGATCTACGCCGAGAGCCTCGTCGACATGGCGGACGTGGCCGACGCGATCAGCAAGGCCGAGGGCGGCTATTACGATCTGTGCAAGTCCAATTCGGCCTCGGGACAGAAGTGGCTGTCGGTTCCCTGGGCCATCGTCGGCGCCATGATCGCCTACCGCAAGTCGTGGTTCGACGAGGTCGGCGCCACCAAGTTCCCGGAGACCTGGGAGGCGTATCGCGACGTCGGCAAGAAGCTCAAGGCCAAGGGCCGGCCCATCGGCCAGACGCTCGGCCACACCTTCGGCGACGCGCCGACGTTCAGCTATCCCTACATGTGGTCGTGGGGCGTCACCGAGGTGGAGAAGGACGGCAAGACCGTCAACATCAACCGCAAGGAGACCATCGACTCGGTCAAGTTCATGGTCGGCTTCTGGAAGGACGCCCACGACGAGGGCGGGCTGGCCTGGGACGACTCCAACAACAACCGCGCCTTCCTGTCGCAGACCATCTCGGCCACCCTCAACGGCGCCTCGATCTACATCGAGTCGCTGCGCAACGCCTCCAAGTACATCACCGAGAAGGGCGCCGAGCTGCGGACCGACATCCAGCACGCGCCGCTGCCCAAGGGCCCGGCCGGCCAGTTCGCCATGCACACCTACTTCTCGCATGTCGTGCCGAGCTACTCCAAGAACCAGAAGGCGGCCAAGGACCTCCTGAAGTGGGCGCACTCCAAGGCGACCTACGAGAAGTGGTTCGTGTCGCAGAAGGGCTTCGCCACCCCGCCGACGGCGGAGTGGGAGAACCACAAGCTGTGGGGCGAGGATCCGGTGATGACGCCCTACAAGGTCGCCGGCCGCCTCGGCCAGGCGCCGGGCTACCCGCTCCCGTCGGGCAAGAAGGCGGCGGAGGTGCTCACCAAGTACATCATCACCGACATGTACGCCAAGGCGGTGCAGGGCATGTCGGCCGAGGACGCCGTCAAGTGGGCCGAGAGCGAGCTCAAGAAGATCTACGCCTGAGCGCCCGGCCCCTGATGCTGCCTCTCCCCGCGCCGCCATCGGCGCGGGGAGGAAGCCGGGGCGCGGAGCGGCCGCCGGCTGCGCGCGCCCGACGCCGCTCGGCTCCGCCCGGCCGCCGCGCGCACGAGGGCCCCCACCCGAGGTTCAGCCCATGGCAGTGACCGCCACCGGCACCCTGCGCGAGGCTCCGCCGCCGCGCCGGCAGAGGCTGCTCGAGGACGAGCGCTGGCTCGCCTTCGTGCTGCTGGTGCCGACCCTGGTGCTGCTCGGCATGTTCATCGCCTACCCGTTCGTGCGCGGCATCCTGCTCAGCGTCACCAACTCGCGCGTGGGCGTGCCGGGCGACTTCGTCGGCCTCGCCAATTTCTACAAGATCTGGAACGACTCGATCTTCCGCACGTCCGTCTACAACACGTTCCTCTATACGGGCGTCACCACCGTCTTCAAGCTGGCGCTGGGCCTGTGGCTGGCCATGCTGCTCAACCGCAACTTTCGCGGCAAGGCCTTCACCCGCGCCTTCATCCTGCTGCCCTTCATCATCCCGACGGTGCTGTCCACCTTCGCCTGGAAGTGGATGTTCGACCCCACCTTCAGCGTGCTCAACTGGCTGCTCTACCACCTGGGCGCCATCACTGGCCGCATCAACTGGCTGGGCGATCCCGACCTCGCCATGATCTCCATCATCATCGTCAACATCTGGCGCGGGGTGCCGTTCTTCGCCATCAGCCTGCTCGCCGGGCTGCAGACCATCAGCCCCGAGCTCAACGAGGCGGCTGCCATCGACGGCGCCCGGCCCTGGCAGCGCTTCCGCTACGTCACCTGGCCGCTGCTGCTGCCGGTGACCATGGTGGTGGTGCTGTTCTCGGTGATCCAGACCTTCGCCGACTTCCAGATCGTCTACGTCATGACCGGGGGCGGGCCGGCCAATGCCACCCACCTGTTCGCCACCTACGCCTACCAGATCGGCATCGGCACCGGCCTCCTGAGCGAGGGCGCGGCCATCTCGCTCGCCATGTTCCCGATCCTGTTCCTGGTCGTCATCATCCAGCTCCTCTACATCCGCCGCGTGGAGACCCGCTGACCCATGATCGAAGGCGCAAAGTGGAGGCGTTGGGTCTACTTCTACCTGCCGCTGACCCTGTTCCTGGTCTTCCTGCTGTTCCCCTTCTACTGGATGATCATCACCAGCTTCCGGCCGGACGGCGAGCTCTACCGGCCGTGGAACGCGGTCAACTACAATCCGTTCTGGACCACCAAGCCGACGCTCGAGCACGTCACGTACCTGCTCGAGGAGACGCTGTTTGCGACCTGGCTGTGGAACACCATGTTCATCGCCCTGGCGTCGACGGCGATCTCGCTCGTTTGCGGCGTGCTGGCGGGCTATGCCCTCTCGCGCCTCAACTTCCCCTTCGCCGGCAGCCTCGGCACCGGCATCTTCATCACCTATCTGGTGCCGCAGACCCTGCTCTTCATCCCGCTCGCCGAGATCATCCGCAACTACAAGCTCGGCGACACGCCGTGGTCGCTCATCCTCACCTACCCCACCTTCCTCATCCCGTTCTGCACGTGGCTGATGATGGGCTACTTCAAGGCGGTGCCCAAGGAGCTCGAGGAATGCGCCCGGATCGACGGCGCCTCGCGCTGGCAGGCGATGCTCTACATCATCATTCCGGTGGCGGTGCCGGGCATCCTGTCGGCCGGCATCTTCGCCTTCACGCTGTCCTGGAACGAGTTCATCTACGCGCTGGTGTTCCTGTCGTCGCCGGCGCAGAAGACGGTGCCGGTGGGCGTCACCTCCGAGCTCATCCGCGGCGACGTGTTCTTCTGGGGGCCGCTGATGGCGGGCGCCCTGCTGGGCTCGATTCCGGTGGCGATCGCCTATTCCTTCTTCGTCGAGCACTACGTGTCGGGCCTCACGGGCTCGGTGAAGGGCTAATCCCCTCTCCCCATGCCTCTTCAGGCATGGGGAGAGGGTTAGGGTGAGGGGCGGAGGCAAACTCCGGCGCTGGCGTTTGTGAGGTGGGTGGAAGCGAATGGCGCAGGTCGTACTCAAGGACGTCAACAAGTTCTACGACAGCGTGCACGCCGTCAAAGACGTCAACCTGCAGATCCGCGACCAGGAGTTCGCGGTGCTGGTGGGACCGTCGGGCTGCGGCAAGACCACCACCCTGCGCATGGTGGCGGGCCTGGAGGCGATCAGCTCCGGCACCATCGCCATCGACGGCCAGGTGGTGAACGACCTCGCCCCCATGGACCGCGACATCGCCATGGTGTTCCAGAACTACGCGCTCTATCCGCACATGTCGGTCTACGACAACATGGCGTTCGGGCTGAAGATGCGCAAATTCGCGCGCGCCGAGATCGCCAAGCGCGTCAAGGAGGCGGCCGACATCCTGGGCATCGGCGACCTCCTCAAGCGCAAGCCGCGCCAGCTGTCGGGCGGCCAGCGCCAGCGCGTGGCGCTAGGGCGGGCCATCGTGCGCCACCCGCGCGTATTCCTGTTCGACGAGCCGCTCTCCAACCTCGACGCCAAGCTCAGGGTGCAGATGCGCGTCGAGCTCAAGAAGCTGCACCAGCGGCTCGGCACCACCGCCATCTACGTCACCCACGATCAGGTCGAGGCCATGACCCTGGGCGACCGCGTGGTGGTGATGAAGGACGGCCTGGTGCAGCAGGTGGGCGAGCCGCTCGAGCTCTACAACCAGCCGGCCAACAAGTTCGTGGCGGGCTTCATCGGCTCGCCGGCCATGAACTTCGCCACCGTCACCATGGTCGACGGCAACGGCCGCCTCACCGCCCGCAGCGCCGGGCTCGAGATCGAGGTGCAGGGCGAGCAGGCCCAGCGCCTGCGCGCCCACGTCGGCCGGCAGCTGACGCTGGGCGTGCGCCCGGAGGACCTGCGCGTGGCGCGCGAGGGCGACCCCCCCGGCCTCACCTTCCCCTCCAAGGTCGAGGTGGTGGAGCAGCTGGGCTCGGAGGTGCTGCTCGACGTGCGCGTCGGCGAGGGCACCATGGTGGCGGCGGTGGAGCCCACCGTGCGCGCCAAGGTCGCCGACACGCTCCGGCTCGCCGTCAACCCCGAGCGGCTGCACTTCTTCGACGCCAAGACCGAGGCGGCAGTCTGAGCTCAGCCCGCCTCATGCGCCTGCTGGCCGCGCCGCCAGATAGCCGCCGTGAGCCGGGGCCGGATCCTCGGCGCCCGCCATCATCTGCGTGGTGAAGGCCCGGAACGTCGCCTCCCAGGCGGAGCGGGCGGCCGGCGTGAAGTCCTGGCGCAGGCCCTGCTCGAGCGTCCACATGAGCGCCTGACGCACCGGCTCGTAGTCCTCCATGCCGACGCCGTAGGCCACGTGCCGGCGGCCGAGATCGCGCAGCGCCGGCACGATCTCCTCGAGCTGGTCGAGGTTGGCGACGATGATGGCCAGCATGGCCATTAGCTTGGCCTTCTGGTCGGTGAGGTCGGCGGGAAACAGCCGCTGCATTTGTGGGGCGATCTCGAACAGGCGGCGGTAGAAGAGGTCGGCCACCAGGGGCGCGAACGGGTCGACCTTGCGGAAGGTCTCCTGCACCAGCCGCACCTCCTCGGCGGTCAGGGGCGAGCGGCCCATGAAGGCGATGAGCAGGAAGTTGCCGGCCGAGATCGCCGCGATGCCGAGCGCGATGAGGTAGGCGAGTAGGCTCTGGGTGAAGATGGGCGGGCTGATCGCCGCCTCCACGCCGAGCGGCACGAAGTAGGTGGCGGCCATGGCCGTATAGTGCATGGAGGCGATGGCTAGTCCCTGCACCACCCCGCCGGCCAGCGTCATGCCGACCCCGCGCCGGTAGAACGCGAACCACAGCGCGGCCGTGGAGGCGACCACGGCGATGCCGACCGAGGCGGCCACCAGCCGCAGGTCGTAGGCGAGCCCGCAGCCGCGAATGGCGCTCATGCCCAGATAGTGCATGCCGGCTATGCCGAGGCCCATGAGCAGACCGCCCACGGGAATGCTGAGGAGGCCCAGCTTGCGCGCGCTCGCCAGGTAGAGCCCGACCCCCGTCGCCACCATGGCGATGGCCACCGAGCCCACCGTCTCCGCCAGGCTGTAGTTGACGACGACCGGAAACTCGACCGCCATCATCGCCACGAAGTGCATCGACCAGATGGTCGCGCCCATGATCAGCCCGCCGTTGGCGAGCGCGAAGCTGCGCTGGCTCGAGGCGCCGCCGCGGCCGGCGGCAGCGGTCAGCGCCAGCGCCGTCAGTGAGCCGAGGATCGCCACGCCGATCGAGAGAAGCACGAGCACAGGCTGGTAGGTAACGGTCATCGCTGGCCCCCACGCTGAATGGCCGGAGCCGCCGCCGCCGCACCCCCGACCGGCGGTCTCCACCGTCTTGCCGCCGCAATCGCTCGCGAAGATGTGTAGCTGCGGGGCGACGATTATCGAACATTCTGATTGGGCCGTTACGGAGGCAGCGGGCTCGCGCGGCACTTTCGAGGGGGCGCAATGCAGAGATCGCCATCCGGTCCGCGGCTCGTGCGCTGGTGCGCGCCGATCGCGGGCGTCCTTCGACATTCTCTCGCGGCAGCGGGCCTGGTCCTGGCGCTGCTGGCACTCTCCGGTCCGGCCTCGCAGGCCCAGGTGCAAGGTGCAGGACAACCGCTGACCGCCGGCCAACAGCAGACCCTGCGCACGACGCTCAACGCCGGCACGCTGCTCCTGCTCGCCGGCCGGACGGAGAGCTCCTACCATGCCATGGCCGGCGACATCGCTGCCGCGCTGCAGGGCGACGGCGAGCTGCGCGTGCTGCCCCTGGCCGGCGCCGGCGGCGGCCGCAACCTGCAGGACCTCGTGTTCCTGCGCGGAGTCGACCTGGCCATCGTGCCGGCGAATGCGCTGGCCGACAGCCGGGCGATGGAGGCGCTGGCCGGGCCCGGGCTGGCGCGGCGGCTCGCCTATGTGAGCCTGCTCTACGGGGAGGAGGTGCACCTCCTCGCCCATCCCGACGCCGCCGCACCGGAGGACCTGCGCGGCAAGCGTATCGCCGTGCCGGCGGGCGACGCCACGGCCGAGCTAACGGCGCGCGATCTTTTCGCGCGCCTCGAGGTGCCGGTCGAGGTGGTCGAGATGGCGCCGGCCGAGGCCGTCGCCGGCGTGCGCGCGCGCAGCCTGGGGGCGATCCTGCTCGTCGGCGGCAAACCGGTCGAGGCGGCGGCCCGCCTGCCCAGGGACGGGCGCCTGCGGCTCCTCGCCCTGCCCTACCGCGAGGCCATGGGCCAAGGCTACGCGCCGGCGGCGCTCCAGGCCGGCGACTACCCCAACCTCGTCCCTGCCGGGGTCGTGGTGGAGACGGTGGCGGTCGGCGCCGTGCTGATGACCAACACCGGCAGGGGCTACGAGGAGTCGGCGCGCAGGCTCGCCAAGTTCGTGCCGGCCTTCTTTGCCGCCGCGGCCGATCTCAAGCTCGTTGCGCGCCATCCCAAGTGGCGCGAGCTCAACCTCGGCGCGACGCTGCCCGGGTGGCCCCGGCTGGCGGCCGCCGAGGAGTGGCTGCGCACGGCCAAGGAGCAGCAGACGGCCAATTTGCAGAAGGCGTTCGACGAATTCCTGCGCAGCACCGGTGCCGGTGCGGCCGACATTTCAGCGGCGCAGCGCAGGAAGCTGTTCGAGGATTTCGTGGCCTGGACGCGCAAGTCGGTGGGCGACGGCGGCACGCCCAGAGGGCGCTGAGCGCGCGGGCCTGCGGGCCCGGGCATCGCGCGATCGAGATTGAGAGAGTGGATTCCGGCGGGATCCCTGCGGCGGAGGCATCAACCCGGAGAGCGCAATGAACCGGTCCGACGACGTTGCAAAGGTGCGCGAGATCCGCAGTCTCATGGAGCGCATCCAGCAGCTGCCGCCGAACCTCGGCACCTCGGCGGCCCAGCAGCTGGTGACCAATCCCTATTTCCAGCAATGGTCCAACTACCAGGCGGCCATGCTGGCCGCGGGGCGGGCGCCGGGGCGCGGCGGCACCGGCATCAACCCGTGGCTTCTGGTGCTGGCGACGGGCCTCAACACGGTGGTGGCGGCGGTGCTGGCGGTGCTGATCACGCTGAGCGTGGTGCGCCAGGACCCAGCGCGGGAGCTGGAGCGCGCGGCCGCCCTCGGGCCGGCGGCGGAGAAGGGGCCGGCCGCGGCGCCGCGGGCGGCCCTCATCGCCCCGGACCCGAGCCGGCCCGCGGCCCCGCCGCGTCCTGTCGCCATTGAGCAGATCGGCGCGCCCGACCGGCCGCTGCGCCTGGAGGCCCTCAAGGCCGCGCCCCTGCCGCTGCGCATAACTCCGCCCGAGGCGGCCGCCGAGACCTTCATCCTGGTGCTGGCGGGCCTGCCCGCCAACGTCACGCTGTCCGGCGCGAGCCGGATCGGGGCCGACTCCTGGCTGCTGCCGCCCAACGCCGCGGGCAAGCTGCAGATCACTATCCCGGAGTGGTCGAGCACGCCCATCGAGGTGGAGATCGAGCTGCGCCGCACCGACGGGGCGGTGGCGGCGCGCGGCAAGGCCTGGCTCGCGGTGCCGCCGCCGGCCATGGCGCAGGCGCGGACCGACAAGGCATCGCTGCCCGAGCTGCTCCAGCGGGGCGACCAGCTGCTCGGCCGCGGCGACATCGTCGCCGCGCGGGTCGTCTACGAGCGGGCGGCCGAGCTCGGCAGCGCGCCGGCGGCGTTCGCCCTGGCCTCCACCTACGACCCGAGCCGCCTGTGGTCGCTCGGCGTATTCGGCATGGTCGGCAACAAGGAGCGGGCGCGCCAGTGGTACAAGCGCGCCGAGGAGCTGGGCCACCCCCAGGCCAAGGACCGCCTGCAGGCGCTGGCCGAGTAGCCCCCTCGCCCGCTTCAGTGCGAGAACAGGGTCGGCACCGTCATGTGGCGGAAGATGTGGCGGGTGGCGCCCCCGAACACCAGCTCGCGCATGCGCGAATGGCCGTAGGCGCCCATGACCAGCAGGTCGGCGCCCATGTCGGCGAGCCGCGAGAGGATCTCATCGCCGACGCTGAGCCCCGCCGCCACCGACGTCCTCACCGTCGGCTTGATGCCGTGCCGGCCGAGCGCGGCGGCAATGCGGGTGTCGGGGGCCAGCGCGCCGGCGCCGTCGCCCGTCTCCCTGATCTCAAGGATCTCCACCTTCTCCGCCCGCGTCAGGAAGGGCATCGCATCGAATACGGCGCGCGCCGACTCGCGGCCGGGCTTCCAGGCGATCACCACGTTGCGGCCGATGTCGGGGTAGCGGCCGACGTAGGGCACCACCAGCACCGGCCGCCCGCTCTCCAGCGCGATGCGCTCGGGGAAGTCGAGGAGCGGGGCAAGGTCCCAGTCGGGGTCGGTCTGCCCGGCGATGATGAGGTCCGCGGTCCGGCCGTTGTCCATCACCGCGGCGGCGAGGTCGACGTGCGTCACCTTGACAGCGCGCCACTCCGCCACCAGCGGCCGGTTCGCCGTCATGCGGTCGAAGGTGGCGGCAATGGCCTCGGTCGCCTTGCGCTCGGCCGCCACCATCGAGCCCAGCACGCCCGAGCCGTAGGGCACCGAGATCGGCGGCGCGGGCACCGCCGCGTAGACGTGCATGCCGATGAGGTGGGCATCGTACCGGCTGGCCAGCGCAATCGCCGGCTCGAGCAGGGCCTCGGCGCGGCGCTCGTCGTTGAGGTGCACCAGGATGGTCTTGTAGGTCATGGACGGGCCTCGCTCGTTGCCGGTTGGCGGGAAATGTGGTCGGGCGGGCATGCGCTACATTGACGTGGCTCAATGCCCCGACCTGGGCCCCGCGTTGTCTTGGCGAGCCATACACGAGAGGACGACCGCGATGAAGCCCATCCGCACCTGGATCCTGATCGCCGACGGCGCGCGTGCGCGCATCCTCGAGAGCGAGGGCGCCGGCAGGGGCCTGCGCGCTGTGGAGGGCGCCGCGTTCCACGGGGAGCACGGCGCCACGCACGAGATCATGTCGGATCGCGCCGGCCGCACCTTCCAGTCGGTCGGCTCGGCGCGCTCGGCCAAGGAAGCCAGGTCCGACCCGCACCGCGAGCTGAAGCGCAGGTTCGCCCGGCGGCTGGCGGACGCCCTCGACGAGGGGCTCGCCCGCGGCGCCTACGATCGCCTCGTCGTGGTCGCCGCCCCGGCGGCGCTGGGTGACCTGCGCGATGCCATCTCCGCGCCGGTGCGCGCCAAGGTGACGGCCGAGGTCGCCAAGGACCTCACCAGGACGCCCGATCGGGAGGTGGCCGACCACCTCGAGGGCGTGCTCTGAGGCCCGGACGGGGCGGCGCCCGCCTCGGCCGCGCCGACACGCGCGCGGTCAGTGCCGGAAGTGGCGCACGCCGGTGAAGATCATGGCGAGGCCCTTGTCGTCGGCGGCGGCGATCACCTCCTTGTCGCGCACCGAGCCGCCGGGCTGGATGACGGCGGTGGCGCCCGCCTCGGCGGCGGCGAGCAGCCCGTCGGCGAACGGGAAGAAGGCGTCGGAGGCCACCACCGAGCCGTGCGTGGCCGGCTCGGCCGCGCCCGCGGCCCTGGCCGCATCCTGCGCCTTGGCGGCGGCAATGCGCACGCTGTCGACCCGGCTCATCTGGCCCGCCCCGATGCCGACCGTGGCGCCGCCCCTGGCGTAGACGATGGCGTTCGACTTCACGTGCTTGGCCACCCTGAAGGCGAACTTGAGGTCCGCCAGCTCCTGGGGCGTGGGCGCGCGCCTCGTCACCACCTCGAGCTTCATGTCCTCCACCACGGCGCCGTCGCGCGACTGCACGAGGAAGCCGCCGGCGAGCGAGCGCCAGGCGAGACCGGCCGCGCGCGGGTCGGGCAGGCCGCCGGTGGTGAGAAGCCGCAGGTTCCTCTTCTCGGCGAAGATGCGGCGCGCCTCCTCGGAGGCATCCGGGGCGATCACCACCTCGGTGAAGATGTCGGTGATCGCGCGCGCGGCGGCTGCATCGATCGGGCAGTTGAGGGCGACGATGCCGCCGAAGGCGCTCACCGGATCGCAGGCGAGCGCCCTGGCGTAGGCGGCGGCGGGCGTGGGCCCGAGCGCCACGCCGCACGGGTTGGCGTGCTTGATGATGGCGACGGCGGGCGAGGCGGCCGGATCGAACTCGGCCACCAGCTCGAAGGCCGCATCGGTGTCGTTGAGGTTGTTGTAGGAGAGCTCCTTGCCCTGGTGCTGGACGGCGGTGGCCACCCCCGGCCGCCGCTCGCCGGTGGCGTAGAAGGCGGCCCACTGGTGGGGATTCTCCCCGTAGCGCAGCTCCTGGGCGAGCCGGCCGGGGAGCGCCCGCCAGGCCGGTGCGCGCTCGCCCTGGGCCTCGGCCAGCCAGCCGCCGATGGCCGCGTCGTAGGCGGCCGTGCGCGCGAACGCCTTGGCGGCGAGCGCCTGGCGCAGCTCGGGCGTGGTGGCCCCGTCGTTGGCCGCCATCGCCGCGAGCACGCGGGCGTAGTCGGCGGGGTCGACCACCACCGTGACGGCGGCATGGTTCTTGGCAGCGGCGCGGATCATGGCCGGACCGCCGATGTCGATGTTCTCCACCGCCGTCTCATAGGAGGCGCCGCCCGCCACCGTATCCTCGAACGGGTAGAGATTGACCACCAGCAGGTCGATGGGCTCGATGCCGTGGGCGGCCGCCGCGCGCGCGTGCTCGGCGTTGCCGCGGATGGCGAGCAGGCCGCCGTGCACCTTGGGGTGCAGCGTCTTGAGGCGGCCGTCCATCATCTCCGGAAACCCTGTGTGCCGGGCCACGTCCTTGACGGCGATGCCCGCCGCCGCCAGCGCCCTGGCGGTGCCCCCGGTCGACAGGATCTCCACGCCGCGCGCCGCCAGCGCCCGCGCGAGCTCCTCGAGGCCCTGCTTGTCGGAGACGGAGATCAGCGCACGCTTGATTCTTGACATTTCCGGGGCTTCCGGGAGGGAAACTACACTTGTCTGATCGCGGGAAACGGCACACCGCTTCCCAGCAGCCTGTCACTGGAGTGAGGGCCAGCTCCTGGGCACCTTGCGCCACGCGACGAGCACTTTTACCATGTAAAGAGGCTCGCGAGCGAGCCACACACATTTTCGACACCGATTGAAGCGAGCCGCAAATGGTCAGCGTGGTTGAAGGTGACATAGTAACATTGGCGAAGCGCATAGCAGCCGAGATAGAGCGCCTCCCCCACGCTGTCCTCGCTCGCTCCGAGCTCGGCCGGGCCGAATCCAGCCAGATAAAAAACATCATTGCCGCGCAGCGCCGGTTCGCCGAGGATCTCGCCAAGCAACTCGTCAGAGTAGAATATCGCCATTCGCCGTCAATCTTACGTAATGACTCCGGCGTAATTACTAACATAACTCAACGGCTAAAAGGCAAATGCCCGGGGGATGTGATTCGGCTTATTGAGTCAGCATACTATCTTGGCCATAAGGGCGTTCACTCTGACGTCATCGCGGCGCTATCTGACAACGACACGTGCTCCGCACAGAAGATGCTGCTGGGATTGGCGCTCTCGTGGTATTGCAGGACCCATATTAAGGTTAATTCTAACGAGAACTCGCGGATCAATGGCCTTACAGCCCTGAACGAGTTAACGTCATTCCCTCTAAGCGCAGTTTTCGACATCGGTAGCCATTATGCGGATGTGGCAACGAGATTTGCAACTGACCGTGTCGTCTCTATCTATGGCGAGCCATGGTCCGGCAAGACATCCTTTGCGCGAAAGCTGGCTGAACCACTCATCAAGGAGAAGGGTTATATAGCCTTGTGCTTTTCGGAAGGGCGGCTCCATATTGCCCCTGCCGAGATCGAAGACAGGTTTTCCAAGTCGCTTTTCTTCCAGCAATCTGAGCGCCAACCCAGGCATGTTGCTTTCCTCTGCGAGGAGGTGCATTCCCTCGTAACCCATAATATCTTCATGGGACAGTCATTTGTTATTCTGTTTGACGACGCATTTGGCCATCGCGCTTATCTGCGGGACAATGCATTGCGCAGGCTACGTGTCTTCGATTGGGTTGAGATGGCTCGCCTAGGCAGTTCGTTTGGGGACATTCGGGTGATAGTGACGTCGCCTGCCAGCTTGGTTGAAGAAGCAAAAACCGCCGCTCGCGCGCCAGCTCAGGTAAATGAATTTCTCCGCCGGAACTTGGCCCTTCTTAGCGAGTCGCCAAACGTGACACTCCGACCCGCTGATTTCCCAGGGCACGTTTTGAAAGCTATTATAACCCACAATTGCAAGGCAACGGATGCCATGTGGGCGCGTGATGAGACCGTACTGTCCCTAGTGGTCGACGAGTTCGTGGCGAAGATTCAAGGATCGTCATTCGTCTTTGACGCCATAGTGCGCTTCTGTCAGCAATCATCTCGGCTTGACGAAGAGGCCGTTCTCAGTGAGGCGGCGGCGCATGGCCAACGGGCGCAGACATTCGATGAAGTGATTGGGGGGTTGTCCCAAGAACAACAGGGGTTTCTTGGCCTTTGCGTAATCGCGCAGGAGCTGGTCCACGCAAGACAGGTTTTCTTGCCCCGCCTGCCCGAGGGCACAACCATCGCTCCTGGGCTATCGTTCGAGGGACTGGCCGAAATACTCGACGTCTCAAGCACCGCCGAACCTTCGACGGCGCAGTTTGTCTCTGATTGGGTCATTCGGGACCCCGCCACCACCATTACGGGGTTCGATCTGCCGGTATTTCGCCATCCGGACTTAAGACTTCTCGCAAGAGAGTGGTGCCGGTCGAAACTTGGCGAATTCATGGTCGAGTTGGTGCACCGCCTCATTAACTCGGAGACCCAGGCACTGTTGCGAATCGAGCAATTTGATGCCGCGTGTCGCCTTTCAGAGTTTTGGGGTCAAGAGACGCCCGAGCGTCTCATGGAAAAGATGATGGGTACGAAGCAGAGAACAGATCCCATACTGCTCATGGTGACCCTGCTGATGAATTGGTGCGACATCGATGCGCGGCACAGGTCAAAGATGCAGCAGTTCATCGCGCGATTATTCGAATCCTTTAGAGAAATGCAACGATACTTCCTAACGGAAGCGCTACGATTTTGGAGTTTAATTGATGAGCCGCTTCGGAAGTATATCCTGGATAGAGTGGAGATTAGAAGGAGCTTTTCAAGGGGCCAACCGCCAAAGAGAAACGCGCTCGCTGATGAGTGTTTCGGTGACCATGTTGCTTTGTGCGTGTTTGCCAACTATTTAACTAGGTATTACGAGGTGGTTGAGGCTGCTCAAAAAGGGTGTCGCGCCTCCCAGTGGATTATTGATGCGTTCAATGAGTTTTTGGAATGTCTTGCTCGGGATAGCGACACTCGACTGGTCATGACGAGTCGCCCGGGAGACGGCTTGGATCTGAGGAAGTCCGTCAAGTATCCAGCCAAAGATATCGTAGGAGCTCTTTGGCGGCTGGTGTCAGGTCAGGGTCTCGTGGAAATAAATGAGCCAATTTTTCGGCGGCTTGAAGAACTCAACAGGTCGCTCAATTCGCCCGTTCTGTAATTACGCATTCGAGTATCCCGCACCCGTCTCGGCCAGGCGGTCGACGAGCGAGGCCCTGGCGGCCGCGCGCAGGCGCCGCGCGCCGGGCTCGCCCGCTCGGGTGCGGAGGAGCGTCCAGGAGACCTCGGCGGCGCCGTAGCAGCGCCCGCGCAGCACGATCTGGCTCGCCCGCAGCGGGCCGCCGGGCGCGGCGAGGTGGACGCTGTCCTCGATCGACACCACGGCCCCGGCCGCCTCCAGCCGCCAGCGCTCGCCGCTGGCGAGCAGGAGGTCGGCGCTGCCCGCCTCCTCGCCCGGGCGCGCGTCGACGTCGGGATGGAGGTGGAAGTGGATGGCGAACGGCACGTCCCAGGCGAAGCGCAGCACGCCCTTGGCGGCGGCCAGGGTGTCGCGGCCCTCGAGCCGGGTGCCGTCGGGGGCGAGGACGAGCGTGCGCGCGTGCACCAGGCCCAAGGCCTCCACGTAGCCGTCGTGGCTGGCCTCCAGGACCGCGGCGCCTCCCTGCTCCTCGCGCAGGCTGCAGGCGACGTTGTCGGGCTGGCTCAGCGGCACGCCGCCGATGGCGCTCTCCAGCCGCGCGTTGCGGACGAGCTTGGAGGAGGAGCGCTCGTCGAGGCAGAGCGTGTTGTGGCTGGCGGTGGCGCGCGCCAGCGCGCGGCTGGCGGCGGCGCCCGGGCCCGGCATGCCGGCGTTGACGAGGACGAGGTCGGGCCCGCTGCTCAGCTCCAACGACAGGCAGCCGGCGCAGGCGGCGCCGGCGAGCTCGAGCGCGGGCACCGCGCCGGCATCGACGATCGCCACGGTGGAGCCCCGCTCGAGGCGCGCATAGCCTGCGTGCAGCGCCGGGCCCGGATCGGCCGCGCCGCCCGGGTCGTAGGCGAGGACGGTGGCAAGCACGTCGCGCTCGCCGGCCCCCATGCCGTTGAAGCGCGCGAGCGTCCCGTCACCCAGGCGCAGGTGGCGCAGGAGGGTGGTGAGGCGTGCCACCGCCTGCGTCAGCCACGGCGCCGGCCCAACGCCGCGCACGGCGAAGCACTGGCGCAGCGGCAGCAGGTCGAGCAGCAGGGTCAGCATGAGCTCGGGGTTGCGGCCGAGCTGGCCGCCGCCGGGCGAGAGCTGGCGCTCCAGCTCGGCGGCGAGCAGCCGCTCCGACTGGGCGAGACGGCGGTCGTGGCCGGCGATGGCGAGATCGGCGGTGGCCAGCGCTACCAGCGCGAGCAGGCGGGGATAGCCGTCGGGCGCGTTGCGCCAGGAGGTGGCGAGATAGGTGATCTGGTCGGCGAGGCTGCGCAGGATGGCGCGGTAGCGCCGGGGCTCGGTCCCCTGGAGCAGCAGCCCGGCATGCGACAGCCACGACAGGATGCGCCGGCCGGTGACGTCCGGGGTCCAGGCCGAAGCTCGCCGCCGGCTCGTGCGCAGCCACTGGGCGACGAGGTCGCGGGCGATGGTGCGCGCCTCCTCCGTGCCGGCGGCCTCCAGGTGGCGCAGCCAGTCGAAGCCGTCGAGCGCGCGCTGCCAGGCGGGGCTCGGCGGGGTCACCGCGAACGGCGAGCGGCCGTCGAGCCGGGCGACGGCGCCGGCGAGCCCCAGGCCGCCGGCCGCCAGCTCGTCGGCGAAGCTGGTATCGGCGGCGCGCAGGTCGGGGGGCGCGAGCAGGAGCTCGTCGGCGGCGGGCGCGCGGTAGCGCCAGCGCAGCAGCCGCGAGCGGCGCACGTGGGCGAGCGCCCCGCGCCCGGCGCGCTCGACGGCGAGCACAGCCAGGCCGAGCTGCTCGCGGGCCGAGCGGCGGCCGCGGGAACGCCCCGGCGGCACGGGCTGGCGCGGCCGTGCGGCGGGGTCGGGCGCGAGCGGCGGTGGGGCAGGCATGGGGGCCGCTTAGCCCGACGGCGGGGCCGCGCCAAGCCGGCTCGCCGACAAAGGCCGTGCATGATTTGTGGAAACCGGGGACGCCTGCCGGGCGCGGTCCGGCTCAGCCGGCCCGGCGCAGGCGCGCGGCGTAGAAGCCGTCGATGCCGGAGAGTTCGGCCGGCTCCAGCGGCAGGTGGCAGGGGAGCGTGCGCAGCTCGCCCGCCGGGCTGATCCAGGCGGGGTCGGCGCCGATCTCCGCCGCCGTGATCGGCAGGCGGGCGAGCTCGGGGCGGGCGGCCAGCAGGGCCTCGACCTGGCGCTCGCCCTCCTCCGGCTCGAGCGAGCAGGTGGCGTAGACGAGGAGCCCGCCCGGGCGCACCAGGCCGGCGGCGTGGGCGAGCATGGCGGCCTGCAGCGCGGCCATGCGCGCCACGTCCTGCGGGCCCTTGAGGCGCAGGATGTCGGGATGGCGGCGGATGGTGCCGGTGGCCGTGCAGGGCGCATCGAGGATGACGACGTCGAAGGTGCGCCCTGGCGACCAGGTGGCCGCATCCGCTTCCACCACCTCGGCCTCGAGCCGCAGCCGCGACAGGTTCTCGCCGAGGCGGGCGAGGCGCGCGGCCGACAGGTCGACGGCGCTGACGCGGGCGCCGGCGGCGGCGAGCGCGGCCGTCTTGCCGCCGGGGGCGGCGCACAGGTCGGCGACCGCCAGCCCCGCCACCCTGCCCGCCATGCGTGCCACCAGCAGGGCGCCGGCATCCTGCACCCACCAGGCGCCGTCGCCATAGCCCGGCAGGTCCTCGATGCGGCCGTGATGGGCGAGGCGGATCGAGCCCGTGAGCAGCAGGCGCCCGCCCAGGCGCTCGGCCCACGCCGCGGCGTCGCCGGCGCCGGGCTTGAGCGTGAGGTCGAGCGGCGCCTCCCTCAGGCTCGCCTCCGCGATCCGGCGTGCGCCGGCCTCGCCGTAGGCCGCCACCCAGCGCTGCCACAGCCACGCCGGGATGTCGAGGCGCACCGCGTCCTGCCCCGCAAGCACGGTGGCGCCCCGCTCGGCCACGCGGCGCAGCACGGCGTTGACGAGCTTGGCGTAGCGGTGAGCCTTGCGGTCGCGGCGGGCCAGCTCCACCGCCAGGTCGACCACCGCGTGGGCGGGCATGGCGAGACAGACGAGCTGGGCGGCGCCGGCGAGCAGGATGGCGCGGGCGCGCCTCTGCTCCTCGGGCAGCGGCCGCTCCATGAAGGCTGCCAGCACGTGCTCGATCTCGCCCAGGCGGCGAAAGACGGAGCCTGCCACCGCCCGCGCCAGCGCCCGGTCGCGGGGCTCGAGCGCGCCGGCCTCGGGCCGTGCCAGGGCCTCGGCCAGCACCTGCTCGAGCGGGCGGCGGCCGGCGAGCACGCCTGCCACCAGGTCGACGGCAAGCTCACGTGCGGCAAGCCCCGCGGGGGCGGGCCGCGGGCGTCCGTCCCGCCGTGTGGGCCTGGGCTGGGCCTTGCGTGGCCTGGGCCGCGACGGGGCCCGGTCACCGGCGGGCATGGTCGGCTCCCGCGCGCCGGCAGGCGTGGTCGGCCCCGGCGTCCCGGCAGGCGCCGAGCAGCCGGGCCGGCTGCGCTGGCCCGCTCGGTTGGAATCGCTGTCGATGAGAACTGCGCATTGGTACCGCCTCGTGGGATCGAACCACGGACCCCCAGATCCACAATCTGGTGCTCTAACCAGCTGAGCTAAGGCGGCACTCTGAGCGAGCGGACGCTTCTACCACGGCCGCCCGGAGCGCTCCAAGCCGGCAGCGCGCGGGAGCAACCCCGCGCGGGGCCGGCGGGCCGGGCCGCCCTTATAGGGCGTTCGCTTGCCGCGTGCCACCCCCAAAATTGGGGCGAGCGCGGCTTCGACACGGCGAGCCTGGCAGCGCCGACCCGCCCCCTTGCCCGCCAGGGGCGACACGTCCGCGAGGCAAAGCTTGCGGGGCACGGGATGGCCGCTAGATTGCGCCGCACCTGCTTCGATCCGCGCCGTGGCCCGCAGCCGCCCGGCTCTCTACCATTCCCCCATGCCAGGGGAGACAGCGCGATGGACAGCCGCCGGCATGTGCTGACCGTGGTGGGGGCGCGGCCGCAATTCATCAAGGCGGCGCCGGTGAGCCGGGCGCTCGCCGCGGCCGGCATCGGCGAGTGCCTGGTCCACACCGGGCAGCACTTCGACGAGCTGATGTCGGACGTGTTCTTCGCCGAGCTCGACATGGCCAAGCCCGCCTACAACCTGGAGGTCAACAGCCTCGGCCACGGGGCCATGACGGGGCTGATGCTGGAGAAGCTCGAGCGGGTGCTGATCGCCGAGCGCCCGGCCATGGTGCTGGTCTACGGCGACACCAACTCCACGCTGGCGGGGGCGCTGGCCGCGGCCAAGCTCCACATCCCGATCGCACACGTGGAGGCGGGCCTGCGCTCCTTCAACCGGCGCATGCCCGAGGAGATCAATCGCGTGCTCGCCGACCGGCTGAGCGCGCTGCTCTTCTGCCCCACCCGGACCGCCGTGGAGAACCTGGCGGCGGAGGGCATCCGGGAAGGCGTGCACGTGGTGGGCGACGTCATGCACGACGTGACGCTCGCCATGACGAGCCGGGCCGAGCAACGCTCCAGGGTGCTCGAGACCCTCGGATTGGCGCCCGGCAGCTACGCTGTCGCCACCCTGCATCGCGCCGAGAACACCGACGACCCCGAGCGCTTCACGCGCATCATGGCCTGGCTGGAAGATGCGGCGCGCGAGGCGCCCGTGGTCATGCCGGTGCACCCGCGCACGCGCAAGGTGATGGCCTCGCGCGGCATCGCCCCGGCGGGCCTGCGCCTGATCGAGCCGCTGGGGTATCTCGACATGACGCGGCTCGTGCACAACGCGCGCGCCATCTACACCGACTCTGGCGGCCTGCAGAAGGAGGCCTATTTCCACCGCGTGCCGTGCGTGACCCTGCGCGAGGAGACCGAGTGGGTGGAGACGGTCGCGGCCGGCTGGAACCGGCTGTGGACCGGCCCCGACTACGCGCCCCGCCGCGACATCCCCGACTACGGCACCGGCGAGGCGGCGGTTGCGATCGCCCGCATCGTCGGCGCGGTGCTCGCCGACCCCCTCAGGCCAGCGCCTCCCTGATCGCGGCGATCACGCGGTCCTGCTGCTCGGGCGCGAGGTAGGGGTGCATGGGCAGGCTCAGCACCTCGCGCGAAAGCCGCTCCGACACCGGCGCGCCCGCCTTCGACAGCGGATGGTCGGCGTAGGCCGGCTGCTCGTGCAGCGGCCGGGGGTAGTAGACGCCCGTGGCGATGCCCTGCGCCTTGAGGCGGGCCGCCAGCGCATCGCGCCGGCCGTCCGGCACGACGATGGTGTACTGCGCCCACACCGAGGTCACGCCCGGGGGTATGCGCGGCACCGCCACCACGTTGCTCAGGCCCGCCTCGTAGCGCCGGGCCACCTCCTGCCGGCGGGCGATCTCGTCCTCGAAGATGGCGAGCTTCTCGATCAGGATGGCGGCCTGCAGGGTGTCGATGCGCCCGTTCACGCCCACGCGCACGATGTCGTACTTGTCGCCGCCCCTGCCGTGCAGGCGGATGGAGCGCATGACCTCGGCGAGGGCGTCGTCGTCTGTGAACACGGCGCCGCCGTCGCCGTAGCAGCCGAGCGGCTTGGCCGGAAAGAAGCTGGTGGCGGCGGCGTGGCCGATCTGGCCCACCTTGCGCCCGTGCGCCTCCGCCCCGAAGCTCTGGGCCGCGTCGGCCAGCACCTGCAGCCCCAGCGCCTCCGCCACCGGCAGCAGCGCCCGGTAGTCCGCGGGCTGGCCGAAGAGATCGACCGGCATCACCGCCTTGGGCGTGAGGCCGCGCTCGCGCGCGGTCTCCGCTGCCGCCGGCACGGCAGCGGGGTCGAGGTTGAAGCTGCGCGCATCCACGTCGCAGAACACCGCCGTGGCCCCCAGCAGCGCGATCACCTCGGGCGTGGCGGTGAAGGTGAAGGCCGGGCAGATCACGGCATCGCCGCGGCCCACGCCCATGGCCATGAGGGCGATCAGCAGCGCATCGGTGCCGCTGGCGCAGCCGATGGCGTGCCTGGCGCCGCAGAACGCCGCGAGCCGGCGCTCGAGCTCGGCCACCTCCGGCCCCATGATGTACTGGCCGTGGTCGAGCACGCGCGCGATGGCGCGATCGAGGCGGTCGCGGATGCGCGCCTGCTGCGTCTCCAGGTCGATCAGCGCGATCGGCTCCTCGGCCCTGGCGCCATGCTCTGCTCGAGTGACCGCGGCCATCGTCGTCTCCCTGGTGGCCTGTGCGAATGGGAACGGGAAGCCCCCCGGCTCACGCCGGCAGGCCGTGGCGGTAGCGATCCTTGTCGGCCAGCACCTTGGCCAGCAGCGGATGCTGGTCCCCCTTGCCGGGCTCGAGCGGGGCGCGGCGGATGTGGGCCACGGTCTCGATCGACGCCCGCGTCTCCGACAGGGGAAAGCCCTGGCCGGCCGCGATGCGCTCGTAGCTCGCCACGTGCAGGTTCTCGAAGCCGCGCGAGAAGTCGAAGAAGCCGAGGTCGTGGACGTTCATGCTGCGCTGGGCGAAGCCCTCGTTGGCGGTGATGTCGCGCCGGTTGATGGACAGGAACCAGCGCACGCGCGCGCGTTCGTACTGCAGGAAGCCGGCGGCGCAGTCGGCGGCGCGGTAGTGCACGTGGCTCGCGGCCGGGCGGCCGAACACGAAGCCCAGCATGTCGTAGAAGTGCACGCCGATGTTGGTGGCCACGCCCCCCGACTTGGCCTCGTCGCCCTTCCAGGAGGCGTAGTACCAGCGTCCGCGCGCGGTGACGTAGGTGAGGTCCACGTCCCACACCCGCCCGCTGCGGTCGGCGCGCACCTTGCCCTGCAGCTCGACGATGGCCGGGTGAAGGCGCAGCTGCAGGATGGCGTTGACCCGGCGCCCGGTCGCGCGCTCGAGCGCCGCCAGGTCGTCGATGTCGGCGGGCTCGAGCACCACCGGCTTCTCGCAGATCACGTCGGCGCCGGCGCGCAGGGCGAAGCCCACGTGCGACTTGTGCAGGTGGTTGGGCGAGCACACGGCGATCCTGTGGATCTCGTGCGGGGTGCCCTTGAGGCCGGCCACATGCTCGGCGAAGCGCTCGAAGTCGACGAAGAAGAAGGCGTCGGGAAAGTGGTGGTCGATGAAGCCGACCGAGTCCCGGGGATCGACGGCGGCGCGCAGGATGCCGCCCGTCTTCTTGATGGCTTCCAGGTGCCGGGGCGCGATGTAGCCGCCGACGCCGATCAGGGCATAGTTGGTCTGGCTCATGGGTCCACTCGTGCGCCGGACGCCCCTTAGAGGCGCGCGTCGCTGCCGGTGAGCGGCAGCACGCCCTTGAGGTCGTACACGAGCCCGCCCGGGACCACCAGGGAGCGCACCGCCTCCTCCGACATTTCCGCGAACTGGTCGTGACGCACGGCCAACACCACCGCGTCGAAGGCTCCGCCCCTCGGCAGGCTGGGGGCGAGCTTGATGCCATACTCGTGCTCCACCGTCTCGGGGTCGGCCAGGGGATCGTAGACGGTGACGCGGTGGCCGAAGGCGGTAAGCTCGGCGACCAGGTCGGCCACCTTGGTGTTACGCACGTCAGGACAGTTCTGCTTGAAGGTGATGCCCATGACCAGGATGCGGGCGGCGTCGACGCGCAGCCTCTTCATCAGCATGGTCTTCATGATGTCCTGGGCGATGTAGGCGGCCATGCCGTCGTTGATGCGCCGGCCGGCCAGGATCATCTCGGGGTGGAAGCCCAGCGCCTGGGCCTTGTGGGTGAGGTAGTAGGGATCGACGCCGATGCAGTGGCCGCCCACCAGCCCCGGCCGGTAGTAGTGGAAGTTCCACTTGGTCTCGGCCGCCTCCAGCACCTCGCGCGTCTCGAGCCCCATGCGCTTGAACAGCTGGGCCAGCTCGTTGACGAGCGCGATGTTGACGTCGCGCTGCACGTTCTCGATCACCTTGGCGGCCTCGGCGACGCGGATCGAGCTCGCCTTGTGGGTGCCGGCGGTGACGATGCTGCGGTAGAGGGCGTCCACCAGCTCGGCCACCTCCGGCGTCGAGCCGGAGGTGATCTTGCGCACGTCGGGCAGGCCGTGGTCGGGGTCGGCGGGGTTGATGCGCTCGGGGCTGTAGCCGGCGAAGAAATCCCTGTTGTACTCGAGCCCCGATACCCGGGCGATGATGGGCACGCACACCTCCTCGGTGGCGCCCGGATAGACCGTCGATTCGAACACCGCCACCCCGCCCGGCGCGATCACCCGGCCGATGAGCTCGCTCGCCTTCTCCAGCGGCGACAGGTCGGGGCGCTTGTAGACGTCGATGGGCGTGGGCACGGCGACGATGAAGAAGTTGCAGCCGCGCAGCGCCTGCTCATCGCACGTGTAGACGAGCCGGCGCGCGGCCTCGAGCCCGCTCTTGGTGAACTCGCGCGTGCGGTCGTGGCCGGCGCGCAGCTCGCTCACGCGCTGCTCGCTGATGTCGTAGCCCACGGTGGGCAGCTTGCGGCCGAGATGCACGGCCAGCGGCAGGCCGACGTAGCCGAGGCCGATCACCGCCACCTTCACGTCCTTCAGCTTCGGCAGCACCATGTCTCCTGCACTCCCGCTTCGCGCGGCCGGCGGCAGCTCAGACCGCCTCGCGCCTCCCCGCCGCCCCGCCCACCGGCGCGTGCCCAAGGGCGATCGAGGGCGCGAGCCCGGCGAGGATGTGGAGCGTCTTGCCGGCGACCGGCGGCCGGCTCGGCTCGCCCTGAAGAACAACGCTGCAGAGGACGGTGCACAGGCCGAGGATGGCTAGCGCGCCCGGGACCATCGGGCCGGCGGCACGGCGGCGCCGCGGCACGCGATATGGCGCCGCCAGGCTCGCGAGCGCGGATGTGCGCCTCGCCCCTGTCACTGCCGCCTCACCTTCCATGTGCCCTCGCGCGCGCCGGTCGGCGTCGGTCGCGCCGGACCGCCCGCCCCGACGCCCCAACCCCCGCCGACGGACCGGGTCCCGCCCGAGCCGCGCCGGTATCCCTGTGCCCTCGCCGAGGCGCCTATATAGGCGCAGCCCGCCCCGGTTGTCGAGTTGGGCCCCTGCACGTGCCGCCCCTCAGCGGGCGATGCCCAGCACCCGCTCGGCCAGGACGCGCGCCGCCTCCTCCGGCTCGATTGCCGTGGTGTCGATGCGCAGCTCCGGGGCGAGCGGCGGCTCGTAGGCCGAATCGATGCCGGTGAAGTTCTTGATCTCGCCGGAACGTGCCTTGCGGTAGAGGCCCTTGGGGTCGCGCGCCTCGCACACGGCGAGGGGCGTGTCCACGAACACCTCCAGGAACGGCACCTCGCGGGCGATGTCGCGGGCGAGCTCGCGTTCGTCGCGGAAGGGCGAGATGAACGACACGATCACGATCAGCCCGGCATCCGCCATCAGCCGCGCCACTTCGGCCACGCGGCGGATGTTCTCCACGCGGTCGGCGTCGGTGAAGCCGAGGTCGCGGTTGAGCCCGTGGCGGACGTTGTCGCCGTCGAGCACGTAGACGTGGCGCCCGTCGGCGTAGAGCCGCTTCTCGAGCAGGTTGGCGATGGTCGACTTGCCCGAGCCCGACAGGCCCGTGAACCAGACGATGCAGGGCCGCTGGCCCTTGAGGGCGGCGCGCGCCTCGGCCGTGACGTCGAACCGCTGCCAGGCGACGTTGGTGGCGCGCCGCAGCGGATGCTCGATCACGCCGGCGCCGACGGTGGCCGCGCTGTGGCGGTCGATGATGATGAAGGCGCCGTTGATGCGGTTGTCGGCGTAGGCGTCGAAGGCGACCGGCATCGCGGTCGCCACGTTGACGCGGCCGAGCTCATTGAGGGCGAGCGTGCGCGCCGCCTCCTCGGCGAGCGTGGTCACATCGATGCGGTGGCGGATGTCGGTGACGGAGCCGGGCACCACGGCGGTGCCGACGCGGAAGAGATAAGGACGGCCGGGCATCAGCGGCTCGTCGGCCATCCACACCAGCTTGCCGCGGAACTGGTCGGCGACGAAGGCCGGCGCCTCGGGCGCCATCAGCATGTCGCCGCGCGAGACGTCGACCTCGCGGTCGAGCACCAGCGTCACCGCCGCGCCGGCGCTGGCGGCCTCCAGGTCGCCGTCGAAGGTGACGATGCGCACCACCCTGGCCTCGAGCCCGGACCGGGCGATGCGCACGGCATCGCCGGGCGCCACCCGGCCGGAGGTGATGGTGCCCGCGAAACCGCGGAAGCCGTCGAAGGGCCGGTTCACCCACTGCACGGGCATGCGGAACGGCCCGGCGGCGGCCGCGTCCGCCTCGACCTCCACCGCCTCCAGATGCTCGGCCAGCGTGGCCCCCCCGTACCAGGGCATGCGCGCCGAGCGGCGCAGCACGTTGTCGCCCTTGAGCGCGGAGATCGGCACCACCCCGGGCGGGGCGAGCGCGAGGCGGGCGAACAGGGCCTCCACGTCGGCGCGGATGGCCTCGAAGGTGCCGCGGTCGTAGCCCACCGTGTCCATCTTGTTGACCACCACGCAGTGGTGGCGGATGCCCATCAGCTGGCAGATGACGGCGTGGCGGCGGGTCTGCACCAGCACGCCCTTGCGCGCGTCGACCAGGATGACGGCCATGTCGGCGCCGGAGGCGGCGGTGACCATGTTGCGCGTGTACTGCTCGTGGCCGGGCGCGTCGGCCACGATCAGCTTGCGCCTGGCGGTCGAGAAGAAGCGGTAGGCGACGTCGATGGTGATGCCCTGCTCCCGCTCGGCCTGCAGGCCGTCGACCAGCAGCGAGTAGTCGAGCTCGCCGTCGTCGACCGGGCGGTTGCGGCTATCCTGGCGCAAGGCGGCGAGCTGGTCCTCGTAGAGCACGCGGCTGTCGTAGAGCAGGCGGCCGATGAGCGTCGACTTGCCGTCGTCCACGCTGCCGCAGGTGACGAGGCGCAGCAGCGACTTCTGAGCGCGCGCGGCGAGGATGGCGTCGGCGGCAGCGCCGCCGCCGGAGGAGGCGGGGGCGGCGCTCATCAGAAGTAGCCCTCCTGCTTCTTCTTCTCCATCGAGCCCACCTGGTCGCTGTCGATCAGCCGCCCCTCGCGCTCGGAGCTGCGCGTCTCCTCCATCTCGACCAGGATGTCGGCGAGCGTCTGGGCCCGGCTCTCGATGGCGCCCGAGTTGGGATAGCAGCCGAGCGTGCGGAAGCGCACCCAGCGCCGCTCGACCGTCTCGCCCGGCTCGATCGGCATGCGCTCGTCGTCGACCATGATCCAGGTGCCTTTGCGCCGCACCACCGGGCGCGGGGCGGCGAAATAGAGCGGCACGATCTCGATCCCCTCGCGGTAGATGTAGTGCCACACGTCGTGCTCGGTCCAGTTGGAGAGCGGAAAGACGCGCATGGTCTCGCCGGGCCCGAGCCGGGTGTTGAACAGGCTCCACAGCTCCGGCCGCTGTCGCTTGGGGTCCCAGCGCTGGCCCTCGCTCCTGACCGAGAAGATGCGCTCCTTGGCGCGCGACTTCTCCTCGTCGCGGCGCGCCCCGCCGATGGCCGCATCGAAGCCCCAGCGCTCCAGCGCCTGCCGCAGGGCCCGCGTCTTCATGAGGTCGTTGTACTCCACCGAGGAGTGCGTGAACGGCGTGACGCCGGCGAGCGCCGCCTCGCGGTTGGTGTGCACGCGCAGGTCGAGCCCGAGCGCCGCCGCCGTGCGGTCGCGGAAGGCGATCATGTCGCGGAACTTCCAGCCGGTGTCGATGTGCAGCACGGGCAGCGGGATGCGCCCCGGAAAGAAGGCCTTGCGGGCGAGGTGCAGCAGCACCGAGGAGTCCTTGCCGATCGAGTAGAGCATCACCGGCCGCTCGAAGGAGGCGAGCGTCTCCCGCAGGATGCCGATCGACTCCGCCTCGAGGCTGCTCAGGTAGCTCCTGGCCGAGCTCATTTTCGTTTCGCGCGCTCTCGATCAGATGGCCGGGCTCGCCCGCCCTCGTGCACAGCCGCTGCAACCGGAACCGTGCCGCCCCGCCGGCGCCGCCCCTTTCCCCGCTGCGGGCAGCCCCCCGAACTTGCTGCACCGCGATACGCCAAACGGCACTGCCGTGCAAGCCGCCGCAGGCGGCCCGCGGGATCGGCGGCCGCCGGCGCGCATCTTGCGCTACCAGCCGGAATGTCAATTTTGGCACATGACGCGCCAAGGCTTTTGCGTATAGTGCGCGCGAGAGCTCGCCGCCGACCGGGGGAAAGACAGGGCGCCGGGTCTCGATCGCCTGCCACGACATCACATCACAACACCAGAGCGCCGGCACTCCGGCGCGCGTATGCCCCCGTGTGACGGCAGCCGCCGCCCCTGCGAGGCAGCGCGGGGGGAGCGAAAATGTCGAAGACCGTCTATCTGCGCCGGCAGCTCGTGGGGCTGCTCGAGAACTTCCCCGGCAGCCTCGCCGACACGATCTTCTTCAACGGCTACAACACGGGTCTCACCCGCTACTACGAGGTCGACGGCAACTCGTCATTCAACGACGACGACTATCTCGAGTTCACCGTCGCCGAAATGACGTTCACACCGCAAAACTTGTCCCTCACGGGCACGGCCGCCACGGAGGTGACGACCTACCCCTATCCGATCTGGGAGGCCCGGCTGGTTCCCGACACCTTCGTCATCCCGGCCCCGCCGCGCCCCGATCTCGCCGTCAAGGTCAAGAGCATCACCCCCGCCACCGTCGCCGACAACGGCACCCTCACCTTCAATCTCGACATCAAGAACATCGGCAACGCCGACTCCGGCGACCCCAAGCTCGCCCTTTATCTCTCCACCGATTCGACCATCACCACGTCGGACACGCTGCTCCTGGACTTCGACATCACCGGGCCGAGCGCCGGCGAGACCTACGGCATGTCGTTCTCCTTCCCGCTGTCCGGTACCTATTAGCCGGTGCCCGCCGGCCGCTACTACCTGGGCTTCGTCATCGATTTCACCGACCTCATTCTGGAGAAGACCAACGCCAACAACGCCTCCGCCGGCATCCCCATCACCATCACGTCGAGCAACCATCCCCCAACCCTGGTCGACGAGATCACCTTCACGGGACTGGGCGGCGCTTCCAAGAACATCCTCGCCAACGGCGATCACGACGTCGACGGCGATCCGCTGACGCTCGCCGCCATTCCGACCGCGCCGACCAAGGGCGGCGTGGTGTTCGATGCCGCCGGCAACGTCACCTACACGCCGCGCGCCAATCTCACGCCCGCCGACGTGGGCGCGGACGGTCGCATCCACGACATGTTCACCGCCAGGGTGACAGACGGCCGCGGCGGCTCCGCGGTCGAGACTGTGTCCGTGAGCTTCAGCCACGGCGACTACGACATCGATCTCGGGGTGCTGCCGTCCTTCGCCTCGCCCCCCTACGTGAATACCCCCACCGACGTGCCCAACAAGGCCAACCGGCCGGGCGACAGGCCCGAGGTGCTGTCGCCCCTCACGGGCGTGCTGGCCTTCAACGAGACCGTCACCTACCACTTCCGCAGCCTGCCGTTCCTCACCCACTACATGGACTACTTCGGCTTCTCCTACCGGCCGAACCGCGGGCCGGCCGTGTCCGCCCCGTCCATCCGCGCCGACATCGCCAATCCGGAGCCCGACCTCGACAACAGGAAGATGAACCGGATGAACCTGGGCTTCGGCACCAATCCGCGCTGGTACGAAGACCCGCTCATGCCGGGCAACTACACGATTGTCCTCACCAACGTGGAGTCCTACATCGATGCCCGCGGCGTCGTCCGGTACTCGCCCCTCGAGTACACGATCCATCGCATCATCGCGCCCGATTCCGCGGGCAATACCCCCTACTGGGCCCGCGACCTCGGCACGGTCGGCCACGCCACCACCACGTCGTATTCCGATTACGTCAGCCGCGGCGACGAGGTCGATTATTTCAAGTTCACGGTCACCGACGACAGCGCCGTCTCCATCGCCGTCGTGACCAGGAACAGCCTGGCCAACGTCCGCCTGTACGCCGTCAACCCCGGGCCCTTCGAGAGCCCCGGCCTCGGCACGCCCCTGGGCTTCACCCACTACGCGCGAGCCAGCCTCTACGACGTGCAGACGACCGCCAACCTGACGACCCCGCTGGCGCCGGGCACCTACTACTTCTACCTGGAGGATGCCGGCACGGTGAGCAGCTCGGCCACGCGATACTCGAGCGTCGCGACGATGCAGGAGTTCCCCGAGCGCTACAACGTCTTCGTGACGGCCTGGCACGACGACGCCGCCAACACCGCCGCCACCGCCACCGACCTCGGCACGATCGCCGGCGCCACCCGCACGGTGAGCGACAGCATCAGCATCGCCGATCCCAACGACTGGTACAAGTTCACGGTCGGCCAAGCCTCCTCGGTTTCCCTGCGCGTGGACACCGAGAACCCGCGCTTCAAGCTGGGGCTCGAGTTTGCGCGCTTCAACCCGATCGACCTCTCGGTGCTGCCGGCGACCACCTCCTACGTGACCTTTGCGCCGCCGGGACCGGATGGAAACCCTCTGCCGCTCGGACCCAACGTGCAGCTCGATGCCGGAGCGACGTACTGGGTGCGCGTCTTCGCCAGGAGCACCTTCCCGACCATGCCGGGCCTGGGCTTCGACACGCCCTTCATCTATCCGGCCTTCGGCGGCGCCGACTACACGCTCAGCATCACCACTGCCGCCATTCCCGCGGGCTCGCTGCCGGACATCACAGGAACCGCTGGCCCCGACATCCTCCTCGGCAATGCCGGCGCCAGCACCGTCCGCGGGCTCGGCGGCGGCGACACCGTGCATGCCGGAGACGGCGCCGACACTGTGCTCGGGGGCCCGGGGAAGAACACCTACAGCGGGGGCGGCGGCTTCAACACGCTCGACTACTCCGGTTCGCCGGCAGGCGTGAACGTCGATCTGGCGCTCGGCAAGGCCACGAACGGCTACGGCGGCACCGACGCGGTGAGCCTGTTCCAGGCGGTGGTGGGGTCCGCCTTCGCCGACACGATCACGGGCGATGGCGGGGACAATGCCCTCGCGGGCGGGGCGGGCAACGACACCCTGGTCGGCGGGGGCGGCAACGACACGCTCAACGGCGGGGCTGGGGCCGGCGACACCGCCTCCTACGCCTCGGCCGGCTCGGGCGTGACCGTGAGCCTCGCCCTGGCGGGTGCGCAGGGCACGGGCGGCGCGGGCACCGACACGCTTCTGGGCATCGAGCGGCTCATCGGGAGCGCCTTCGGCGACGCGCTTTCGGGCGACAGCCTCGCCAACCGCATCGACGGGCGGACCGGCGACGACCTCATCGAGGGCGGGGATGGGAATGACACGCTCATCGCCGGCGCCAATCTCGCGGGCGGCGACACCGTCTCCTATGCCGGCGCCGCGGCCGGCGTGACGCTGAGCCTGGCCGTCCAGGACGGCCTTACGGCGCAGGATACGATGGGGGCGGGCAAGGACATCCTGTCCGGCTTCGAGAACGCCGCGGGCTCGGCGTTCGCCGACACCATCACCGGCTCATCCGGGGCCAACGTCATCGCGGGCGGGGCGGGTGCGGACACCCTCAAGGGCGGGGGCGGCAGCGATACGCTCGACGGCGGGGCCGGCGAGGACCTGCTGATCGGCGGAGGCGGCAGCGACCGGCTGACCGGCGGTGCCGATGCCGACGCCTTCCTGCTCGGGTCGGCGCTCGGGCCCGGAAACATCGACACCATCGTCGATTTTGAGGTCGGCAGGGACCGGATCAGGCTCGAGAACGCAATCTTCACCAGGCTCTCGGCCCCCGGGATGCTGTCCGTCGACAACTTCTTCCGCACCGATGGCGGCGTCGCACAGGACGCCAACCACTACATCGTCTACGAGGCCGGATCGGGGGCGCTCTTCTACGACGCCGACGGCGTGCGCGCAGGTGCTTCCGTCCGCTTCGCCACCCTGGCGCCCAACCTTGCGGGCCTGAGCGCGGCCGACTTCACGGTCGTATGAGGCATTTGCGGGCGCCCGCCGGGGCCACCGCTCAGGCGTGCGCCTTGCCCGCGATCTCGAGCGCGAAGGCGTAGTCGACCGCCACCTCCTTGAGCGCCTCGAAGCGGCCCGAGGCGCCGCCGTGGCCCGCCTCCATGTTGGTCTTGAGCAGGATCAGGCTGCGCCCGGTGTTGGCGTGCCGCAGCCGGGCGATCCACTTGGCGGGCTCCCAGTAGGTGACGCGCGGATCGGTGAGGCCGGCGTAGGCGAAGATGTGCGGATAGGCCTGGGGCCTCACGTTGTCGTAGGGCGAGTACGAGCGGATGATGTCGAAGTCCTCCTTGGACTCGATGGGGTTGCCCCACTCGGGCCACTCCGGGGGCGTGAGCGGCAGGCTCGCGTCCAGCATGGTGTTGAGCACGTCGACGAAGGGCACGTCGGCAATGATGCCGAGGAAGAGGTCCGGCGCCTCGTTGGCGATCACGCCCATCAGCATGCCGCCGGCCGAGCCGCCGTTGGCGACGATGCGGCCGCGGCGCGTGTAGCCCTCCTTCACCAGGAACTCGCCGGCGGCGATGAAGTCGGTGAAGGTGTTGCGCTTCCTCTCGCGCTTGCCCTGGGTGTACCAGCGGTAGCCCTTGTCCTTGCCGCCGCGCACGTGGGCGATGGCGAAGATGAAGCCGCGGTCGACCAGGCTCAGGCGGCCGGTGGCGAAGCTCGCGGGGATGGCGATGCCGTAGGCGCCGTAGCCGTAGAGGAAGAGCGGGGCGGAGCCGTCGAGCGGCGTGCCTCTGCGGTAGAGGAGCGAGATCGGCACGCTCTCCCCGTCGGGGGCCGGGGCGTGGAGCCGGCGGGTGACGTAGTCGGCCGGATCGTGGCCGCTCGGCACCTCCTGCATCTTGCGCAGGATGCGGGTCCGATCCTCCATGTCGTAGTCGAACACCTGCGCGGGCGTGGTCATCGAGGAGTAGGTGAAGCGCACGGTCGCGGTGTCGAACTCGTAGCCCGGCGAGATGCCGAGCGAATAGGCCTCCTCGGCGAAGGCGATGGCGTGCTCGCTCCCGTCGGCGAGGCGGCGCACGACGATGCGCGGCAGGCCGTCCTCGCGCTCGAGGCGCACGAGATGGTCCCTGTAGGCCACCGTCTCCAGGATCAGCCGGCCCGGCCGGTGGGGCACGATCTCGCGCCAGCTCGCCTGCCCGGGCGCGGACAGGGGCGCCTCGCAGATGCGGAAGTCCTCGGCGCCCTCCGAGTTGGTGGTCACGATCAGGCGCTCGCCGTGGTGCTCCACCGCGTACTCGTGGCCGTGCCGGCGCGGCTCGACCAGGCGCGGGGGCGCCTCCGGCCGGTCGGCATCGACGAGGTAGACCTCGCTCGTCTGGTGGTCGTGGGCGTCGATCAGGATGAATCTGCCCGACTGGGTCTGCCCCACGCCCACGTAGAAGCCCGCATCCCTCTCCCCGTAGACCAGCACGTCCTCCTCCACCGGGGTGCCGACACGGTGGCGATAGACGAAGAGCGGGCGCTGGTTGGCGTCGAGCCGGACGTAGAACAGCGTGCGCCCGTCCCGGGCCCAGACGATGGCTCCGCGGGTGTCGGGGAGCGCGTCAGGCAGGTCGTGGCCGGTGGCAAGGTCGCGGATGCGGATGGTGAAGAGCTCGGAGCCCTTGTCGTCCACGGCATAGGCCAGCAGCCTGTGGTCGGGGCTGTGTGCGGATGCCCCGAGCTGCCAGTAGGCCTTGCCCTCGGCCTCCCTGTTGCCGTCGAGCAGCACCTCCTCCGCCCCGCCGGCGCGCGGCTGGCGGCACAGGCGCGGGTACTGGCCGCCGGTGACGTAGCTCACGTAGTAGGCGAAGGGACCGTCGGGGGCGGGGACGGAGCTGTCGTCCTCCTTGATGCGCGCCTTCATCTCCGCATAGAGCGCGGCCTGCAGGTCCTTGGTGCCGGCGAGCGCGGCCTCCGTGTAGGCGTTCTCGGCCTCGAGGTAGGCGCGGATCTGCGGGTCGAGGGCGGTCGGATCGCGCATCACCTCCTGCCAGTTGGCCGCGCGCAGCCAGGCGTACTCGTCCACCAGCTCGACGCCGTGGAAGACGGAAAACTTCGGGCGGCGCTGCGCGACAGGCGGCAGCTGGCGGGTGAGGGGGCGGTCGAGACCGTGCATCTGAGACCTTTCCGTGCGGCTTGGGCGCGCCGATGCGCCCGCGTCCCGCAACGCATTGTGGCAACTGGGCTCTTGTTTTGCGGGCCGGGGTCAGGTGTCGCCCGGCTTGAAGGCGAGGGCGATGCCGTTGATGCAGTAGCGCAGCCCCGTGGTGTGGGAGGGGCCGTCGGGAAACACGTGGCCCAGGTGCGCCTCGCAGCGGGCGCAGCGCACCTCGGTGCGGCGCATGAAGAGGGAGAAGTCCTCGTGCTCGCTCACCGCCTCCGCCGCGGTCGGCCGGTCGAAGCTCGGCCAGCCGGTGCCGGAATCGAACTTGGCGGCCGAGGAGAAGAGCGGGGCGCCGCAGCACACGCAGGCATAGATCCCCGTGCGCTTCTCCTTGTTGAGGGGCGAGGTGCCGGCCCGCTCGGTGCCATGCTGGCGCGTGACGTGGTACTGCGCCGGCGTCAGCTGCGCGCGCCACTCCGCGTCGCTCTTGACGACCTTGCCGGGGCGCGGTGCGGGTTGGGGCTTGCTCATGCCGGTTCGACTCGCTGGAAACGGGACTGGGCTACGCCCGCCCGGCGGCTCCATTATGGCGGCAACTCCGACCGCCAGCGAGAGGCAAGTGCCTTCAAGTGTTCGTGTTGCAACTGCCCTGTGCACGGCCGGGGCAGCCGGCGGCGTGCTGGCCGGCCGGACAGTGAAAGGGTGCCGCCGGCGCACAAGAGGCCCGCGAGTCCAGAGACGAGACCAAATAGACGCCGCCGGATCGCAAGGCGCGCTTCAATTTTTCTTTGAACGGCGGCGATAGATGCTATACTCTATTATAAGGTCCACTGTATAGTGGGGATGAGCATAAGCGTTGCAGCGCACTGGTAGCGTCGCAGGCGGGGTCGATGCGCAGGCTGCGTCGGGCAGGGCAGGGATTTAGTCTGCGGGGGTGGAGAGACACTATGGATGAATCGAATAGAGCCGACCTGGTGGAGCTGACTGCAGAGATCATTTCTGCCTACGTCAGCAACAACACCGTCGTGGCAACCGATCTTCCGGCGATCATCAACGATGTCCACGAGGCCCTCAGCAAAGCCTCGCAGCGGGTTGGCGCAACCGAGCGCGAAGAGCTGCGTCCGGCGGTGGCGGTGAAGAAATCGGTCACGCCCGATTACATCATCTGCCTGGAGGATGGAAAGAAGTTCAAGTCTTTGAAGCGCCATCTGCGCACGCACTACAACCTCTCCCCGGAGGAATACCGGGAGAAGTGGGGCCTTCCGCACGATTATCCCATGGTGGCGCCCAACTACGCTGCGGCGCGCTCCCAGCTCGCCAAGCAGATGGGGCTCGGCACACGACGCGAGAAATAGCCTCGCGCGGAGATTGCATTTCACCCCGACCGGGATGGGGCTGGGTCGCGCAGGGCCCGGCCTTTTACTTCGCGCGCCCGCGCAGGAGGCCGCCCCTTTCCGCCGAATGCTGCGCTGCCGCCAAGATTAACCACTTGGCTACTTATCCCCGGCGTTCACCTATGCATTACAATGCTCTGGCTCCACGCGCCGGCAGCGGTAGGATCGCGAAAGAGCTGCCGGACAGCAGAGTAATGCCTAGAGATTGTCTTCCATTGGACTGCGCCCATGAACCGATACCGGACGTGTGCTTGCTGCAGAATACAACCATCGCGCGTAGGACGCGCAGCCATCGACGGTCTCCCCGACCAGTATGTGCGCGAGCTGCTCGAGCAGACGGTGGGGAGCGTATTCAGGGTGGGCGGTGCGGCGCTCTGGTCGCAGTCGCGCGGGCAGCAGCGGGCGGCGCTGGCGCGGCAGGTCGGCATGTACCTTGCGCACGTCGCCTGCGGGCTGACGCTGACGCAGGTGGGCCGCATCTTCGCGCGCGACCGCACCACCGTCGCCCACGCCTGCACCACCATCGAGGACCTGCGCGACGATGACCGCTTCGACCGCATCGTCAACCTGCTCGAAGGCATCATGCGGGCGCTCGCCTTCTTGCTTGCGACGCACTCCGCCGCCGGCGGCCACCACGCGAGGGCGCCATGGTGACCGGCGACGGGGGCGAGGACGCCGACGCCGCTGCCGCAAGGACGGTGCTCCTACGGCTTGCGGCCAAGGGCGCCTATGCCGAGCCCATCGGCAGCGGGCAGGCGGGTGCGGAGGGCGGCTATCTCCTTGTCTCGCCGCGGTGTGACGAAGGTGAGGCACCCGCCCGGGCCTCAGGCCGCGCCGTAGCCTGGGCATGCCGGCGCGGCTGGCTGGTGGTTGATCCGGCGTCGGGGCGCTGCCGGGTGGGCCCCGCCGGCGTCGCCGTGCTGCGCCGGGCCAGGTGCGGAGGGGCGTCCCCGGCGGGCAGGCGCACGCGCGCGAGAGCGCCGGGCGCCGCGCCGGCTGCCCCGGCCGCGCCGGTGCGGGTGGTCGCCGAGGGCTCGCTTGCCTGGCTGCGCAGCCGCAAGGACAGGGACGGCCAGCCCCTGATCAGCGAGGCCCAGCATGCCGCCGGCGAGCGGCTGGCCGCCGACTTCTGGCAGGCCGGGCTGTCGCCGCGGGTCACCGCAAGCTGGTCCGGGCTCACGGTCAGCCGGGTCATGCGGCGCGCGGCTCCCGGCGCCGGCATCGAGCTTGCCGATCACGTGGTGGCGGCGCGCCAGCGCGTCGAGCGGGCGCTGGCGGCAGTGGGGCCGGAGCTTTCAGGCGTCGTCGTCGACGTGTGCTGCCTGGAGATGGGCCTGGAGGCGGCCGGACGCGTCCGGGGTTGGCCGCGGCGGGCGGCCAAGGTGGTTCTGCAACTGGGCCTCACGCGGCTCGGGCGGCACTACGGCCTGATCGCGCCTGAGCCGGCCCCAGGCTTCGGCCGCATGCGCCACTGGGGCGCCGAGGACTACCGGCCGGGGCTCGACGCGTGGCGCTGACCTGGCAAGGGGGGCGGCTCGGCAGGCCTCAGGCGGCGGCCAGTGCCCGGGCATCGCTGCGGATGCGCTCCACCATGGAGAAGAAGCCGTTCGAGCGCTGGGGGGTCAGGTGCTGGGCAAGTCCCAGCTCGCTGAACACCGGGCGGGCATCGATGGCCAGGATCTCCTCGGCCGTCTTGTCCTGGTAGAGGGCGAACAGGATGGCGATCAGGCCGCGCACGATGTGGGCGTCGCTGTCGCCCTTGAAGCTCAGCACCGGGGCGGCGCCGGGCCGCAGCGTGCGGATGTCGCTCGCAAGCCACACTTGGCTGGCGCAGCCGCGCACCTTGTTGGCATCCGTGCGCAGCGTCTCGGGCAGCGGCGGCAGGCTGCGCCCCAGCTCGATGAGATAGCGGTAGCGATCCTCCCACTCATCGAGCAGGGCGAAGTCGGCACGGATGGCTTCGATCGTCATGGGCCTCGGGCGGTGCCTGCGGGCGGAGCCTGAGCCGGACCGCCCCGCGGTGCACCCTGCTATGCATATGGTCTGGAGGCGCCCCAAGGCAAGCGGCGGGGCTCGGCCCGCCGACCCTTCAGATGCGGGCACGCGAAGGCTGGCCGCGCCAGGCGGGCTCCAGGTCGGCGGGCGTGAGCGTGCCGCGCCGCGCCGGCGGCGGGCTCGCCGGCGCCCCCCGCCCCTGCAGGCTCGAGGGCTCGATCGGGGCCGGCTGCCCTTCCTCGCTGCGGCTCCCGCTCGAGGTTGCAAGGTCGATGGCCATGCGGGCTGCGAACTCGGCCTTCCGGACGAACTTGGCCCACAGCTCGGCGCTCGCCGCGCACATCTGCGCGTTGCGGTCGCAGAAGGTGGTGGCGCGCTCGATGGCAGCGGCCGCTGTGGCATAGAGGCGCGCCTGCTGGCGCTCGTCGCTGGGCAGCAGCAGCACGACGAGGCCTATCCAGAACGCCGCTCGGATGAGGAACATCTGACACGCTCGCCTGTTTGCCCGGAGGGTTCGGGTGCCCCTCTCTTCACGCTCAGGCTTACCAGACAAACCTGACGTCAGCGCAAACGCGTGGGCGCGGAAGCGGCGAAAATTTGCATTGAACTTTATGCATCCTGCCTCGCCCGGCGGCCGGCCGGCCAAGCGAGCCAATGCCCTGGCCGCGGCCTGCCGGCAGAGGGGTTAACAGTTCGTTTAGAAAGCCTTTCGAATATTGCCCCGGGGGGCGCCGGGCGTTGCGTAGAGGAGTAAGGATAATGACCCCAGGGCAGGCGCGCGTTGCATTCTTGGGCTTCTTTGCGGTGCTGGCGGGGGTGACCGCCAACGCTCTTTTCCTGCAGGCCAGGCCCGATGCCGCGAGCCGGGCGGTGGTGGAGCGCGCGTGGGCGTTGCCGGGGGCCGCCGAGCGCCGGTCGGGCGAGCCCGCGCAGGCTGGCCGGGCGGCCCAGGGCCGGCCGTCGAGTGCTGGGGCCAAGGAGCGGCAGCTGCACATCGCCCGCTTCGCTGCCGTCCCCGGCAGCATCGAAGGCGCGCCGGAGGAGCCGCGCGACGAGGCCGACCGCGAGCTCGTGCGCGCCATCCAGCGCGAGCTCGCCCAGCGCGGCTATGGGCCGCTCGCCGCCGACGGCGCCATGGGCCTGACCACCCGGGCCGCCATCATGGCCTTCGAGCACGACCAGGGCCTGGCGCTCACCGGCATCGCCAGCGAGCACACCCTCAAGCGGATCCTGCTCGGCGCCTCCGGCACCGGCGACGCCGGCAGGGCGGGCGAGGTGCGCTCCACGCAGGCCGAGGAGGTGGTGCGCGCCGTCCAGCAATGGCTCGCCGCCCTCGACTACGGCCGCGGCCGCGCGGACGGGCGGCTGGGGCCGGATACGGTCGCGGCCATCCGCGAGTTCGAGCAGGACAAGGGCATCGTGCCGCGCGGGCGCGTGTCGGCCGAGCTGGTGGTGCGCCTCAAGGAAGCGGTTGCGGCCCTGCGGCGGCCCGCCGCCTACCGGTAGGGCAATGCGGCGAGGGCGCCGGGGGCCGATGCCCGCCGGCGCCCTCGCGCCCGTGGCCTCCTTCGGATCGGTCAGTGCGTGAGTCGCAGCGAGGAGATCTTCAGCGCGATGTCGCGGAAGGCCGCCTTGAGCGCATCGCCGGTGGTGGCGTCGTAGTAGTGGCTCGCGTCGGTGGCGCAGTTCTTCAGGAAGTCCCGCGCCGTCGAGTTCACCTGGAAGCCGACCGTGAACACCTCGATCTTGGCGTTCTTGATGGCCGTGCACAGGCTGGTGGCCTGGGCCAGCGACTTGCCGTTCTCGGAGTTGCACTTGATGTCCGGCGTCTGATTGGAGTTCAGCGCCTCCACGCCCTTGCAGTAGTTGATGTTGTACTCGCCGTCCGTCATCAGCACCGCGATCTTGCGCAGCTTGGGCATGTTGCCGGCGCCCAGCACGCTCAGGTCGGCGTAGGGCGCAGGCTGGCTGCCTGGCGGGAAGAGATAGCCCCAGCTCGGCGACAGCAGGTACCAGGCCCAGGCCGTGCCGAGGTGCCCCGCCGTCGAGCCGCCCGTCGCGAGCTTGTCGATGCGGCTCTTGAGCAGGGTCTTGTCGTTGGTGAGCGGCACGATCAGGTTGACCTCGGGGTCGCTGTGGTTGGCCACGCCGCAGGAGGTGGTGGCGTTGGTGCCGAAGTAGCCCTTGCCGACGAAGGCGACGGTCGGGGGAGCGTCGGTGAAGGCCTGCGGGCCGACGCGCTCGGTCACGCACTTGGACGAGACCACCCAGGTGTTGGTGCCGCTGCCGCTGGCCTTGGAGTACTTGATCCACTGCTTGGTCGGCTGCTTGGTGGGGTCGTTGAGCACCGAGGTGGTGGTGAACGACTCGGCCGTCGATGAGGTGTTGACGATGGGCACGCCGCGCACCAGCGGGGCGAGCGTCGTGCCGACGTTGACGGCCTCCGCGAACGGAGCCAGCGCGACCTTCGAGGTGTGCTCGCTCTGGTCGTCCCACACCACGATGTCGATCAGGTCCTTGGCGGCGGCCTTGAGGTCCGTGATCTTCGTGCAGGGGTCGCACATGGAGCCGGTGACGTCGAGCATCAGCGCCACCTCCACGTTCGAGCCGCCGCCCCCGCCCACCTTGAGCGCCGCAGTGGCGGTGGTGGTGAGCGTGACGCAGGAGAAGCGGTTGCTCTGGCAGCCCGCCGGCGCGCCGGAGGGGCCGGCGTTCTTGAACAGGGCGTGCAGCACGCCCAGGAACGGCGTCTTCACCCACGACGTGGCGGTGACGGTGAACTCGGTGTTGTCCGAGCTCGGGGTGAAGGTCATCGTGCTCGCCACCACGTTGGTGGGCTTGGCCTGGTCGAAGTAGGCGTTCGCCGCCGCCTCGGCCTTGGTCAGCGTATTGACCTTCTCCACCTGGGCGACGCGGCCGGCGGCGAGTGCGGCGGCATCGAGCGCCGCCTGGGTGTGGGAGTTGACCGTGTAGGCGCGGCCGAAATCGATCGCCAGGCCGACCACGGCCGCCAGCGGGATGAGCATCAGGCCGAACAGCATGGCCACCGATCCCGAGCGATCGGCCACGAGCCTTGCAATGAGCGCCTGCCGCCCCGCAGCTGCCCGCTTGCTCACGCTCGCGGGTTCCACGTCTCGCACCGTCACAAGATCACGCTGCCCTGCAGACGTACGCATGACTACGTCCCCTTTGAAAGATCGTCGTGGTCATAGATGTACAAGGAATTCCTTTAGCTCACGTGAAGACATTCCCGGAGTTCATCCTGTTCTATGCTCAAATATTGTCTGATTTGATCTGTATTTTACACAAATTGTCGGGCGGGTTTTTACTGGCAAGAAACCAATGATGCTCGGGATGCGTGTCGCCTCTGCTCGCTGCGGAAAGCCCAAAAGCGACATAAAGAGTTCTTTATGTCCTTATTGCCGCAAGCGTCAGGAGCCGGTATAGAGGGCCTTCCCAGCGAGCCCCGGAAGTCAATCCGAGACCGAAGAGACGCCATGACACGCCGCACCGACTACGTTGTGAAGGACATCGGCCTCGCCGACTGGGGCCGCAAGGAGATCTCCATGGCCGAGACGGAGATGCCCGGCCTCATGGCGATCCGGGCCGAGTTCGCCACGGCGCGGCCGCTCACGGGTGCGCGCATCGCCGGCTCCCTGCACATGACGATCCAGACCGCGGTGCTGATCGAGACGCTCAAGGCGCTCGGCGCCGACGTGCGCTGGGCCTCCTGCAACATCTACTCCACGCAGGACCACGCTGCGGCGGCAGTGGCCGCGGCCGGCACGCCGGTGTTCGCCGTCAAGGGCGAGAGCCTCGCCGACTACTGGGACTACACGCACCGCATCTTCGAGTGGGCCGATGGCGGCACGCCCAACATGATCCTCGACGATGGCGGGGATGCCACGCTGCTCATCCACCTCGGCCTGCGCGCTGAGAAGGGCGACACCAAGTTCCTGGACGGGGCCTCCAACGAGGAGGAGGAGGTGCTGTACGCGGCCATCCGGAAGCGGCTCAAGGAGCGGCCCGGCTGGTACGGAGAGTGTGCGCGCAACATCCGCGGCGTCACCGAGGAGACCACCACCGGCGTGCATCGGCTCTACGAGATGCAGCGGAAGGGCACGCTCCTGTGGCCGGCCATCAACGTCAACGACAGCGTCACCAAGTCCAAGTTCGACAACCTCTACGGCTGCCGCGAATCGCTGGTCGACGGCATCCGGCGCGGCACCGACGTCATGATGGCGGGCAAGGTGGCCATGGTGTGCGGCTACGGCGACGTCGGCAAGGGATCGGCAGCGTCGCTGCGCCAGGCGGGGTGCCGCGTGATGGTGGCCGAGGTCGACCCCATCTGCGCCCTGCAGGCGGCCATGGAGGGCTACGAGGTGACGACCATGGAGGACGCCGCCCCCCGCGCCGACATCTTCGTCACCGCCACCGGCAACGTCGACGTGATCACGGTGGAGCACATGCGCGCCATGAAGCACCGCGCCATCGTGTGCAACATCGGCCACTTCGACAGCGAGATCCAGGTCGCGGGCCTGCGCAACTTCAAGTGGCACAACGTCAAGCCGCAGGTCGACGAGGTGGAGTTCCCCGACGGCAAGCGCATCATCCTGCTCTCCGAGGGCCGGCTCGTGAACCTCGGCAACGCCATGGGCCACCCGAGCTTCGTGATGTCCTCCTCCTTCACCAATCAGACGCTGGCCCAGATCGAGCTCTACGCCAACCCGGGCAAGTACGAGAGGAAGGTCTACACGCTGCCCAAGCACCTCGACGAGAAGGTTGCGCGCCTGCACCTCGACAAGATCGGCGCCAGGCTCACCAGGCTCAGCGACAAGCAGGCGGCCTACATCGGCGTGCCCGTGGAGGGCCCCTACAAGACCGAGACCTACCGCTACTGAGCCGCCTGCGCGCGCCGGCGGCGCCCACTAGCGCCGCGCGCGGATCGCCGCCTGGGCGGCGGCGAGCCGCGCCACGGGCACGCGGAACGGCGAACAGGACACGTAGTCGAGCCCGGCCGCATGGCAGAAGGCGATGGAGGCCGGGTCGCCGCCATGCTCGCCGCAGATGCCGACCTTGAGCCCGGGCCGCGCCTTGCGCCCGCGCTCGGTGCCGATCCTGACGAGCTCGCCCACCCCCTCCTGGTCGATCGACACGAACGGGTCCACCTCGAAGATGCCGCGCTGGGTGTAGTTGGCAAGGATCGGCGCCGCATCGTCGCGCGATAGCCCCAGGCAGGTCTGGGTGAGGTCGTTGGTGCCGAAAGAGAAGAACTCCGCCCCCGCCGTGCCGGCGATCTCGTGCGCCTTGAGGGCGGCGCGCGGCAGCTCGATCATGGTGCCCACCTGATAGGTGAGCCTGGCGCCGGTCTCCTTCTCCACCGCCTCGGCCGTCCTCACGATCACGCTGCGCAGCAGGTCGAACTCCTTGCGGTAGGCCACCAGCGGGATCATCACCTCCGGCGCCACCGGCTTGCCGGTCCGTCTTGCCGCGCTGACGGCCGCCTCGAAGATGGCGCGGGCCTGCATCTCGGTGATCTCGGGATAGCGGATGGCGAGCCGGCAGCCGCGGAAGCCCAGCATGGGGTTGAACTCGTGCAGCTCGGCCACCCGCGCCTTGAGCTTGTCCACCGCCACGCCCAGCTCCTTGGCCACCGCCGTTGCCTCCTTGTCCTCGTGCGGCAGGAACTCGTGCAGCGGCGGGTCGAGCAGGCGGATGGTCACCGGCAGTCCGGCCATGATCTCGAACAGCGCCTCGAAGTCGGCGCGCTGCACGGGCAGGATCTTGGCCAGCGCGCGCCGGCGGCCGTCCTCGTCGTCGGCGCAGATCATTTCGCGCATCGCGAGGATGCGGCTCTCCTCGAAGAACATGTGCTCGGTGCGGCACAGCCCGATGCCCTCGGCGCCGAAGTCGATCGCCAGCCGGGCATCGCGCGGGGTGTCGGCGTTGGCCCGCACGCCCAGCGCGCGCGCCGCGTCCGCCCATTCCATGACCCTGGCGAAGTCGCCCGACAGCTCCGGCTGGCGCATCTTGACGCGGCCTTTCAGCACCTCGCCCTTGGTGCCGTCGATGGTGATCACGTCGCCCTTGCGCAGCACCTCCTTGCCCACCGTCATGGTGCCGGCCTTGTAGTCGATGCGCAGCGCGCCGGCGCCGCACACGCACGGTCGCCCCATGCCGCGCGCCACCACCGCGGCGTGGCTCGTCATGCCCCCGCGCGTGGTGAGGATGCCGGCGGCGGCGTGCATGCCGTGGATGTCCTCCGGGCTCGTCTCCACCCGCACCAGGATCACCTCGCGGCCCTGCGCCTTCATCGCCTCCGCCTCGTCGGCGTCGAACACGATCTCGCCCGAGGCGGCGCCCGGCGAGGCGGGCAGGCCGGTAGCGATGACGTGGCGCTCGGCGGCGGGGTCGATGGTGGGGTGCAGGAGCTGGTCGAGGGCGCCCGCGTCGATGCGCAGCACCGCATCGTGCGGGGCGATCAGGCCCTCGGCGACGAGGTCGACGGCGATTTTGAGGGCGGCCTTTATGGTGCGCTTGCCCGACCGCGTCTGCAGCATCCAGAGCTTGCCCTCCTGGATGGTGAACTCGATGTCCTGCATGTCGCGGTAATGCCGCTCGAGCTTGTCGAGCACCTCGAGCAGCTGGCGGTAGGTGTCGGGCATGGCCGCCTCGAGGGACGGCAGCGTCTCGCCCGCGGCCCTGCGAGCGGCCTCCGACAGCGGCTGCGGCGTGCGGATGCCGGCCACCACATCCTCGCCCTGGGCGTTGATGAGGAACTCGCCGTAGACCTCGCGCGCGCCGGTCGAAGGATTGCGCGTGAAGGCCACCCCGGTGGCCGAGGACTCGCCCAGGTTGCCGAACACCATGGCCTGCACGTTGACCGCCGTGCCCCAGCTGTCGGGGATGCCGTGCAGCCGCCGGTAGGTGTTGGCGCGGGCGTTCTGCCAGGACCCGAACACGGCGCCGATCGCCCCCCACAGCTGCTCGGAGGTCGACTGCGGGAAGGGCTTGCCGGTCTCGCGCTCCACTGCCGCCTCGTAGGCGGCGACGACCTCCTGCCAGTCCTCGGCGCCGAGCTCTGTGTCGAGCGTGAAACCGCGGAGGTTCTTGTGGTTGTCGAGGATGTCCTCGAACACGCCGTGGTCCACCCCCAGCACCACGTTGGCGTACATCTGGATGAAGCGGCGATAGCTGTCGTAGGCGAAGCGCGGGTTGCCGGATCTGGCCGCGAGCCCCTTCACAGTCTCGTCGTTGAGCCCGAGATTGAGGATGGTGTCCATCATGCCGGGCATGGAGGCGCGCGCGCCCGAGCGCACCGAGACCAGCAGGGGCGATTTGGGGTCGCCGAAGGTGGCGCCGACGGCGGCGCCGATCTCGGCGAGTGCCGCCTCCACCTCTGCCTCCAGGCCCGCCGGCAGCTTGCGCCCGGCGGCGTAGTAGGCCGTGCACACCTCGGTGGTGATGGTGAAGCCCGGCGGCACCGGCAGCCCGAGGCTCGCCATCTCAGCCAGGTTGGCCCCCTTGCCGCCCAGCAGCTCCTTCATGTCGGCGCGCCCCTCGGCCCTTCCGGCGCCGAACAGGTAGACGCGCTTGGCGGCGGGCTTGATGGCAGAATGGGTGTGCGCGTTCATGCTCTCCAGCTCCCCCGGGGGCCGGCAGTCCTGCGTCCGTGCCCCCATATCAGCCCGTCCCCATCACCGAAAGCTTAACCTTGGCCGGCCTGGCGGCCGTCCTGTGCAGAACGAGCCGACGCCCGCTGCCGTTCCAGCTGCCGCACCCGCTACGCTGTGCCGCCCTGAAGGCGCAGGACCCTGGCGCGCACCTCCTCCTCCGGCCGCGGCCGCAGGCTGGCATAGCGGAGAAACAGCCACAGCGTCGGCAGGGCGATGAGAATATCCACCACGAACAGGAAGTTGCCTATCAGCCACCCGTAGAACTGCACCGCCTCGCCGCGGCCCGGCACCGGCAGCGGCACCCACTCGCTCGGAAAGTCGAAGAACAGGCGGGTGGCAAAGAAGAAGACGAGCAGCAGGCCCAGCACGGCGCGGTAGCAGAAGCCGATGAGGCGGGTGAGGTGCGAGCCCGTCGCTTCGTAGAAGGGGCCCTCGCGGCTGAAGGCGATCTGGTCGCGGTCGATGCTGAGCTCCCGGCGGATCTCGCCCTCCATCATGCTCAGGTACTGGTAGGTGTTGATGATCATGCCGGTGCGGTGGCACAGGCTCGCCATCAGGTAGAACACGGACACCACCAGGAGGCCGAGCAGCAGGTCGCTGGCGAGCGGCAGGAAGGCGCGCAGCCGGTCCTTGGCGGCATCCTCGAGGCCCGGCAGGTGGCCGAGGATTACGGCCTCCAGCGACGGGGCGATGAGCTGACGCGCGAACGCCACGAGCCCCGCCGCCGCCAGCACGCAGACGAGAATGATGAATTGGCGGTTGCGCCGCTCCCAGGACCGCGACACGAGGTCGACGGTGGCTTGGTAATGCTCGACGAGGGCGGCGGCCCGTAGGGCGGGCAGCTCGCCGGCGGAACGCATCTCGGGCATTCTTTCCCCACTTTCCGTGCACCCCCCGCCCATTCTATCGAGCATGACAACAAGGCGCATGCGCGGCAATTACCGCACCCGGGCCGGGCCGCCGGCGGCGGTTGACAGGCGGGCGGGCCTCGCCCCTATCCTGCACCCTCGCTCCCCCGCCCACCCCAGCCCACGGACTAGCTCATGCGCCCGCGCCCCGCCTCCGTCGCCAAGCCCGCGGCCAACGGCCTGCTGGCGCAGGTCCTCCAGCGGCTCGATGCCACGCGCGAGGAGGCGCTGGCCCGCCTGTTCGAGCTCATCCGCATCCCCAGCATCTCCACCGATCCCGCCTACAAGGAGGACTGCCGCAGGGCCGCCGAATGGTGCGCACGCCTGCTCGCCGACATGGGCTTCGAGGCGCGGGTGGTGAGGACCACGGGCCATCCCATGGTGGTGGGGCACGCCAAGGCGGCGCTCGCCCGGGGCGCGCCGCACATGCTGTTCTACGGCCACTACGACGTGCAGCCGCCCGATCCGCTGGACTTGTGGAAGTCGCCCCCCTTCGAGCCTCGCCTCGCCGCCGACAAGGTCAACGGCCGGGTGATCGTGGCGCGCGGGGCGGAGGACAACAAGGGCCAGCTCATGACCTTCCTGGAGGCGGTCAGGGCCTGGCGGGCGGTGGCGGGCGCCGCGCCCATCGCGCTCACCGTGCTGCTCGAGGGCGAGGAGGAGTGCGGCTCGGCCTCGCTGCCGGGCTTTCTTGCCGCCCACGGCCGCGAGGTGAAGGCGGACCTCGCCCTCGTCTGCGACACCGGCCAGTGGGACAAGGACACGCCCGCCATCTCCACCCGGCTGCGCGGCATCGTCGCCACCGAGATCGTGGTCACGGGCCCCAGCCGCGACCTGCACTCGGGCAGCTACGGCGGGGCCGCCATGAACCCGATCCGGGTGCTGGCTCGCATCCTGGGGCAGATGCACGATGACGCCGGCCGGGTGCGGGTGCCCGGCTTCTACGACGGGGTGAAGCGGCCTTCCAAGGCGCAGCTCGCGCAGTGGGCGGGGCTCGGCTTCGATGCCGCCGAGTTCCTGGGCGAGGTGGGCCTCAGCCGCAGCGCCGGGGAGCAGCGCTACGGCGTGCTCGAGCAGCTGTGGGCGCGGCCGACGCTCGAGTTCAACGGCATCACCGGCGGCTACCAGGGGGTCGGCACCAAGACCGTGATCCCCGCGCGCGCCTCGGTGAAGATCACCTGCCGCCTGGTGCCGGGTCAGGACCCCGACAAGGTGCAGAAGGCAATCGAGCGCTTCGTCAGGGAGCGGCTGCCCGCCGACTGCAAGGCCGAGTTCCTGCTCGGGCGCGGCTCGCCGGCGATTGCCTTCGACACCAGGGCGCGCCACATCGTGCGCGCCGCCGAGGCGCTGGAAGAGGAGTGGGGGCGGCCGGCGGCGCTCATCGGCATCGGCGGCTCGATCCCCATCGTCACCGCCTTCAAGGAGGAGCTCGGCATGGACAGCCTGCTCGTCGGCTTCGGCCTCGACGACGACCGCATCCACTCGCCGAACGAGAAGTACAACCTCACCTCCTTCCGCAAGGGCGCGCGCAGCTGGGCGCGGATATTGGAGAAGCTGGCGGGCTGAGCGGCCGGCCGCCTGCCGCGCATCGTTCGGAATGCGCCAGTTTCTGCCGTGAGCATATGCGGCGGCGGCGTGAGCCGGCAGCGCTCGAGGGGGTCAAGCCGCCGGCCTCCGCCCGTGACCGATGCCGGGGTCCCTCGGCGCCCACGAGCGCGGCCACGGCCCCGACCGGCCCTCAGGATCTGTTCAAACGACATCCGCGCCTCGCCTTCATGGCCAGGCGGGGGCGCTTGCGCCAGGGCGGGACGGCGCCGGCCGCCTCGGGCCGGCGCCGCACCAGTCCATCACCGCCCGTTGGCGAGGCGGCCGGGCAGCGTCACGCCGGCCCAGATCGCCAGCACTGCCACCAGCACGCCGACGATGAGCTGGTTCCACAGCGCCGCCTGCAGGGAGGCGTAGCCCAGCACGTAGGGGGAGATGGCGAGCCACGCAGCCAGGGCCACGTTGACCCACTCCTCCCACTTGTGGAAGGCGACGAGGGCGGCCGCCGCCGCCACGGCGATGATCACGCCGACGGTGTGCGCGTTCCACGCGGGCGTCGCTTCACCCGCGTAGCCGAGCACCCACGGCGAGACCAGCAGCCAGAGTCCAAGCAGGAGGTTGGCGGCATCCTGCCACTGCTCGTTGAGCTTCTTTGCCATGTCGGTCATGTGCCACATCCTTTCGTTGCCAGGGGCGGAGCGGCCTGAACGCCGCCCCGCCCGGAAGGGTTGCTCTCACACGCTGCGAACCTTTACCCGGCGCGCCGGACGCTGCTGCTCGGCGGGCTTGGGGATGCGGATGGTCAGCACGCCCTTGGCGTACTGGGCGTCGACCTTCTCGTCCTCGACCTCGAACGGCAGCCGCACCGAGCGCGAGAACGAGCCGAAGCGGCGCTCCACGTAGTGGGCATCCCCGCGGCGTTCCTCCCGCTCGGCCTTCTTCTCGCCCTTGAGCGTCAGCAGGTCCCCGGAGACGGTGACCTCGAAATCCTTCTCGTCGAGGCCCGGCAGCTCTGCCGTGACGATGAGCTCCTTGTCCGTCTCGTTGAGGTCCATGCTGGGCGTCACGCCCGTCCAGGCGCCGTTGAACGGCGCGGCGACCGCGCGGCCGCCGAAGAAGTCGTCGAACATGCGGTCCATCTCGCGCCGGAAGGCCGCGAACGGACCGTAGGCATCCTCCCACCTGACCGGCGGCTCGGACTTGCCGCGCCAGGGAACGAGAGCCTTGAAGTCGACCATGCTCTACCTCCATTGCCTTGCCGTGGCTTCCGCGGTCCCGGCGACCGGGGCGGTCGCGGCAGAGGCGCAGCGACGCGTCCGGGCCGTGTCGGGACCCGTGATGCGCTGGGCAGAGAAGACGCCTCGGGCGTCCGTCAGGGGGAAGGCCCCAGTAGCCAAGGTCGAGCCTGGTGCCAGGCCCGGCCGGCGAGGGGATGGGGTCGCCTGCACCGGCTCCGCAGGAACCGCGTGCAGCCGCAGGTCGCCACAGCCATCCTCCCTGCCATGCGACCAACCACGGATTTCACGACTAAGAGCGAGGTAGGTGCGCGCCGGGCGGCGTCAAGAGCTTTGCCGTAAAATTTTGGCACTCTGGCAAGGACAGTGCCAGCACCGTCTGCAGGTCGGGTCTCGGGACTAACTGACGGCGCAGCAGGGCTTGACTCGGCTGCGGCGTTCGTTCTTTATTTGTTCCGAGCTCTCCCTCGCGCCAGCACAGCCCCGTCCCGGAGCCAGCCATGCCAAGGACAATGCGAGTGCATCAAGGGATCGCGCGCCTTGCCGCTCTCCTGCTCCTCCTCGCCTCAGCCGCCGACGCGCTCGCCCAACAGCGCCCGCCCTACCGCGAGCGCCCCGACGGCTTAGGCTATGAGCGCAGCGCCCCCCGTGGCGAGCGCGAGCACCGTCCCGGCGAATTCGACTACTACCTCCTCGCCCTGTCCTGGAGCCCCACCTACTGCGCCGATGCGGGCGACCGGCGCCGCGATCCCCAGTGCAGCCCGCGCGGGCGGCCCTACGCCTTCGTGCTGCACGGGCTGTGGCCTCAGTACGAGCGGGGTTTCCCGCGCAACTGCGCCGGTGCCGACCGCGCCTGGGTGCCGGGGCCGGTGGCCGACCGCATGCTCGACATCATGCCGAGCCGGCGGCTGGTGTTCCACGAGTACCGCACGCACGGCACCTGCTCGGGCCTCGACCCGGAGGCCTATTTCGACCTGGCGCGCCGGCTCTACGAGAAGGTGACGATCCCGCGCCGCTACGTCGGGCTCGTCGACGAGCGCACCATGGTGGGCCCGGCCGAGCTCATCGCCGAGTTCGTGGCCGCGAACCCGGGGCTCGGGCCCGACATGGTCGCGGTGCAGTGCGGGGGGCCCGGCAACCGGCTCAGGGAGGTGCGCATCTGCTTCACCAAGGCCGGCGCCTTCCGCCCCTGCGGCCGCAACGAGGACCAGCGCCGGCTGTGCGCGGCCGACCGCATGTACGTGCCGCCGGTTCGGGCGGGGGGCGGGGGTCCCGAGCGCCGGGGGCAGGACCGGCCGCAGGAGCTGCTGCCGGGGCCGCGCGAGGAGCGGCGCCAGTGAGGGAGCCGGCCGGCCGGTGCGCCGCGTGACGGCCGGCTCGTCGATCTGCAACGGCGCTTAACCGCCCGCCAACCAACATCTGACATTCTGCGCCGGGGCCAGGGGGCGCCCGATTGGTTGCGTTGCGGGAAGCAGTGGATGTTGGCGTTGGTCGTGAGCTTCGTGAGTTCGTGCCTTGGCCTCGAGCAGGGGATGGTCGCCGACCGATCCCCTGCGTCGCCGTGGGCGACGCGCGCCCGGACGCCGGGGCAGGCCTCCCCGCGCCGGGCTCATGCAACTCGCCCGCTCCGGGGCCGTGCCGCGGGCGTCCCGCCCCGGCGCCGGCCCAAGGCCTCGCGGGCCGCGCCCAAGCCCACGCCCCGCCCGCGCCACGTGTGGCTCGAGGCCCGGCCCGGCAGATCGCGACTCGAGGCCCCCGGCCGTGGCGCCCGGTCCGGCCGGCGGCGCATGAACCGCGCATGAACGCGCCATTCAGAGTGAGTTCAAGTCGCCGGCCCTAGGCTCCCCTCACCCTGTAACTCTATCTTCCCCGGCGTGATCCAATGGGGCTCGGCGCTCAGGGTCGCCGAGCCCTTTTGGCTTTTTGGGGGTCGATGCCGGCCTCTTCCGGGCGATCCGGCAGCCGCGCTGGAATCGGCGGCCGCCATCTGCCGTGCCTAACTAAGGGCCCCCCACCCGATAGGTGGGCTGCGGCAGGCCGGCGCTCTCCCTGCGGCCGGTGCTGGCCCTCGCCTCTGCCAGCCGCTCCAGATAGGCCATGTTCTCGCGCGCCTCCGCCGGCGGCAGGCTGGCGGCTGCCAGCGCCTGGGCCTCCTGGCGCCGGCCGGCCAGCCCCACCACCAGGGCCAGGTTCTGATCGACCTGCGGCGCCCGCTGCGGTGCGCGCTGCGCCTTGCGCAGCAGGCTCTCCGCCTCCGCCACCTTGCCGTCGAGGGCGTAGGAGAGGGCGAGGTTGTTGAGGATGCTGGGGTGGTCGGGGGCGAGCGCCAGCGCCTTGGCGAACTCCTGCTGCGCCTCCTGCTGGCGGCCGCGGCTGGCAAGGGCCGTGCCGAGGGCCATGTGCAGGCGCCAGTCGGGTCGCTTGGGATCGCGCGCCAGCCCCAGCGCGCGCTCGGCCCTGGCGGTCTCGCCGAGCTCGAGCGCCAAGAGCCCGCGCTCGAGCTGCAGGCGGCGGTCGCCACCCTTGGCCGCGGCCTTGTCGAGCACCGCCAGCGCTTCGCGCCGGGCGCCGGTGCGGCGCAGGCCGCGGGCGTAAGCGAGGGCGGCGGCGGCATCGCCGGGGGCGGCATTGTGAGCGGCGGCAAGCGCGGTGAGATCGGCGGAGGCGGCGACGGGGCCGGGCTCCCGCGCGGCCGTCGGGGCGGGCGCCAGGGCGGCCGCGGGGGGCCCGGCGGCGGGGTCGGCGCAGGCCGCCAGCATCGCCGCGCCGGCGGCGGCCAGTGCGCAAGCCCCAGGTCGAGATGGCAGCAGCATCGGCTTTCCCCCCGTCATGTGCGTGCGCGCCGGGCCGGTGCCCGGAGCGCGCGACAGGTAGAGAGATTCGGCCCTGCCGGAGCGGGCGGCGGGTGGCGCCGTCCCCGCAATCCCCAGACCCGCCCTGGCCCTTCCTGCCCGGCCGCCCAAGCCCCCGTCCGGCTTGCCGCGGCGGGCGCGATCCTGTTTGATTGCGCCGGGCGAGGGCCGGCCGGGGCCTGCGAGCCAGCCCGCCCGGCAGCGGAGGGAGACATGGATCGTCGCGATTTCCTCAAGTCCAGCGGTGCCGCCGCCGTCGCGGTCGGCACGGCAGCAGCTCCGGCCTCTGACGCCTCCGCAGCCCCGCCCGCGCCGGCCCTGGCCTCCGGCGTGCGCGAGGTCCGCCTTGCGGTGCACGGCGGGCCCGGGTTGCCCGGCCAGGGCGCGGAGCGGCTGGCACATGCCATCGAGACGGCGCTCGAGGGGCGGTGGCGCATCGGCCTCGTCGAGGGTGGGGCGGGTGCAGAGCTCGACTTCGGCAGCGCGCATCGGCATGCGCGTCTGCACCCGGCCTTCGCTCTCTTCGCCGGCCTGCCCTGCGGCCAGGGCCTCGACGCGGGGCGCCTGCACACCTGGCTCGTGGCAGGGGGCGGCGGCATGCTGTGGGAGGAGCTGGGCGCAGGCTTCGGGTTCAGGCCGCTGGCTGTGGGCCACACCGGGCCGAGCCAGGGACTGTGGGCGGCAGCGCGGCTCGAGACGCCCGCCGACTTCGCCGGCGCCCGCCTGCACGTGGAGGGCCTGGCAGCGGATTCGGTGGCGGCGCTGGGCGCCAGTCCGCTCCAGGTCGCGGCCGCCGAGGTGCGGTCTGCCCTCTCTGACGGCCGCCTCGCCGGCGCCGAGTGGCTGGGCGCGCTCGCCGAGATCGCGCCCGACCTGCAGCCTCCCGCCCAGCGCCTCTATGCGCCGGGCATCAATCGCGCCGGCGCGCTCCTGTCGCTTGCGGTGTCGCGCAGCCTGTGGGAGGCGATGAGCACCGGCGAGCGGGCCGTTCTCGAGGCCTGCGCGGCCCGCGAGCACCAGCTCTCGCTGGCCGATGCCCACGCCCACGCGCTGATCGCGGCCGAGGCGGCAGCACCCGCCAAGTGGCCGGTGCGGCTGCCATTCCCGGCCGAGGTGGCGGCACGGCTGGAGCGAGCGGCGGCCGAGGCCGTGGAGCGCGCCGGGGATGCTGATGCCGAGGCGCGCCGCATCCTCGACAGCTACCGCGGCTTCCGCCGGCTGTCGGCGGGCGCTTTCCTCGCCTGACTGCGGCCTCGCCGCCCCCGTGACGGGCATGCGACGCAAGCCATGCGGCACCCGCATTGCTGCGGTGCAGCAACGAGCGTGGCCCTGACCGTTCACCATTCCCACATTCGACTTTGGGCGGAGGCCGCCTGCTGCCCTGCAGCTGCCGCGGCCGACGCCGGAAGCGACTTCATAACGACCAAACGTCGGCAAGACGGAGAACCATCATGAGCACGCTCACTTATTCCAACCCCGGCCTGATGCCGGAGGCCGGCCGGGCCGATACGGCCCCTCGCAAGGGCTTCTGGCGGCGTGCCTTCGAGCGTCTCGTCGCCGCCCAGCAGCGCCGCGCCGACCGCGAGATCGCGGCCTTCCTGGCGCGCCACGGCGGCGTCCTGAGCGACGACATGGAGCGGGAGATCATGCAGCGCATGAACGGCCGCCGCAGCGTCTAAGGCGCGGGCCGCGCGCTGCCATCATCGGGTTGCAATCGGGCCGGCCGGCGCGACAGCGCGGGTCGGCCCGGCATTGCCGGGGCCCGGTGGGGCGTCGCCTCGCGCGCCCTGGGCGGCTAGAGTGCCGGCCGCCATGCGCCTCAAGTCGGAGATCTGGGTCAAGGCCTACCTGCGCCGCTGCGAACTCGGCGGCGCTTCGGCCGTGCTGGTGCGGCGCGGCGACGCCGATGCCGGCGCCATCTACATCAAGGTGAGCCGGCTCGACGGCACGGCGGCCGTGTTCGGCCCGGCGCCAGCGGGCCTCGAGGAGGTCCGCGAGGACCGGCGCTGGCAGTCCCTCCTGCTGCGCTCGCCGGCGCCTGAGGCGGAGGCCGATGCCTACCTCGAGCGGCAGGCCGACTTCGATCCCGACATCTGGATCGTGTCGGTCGAGGACCGCTCAGGCCGCCACTTCCTCGAGGACTGGCTTTCCCCGCACAAGGCCGGCCGTTAACCGTCCGTTAACATCTGTGGCACTCAAATGAAGCGATTCGCCGCTACCATCGTGCGCGTTGCAAACGGGGGAGGCCGGGGCCGCTGCAGGGACGCCCCGGTCATGGGATGCGATGGCAATGATTCTCGACTTTCGTTCTCGAGTGATGCGCGCCGAGCCGCGCGAGCGGGCTGAGCCCCAAGGCGCGGAGATCATCATCTTCCCTGGCGTTCGCCGCGAGCGGCAGGAGACCTCCGCCAAGCCCGGCCGCCGCAAGAGCCGGCCCAAGCGCGACCGCCTCGAGCTGCCCGACTGAGCAGGACGCCGCGCCGCCTCGGCGTCGAGCCGGGCTCAAGGCGCGCAATCCTCCGTGTCCCGGCGGTCCGGCGCAGGCTAGCGGCACGGGAGCGCGGGTCGTCAACGCGCGCGCTCGCCCACCTGAGCGCGGTGGCGCAGGAAGTGGTCGGCGAGCACGATCGCCATCATCGCCTCGCCCACCGGCACGGCGCGGATGCCCACGCACGGGTCGTGGCGGCCCCGGGTGGAGATCTCCGTCTCCTTGCCGAAGCGGTCGATGGTGCGGCGGGGGGTGAGGATCGAGGAGGTGGGCTTGACGGCGAAGCGCACGACGATGGGCTGGCCGGTGGAGATGCCGCCCAGGATGCCGCCCGCGTTGTTGGAGAGGAACAGCGGCCGCCCGTCGTTGCCCATGCGGATCTCGTCGGCGTTGTCCTCGCCCGTGAGCTCGGCCGCCGCCATGCCCACGCCGATCTCCACTCCCTTCACCGCATTGATGCTCATCATGGCGGCGGCGAGGTCCTGGTCGAGCTTGCCGTAGACCGGCGCGCCCCAGCCCGCGGGCACGCCCTCGGCCACGACCTCGATCACCGCGCCCACCGAGGAGCCCGCCTTGCGCACCTCGTCGAGATGGCCGGCCCAGGTGTCGACGATGCCGGGGTCGGGGGAGAAGAAGGGGTTCCTCTCCACCTCCTCCCAGCTCCAGCGCGCCCGGTCGATGCGGTGGCGGCCGATCTGGATCAGGGCGCCGCGGATGCTCACCCCGGCCAGGACCTTGCGCGCCACCGCTCCCGCCGCTACGCGCATGGCCGTCTCGCGGGCGCTCGCCCGCCCGCCGCCGCGGTAGTCCCGGATGCCGTACTTGGCCCAGTAGGTGTAATCGGCGTGGCCCGGGCGGAACTTGTCCTTGATGTCGGCATAGTCCTTGCCGCGCTGGTCGACGTTGTCGATGAGCAGGGCAATGGGCGTGCCGGTCGTCACCTGCCGGCCGCCGTCGTCGGCGAACACCCCGGAGAGGATGCGCACCGCGTCCGGCTCCCGCCGCTGGGTGGTGAAGCGCGAGCGGCCCGGGCGGCGCTTGTCGAGAAAGGCCTGGATGTCCTCGGCCGCGAGAGGGATGCCGGGCGGGCAGCCGTCGATGACGCAGCCGATCGCCGGGCCATGGCTCTCGCCCCAGGTCGTCACCCGGAAGAGGCGGCCTATGGTGTCATGGGACATGAAAGCCTGCACGGTTGCGCGGTGCGGCGCAGCGTGCCGCCACTCTTAGCCGAGCCGGGAGCGGTGAGGCAATGCGGTTACACCCACAGCCCATCTGACTTCTGACATTTCGCTTCTGCGAACGGGAGCGGGTTAAGTTCCGCATGCAACGATCTTAACGCCGAACCAAAAAAAGTGGCCTTTCGGCCACTCGGGGCTTCCCATGCGACGGTGGGACATTGTGCTTTGGTCGAGGTGCTTCTAGTCTCGACCGGCGTGTCGCGCACGGGCAGGGGGGCTGTCTCCTCATACGCCTGCTGACGTGCAAATGCGGTATGCACTGGCGCCGGGATTGGAAATGGGAGGTATATGGAATGCGCATCAGAAAGACCCTCATAACGGCTCTGGCCATGGCGATCGCGATCGCGTTCTCGCCACTGCCCGAGCTGCAGGCGGCCACGTTGCTGGGCCCGGGTTCTCAGCCCGGCTCTGACAATCTGACCGACACGGTCAAGATGAAGAAGAAGGCCAAGAAGGCGAAGAAGAAGAAGAAGGGCAAGAAGCGCCGCGGCAAGCGGGCCAAGAGCAAGGGTCCCGGCAAGTGCGGAACCTACATGTACTGGTCCAAGAAGAAGCGCAAGTGCGAGGACGCGCGCAACAAGAAGTAAGCGCGCGCCGGCGCAGTCCGCTTCTGTGAGGATTGGGCGGTCGGGGCAAGGCTCCGATCGCCCGTCTGCGTCCCAAGTGCCGGACCATTCCGCAGCGCCGCAGCGAGCGGCGTTGCGCCCTGGCACTCGGCAATCTGCTTTCAACCGGGAGATTGCACCGCGCCCAGCAGCGACGCGCGGGCAGGCCCGCGCCCTACTCATCCGCCAGGCGCCGGCTTGCCATCCCGGGGCTTCGCGTCGCGGGCCGCTTCAGTTCTCGAGCCGCGCCAAGCCCTCCTTGGCATCCTCGTGGTTGGGGTCGATCTCCAGCGCCCGGCGGTAGTCGGCCCTCGCTGCCTCCTCGTTGTCGAGCTCCTCGTAGAGCGAGCCCCGGCTCCAGTAGGCGTCGGCGTCCTTGGGGTCGAGCTTGATCGCCTGGTCGAAGCTGGCGATGGCCTTCTCCGGCTCGCCCTTGTTGGCATAGGCGAGGCCCCGATTGAAGTAGGCGCGCGGGTTGTCGCGATTGAGCCGAATCGATTCGGTGAAGTCGGCGATGGCCAGATCGTACTCGCCCATGGCGTCGTAGACCTGGCCGCGGTTGTTGTAGGCGTCGGAGTCGGACGGGTCGAGCTTGATCGCCTGCGTATAGTCGGCGAGGGCGCGCGCCTGATCACCCATGCGGTCGTGCACGTTGCCGCGGTTGAAGTGGGCGACCGCGTTGGTGGGATCGAGCTCGATCACCTTGCCGTAGTCGGCGAGCGCCCCCTCCCTGTCGTCGGCGCTCTCGCGCAGGACGCCGCGCTGGAGGAGCGCCTCGATGCGGATGTCGTCGTCGTCGCCCGCATTGTCGATGACCCAGCCGCAAGCGGCGATACGCGTGCTCTCGGCGCCGTTGTCGCGCTTGCAGGTGGCGAGCTGGTCGGCCAGCGCCTGGGCCATGGCGCGGCCGGAGGGCGGCAGCAGCAGCGTGGCGGCCACTGCCGGCGCCGCCGCGAGCCAGATGGTCCTGTGCAGCAGTGATCTCATGCTTCCCCCTTCGCCCGTACCCCTTCGCCCGTGCGCCGGCGGCCGCTGCAGGGCCGATTCCCGTCGTCGGCAGTGAGCGCCTATCTATGTGGCCTCACCGCGGCGGCACCAGCCGTTTTTGCGTCGAGCGCGGCGACCGGCCGCGGCGGCGCGGGCGCTGTGGCGCGCAGGTCACGCGCAGCCGCGCCTCCATAGCCGATGAAATGCAGATGACAAGGATCGGCCCGCCGGCCTATGAAAGGGCAGCTGGCGGGGGTTGTGCCGGCTGAAGCAAGGAGGATCAGTCATGCGTACCGTGATCGTGGCAATGGCGGTGGCGGCCTTGGGCTTGGCCTCGCTCGGGGGACAGGCAATGGCGGCAAAGACCAAGATGGGCTGCGAGCGCGGCAAGGAGATCTGGAACGCCGCCGAGGGCAAGTGCGTGCCCGGCAAGTACGTCAAGAAGGCCAAGTCCGCGAAGGCCAAGCGCGAGTAGCCGCCGCGCGCGGTCAGAGCCAGCTGCTGCGGCCGGCGGCTATTACCAGCACCCTGTCCTGCGGCACGTCGAGAGCGAAGATCTCGTCCGGCCGCAGGCCGAGCAGCCGGCCGCGCAGCACGCGCATGACGCCGCCGTGGGCGGCGACCACGGCATCCTGCTCGAGCCCCTCGAGCCAGCACGCCACCCGCTCCGACAGCTCGCGATAGCTCTCCCCGCCCCGCGGCTGCCAGCCCCAGCGATCGGCCTCGCGCGCGGCAAAGCCGGCCGGGTCGAGCCGCGGCAGCTCGGCCCACAGCTGCCCCTCCCAATGCCCGTAGTGGATCTCGCGCAGGCGCTCGTCGGTACTGTAGCCCGCGGCCGGCAGGCCCATCTCGCGGCGCATGATCTCCATCGTCTCCCGCGCCCGCAGGAGGGGGCTGGCGATGAAATCGATGTGGGCGGCCCGGGGGCCGAGCACGCCGGCGAGGCAGCGGCCGTTGCGGGCCGCCTGCGCTCGTCCGGTGTCGTTGAGGGGCACGTCCTGCTGGCCCTGGTAGCGCTGGGCGCGGTTCCAGTCCGTCTCGCCGTGGCGGACGAAATAGAGCGTGAGGCCGGGCTTGAGCACGCCGCCTAGACCTTGAGCACCAGCTTGCCCCGGTTGCCGCCCGTGTAGAGCAGGTTGAGCACGTCGGCGAAGGCGTCCAGGCCGCCCTCGCGCACGTCCTCGCGGATCTTGAGCCTGCCTTCCTTGTGCCATCGGCCGAGCTGGGCGATGGCCTCCGGAATGCGGGCGGCCCAGTCCGTGACGATGAACCCCTGCACCTTGAGGCGCTGGGTGAGGACCGCGCGAATGTTCTTGGGGCCCGGCGGGGCCTCGGCGGCGTTGTAACCGGAGATCAGGCCGCACAGCGCCACGCGGCCGAAGGTGTTCATCTGCGAGAGCACGGTGTCGAGCACCTCCCCGCCCACGTTCTCGAAATTGACGTCGATGCCGCCCGGGCAGGCGGCCTTCAGGCGCGCAGCGAGGTCGCCAGCCTTGTAGTCGACGCAGGCGTCGAAGCCGAGCTCGCCGGAGACGTAGGCGCACTTGTCGGCACCGCCGGCGATGCCCACGGCGCGGCAGCCCTTGATCTTGGCGATCTGGCCGACGAGCGAGCCCACGGCCCCCGACGCGGCCGACACCACCACGGTCTCACCCGCCTTGGGCTGGCCCACCTCGATGAGCCCGAAGTAGGCCGTCCAGCCCGGCATGCCGAGCCCGCCGATCCAGCGCGGCAGCGGCGCCAGCGCGGTGTCGACCTTGACGACGCTCGTGCCCTTGGAGAGGGCATAGCGCTGCGCGCCGAAAAGGCCCTGCACGGCATCGCCGGGCCTGAACGCCTCGTGGTTGGAGACCTCGACGATACCCGCGGCGTAGGCGCGCATGACCTCGCCGAGCTTGATCGGAGGCACATAGGACCGCCCCTCGCTCATCCAGCCGCGCATGGCGGGGTCGAGCGAGATGTACTCGATCCTGACGCGGAACTCGCCCGGGCCGGGCTCGGGCACCGGCCCCTCCTCGATCGTGAAGTCCTCGCGCGCGGCCATGCCTTGCGGCCGGCGCGCCAGCTTGACCATGCGATTGCTCATCGGGGGCTCGTGGGGGAGGGGCCGGAATCGGAAGCCCATCACAGGCCGCGGGCGGGTGCGCGTCAAGTGCCGCGTCGGCGCGAGCGCGGCCGCGCCGCACGCGCGCTGCGCCAGAGCCCATGTTACGAGCGGAACTTCGAGTGCCGGCTGTGCGCTTTAGGGAAAAGCCCGCCCCCACGGAGCACGCGCCATGCCTCTGATCCTCTCCTCCCCGCCCGCCGCCGACCCGGCCCCCGCCGAGCGGTCGAGGCCTGCCGCCGGCTCGACCGAGAACGTCCTCCTCGCCTTGCTTGACGCCCTCTCCTCGCCCGAGCGCTACCGCCTCGTGGCATACGGCGGGGAGCTCTATGTCGAGGCCACCGGCGGGCGTTGAGGCCGCCACGGGCGCCCGGCGTGCCGCGCTCGGCCGGGCCCGTTGACCGGCCGGCGCGGGTGGCCAATCATCGGCTCCCATGTCCGAGCCCCGACGCCCAATGGCCATGCTGTGCGCGGGCACGGTGCTGCGCACGCTCGTCGCCCACGTGAGCCGCATCGAGCGCGTGACGCTCATCGGCGTGATGCTGGCCGCGGGAGCGCTGTTCGTCTTCGTCGAGCTCGCCAACGCGGTCGGCCGCGGCGGCAGGCTCTCCTTCGACGAGCGCCTGCTCCTTGCCCTGCGCGCGCCGGGCAATCTTGCCGATCCCGTCGGCCCGGGATGGCTCGAGGAGATGATGCGGGATTTCACGGCGCTGGGCAGCACCGGCGTGCTCACCCTGATGGTGCTGGCGGTGACCGGCTTCCTGGCCATGACCGGCAAGGCCAATGCCGCCCTGGTGGTGCTGGCGGCCGTGGCCAGCGGCGTGCTCGCCAGCCAGGCCCTCAAGTGGGGGTTCGCGCGGCCGCGCCCGGAGCTGGTGCCGCACGCCACACACGTCTATACCGCGAGCTTCCCGTCCGGCCATGCCATGATGTCGGCGGTGGTCTACCTGACGCTGGGCGCGCTGCTCGCGCGCACCCAGAGCGGCACCGGGCTCAAGGTCTACATTCTGGCCGTCGCTGTGGTGCTGACGGTGCTGGTGGGGGCGAGCCGGGTCTATCTCGGCGTGCACTGGCCGAGCGACGTGCTGGCGGGCTGGGCGCTCGGCGGGATATGGGCGCAGCTCTCCTGGCTTGCCATGCTTTGGCTGCAGAGCCGCGGGCGGGTGGAGGAGGCCGGGGAGGCCGCGCCCTGAGGCTCAGCTCAGCTCGTGGATGCGGAACGGCAGGCCGCCCTTGGGCGTGAGCGTCACCGTGGCGTTGATGCCGGGCGGCTCGGGGCCCACGTACTCGGGCCGGAAGCGGCGCAGCAGGATCGACAGGGCCAGCACGTTCTCCACCTGGCTCATGGCGCCGCCGATGCAGGAGCGCTTGCCGCCTCCGAAGGGCAGATAGGTGTAAGGGATGCGCTTCTTGACGGCGTCGCCGAGCCAGCGCTCGGGCACGAAGGCCTCCGGGTCCGGCCAGAACTTGGCGCTGTGGTGGGCCCCATAGGCGAAGAGCGCCACCCGGTCGCCCACCCGGATCTCCTTGCCGTCGATCACGTCGGGCTTGGCGGCGACCCGGATCAGCATCCAGATCGGCGGGTAGAGCCGCATCGTCTCCTGGATCACGGCGCGGGTGTAGGCTAGCGCCGAGTAGTCCGCCGCGGTCGGCTCGCGCTCGCCGTAGGTGACCTCGCCCTCGCGGCGGATGCGGTCGGCGGCGTCGGGATGCTTGGAGGCGAGATAGAGGGCCCAGGCCAGGGTCAGCGCCGTGGTCTCGGTGCCGGCCCACAGGTACTGCTTGAGCTCGTCGACCGCCTGCTGCTGATCGAACTCCGGAATCGAGGGGTCGGCCACCGCGGCCTGGATCATCTTGAGCAGCGTGCGCTCGCGCTCCTCGCGCGGGTCGGCGGCGATCACCATGGGCGGCACCCCGGCCCACACCTCCATGGCCTTGGCCGCGTCCTCCTCCGTGATCTCGAACTCCTCGCCCGCCACCTTCTTGAGGCGGATCGACTTGTGGTTCATCACGTCGGTGTAGGTCTTCACGCACTTGAACACGAAGTGCGGGTTGAACGGCATCTCGCGGTCGAACAGGGCCTTGCAGATCATGTCGGCGGCGAGCGTCCAGGTCTGCTCCACCATCTCCACCGTCTCGCCGGTGCGGGCAAGCTCCGCCCAGATGCCCATCTTGGTGCGGATGGCGGCGAGGAAGTAGGGGATGTACTCGGCGAACATGTCGGGGTGGAACGCCGGCTGCTGCGGCATGCGGATCTTCTGCCACAGCACCCCGTCGTGGGTGATCATCGACTTGCCGAAGATCGGCTTGAGGCCGTCGAAGTACTTGATGTAGTCGTCGGCCTTGGTCACCAGCACGCGCTTGAAGTGCTCGGGCTCGGTGAGGAGCACAACGCGCTGGTCGGCCATGTTGACGGGGATCACGCCGCCGTAGCGCTCCGCCATCAGCATGAGGATGGTGAGCGGATTGTTGGGCCCCTTCTGCAGAGGCATCAGCTTGAACCAGACGGAGGAGGCCTCGCCCAGCTGATCGACATGGGAAAGCGGCGCCGTCATCTCGCCATGCTCCGCAGCCAACGGCTTCTCATCAGAACACGCAATGGCGCACGCCCGGTGGCGGCGCCCGCGCAACCATCTCCAACGTTCCCCCCGGGCAAGACCACTGGCAATGTTGATATTTCTTACCGCCAGGTTGACGCAGAGCTAGCATCGCCGCCCGCGGCCTGTCCATATTGGCCGCGGCCGCCGCGGCGATTTTTCCGGTAGTGTTGCCCCGTCCGCCGGCGTCATGACGCGGGCGCGAGGAGTTGCGCCGCCTCCTCGACGGGGCCGTCCACGACCGCGCGCCCGCCCTCCAGGCGGGCCCGTCCGGCCGCCACCAGGCGCAGCGCGAGGGGATAGAGCCTGTGCTCCGCGGCCAGAATCCGGGCGGCGAGCGATTCGGGGGTGTCGCCCTCGCGCACCGGCACCGCCGCCTGGGCGACGATGGGGCCGGCGTCGAGCTCGGGGGTGACGAAGTGCACCGTGCAGCCGGCGATGCGCACGCCGGCCTCGAGCGCCTGCCGCTGCGGGTGAAGCCCCTTGAAGGCGGGCAGCAGCGAGGGGTGGATGTTGAGCTGGCGCCCAAGCCAGCGGGTGGCGAAGGCGGCACTCTGGATGCGCATGAAGCCCGCCTGGCACACGAGGTCGATGCGCGCCTCCACGAGGGCGGCCTCGACCGCCGCGTCGAAGGCCTCGCGGCTGGCGAAGCCCTTGTGGTCGACGGCCCGGATGGGGACGCCGGCAGCACGGGCGAGCGCCAAGCCCGGCGCATCGGGCCGGTTGGAGACGACGAGGACCACCTCGGCCGGATAGTCGGGAGCGCGCGCGGCCTCGATCAGCGCCGCCATGTTGGAGCCGCGGCCGGAGATCAGGATGGCGATCCGCTTTCTGGTGGTCATATGCCCAGCGTGCCCGAATAGCGCACGGCCTCAGCCTCGCCCTTGCCCTTGGCCTGCGATTTGACGCCGCGGCCGGCCTCGACCTCGCCGATCACGGCCGCCGTCTCGCCCCCGGCGGTGAGCGCGGCGAGCACGGCCTGCGCCTTCGCCCGCTCCGCCACCATAACCAGGCCGATGCCGCAGTTGAAGGTGCGCAGCATCTCCGCCGCATCGAGCGCCCCAGCGCGCGCGAGCCAGCCGAACACGGCGGGCGCGGTCCAGGCCGACAGATCGATGTGGGCAGCGAGCCCCTGGGGCAGGATGCGGGGCAGGTTCTCGCTGAGGCCCCCTCCCGTGATGTGGGCTACGCCTTTGATGCCGCCGACGGCGCGCAGTGCGGCGAGCGCCGGCCGCACGTAGATGCGCGTCGGCACCAGCAGGGCCTGGCCCAGGTTCGCCGTCGCGTCGAAGGGTGCGGGATCGTTCCAGCCCAGGCCCTCCTCCGCCACCAGCCTGCGCACCAGGGAGTAGCCATTGGAGTGCACGCCCGACGAGGCGAGCCCGAGCAGCACGTCGCCGGCGGCAATGTCGGGCCGCGGCAGGATCGCGGCGCGCTCCACCGCGCCCACGGCGAAGCCCGCCAGGTCGTAGTCGGCGCCGGCGTACATGCCCGGCATCTCGGCCGTCTCTCCGCCGATCAGCGCGCAGCCCGCCTGCCGGCAGCCCTCGGCGATGCCGGCCACGACCGTGCGCGCCGTCGCCACGTCGAGCTTGCCGCAGGCGAGGTAGTCGAGGAAGAACAGCGGCTCGGCGCCCTGGGCCAGCAGGTCGTTGACGCACATGGCGACGAGGTCGATGCCGATGGTGTCGTGGCGGCCGGTCTCGATGGCGATCCTGAGCTTGGTGCCGACGCCGTCGTTGGCGGCGACCAGCACCGGGTCCCTGAAGCCGGCCGCCTTGAGATCGAACAGCGCGCCGAAGCCGCCGAGGTCGGCGTCGGCGCCCGGCCGGCGGGTGGCCCTGGCCAGCGGCTTGATGGCCTCGACCAGGGCATTGCCGGCATCGATGTCGACACCGGCGTCGCGGTAGCGGATCGGCGGCTGGTTGTGGCGGCGTCCTGGCATGGGGCTTCCGGGCCGTGCTCCCAACTTTCGCCCTATTGCTCGCAGGGTGTATGGGGGCATAGCAGACGCCGGCGCAAGCCGGTAGGGATCGGGGCGACCGTAGCGGTGGATGCCGCGGCGCCGGCGGGGCAGGCATGAACGACAGGCCAGGACCGGGGAATCGGGGCGGTGCGGCTGGGCTCGGCCGCGCGGCCCTCGTGCTGGCGGCGGCGCTGGTGCCCGCCACGGTCCCCCTGCGCCCGGCCGCGGCCGCCGGCGGGGTGTTCACGGTCGCCAACTATCCGGTGGAGGCGCGGGCCGAGAACGCCGTAGCGGCCAAGGAGCGGGCGCTCGCCGACGGCCAGCAGGCGGCCCTGCGCTCGCTGCTCAAGCGCCTGGTGCCGGTCACCGCCTACCCGCGCCTGCGGCGGTTGCCGCGCATCAATGCCGCCGATCTGATCGAGGGCGTGGCCGTGCGCTCGGAGCGCAACTCCTCCACCGACTACATCGCTAGCCTCGACTTCACCTTCCAGAGCAAGGCGGTGCGCGACATCCTGCGGCGGGAAGGCATCCCCTTCACCGACGAGCAGGCGCCCGCCCTGGTGCTGGTGCCGGTGTGGCGCACGTCCGGCGCGGGCGCCGCCGAGCAGGCGGCATGGAGCAGCGCCTGGCAGGGGCTCGACCTCGAGCACACGCTGACCCCCGTCAAGCTGCAGGCGCTCAAGCCGGAGATCGACCCCAAGGCGGTGGCGGCGCTGGCGGCAGGCGACGGCAGCGCCATCCGCGCGTTGGTGGCGGCCTACGGCAGCGAGCGGGTGCTGCTCGCCGTGGCCGAGCAGGACAACGCCGCCAAGCGCCTCGACGTGACGCTCACCGGGCGCGACGCGGTCGGCGCCTTCACGCTCAAGCGCGCCTACCGCCTCGATCCCTCCGACCCCGGCTATACGCGCGAGCTCGCCGCGGTGGTGGGCCTCGGCATCCTGGAGGGGCGCTGGAAGGCCGTGCGCTCGCGCGCCGGCACCGCCGCGGCCCCGGGCGGCGACACCGACCTGCTGATCGCGGTGGAGTTCCGCGGCATGGGCGAGTGGCAGGACATCAGCCGCAGGCTGGCGGCAGTGCCCGGCGTGGAGGAGCTGGAGGTGGCCGGCCTGTCGGCGCGCGGCGCACGCGTCACGCTGCGCTACGGGGAGGGCGCGGAGCGCCTGGCCGAGGTGCTGGCCGGCAAGGGTCTGCTGCTGCGCAACGCCGGCGGCAACTGGGTGCTCTCCCTGCAATAGGACCCTCGACGGCATGCCCCGACGGCGGCTAAGCTCCGGTCCCTGATCACCCGCGCGGGCCATTGCCGGCGCCCGCGCCCGAGCAGTCAACGCCCCAGCACACCGGTCGACCTTGATCATCAATATCCCCAACTTCATCACCATGGGACGAATCATCTCCGTCCCGGTTATTTTCTGGCTTCTGCTGTCGGGCGAGAACCAGATCGCGTTCGCGGTGTTCGTCTGCGCCGGCATCAGCGACGCGGTGGACGGCTTCCTGGCCAAACGCTACGGCTGGGGCACCGAGCTCGGCTCCTATCTCGATCCGCTCGCCGACAAGCTCCTCATCGTCAGCATCTACATCGCGCTCGGCGCGCGCGGGGAGCTGCCGCTGTGGCTCGTCATCGCCGTGGTGAGCCGCGACATCCTGATCGTCGCAGCGGTGCTGCTGGCGTGGCTGCTCGACCAGCCGTTCCGCATCAAGCCGCTGGCGGTGAGCAAGGCCAACACCCTGGCGCAGATCGTGCTCGCCGCCACCGTGCTCGCCGACGGCGCCTTCGCGCTCGGCCTCACGACCCTGCGGCTGGTGCTGGTGTGGATCACGGCGGCGCTGACGCTCATCTCGCTCGCCGCCTACCTCAGGGCGTGGTTCATGCACATGACGGGCACGGCGGCCGAGCCGCCGGCCGCGCCCGGCGGCTGATCGGCACCGCCGCGCCACCCTGCCGCTCCGCGGCAGGACGTGCCACGCCAAGGCCAAGGCCGCCGTCTATATTGCGCTCAGTCGGCGGTGGCGGAGGCCCGCGTCGCCTGCTATGTCGGCATCGACGGCCCCACCGTGCGGGTAGGCGAGCATCGAGGCTTCGTGCCCGACGTGCTCGTCGCGCCGTTTCCCGAGCCGGCACCCGACAGCCTGGTGATCCCCAATCCAGTGATCGTCGTGGAGGGGCTCTCGCCGTCGACCGCGATCTGATCGTGGACCCCGAGGGACGCGCCGTCACCCACCACCGGCGCGCATCCGGGACCCGCATTGTTGCGGAGGGCGCGTTGGCCTTGACCCCACCGGGAATTGAGATCCGCGTGACTGATTGCTCCTCCACGCCCGTGCGCTAGCCGGCCCGCCCCCACGGCGTGCCGCCCGGGACCAGCAGGCCGCGCCCCTCAATGCATGGGCTCGCGGGGGTGGCTGCGCTTGCCGACCAGATGCGCGATGCGGGTGCGCACCTGCGCCAGCGTCTCGCCCTTGCGACGGGCGGTCGAGGGCCGCGGCGGCTTGGGCTCGGGCAGCGTGGCGATGATCTCCGGCGGCGGCATCTGCCTGCCGCGCACCACCAGCGCCGCGGCATGGAAGTTGGGCAGCCGGGCGAGGTGGGCCGCCGGCAGCTCCGGCTCGAAGCGGCCGGCGAGCCGCCGCGCGTCGTGGATGCCGACGCGGAAGGCGATGACATTCGCGGCATTCGACAGCACTGCCTCGGCCACCTCGGCCTGGTAGCGGTCGCCTTGCAGCTGGCTCAGGCTCTGGTTGGCGAGCACCAGGTTGAGGCCGTACTTGCGCACCTCGGCCAGGCCGTCGGCCAGTCCGGCCGAGATGTAGGTCTGGAACTCGTCCATGTAGACGTCGACGCGCTTGCGCTCGGGCTCGGGCACCGCCGCCTGCACCATCTTGGCGGTGGCGACGAGGCGCGCGGTGATCATGCCGCCGAGGAAGCGCGAGGACTCCTTGCCGAGGTGGGGCTGGGCCAGGTTGATGAGGCAGATCTGCTGGCCCTCGATGACCTTGGCGAAGTCTAGGCTCGAGCGGGTCGAGCCCAGGATGCGCCGCAGATGGGTGTTGCCCGTGATCGGGCTCATCTTGGAGACGATGTAGGGGGCGTGGGTGGACAGGCTCGCCTCGTAGCGGGCCTCGGCGACGATGCCGCACCAGAAGCGGGTCACGTCCGGGTCGCGGCACTTGGCGAGCAGCGCCGCCCGATAGGCGTCGTCGCAGAACACGCGCTGGAAGTCGAGAATGGAGGCATCCTTGCCGTTGGCCGACAGCAGCAGCTGCAGGCCGTTGCGGAAGAAGTTCTCGAACATGGGCCCGAACGCCTCGGGCACTTCCTTCCACTGGCTGCGCTTGAAGTAGTCGAGCAGCTCGCCGGTGATGCGGCTGTGCTCGCCCTGCACGTCGTCGCCGAGCCGCTCGAGGATGTTCATGGTGAAGGCGCCGCGCGCATCCGTCGGGTGCACCAGCACGAGGTCGCCGCGGCGCTTGTCGGGCACCAGGCGCAGGGCCTTCTCCCACAGGTCACCGTGGGGGTCGATCACGATCACGGCGCGGCCGGCCTTCATGTCCTGATGGATCATGTTGAGCATGAGCGTGGACTTGCCGGTGCCCGTGCCGCCGATCATGTACACGTGCTGCCGGCGCGCGGCGGCGTCGAGCACGAAGCGCGCATCGTCGTCGAGGCGGCCCAGCGTGATGGCCTGCGCGCCCCTGGCCGAGGTGGCGGCATTGCGCCGCGCATCGAGCCGCGCTTTGACCGCCGGAACCGCCGGCATGGCGGCGAGAAAGCCCAGGTCGAGGCTCGGCCACACCGCCGTCAGGTCGACCTCGGCCGCCTCCTCGTCGGTGCGCCGGGTGGTGCCGTAGAGCGCCTGGCACAGCATGTCGAGCATCGCCGCCGGCACCGGCTCGGGCGAGTGCAGGCGGGCCGACACGCGCAGGCCCTCGCTGGCCGTGCTCCAGCCCATGATCTGATGGAGGACGTTCTCGGGCAGCGGCACCAACGGCGCCTCGCCGGTGAGGGTGCGGCGGACGTGGGCCACGAGGCCCTTGAGGAAGTCCTGGAGCGCGCGACGGTAGCGGGCATCGAGGCGGAAGATGGAGATGTCGAGGTCGAGGGCGGCGCCGGCAAGCTGCGGCCGGCGCATCAGCTCCGCCACCGCGAGCAGGTTCGGGCGCCGCCTGGGCGCCTGGGCCAGATAGAGGGCGAGGGCCGGCGGCGTCTCCCGCGACGGCGTGCGCGCGCCGGAGACCTGGCGCGGGCCGCGGCTGACGAGCTCGTCGAGGGACACGCGCTGGCCCGCCGGGCGCAGCTCCATCGCGTGCGGCAGGTCGGCGGCCGCCTCGGCGCTGGCGCGCGCCAGCTTGAAGTAGGGCGCGGCCGAGGCGGCAATCTCGCGCAGCGCCTGCTCGAGGGCGTGGGCGCGCGCCTCCAGCCCCTCCGGCGGGGCACTCGCCGCCGCGCCGAGCTGCAGCCCGCTCCCGCGCCCGAAGGCGATGCGCAGCGACAGGTGCTCGCCGGGGCCGAGCTGGGCCAGGAACGACTGGAACCACTGCTCGGCGTTCTCCCGCACCAGCCCCGACACGAAGCCCGCGAGGCTGGCGTCAACGAGGAAGCGGCGCGTTGCGGCGCACGCGGCGGCGGCCTGGCCGAGGGGGACGACGGTGGCAGACGCATCGCGCTCCTGCGCGGCAGGCGAGTCGAGACCTTGCGTCATGGCGGAACCTTGGGTTGCGGGACCTGGGTAAAGCGCTGGAGATGGAAAGAAGCGATTGAAGCCGAACGCAGGCGGAATGGAGGCGCCAATGCGAGCACAATGCGACGCTTTCGCAGCGCGCGGAGCAATGCGCGCCGGCGTGACGTTAGCCAGCAGATTTGGGCTTTTCCGTGGAGCCCGGCAGGCAACGTTGCTTCACGGACGATACGACAGCGGCGAGACCCCGCGCAGTCCGGTTCCGGGAGCGCGCGAGGAGCACGCGTGTCGCCGGCGTCCCGCTTCGCGCGGCGGCGCCGCCCGCTTGCGGTCGGCCCTCCCCGCCTCGCGGGCGGCCATCCGGTACCTGCTCGAAAAGGTCCCTAGTGGCGGCGGGCCAGCCACTCGCGCGCCTGGCGCTGCGCCTCCGCGATCTGGTCCCTCGTCATCTCGCCCGCGATCTCCATGCGGTAGCGCTTGGCCTCCTCGTTGCCGCGCATGGCGGCGAGGTTGAACCACTTGTGTGCGCTGACGAGATCGGGCTCCACGTCGCGCCCCGCGCTGTAGATGAGCCCGAGCTCGAACAATGCGTCGGGCGTACCCCCGGCCGTGGCAATCTCGAGGACCTCGAAGGCGGACATATCCTGTCGAGCCATGACACCTTCCCTGTCTTTTCCTCTCCCGCATCGCGGGCGGCGCGGCGATTGGCGCTCCCGCTTGGACTGCGAGCTAGCACGGCGCCGCGGGGTTGGGAGAAACCATCTCAAGTCTTGGATGAAATCTCGTAAACTTCGAAGCAATTGCCACCGGCACGGCGCGGCGGCGACGCGTGCATCCTTCCGCCGGGCCGGTGATGCGCTCCTCCCGCGCCGGGACGGCGCTTAACGGAACGGCAGGCCGCGCGGCGGCTGCTCGCCGGCGCGACGATCGGGCGCGCGCCGATCTCCACAGGAATTCCGCACCGGTGCAGATTTTGCGCTTGCCATGTGTCCTTCGGCCGATATGGTTTCGGCGGGGGCCGAAGCGTGCGGCCGGAGCAGGTTCAGCCGAGGAGGGGCTCAACTCATGCCGATGCGCAGCGCGATCTTGCTTCTCGCTGGCGCGTTGCTTTCCGGGTGCGCCAACAACCAGCCGCTCTCCACCGGGTTCGCGCCTCCCGCCCAGGCCGCCGAGCCCGAGCGCGATCCGAGCAAGAAGACCATGGCCTCCAAGGTGCTCTCGGCAATCGCGCTCGAGCGGGTGACCGGCCGCAAGCCCGACCCCGCCCGCCTGAACGAGCTCAACTGAGCCTCGCGCCCGGCGCGGGCCGCTACTTGCGCGCGCGCTGGCCGAACAGGACCTTCTGCGCCTGCTTGTCGGTGGCGAGATTGTAGGCGGCGCGCAGCTCCTCGCCCACCTTCACCGCCTTGGCGACGGCCGGGCGGTCGTGCATGCGCTTGTACCAGCGCTCGAGGTCGGGAAACTCCGCAAGGTCCTGGCCCTGGTTCTTGTAGGGCCGCACCCAGGGGTAGCTCGCCATGTCGGCGATCGAGTAGTCGCCGGCGAGGTAGGGCCGGTCCTTGAGGCGGATGTTCATGACGCCGTAGAGCCGGTTCACCTCGTTGGTGTAGCGGTCGATGGCGTAGGGGATCTTCTCCGCGGCGTAGTTGCGGAAGTGGTGCGCCTGGCCGCAGTTGGGGCCGAGGTTGGCCATCTGCCAGAACAGCCACTGCTCGACCTCCACCCGCGCCCGTTCCTCCTGCGGGTAGAAGCGGCCGGCCTTGCGGCCGAGATACTGCAGGATCGCGCCCGACTCGAAGATCGAGATCGGCTTGCCGTCCGGCCCGTCGGGGTCGACGATGGCCGGCATGCGGTTGTTGGGCGAGATGGCGAGGAACTCGGGCTTGAACTGATCGCCGCGGCCGATGTTGACGGGCTTGATGACATAGGGCAGGCCCGTCTCCTCGAGGAAGATCGTGATTTTGTGCCCGTTGGGCGTGGGCCAGTAGTGGAGCTCGATGGGCCTCTGCGGCATGGCTTGGTCCTTTGTTGCTGGCGCTCGTGGCCGGCGGAGGTTAGCCCCGGGCGCCGGGCGATCAAAGCAACTCTCGGTGACGCACCGGCGCACGGGCAGGCGCGGTTGCCGAGCGCCGTCTCCGGCGCGTAGCATGCCGCTCCGACGCCAACTGCGGCCAAGGGGGTGGCGATGGCATCGCATGCAAGGGGCGTGGCGGCGGCCGCCCTGCTGCTCGGGGCGGGCCTGATGCAGCCGGCCTCGGCCCATCACGTCATGGATGGGGCCCTGCCCGTCACCGCCTGGCAAGGCCTGCTGTCGGGCCTCGGACATCCCGTCATCGGCCTCGACCACCTCGCCTTCGTGGTCGGCGTCGGGCTCATCGCGCACGCCGTCGGCCGCATCCTGCTGCTGCCGCTCGTGTTCGTGGCGGGCACCGCGCTCGGATGCTGGGTGCACATCGCCGGCTACACCGTCGCGTGGTCGGAGGCGGCCATCGCCCTCAGCGCTGTGATCGCCGCGGCGGTTCTTGCCGTGCGGGCCCGCATCCCGGCCGGCGCGCTCGCAGCGCTGCTGCTCGCCGCCGGAGCCGTGCACGGCTATGCCTACGGGGAGAGCATCGTCGGCGCCGAGCCGGCACCGCTTGCCGCCTACGTGGCGGGCTTTGCCATCGTCCAGTACGCGATCGCGGTTGCCAGCGCGGCCGCGCTGCGCCGCCTGGTTGCCGGCAATCTCCTCAGCGAGGAGGCCGCCGCGCGCACGGCCGCCGCGGCAAACGCCCTGGTCGGCATGCTGGCCTTCGGCAATGTCCTTCTCGGCTAGGCCTGCCACTCGAGTAATCGACCGTGGGCCGAGTGAGGTTCGGCGCGGCGCAAGCAACGGAGAGGGACGCGCCCCGTCAGGGCCGGCGGTACAGGCCTGCCGGCATCGCGGGTCGCGGCCGACGCCTCCTCGCCCCAGGGCAGCCGGACGCCTAAGGCAGCAGGACGATCGAGCCCGTGGTCTTGCGCGCCTCGAGGTCGCGGTGGGCCTGAGCCGCCTCCTTCAAGGGATAGGTGTGGTTGACCTCGATCTTGACGACGCCCTTGGTCACCACGTCGAAGAGCTCGGCGGCGTTGGCGAGCAGGTCCGCCCGCTTGGCCACGTAGGTGACGAGCGTGGGCCGCGTGGCATAGAGCGAGCCCTTGGCCGACAGCAGCAGCAGGTCGAAGTTGGTGATGGCGCCGGACGCGTTGCCGAAGCTCACCCACAGGCCCAGTGGCTTCAGGCAGTCGAGCGAGGCGGGGTAGGTGTCCTTGCCCACTGCGTCGTAGACCACGTCGACGCCCTGGCCGTTGGTGATCTCCTTCACCCGCTTCACGAAGTCCTCGGTCTTGTAGTTGATCACGTGCGTGCAGCCGTGCTCCTTGGCGAGCTTGGCCTTCTCGGGCGTGCTGACCGTGCCGATGATGGTGGCCCCCAGGTGGCGCGCCCACTGGCAGGCGATGAGGCCAACGCCGCCGGCCGCGGCGTGGAACAGCATGGTGGTGTTGCGGTCGACCTTGTAGGTCTGGCGCAGCAGATAGCGCACGGTCATGCCCTGCAGCATCATGGCCGCGCCGGTCTTGTAGTCGATGCTGTCGGGCAGCTTGACGAGCCGGTCGGCGGGCATGACCCGTTCCTCGGCGTAGCCGCCGATGGCGCCCGCGTAGGCGCCGCGGTCGCCGACCTTGAAGTCGGTCACGCCCGGTCCCACCGCCACCACCTCGCCCGCGCCCTCCGAGCCCGCCACGAACGGCAGCGGCAGCTTGTAGAGGCCCGAGCGCTGATAGATGTCGATGTAGTTGACGCCCACCGCGTGCTGCTTGAGGCGCACCTGGCCGGGTCCCGGAGCGGGCACCTCCACGCTGTCCCACTTCATGACCTCGGGGCCGCCGTGCTGATGGACGCGGATGGCGTGGACCATGTGTCACTCCCTGCTGACAACCTGCCCGGGCGCATGCGGTTGTGGCTTCTGCCGGCCCACGGGATGGCTTAGACACACGCTGTGGCGGTCTGCGCCCGCCATATGCCGGCCATTGCTGCGTTCTATGGGCTCCGCCCGCAAACCTCAAGGGGAAACGATGCCCGCCCGCCCGCGCTGCCTCCCAAGACGAGCGGCCGCCGCCGCGGTGGGCAGCCTCTGCCTGCTGCTCGGTGCGTGCTCCGGCTTCGGACCGAACGATCCGCGCGCCGGCCTCTCCTGCATCGACGACAGCCCCGAGTGCGTCGACCGGCGCCAGGAAACCCTCAAGGCGATGCTGAGCGACAACGACCACAAGTGGGTGCGCGAGCCCGCCACGCCGCAGGCGCATGCCTCCGGCGTGCGTCTGTTCGCGTTCCGCAGCCGCAAGAAGGAGCTGTCGTGCGAGGACCTGGCGCTGGGCCGGCGCGAGGCCGACAGCGTGCCCAAGTCCCTCAAGGGCGCCAAGGACCTCTCACCGGCGCAGATCTCGCGCGCCAACCTGTTCGCCGCCGAGGTGAGCAAGGAGCTCTCCGCCGAGATGCGCGCCCGCCGCTGCAAGACCAAGGGCTAGCGTGCGCGCCGGCGCGTGCGGGCGGTGCAGGGCGGCCGTCGGCTGCTCGAGCCGCGCCCACACGGGAAGATGATCCGAGCCCACCGCGGGCCCCGTGCCCGCCGCCGCCACCACGAGCTCGGCGGAGACGAAGATGTGGTCGAGCGCCACCTGCGGCAGCGCCAGCGGCCAAGCCGGCCAGGTGGGCATGAGCAGGCTGGCGGGAGAGAGGCCGGTGGCCTGCACAAGCAGCCGGAACGAGCCCGACCACGGCGTGGTGTTGAGGTCGCCGGCAACCACGAGCGGGCCGGCGATGCGGCGCAGGAAGCCGGCGAGCGCCCGCATCTCGTCCGCATGCCGGAGCGGGTCGCGGCTCGGCCGGGTGAGGTGCGTGCCGATCACCGTGACCGATCCGGCAAGGCGCGCCCACACGAAGGCCGGCTGCTGCCGGTCGGCGGCGATGCGCGCGGCGCCGGCGGCCTCGAGCGGCAGCCGCGACAGCAGCGCCAGCGAGCACGGCCTCACGCTGCCGCAGCCCACGCGATAGGGGTAGACCGCCGCGAGACGGTCGAGCAGGGGCTGCTGACGGCGGCCGAACTCGGAGAGGACGACGACGTCGGCCGGCTGCGAGGCGAGGTAGCGCTCGAGGCGATCGGGGTCGCCGCGGCTGCTCCAGGTGTTGAGGGCGAGCACCGTTAGGCCCGCCGCGGCCACCTGCCCGCCGCTCTGCGCCGGGTGGGCGAGCGCCGCCGGCGCCCCGCAGCAGCGGGCGAGCGCGAGCCAGCTGTGCAGCCCGAGGGTGGCGAGCATGCCCGCCGTAAGAAGGAGGAGCGCGCGCCGCGGCCACATCAGGCAGACGCTGGCGACGACGCCGAGGGCGACGATGTGGCCGGTAAGGGGGGCGACCACGTCGCCGAGCGGCCCGGGGCCGGTCGCCGCCAGCAGCGAAAGCCCCGCCAGCGCCGCGAGCAGCACGGCCACGGCGAGCAGGCGGCCTAGCCCTGCACCTCCCCCGATCCGGGACGCGAACACCAACTCTCCCCCCACCCCACGCGTCGGAACAGCCGTTTACCCAATGTAAACCATGAGCACAACGGCGGGCCTGGAGGGAAGCGGGGGCGGATCGGAAGGTGAACGCCGCGGGGTGCGGCGAATGCGCCGGCGCCTCACCGCCGCGCGGCGGCGCGATCCCGGCAGGCCCCGCCCGCGTTGACAAACGCCCTCCGCTCGGGCCTTGCTCGCCGCCACGGGGACGCGGAGAGGTCGCTAATGGCATTCGCCGATTTCTCAGGCCCGGTGCTGGAGTTCGTGCGCCAGCACCCGAACTGGGCCGCTTTCATCGTGTTCGGCCTGGCCTTCGGCGAGTCGCTGGCGTTCGTTTCCCTGATCCTGCCGTTCTGGGCCATGCTGGTCGGCATCGGCACCATCATCGGCGCCTCCAACCCGCTGCTGTTCTGGACCATCGTCGCCGCGGCGGCCGTCGGTGCCGCGCTCGGCGACTGGCTCTCCTACTGGCTGGGCTACCACTACCACTCCCAGATCCAGAGCATGTGGCCGCTCAACAGGTACCCGAAGCTGATCGCCAACGGGCACAAGTTCTTCGAGCGGTGGGGCGTGTGGGCGGTGGTGATCGGCCGCTTCTCGGGGCCGCTGCGGGCGAGCGTGCCGATCGTGGCCGGCATCACCGAGATGCCCTGGCTCCGGTTCCAGATCGCCAACTGGGGATCGGCCTTCCTGTGGGCGTTCGTGCTGCTCTCGCCCGGCACGTTCGCCGTGAAGTGGTGGAAAGAGTTCTTCCTGTAGAGGGGCCCTGGCGGCCGTCGGCCGCAGGGCGCCCCGCCGGAGGATGCGATGACGACCGTGCTCTCGCCGCCGGGCGACGGCTCCCGCCTCTATCCTCCGACCGTGGTGCCGCCGCCCGCCCCCCTGCCGCTGCGCAAGTTCCTACTCCGCTTCGTGCGCAATCCGCTGCGCAGCCTGCCGCGGACGGTCTACGAGCAGCCCATCGTCGTGCACGACAACGGCCGCAACGTGGTGGCCTGGGTGACCGCGCCCGAGCTCGTGGAGCGCGTCCTGCTGCACGACAGCCAGCACTTTCCCAAGACGCCGCTCGAAAAGCGGGTGTTCTCCCACACCCTGGGCGAGGGCATTCTCACCTCCGAAGGCGCGAGCTGGCGCTGGCAGCGGCGCACGGCAGCACCCCTGTTCCGTCCGGCCGACCTCGCGGGCCTGGTGCCGGCGATGACCGCCGCCGCCGAGGAGCAGGCGGCCCGCTGGCGCCGCAGCGATGCCGGCGCGGTTCAGGCCGTCGACCGCGACATGACCGAGACCACCTTCCGCGTCATCTCCGCCACCATGTTCGCCGGCAGCGCCGACGCCGAGGCGGCCGAGATCCTGGCGGCGGCCGACGCGGCGCTTGCCACCGTCTCCTGGGACATTGCCGCCGCCATGCTGCGCCTGCCCGAGTGGGTCTGGTATCCGGGCAAGCTGCGCCGCCGGCGGGCGGCACGCCGGCTGCGCGCCGCGGTCGCCGCGATCCTGGCGCGCCGGCGTGCGGAGGGCCTGGCGGGTGAGGACCTGCTCGCGCGCCTCGCCCTGGCCAAGGACCCGGAGACGGGCGCGCCGATGTCGGAGAAGCAGCTGGTCGACAACCTGACGACGTTTCTCGCCGCCGGCCACGAGACCACGGCCAAGGCGCTCACGTGGACCCTCTATCTGCTGGCGCGCGCGCCGCGCTGGCAGGAGCGCGTGCTGGAGGAGGTCGACACCGTGGTGGGCGAGGAGGCGGTCGGGGCGCGGCACCTCGAGCACCTGCCGGTCGCGCGCGCCGTGCTCGAGGAGACCATGCGCCTCTACCCGCCGGCGCCGATCATGACGCGGGCGGTGGCGGAGGACACCGTGCTCGGTTCGGTGACGGTGAAGGCCGGCACCTACGTCGTCATCCCGATCTTCGCCATCCACCGCCACCGCAGGCTGTGGGACGATCCCGACCGCTTCGATCCCGAGCGCTTCTCCCCCGAGCGCCGGGCCGGCCATGCGCGCACCCAGTTCATGCCCTTCGGCTTCGGCCCGCGCACCTGCATCGGCGGCACCTTCGCCATGATGGAGGCGACGGCGATCCTGGCGACGCTGGTGCGCCGCGCGCGCTTCGAGTGGGACGGCGTGCACGCGCCCGAGCCCCTGAGCCGCATCACGCTGCGCCCTGAAGGGGGCATGCCGCTGAAGGTGTGGCCGCGCCAGGCGGCGATTGCGCGGGCGCAGCGGAGCGGCTAAACGGTCGCGCTCGCCGCCGCTCGCCGCCGCCGCGGTGCGAGCGTGCACGATCCTGAGAGGGAGCCCGCCATGGTCGTCCGGTCCGCCCGCAACGTCGAGAAGCAGAAGAAGAAGCGCCGCCGCGCCCTGCCGCGGCCCAAGCAGACGCGCATCCAGGGCAACACGCTGGGCGTGCGCCGCCGCCTGAAGAAGATGGCCGGCAAGGCTCGCGCCGCCAAGGCGAAGGCGTCGCCCTCGGCGTAGAGCTGTCCGCGTGGCCGCTGATTGTCGGCGCCGGGCCCGAGCCCGTCCGGGCCGGGAGCACGCACCGGCACCTGCGCCTCGTGCGCGCACGCCGGCTTCTGGCCCCGGCGGCGCGCCGCCGATGCCGCCGATCAGCACCGGGTGAAGAAGGAGATCATGCAGTTCCAGGTCTTCCTGGTCGCCTCCTTCATCGTCTCGCCGGCCTTCTTCATTTGCGCCGCCGTCTCCTCGTTGGCGCGCTTGGCCAGCTCGACCACGGTCTTCGGCGGCGCGTCGGCAGGCGGCTGAGGGGCGGCGGCGCCGGCCGGCGGGGGCCGCGGCGGCTGCGGAGCCGATGCCTGCGGCTGGGCCGCGATCGGCGGCGCGGCGGCATCGGCCGACCAGGGCACATGCCGCACCGGCCCGTTGCAGTCGAACACCGTGCCGCGCTTGATGCCGCAGGTGGCATGCCCGCCCGCCTTGGCCATGGCGGTGACGCACAACATCTGGAGCGGCTGGTCGCCGCGCGGCTGGGCCCCGTCGATGACGCAGCGGTAGACGGCGCTGGGCTCGGTGCAGGCCACGCAGTATTCCTGCGCCCCCGCGGCGCCTGCCGCGCTGAGAACGGCGAGCGCTGGGATGAGACGTCGGCCGAGCTTGAACATGGCCATTCCCCCGGTTCGTCCTGCCGTTGCCCCGAGCATGCGCGGAGAATGCGGCCATAGCTGGGTCGGCGGCGCTCCGTGCCCGGCCATGTGGTCGCAGGACCCGCGCCGCTCACCGCACGGCCATGCCGCCCCGCGCGGCATCAGCGCATCAGCTCGCGCATGGCCCGGTCCAGGCCCTCGATGGTGAGGGGATACATGCGCTGGGCGAGCAGGTCGCGCATGATCTTGATGGAAGGCGTCCAGCCCCAGTGCGACTCGGGCACCGGGTTGAGCCACACGCAGTGCTCGTAGATGCCGGTGACGCGGCGCATCCACACCGCGCCCGGCTCCTCGTTCATGTGCTCCACCGAGCCGCCGGCCACCGAGATCTCGTAGGGGCTCATGGAGGCATCGCCGACGAAGATCACCTTGTAGTCGGCCGGGTACTTGTGCAGCACCTGCCAGGTGGGCGTGCGCTCGGTCCAGCGCCGCGCATTGTCCTTCCACACGAACTCGTAGAGGCAGTTGTGGAAGTAGAAATACTCGAGGTGCTTGAACTCGGTGCGGGCGGCCGAGAACAGCTCCTCGGCCTGGCGGATGTGCCAGTCCATCGATCCGCCGACGTCGAAGAACATCAGCACCTTGATGGTGTTGCGCCGCTCGGGGCGCATGTGGATGTCGAGATAGCCTTTGTGGGCGGTGCCCTTGACGGTGTTGTCGAGATCGAGCTCGTCGGGCGCACCCTCGCGGGCGAAGCGGCGCAGGCGCCTGAGCGCGATCTTGATGTTGCGGGTGCCGAGCTCGACCTTGTCGTCGAGGTCCTTGTACTCCCGCTTGTCCCACACCTTGATGGCGCGGCCCTGACGGTTCTTCTTCTGGCCGATGCGCACGCCGGCGGGGTTGTAGCCCTCGGCGCCATAGGGCGAGGTGCCGCCGGTGCCGATCCACTTGCTGCCGCCCTGGTGGCGGCCCTTCTGCTCCTCGAGGCGCTTCTTGAGCTCCTCCATGATCTTGTCCCAGCCGCCGAGGGCCTCGATCTTGGCCTTCTCCTCCTCGGACAGGTAGAGGGAAGCCACTGCGCGCAGCCACTCCTCCGGGATCTTCGCCTCCAGCGCCTCGCGCATCAGCTCGAGGCCCTTGAAGACGTGGCCGAACACCTGGTCGAACTTGTCGAGGTGGCGCTCGTCCTTCACCAGCGCGGCGCGCGAGAGATAGTAGAAGTGCTCCACCGAGCGGTCGGCGAGGTCGGCCTCGAGCGCCTCCATCAGGGTCAGGTACTCCTTCAAGGTGACGGGCACCTTGGCGGCCTTGAGCTCGTGAAAGAAGGTGGCGAACATCGGCGCTCTTTCGCTCCCGCACCGGCAGCCCGAGGTGCCCGCGCGGCTTGGAGCCGACATCTAAGCACATGCGCCCGGGCCGCCCAACCCGCCTGATGCCGCGGGGCGGGCGGCTACCGGGGGATCACGCCCTGGCGCATGGCGGCGAGCACGGCCTGGATGCGGGTGGCCACGCCGAACTTGCGCTTGGCCTTCTCGACGTGGAAGTTCACGGTCTTGGCCGAGATGTTGAGGATGCGGCCGATCTCCCAGTCGGACTTGCCGGCCGCGATCCAGGCCAGCACCTGGGCTTCGCGGGGGGTGACGCGCGGCGTGGCGGCGGACGGGCGGTTGCCGGCGTCCTCAGTGTGCATCCGGCCTGCTCTCCGACAGGTGACGTGTGCGATTGTTCCCGCATTGCGCGCCGACTTTCCAGCGGCGGCGCGCGAACGGGTGAACGAATTGCGAATGCCGGCGGCGAACGGCAGCGGGCGGACGAATGGGCGCAGCGGATCACGTGCGCGTGCCGGAGAGCAGCGGCCGCAGCACCTCGCCCAGCACCTCGCGCACGCGCGGGCGGCGGGCGGCCAGGAACGGCAGCGGGCGGATCACCTCGATGGCGGCGACGCCGATGCGGGCGGTGAGCGCGCCGTTGAAGGCCCCCTCGCCCAGCCGCCGCGACAGGCGGCGCAGGATGTCCTGGCCCACGAACTGCCCGAGCAGGTCGTCGGTCATGGCCACGCCGCCGGTGGCGACGATGTGCCCGAGCACCAGCTGCGCGAGGCGGAGCGCGCCCAGCGGCCCGGGCCGGCCGCCGTAGAGGCCGGCCAGCGCGCGCAGCAGGCGCAGGTTCTCCACCGCCACGTAGGCCACGGCGATGAACACCATGGGCGAGAGCGCGGTGACGGTGGCCACGCGCTTGGCCGAGCGGGTGACGAGCCGGCGGGCGGCGGCGTCGAGGGGGGAGAGCATGTCGCGGTCGGCGAGGGCGAGCAGCTCGCCCGCATCGTGCACGTCGCGGGCGTGCTCGCGGAAGGCGCGCACGCGCCAGGCCTGCTCCGGCCGGCGCGCGTAGATGCCGGCGAGCCGCAGCGCCGCCTTGCGCTCTAGCCTGAGGTCGCGGTCGGCGAGCGCGCGGGCGGCCTCGGCGCGGACGCGGCCGAGCCGGGCGAGGCGCGAGTAGCCCACGATCTCGCGCAGGAGCAGCATGAGGCCGGCGAGGAGGGCGACGAGCAGGAGGGCGAGCGTGGCCCAGCCGATCCAGTCCTCGCGCACGAGCGCCGCGGAGACCAGGCGCGCGAACCAGGCGCCGGCGCCGAGCAGGGCGGCGCCGGCCAGCGCCGCCGCGAGCAGGGTGCCCCAGCGCACGCCGCGCCGGCCGAGATCGGCGAGGGTGGGGCGGGCGAGCGGAGCGCCGTCGGCGGGCTGGGCGGGGCCGGCGGCGCCGGCGGCCGGCGTCTCCTCGAAGGCCGGCTCCTCCACCAGGGCGGGGTCGGCGGGATCGAAAGCGGCGGGCTTGCGCGGCTCGGCGGGGCTCATGCGAGGCGATCCCCCAGCAGGAACTCGATCGCCCGGTCGAGGCGGATGTGGGGGAGGGCGGGCTCCTCGCCCGAGGGCAGCTCGAGGGGCACGCGCGGCGGGCGGAAGCGCAGGAAGTGGACGCTCGCCTCCTCCGGCGGCACGGGCGCGGCGGGCTGCGCCAGCAGGGCGGCGGGGTCCTCGGGCAGGTCGCCGGGGAAGATCGCGGCCTCGGTGCGCCCGTCGTAGGTCTTGCGCCCCAGTCGCTCGCCGGCAAGCGGCACGCCGACGATGCACGGCAGGCGCTGGCGGCCCGACCGGGCCTCCGCCTCGCGCGTGGCCCTGAGCGCGGCGAGCGCCATCACCTTGACCTCGGCCCCGGCGAAGGCCGCCCGCGCGATGGCCTTGTCGGCGATGAGGCGCAGGATGGCCTCGAGCCGGTCGTGGCTGGTGTGGTGGAGGTGGTCGGCCTTGGTGGCGGCGAACAGGATGCGGTCGATGCGCCGGGGCAGGATGGCGGCGAGCCAAATGCTGGGCCCCGGCCGGAAGCAGGCGAGGATGGCGGCGATGCTGCCCTGCAGGTCGGCCAGGGCCCCGCTACCGGCATTGACCGCGGCCAGCGCATCGAGCAGCACGATCTGGCGGTCGAGGCGGGCGAAGTGGTCGCGGAAGAAGGGCTTGACCACGTGCGCCTTGTAGCTCTCGAAGCGGCGCTCCAGGAGCGCGCCGAGGCTGCCGCGGCGGTAGCCCTGGCCGGCGGGCGGCAGGGGGAAGAAGGTGAGGAGGGGCGAGCCGGCAAGCTCGCCGGGCAGCAGGAAGCGGCCGGGCCCGGGGGCGGTGAGCTCGGGGTCGGGCAGGCGGGCGGCCCGCAGGTAGGCCGTGTAGAGGGCGGCGCCCGAAAGCGCCGCCTGCTCGTCGGCCGGGGCGTCGGGCTCGAGGGTGGCAAGGTGCTCGAGCCAGCTCCGCGCGGCCTGGGCGCGGCGAAGGGCGCGGGCCTCGGCCACTGCCCGGCGCGACCAGTCGGCGAAATCGAGGTCGAGGAGCGGCAGGTCGATCAGCCACTCGCCGGGATAGTCGACGATGTCGACATGGAGCCGGCCGGGACCCAGGGCCCGGCGCAGGGTCGCCGCCGGCCGGTACTCGATGGTGAGGCGCAGCTGGGAGATGCGGCGCGTGCTCTCCGGCCACCGGGGCGGGTCGCGGGCCAGATCGGCCAGGTGCTCCTCGTAGGCGAAGCGGGGCACGGCGTCGTCGGGCTGCGGCTCGAGAAAGGCGCGGGCGATGCGGCCCTCGGCCATGGCCGAGAAGAAGGGCAGCCGTCCGCCGGCCAGCAGGCTGCGCACCAGCGCGGTGATGAACACGGTCTTGCCGGAGCGCGCCAAGCCGGTGACGCCGAGCCGCACGGTGGGCGTCATCAGGTCGGCGAGGGCGGCGCCCACGCTGCGCACGGCATCGGCGGTGGCGCCGGGAAGGTCGGAGAGCCGCACGGGGGTGGTCCTAGCCGGTCACCGCGGCAGCTTATAGGCGCTTCCGGCGGGGCGACCAACCGGCGGGATGCCGGGGCTTTTGCCGGCGGCCCGGCCTGTGCGATCCTTCAGCCCAGCCCGCATCGGCGGGTCGGCGCGGCGGCGGGAGGGCCGATGGCAGTAGCGAGCGAGGCGGAAGGCTGGGCGGAGGCGCTGCGGCGGATCGAGGCCTGCCGCGTCGCGCGTGCCGAGGAGCTGGACCTGGGCGGCCTGCGGCTCACCCGCGTGCCGGATGAGGTCTGCGAGCTCGTCTGGCTGCGCCGGCTTTACCTGGGCGCGGACGCCGAGGGCCGCAAACAGCCTTATTTCGGGTATAGCAGTGAAGACAAAAAAAGATGCAACGCGCTCGGCGCGCTGCCCGGCGCTCTATGTACCGCGCTGGCGCAGCTGGAGCAGCTCGACCTGGCGCACAACGGGCTGCGCGGCCTGCCGGCCGAGCTCGCCGCCCTCACCGGCCTCACCTCGCTTGACCTCGGAGATAACGCCATCGGCGACGAGGGGGCGCGCGCGCTCGCCGCCCTCACCGGCCTCACCTCCCTTAACCTCGCGTACAACCGGATCGGCGACGAGGGGGCGCGGGCGCTCGCCGCCCTCACCGGCCTCACCTCGCTCCACCTCGCGGGCAACGCCATCGGCGCCGCGGGGGCGCGGGCGCTCGCCGCCCTCACCGGCCTCACCTCGCTCCACCTCGCGGGCAACGCCATCGGCGCCGCGGGGGCGCGGGCGCTGGCCGCCCTCACCGGCCTCACCTCGCTTAACCTCGCGGGCAACGCCATCGGCGACGAGGGGGCGCGGGCGCTGGCCGCCCTCACCGGCCTCACCTCGCTCGACCTCGCGGGCAACGCCATCGGCGCCGCGGGGGCGCGGGCGCTGGCCGCCCTCACCGGCCTCACCTCGCTCCACCTCGCGGGCAACGCCATCGGCGCCGCGGGGGCGCGGGCGCTGGCCGCCCTCACCGGCCTCACCTCGCTCCACCTCGCGGGCAACGCCATCGGCGCCGCGGGGGCGCGGGCGCTGGCCGCCCTCACCGGCCTCACCTCGCTTAACCTCGCGGGCAACGCCATCGGCGACGAGGGGGCGCGGGCGCTGGCCGCCCTCACCGGCCTCACCTCCCTTAACCTCGCGTACAACCGGATCGGCGACGAGGGGGCGCGGGCGCTGGCCGCCCTCACCGGCCTCACCTCGCTCGACCTCGCGGGCAACGCCATCGGCGCCGCGGGGGCGCGGGCGCTGGCCGCCCTCACCGGCCTCACCCACCTTAACCTCGGGGACAACGCCATCGGCGACGCAGGGGCGCGGGCGCTCGCCGCCCTCACCGGCCTCACCTCGCTTGGCCTCGGGGACAACCGGATCGGCGACGCGGGGGCGCGGGCGCTGGCCGCCCTCACCGGCCTCACCTCCCTTAACCTCAAGAATACCGGAGTGACGGACCTTTCGCCGCTCCTGCACCTCGACAGGCTCGAGCGGCTCGACTGCTCGGGCTGCCACCTCACCGACGCACTGCCGGAGCTGTGGATGAAACCCTCGCTGCGCGAGGTCATTCTCCACGAGGCGACCCTGCCGGGCGTGCCCGTCGAGGTGCTGTCGCCGAATTCCTACACCTCCTGCCTCGACACGCTGCGCGCGCATCTTCGCGACCTCGCCGCCGGCGAGGCCGAGGTGGCCGACGTCAAGTTCATGATCCTGGGCAACGGCCGGGTGGGCAAGACGCAGCTGTGCCGGCGGCTGCGCGGGGAGCCCTACGACGAGGCGGTGCCCTCCACCCACGGCATCCGCATCGGCTCGGCGCCGCTGGCGCGCGCCCGCGGGGGCGCACCGCTCGCCACCCTGCGCATCTGGGACTTCGGCGGGCAGGACATTTACCACGGCACCCACGCGCTGTTCCTCAAGTCCCGCGCCATCTTCCCGGTGCTGTGGACGCCCGCGTCCGAGGCCCAGCAGTTCCACGACCACGCCGGCTTCACCTTCCGCAACCAGCCGCTGGGCTACTGGCTCGCCTACGTGCGGGCGATGGGCAGCCCACAGTCGCCCGTCCTCGTCATCCAGTCCCAGTGCGATCGCCCGGAGGACGAGCGGGTCGCCCCGCCCATGGCCGCGGACGCGCTGGAACCCTTTCCGTTCAAGAAGGTCCTGCACCACAGCGCCCGAACGGGGCGCGGCCAGGCCGCCCTGGTCGAGGCCCTGGCCGACGCCGTCGCCTGGCTCCGGGAACGGCGCGGCCCCGACCGGATCGGCAAGGGCCGCGCCGTAGTGAAGGCGAGGCTCGAGGCGATGCAGGAAGAGGACGCCGCCCGCCCGCCCGCCGAGCGGCGCCACCGCCTGCTGACCCAGGGCGATTTCCAGGCGCTGTGCGAGGAGGCGGGCGGGGTCAGCTCGCCCGAGGCCCTCCTCGACTATCTCCACAACGTCGGCACCGTTTTCTACCGCCAGGGCCTGTTCGGCGACCGCATCGTGCTCGATCAGCAGTGGGCGCTCGACGCCGTCTACGCCGCCTTCGACCGCGACAAGTGCTATCCCAACCTGCAGCGCAGCCGCGGCCACTTCACCCGGTCCGACCTCGGCCGCTGGGTGTGGGACGCGGCCGGCCACGGCATCGAGGAGCAGGAGCTGTTCCTGAGCCTCATGCGGCAGTGCGGCATCTGCTTCCGGCTGCGCGGCGCGGGAAAAGGCGGCAACGCGGAGTACATCGCCCCGGACCTTCTGCCCGACGGCGAGGATCCCAGGGTCGCGGCGCTGCTCCGCAAGTGGGAGGGCCGCAGCGCGCAGGAGGCCGCGCTCGCCTATGAGCTGCTGCCCCCGGGCCTCATGCGCGCGCTCATTGCCGAGATCGGCGAGCTGGCGGGGGTCGCGGCCGACTACTGGCGCGACGGCTTCGCCTTCTACGACGAGGAGACGAGGGCGGAGGTGCTGGTGGCGCAGCGCTGGACGTCGGGCTGGGCCGGCGAGATCCGCATCGCCACCCGGGATGGCCAGGCGGACGCCCTGCTCGCCCGCGTGCTGAGGCTCGTCGACCGCCTCTCCGAACGGTTCGGCGCCCGCCCCACCACCCGCCGCGTCCCCGACGAGGGCCGGCCGCCCGAGCCGGGCGAGATGCGGCAGGGAGCCGATGCGCGGCCTCCCTTTAGGCCCGCCCTGCCGCCCGCCGCGGGCGAGGAATACTGCGTCTCCTACGCCTGGGGCGACGACGACTCCCCCGAGGGGCGCGACCGCGAGGCCCACGTCGACCGCCTGTGCGCGGAGGCGGAGGCGAGGGGCTTCGTCATCGTCCGCGACAAGACGGCCATGCGCTACGGCGACAGCATCTCGGAGTTCGCCCGCCGCATCGGCCGGGCCAAACGCGTGTTCATCTTCCTTTCAAACGAGTACCTCAGGTCAGCCTACTGCATGGGCGAGCTGCACGAGGTGTGGCGCTGCTGCCGGCAGGACGGCGGCGAGTTCATCGCCCGCACGCGCGTGTACGTGCTGCCCTGCGCCAGGATCAAGACGCCCGCCGACCGTGCGGTCTACGCCATACATTGGCGCCAGCGCTTCGAGGGACTCGACGCCATTGTCGGGCAGCATGGCCAATTCGCGCTCGCGGATGCCGACAACGCCGACTACCGGCGCATGGTCCACTGGGTCACCGACACCGCCAACATCCTCAAGCTGGTGCAGGACACCCTGCGCCCGCGCAGCTTCGAGGAGTTCCTCAAGTGGGGCTTCGAGGACCCGCCGGCCCGGTGAGCGCCGCCCTACAGCGGCTCGCCGATGAAGGTGGTGGAGAAGCAGCCCTGGCGGCCCACCCCCATGTCGGCGCACAGCTTGTCGGCGGCGGCCTTGCTGGCGAGCGGGCCGGCCACCAGGCGGTAGGCGCCGCCCTCGTGCCTGGGCGCCACGTAGCGGGGCTCGAGGGAGCCCAGCGCCTCGCCGTGCTTCTCGACCAGGCTGCTCCAGCTCAGCCGCAGGGCGTCGAGCGAGGGCCCGGCGCCGAGCTGGACCGCGTAGGCCGCGGGCGCGGCGCGCGCAGGGGCGGCGGCCGGCGTCACCTTGACCTCGCCGAAGGTGATGACGGGGGCCCCGGCCGAGGCGAGGCTGCCGGTCTCGACCGGCGGCACGGTCTCGGGCCTGGGCGGTGCGGCGCCGGCGGGGGCGGTCTCGCCGTTACCTGCCGGCGCATGGTCCTTGACGGCGTCGGCGATGGAGATGAAGCGCGTGGGCTGGCGCGGCTCGGCGGCCTTGGCCTTGGCCGGGCGCTGCTTTGCGGGAGCGGCCGGGGCGGCAGCGGCGGGGGCCGCGGCCTCCGCCGCCGGGGGCGGGCTGGCCAGGGTCGAGACGCGCTCCTCGAGCGCCGAGAGGCGCAGCTGGGCCGCGCGCTCCTGGGCCTCGCGCTGGTCGATGGTCTCCTTGATGCGGCCGATGTCGCGCTGGATCTCGGTGACCGTGCGGCGCACGCTGCCGACCTCGGCCAGCGCCCGGTTGGCGGCCTCGATGCTCTGGTCGGGAACCGAGATCTGGCGCGACGGGCCCAGCAGCTCGGGATGCCAGGCGAGCGAGGCGAGATAGGCGAGGCCGCCGGCCGCCAGCAATCCCCAGGTGAGAAGATAGACCCGGATGAAGCGCCGGGACGGTGCGTTTGGAGTAGCCTGAGCCGCCATGCCGGGAGCGTCCTCGTCTTGATCGCCTGGGGACCGGTCCGCGGGACGCAACACAGGGCACGGCCCCGAATCTTGCAGGAAACGGTGTCAATTGCGCGCTGTCCGGTCAATGCGCGCACAGGCGCCGGGGCCCCTCGGTTGTGGAACCGTGGTGGAAGTGCCATAGCTTTGCCGCATCTGGCGGCAAGGGGCTGACATGGCTGCACCCGACGTGCTGCTGTTCGACCTGGGCGGCGTGCTGGTGGAGACCTCGGGCGTGGCCGAGCTGCAGAGGCTCGCCGGCGTCACCGACGCGGCCGCGCTGCGGCGGCGGCTGGTGGCCTCGCCGGCGTTTGTGAGATTCGAGACTGGCCGATGTTCAGCGGAGGACTTTGCGCGGGACTTCCTGGCCGAATGGGGCCTGGGGCTGGCGCCCGAGGCGTTTCTTCAGCTGTTCGCCTCGTGGGTGAAGGCGCCCGCGGCCGACACCCTGGAGCTGCTGGCAGGCCTGCGCCGGCGTTACACACTGGCGTGCCTGAGCAGCACGAACGCCGTTCATTGGCGGCGGGTGCTGGGCGAGCGCGGCCTGCGGGATGCGCTCGACCGCCATTTTGCGTCCCATGAGCTGGGGCTCCTCAAGCCCGGCGCGGAGATCTACGCACGGGCGGCGCAGGAGCTCGGCTGCGAGCCCGCCGCGATCGTCTTCTTCGACGATGCCCCCGAGAATGTCGCGGGGGCGCGGGCAGCGGGAATGGAGGCCCATCTGGTGGCGGGCTGCAGCCAGCTCCGCCCCACCCTGGCCGGCCTCGGCCTCGCCTGAGGGCCGGCAAGCAGATTGCACGCCTCGATGCCAGGAGAGGAATGGCGCGGCCGACCCGGCCGTGATCCAAGAACCCAGTCCAACCACCACACCGGCCCACCCATGACCGATCACCCGCTGCTCATCGTCGTCCTCGCCGCCGGCAAGGGCGTGCGCATGCGCTCCGAGCGACCCAAGGTGCTGCACGGCATCGGCGGGCGCTCGATGCTGGGGCACGTGCTGGCGACCGCGCGGGAGGCGGGCGCGGCCAGGCTTGCGCTGGTGGTGGCGCCGGGCATGGAGGCGGTGCGGGCGGAGGCCGCGGCGGCGGCGCCCGGCATCGAGGTCTTCGAGCAGGCGGCGCAGCTCGGCACCGCCCATGCCGTGCTGTCGGCGCGGCCGGCGCTGGAGCGGCACGCCGGCGACGTGATCGTGCTCTACGCCGACACCCCGCTGCTGGAAGCGGCCACGCTGCGGCGCATGATCGAGGCGCTCGAGGCCGGCGCCCACATCGCCGCGCTCGGCTTCGAGGCCCGCGATGCGACGGGCTACGGCCGCCTCATCCTCGACGAGCAGGCGCGCATCGTCGCCGTGCGCGAGCACCGCGACGCTTCCGCTGCCGAGCGGCGCATCGGCCTGTGCGCGGGCGGCGGCATGGCCTTCCGCGTGCCGGACCTCGCCGGGCTGCTGGCCCGCATCGGCAACGACAACGCCCAGCGCGAGTTCTATCTCACCGACGTGTTCGCGCTCGCCGCGCACGACGGTCTGGTGGCCAGGCAGGTGCAATGCACCGAGGAGGAGGCGCTGGGCATCAACTCGCGCGAGCAGCTGGCGGCGGCCGAGGCCGCATTCCAGGCGCGCGCCCGGCGCCGGGCGATGGAGGGCGGCGCCACCTTGGTGGCGCCCGAGACGGTGTGGCTCGCCTTCGATACGGCCATCGGCCGCGACGTGACGATCGAGCCCAACGTGTTCTTCGGCCCCGGGGTGGTGGTGGAGGACGGCGCCCACATCATGGCCAACTGCCACCTGGTGGGCGCCCGCGTCGGCAAGGGAGCCCGCGTCGGGCCCTTCGCTCGCTTCCGGCCGGGAGCCGACATCGGCACCGGCGCGCGCGTCGGCAACTTCGTGGAGGTCAAGAACGCGCGCCTGGAGAAGGGGGCGAAGGCCAATCACCTCGCCTACATCGGCGACGGCCGCGTGGGGGAGGGCGCCAACATCGGGGCCGGCACCATCTTCTGCAACTACGACGGCTTCAACAAGCACTTCACCGACGTCGGCAACGGCGCCTTTGTGGGGTCCAACAGCTCGCTGGTGGCGCCGGTCAAGATCGGCGACGGCGCCTACATCGGCTCGGGCAGCGTGATCAGCCGCGACGTGGCGCCCGACGCCCTGGCGCTGGAGCGGGCCAAGCAGGAGGAGCGGCCCGGCTGGGCGGCCAAGTTCCGCGCCCTGATGGGCAGACGCAGGAGGTCGGCCCCAGTTAACCCAGAAAAAAGCGGAAATGGAGTTTGAATTGAAGGCAGTGGCCGGATCGGATTACCACCGCCCGGGACACCACTGATTCGCGCGGGCACGAACGGACGGGGCGGGCAGGACACCATGTGCGGCATCGTCGGCATCCTGGGACAGAAGGCGGTGGCGGGCGACCTCGTCGACGCGCTCAAGCGCCTGGAGTATCGCGGCTATGATTCGGCGGGCGTGGCGACCGTGGAGAACGGACGCCTCGACCGGCGCCGCGCCGAAGGCAAGCTCAGGAACCTGGAGCAGCGGCTCACCAGCCAGCCCCTGCAGGGGCGCACCGGGCTCGGCCACACGCGCTGGGCCACCCACGGCAAGCCGGTGGAGCGCAACGCCCACCCGCACATGAACGAGCGCGCGGCGGTGGTCCACAACGGCATCATCGAGAACTTCCAGGAGCTGCGCGAGGAGCTCACCGCCAAGGGCCACCGGTTCCAGACCGAGACCGACACCGAGACGGTGCTGCATCTCGTCACCGACTATCTCGACCAGGGCTGCGCGCCGGTGGAGGCGGCGCAGGCCACGCTGAAGCGGCTGCGCGGGGCGTTCGCCCTCGCCATCATTTTCGCCGGCCACGACGACCTCATGATCGGGGCGCGGCAGGGCCCGCCGCTCGCCATCGGCCACGGCCAGGGGCAGATGTTCCTGGGCTCGGACGCGATCGCGCTCGCCCCCTTCACCGATACCATCACCTATCTGGAGGACGGCGACTGGGCGGTGCTGACGCGCGAGCAGGCGCAGATCTTCACCCTCGACGGGCGCAAGGTGGAGCGGCCGGCGATCAAGTCGGTGGCCAGCTCGCTCATGGTCGACAAGGGCAACTTCCGCCACTTCATGGCCAAGGAGATCCACGAGCAGCCGGAGGTGATCAGCCACACGCTGGCCAACTTCATCGACTTCGCGGAAGGGCAGGTGCACCTGCCCGATCTCGGCATCGACCCCACGCAGGTGACCCAGATCTCCATGTCCGCCTGCGGCACCGCCTACTACGCCGGGCTGGTGGGCAAGTACTGGCTCGAGCGCTACGCGCGCGTGCCGGTGGAGATCGACATCGCCTCCGAGTTCCGCTATCGCGAGCCGCCGCTGCCCAAGGGGGGCCTCGCGCTCTTCATCTCGCAGTCGGGCGAGACCGCCGATACCCTGGCGACGCTGCGCTACTGCAAGGGCGCGGGCCAGCGCGTGGTCTCGGTCGTCAACGTGCGCACCTCCACCATCGCGCGCGAGTCGGACGTGGTGCTGCCGACGCTGGCCGGGCCCGAGATCGGCGTCGCCTCCACCAAGGCCTTCACCTGCCAGCTGTCGGTGCTCGCCTGCCTTGCCATCGCCCTCGGCCGCGCCCGCGGCACGGTGAGCGAGGCCCAGGAGAAGGAGCTCGCCAAGGCCCTCTCCGAGGTGCCGCGCCACATCTCCACGCTGCTGCGCAGCGAGGCTGTCTACGAGAAGCTCGCCCACGACCTCGCCAAGGCGCACGACGTGCTCTACCTCGGGCGCGGGGTGAGCTATCCCCTGGCGCTGGAGGGCGCGCTCAAGCTCAAGGAAATCTCCTACCTGCACGCGGAGGGCTACGCGGCCGGCGAGCTCAAGCACGGGCCCATCGCCCTCATCGACGAGAAGGTGCCGGTGATCGTGGTGGCCCCTGCCGACGAGCTGTTCGACAAGACCGTGTCCAACATGCAGGAGGTGGCGGCGCGCGGCGGCAAGATCATCCTGCTGTCGGACGCGCCGGCCGAGCGGGCCGGTTGTGCTCTGGAGGCGCATATCCCGGTGCCGACGGTGCACCCCTTCGTCAACCCGCTGCTCTACGCGGTGCCGGTGCAACTTCTCGCCTACCACACGGCGGTATTCATGGGCACGGACGTGGACCAGCCCCGCAATCTGGCCAAGTCGGTCACTGTGGAATAGGCGGCCGCCGGCTGCAGCAGGGTTTGCATCGCGTGCAGAAAATGGCTTAACCTCCGCTGCGGGAGGCGCGTCGCGTTCGGTAGCCCGCGTGCGGGCAGCGGCTCGGGGACGTAGGGACATGGCTTGCGACTGGCGCTGGCTAGCCGTGGCGGGAGTGGCCGCGGCGATGCTGGCATGGGCTGGCGGGGTCGATGCGCAGCCGACCGCCAAGAAGGGAGCGGCCAAGGCCGCTGCGCCTCAGCCCGCGGCCGAGGGCGAGGAGGCGGGCAAGTCCGCCGGCAAGCGCAAGAAGCAGGATCCCGCCGAGGCCCAGCGCACCATCGACACTGCCGCCAAGCTGCTCGAGGCCGGCAAGGCGGACGCGGCCGCGCAGGCGCTCACCGGCGTGGTGACCGGTGGCAACCTGCCCCCGGCAATCATGGCCAAGGCGCTCTACTATCGCGGCATCGCCTACCGCCAGCAGCGCAAGCCCGCGCTCGCCATCGCCGACCTGACGAGCGCGCTGTGGCTCAAGGGCGGCCTCAGCTCCGGCGATCGCGCCGAGGCTCTCAAGCAGCGCGCCTCCGCCTATCGCGAGGCGGGGCTCACGGAGAGCGGCGAGGTGGTGGCCGCCGCGGTACCCTCCGCGCCCGCTCCGCCTGCGAGCCCGGCGGCCGCTCCGCGCAGCACGACGCGCACCGCCTCCATCGGCCAGACCTGGAGCACCGCCACCAGCCCGGAGCCCGGATCGGCCAGCCTGGCGCCGGCGGAGGCACCCGCCCAGCCGCCGCAGTCGGGCGGCCTGTGGAGCTTTCCCAATCCGTTCGCGGGGTGGTTCGGAGGGGCGACCCCGGCCTCACCGCGACCCCAGACGGCTGCCGCACCGGCGCCGCAGGCCACCGCCTCGATCCCGCCGGGCGAGCCGGCAGCTACGCGCGCCAAGGCGGCCAGCGCCTGGTCGAGCGCCACGCAGGTGCACGGCGCTGCCGAGCCGGCCTCCGCCCCCGCCAAGGCTGCGCCGGCCAGGCCTGAGGGCCGCTTCCGCATCCAGGTGGGCATGGTGCGCACCCAGGCGGAGGCCGCGGCGCTGGCTGCCAAGGTGCGAAGCGAGCACGCTGCGGCGCTCGCCGACCGCGCGCCGGAGGTGGACCAGACGGTGGTGGGGAACATGGGCTCCTTCTACCGCGTGCGGTTCGGCCCCTATGCCAGCCCGGCCGAGGGCCAGGCGGCCTGCGCCAGGCTGAAGGGCTCGGGCCTCGACTGCCTGGTGGTCAGCCAATAGTTGGACGAGGGTCAAAAAAGAATAGACTACTCCGGCCGTTAGCTTTATCTGGCGGGCCCCGCCGGCCCCCGGGCCCTTTCGCCGGCCTTGCCTCGGGGCCATCTCTCATGACAATGGCGAGGTGAGGCGAATCTGGCCGCGCACTTGCATGCCGGCGCGGCGGGGTGCCGACGGCCAGGCGGCCGCGACGCCTGGACACGGCGGGCGGCCGGACCGCTCTCTGAGCGAGCTGCTTCGATGCAGGAGAAACCCAACCCCTCCCCGGTGCGCGACGCGCAGGAGGCGGCCAACGATCTCAAGGCCGAGCTGGCCAAGCTGGCGTTCGAGGCCCCGCCCGAGCCGCTGCACGCGGGTGCGCGGCTGCGCAACTATTTCCTCACCGGCCTGGTGGTGGTCGGGCCCGTCACCATAACGCTCTACATCGCCTGGTATTTCATCAATATCGTCGATGCCTGGGTGAAGCCCTACATTCCGCGCATCTACAATCCCGAGTCCTACCTGCCCTTCCCGATTCCCGGCGTGGGGCTGCTGTTCGCCATCATCGGCCTGACGCTCATCGGGGCGCTGGCGGCCAACCTGCTCGGGCGCTCGCTCATCAGCGCCGGCGAGCTGATGCTCGGGCGCATGCCCATCGTGCGCAACGTCTACCAGGGCCTGAAGCAGATCTTCGAGTCGGTGGTGACCGCCTCCACGCCCAGCCAGAGCTTCCAGAAGGTGGCGCTCCTGGAGTTCCCCTCCAAGGGCATCTGGTCGATCGTGTTCGTGACCGGCGAGGCGACCGAGCAGATCGCCAACGAGATTCCCGACCGCGATCTCATCAGCGTGTTCATGCCGACAGGCATGCTGCCGCCCTCGGGCTTCGTGTGCTTCGTGCCGCGCTCCAGCGTCATGCCGGTGCGGATGAGCGTGGAGGACGCGGCCAAGATCATCATCTCGGCGGGCATGGTGAACCCCGAGACGCAGGCGCGCCTCAAGGACATGGTGGCCAAGACCCGCAATGGCGGCAAGCCGCCGGCGCAGCCGCCCGCACCCATGCAGGCCGCGCAGTAGGGCCGGCGGCGGGCGCGCGGGAAGGGCGCCGGCAGAGCTTGACATTTGCAGGCGAAGCGCCGCACTGAGCGAGCCATGAGCGACACCTCGCGCCTCGTCACGGGGGCAAAGCGCCAGGCCGACGACGCAGAGGCCTCTCTGCGCCCTCAGTACCTGCGCGAGTTCATCGGCCAGGAGCAGGCGCGCGCCAACCTCAAGGTGTTCATCGAGGCCGCCAAGGCGCGAGGCGATGCGCTCGACCACGTGCTGTTCGCGGGGCCGCCGGGCCTCGGCAAGACCACGCTCGCCCAGATCATGGCGCGCGAGCTGGGCGTGGGCTTCCGCGCCACCTCGGGGCCGGTGATCTCCAAGGCCGGCGACCTCGCCGCGCTGCTCACCAACCTCGAGGACCGCGACGTCCTCTTCATCGACGAGATCCACCGCCTCAACCCGGCGGTGGAGGAGATCCTCTATCCGGCCATGGAGGACTACCAGCTCGACCTCATCATCGGCGAGGGGCCGGCGGCGCGCTCGGTCAAGATCGATCTCGCCCGCTTCACGCTGATCGGCGCCACCACCCGCACCGGCCTCCTGACCACGCCGCTGCGCGACCGCTTCGGCATTCCCGTTCGGCTCAACTTCTACAGTCACGCCGAGCTGGAGCTGATCGTCACCCGCGGCGCCGGCGTGCTCAAGGTGGCGATCAGCCCCGACGGCGCCGCCGAGATCGCGCGCCGCTCGCGCGGCACCCCGCGCATCGCCGGCCGGCTGCTGCGCCGCGTGCGCGATTTCGCCGCCGTGCAGGGGGCGCCGAGCGTGACGGCCGAGGTGGCCGACCACGCGCTGAGGCAGCTCGAGGTCGACGGCGAGGGGCTCGACGCCCTCGACCATCGCTATCTCACCTGCATCGCCGCCAACTACGGCGGCGGGCCGGTGGGCATCGAGACGCTGTCCGCGGCCCTGTCGGAGCCGCGCGACGCGCTGGAGGAGATCGTCGAGCCCTATCTTTTGCAGCAGGGCTTCATCGGCCGCACGCCGCGCGGGCGCGTGCTGACCTTGAAGGCTTACAGGCACCTGGGGCTGTCGGGGCCGGCGCGCAGCGCCGCGCCCCAGATCGGGCTGTTCGACGAGGAGGACGGCCAGTCGCAAGCCGGCAATGGTTGATCAAGCCTTACCCATGAGCAGAGGACGCCGCCTTGAGATTTCCACCCTTTCCCGCCAAAGAGGCGGGCCGCGCCGGGATTCTGCGGGTCGACGACGAGCATTGGGGCTAGGCCACTTGAACAAGATCTCCCGACGCAGGTTTCTGAAATCCCTGGGCTTCTCCGGGGCCGGCATGGTCGGCCTGTCGAGCTACGGGTTCGCCGTGGAGGCGAGCTGGCGGCTCGACGTGACGCGCTACCGGGTGAGCCCGCGCAACTGGCCGCGCGATCTGGCGCTGCGCATCGGCGTCATCGCCGACGTGCACGCCGGCGGTCCCGCCATGCCGACCGACCGCATCGCCGAGATCGTGGCGCGCACCAACAAGCTCGCCCCCGACCTCATCGTGCTGCTGGGTGACTTCGCCGCGAGCCACAAGTTCAAGACGCGCTCGGTGGCGCCGGAGGAGTGGTCGGAGGTGCTGGGCGAGCTGCGCGCCCCGCTCGGCGTGCACGCCGTCCTCGGCAACCACGACTGGTGGGACGACCTCGCCGCCCAGCGCACCCGCAAGGGCCCGGTGATCGGCCGGCGCATGCTCGAGCGCGCGGGCATCCCGGTCTACGAGAACGACGCCGTGCGCCTGCGCCACCGCGGCGAGCCCTTCTGGCTTGCGGGCCTCGGCGACCAGATCGCCTTCATCAACGGCCGCAGCAAGCGCGGCTGGCGCAAGTTCGAGGGCGTGCACGACCTGCCCGGCACGCTCGCCAGGGTGACGGACGAGGCGCCGGTGATCCTGCTCGCGCACGAGCCCGACATCTTCCCGAGCGTGCCCGAGCGCGTCGCGCTCACGCTGTCCGGCCACACCCACGGCGGCCAGGTGCGCGTCATGGGCTTCTCGCCCATGGTGCCCTCCCGCTACGGCAACCGCTACGCCTACGGCCACGTGGTGGAGGGCGGGCGGCACCTCGTGGTCTCGGGCGGCCTCGGCTGCTCGATCCTGCCGGTGCGCATCGGCGTTCCTCCCGAGATCGTGCTGGTCGATGTCGCCGCCGCCTGACGAGCCCGCCCCGCCGCGCTGGCCCGACCTCGCCGGACGCATCGTCGAGGACGCCGGCGGCAAGCGCCATGTGCTGCCCGTGCGCGTCTACTTCGAGGACACCGATTTCTCCGGCCTCGTCTATCACGCCACCTACGTGCGCTGGTGCGAGCGCGGCCGCTCCGACTTCCTGCGCCTGCTCGGCAACGACCACCGCGCGCTGATCGCCGGCAAGGACGGGCGCGAGCCCGCCGCCTTCGTCGTGCGGCGCATGGCGATGGAGTTCCTGCGCCCCGCCCACATCGACGAGGTGCTGGAGGTGACGACCCGCAGCAAGGGCTCCACGCCCGTCGCTCTCACGCTCGACCAGCGCGTGTCGCGCGACGGGCGCGATCTCTTTACCGCCGAGGTGATGGTGGTGCTGGTGTCGTCGTCGGGCAAGCCGCTGCGCCTCTCGGCGGCCCTGCGCGAGGCATTGCAGGGGCCGGCGCCGGGCGCATAGAGTTGGCCTCCCCGCCGGCGCGAGCGGCGACCCAGGAGCGCGAGCCGGCTCCCGGACGTCTCCTCGTCCGCGCTGCGCAACGCCCGACCGTCCAGGAGACCCGCATGCCCACGCCAGAGCAGATCCAGAAGCTGTTCGCGCCGCTGTTGCCTGGGCTGATGGGCGTCGAGCTGGAGGAGGCCACGCCGGAGCGCATCGTCGCCTCCATGCTGGTGCGGCCCGACCTGTGCACGACGGGCGGGGTGTGCCACGGCGGCGCCTTCATGGCGTTCGCCGACACCATCGGCGCGGTCGGCACGGTGATGAACCTGCCGGCCGGGGCGCGCACCACCACCATCGAGTCCAAGACCAACTTCCTCGGCGCCGCCCCGGTCAACACCCGCATCCGGGCCGAATCCACGCCGCTCCACCGCGGCAAGACCACCCAGGTGTGGCAGACCATGATCCGCACCGAGGCCGGCAAGCTGTGCGCCGTGGTCACCCAGACGCAGATGGTGCTGCCGGCCTGACCTCGGACGCCCTGGGGGTGGCCTTGGGGGTGGCCCGGCAACTCGCCGGTTGCGGCGCGGCATCCCCTTCCTTGCCGGTTGAATTTCCCTATCATGGCGGCCCGGGCGGGGTCTCACCCCGGTCGCGTTCTGTCGCTGCGGCAAGGCGGGGGCCCGCCCCCCGTGCCGGGCCGCGCACGTTGGGGCAAATGTTCAAGAAGATCCTGATCGCCAACCGCGGCGAGATCGCCTGCCGCATCATCAAGACCGCGCGCAGGCTCGGCATCAGGACGGTCGCGGTGTACTCGGAGGCCGACCGCGACGGCCTGCACGTGGAGATGGCGGACGAGGCGGTGGCGATCGGCCCGGCCCCGGCCGCGCAGTCCTACCTGGTCATCGAGAAGATCGTCGACGCCTGCCGCGCGACCGGCGCCGAGGCCGTGCATCCGGGCTACGGCTTCCTCTCCGAGCGGGAGGCCTTCGCGCTGGCGCTGGGCGAGGCGGGCATCGTCTTCATCGGGCCGAACCCGCGCGCCATCGCCGCCATGGGCGACAAGATCGAGAGCAAGAAGGCGGCGGCGCGCGCCAGGGTCTCCACCGTGCCGGGGCACCTGGGCGAGATCGCCGATGCGCGCGAGGCGGTGCGCATTGCCGCCGACATCGGCTATCCGGTGATGATCAAGGCCTCGGCCGGCGGCGGCGGCAAGGGCATGCGCGTCGCCCACGACGCCCGCGAGGTGGAGGAGGGCTTCGCGCTCGCCCGCTCCGAAGCCAAGTCGAGCTTCGGCGACGACCGCGTGTTCATCGAGAAGTTCATCGAGAACCCGCGCCACGTCGAGATCCAGGTGCTGGGCGACAAGCACGGCCACGTCATCCACCTCTGCGAGCGCGAATGCTCCATCCAGCGCCGCAACCAGAAGGTGGTGGAGGAGGCGCCCTCGCCGCTGCTCGACGCCAGGACGCGCAAGGCGATGGGCGAGCAGGCGGTGGCGCTCGCCAAGGCCGTGGGCTACGACTCGGCGGGCACGGTGGAGTTCGTCGCCGGCCAGGATCGCTTTTTCTACTTCCTGGAGATGAACACGCGCCTGCAGGTCGAGCACCCCGTGACCGAGCTCGTCACCGGCATCGACCTGGTGGAGGAGATGATCCGCATCGCCGCCGGCGAGAAGCTGCGGCTCAAGCAGGCGGACGTGAAGCTCCAGGGCTGGGCGGTGGAGACCCGCGTCTACGCCGAGGATCCCTACCGCAACTTCCTGCCCTCGATCGGCCGGCTCACGCGCTACCGCCCGCCGCCCGAAGGGGCGACCGCGGCGGGCACCGTGCGCGTCGACACCGGCGTGTTCGAGGGCGCCGAGATCTCGGTGCACTACGATCCCATGATCGCCAAGCTCGTCACGCATGGGCCCACGCGCGAGGCGGCCATCGACCTGCAGGCCGACGCGCTCGATGCCTTCGTCATCGACGGGGTGGAGCACAACATCCCCTTCCTCGCCGCCCTGATGCAGAGCCAGCGCTGGCGCCAGGGCCGGCTTTCCACCGGCTTCATCGCCGAGGAGTTCAAGGGCGGCTTCAAGCCGCGCGCGCCCAGGGGCGAGGAGCTCGACATCCTGGCCGCGGTCGGGGTGGCGATCGACCACCTGAGCAACGCCCGCCGCCGCGAGATCACCCACCAGATGGCGGGGCCGGCCGTGCGCTTCTCCTCGCGCCGGGTGGCGAGCGTGGGCGGCGCGCTGGTGGCCGCGCGCGTCGAGGGCACGCTCGGGGCTCCCGCCCGGGTGACCCTGGTCGATGCCTCCGGCATCCGGCGCACCACGCTCGAGGTCGACGCCGACTGGTGGCCCGGCAATCCGCTGTGGCGCGGGACCGTGGGCGGCCGCCCCGTGGCGGTGCAGGTGCGCCCGATCCTCAACGGCTACGACCTGACCTGGCGCGGCCTGCGCGCACCGGTCCATGTCTACACCGAGCGCGAGGCGCAGCTTGCCGCCCTGATGCCGGAGAAGGCCGCCCCCGATACCTCCAAGCTGCTGCTCTGCCCCATGCCGGGGCTGGTCAAGGCCATCCACGTCTCGCCCGGCCAGCAGGTGAAGACCGGGGAGGCGCTGTGCGTGGTCGAGGCCATGAAGATGGAGAACATCCTGCGCGCCGAGCGCGAGGCGGTGGTGAAATCGATCAGGGCCAAGCCCGGCGACAGCCTGGCGGTCGACGCCGTCATCATGGAATTCGCCTGAGGCGCCGCTCCCCGCCGGCGGGGAGCGGGCCCATCCCGGAGACGCCCCGCATGCGCAACTTCCACTTCCCCGGCCGCTCGCTCGTCTACGGACGGCGGGCGATGTGCGCCACCTCTCATCCGGCGGCCAGCCTGGCGGCGGTGGAGGTGCTCAAGGAGGGCGGCAACGCCGTCGACGCCGCGATCGCGGCGGCCGGAGTGCTGGCGGTGGTGGAGCCGCACATGACCGGCATCGGCGGGGACTGCTTCGCCATCCTCGCCAAGCCCGGCAGGCGCAGGCTGATCGGGCTCAACGCGGCGGGCCGGGCGCCGGCCGCCGCCACCGCCAGCTGGCTCGCCGGGTCGGGCCTGCAGCGCATCGAGGACACGAGCGTGCACGCCGTCACCGTGCCCGGCGCCATCGACGGCTGGTGCCGGCTGCTCGCCGACCACGGCAGCATGGCGCTGGAGCGGCTGCTGGCGCCCGCCATCGAGCTGGCCGAGGGCGGCTTTCCCGTGTCGCCGCGGGTGGCCGCCGACTGGGCGCTGCAGACGGCCCGCATCTCCATCCATGCCGGCGCCAAGAAGCACCTCTTCCGGCGCGGGGAGGTGCCGCGCGCGGGCGAGATCATGCGCTTTCCCGCGCTCGCGCGCACGCTGCGCACGATCGCCCGCGAGGGCCGGGATGGCTTCTATGCCGGAGAGGTGGCCAAGGACATGGTGGCCGAGCTCAGGGCGCTGGGCGGCCTGCACACGCTGGAGGACCTCGCCGCCCAGCGCGCGAGCTACGTGGACACGATCTCGGTGCCCTACGCCGGCGTCGAGCTGGCCGAGCTGCCGCCCAGCAACCAGGGCATCGTCCCCCTGATGATCCTGAGGCTGCTGGAGCGCGCGGGGCTGCCCAGGGACCCCCTTTCGGCGGAGCGCTATCACGTGCAGGTGGAGGCGGCGCGCCTCGCCATGGCCATGCGCGATGCCTTCGTGGCCGATCCCGACATGGCCGAGGTGCCGGTCGAGCACATGCTCTCCGACGCTGTGATCGAGGACCTGGCGGGGCGCATCAGCCGCCGGCGCCGGCGCGCGGACATCGGCGCGCTGCCCGCACCCGCCGGCTCCGACACCGTCTACCTCGCGGTGGTCGACGAGAGGGGCATGGCCGTGTCGTTCATAAACTCGCTGTTCGACGAGTTCGGCTCCGGCATCGTCACGACCAAGACCGGCATCGTGCTGCACAACCGCGGCAAGGGCTTCATGTGCCGGCCGGGGCATCCCAACTGCATCGCCCCGCGCAAGCGCCCGCTGCACACGCTGGTGCCGGCCATGGTGGTGAAAGACGGCAGGCCCTACATGGCCTTCGGCGTGATGGGGGCCCATTTCCAGCCCATGGGCCACGCCTACATCATGACCAACATGTTCCATTACGGCATGGACGCCCAGCAGGCCATCGACACCCCGCGCGTGTTCTTCGACGGGGACAAGGTGCTGGTGGAGGAGGCGGTGCCGGCCGGCGTCGTCGCGGATCTCGAGCGGCTCGGCCACAAGGTGGCGGCGCGGCGCATGCCGTGGGGCGGGGCGCAGATCGTGATCATGGACCGGGCCAACGGCGTGCTGATCGGGGCCTCCGACAGCCGCAAGGACGGCATGGCGCTCGGCTACTGACGGAGACGGCATGGGCGCGACCGGCGAGGGCGCTCGGCGCACGGTGCGGGTCCTGATCGAGGGCCGCGTGCAGGGCGTGGGCTTCCGCGCCTGGACCGAGCAGGCGGCGGCCGAGCTCGGCCTGGCGGGCTGGGTGCGCAACCGGCGCGGCGGGGCGGTGGAGGCCCTGTTCTCGGGGCCGGCCGAGGACGTCGCCCGCATGCTGGAGCGCTGCCGCGACGGCCCCCGCGCCGCCGCCGTGACGGCCGTGCGCGTCCTGGAGGAGGGCGGCGCGGCGCCGCCCGAGGGGTTCGATGTGCTGCCCACGGCCTGAGCCGGCACGCCAGGATCGGCGGCCTCAGCGGCCGAGCAGCCGGTCAAGCCACCCCCGCCGCGGCCGCGAGCGGCGCGGGGCGCCGCCCGCGTCCTCGTGCACCACGAGCTCGACACGGCGCTTGCGGGCGAGCTTGTGGCCCACCGCCTCGGCCGCCTCACGGGTGGGATAATGGCCAAGCTCGCGCCCGCCGTCCTCGCGCACGATCCAGTCCCGATGCTCGCCGGGGAGTACGTGAATTGCCTGGGGCACGTGCGTTCCTCGCGCGACCGCGTGGTCCCTGGGCAGTGTCAACGCCGACGCGCCCGCTCGCTTCCGTCACTTTCTGTTGAACTTGGCCGGCCGGGTTTCCATAAAGGGCGCTGCCCGGGCGCGCCGCTTGGGAACCTGCAGCGAGGCCGCAGCTGACCGCCCACCCCCTCCACAGCCGCATCATCGCCACGCCGCGCGCCCACGACGCGGCGCGGGCCGAGCGCGTGCTCTCCGAGCTGGCGCAGCGCTGCCGGGAGGAGGCGGAGCTCGCCCCCCTGGCACCCCTGCTGGCCGCCCTGCCGGTGCGCGCCCTGCTCGCCGGCACGATCTCCAACTCGCCCTACCTCGCGAGCCTGATGGAGCGCCGGCCCGGCAGCCTGCGCGATGCGCTGGCGACGGCGCCGGAGGCGCGCTTCGAGGCGCTGGTGCGCGGGCTCCAGGATGCCATGGAGCGGGCAGCGGCGGTGCCCGAGGCCATGCGCGCGCTGCGCGAGTTCAAGGCCGACATCGCGCTGCTGGTGGCGCTGTGCGACCTCGGCGGGGTGTGGACGGTGATGGGCGTCACGCGCCAGCTCTCGCGCGCCGCCGATGCCGCCGTGGCCGCCGCCGTGCGCTTCCTGTTCCGGCAGGCGGCGGCGGCCGGCGACTGGCTCGCCGAGGAGCCGGCGGGCTACATCGTGCTCGGCATGGGCAAGTACGGCGCCTTCGAGCTCAACTACTCCTCCGACATCGACCTCATCGTCCTCTACGACCCGGCGCGCATCCGCCTGCGTGCGGGCGTGGAGGTGCAGCACTTCTTCGTGCGCATCACGCGCGAGCTCGTGCGCCTGCTCAACGAGCGCACGGGCGAGGGCTACGTGTTCCGCACCGACCTGCGGCTGCGGCCCGACCCGGGCTCCACCCCGCTCGCCATGTCCACCAGCTCCGCCCTGGTCTACTACGAGAGCTTTGGCCAGAACTGGGAGCGCGCCGCCCTCATCAAGGCGCGGCCGGTGGCCGGCGACATCGCCGCCGGCGAGGCGGTGCTCGCCGACCTCGCCCCTTACGTGTGGCGCAAGTACCTCGATTTCGCGGCCATCGCCGACATCCACGCCATGAAGCGGCAGATCCACGCCTTCCGCGGCTTCGGCACCATCGCGGTGGCCGGCCACAACATCAAGGTGGGGCGCGGGGGCATCCGCGAGATCGAGTTCTTCGTGCAGACCCAGCAGCTGATCGCCGGCGGGCGGCAGCCGCGGCTGCGGGTGTCCGACACCCTGACCGCGCTCGAGCGGCTCGAGGAGCGCGGCTGGATCACCGCCCGCGCCCGCGACGAGCTGTCGGAGGCCTACCGCTTCCTGCGCACGGTCGAGCACCGGCTGCAGATGGTGGCCGATGAGCAGACCCAGACGCTGCCCGAGGACCCCGACAAGCTGCTCTCGCTCGCCCGCTTCTGCGGCTTCGCCGACACCCAGGCCTTCGCCGCCCGCCTCACCGCCGAGCTCGAGCGCGTGCAGGCCCACTACGTGCGCCTGTTCGAGCACAGCCCCGAGCTCACCAGCGGCGGCGCCAACATGGTGTTCGCCGGCGAGGCCGACGACCCGGCCACGGTGGGGGCGCTGACCCGCATGGGCTTCACGCGCGCCCCGGAGATCATCGCGCTGGTGCGCGGCTGGCACCACGGCCGCTACCCCGCCGTGCGCAGCGCGCGCGCCCGCGAGCTGCTGACCGAGGTGCAGCCGGTGCTGATCGAGGCGCTCGCCGACACGGCCAATCCCGACCTCGCCTTCATCGGCTTCGACCGGTTCCTGTCCGAGCAGCCCTCGGGCGTGCAGCTGTTCTCCCTGCTCAAGCAGAACCCGAGCCTGATCCGCCTGCTCGCCGCGATCATGGGCACCGCCCCGCGGCTCTCCCGCATCCTGAGCAAGCGCCGGCGCGCGCTCGACGCCGTGCTCGATCCGGGCTTCTTCGGCCACCTGCCGGACGCGGCCAGCCTCGATGCCATGCTCGCCGCCGAGATCGCCGGCGCGCGCGACTTCCAGGAGGTGCTGGACCGCGCCCGGGTGGTGGCCAACGAGCAGCAGTTCCTGATCGGGGTGCGCGTGCTCACCGGCACCATCGGCGCGAGCCAGGCCGGCGGGGCCTACGCCCTGCTGGCCGAGCGCCTGATCGCCGCCATGCAGGCCGAGGTCGAGCGCGAGATGGCGCGCGCGCACGGCACCGTGCCGGGCGGCGCCGCGGCGGTGGTGGCCATGGGCAAGCTCGGCGGGCGCGAGATGACCGCCGCCTCCGACCTCGACCTGATCGTGATCTACGACTTCGACCCCGACGCGGCGGCCTCGAGCGGCCCCAGGCCGCTGCCGCCCATCCAGTACTACACCCGCCTCACCCAGCGCCTGATCAGCGCCTTCACCTCGCTGACCCCCGAGGGCAAGCTCTACGACATCGACATGCGCCTGCGGCCCTCCGGCCAGAAGGGGCCGGTGGCCACCCAGCTGTCGAGCTTCATCCACTATCAGGCGACGGAGGCCTGGACCTGGGAGCACCTGGCGCTGACGCGGGCGCGCGTCGTGTCCGGTCCGCCCGGGCTGCGGGCGGCGGTGGAGAAGGCGATCCGCGAGGTGCTGGTGCGGCCCCGCGACCGGGCCAAGACCGCCGCCGACGTGCGCGACATGCGCGCCCGCATCGAGCGGGAGAAGGGCACCCGCGACCCCTGGGAGCTGAAGCAGGTGAGGGGCGGCCTCGTCGACCTCGAGTTCATCGCCCAGCACCTGCAGCTGGTCAACGCCGCGGCCCACCCCGGCGTGCTCAGCCAGAACACGGTCGATGCGCTGGAACGCCTCGCCCGCGCCGGCCTGCTGCCGGCGGGCGCCGCCGACGCGCTGCTGCCGGCCGCCCGCCTCTACAACAACCTGACCCAGGTCCTGCGCCTGTGCGTGGACGGGCCGTTCGAGCCCGACAAGGCCCCCGACGGCCTCAAGACCCTGCTCGCCCGCGCCGGCGAGGCCCCCGATTTCAAGCACTTGGAGGCCGATCTGGCGGCCAGCGAGGCCCAGGTTGCAGCCCTTTTCGAGAGACTGATCGCCTGAGGCGGGCGGGGCCCGGGGCGACGGAGGCGGCGGGCCCCTCCCGTTCTGGGGTCAAGAGGGGGCGAGCCGCAGCGGCCCCGCCCGGTCCTGGAGAGCCACTAGCCATGTCGAAGAAAGTTCTGGTGATCGCCGGCGTGCTGCTCGCGGCAGGCACGGTCGCGGCCATCTCCGCACCCCACTTCCGCGGCGGCCACATGCGCCACGGGCCGCAGGGGCCGATGTTCGGCGATCGCGAGGGAGGGCTGTTCGGGCCCTCGCCGGCCCGCTTCGGCGAGCGCCTGAAGGAGCTCGACACCAACAAGGACGGCAGCGTCACGCTCGACGAGTTCCTCGCCCGGCGCGCCCCCAGCTTCGCCCATTTCGACAAGAACGGCGACGGCGCCGTCGACCGCGCCGAGCTCGAGGCGGCGGCCAAGGAGAGCGCCGACTACTGGGTGAAGCGCTTCATCAAGCGCTTCGATGCCGACCGCGACGGCAAGGTCAGCAAGGAAGAGTTCACCAAGGCCCGCCGCGAGCGCTTCGCCATGCGCGACCTCGACGGCGACGGCCGCCTCGGCCTGGAGGACATGGGGCCGGGCCTGCGCGAGCGCCTGCGCCGCTGGATGGGCAGCGACCGCGGCGGCGAGGATCGGCGCGAGGGTAAAGAGGACGGCAAGGATGCCGACCGGCGCGGGCCGTTCACCCTGGAGCGCGTGCTGGGGCGTGCGGGACGGCAGTTCGGCCGCCTCGACAAGAACGGCGACGGCTTCATCGACGCCAAGGACCTGGAGCCGGCCGCAGGCGAGCGGGTGGCGTTCGCCTCCAAGCGCTTCTTCCGGCGCTTCGACGCCGACGGCGACGGCAAGGTTACCCGCGACGAGTTCGACCGCCTGGCCAAGGATCGCTTCGCCGCCTTCGACGTGGACGAGGACGGCAAGATTACCGAGGCCGACCTGCCGCCGATGATGCGCGGCCGGGGCCTGCTGAAGTAGACTGCATGCATCGCGAGGAGCGCTGCATCGGCGAGGCAAAGGCGTGCTGGCACGCAAGAGCGAGCCCGGATCGCAACCCCGGCCCGGGCCCGAGGACAACGAGGACGAGACGCTTGTGCTCGCACGCGTGGCCGCGGGGGAGGCGGAAGCCTTCCGCGGCCTCGTCGACCGGCACCTGCCGACCGTGCTGGCGGTGGCCCGCCGCATGCTGCGGGACGACGCGGAGGCCGAGGACGTGGCACAGGAGACGCTGCTCAGGCTCTGGCGCAATGCCGCCGGGCTCGAGCTGGGCCCCCACGGTGTCCGCCCCTGGCTGAGGCGCGTGGCGTCGAATCTGTGTATCGACCGCGTGCGGGCGCGCCGCAACACGGTGGTGGTGGAGGCGGTGCCGGAGGAGAGCGCGCCGGCGGCGCAGGTGCGCCAGCTCTCCGAGCGCGATCTGGGCGTGCGGGTGGATGCGGCGCTGAAGGCGCTGCCCGAGCGGCAACGGCTGGCGCTCACCCTGTTCCACTACGAGGGCATGAGCCAGATCGAGGTGGGCGAGGCGATGGGCATATCGGACGAGGCGGTCGAATCGCTGCTCGCCCGGGCGCGCCGCGCCCTCAAGGGCGCGCTGAAGGACGAATGGCGGGAGCTGATGCCCGAGGGCGAGGCGTGAGGGCCCGCCCACGGGCGGCAAGGAAGGTTGCGGGAATGAGCAATGCGAGCACAGCCATGACCATCGCCGAGTTCGAGCGCCTGCTCGAGGTCTACGGCGCCGACCGCACGCGCTGGCCGGTGGAGGCCAGGGCGGGTGCCGGCCAGCTCGTCGCCCGCGACCGGGCCGCGCGCCGCCTGCTGGCCGAGGCCGAGGCGCTCGACCGCGTGCTGGAGCGCGCGCCGCTGCCCTCCCTGGCCAGGGAGGCGGAGCTGGCCGAGCGCATCGTCGCCGCCGCCCGGCGCTCCCCGCGCATGGTGCCCTCCTCCAGGGCCGATGCAACCCGCCCCGCCCCGGCGGCCGCGGGGGGCGGCAACGTCGTCTCCCTGTCCGGCCCGCAGGCAGGCTCGCGCAGGCTGCCGGTGCGGGCCATGGGCGGGGCGGCGGGGGCGCTGGCGGCCTCGCTGCTGCTCGGCATCTATCTCGGCCTGTCGAGCCTGTCGCAGGGCGTGGTGCCGGCGCTCGAGCAGCTGACCGGGCTGACGCTGACGCCCGGCAATGCCGCCGTCGCCCAGGTCGATCTGCTGGATGAGGACCTGCTATGACGGAGGCCGCCACCGCCGGCCGCAGGGGCCGCACACCGCGCTGGGTGCTGGTGCTGCTGGTCGTCTCGCTTGCCGTCAATCTGCTGGTCATCGGCGGCGTGGCCGGCGCGGTGTGGCGCTTCCGCGCCCACAGCTACGTCGCCGGCAGCGTCACGCCCAATCTCATAGGCTACGCCAGCACCCTGCCGCGCCAGCGCCGCGCCGAGCTGTGGGAGGCGACGGCGGAGGAGCGGCGCCAGCTCATGCCGCTGCGGCGCGAGGTGCGGGCGGCGCGCGAGGCCACCATCAAGGCGCTGGTGGCGGACCCCTTCGACAAGGAGCGCTTCATGGCCGCCCAGGCGCACCAGGCCGAGGTCGAGGGCCGGGCGCGGGAGGGGGTGCGCCTCCTCTACGGCAAGCTGGCGGAGGCCCTGACGGCGGAGGAGCGGCGCGCTTTCCCGGGCTGGCGCAGCCACCGCCGCCCGCCGGGCTACCGCAACCTGCTCGACGAGCCCGATCAGCAGGCGGGCGATCCGCTGCGCTGAGCCGGCCTCACGCGCGTCGCCACAGGGGGCGCCGGTCAGGTGCGCGCCGGGAACTCGACGAGGGCGCTCCAGCCCCCCGCCCCTTGCTCGCCGCAGGACAGCCTGGCACCCTGCACCTCGAGCAGGAGCCTGGCGAGGATCACCCGCAGGCTGGCCTCCGGACGGGCCTCGCCGGCACCGCCGTCGGGCGCCGCCGCGGGGTTCCCCGCGCCATCCACGTGCACCGCCAGGGCGCGCCGGCCGCCGCGACGCTTGCCGACCACCACCACCGTGCCGCCCGGGGCGGCGCGGCCCGCCGCCTCGCGCAGGAGGTGCTCGAGCGCCTGCGCCGTAGGCTGGCGCTCGCACAGGATGTCGCAGGTGGCGCAGGTGGTGAGGGCGAGGCGCGGCCCGGCTCCGGCCGTCTCCGCGCCCGCGTTGCGCCAGGCCTCCCGCACCAGCCCCGCGGCCAGGATGCGCTCGCGCCGGCCGCGGCGGCGGTCGGTCATGAGCACGGCCATGGCCTGGGTGACGGCGAGCGCCTCCTCCGAGGACTTGAGCAGCCGGCCGCCGCTCTCGGAGATGTGGTGGGCATACTCCTGGTAGCGGGCGTTGCCGAGCGGCCCGTGCAGCTCGCTCAGCATCACCTGCGAGAAGCCGATCACGGCGTTGAGCGGGGTGCGCAACTCGTGGCTTAGCTGGGCCATGAGCTGGCTGGCGCCAGCGTGCGGCACGGCCGGCCCGGCGTCGGCGGCCTCGGCCGGCTCGCGCCGGCCCATCGCCAGCAGCGCCATGCCGGCGCCGGTGAGCAGCAGGAAGGCGAGATGCCAGGTTGGATGTCCGGCAGCGGTCGCGCCGCCGGCGCTGGCCGGCGCGTGCCAGGCGGTGGTGAGGACCAGGGCGAGCCCCGCCAGATAGAGCAGGGCCGCCGCGCGCGCCAGGCGCGCGTTGTCGATCGGCGCCGCCGGCAGCCAGATCCTGGAGCGCACCAGCGCCCTGCGAATGCCCTTGGCCGCGGCCGCCCGGATGGCGGACGGACTCGCCGGCCTTCGGGGTGACGTGCCCGGCGTCATCCCTCGTCCCTCGACCCGAATTGTAGCGAAATGCTGCCCGACTGCGATCCGACGGCTGAACGAGCGCGACGAATCACCACCTACACTGTGACGTGATCCGCGCCGCCTTGTCGAGAGTCGAAGCGGGCCGTGCGCGAAAAATAGCGCGCTGTGACCGCCACGACTCGGGGGAGCCGCAACCGGGCAGGCGGCAGAGGATCGGGCGGAGCGCCGAGGCGGCCGGCGCCCGCCGCCGGCCCTCACTCCAGCATCTTGCCCACGATCTCGAACACGTCGTTGGAGAGCGGCTTGGCCTTGGCGATGCGCTGCAGGGCCTTGCGGGCGAGGCGGCGGCGGCCGCTCTCCAGCGACTTCCAGCTGCGGAAGGAGGAGAGCAGGCGGGCGGCGATCTGCGGGTTGAAGGCGTCGATCTCGAGCACCCGGTCGGCCACGAACTCGTAGCCGCGCCCGTCCGGGCGGTTGAAGTTGACCGGGTTGCCGGAGGCGAAGGCGCCGATCAGCGCCCGCACCTTGTTGGGGTTCCGGATGGAGAATAGGGGGTGGCGGGTGAGCCTGACCACGGTGGCGAGCGTGGAGGGCAGGGGCGAGGCCGCCTGGTAGACGAACCACTCGTCGATCATCAGGTGGTCGCCCTTCCAGCGCTCGTAGAAGCGGTCGAAGGCGGCGGCGCGCTCGGGCGTGCGCAGCTCGGCCAGGATGGCGAGCGCGGCGACCTCGTCGGTGGCGTTGCGGGCGCCGGCGAAGTAGGCGGCGACCCTGGCGACGTCCTCCGGCCGGCCCCGGCAGGCGAGATAGCCGAGCGCGACGTTGCGCAGCGCCCGCCGCCCGGCCTGCTCGGGCGAGGGCGAGTAGGGGCCCTGGGGGGCGTGCCTGGCGTAGGTGTCGGCCAGCTCCTCGCCCAGGGCGGCGGCGATCCCCTTGCGCAGCTCGCGGCGGGCCTTGTGGATGGCGCGCGGGTCGACGTCGCGGGCGATGATGCGGGCAAGGTCGCTCTCGCTCGGCAGGTACATGAACTGGGCGCGGTAGCCGGGCTCCAGGCTCTCGTCGCGCAGGGTGACGCCGAGGGCGGCGACGAAGGCCGAGGGCCTGGCCGGCCGCTTGCCGGCGCGGATCGCCCTGACCGCGGCCACCAGCACGCGCGCGGCGTAGTCCTGGGCAGCCTGCCAGCGGTTGTAAAGGTCGCTGTCGTTGGCCATCAGGAACTGCAGGTCGGCATCGGAGAGGTCGATGGTCAGATTGACGGGAGCGGAGAAGCCGCGCAGCAGCGAGGGGACGGGGCGGGAAGGCACGTCGCGGAAGCGGAAGGTCTCGCTGCGCTTGCGCACCTCGAGGAGGCCGTCGCGCAGCTCCTCGCCGGAGGCGAGCGTCAGGGGCAGGTCCTGGCCGTTGCCGCCCAACAGCCCGACGCGCAGGGGGATGTGGAGCGGCTTCTTCCTGGCCTCGCCGGGGGTGGGGGGCAGGGCCTGGGTGACGGTGAGGGTGGCCGTCTTGGCGCGCTGATCGTAGGCGAGCTGGCAGACGAGCTCGGGCGTGCCGGCCTGGCTGTACCAGGTCATGAACTGCGAGAGGTCGCGGCCGCAGGCGTCCTCGAAGCAGGAGATGAAGTCCTCGACGGTCGCCGCCCGGCCGTCGTGGCGCGCGAAGTAGAGGTCCATGCCCTTGCGGAAGCCCTCGCGCCCGAGCAGGGTCTGCAGCATGCGCACCACCTCGGCGCCCTTCTCGTAGACGGTGGCGGTGTAGAAGTTGTTGATCTCGATGTAGCGGTCGGGGCGCACGGGGTGGGCGAGCGGCCCGGCGTCCTCGGGGAACTGGCGCGCCTTGAGCTGGCGCACCTCGTGGATGCGCTGCACGGTGGGGGAGCGCTGGTCGGCGCCGAACTCCTGGTCGCGGAAGACGGTGAGCCCCTCCTTGAGGCACAGCTGGAACCAGTCGCGGCAGGTGATGCGGTTGCCGGTCCAGTTGTGGAAATACTCGTGCGCGATCACCCGCTCGATGCCGACGAAGGCGCTGTCGGTGGCGGTCTCGGGCGAGGCCAGCACCAGGGCGTCGTTGAAGATGTTGAGGCCCTTGTTCTCCATCGCCCCCATGTTGAAGTCGGAGACGGCGACGATGTTGAACACGTCGAGGTCGTACTCGCGCCCGAAGCGCTCCTCGTCCCAGCGCATGGCGCGCTTGAGCGATTCCATGGCCCAGGCGCAGCGCCCCTCCTTGCCCGGCTCGACGTAGATGGTGAGGTCGACCCGGCGCCCGGAGGCGGTGGTGAACTCCGAGGCGTAGGCGGCGAGATTGCCCCCGACCATGGCGAACAGGTAGCTGGGCTTGGGGTGGGGGTCGCGCCACACCGCGTAGTGGCGCCGGCCGCCGTCGAGCGTGCCGCGCTCCACGGGGTTGCCGTTGGCGAGCAGCACGGCGGCCTCCTCGCGCTCGGCCTCGAGGCGCGTGGTGTAGACGGAGAGCACATCGGGGCGGTCGAGGAAGCAGGTGATGCGGCGGAAGCCCTGCGCCTCGCACTGCGTGCAGTAGACGCCCTTGGAGCGGTAGAGGCCGGTGAGGGCGGTATTGGCCTCCGGGTTGCAGTAGGTGACGGTGTCGAGGGTGAAGGGGCGGTCGGGAACGCGGGGGATCACGAGCTCCCGGTCGCTCCTGTCGTAGTCGCCGGGGCCGAGCAGGCGGCCATCGAGGCGGATGCTGTCGAGCTCCAGGATCTCCGCATCGAGGCGCAGCGGGCCGGGGCTGCCGCCGGCGGCCGAGTTGGGCCTGACCGCGAGGCGGGCGCGCACGCGCGTGCGCGTGGGATGCAGCGACACGTCGAGATGGACCGTGTCGATGAGGTAGCTGGGCGGGCGGTAGTCCTTGAGCAGTATCGGCCGCGGGGTGTCGGTCTTCATGAGACGATCCGGCTGTGGGGAGATGGGCGCAGAAGCGTCTGCGCGCGCGTCGAGCCTTCATAGAGCACTGGGCGTCGGGCGCAAGCAGGGCGGCGCCGCCGCCGGAAGGGGGCGCGGGCGGCGGCCTCAGCCCGCGATCTGGTCCCACAGCAGCTTGGCGTTGAGGGCGATGATGACGGCGGCGATCGCGCCCGCCACCACGATCAGCCACGGCGGGGCGCGCAGCGGGCCCATCTTGGCGCGGTCGGCGGTGAACTGCACGAGCGGCACCACGGCGAAGGGCAGCTGCAGGCTCAGGATCACCTGGCTCAGGATCAGGAGCTTGCCCGTCTCCTGCTCGCCGTAGAAGATCGTGACGCCGGCGGCGGGAACGATGGCGATGGCGCGGGTGGCGAGCCGCCGCAGCCAGGGCGGCAGGCGGATGTCGAGGAAGCCCTCCATCACCGCCTGGCCGGCGAGCGTGGCCGTCACCGTGGAGTTGAGCCCGCAACAGAGCAGGGCGATGCCGAACAGCGTAGGCGCGACGGCGGAGCCCAGCAGCGGGTGGAGGAGCGCCGAGGCCTGGCCGAGCTCGACCACGTCGGTCTTGCCCACCTTGTGGAAGCTCGCCGCCGCCAGGATCAGGATCGAGGCGTTGATGAGCAGGGCGAACATCAGGGCGATGGTGGAATCGACGGTGGCCAAGCGCATGGCCTCGCGCTTCTCGGCCAGCGTATCGCCGTAGGCGCGCGTCTGCACGATGGCCGAGTGCAGGTAGAGGTTGTGGGGCATGACGGTGGCGCCCAGGATGCCCATGGCGAGGTAGAGCATGTCGGGGTTGCGCACGATGTCGGCGGTCGGCGCGAAGCCGCGGATGAGCGGCCCCCACTCGGGGTTGGCGAGCGCGATCTGGATGGCGAAGCAGGCGGCGATGACGCCGAGCAGGGTGATGATCAGCGCCTCGAGGTAGCGGAAGCCGAGCTTCTGCAGGTAGAGGATCAGGAACACGTCGAGGGCGGTGAGGATGACGCCGATCTCGAGGGGGATGCCGAACAGCAGGTTGAGGCCGATGGCGGTGCCGATGACCTCGGCGATGTCGGTGGCGATGATGGCGATCTCGGCCGCCGCCCACAACGGATAGGCGGCCCAGCGCGGGTAGGCGTCGCGGCAGGCCTGGGCGAGGTCGCGGCCGGAGGCGACGGCGAGGCGCGCGCACAGCGCCTGCAGCACGATCGCCATGATGTTGGAGACGAGCGAGACGACGAGCAGCGTGTAGCCGAACTTGGAGCCGCCGGCCAGCGAGGTGGCCCAGTTGCCGGGGTCCATGTAGCCGACCGCGACGAGGTAGCCGGGCCCGAGGAAGGCGGCGAGGCGGCGCACCTTGGTGACGCCGCCAACCGGGATGGTGCGGTGCACGTCCGAGAGGGCCGCCTCCCCGCGCGCCCGCCGCCAGCCCGACCCTGCCGGCGCCGGCGCGCCTGCGACCTCCCCGTCCTTGAGCTTCTGCATGCGTGGCCTCTCGGCGCCCGCCGCCGGCGCCTCTCGGAGCGGGCGCCCGGTCCGGGCCAGCGCGGGAGCCTATTTAGTTTGCAAATGATTTGCAAGTGCGACTGGTTGGCGTGCAGGCGGGCGGGGGCCGGCGAGGGGTCCTGGGCCGCTGCCGCGGACATGCTCCCTCGGGAGGACGAGGCTGGGCGGGCGCACGCCTGCGGCCGTATTCTGAATTTCGGCTACCCCATGCTCGAAGGAGGTCGCCCCGGACATGACACGGGCCGAGCAAGAACATGCTGCTGCCCTGCAGCCGCAGCCCCGCCGTCCTCGTACTCGAGGCGGGAATGCCACGCAGCGCTAGTGCATCTGTTGAACCCATCCTGTAGCGCTGCGCCTGCCACGCGCGATTCGTCCGAGTATGGCACCAGTCTCAAGTGAGTAGAGGAAGCCAACGTGGTACGTACGAAAGCCGAGGAGTGTGCGGATCTCCGCGACTACTGCAAGTCGATGGCTATTGGGGGACACTTGGGCGGCTTCGATGCGTACTCGTTTAGTTTCGAGCCTGATCGACGCTTGTCCCGCGATTGAGTCCCACGCCTCCGGCTTGTGTGCCGTTCGGCTGATTCCATTGAGGAGTTCTACGAGCGGCCGCAGGCGTGACTGCTCTTCAGGCGGCGCAAACTCGATGTGCACGGGTAGACCCAAGAGTGCGCACGTGTGGATGTCGTCGGGATGTCCGCGTCTCTGAGACCATGCGCAGGTCTTCGCCTCGTCAGGCGCGCAGAATGCGCCTCCAGCGGAACGGATGGCAAGATTCCGGAGGAGGGAAGTTCCTGAGATGTAGAAGTTTAGACTTGATCTGACGGGCTTCGTTAACCGGGGGTGGGCTGTCCGATTGCACGAAGCTGTCGGCGTCACGCAGCCTTTCCGCTCGCCTCCGGCAAGACCTGCATCAATTTCTCCTTCGCGACGGGGAGCGTGTCAATGAACGTCTGCATCGGCGTCTTGCCGTAGCACCAGCGGCCCTGATGCGGGCGCGCCTCGTTGTATTCGACGAGCCACGCATCGAGATCGGCCTGCAGCTCCTCGATCCTGCGATAGAGCTTCTTGCGGAACGCCACGCGATAGAATTCGTCGAGCAGCGTCTTGTGGAAGCGCTCGCAGATGCCGTTGGTCTGCGGGCTCCTCGCCTTGGTGCGCGTGTGGTCGATGTTCTCGATGGCCAGGTAGAGCTCGTACTCGTGGGCCTCCGGCTTGCCGCAGAACTCGGTGCCGCGGTCGGTGAGCACGCGGCTCACCACGATCTCGTGCTCGTCGAAGAACGGCACCACGCGGTCGTTCATCAGGTCGGCGGCGGTGAGCGGCGTCTTGCGATCGTAGAGCTTGGCAAACGCCACCTTGGAATAGGTGTCGATGGCGGTCTGCTGGTAGACGCGCCCCACGCCCTTGAGCGTGCCAACGTAGAAGGTGTCCTGGGCCACGCAATAGCCCGGGCATTCGCTCTCGAACTCGCCGTGCGCCTCCTTGTCGAGCTTGGCCTT
>Ga0209172_10000314_pt1 | contig 138225 bp, 117 predicted proteins | sample LarsenN4metaG_FD_184113 | JGI IMG/M metagenome (GOLD analysis project Ga0209172, IMG submission 184113) | Hot spring sediment bacterial and archeal communities from British Columbia, Canada, to study Microbial Dark Matter (Phase II) - Larsen... ...
CCCCCAACATGGGACAGGGCGCGTGCATGGCGATGGAGTCGGCGTATGCGCTGGCGCGCGCCTTGAACGAAGAAGCGGACTATCGCTCCGCCTTTGCGCGTTACGAGCGTGAACGTCACAGCCGCACGGCGTGGGTTACGAACACGTCCTGGCAGATTGGCAAGGGCGGGCAAGCGGAACATCCGCTGTTGTGCGCGCTGAGGAATTTCATCGTCAAGGTCGCGCCTGCAGGAGCAATGCAGAAAAATCTCCATCGGGCGGCGGGGTATGATGTGACGAAAGGACCCAGGTAGAAAGTTGCGCTTTCCACAAGGCAACAAAAATGGGACGGTTGAAAAACCGTCCCATTTGTTTTTAGTGGGGCAATTAATCGTCGGCTGGCACCATCGCTTCGTCCAAAGTTTCTTTTTCGCCCATGGGTGGTTTGAAGATAAGGAAAATGGCATTGACGAGAATGCCGAGCACCGCCGCAGTGGCGATGGCAGGTAGCCCGCTGGGGAAGAGTCCCTGCAGGAATGGGATGGGCAGGAAGCCGCCTTCGAATCCGATGTTGCCACCGATACCGACCACCATGATGGTCGCGCCGACTGCCAGATTGCGCGGGTTGAACATGCTGACCTTATGCTCCTGCATCAGCGCGATGCCTTGCATACCGATAGCCCCAAACAGATAGATCGCCAGTCCACCGCTGACCGCCAGCGGAACCGTCTGCACCAGCCCGGCAAGTTTACCAACAAAACCGAGCAGGATGGCGATCACCCCGGCTCCGATCAGTGCGGGACCGGAGTAATTGCGTGAGATTGCCATAAGCGAGTTGTTCTCGCCGTAGTTCGTGCCTGCGGTTGCGCCGAGCAATCCCTTCAGGGTGTCGTCCACCCCATCGAGGATTAGATTGAAGCCAATATTCTTATCGAGTTGATATTTCTCCCTGCCTGTGTCCTTTGCGAGACGATCCACGTACAGACTGATCTGGTAAAGGTGGGCAGTGGATTCCGGGATGGTGGCGATTGCCATCACTGAAACGCTGAAAATGGCTGTGCCCACCATCGCTCCGCTGAACGACGGGAAGGTGAAATTCGGGATGGCGAACCAACTTGCCGAGGCAACCGGGGCAAAATTAACCGACCCGGGAGCGATTACTGCAGAGGCAGCGTAGCCGACAATTGCTCCGAGAAGAACCGGCAGCATTCCGATGAAGCCGCGTCCCTGCAAATAGACCGAGAACAGGATGGTCACGACCAGGGTCAGAATCGAAACCGCCCAGTTTGCAGCTGCCATGTTCAACGCCGCGGCTGCCAGACCGAAGCCGATGATCGCGGCAACAGAGCCGGTGACGATGGGGGGCAGGATCATGTCGATCGTTTGTTTGCCAAGGGCGCGGATTACGAATCCGACCAAGATGTTCAAAAGCCCTGTCACCACGATGCCAGCCTGAATGGTGCTGATAACCTCATTGGGCAGGGGCACACCGAATTGTGGAATGCTTCCGGTCATCTGCTGGGCAATGGCAAGATACGCCGCGATGTAACTGAAACTCGAACCGTAGAACAGCGGGATGAACTTCCCGATCCGCCATTTGGCAAGCAATAGCGCCACGATGGTCCCTAGACCGGATACCACTAACACGGTGCCAACGTGGAAGCCGCATAGCGCAGCAACAAGTACGGTGGCGGGGAACATGGTGAGTACATGTTGGAAACCCAATAAAACAATCTGACCGAGCGGGGGGCTGTCGTTAGGCAGGTAGCCCATAACCTTGTTGGTTGCCATGATACACTCTCCTCATTAAGAATATGGATAAAGTATGGAAAACATGGGCGGCTACTTGGGCATAAATTCCATCGTCACCTCCGGATAAAAACCGCCATGCAATGCTGCATGGCGGAGAGAATGCAAAATACCCTGTTGACCGGCGTATTTGTGGCCACGCCAACTGGATATACCGATACCAATTGAGCCTGCGACTGCGCGTTGGGCATGTTATAGTGGATAACCCTGAAATTTAGATAAGGTTTCTCCTAATTGTTTGAGATATTTCATCACGTCAGATGGTTGCGTGGGTTATAATCACATTAACAAGACCCGAAATATCGAAATACCGTGATGAGTTCTGTATCCTGATCTTTCGAAAGGGATAGACAATGTTGCTTAAAGGTAATGTCACAATTCACGCACCACGGAAGAAGGTATGGGATTTTCTGACTGACCCTAGTCGGATCGGTCAGTGTGTGCCGGGGGTGGAGAAGATCGAAACCATCGAGGAGTTAAAAAAATACCGCGGGGTGGTATCGGTTGGGCTGGGCTCGGTCAAAGCCCGTTTCAGCGGGGAAGTCGATATTCTGGAATTGGACGAGCCCCATCGCGCCAAGCTCAAAGCGCATGGCACAGCAACCGGCAGCGCGGCGGATGCGGTCAGCGAGATGATGTTGAGCGATGGAGCCGACAACTCCACCATCGTCAATTGGACGGCGGATATCAATGTTTCCGGACAATTGGCGAGCCTGGTCTCGCGGTTGATGGTGCCCGTTTCCCAGAAAATGGCGGGGATTTTCTACGACGAGGTCCGCAAACGAATCGAGACTGTGGACGCTTCTGACTCATCCCAAAGCTGATCGATCTCTATGCGCGATATCCTCGCTGACGTGGATCGCTGGCAAAAGGAAGGGGTGCCGGTCGCGCTCGCTACCGTCATTCAAACCTGGGGGACTTCGCCACGTCTTGCAGGAGCCAAAATGGCGCTTACTTCTGACGGGCGGATCGCTGGTTCGGTCAGCGGCGGGTGTGTGGAGAACATCGTTGTTGAAGCTGGGGTCGAGTCTCTGCGAACGGGTCGGACTCTTCTTTTGCGTTTTGGCGTGTCAGATGAGACTGCCTGGGAAGCAGGTCTGTCGTGCGGTGGCAGTATCGATGTTTTTGTAAAACCATTGGATGTAAAATTCTTCGCTGTTCTTCTTTCTGTCATGGAAAACGAAGAGCGGGCGGTTGTCGCTACAGTTGTTCGTGGTCCTGATGATGTTGCAGGACGCGAGATTTTGATTCGTGAAGATAACTCCATTGCGGGAACCCTCAGTGACGAATTGGATAAGGTTGCACTGAAGTTGACAAATCAAGTTTTACAGAACGGTGTCTCACAACGGGTTTTGTTGCATGAAGAGATTGAAATCTTTTTAGAAGTAATTATCCCGCCACCTACACTTGTGATTGTAGGCGGTGTGCATATCGCGGTCGCGTTGGTCTCGCTGGCGAAGACGCTCGGTTTCCGAACGATACTCATTGACCCGCGCAAGGCATGGGGAAACGCGGAAAGATTCCCCAATGTAGATAAGTTGATTCAAACCTGGGTTGACGAAGCGTTTGAGCAAATTAAGATAAATGCTTCAACGGCGGTTGCCGTTTTGACGCATGACCCGAAAATTGACGACCCCGCTATAAAAATCGCCTTGAACAGTTCGGCGTTTTACGTCGGCGCGCTGGGCAGTAAAACCACCAATGCCAAACGCCGCGAGCGCTTGCTGAACGACGGCGTAAGCGAATCGCAAATTAATAAAATTCATGCGCCGATTGGTTTGGACATTGGCGCACAGAATCCAGAAGAAATTGCGTTAGCCATTATGTCGGAAGTGGTAAAAAGTTTCAGGAAACAGAATCAAGTTGAAGTCAAGCATGAAGCGCAATCGCCAATTTCTAATTCTCTATTCTCTGAGGTTTTATGAAACCTGCTCCATTTGAATATCATGCTCCGAGTTCCATTGAAGAAGTGTTGGATTTGAAAAGTCAATACGGCGACGACGCGAAGTTCTTAGCGGGCGGGCAAAGCCTTGTGCCTGCGATGAATTTTCGCATTGTGCAGCCAAGCGTGTTGATTGACTTGAATCGCGTGAACGAGTTGAGTTACATCCGCGAAGATAAACATACGCTGCGCGTGGGGGCGATGGCGCGCGAGCGGCATTTGGAGTTTGACGCTTCGATTCAAAAACATGCGCCGTTGCTGCACGAAGCCGTGCCGTTTATTGCGCATCCGCAAATTCGCAATCGCGGCACGATTGGCGGGAGCATTGTCCATGCCGACCCTGCGGCGGAATTGCCCGTGTTGATGTTGGCGTTGAACGCGAGATTGAAGGCGAAGAGCAAAAAGTCTGAACGGTGGATTGAAGCCAAAGGTTTTTTTGCAGGCATGTTTACCACCGCGCTTGAACCCGATGAAGCTTTGGTTGAAATTGAAATACCCTTTGCCGAAAAAAATACAGGCTGGTCGTTTATGGAAGTTGCGCCGCGCTTGGGCGATTATGCGATGATGGGCGTCGCCGCGTTGGTGACTTTAGATAAAAATAAAAAATGCACATCGGCAAAATTGGTTTATTTGAATGCAGGCGATGGACCTGTGGAAGCGGTTGAAGCGGAAAAACTTTTGGAAGGCGAAGTTTTGAATGATACATTGATTGAATCTGCCGCCTCATACGCCAGCGAAAAAGAAATCAATCCATTTGGCAATATCCACGCTTCAGCGGATTTTCAAAGGCATTTGGCAAAAGTGTTAACTCAAAAAACTTTGAAGCAAGCATTGGAAAGAGTGAGTCAATAATTTGACCGCTGACGGCTGACTATGGTCGGTCGTCTATGAAAGGACGTCTTTAATGAAACAAGTCACCATTACAGTCAACGGGAAAGAATACACACGCGAAGTGGAGCCTCGTTTGTTGTTAAGTGATTTTTTACGTCACGAACTTGGGTTAACTGGCACACATGTCGGCTGCGAACACGGCGTGTGCGGCGCTTGCACCATTTTGTTTGACGGCGAATCGGCGCGCTCGTGCTTGACGTTTGCCGTCCAAGCCGATGGGCATGAGATTACGACCGTCGAAGGGCTTACCTCCCTTTCATCCCCCCATCTGCTTGAAGATGGGAGGACAGAGGGAGGCAATAATTTGCATCCATTGCAACAAGCCTTTTGGGAAGCGCATGGTTTGCAATGCGGGTATTGCACGCCCGGAATTTTGATGAGCATGATTCCGTTTTTGAAACAAAATCCAAACCCAACCGAAGATGAAATTCGTCATGCTTTATCTGGCAATCTTTGCCGCTGCACGGGGTATCAACACATTGTGGATGCGGTGAAGTTGGCGGCGGAGAAGATGAGGTAATTAGTAATTAGAGGATTAGAGAATTAGAGAATTGAAAGTATGAATCAAAACGAATTAACGCAAGCCTTTCGCGCTGGCGAATTGTCAATTACGAATTACATTTCTCAAATTGAAAATCAGTTTGAGAACATTGAACCCGCCGTTTTATCTTTTATTCCTAAACCCAACCGCTTTGAGCGTTTACAAACAGAGGCGGAAGAGTTAATTAAAAAATATCCCGATGCAAACAATCGCCCGCCGTTGTTTGGGATGACGGTCGGCGTGAAAGATATTTTTCATGTCAAAGGGTTTACAACACAAGCAGGCAGCAAACTTCCCGCCGAAGATTTGCAAGGCAGTGAAGCCGCGAGCGTGACGAAATTAAAAAACGCAGGCGCGTTGATTCTCGGTAAAACGGTGACAACCGAGTTTGCCTATTTCACGCCCGGTCCCACGCGCAACCCGCATAACCCAAATCACACGCCGGGCGGCTCGAGCAGCGGTTCGGCGGCGGCGGTGGGCGCGGGGCTTTGTCCCATTGCGCTTGGCACGCAAACCATCGGCTCGGTGATTCGCCCCGCTGCGTTTTGCGGCGCGGTGGGTTTCAAACCAACTTATGAAAGAATCTCACGCGAAGGTGTAATTCCATTGTCGGCGACGTTTGACCATGTTGGTTTTTTTACGCCCAATGTTGAAACGGCAAAGCGAGTCGCGGCTGTGTTACTAGAGGATTGGAGGATTGGAGAATTGGAAGTCACGACTCGCAAGCCGACTCTTGGGGTTCCAACTGGACGTTATCTTGAATCCGCTTCAGACTACGCTTTAGCCTGTTTCAATGACTTGTGCCATGCGCTCGCCCAAGCAGGGTACGAAATTCGCCGCGTGCAAGTCATGGATGATTTTGATGAAATCAAATCTCGGCATGATGCGATTATGTCTTACGATGCGGCGCAGGTTCATAAAGAATGGTTTGCTAAACACGAAATCCTCTATTCCCCCAAATTCTCCGATTTAATCCGCCGCGGTCAACAAATTACCAATTATCAATTATTCCTCCAAGCGCGCGACGCCTTCCGCGCTTCCATCATCCAAACCATGAGCGACAATCAAATTGACCTCTGGATTTGCCCTCCCGCCATCGGTCCCGCGCCGAAAGGGTTAGATTCCACTGGCGACCCTGCGATGTGCCTGCCGTGGACGCAAATCGGTTTTCCCGCCGTCAATATTCCGACAACAAAAAATGAAGATAATTTACCAATGGGATTACAACTCGTCGGCAAATGGAATTCAGACGAATCATTGCTCGCTTGGGCAGAAGAAATTGAAAAGGTTGTGAGAAAGATATGACAGCGATTAAGTGGCATGTGCGCGCAGGCGCGTATTACGATTCGGTGGTGCTGATGCAATTGCAACGCGGGCTTTTAGAATTAAACGGCGTACTGGATGCGGGCGTGGTGATGGCGACTCCCGCCAACCGTGACCTGCTTGCGGCAAACAACCTCCTGCCCGAGAGTATCACTGCCAACCCCGACGATTTGCTTATCGTTGTCAAAGCGGATGACGATGCCGCTGCGGCAAATGCAATTGGTCAAGTGGATGAACTTCTTGCCCGTCGAAAATCCTCCCATTCTCAAAGCTTTCTCGAATTTCGCCCGCGAAGTTTATCCGCCGCAGTAAAACAATTGCCGCAAGCGAATTGGGTTTTGGTTTCAGTCCCAGGGCGTTATGCGGCGGGCGTGGCGCGTGAAGCGCTTGAACTTGGCAAACACGTTTTTCTTTACAGCGATAACGTTTCTTTAGAAGATGAAATAGCTTTGAAAAAAACCGCCCGCGAGAAAGGTCTGCTGGTAATGGGACCTGATTGCGGCACCGCCATTATCAACGGCGTTGGTTTGGGGTTTGCGAATCGTGTTCGGCGCGGGGCGATTGGCGTGGTCGGCGCTTCTGGCACAGGCACGCAAGCGGTGACTGCGCACATTCATCATCTCGGCGGCGGCATTTCTCACGCCATCGGCACAGGCGGGCGGGATTTGAAATCGGAAGTCGGCGCGGTTACCGCTCATCAAGCGCTTGAAGCGTTGGCGCGCGACGATGAAACAAAAGTGATTGTCTTAATTTCCAAACCGCCAGCGCCCGATGTCGCCGCGCAATTAATTTCGGCGGCTCAATCTACGGGCAAACCTGCGGTGATTTATTTCATCGGTTATCCTCCGCCTGCGAGAAAAATCGGCAATTTGCGGTTTGCAATTAGTTTGAGCGAGGCGGCGGAAATTGCAGTTAGAGAATTAGAGGATTTGAGAATTGAAGGCTCAAGTATTCTCCAATCGCCCAATTCTCGTTATGTTCGCGGTCTGTTCTCTGGCGGAACTCTCGCTTATGAAATGATGGTTGGTTTGCAAGCAAGTCTCTCGCCGTTATTCTCCAACTCTCCAATCACTAATTCGCAGAATTTGGAGGACCCACTCCACAGCAAAGCCCACACCATCATTGACCTCGGCGACGAATTTTTTATGGTCGGTCGTTTGCACCCGATGATTGATAACGATTTACGAATCCGCCGCATGAGACAAGAAGCCGCCGACCCTGAGACGGGGATGATTTTGTTTGATGTGGTGCTGGGCGAAGGCGCGCATCTCGACCCTGCTGGGGAGTTAACGCCAGTGATAAAAGAGTTACGAGAAAAGAGAAGCGGAGAATTGGAGTTTGTGGCAGTGGTCATCGGCACAGAAGACGACCCGCAGAATCTCCAATCTCAAATCTCTCAATTGGAAGAAGCAGGCGTGAAGGTTTTTCGCACCGCCGCCGAGGCGGTGGAATATGTTAGTTTGAAATTTAATACGAATAAGAAAAATGGATTTACACCTGTGGATTTAGAACAATTAAAGCAACCGCTTGCTGGAATCAATGTGGGCTTGGAGTCTTTTTACGAAAGCCTGATTTCGCAAGGCGCGCAAGCCGTGCATGTGGAATGGAAACCGCCAGCGGGAGGAAACGAGAAAATGGCGGCGCTGCTGGCGAAGATGAAGAGCAAGAAAGAGAATTAGAGAATTAGAGAATTGGAGAATTCTCATACGGAGATGAATTATGGACATAGATAACGCAAACACTACCGCAATCACCCGCCTGATGGAGGCAAGACCGATTCTGAAAGGCGTGGCTGCCGCAAAAGACGTCATCCCTGGCATGAGGGATAATTTGTTTTTACATGCGGGTCCGCCAATTGAGTGGGCGCGGATGTCGGGTCCGCTGCGAGGGGCGATTATCGGGGCGATGCTGTTCGAGGGCATAGCGGCGTCCGAAGCGGAGGCAGTTTCAATGGTAGAAAGAGGCGAGGTCGAATTTGATTCGTGCCATCATCACGGCGCGGTCGGTCCGATGGCGGGAGTCACATCCGCTTCGATGAAAGTCTATGTGGTGGAAAACGCCGAGCATGGGAATAAATCGTTTTCCAATTTGAATGAAGGCTACGGAAAAGTTTTACGGTATGGCGCGTACAGCGAAGAGGTGTTGAAAAAATTGCATTGGATGAATGATGTGTTGGGCGAAGCGCTGGCAAATGCGCTTGCCAATTCCAGCGGAATTGATATGCGCGCATTAATCGCCGAAGCGCTGCACATGGGCGACGAGGGACATAACCGCAACAAAGCAGGCTCATTGTTGTTTTTGAAATCGCTTGCGCCGTTGATTGCAAAGACAATGAAAGACGCTTCTGCCATGTCTGAGGTTTTGCAATTTTTGGGCGATAACGCTTTGAGCGTTTTGAACCCCGTGATGGCGGCGTGCAAGGCAATGACCGACGCCGCGCATGGCGTGGAAGGTTCAACGATTGTGACCACAATGGCGCGTAATGGAACTGATTTTGGAATTCGAGTGAGCGGGCTTGACGCAAAGCAATGGTTCACGGCTCCCGCTGAAATTCCAGTTGGTCTATTTTTCTCAGGCTTTTCTCAAGCCGACGCCAATCCCGACATCGGCGACAGCGCGATTACCGAGACGGCGGGCATTGGCGGCTTTGCCATGGCAACCGCGCCCGCGATTGTGACGTTTGTGGGCGGCACGCCGAAGGACGCAATGAACGCGACGCTTGAGATGTATGAAATTACGTTTGCCGAAAGCAAATATTTCACTATGCCGTCGCTTGATTTTCGCGGCACGCCGACGGGGATTGATATTCGCAAAGTGGTTGAGTTGGGCATCACACCGCGCATTAACACGGGCATCGCCCATAAGAACGCAGGCGTTGGTCAGGTGGGCGCGGGGCTGGTGAGACCGCCGCTTGCCATTTTCGAGCAGGCGTTACTGGCTTACGCTGAGAAGTATGGGCTGTGAAAAAGAGAATTAGAGAATTAGAGAATTGAGGTTGATGTGCCGACTTCACTAGAGGATGTTCGAGTGTTGAAGAGCGTTGAGCAAATTGCAGATGCGATATACAGGATTGCCTCACGCTGGGATGACTTTGCTAAAGATGTCGTTGGCAAGCAAATTTCACGCGCGGCTGATTCAATTGGGGCGAATATTGCCGAGTCGTTTGGGCGTTATCACTTTGGAGAGAAAATTCAATTTCTGTATTATGCGCGCGGCAGTGTGTTTGAGACGAAGTATTGGCTCAATCGCGCCTCTGCACGGGATTTGATGCCATCCGCCGATTCGCAAACGTACGTTACACGTCTAACTGACATCGCGCGTCAACTCAACTTGTATATCGCCAGTCTCAAGGGTCAAAAATCGGGTGAAATCACGGTTGCCAAGACCGTCAAAGAAAGCTCTGTCGAATATCTCGCCTCACGCCTTCCCGAAAACTTTCCCGACGTTCTTTTTGATGAGACTGATTTAGCGTGGCTTGAAGCGCCGCCCTAAAATTCTCCAATCCTCTAATTCTCTTAATTACTCAACTAAATTCACAAGGAGCAAAACATGAAAATCTACGACCTCTCGCAAGACTTAAACGCCGACGCTTCGTTCTGGCCCTTTTACCCGCCGTTTGAGGTGAAATACATCAAGCGCAAAGCGGAACACGGCGTGAACGCGCAATATATTATGACCTCGAATCACATGGGAACGCATTTGGACGCGCCAAAACATTTTGTGACCAAAGGCAAAACCATTGACCAGATTCCGATTGAATGGTGCTACGGACCCGGCGTGATTGTGGATTTGAGCGACATGCTCGACGACCTCGGCATGTTTACGCCCGAAGACATCGAAAAACGCGCAGACGTGCGCGAAGGCGACATTTTGTTCATTCACACAGGCTGGCACAAGTATTCGTTCTTCAGCCCCGATGCGGACGAGGAGCGTTACATCCACCGCCATCCAGGTCCGCATTACAGCATTTGCGACTGGCTGCTGAAGAAAAAGATTCACATTTGGGGCGTGGATATGATTTCCACCGACCACCCGATGAATCTGCCGATTGGCAGGTTTCTCGGCAAAGGCGGGTTGGAGCATTGGCAGAAAGTCCGCCGATTGACTGAAGAAAAATTCGGCAAAGATAAAATTGACGAGTTATTCCCCGATTCGGCTTATCAACTAACCCACAACGCTCTGTTCCCGCATGACTGTATGCACGTTGAAAACCTCGGCGGCGACATTGGCTTGAAGGAATTGCACAACAAACGCATCACGCTGGGCGTCTTCCCGTGGAAGTTCAAAGGCGGCGAAGCGGCGTTTTGCAGGGCGGTGGCGTGGATGTAAGACAAATTCTCTAATTCTCCAATCCTCAATTTTCGCCATAGTAAGAATTAGAGAATTGGAGGATTGGAGACTTAGAAAAACGAGAATTGGAGAATTATGACCACTCGATATTTCGGCGAACGGATTAAACGCAACGAAGACCCGCGTCTGCTCACGGGGCAGGCTTTGTATGTGGATGATGTGGATTTGCCCAACATGCTGCATGCGGCATTTTTACGCAGTCCGTATGCCCATGCAAAGATAAACGGCATTGACGTTTCGCAGGCGCTTCAACGCGCAGGAGTGGTCGCCGTTTACACGGCAAATGATTTAGGCGATTATTGGAAGCCTGGTCCGTTGTTGGTTTCGCCGCCGCCTGTTAAAGACATTATCTTCAACCAAAAGACGCAAGTTCCGCTTGCAAAAGATAAAGTTAAATTTGCGGGCGAGCCGATTGTCATGGTGGTTGCCGAAAGCCGCTACATCGCCGAAGATGCGCTGGCCGATATTCAAGTGGACTATGAGCCGTTAGCGGCGGTCGTTGATTTGGAAAAAGCGCTGCAACCCGAAAGCGTTTTGATTCATGAAGAGATTGGCTCGAATATCGCCGCGCATGTAGTGCAAAAGAAAGGCGATTACGAATCGGCGAAGAAAGATGCGGCGCTGGTCATCAAGCGCAGATTCAAATATGACCATGGCTGCGCCGCGGCGATGGAAAATCGCGGCATTGTGGCGGAGTGGGATAAACGCGCAGGCAGGTTAACGGTTTGGGACACTACGCAAGCCCCAGTCGTGATTCGAAACGGGCTGGCGGGAATGCTTGGGCTATCGGAGCGGCAGGTGCGGGTCATCGCGCCGTTTATCGGCGGCGGCTTTGGTCCCAAAATTATGATGTTTTATCAAGAAGAAGTGTTAGTCCCTTGGGCGGCGATGAAGTTGAATCGCCCCGTCAAATGGATTGAAGACCGCGCCGAAAATTTTGTCGCCACCACGCACGAACGCGGACAAATTCACGACGCGGAAATTGCGTTTGATAAAGACGGTCACATTCTCGGCGTGCATGACGTTTTCTTACATGATACTGGCGCGTACGCTCCGTATGGATTAACCGTTCCGCTTAATTCGCAAGCCAATATTTTAGGCTTGTACGACATCAAGAATTATTACAGCGAGTTTACGGCGGTGTTTACAAACAAAACCATCGTTACGCCGTATCGCGGCGCGGGCAGGCAGCACGGCGTCTTTGTGATTGAACGCGCATTAGACCTTGCGGCGAAAGAATTGAAAATAGACCGCGCCGAAATTCGCCGCCGCAATTTTATTAAGCCTGAGCAATTTCCGTATAACAACGAAATTATCTATCAAGACTTTGCGCCGATTGTGTACGACAGCGGAAATTACGAACCCCTGCTGGATATGGCGCTTGAAAAAATCGGTTATCACAAATTTATAAACGAAACACAACCAAAGTTACGCGCCGAAGGAAAGCATGTCGGCATTGGCATTGTGGCGTATGTCGAAGGCACGGGCATCGGACCGTACGAAGGCGCAAAAGTGCAAGTGATGAGCAGCGGGCGCGTTTCTGTGGTGACGGGCGTTGGCACGCAAGGGCAAGGTCACTTCACGAGTTTCGCGCAAATTGTGGCGGAACAACTCGGCGTAAGCGTGGATAAGATTGACGTGGTGACGGGCGACACAGACCAATTTTATTGGGGCGCAGGCACGTTCGCCAGCCGCGGCGCAGTGGTGGCGGGCAACGCCATCAACGAAGCGGCAAAGGTGGTGCGTAAAAAGATTCTCAAACTCGCCTCCGAACATCTCAACGCACCCGAAGACGAACTCGAACTCGCCGACGGCGAAGTGCGCGTGGCGGATATGCCGCGTATGTCCATTTCGCTGGGAGAGTTGGCAAATAAGGCGAATCCGCTGCGCGGCGCGGTAAAACCCGGCACAGAGCCCGGGTTAGAAGCGACCAACTATTTCGGTCCAGAAAGAGGCGCAACCGCGAGCGGCATCCACGCCATGATTCTCGAAGTGGACCCCGAAACAATGCAAATCAAAATCCAAAAATATCTTGTCGTGCATGATTGCGGCAAGGTCATCAATCCGCTCATTCTCGACGGTCAAATTCACGGCGGCGTGGCGCAAGGAATCGGCAACGCCTTTTATGAACGCCTCGCCTACGACGAAAATGGTCAACTGCTCAACGGCACATTCATGGATTATCACCTGCCTACCAGCCTCGATGTGCCGCGCATCGAAACCGCGCACGGCGAAACGCTCTCGCCGCTCAACCCAATGGGCGTGAAAGGCGCGGGCGAAGCGGGCGCAATTCCTGTGGGACCTTTATTTGCACAAGCATTGGAAGATGCGCTTTACGATTCGGATTTTGAGATTTTGGAAATTCCGATTAATTCGAATCGGCTTTGGGAATTGGCAAGGGGAGAAAAATAAGCAACCGTGCGATTCTTTCATGCGCTTTCTCTTACATCCAATATCACCAGCTGGCTGATAGACACGCGCCGCCCGCATATATTGCACCTCTTCGACTGCGCCTGCAATCTCATCAACGAACGCCGGGAGGTGTTATCCATTGTTACGCCGGAAATTGGAAATGGGCCGTTCAATCTAGTCATTACAGAGAATGCTTGTTTTAGGGAGAACCTCAGTCCAAAGTCTCCGGTCTCTTCTTCTGCCAATCAACTTACAATCGGCAAATTCAGCATTCACACTGCAAACGCGAAGCTCTGGAATCCAACCCCCCATTGGAAAACGCTGCACGCCAAAAGAAACGACATTCTAAACCGCCTTGCACAATTACCAATTACCAATTACTCCTCAATTTTCAAATTTTCCAATTCTTCAATCGTTCGGCAGCATTCAGTACAAAGCTCCAACCTTTCCTCCGCTTTTGCCAACGCCGATATATCAACGGTAAAATTACTTGCTTCCCAACTCGCCGGTTTGGGCATGGGTCTCACCCCTTCTGGAGATGACTTCATTATGGGGGCGTTATATGCGGCATGGATCATACATCCGCCTGAGATTGCCAGTGTCCTTGCGAAAGAGATTGCAGAGACCGCCTCAGCGTTGACCACCTCCCTTTCGGCAGCATGGATCAGGTCTGCGGGGAGAGGCGAAGCGGGAATCTTATGGCATGAATTTTTCGGTGCGCTGATTTCTGATTCCACGCAATCCATCCAAAAATCAATGGAGAGAATCCTATCTATCGGCGAGACCTCCGGAGCAGATGCAATGTCTGGATTTACCAGCGTACTGACGGCGTACAAAGAAAGGGAGTTGGCAACCCATGAAAATCCATCTCGTTGACGGCACGTATGAACTGTTCCGTAGTCACTTCGGCGCGCCTCCAAAGAAGGCGCCGGATGGCCGCGAAGTCGGCGCGACGCTCGGACTCCTCCGCAGCCTGCTCCTGTTGCTCAACGACCCGGAGGTGACGCATGTGGCGGTGGCGTTCGATCATGTGATCGAATCCTTTCGCAATCAGCTCTATCCCGGCTACAAGACCGGCGCAGGCGTGGACCCGCTCCTCCTGGCGCAGTTTCCGCTGGCTGAAAAGGCGGCAGAGGCGCTGGGGGTGGCCGTCTGGCCCATGATCAAGTTCGAGGCGGACGACGCCATTGCCACCGCGACGGCGCGGTTCAAGAAAGCCAAATCCGTCGAGCAGATTGTCATTTGTTCGGTGGACAAAGATCTGACCCAGATGGTGGACGGCGATCGGGTGATCTGTTGGGATCGTCGCCGCGAGATCTTCCTCAATGAACAGGGCGTGATCGAGAAATTCGGCGTCAGCCCTGAGTCCATTCCCGATTATCTGGCTTTGGTCGGTGACTCAGCTGATGGTTACCCGGGCATTCAGGGGTGGGGGGCAAAGTCCACTGCGACGGTGCTGGCGAAGTTTAAACACATTGAGGCTATTCCCAAAGACCCGAAAAAGATACCGCTGGGTTTGGGGCGTGCCACAACGTTGGTTGAGAATCTTCAAAACAATTACAAGGACGCGCTCTTGTTCCGCGAACTCTCCACCCTCCGCACGGATGTGCCGCTCACAGAAAAACTCGATGACCTGAAATGGCGCGGCGCGTATCCGCGCTTGAAAAAGTTTTGCCACGAATTGGGCGATGAGCGCATCCCCGAACGAATTCCCCGCTGGAGATAAACCATCTCATGTCCTTCCTTAACTCGTTCATCGAAAACACCCGCAAGTACCCCGCTAAAATTGCGCTCGAGTTCCTTGACCCGCCATTGCAGCGGTTCACCTACGCCGAACTGGATGAACAGGTCAACCGTACGTCGGCCTATCTGCACAGTTTGGAGCTCCAGCCTGGCGACCGAATGGCGCTGCAACTTACAAAATGCCTTGAATTCATCCTCCTGCATCTGGCGGCGGTTCGTCTCGGCGCAATTACCTTGCCGCTCAATCCTGCCTACCCGCCCGATGAGTTGACGTACTTCCTCGAAGACTCCGGCGCAAAACTCTTCTTCGCGCTGGAATCCGCGAAAGAAAAAATCGAACCCATCCTTCCGCAATTGCCGGGATTGAAAGAATGTGTCTTTCTAAATCCTTCCGAACCCCACGAATTCCAATCACGAATTATCAATCGCCAATTACCAGTTACCGTTCCCCAATTCCCTAATTCTCCCAACAATACGGCCGTCATCATCTACACCTCCGGCACCACCGGCAGACCTAAAGGCGCGGAAATTACACACGGCAACCTAATCTCCAACCTCCAATCTCTTCACACAGCCTGGGGCTGGCAAGCGGATGATGTGCTTCTGCATGTATTACCCATCTTCCACGTTCATGGCTTGTTTGTTGCACTGCACGGCGCGCTTCACGCGGGTGCGACCACGCTCCTCATGCGCGAGTTCAACGCACAAAAAACCCTTGAGCTGCTTTCGAGCGGACGCTGCACCGTTTTCATGGCAGTGCCGACGATACATAAACGCATGCTCGATGTGCCGGACGCGCATCAATTCGGCCTCTCCCGCGTGCGCCTCATCACCTCCGGTTCAGACCGCCTGCCCGACGAAGTCTTTACCGGCTTTCAAAAAACTTTTGGCTATACCCTGCTCGAACGCTACGGCATGACCGAAACCGGCATGAACTGTTCCAATCCCCTCAACGGCGAGCGGCGCATCGGTTCGGTGGGTCTGCCATTGCCCGGCGTGGAAGTGAGAATTGTTGATTCGGAAGCACGCACAATACTGGCAGATGGAGAAATTGGCGAAGTGGAAATTCGCGGACCGAACGTCTTCAAAGGGTACTGGCGTCAACCGGACAAGACCGCCGCATCCTTCTCAGCCGACGGTTGGTTCAAGACCGGAGATTTGGGCTACCTCGAAGCGGATGGCTACCTGACCCTGTGCGGGCGCTCCAAAGACCTGATCATCAGCGGCGGGCTTAACATCTACCCGCCCGAAGTGGAGCGCGTGTTGGCGGAGCATCCTGCCGTGGCGGCGTGCGCGGTAATTGGCTGCCCCGACCCGGAGTGGGGGGAAAAGGTCACAGCGGTGGTGACGCTCCATAAAACGGAATCGGTTACGGCTGAGGAATTGATCCGCTTTTGCCGAGAAAGACTCGCCCCGTATAAAAGTCCCAAATCCATCGTCTTCCGCGATGACCTGCCACGCAACGCGATGGGAAAAATCCAAAAGGCAGAATTGAGGGTGGTAGTTTGCGAGGGAAAATAGGGACTGGTTCGTCAGTCACCGCCTGAATGTTGTCCGCCGCTTTTCATGGATTGATATAGCGGCTTCAGGCGGGTGTACATGTTTTTATAGACACCCGAATACAGCTCGTTGTAACGTTCGTGAGTCTTTTTATCCGGCTCGAACGTATCGCGGACATGGGTCATCTCGCGGATGGCGGTGGGGAAATCGTTGTGGATGCCCACGCCGACGGCCGCGTCGATGGCGGCACCAAGACCGGAGGCTTCATAAATATGCGGGCGCGAGGCGGGCAGACCAAAGACATCGGCGGTCAGTTGCAGCGCCGCGTCGGATTGACTGCCGCCGCCCGCGACACGCAACTCGGTGATGCGTACGCCGCTGCGTTTTTCCGTCCGTTCGGAGGCTTCGCGCAGGGCGTAGGCAAGTCCTTCGAGGATGGCGCGATAAAGATGGGCGCGGGTATGCACGTCGCTGAAACCGATGATTGCACCGCGCGCTTCGGGTCCGGGGAAGACCAAGCCGGGAGACCAATACGGTTGCAGGATCAAACCGTCTGAGCCGGGCGGGACGGAACGCACGAGTTCGTCGAACAGGGCTTCGGGTTCGATGCCGCGTTCGTCGGCGATATTCTGCTCGCGCAGACCAAACTGCTGTTTGAACCAGGTCACCATCCAGTAGCCGCGATTGATGCCGATCTCGAAATTGTAGGCGGCAGGCACGGCGGCGGGATAGGGCGGCAGCAATGGAATGACTTCGATGTATTTTTTGTGAGTCGTGTTGATGGTTGCGGTCGTGCCGTAACTCAGGCAGGCAACGTTCGGTTCGAGGCAGCCCGCGCCGAGGACTTCGGTGGCTTTGTCGGCGGCGGCGGCGATGAGCGGGAGTCCCTGCGGGATGCCGGTGGCAGAGGCGGCTTCGGCGGAGATTCCGCCCAAAGGCGACGCCGCAGGCACGAGGTCAGGCAGGATGCGTTTGTCCATCGGGACGGCTTGCCATTTCCAATCCCAAGACCTTGCCCATGTCTGCGCTTTGTAATCGAAGGGAATATATCCGACCTGGCTGGAAACCGAATCAACGAATTGACCGACGAGGCGGTAGACGATGTATCCCGATAAGAGCAGATACTTGTGCGTCTCATTCCAGACTTCGGGCTGGTGCGTGCGGATCCAGTTGCACTCCGCTTCGGCTTGGAGATAGGCGACAGTTTCAGATGCGCCCGCGACGGCAAACGCCGCGCCCCACAGCCCGCCAACAGGTTTCAACCCTTCGGTGCGGCGCTGGTCGAGCCAGATAATGGCGGGACGAAGCGGCTTACCGTTCTTATCGACGTTGATGACCGTGCCGCGCTGGGTGGTGACCGCAACCGCCGCGATGGAAGATGTATCCACGCCTTGCGCCCACAATCCCTGACAGGCTTCGCAGACCGCGCGCCAGAAGACATCGGGGTCTTGCTCGGCGAGACCGGGCGCAGTGGAGTAATACGGCGCGATGGGGACGCGCTGTTTGGCCAGCAGAGTTCCACGCGGGTCGAAGAGAAGCGCGCGGACGGATTGTGTGCCGTTATCAATGGCGAGGATGTTTTCGGGCATGGATTGCTCCTGTTTTTGAATCGCTAAGAGTGCGAAGATCGCAAAGAAAGGCCTCTTTAAGAGTCTTCGCGCTCTTGATGTGCTTCGCGGTAAATTTTTCTTGAACTTAGTTTGACCCGTAAGAGCGTTTCCATAATTCAGTGTAGTCTTTTGCTTCCCGTTCCCAGCGTGAGTCATCCCAACCAAGTTCAGACTGGACAATGGTACGGATGCGGGGTAACAAGTCCCGTCCGCCATTGTGTGCAAGCAACCCAAGCCTCACACGACGCAGGAGCAGGTCATCGAGATGAATGACGCCTTCCGCGCGCGCGGCTTGGCGCAATTCCTCCCAAAGATATGGCGTGTTGGGAATGAACTCGTGTGAGCAATCGGCGGCGAACAGCGGTGCTGATTCTATCCCATAACGCGCCAGCAGACGCAATTGTTGAGCCGGATGCAGATTTGAATCCTTGAACAGAGTATCCGTTTCAGGCGGGAAGGAATCGAGCACGGGCGTGCTGACATCAAAGGCAACATGACCGAGATATTTACGCGCGGCTTTGAGCGCGTCACGCGCCATGATGCGGAAGGTGGTCAATTTGCCGCCGCTGACGGTGAGCAGACCGTTCTCGTCCCAGATGGCGTGCTCGCGCGATTCTTTCGACGGGTCGGCTTTGCCTGTGTCGACAACGGGACGCAGCCCCGAGAATGTGGACATGACATCTTTGAAATCGAATTCCTGTGCGGGGAAAACGAAGCGCAAGGCTTCCATCAAATATTCGGCTTCGGCGGAACTGATGGATGGGTCAGTTTGGATGCCTGCTTTGTGATCGACATCGGTCGTGCCGAAGAGGATCGCACCTTCCCAGGGAATCGCCATCACGGGTCGTCCATCACGCGGATGCAGGAACGAGACAGCGCGTGTGATGGGCAGGCGATGGAACGGCAAAACCAGATGACTTCCGCGCAGGGGACGCATTCTTGGCTTTTGTTGAATCTTCCCACGCAGTTCATCTGCCCATGCGCCCGTGGCATTGATGACCACCTTCGCGCGGACTTCGGCTTGACGCTCGACTTCGCCCGACGTGTCGCGCAACACCACGCCACAGACTTGTCCGCTTTGCATCCGTAGCAGCGAATCGACGCGGGCATAGTTCAAAGCGACTCCCCCATCCTTCACCGATTCACGCAAGAGACGCAAGACCAGCCGCGCGTCGTCGGTATTGGCGTCGAAGTAGCGATAACCGCTGCGCATGGCGGGCGTGGTCAATGCGGGACATAACTCGCGCATATCGTCGAGATCGTAGGAGCGGTGCGTCCATTGTCCCGCCATGATGTCATAAATGGTCAACCCCGCGCCAAAGATCCAGCCGGGCATTTTGTCGCTTTGCAAGCAGGGATACAAAAAGCCGAGACGGTTGACCAGCCCGCGACCTTGTTTTAAGAGATATTCGCGCTCGCGCACCGATTCGAGCGTCACTTTGACTTGCGCGTTCTTTAAATAGCGCAACCCGCCGTGAACCAATTTTGATGAACGGCTCGAGGTACCCGAAGAAAAATCGTCCGCTTCGACGAGTAGGGCGCGCAGTTTGGCATGCACTGCCTGACGCAAAATCCCCGCGCCCGTGATTCCGCCGCCGATGATGATCAAGTCCCAGGGCTGGTTGAGTTCAGCCCAAATGTTGTTGCGCCAACCGTGTGTCCATTGCATAGATTCTCCTTATGTTATTGCGAGGAGGGTGCTCTTCCCGACGAAGCAATCTTCTAATTACATGGAGATTGTTTCGCCCCAGTCGGGGCTCGCAATGACATCAAACTAATTTTCCCGGATTCATCATCCCATCAGGGTCAAACGACTTGACCACCGCACGCATGGCGTCCATGCCGAGCATGCCTTTTTCGGCGGGCAGATATTTGGCGTGATCCATGCCGACGCCGTGTTGATGCGAGATCGTCCCGCCGTATTTTTGCAGGGTCAGGCTGGCTTGATGTTTCATGTCAGACCAGCGGGCGAGTAACTCATCCGGGTCGGAGGGTCGCCTGAAAAGATAGGTGGTGTAAATGCTCGCACCGTCACGATAGACATGCGAGAGATGCGAGAATGCCAGCACGTTTTCGTTGTGCTTCGTCATCGTATCTACAATAGACTGCGGGATCGCCTTCGACGCCTCATGCACCTGCGACCACGGCAGCGCGGTTTCGAGCGTGTCAATTGCCACGCCTTTTTCCCACAACGTGTTGCGCAGATACGGCGAAAGAAAGCGGCTCTTCTCCCACGTATGCCCGACGATGGTTCCAACCACCAGTCCGCCGTGTTTGCGGCAGACCGAGCCTACATCACCACGCGTGTGGTTGAACAGTTTGCGCGAACCCGTCAGACCGAACATGAGCAAACAGCGCGTGTCACCGTAGCCAATCGTCCGCAATCCGCGATCTGCCATGCCAACCCAACTCTTGCCTGAAAGGATAAGCGTGGTCTCGGTCTCCAGCGGGTTGCTTAATCGCAGCATGGATACGGGCAATTCATTTTGGACAATTTCCCGCACCGCGTCTGAACCTTGCTCCCAAGTGGGGAAGAAAACGCCGAAGAAGGATTCCACCTCAGGCAAGCGCCTCACGCGGACTTTCGCCTGAGTGACCACCCCCAGCCTTCCCTCCGACCCGAGCACCATCTCGCGCACATCCATCCCCGCCGCCGTGGCAGGGACAGGTTTGATCTCCAACCCTCCGCGCGGGGTTTCGAGCAAGCCACCCGCGAAGAGACTTTCGATCTTGCCGTAACGGTATGATTGCTGTCCGCTGGAACGGGTGACGATCCAACCGCCAAGCGTGGAATACTCCCACGACTGCGGGAAATGCCCGAGGGTGTATCCGTGTGATTTGAGTTGTTCTTCGAGTTGCGGTCCCGCCACGCCCGCCTGAAAATTCGCCAGCCGACTCGTTTCGTCGAGGTCGAGCAGTTTGGTCATTTTTTCGAGCGAGAGACTCAGCACGGGTCTGTCGTCTGGGCAGGGCGTGATGTGACCGACCACACTCGTCCCGCCGCCGTAGGGGATGACTTGTGCGCCTGCGTCTTTTGCGTATTTCAACAAGCCGCGCACATCTTCATCGGATTCGGGGAATGCTACGCCATCGGGGAAGGAATCCACGCGACCATAACGCAGATCCACCCAATCGCGCATGGATTGTCCGCGTGCGTGCATGAGCCGCTCTTTGGCAGAAGTATCCACGAGCGGGTTGGCAGGCAAACGAGATTCGCCCACAGCGGAGAGAACGCTCTCTTTGGTCGCATCCGGTATTGGGTCCAATGGACCGAGGCGCTTTGTCAAATAATCAAGCGCAGATTGCGGCACGGGATAATCCGTGTTCACGTTTCCCCATCCATTCCAGCGTTTCATAAGTTCTCCTTGTATTCATGTTATTGCGAGGGTGATGATCTTCGCCCGAAACAATCTCCCTGTTACTTTGAGATTGCTTCATCGGGCTATGCCCTCCTCGCAATGACAGAAAATTACGACGATTTCTTCCACTGTGCGAGGCTTTCATTCATCACATCGCGCGTGAGAGTTTCGGCTTTTAGGTAGGCGTTCTTTTTGGCACACGCAAGCAACTCGGTGTAATAGGCGCGTGAACGTTCGCGGTTTTCGGCCAAGGTAAAATACTGCTCCGCCATCACGTGGTACATGCCTTGAAAACTGTTGAGCAGCAAACGGAAGATGGGATTCGCCGCGCGCAAGGTAAGCAGGTGATGCAATTCCCAATCCGCGTCGGCAAACGCGGCGGGGGTATCTTCGATGGTTTCAAGTTTTGCAAGCAGCGCTACGATCTCCGCCGCCGCCGACTCCATTGCCTGACGGGTATATGCCGGGGCGAGCAAAATGCGAATCTCCAAAAGGTGCGCCACAAAATCGGGTGTTTGCTGGGAGGGCATTTGAGCAAGGGTCGAGAGCACGCCCATGCTGCCTTCGAGCCAGTAATCGCGGACGCGCGTGGGCTTGCCGTGTTGAATGTCGAGCCAGCCTTCGCGGGCGAGTCGTTGCAGGGCTTCGCGCAGGGTCGGGCGGGTGACGCCAATCTGCGAGGCAAGATCACGCTCGCCGGGCAGGTAGCTGTTGACAGCAAAACGCCCGCTCAGGATCGCATCAAGCAGTCTTTGCTCGGCAATCTCGGCGGGCTTTTGGATGGGCTTCCATTTGTTCATGGGACTCCTAACTGGTAAGTGGTCTTACCAGTTAGGAATATTACAATATTTCTTTTCATGAGTCAATCATGTATTTTGTCATAGCTCGAATCCCTCCATCCAATAATTTCATATCCACAGAGTCTGGCGGAATATCATACAATTAGGACGAACTTTGGCACTATTCTGGAATATCGGTTCCATTGTATATATATTCTGGGAGACAAAGAAACCTTGTTTCTCGTTGAATGGACTATTTCAACATTGTGTGAATCGAGAGGTTGCTATGTGTTTGGGCGTACCAGGAAAGATCGTTGATGTGTATGAAAAGGGGGGATTAAAAATGGCAAAAGTGGATTTTGGCGGCATCTTCCGTGAAGCCTGCCTGGATTATGTGCCGGAGGCGCAAGTCGGTGAGTATTGCGTCATCCATGTCGGTTTCGCGATCAGCATTCTGAGCGAATCAGAAGCGATGGAAACGCTTGATCTGCTGAGACAGATTGGCAGTATCGAGGAAGAATTGGGGCCTGGGACGGCGGCATGAAATACATCACCGAATATCGGGACGCGGCGTTAATCAAAGGTGTGATCGAGGAGATTCGTCGCACGGTGACTCGTCCATGGACGTTGATGGAAATTTGTGGCGGGCAGACGCACGCCATCGTCCGCCACGGAATCGACCAGTTGTTGCCTCCTGAAATCGAGCTGGTGCATGGTCCAGGATGTCCTGTTTGCGTAACACCGCTGGAACTGATCGACAAGGCGCTGGCAATTGCTTCGCGCCCCGATGTGATCTTTTGTTCCTACGGCGACATGTTACGCGTGCCCGGCACAGGGCGCGACCTGTTCTCGGTCAAGGCGCAGGGCGGGGATGTGCGCGTGGTCTATTCGCCGCTGGATGCGGTGACCCTCGCACAACAGAACCCGGATAAGCAGGTGGTCTTCTTCGCGATCGGTTTCGAGACGACCGCACCGCCAAACGTGATGAGTGTGTTACAGGCGCAACGCCTCGGTTTGAAGAACTTTTCCATTTTGGTATCTCATGTGCGCGTACCGCCCGCAGTCCATGCCATTTTGAGTTCGCCTCAAAACCGTGTGCAGGGTTTTTTACTGGCGGGCCATGTTTGTGCCGTGATGGGCTATTGGGAATATCCGCCGTTGGTGGAAAAATTCAACATCCCAATGGTTGTGACAGGTTTCGAGCCGCTCGACATCGTGCAGGGAATTCTAACGACAACGCAACTGCTCGAAGCGGGCAGGGCGGAGGTTTCCAACGCATACCAACGGGCAGTAACTTTTGACGGCTTGAAGCCGGCGCAGGATGCCATTAACAAGGTATTCATGGAGTGCGACCGCAAATGGCGCGGCATTGGCATGATCCCGATGAGCGGCTGGTGCCTGCGTCCCGAGTTCGATGAGTTCAATGCGGAAAAACGTTTCGAGGTGGAATCCATCCGGGCGGAGGAATCGCCGCTTTGTATTGCGGGTCAAATTCTGCAGGGATTGAAGAAGCCGCTTCACTGCCCAGCCTTCGGCGGACAATGTACCCCGGAGAATCCGCTCGGTGCAACGATGGTCTCGTCCGAGGGCGCCTGTGCGGCGTATTATCGGTACGGGCGCGTTGAAACAAAACAGGGTGTGAGGTCATGAGCGAAGAAACAGTCAATATGGAAGGCGCGGTATGCGCTCCTCCTTTGCCTCATCATGAACAAATTGTGATGGGACACGGCGCGGGCGGGCGGATGAGTCACCAGTTGATCCGCAAGACTTTCCTGCCCGCGTTCCAAAACCCGGTTTTGCAGACGGGGGACGACGCCGGGTTGGTGGAGTCCGCATTACGGCAAAAATTATCCATCAGCACGGATGCCCACGTGGTTTCGCCGTTGTTCTTCCCCGGCGGCGACATCGGCAAATTGGCGGTGTGTGGCACGGTTAATGACGTGTCGATGCTGGGTGCGAAACCGTTGTACCTGACGGCGGGCTTCATCCTGGAGGAAGGCTTGCAGATGGATGTGCTCCAACGTGTGATCGACTCGATGAAACAAGCCGCACAGGAGGCGGGTGTGCAAATCGTGGCAGGGGATACCAAGGTGGTGCAGCGCGGCAAGGCCGATGGGATGTACATTACTACGGCAGGAGTTGGTATAGTACGAGAGGGAGTGAACGTTAGCGGCGCGAACGCCAGACCTGGCGATGTAGTTATCCTTTCCGGCACGATCGGCGATCACGGGATCGCGGTTCTTGGCGCACGCGGCGAACTGGGATTCCAATCGAACATCCAAAGCGATGTGGCCCCGCTCAATCATTTGATCGAAGCAATGCTGGATGCGAGTCCGAACATCCACGTCCTGCGTGATCCCACGCGCGGCGGGCTGGCGACCACATTGAATGAAATCTCATCTCAATCGGGAGTCGAGATTGTGTTGAACGAAGAAGCCATCCCGGTGAATCCAGAGGTCAGCGCGGCCTGTGAGATGCTGGGGTTCGATCCGTTGTACATTGCCAACGAGGGAAAACTGGTCTGTCTGGTCCCAGGCGAGGATGCGGAGAAGGTCCTCTCCGCCATGAAAAAGACTCGCTACGGCGAAGGCGCGGTTATGATTGGTGAAGTCTCCACGGGAACGAAGGTACGCGTTTTGCTCAGGACCGCCATCGGGAGTACCCGTTTGGTGGATATGCTGGCAGGGGAGATGTTACCGAGGATCTGCTAATCTTTGGCCTTTTGGAAGGCTACTGTAGCGAAAATCCCCCAAAAGCCATTGTTGGGGGGATTTTTTTGCCCATTTCATAATAAAACCGTTATACATCCGAGACACAGAATAGCGGAAGAAAACCTCCCTCTCAAGGAGGTGGCGGGATCATGGCGCAAAAGATAAACTTTATAAATGGTATTTGTGCCGCGGCGCTGAAAGCCGGAGTTTTATGTGCCATGGGAATTTGGGTCTCTTCCCATCGGATGTGATGGGAAGAGAAAATTGATTGGACGAGGATGTTCAACATGTTATCGCAGAGCCTTCCTGATTTTGACGCGCTATGGGATTATTCACACCCCGAACAAACAGAGCTAAAGTTCCGTGAAGTCCTTTTGCAGATCCCGGAGGATGATCCGGCGCTGCTCGAACTGCTCACCCAGATCGCCCGTGCGCAGGGACTGCAACGGAAATTCGAAAAAGCACACCAGACGCTCGATCAGGTGGAACGAAGGCTTGGCAGTGTTGCCTCGCGCCCCAGGGTGCGATATCTTTTGGAGCGCGGCAGGGTACTTAATTCATCGGGGGACCCGGATCGGGCGCGCACCTTTTTCAATCAGGCATTGGATCTGGCAGTGCAGTTGAAGGAGGATTTTTACTCGGTGGATGCGCTGCATATGCTGGCGATTGTCGCACCGCCGGGTCGAAGCCTGGACCTGAACCTGCAAGCCATTCGAATGGCGGAGTCCTCCGCTGAGGAGCGGGCGCGCAACTGGCTTGGCTCGCTGTATAACAATACGGGCTGGGCATATCACGATATGGGCGAATACGATAAAGCGCTGGAAACATTTCAGAAAGCCGAAGCATTCCGAAGGTCGAAAGGAAGCGTGCGTGAGACGCGTATCGCCGTCTGGTGTGTGGCGAGCGCGTTGCGTTCGCTCGGACGCGTCGAAGAAGCATTATCCAGGCAAATGGCCTTGAAAGACGAATTGGAAGCCGCCGGAGAAAGTGATGGCTTTGTGTTTGAGGAGATCGGCGAATGTCTGCTGGCATTGAACCGGCCGAAGGAAGCGCGTCTCTTTTTCGTCAGGGCACATGAACTCCTTTCGCAGGATCGATCGCTGGTTGAACATGAACCCGAGCGATTAGCGCGTTTGAAAACATTGGGGGATGGCAACTTTTCAACTTTTTCGTAGAAATTCTCCATCTGATGGAAATGGGGGATGCCGATGAATGATCGATGGTCCACTCCAACCTGCCCGTTGAAGACCGACCCTTTCGGGCATCTTTACCGAATCTTTACAAAACGTTCGAAATCTCTGCATATGTCTGCGTTACACTTTGAGTCGTTTAAATTATGGACTCTGCTGTAAAGCGAAGTAGAATTAAATCATGACAAAAATTCTCGTGATCGACGACGAACCCTCCATCATCAACCTGGTCAGCGCCTATCTCAAGCCGGAGGGCTACGAAGTCTACACGGCGGCCGATGGCAACGCCGGGCTCAAAGCGGCGCGCGCCTTCAAACCAGACTTGATCATCCTTGACCTGATGCTCCCCGGCATCGATGGCATCGAACTGCTTACCCGCCTGCGCCGCGAATCGGATGTGTACGTCATCATGCTTACTGCGCGCACCGATGAGACCGATAAGATCGTGGGGCTGTCGGTAGGGGCGGATGATTACGTCACGAAACCGTTCAGCCCGCGCGAATTGGTGGCGCGCGTCAAGGCGGCGCTGCGGCGCATCAAAGCGGGAACAGGCGCAGACGTGGAAAGAAGCGTACTCTCGTTCAAGCATGTGCGCATTGATGTGGGAGCACATACGGTCACGGTGGACGATGTTCCCGTTGAGTTGACATCCATCGAATTCGATTTACTACGCGCGCTGGCGGAGAATCGCGGGCGCGTCCTTTCACGTGAGCAACTGTTGGAAAAAATCTGGGGCGCGGAATATTTCGGCGAGATGCGCGTGGTGGATGTGCATCTCGGGCACGTGCGCCAAAAGCTCGGCAACGAGGCGTTCATCGTCACCGTACGGGGTGTGGGGTATCGTTTTGAAGATGAACCGTTTTAGGAAAGCAAATCATGAAATACATCCGTGAACGACTTGGCGCAAAATTATTTCTTGCCAACCTTGCTGTCGTCCTCGCTGGCGTGGTCATTCTCGCGCTGACAATTCAATTGACTGTGCCTGCGGCGTTCAACCGCCACATGGGCATGATGGCAAGCGGCGGCATGGGGATGGGACAGGGTCAGGGCTACGGTAGAACACTGTTCGAGAATTTTCGCGCCACCCTGTTTGAATCGCTGGGGTATGCGGTCACAGCATCGGTGCTGGCGGCGCTGCTCGTCAGTTTGCTCCTGAGCCGCCGTATTGTTGCGCCGGTTCACACGTTGAGCGCTGCGTCGCAAAGCATCGCTGAAGGGCATTATGAAAAGCGCGTGCAGGTCGATGGCGCTGATGAGATCGCGCAATTGGCGACGAACTTCAATCAAATGGCGGCGCAGCTCGAACAGGTCGAGTCGATGCGCCGTCAGCTCATCGGCGATGTCACGCATGAATTGCGCACGCCGCTTACATCCATCAAGGGCTATATGGAAGGTCTCGTCGATGGCGTGCTCCCCTCCACACCCGAGACGTTCAATCAAATCCATCGCGAGGCGGATCGGCTCTCCCGTCTCGTCGATGATTTGCAGGAATTGAGTCGCGTCGAAGCCAAGGCTTATTCATTGGACATCCGCTCCGTAGCCATTCCCGCTCTCGTACAAACCACCGTCAAAAGACTCGCGCCTCAAGCGACAGCCAAGCGCATCACCCTGCGCTCGGACCTGCCCGCCGACCTTCCGCCGCTTCTTGTCGACGAGGACCGCATCACGCAGGTGCTGGTCAATTTGACGGCAAACGCCATCCAATACACCCCTGAAGGCGGAGATGTGACCATCTCTGCCGCGCGCGTTGGCGATGAAATCCACATTTCCATTAAAGATACCGGTATTGGCATCCCGCCCGAACATATTGGTAACCTCTTTACCCGCTTCTACCGCGTGGATAAATCCCGCTCACGCCAGGCAGGCGGCGGATCGGGAATCGGCCTGACCATCGCGCGTCATCTCGTCGAAGCCCACGGTGGACGGATCTGGGTGGAGTCGCAGGGTGAAGGTCGGGGAAGTACGTTCACGTTCAGTTTGAAGTCCGCCAGATCGTAGCCTGAAATACTGTATCCAGGTTCTTGTATGTTTTGCTATGAGCAGATAAAAAGCACCTCTATTTCTGCAAATGAGCGTTGCAGTTCACCATCCCGTCACAAATAACAGTCAGATATTTTGCATCAAAGTCATCTAAATCGGAGGAAAATCATCCGCTTAATGGATGACTTTCCTCACTCCATGAATGGCTGGAATGGTCGTTTAATTAGGTCGAAGACCATGCATGAACTAGCCGTAACCCAGAGCATTTTGGATATTTCCCTGCGACACGCGGGCGAAGCCGGCGCGAAAAGGATCACGGATATCAACCTCGTGATCGGTCAGTTTTCATCCATTGTGGATGATTCCGTGCAGTTCTATTGGGACATCATTGCCAAGGAGACCATCGCACAGGGAGCCAGACTTCATTTCAATCGTATTCCCGGCGAAATGACCTGTAACGCTTGCGGACACACCTTCCGCCCAACGGATGAGACATTTGAGTGCCCGGCCTGCTCCAGTGTCACGGTGCGTATCACCAAAGGCGAGGAGTTTCGGGTCGAAAGCATCGATGTCGAATAATAACCGTCATTACGAGCCGGGCAAAACGAAGCAACCTTGACTGTTTGTGAGGTCGCTTCATCGCAAAACTGTCTCTCGTAATGGCATACATATGGAGTTTTATGACCACCAGAATCCCCATTGTGGAAAATATCTTGTCTGCCAATGACCGCATGGCAGCGCGTAACCGTGACCTGCTCGATCAGGCAGGTGTGTATTCCATCAATATCATGGCATCGCCGGGCGCAGGCAAGACCAGCCTGATCCTCAAGACGCTTGAAGCGCTGAACGGAAGGTTGAAACTGGGCGTGATCGAAGGCGATTTGGCGACCTCCATCGACGCAGAGAAAGCCGCCGCGGCAGGATTACCCGCCGTGCAAATCAATACTGGCGGTGATTGCCACCTCGACGCGGCGATGCTGGCGGATGCCCTCCCCACGCTTCCCTTGGAGGATATCGATCTGGTGCTGGTGGAGAATGTGGGTAACCTTATCTGCCCGGCGAACTTTCAGATCGGAACCCATTTGAACGTGCTGGTCGCCTCCATCCCCGAAGGGGACGACAAGCCGTATAAATACCCCGGCATGTATCGCGGCGTGCAGGTGCTCATCATCAATAAGATTGACCTCCTGCCGTATGTTCCATTCAACATGGATTACTTCAAACGCGGTGTGGAGATTCTGAATCCCGGAGTGGTGACCTTTGCCGTCTCCAGCAAAACGGGCGAAGGCATGGATGAGTGGGCTGACTGGCTGGTGGAGCGTGTAAAGAACAACGGGGGGTAACTGATGCTGACGAAGCATATCCATGTAACCGGTGTGGTGCAGGGAGTGGGGTTCCGCCCCTTCGTGTATGGGCTGGCGACCCGGCTCAATCTGCACGGCTGGGTGTGCAATACCTCCGCGGGCGTGGATATCGTCGTGCAGGGTGAGGAGGAACGCGTCGAAGCGTTCATGGAGTCGCTCTCGGCGGAGGCGCCGCCCCTCGCCCGTATCGACCAGGTGTCGGCTTGGGAGGAGGCGGATGGAGAGTTCTCCGATTTCGAGATCCGCGAGTCCGAAACGGTCGAGGGCGCGTTCCAGCCCGTCTCTCCTGATGTTGCCCTGTGTCCCGATTGCGAGCGCGAGTTGTTCGATCCGAACGACCGCCGTTATTTATATCCCTTCATCAATTGCACGAATTGCGGACCGCGTTTCACCATTATCAAGGACCTGCCGTATGACCGTCCTGCAACAACGATGGCAGATTTTCCGATGTGCGACGCATGCCGTGCCGAATACGAAGACCCGACGAATCGTCGCTTCCACGCCCAGCCGGTGGCGTGCCCCGATTGCGGACCTTTCGCCCAGCTTCGGGATTCCGCAGAACACCCCTCGACAATCACCCATATTAACCTGCGGCTTTCCGCCATCCTCGAGACCCGCAAGCATCTGCGGCAGGGCAAGGTGGTGGCGGTCAAGGGATTGGGTGGTTTTCATCTGGCATGCGACGCAACCAATGAAGGAGCGGTGGCTGAATTGAGACGGCGTAAGGGGAGGGCGGGCAAACCGTTTGCCCTGATGTTCGCCGACTCGAAAACCGTCAATGAGTATTGCATTGCAAACAAGAGCGAAATGGCGTTGTTGAATGGGCACGAAAAACCGATTGTGCTCCTCACTCGCCGGACGGGAACCGGAATTGCGCCATCGGTCGCGCCCGATATGGATACGTTGGGGGTCATGCTGCCGTACACGCCCCTTCATCACCTGCTGTTGAATCAAACCGACCCGACACTGGCGCGCGAACCTGCCCCGGCGGTGCTCGTAATGACGAGCGGAAACTTCAGCGAGGAACCAATCGCCACCGATAACCAGGACGCGCTCCAGCGACTTGCCCCGCTGGCGGATGCGTTTCTGATTCATAACCGCGACATTCATATCCGTTGTGACGATTCGGTGGTGCGGGTCGACCGCTGGCAGGGTGGAAAACACACAGGAAAACATCAAATCCCGGTCATTTATTTACGGCGTTCACGCGCGTACGCGCCGTACCCCGTTTCACTGCCATTTGAATCGATCCCCTCGCTGGCGGTGGGCGGCGAACTCAAGAACACATTTTGTCTGACGCGCGAACGCTACGCGTTCCTCAGCCACCACATCGGCGACATGGAGAATGTGGAAGTGTTCGAGTCGTTCGAGCAGGGAGTTGGTCACCTCAGCCGATTGTTCCGCGTTCACCCTGAATTGATCGCACACGACCTGCATCCCGGCTACTTCACGACACGTTATGCGGAAAGCATCGCAGACATGCCGCGTGTGCCTGTCCAGCATCATCACGCGCACATCGCGGCGTGCATGGCGGATAACAGCCTGACCGACCGGAAGGTGATCGGCTTGTCCTTCGACGGCACCGGCTATGGCACCGATGGCAAAATCTGGGGCGGGGAAGTCCTGCTCGCCTCCTACGCGGACTTTGAGCGGGTTGCACACCTTGAATATCTCCCGCTTCCCGGTGGGGATGCCGCCACCCGTCACCCGTGGCGCATTGCAGTGGGATATGCCGAGGCGCTCGGATTGGACATCGAAGGTCTGCCATTTCTGAAGTCGGTGGATGGGCAGGCTGTAGAAGTCGTCCGCAGGCAGGTGCGGAAGAAACTCAACGCACCGGAGACATCCAGCATGGGACGCCTGTTCGACGCGGTCGCTTGTTTAACGGGAATCAGGAACGAGGTCACATACGAGGCGCAAGCCGCGATGGAATTGGAGGTCCTGTCGAAGTCGTCGTTGATGACGGCGGACCCATACCCGTTTGAGGTCGATGACGGGAAGGTCCGCGTCCGCGGCCTGCTCCAGCACGTCATTGACGATGTGCGGAGGAACAGATCGGCGGGTTTTATCGGCGCGCGCTTCCACCGAACCATGGGCGCGATGGCATTGGAGGTCAGCCGGCAGGCGCGGGAAAAATTCGGCGTAAACGAAATCGTGCTGTCTGGCGGAGTCTGGCAAAACCAGGTCCTGCTCGATTTGGCGCGGACGATGTTGTATCGGGATGGTTTTATCGTCTTCACGCATCAGAAGACTCCTGCCAACGACGGCGGGCTGGCGCTTGGGCAGGCGGCTGTAGCGAGTTTCAAAGCGCGGGCCGGGATTTCCTCATAGTCTATTGTTCAGGTTGTGATCAGGTGGGGGAATCGAAAACGTTTCAACCTTTTATCGAAAAGGATCATTGATTCCCCAGGAGCCCCCTTTGTGCGGCGACGGCGATGGCCGCGGCGCGCGAGTCAACCCCCAATTTTCCGTAAATACTGGCAAGATACGCCTTGACCGTCCGCTCGGAAATGCCGAGTTGGGCCGCGATCTCCTTGCTCCGCTCCCCGCGCGCCACAGCGGCAAGCACTTCCTGTTCGCGTTCGGTCAGGTTGACGGTATCGGCCGTTTTTGTGTGGGCCGGGGCGGGTGTGTTTGCATGCGATAGAACGCGCGCCATGATCTCCGGCTTCAACAGAGTTTCACCGCGCGCTGCGGCACGGATCGTATTGAACAGGGTATTGCGATCGGTATCTTTCAGAAGATACCCGCGCGCCCCAGCTTGCAGTCCGCGCATCATGAGGTCATCTTCATTGAAGGTGGTCAGGATGACGATGGCAATATCCGGCTGTGCGGCGCGCAACTGTTCGATGGCGGTCAATCCATCCATGGTGGGCATGCGCAAATCCATGAGCACAACATCGGGTTTGAGTTTTTTGCACAGATGGAGCGCCTCTCTGCCATCGGAGGCTTCGCCCACCAGTTCAAGATCCTCCTCGGTTTCGAGGATCAGGCGTAAACCCTGACGGATAAGCAGATGGTCGTCGGCGATCAATATTTTGATCATAGCGGTATCTGAATTTTCAAGATCGTTCCGTGGTCGTTTTGGATCTCGAAACTGCCGTTCACCATCCGGACTCTTTCCCGGATGCCCAACAAGCCATAATGTCCGGGGGGAATGGCGGACGCGTCGAAGCCCACCCCATCATCCTGGATCGTGACCGATAGGTTTTTCTCTTTCATCCCTACATTGACCGTCACGTTCTGTGCCCTGGCATGGTTCGCGACATTGGTGAGCGCCTCCGCCACCGCGCGGACCACGGTCTCTTTGATGGGGTCAGGCACCGGCTGGGTCGGATCCGAGCGGTAGTCACAGGAAATGCCGGTTGCCTCGGTAAAGCGGGAGACCTCGAGGCGCAGAGCGGAGTCCATGTCCTCCAAGACGGGTCGGCGAAGGTCGTCGATGGCGCGGCGCGCGTCGGCAAGGGTGGCGCGTGCCTGTTGCATGGCGTTGCCGATAATGGATCGGGCTTTCCCCAGGCGATTGTTCGTGAGGTGGGCGTCCGCCGCTTCGAGTTGCAGGATCAACCCCGCCAGACCTTGGGAGAGGGTGTCATGCAGTTCACGCGCCATGCGCTGGCGTTCATTGGCGATGGAGAGGTCCTCGACGCGGGCGGCGTATTCCGAAAGCTGGCGGTTGGCGGATTCGAGTTCGTCTGCCAGTGCCTGCGCCTTCTCGCGTGCTTCTGCCTGCCGCAGGTACATGGTGACGTACATACCGATGAAGATGACAGTGGGGATGATGGTAAGAAGCCAATACGCGGCATTCTCGATGTTGGTGAAGATGACGAAGTTGGTGAGCGAGAGCGCCAGATAATAAAGGGTGGAGAGGGCGCTCCAGCGGTTGATGCCGAGGAAGCCGATGGTCTCGCCGATGAGCGCCATGTAGAGCGCAAAGACCATGCCTGTATTTCGGGAGATATGAGTGATGACGAAGGCAAGGATTCCCTGCCCAAGGATATAAATAACTTTGCGTATTGAGACCTGAATGATGGGGATGACCATCCAGTGCAGGACGATGTGCACAACCATGAGGAGTGTGAAGAGGCTGGCAAGCGCGGGCTGGCGCAGGTCGGCATTCTGGTTGAGCGACAGAATGTAGATGCCGATCATGACGGCGGTCATGAAGAGGAAGAAGATGCGGTAATCCTGGTCGACCTTGAGATGTGTCTTGGGCTGCATGTCAATTTCATTGTATCGCAAGCCTGTCCGGGATGCCATTGTTCGCGTGGACAGTGTACGAAAAGGCAGGGGATTCTTTCCCAAAGGCTCAATTGTGAGGAGGAAAGACAGCACCTATACTGGGTAGTATTGAGTAGCCATCCACTCGGACAGGCAAAGACTGAACCTGTGGAAGATGTCTGCCCATGTTACCATCCTATACTGGAAAATAAGGAGAATGGCATGAACGGAAATCTGCTCCACACTGTTTTCAAGGCTGTTGCATTCGGCATGGGTATATTAACTGTGAATACCGCCATGACCTTCTGGGGGATTGGGGTGACAACTCTGGCTATGGCTGAGTTGCAGAAGGAGTCACGATGAAAGCAATCGAAGTTACGAACCTCAAGAAATCATTCGGCGCTTTTCAAGCCGTGCGGGATGCCAGTTTCATGGCGGACTCAGGCGAAGTGTTGGGTCTGCTCGGCCCAAACGGGGCGGGAAAGTCCACCACGATCTCCATGCTCTCAGGCTTGCTGATGCCGACAGGCGGCGACGCCTCGATCATGGGGCATTCGGTAACGAAGGACCCGGAAGCCGCCAAGAAAAGCCTCGGCGTGGTGCCCCAGGATGTTGCGCTCTACCCTGACTTGTCGGCGCGCGAGAATCTGGTCTTTTGGGGCAAGATGTACGGTTTGCGCGGGGCGGGGTTGTCATCCCGCGTGGATGAAGTGCTGGAAATCATTGGGCTGACAGACCGGCAGAAGGATCACGTCGGCAGGTTTTCGGGCGGGATGAAGCGGCGCGTCAACATCGGCGCGGCGCTGCTTCACAAACCGGATGTTGTCATCATGGACGAGCCGACCGTGGGCATCGATCCGCAGTCGCGTCGTCATATTCTCGATAACGTGAAGGAACTCAATCAGCAGGGCATGACGGTGCTCTACACGACCCATTACATGGAGGAAGCCGCCGAACTCTCACATCACATCGCCATCATGGACAAGGGCAGGGTCATTGCGTATGGTACACATGATGCGTTGATCAAAATGATTGGCGAACAGACGCGTATCGACCTCACGCTCAATGCCGAGGCGGAGAAAGTGCTGGATGCGTGGCGGGCAATCGAGGGTGTGGCTGGAATCGACGCGACGGATGGCAAGGTCACAGCATTGGTGGATGACTCCAATCGCGTACTGCCGCGCCTGTTCGATGCCGCGTCCAAAGCGAATGTACGCATCACCTCCGTGGGTATTCAGGAGCCGAATCTGGAGACGGTGTTCCTGCATCTGACCGGACGTGCATTGAGGGATTAATATGAAAATAATTGATATTGCTTTCAAAGATCTAACCCGTTCCTTCCGCAGCGCCTTTGCCATTGGGATGATGGTGGTCGCACCGTTGATGTTGACGGGCTTGATCTATTTTGCCTTCGGCAGCATGACCAGCGGAGATGTGAGCATGACCGCCATCAAAGTCGGAGTGGTCAATGCGGATCAACTCCCACCTGAAAGCGTGCTCGATGCGCCGATTGGGGACAACATCCGCTCGATGTTCTTTGATGAAAGTGTGGAGTCATGGATCACAGCAAGCGATTATCCGGATGAAACATCGGCACGCACCGCGGTGGATAGACAGGAAATCGGCGTGGCTGTCATGATTCCGCAGAACTTTACCGAACGTTATTTAAGCGGTGAACAGGATGTTCAAGTGTTGATTGTCAGCGACCCGACATTGTCCATTGGACCTGCCGTTGTCGAAGACATGGTTACGATGATGGTGGATGCGGTGGCAGGCGGCGGCGTTGCCATCCAGACCGTCATGGAACGGTTGGAGGCGAATGGAATTCAGCCTGATTCGTCGCAGTTCCCCTCATGGATCGAACGCTATGGAAATTGGTACCGGGACTTTCAACGCGATCTTTTTCATCATCCCGACAAAGCCGCACTCGTGCTGGTCGCACCTCCGGCTGGCGATGCTCAAACTACCGCCCCCCTTGCGCAGATGATGGGCTTGACGATGGCTGGACAGATGATTTTCTTTGCCTTCTTCACTGGTGGGAATTCCATGATGTCTATATTGCGGGAGGAGGAGGAAGGTACGTTGGCACGTCTCTTCACTACTCCGACCAGCCGGACTTCGATCCTGACTGGAAAGTTTATGGCTGTTTTCCTCACCGTCATCCTGCAGGGGCTGGTGTTGATGGTCGCAGGTCGTTTGGCCTTCGGCATTCAATGGGGTTCACCCGGGAGTGTGGTACTGGCGCTGATTGCCCAGGTGGTAGCGGCATCGGGTTTGGGGATTCTGCTCATCTCATTCGTCAAAAGTACCAAGCAGGGCGGCCCTGTATTGGGCGGCGGCTTGACCATCCTGGGCATGTTGGGCGGCTTGTTTACGATGAACATCCCCGGCGGAATGCCCGAAGCCTTTAATGCAATAGGCAACTTCATTCCACAAGGCTGGGTGCTCAAAGGCTGGAGGTTGGCATTGGACGGGGCCGCGGCGGGCGAACTCCTCCTCCCGTTTATGGTGACGGTCGCGATGGGCATTGTGATGTTCAGCATCGGCGTGGTGATGTTTCGGAGACGTTTTGCATGAGTCGGTCGCAGCATTGCCGCACCTCCACAGGAGAATTGAGATGATGATTTTTGATCTTGCCTTGAAAGATTTACTACAGATGGTACGCGATAAACGGTCGTTGTTGTTCATCGTTGCCATGCCGATCATTTTCACGTTGTTTATGGGATTTGCCTATCGTGGAGGTTCCCAAAACGACGCGGAGGCGGACCATCGGATTCCACTCGCTCTGGTCGACCCGCAGCCTGACTCCCGTTTGAGTAAAATGCTATTCACCCGGCTGGATTCCTCCGACTCGATCCGCATCGTTCCAATGAACGAGGATGAAGCCATGAACGCGTTCCGCAAGGGCGAGGTGGCTGGGGTGTTGGTCATCCCTGCGGGGTTCAGTGAGCAGGCTGAGGCGGGAAAAGCAGCGCAGTTGAATCTGATAGCTGAAGCCTCCTCCAGCGAGGGGCAATCCCTGTATCAATTGTTGCGTGTCCCGATTTCCCAATTGATGAGCGCGGTCGAAGCGGCGCGCCTCAGCGCGGATGTGCAGTCGAATCCCGATGAATATATCCCGTCGGTCGAATTGGCGTGGAGCAAATGGAACGAGAACTCGAAGATAAGCCTGGTGCGCGTGGAGCAGGCGGTCGCTAAGGGCTCTGAATCGGACTGGACGGGCGGCAACCCATACAATCAGGCGTCGCCTGGAATTCTGGTGCAGTTTGCGATTTTCGGGTTGACCACGTCTGCACAAATTCTGGTGCAGGAACGCAAGACGCGCACGTTGCAACGGTTGATGACAACCGTGATGAGACCTTGGGAAATCGTGGCCGGGCATTTGCTGGCGATGTTTGGACTGGTCTTCTTGCAGACCGTCATACTCGTGGTCTTTGGCCAGTTTGCGTTGGGCGTGGATTACCTGCGTGAGCCGTTGGGGACCCTGCTGGTCTCGGTCGCGCTGGGACTGTGGGTGGCTTCGATGGGATTGCTGATCGGCGTGTTTGCCAGGACGGACGACCAGGTGATCCTGTATTCGATGGTTGCCATGTTCCTGTTCTCCGCGCTGGGAGGGACGTGGTTCCCGCTGGAAGCCGCGGGCGGCGCGTTTGCGGCAATCGGCAGGGCAATGCCCTCCGCCTGGGCAATGACCGGCTACCAGGATATCCTGATCCGAGGGCTGGGTTTGGACTCAGTGTGGCTGGCGGCCGGGTGCCTGTTACTATATGCACTCGGGTTCTTTGGTCTGGCAGTCTGGCGATTCAAGGAATTGGAAGTATAACCATCCGACTGGACAGGTAAAGACTCCTCCGGCGCATGAGGCGGTATTTTGCCTGGTGCGTATACTTTGATAGAGAAATCTAAAGGAGGTTTCCATGAACGTCAATAAATCGAGTCTCTTCTGGGGCATCCTGTTGATTGCTGGCGGTGGGCTGGCGCTCGCCCAGCAGATGGGTTACATTGACCAATTTTCCGAGACGATCTGGATGTGGGTCTTTGCGGCGGTCAGCCTGCTGGCATTCCTCAGTTACGCGTTGAGCGGCTGGAAGGAGTGGGGCTGGTTGTTTCCTGCGGGCGTTTTTGGCGGGCTGGCAGTGACGGTCGCGCTGGCAACCAGCAGCGTGGATACTGCTGCGGTCGGTTCACCGTTGTTCTTCGGACTGCTCGTTCCCTTTGCGGCAGCATATCTCACCGACCGTTCGAAGAATTGGTGGGCGCTCATCCCCGGTGGTGTGATGCTCTTCCTCGCCATGACCACTCTGCTGGTCGATAGTGTCGGTGGGGAATGGGTCGGCTCTATGTTTCTTTTCCTCATCGGCTTGAGTTTCCTAGTTGTCTATTTGAACAACCGCACGCGCACCTGGGCGTTGCTGGTTGCCTACATTCTGGGGGTGTTGAGTATTGCTCCGGCGATGGCATCCGGTCGCGGCGATATGGCGGCATATTTCGGCCCCGTCTTCCTCTTTGCGGTTGGCTTGCCGTTCTTCGTGCTGTATTTCCGTTCCGTGGAAAACTGGTGGGCGATCATCCCAGCCGGTGTGATGACCATGCTGGCGATTATCGCCACGCTCGCCATCGCCGGCTGGGTCCGTGATACACAGACCGGCGGGTATTCCAACGCCATCCTCATGGGTGGACTTGCCGTCACTTTCGCAGTGGTATGGCTGCGGCATGCCAGACCTTGGGCGAAGGTGGTGAGCATCGTCCTTGCCGGGCTGACAATCGTCTCCGTTTTCTTCGCCAGTTACTATGAAATCTTCTGGCCTGTGGCGATCATCCTTGTGGGTGGTTATCTGCTCTATACCGCACTCAGACCGAAGACGGTGCACTAACCTTTTCGTTTGACCAAAAATACCTGTCAACCTAAAGTCGTGGGGTACTAGCCATCTGGTTAGCGGAAAACTCCCCTCATGGCAGGGGAGTTTTTTGTCTTCAACTGATATGATGCAATCGAAAAATCACAGTCCCAAAGGTTCGTCAGATTCAGCGCTGCCTCCATGAAAACCTTCGGGACGATCTCAGGAGATAACCGTGAAAAAATTCTTCAAAACCATTAGCATTCTGGCTGGGCTTGGAGTCCTTGCCGTACTTTTGATGTTCGCCCTCCTGCCGTGGATGGATCGATACGGCGCAACCGACGAAGAGGTCGCCGCTTCTTATTCTGGTGATGAGTTGGTTCCCAACCCGCGCATTACCTATACCCGGGCCGTTTCCATCAACGCCTCGCCCGAAGAGATCTATCCATGGATCGCCCAACTCGATGCGGACAAGGGCGACATGTACAGTCAATATTTCAATGTCGGGTATGATGTGCTGGCGTGATTGTGCAGAACGCGAGCGGGATGAAGTATGAGGATTACATTCGGCAGTTTATCTTTGACCCGCTGGAGATGACGCGTACCTACACTGACCCTGATGTTGCACGCGAGAATGGTCTCTCGCAAGGCTACAGCCGACTTTTCGGGTTTACGATTCCACAGAGACAGCCTCATCGCGTCTATGAGGTCGGTGCGGGATACATCATTTCGACCGCTGAGGACCTGGCGCATTATTCGATGGCGATGGATAACGCTGGCTATTACAAGGATAAATCTTTACTCTCGCTCAAAGCTATGGATATGCTCTTTTACGCCGAGAACGGATATGCCATGGGTTGGTTTGTCGAGCAGGGACACATCTTCCATGGCGGCGCGAACGAAACCTTCAAAACGTATGTGGATATTTATCCGTTGCGAGATATGAGCATTGTTCTGCTCATCAATCAGGGATACCTGTTCGACCACTATATCTCGGCTCCACAGATTTTCGAAGGCGTAGAGTCCATCGTGCTGGGACGCACGCCTCCACCCATCTCTGAAGGCTGGTCGGTGAAACATATCGGCTGGTTGTTGTTCCTGTTTGTCTTTGCCTTGGGCGCCTTTCAAGCTCGCAACTTACTCTCCCGGCGTGGATGGAGGGAACGCGCTCGCACATGGTCAATGAGAAAACGGGTTTGGGATACTGCCGTTAGTTTCCTCATTCCCACGATCATTCTGGTAGCGGTCTTCAGCGGCATCAAGGCGTTCTTCGGCTATCGCTTCAATTTCACGTATCAGATTATCAACATGACCAGCATGTTGACTGATATAGCGATACTGATGTTTGTTGGTTCCGTCCCTGATTATGTGCAGGGGTTTGTGAAACTGTATTGGCTGTTGAGTGGAAAGACTCGCTGACCGTAAAAGGAGAAATGAAATGGAAAACAACTTTGTAGATTGGAAACGTGTTTGGATATACATCGCATTCGCTTTTGGAATCGCCTGGTTTGTGGCGCTGGCGCTCTATCTTACGGGCGGGCTTACACCGACCCCTGCTACTCTCATTGCACTGGGTGGCGGATACATGCTTGCACCTGCGCTTGCCCACATCCTTACCCGCCTCATTACACGGGAAGGCTGGCAGGGACTGTACCTTCGTCCCAACTTTAAGAAGGGTTGGTTGTACTGGCTGATCTGTTGGATCGCTCCCGCCCTCTTCACTTTTCTGGGCATGGGACTCTTCTTCGCGCTGTTCCCGCAGTATTACGACCCTACCTTTTCGGCAGTGACAAAGTTAATGGAACAATCCGCCGCAACGACGGGTCAGGCTCCGCCTGCGCTTGATCCGTGGGTAATTATCTTTTCGCAAACACTGACAGCGGTCTTCATCGCCCCGATCATCAATGCCATTCCCATCCTCGGAGAGGAGTTCGGCTGGCGTGCCTATTTACAGCCCAAGTTGATGCCGCTCGGTGGAAGGAAAGCAATGATTGCGATGGGTGTCATCTGGGGTCTGTGGCACGCTCCGATCATTGCGATGGGACACAACTATGGAACCAATTACCCTGGCGTGCCATGGACGGGTATCCTTGCGATGATTTGGGTTATGTTCATTCTCGGCACTTTTCTCGGCTGGGCAACTTTGCGTGGAGGAAGTGTATGGCCAGCAGTCATCGGTCATGGTGCATTCAATGGCATCGCTGGCATCTATATTTTCTTTACACAAGGTACCCCAAACACACTGCTCGGACCTTCGGCGGCGGGACTCATTGGCTCATGGGCAGTTGCTTTGGTGGCATTGATCATCTTCCTTAATCGGGATGCGCTTGAGCCGTAAACAATCATAGTACGAACCATCGTTTTGTGGATCGCCAACGTCATCGCCGCACTTGCGTTTGGTGCCGGGCATCTCGATACCATCTTCTTCCTGACAGGCACTTCATCCTTGACTGAACTGAATCCTGTATTCTTGGCAGAAGTCTTCCTCCTCAACGGTGTTGGCGGATTCATTGCAGGCGAACACTATATGAAAGACGGACTGGTTGCCGCGGCAGAGTCCATTTCTGGGCGGATGTGATCCTCCATGTGTTGTGGGGACTCTTCTAAGCGTGCCTGCCCGTTGATAGATGATCGGTCCCATTTTCAGAGTGGATACCCATCCTTAAGTAGGACAACTTTTTCTCTCGAATGAATCGAAGGCATACGGTACAATTCATTTTCGAAAATGAGGAGTTTGACATGTCTCAATTTGATTTATTCAACACAGGTCAACCCAGACATTCATCGCTTGATGAGTTGTTCGATGAAATGAGACAGATGAAGGATGACCCGCTTGCCAAAGCTGGAACGAACGTGGTCATCAGCCGCGGCAACCCGCAGGCGAAATTGCTCATCATTGGCGAGGCGCCGGGACCGGAGGAAAATATCAAGGGCAAACCATTTGTCGGTCGTGCAGGGCAATTGCTCGACAAGATTTTGCAAGCCGCGAACTTTGACCCCGAGAAGGATGTTTACATCACTAATTCGGTTTTTCGTCTGCCGCCGGGCGAGGATGGCAAAGCGTTCCGTAAGCCGACGGATGAGGAGATCAAATATTATCGCCCCTATGTGCTGGAAATTATCCGATTCGTCGACCCGGTCATTATGCTGTTGACAGGAAATGTGGCATGCCAATCCATTCTTGGCAAAACCGGCATTACCTCTTTGCGCGGACAATGGTCCCAATTACAAGGACGCTGGATCATGCCGATCTATCACCCCTCCTACTTGTTGCGAAACCCATCGCGCGAGCCCGGTTCCCCGAAAGCCCAGATGTGGGACGATATCCGCGAAGTGCGTCGAAAATATGATGAATTAATGGGAAGGTAAAGTAGTCGGTCGAAATAGATTTTATACACTTTCGCTCCTGGCAGCTTGAGCGGGAAGTTGTTTTCTAAAGAGTTATGACCGACTACTTAAAGGGGAGTTTTTAACTATCGATTTGGATGGCGCGTGCACGTGAGAGACGATACTCTCAAGAAAATAGCTCCGATCATATCTCAGTGTTTAGCATATTTATGAAAGTTCATCTGAAGTATGTACTGCGCTGGACCAACACCCAAACCTTTCTCGCCTCACCTTTGGCATATTTCTGGAATTCCTCGGCAGTTGCTGTAGGGAGTTCGTGTTCGAGTGCGAGAATTTTCATAAGAGACCTCTTGCAAAGCGCTCCCGCTCCTACTGCAGTCATCAACAGCGGAGATGCCGCCTTGAGCGGGGAACTCTACTTTCCCTTTTGCAGGATGTATTCACTCACATCCACGTTGTATTTCACTTCCTCGAGCGTGAACACTGCCCACGGAAGCCCTTGATCGAGCCAGGTGGCGGTGCCAACCGCATCGAGTTTTGTTCCCTCGATCTTTTTCCCTTCCACGCTTTGGGTAATCCACAAGACCTTCTTTGCATTGGTCCCGCTGTCACGGTAGCGCATGGCTTCCATGCTGTCGAGCAAACCCGTGTCAGGATTGAAGCGCATAACGAAGTTCTCTTCGATGTTGCCATACGGGACAAACATCAAAGCGGTATTGTCATCCACAGCTTCCCATCTCACACGCGGGTCGGTGACCCAGATCGATGGGAACCATGCCGCCTCCGCCCAGACCGCAAGATTGGCGGCTTGACTGGTGGCTGGGTCGTTTTCGAGCGTGCCGATCATCGGAAGTTCAAAGAGGCTATGCCCATTCACATAACTCTCGTTGACCTTCATGAACGGAAGCCCGAACCATGTCGCTTCGATATAGTGACGATAATCCCTGCCCGCGTTATGGACAAAGATGAATCGCGCTGGAAACTTTACCCCAAACGGACTGATTCTAGCCCTTCCCTTGATTACAACTGTTTCTATTATGGGAACCTGATCGCCGTAGACGGTTTGGTAGAAGCGTTCCACAGGAGCGGGGAGTCTCTTTGGCAAGGGGACGGTTTTCAACTCTGGTGTTTCCTGTGGGAATGGCATAAAGGATCGGGGCTTGACTTGTAGTCCCAGCCACCCGATCAGGAGCAGGATGGTAAGAACGCAAAGGATGATAAATATGGGTTTCATGGTGTTCCCTGTCACTCCACTTGCGCCAAAGCCGTAAGAAGCAAAACCAATGCGCCACAGACCGCCATCGCATTGACATACTTTCGGAAGCGGGCAATCGCCTGCTCGGGATTGTTCGAACTCATCATTGGACCAACGTGCAGGATGGCATTGAACCAGAACCCCATGGCGAGCATCGCCAGGACAAGAATATGCTTTACCACCATGACGATGCCCCAGAAATTGCTGAAATCCATAAAACCCAGATAGCCCGGGTCGATCAGCATGAGGTGGGTTCCCGTCACGACGAAGATGAGCAGGGAAACATACATCCACAGGCGGCTACGCCTGGAGATTTCACTGAGTGTGGTTCCATTCTTTGAGAGCACGGGCAAATAAATGCCAGCGAGCAGAATAAAGTGCCCGATAAAGATTACGCTTGCAATGGAGTGGAGCCAGGTAGAGACGGAGATGAAAAACTGTGACATGGGTCATTTCCTTTTATTCATATTCAAAAACTTGTCATTCCATGAAAATGTTTCCTCTCTGATGAGGAAATATGGAACTGGTCATGGCATGATACGCGATCTTGGAGCGCCAGACCGCCTTGCGAGGTCAATTGGAGGGCGGAGTCTTGTTCGATGTTCCCGGATTATCGTTTGCATTTCATGCCACTTGCTCAGTGGAGTTTCCCTGGTTGAACTGTCTCATCAAAATCGGTTTTAGCACCGTGAGTAGCTCATTGGGTGTGACGCCTTTGTAGACAAGATCCGCACCGACCGATTTTGCTGCAGCTTTATCGTTCGCATCCACACTGAGCAAGATGATCTTCAAGCGGGGATACACTTCGTGAAGCAGGCGACGAATCGCGGGGCGAGGCGGTTCAGTCCGCCGCCCCAGGTTCCGATCCAGAGCGAACCGCTCCGGTCTTCGGCAATGGAGGGGAAATTATCCGTTAATAACCTTGAAAAAGAGTTCCACCACCTGCGGGTCGAAGTGTTTGCCTGACTGCTCGCGAATGTACTCGAGAGCATCCTCCTTGTTCCAGGCGGGGCGGTAGGGGCGGTTGGAGGTGAGTGCGTCCCACACGTCGACGACCGCGAAGAGGCGGGCGGCGAGGGGGATTTCATCCTGTTTCAGTCTGCGCGGGTAGCCGCTGCCGTCCCATTTTTCGTGGTGGCAATAGGGGATATCGAGGGCGGGGCGCAGATATTCAATGGGGTAGAGCATGTCATAGGCGAGCTGAGGATGTTTGCGCATGATCTCCCATTCCTCAGCGGTCAGTTTATCGGGTTTGTGCAGGATGGCATCGGGAATGCCAATCTTGCCCATGTCGTGCAGAAGGGCGCCGCGCCGGATGTGGACCAGTTCTTCCTTGTCCAGTCCATGAGCTTCTCCCAGTCTTACGGTCAATTCGGCGACACGCTGGCTATGCCCCTCTGTTTCGCGGTCGCGCAAATCCATGGCATGGGACCAACCTTCGATGGTCGCCTCGTAGGCAGTGAGGAGTTGCGCGTGCGCCTCCTGAAGCTTGGCGCGCTCCTGAACGAGTTTGTGATAGCGGTTGAGCCGTGTGATGCCCAGCACCCGCGCACGCAGTTCGAAGCGGTCGAAAGGTTTGGAGATGAAATCATCCGCTCCGGCTTTCAACCCGCTCAGCATGGATTCACGGTCGTCGAGCGCGGTCAGGATGATGATGGGGATCTCGGCCAGTTGCGGGTCGTTGCGGATGCGCTGGCAGACTTCGAAGCCGGTCATACCCGGCATCATCACATCCAGCAGGATCACATCGGGCAACAGTTTCTTGGCTTTTTCGATGGCTTGGAAACCGTTCTCGGCCATCTCGATGGTATAGCCTTCCCCCTCCAGCACGGACTCGAGGGTCTGGCGTCCGGCATATTCATCGTCAACGATCAGGACTGTACTGCTCATTATGTGCTCCTTTTGAAAAGTCAAGCCTTTCTCATGGTCTTTGGAATCATAACCTGATAAACGGGGTTTTACGGGGAATCTTTCCGGTTGTCATGTGTCAGGATCCACAAGGCGGTATTTGATTGCGGCCCGTACCAAACCGACCAGATTGCGGACGTTCAATTTTTCCATCAGTCCGGCGCGGTATTTCTCGACCGTCTTTTCGCTGATTAAGAGCATCTTTGCGATTTCGGGGGTGGTATACCCCTCTGCGATCAGTTGCAGGGTCTCCTTTTCGCGCGGCGAGAGCCCGGAGATCGGATTGGAGTTCTGTCCGGGAGGGGACGGATTCATGGCGCTTTCGACAACGATCTCCGAAATAGGACTGCTCAGGTAGGTCTTGCCGCTTGCCACTGCCCGCACCGCCCAGAGCAATTCGTCGCTGACGGAGGATTTCAATACATAGCCCTTGACACCGGATTGCAGGGCCTGATGAATAAATCCCTCGTCTGCGTACATGGAAAGCAGGAGGATATTCGTGTTTATTTTCAAGGCGCGGATCTTCTCCGCTGCCTGTATGCCGTTCATGCGCGGCATCATGATATCCATGACCAGCACATCGGGTTTGAGAGACTGTGTCATTTCGATGGCTTCCTGTCCATTGGACGCCTCTCCCAAAATTTTTACATCTCCCGCCTTTTCGAGCAAAGCCCGGATGCCTGCCCTCACCATGTGATGGTCTTCCGCGATCAGTACACGTATCATGCCGCGCTCCCGGGCTCACTTTTGGGCAGGGGCAACTGCGCCATGAGGATGGTCCCATTGTGGGGGCTGGAGGTGATCTCAAGCCTGCCTCCCGTAATCGTCAATCGTTCGCGCAATCCCGACAGTCCAATTCCACTCGACGAGGATGCTCCCTGGGGCATGCCGATTCCATTATCCTGAATGGTCAGGCTGATCGTATTGTCCTCCACGCTCAACTCCACCCACGCCTGGCTGGCATTTGCATGTTTGGCGATGTTGTTCAACGCTTCCTGCAGGGCGCGGTATAGGGTGATGTTGTACATGTCCGGCAGGGTGGGCAGGGATGGGTCTATCTCGAAGTTGATGGGAAGGTGGGTGCGGCGCGTGAACTCCGTGCAATAGGATTGCATGGCAACTTTTAATCCGAGCGCATCGAGGACGGGGGGACGCAGGTCACGCGCAAGCCGCCGGATTTTGATGGCGATTTCATAGGATTGGTCGTACAACGCTTGCAATTGCTCGAACATGGACGCCGCCGGGATGGACAGGTCATTCTGCAAATTGCGCAGGGACATCAGGAGCGTGGTGAGCGCCTGCCCGAGATCGTCGTGCAGTTCGCGCGAGATGCGCTGGCGTTCCTCCTCCTGTGCGGTAACCACACGTTCCGCCATGCTGCGCAGGTTTTCGCGCTGTTCCATCAGGGTGCGGTAGCGGTTCAATCGTGTGATGGTGCGCACACGCGCGGCGAGTTCGTACCGGTCCACAGGCTTGCTGAGGAAATCGTCGGCGCCAGATTCAAAGGCGTAGAGGAGGGAGCCGCGGTCGTCGAGGGCGGTGAGAATGATGATGGGCACCTCCGCAAGCGCAGGCGTGGAGCGGATGCGTCGGCAGACCTCAAAACCGTCCATGCCGGGCATCATCACATCCAGCAGGATCAGGTCCGGCTGAAGCGTCTCCAGTATTTTCAATGCCTGGAAGCCGTCATTTGCCAGTTCGAGTCGATAGCCGTCCCTTTCGAGCATGGCCACGACGGTCTCTCTTGCGGTGGGTTCATCGTCTACAATCAGGATGGTGCTCATCGGGGTCTGGTTTTCTGCTCTCTGAAGGAGAGACAATTCTGGATGATCTTGACCAGCGCGCGCAGGTTGACGGGTTTGCTGATGTATTCATCCATGCCCGCAGCGAGACAACGTTCGCGGTCGTTGGGCATGGCGAGGGCGGTCAGGGCGATGATGGGGGTGTACTTGAACTCCGGGTCCTGCCTGAGACGCTGTGTGGTCTCGAAGCCGTCCATGCGGGGCATTTGGATGTCCATCAGGATCAGGTCGGGATGGACGAGTTTCGCCTGCTCGATCCCTTCGATGCCGTCCTGCGCGGAAGCCACCTTGTACCCCGCCTGCTCGAGGTAGTCCTTGATCATCATGACGATATCCTCCGTGTCTTCGATCAATAGAATGGTCTCCTGATGCATGTCCGGGCGGATGGCGCGGAATTTTCCGGTGGTCTTCATCCGTTCGACGGTATCCGCCGCCAGCGCGGGTTCCCAAGGCAGGGTAATTGTAAACTGACTTCCCTTTCCCGGGTCACTGGTTACGCTCACACTGCCTCCGTGCAGGCGCGCCATTTGCGCGACCAGCGCCAGCCCCAGCCCTGTGCCTGTGGATTCGCGTGCCAGACCGGAATCCAGTTGAACGAACGGTTTGAACAGGTGCTGGAAGTCATTTTCTTTGATGCCGATCCCGGTATCCCAGACGGTGATGAGCACCTTGTTTTCCTCGAATTCTCCCATGACCTTCAGCCCGATCTTCCCGCCTTCCGGGGTGAATTTGACCGCGTTACTCAACAGGTTGACCATCATCTGTTTGAGGCGGCGCTCGTCCGCCCACATCAAACCGACGCCGCCGTCGATCTCCAACGATACTTCCAGGTTCTTTTTCTGCGCCATTTGTTTGATCATGCGCAGGCTTGCCTGGCAGACCGAATTGACATCCACCTTGTTGATATCGAGCGTGATTTGCCCGGCTTCGATCTTGGCAAGGTCGAGAATGTCGTTGATCAGCGATAACAGATGATGACCGCTTTCACTGATGGTGGTGACGTATTTCAATTGCTTCTCGTTCAGCGTCCCGGCCACCTGCTCCGCCAGACTTTCGGAAAGCCCCAGAATGGCATTAAGCGGCGTACGGAGTTCGTGGCTCATGTTGGCAAGGAACTCGTCCTTGACGCGCAGGGCGCGCGCCAGGTTCGAGTTGGCGCGGCTGAGGTCGGCTGTACGCTCCTCGACATGCTTTGCGAGCAGGTTGCGTTCCTCAGCCAGAGCCGCCTCCATCTGTTTGCGCTCCATGATGTCCCAGGCGTGATCGGCGAACCGTTCGGCAATTTCGACATCCTCCCGGGTGTACGAGGTCGGTTTGTTGCCGATGCCCACGACTGCCATCACCTTGTCATTGCGGATGATCGGAATCATCACCTCGCGGATCAATTCAGCGTGTCCTTCGGGAAGCCCCTTCCGGTCGGGCAGGGAGGCGTAATCGTTTTGAATCACCGAACGACGCTGACGGACCGCGTCCGCCCAGACCCCGGCCTGATCCACGGAATGACGCGTCCGTTGCCCTTCCGGGATGCTGAACAGGCTGGCAGCCTCCGTAGACCACAAGTGCAATCCAGGGGTCTTTTCGTCATCCCGTAGTAATTGGAGGAAACTGATCCTGCTGTGAGTCAGTTCGCATATCTCGTCGAGAGTCCTTTGCATGAGTTCCTGCAGGCTGTGATGCGAAGCGAATTCCATCAGTTCAAGGCGTTTCTGCATGATGGTGTCGGACCTCTTGCGCTCGGTGATGTCCGTACTGGTGACGATCACGCGCGCATAATCCGGTTGGTTGTTGTTCGCCGGAATATACACGCGCTGTATGCCGGAAATCAGCGAGCCGTCCATCTTGCGGCTGGACATTTCGAACCCGAACGATGTGTACCCCTCCCAGATCATTTCCAGTTCGTGGATCATGACCTGGGAAGGCACGTCGTCTGCCATGAGTTGATGGACAATGCTGATGAGTTCCTGTTTATCGCGGGCGCCGTTCATCACCACGGCGGCATGGTTCACGTCCAGGATGCGGATGCGGCTCATCCCGGTTTTGTACTCCTCTGGATTGCTCTTGAAATATTCGTTCAGGTTCGTCACACCCTTTGCCTTCAGTTCGTCCATCCAGGCAATGACTCCTGTGAAATCCTCCAGCCAGGTGGCAATGGGGGAGTTCTCGAATAAATCCAGGAACCGTTCGCGTTCCTGCTGAATGGAGTGATACAGGCGCGCGTTATCGAAGGCAATCGCCGCCTGGGTTGCGAGGGTCGCCAGTAACCGTTCGTCCTGCTCCGAAAAGGCGTCGCGTTGTTCGCTTTCCACGCTGATCACGCCAATGACGCGGTCACCCGCCCGGAGGGGCATATACAGCCCGGACTGCATATTTTCATAGGTATGCACATAGTGCGGGTGATCCTGCAAATTACCGGTACGCACCGGCTGTCCGGTTTGCACGACCCAGCCGCTGATGCCCTCTCCCACCCTGCCAACGTGGGAGGTAAAATGCCGTTTTACATCCGACGGGTCTTCGCCATTTTCATGAGGCAGGTTAAAGGCGATCAGGTCGAGTTCGTCGGTGTCGCCTTTCCGCAGACGGATGGTCGCGTGATGCCATGAGAGATAGCGTGAAAACGTCTCGATGATCCGTTCGCCGATCTCCTGGGGTTCGAGCAGATGTCCGATTGCCAGTCCGTTCTCGTACAATGCCTCCAATTCCAGCAGGTGCCGTTTGGTCTCCGCCTCGGCTTGTTTCCGCTCGGTGATATCCTCCTTGACCGCAATAAAATGAGTAGTCTCCCCGCGTTCATTGAAGATCGGCGAGATGGTCGCGGATTCCCAGTACAGTTCACCATTTTTCTTTTTGTTGATAAATTCCCCGCGCCATTCCCTGCCGGACTTGATTGCCTTCCATAGTTGACTGTAGTTTTCCGGCGGCGTGTGATTCGATTTCAGAAGGCGCGGATTCTGCCCCAGAGCCTCTTCGGCGGTATAACCGGTCGTCTCCGTGAATTTCGGGTTGACGTATTCGATATTCCCGGACGTGTCGGTGATCACGATGATGGAGGCGCTCTGTTCGACCGCACGGGAGAGCTTGCGGAGTTGTTCCTCCGCCTGTCTGCGTTCTGTAATATCCTGGATCTGCGAAATGAAATATTTGGGGTTTCCCAGCCGGTCTTTGACCAGAGAGACGCTCAAAAGCACCCACACGAGATGCCCCGATTTATGAATATACCGTTTTTCCATCTGGTAGGTGTTTATTTTCCCCGCCAGCATTTGTGTGACATAGTTGATGTCGGTATCCAGATCGTCGGGGTGTGTCACAGTCTGGAATGTAGTGCTTAACAATTCCTCTTCAGTGTAGCCTAGCAATTCACAAATGGCGCGGTTGACTTTCATCCAGCGCCCCTCAGGGGAGACCAGCGCGATGCCGATTGGGGCAAACTCGAAGGCGCTGCCGAAGCGCTCCTCACTCTCACGTAAAGCCTCTTCCGCCAATTTACGTTCGGTGATGTCCTGAATCGTGCCGATCATCCGCGTGGGTTTTCCCTCATCGTCAAATTCCAGTTGGCCCAACCCATGAACCCACCTTTCCTGCCCATCGGATTTTCTGATGATCCGGTATTCCCGATTGAATGCATTCTGTTTTTCGAGAACATCGCCGGTGAAATAGGCAAGCATTTCATCGCGTTGGTCCGGGTGGATGATTTCCGCCCAGCCGTTGATATCAGTGTTGTAATTTTTGTCGATGCCAAAGATATCGTTCAATGTCTCGGAACTTTCCCACTGCCCGGAGCGAATGTCAAGCCGATAGTGTCCAAGTTTGGCGACTCTTTGTGATTCCAGCAATAGGGCATCCCGCTTGTGCAGAGCGGCCTCCGCCTCTTTGCGTTCGGTAATGTCCGCCGCGATGCCTGTCAGGCTGACGACCCTGCCTGAGTTATCGAAGACGGGGAAGGCACGGTCCCAGATCCAGCGGATAGTGCCATCGGGTCGCATGATGCGGTATTCCATTTCCGTGTTTTTTCCGGCTCGCTGAATCTCGAGCGTTTTTAGAACAGCCGGGCGATCCTCGGGCAGAATACTGTCGATGAAAACCTGTGGATTCTGATATTGCATTTCGGGAGGACGTCCCCAAATGCTTTCGTAAGCGGGGCTGAGATAGAGATCGGTGTCGGTCACGGCATCCGTGACCCAGAACACCTCTTTGATGTTGTTTGCCAGGTGTCGGAATCGTTCCTCGGAGGCGCGCAGTTCTTTTTCCGCCTGTTTTCGTTCGGCAATTTCCTCCTGTGCCTGTTGCAGGAGGCGGGCGTTGCGGATGGCAAGCGCCGCCTGATTGGCAAAGGCTTCCAGCCGTTCCGCATGAATCGGGTTGAAAAATCCCGGCGTTTCACTATTCAAGAGGATGAAACCGGCCACTTCTCCAGAGACAGAGATGGGCGCTCCGACATTCGAGCGAATCCACTCGGCGGCGGGTATGACCTTCCAACCCGAATAGGAACGGGTATCGGAAACAACGACAGGACGCCCGGTCTTCAGCATTTGTTGCAGATTGACCGTATCTGTCATGGAAAGTTCGATCTTCATGATTTCGGAATCGACCCCACGTTCGGCGTATCCCCTCATACGGGCAACATGGGCAACTCCTTTTTCGATCAACATGATGGTGGCGGCATCGTGCGGCACCACGCGCCCAACGGCGGCAAGAATGTGATCCAGCACTTCTCCATAGTCGAGGGTGCTGTTGAGTATTTCGGCGGTTTCCCGCAGGGCTTCTGCCAATGCGCGTTGCTCGCGTTCCGCATCCTCCGCCTGTTTGCGTTCGGTAATATCGCGCCCCACCGACTGAAATTCAATCAGTTTCCCGTCCTTGTCGCGGATGGCATGGTCGGTCCATTCCTGCCAGCCGATACTGCCGTCCGGTCGGATCACCCGGTGAATATCCGTTTCCGCGTTGATGGCGCCTGCAAAGAGACGGGAGATTTTTTCCTCCACAGCCGGGCGGTCATCCTCGTGGATGAGCGGCATGAAATTCGAGTTAAGCGCCTGTTCCGGGTCGACTCCGAAGTAACGGCAGTAAGCCTCGTTGACAAATGTCCGCTTTCCATTGGGCTTCCACCGGACGATGAACTCGCTCTGGCTTTCAACAACGGTGCGATAACGGTTCTCGCTCTGCTGCAGCGCCTCCTCCGCCTGCTTCCGCTCGGTGATGTTTTCATGCATCAGAACTACCCACATTCGTTCCTCGTCCTCGAATCTGGTGATCCGCAGGGTGAACCAGCGCTTCTCATCCGGGCTGTTGCATGGATATTCCAGCATCGCTTCTCTTCTTTGTCCCATGATTACATCCCGGATGGCTTTGGCTGCCAGCGGCGCCTCCCTGGCATCGGGTCCGGTGGCTGAGTCGCAGACCTCCAGATAGTTCACCCCCACCCCGTAGTCGGGATGTGTATATCCGTTCCGATCGGCGAACTTTCGCCAGGCTGAATTCACCTGGACGATAGTGCCTTCTTCATCCAAAATCGCGATGCTTGCCGTAAGCGCGTTCTGCACGCTTTTCAGAAATTCCTCAGATCGGCGGACGCGCTCGATTGCTTTCTGACGCTGGATGGCGGCGGTCAATTGCCCGCTGATGGCTTCGATGCGTTGCAGGTCATCATCTGTGAATAGTTTGGAACTGGAAACATCCAAAAGTCCGATGGTCTTCCCGTCCGAAATGAGCGGGACGATGATCGTGGATTTGATGTTCAACAAATTGTATAACTGCGGAATAAGTTTGCGGACCACCCCTCGCGCCGCGGGCGGGAGGAAGGTGGTCTCGGTAAACTCCGCGATCCATGCCTGGACCTCCGACGGGTCGCTTGTGATTCTCCCGCGCTGGGAACTAATGACTTGATGAAAAAAACCTCCCTCTCGGACGGGAATGTGAATGAGCGGAATGGTGCTCCCAATCAGCCCTTCGATCTTTCGTGTGATCTCACCAGAAAGAAAATATTTTTGCATCGTGAGCGATTGCCCGTCCGGCTCAATCATATAAATGGTACTGCCCTCGCTGGAGAAGATGCGCTTCAGTTCCTTCGCCAGCATGCCCACGATAGTGTCCAGGCTTTCGCCACGTATCACGGACTCGTTAATGACATTGATCAGCCGAAGGTCATCGTTCCGTTGCTGAAGTTCGATTTCAGCCCGCCTGCGCTCGGTGATGTCCCTCGAAAAGCCCTCGTAGTACAAAATCCTGCCACTGGCATCCCGGACGACGCGGGCGGATGTGGAAACCCATATGATGCTTCCATCTTTGCGATAGTTTCTCGCTTCAAAATTTGTGACCGAGTCGGACTTGTCGAGCAGCCTGATAAACTCCCTGCGCTCACCGGCATCGACATAGATCTGGCGGGCAATATCAGTGATGGATTCGAGCATGTCACGCGGGGAATCGTAACCATAAATCCGCGCCATGGCCGGGTTAACGCTTAGATACTGTCCCTCCGGTGTCGATTGAAAAATGCCATCGGCAGAGTTTTCAAAAATGGACTGGAATTTTTCCTCCGCCAGTTTGCGCTCGAGGTACAGCTGCCTTTCCTCCAGGGCATGAATCACTGCAGGTCCCAGACGTTTTAAATTCTCCTTGATAATGTAATTGTTTGCGCCTGCCTTCATGCATTCAGCCGCGATATCCTCGCCCAACGAACCGGTCCAAACGATGAACGGCGTCAGCGGAGCCTTGTCCTGCGCCAGCCTCAATGCCTTCATGCCGTCGAATCCCGGCATGTTGTAATCCGAGATGATGAGATGCGGCTCAAAGGAGTCGAGGACTTTCAGAAAATCGCTGCGCGTTTCCACGTGCTCGAAAACGCAATCCTTCAGGTGCTTGCGTATCTCGCGTTTCGCCAGTTCCAGATCCGCTTTCGAGTCTTCAACGATCAGGATGCGGGTTGCTTCATTCATTTTCCTGCCTTTCGAACTTTTCACTTCATCGGGTGGTTGACCAGGAGCCAATACAGCCCCAGACGACTCATTGCCTCCACAAAAGCATCGAATTCCACCGGCTTGATCACATAACTGTTCACGCCAAGTTCATAGGCGGCCCTGATATCCGGGTCCTCGGTGGATGACGTCACGACCACCACCGGGATCGTACGCAATCGTTCATCCGCTTTGATGATGCGCAAAACCTCCAGCCCACTTACTTTGGGCAATTTCAAATCCAGAAGCACCACCTTGGGCGAATTCTCGACCTCCCGGCTTTCATATTTCCCGCGCGCAAGCAGATAATCGAGCGCTTCCGCGCCATCCTGCACATGGAACAACCGGTTGGCAAGGCTGTGCTTTTTCAATGCCCGGATCGTCAACTCGGCATCACGCGGGTTGTCTTCCACGAACAAAATATCGATAGCCTCCATTTCATCCATAGACAGGCTCCTTTCGTGGCAGCGCAAAATGGAAGACAGCGCCCTCGTTCACCCTGCCTTCTGCCCAGACTCGTCCGCCGTGGCGGAGGATCACTCTCTTTACAATTGCCAGCCCCACCCCCGTACCCTCGAACTCGCTTTCACTGTGAAGGCGCTGGAACACGCCAAACAATTTGCCGACATATTCCATATCGAAACCGGCGCCGTTGTCTCGTATCGAATAGACGATTTCGTCTTCACTCAGGGAACTTGTCACCTCGATGAGCGCCCGCTTCCTCCCCGACGTGAACTTGATCGCGTTGGCGAGGAGATTGACCCACACCTGACGGATCAACGCCAAATCCCCGATGGCATCGTGAAGTTCTCCGAGTTGAAGTTCGATGATCCGCCCGTTCTCGTGTTTTTTCAACTCGTTGAAGACCGTATCCGCGAGTTCCTGCATATTGATCCTTGTGGGATGCATTTCCCTGCGCCCCAGCCGTGAAAACGCCAACAGATCGTCGATCAACTGTCCCATTCGTTGCGCTTCGCGGATAATCACATCACAGACGCGTTTCCCTTCTTCGCCCAGCATCAGTCCATAATCCTCCAAAAGGATGTTTGTATATCCGTGGATGGCTCGAAGCGGGGCGCGCAGGTCATGTGAGACGGAATAGGAGAAGGATTCGAGCTCTTTGTTGGCGGTTTCCAATTGCGAAGTCCGTTCGATGACGCGCGCTTCCAACTCATCGTTCAATCGGCGAATCTCCTCCTCCGCCTGTTTTCGCTCGGTGATGTCTAGAAAAGTCGAAAGGATACATGGACCATTGTCGTAGAGGATCGGTTCCATGGATACCAGCAAGCTGCGCATATCCCCCCATTTATTGCGGACCAATAATTCGTAATTTCCCACCCGACCTTGTTCCTGAAACTGGCGGATCAACAGGTTCCGCTCGTCCGGGTCGGCATAAATATTCAAATCCGCCACCGTCCGTCCCCGGATTTCGGATGGCTCGTATCCCATGATCTTGACATAAGCCTCGTTCACAATCAGGAAGGTACCGTCGTCGAGCCGGGTGACAGCCAACGCCGCGGGATTCGAGTTGAACGCCCGTGCAAAATTATCCTCAGATTGACGCAGGACCTCCTCGGCTCGTTTCCGTTCTGTGATGTCGGTATGCGTCCCCAGCATTCTGAGCGGTTTGCCGGCCGCGTCGTATTCCACGATCTTGCCGAGCGAAAGGATCCACTTCCAGTTTCCGTCTTTCGTCCTTTGGCGGAATTCGACGCGGTATTCGGGTGTCAACCCGTTGATATAATCCGAGTATGCCTTCGATGTAATCTCCCTGTCATCCGGGTGCAGACGCTCGATCCAGGCTGAATTGGTTTCGACGAAGGTATCGGGATCATAGCCCAGCATTTCCACATATTCCCTGTTGACGATGGCTTCCCCGGTTTGAACGTTCAGGTCATACAGCCCCTGGTTTGCCGCCTGCAGGGAAAGGCGCAATCTCTCTTCATTCTCGCGCAGGGCATTTTCTGTCAGCTTGCGCTCAGTGATATTTTCGAATATGGATACAAAGAATCCTGTTTCTGGGCTGTAGGCGGACACTGAAAACCAAATCCCTGATTCCAAGCCGGGTACAAACGCCTCGAATTTCTCAGGTTTTCCGGTCTTTGCCACCCGTCCGTAGTTCTCGAAAACTTCCGGATTCGATTCGAGAATGCCCGGAATCACATCGGTAACACGCTTGCCAATGACATCCGGCAAGCCGGTCAATTTTTTAAAGGCGTTGTTAACATCCAGGAAAACAAAATCAACGGGTCTGCCGTCCTCATCATACAGCATTTGACAGCGTGCAAATCCATTTGTCATATTCTCGAACAGGGAGCGATATCGTTCCTCGCTTCTTCTCAGCGCATTTTCCGTCATTTTACGTTCGGTAATATCGCGGATAATGGATTGGTACTGTCCGTTGGATAGCATCTTGGCGCTAACCTCGCACAACACTCTCGAACTGTCCTTACGGACGAGGGTACGCTCGGTGATGAGCGTTTTCCCGGTTTTTAGTTCATCCAGGCGAAGAGGCGCTCTTTCCAGATCCTCGGGAGCGACCAGTTCACGAATATTCATGGAGAGCAGTTCATCTTTTGAATACCCCACAAGCCTGCAAGCCTGTTCATTGACCAGGATATATTTCCCTGACAAGTCGGCGATGAAAATCCCATCAGATGCCTGTTCGAGAAGCGTCTCATACTTGTTTTCGCTTTCGTGTAGTGTTTGCTCTGCGCCGGTTAATTTTGCGGTGTGGCGCTGGATCATCCAGTAGAGAAGCAGAGCGGTAACGATCACATATCCCCATCCCTTGTAAATGCTGATCTGGGCAAAAACCTCCTGATTTGGTGCCAGTCTGGATGCGGCTTCATCAGAAAATAATATCCAAAATATGCCAATCAACAGGTAGGCTCCGGCAATCCTGATTGGACCCAATATATGGTCATCGGATTGGGCTGGTAATAGTCGGCTTTTCATGGACTGTTCCTCATGGTACTTTCTATGAGTCGCGAGGTAACTTAGGCGCCATATTTATGGTATATGAAGGAATTTTGATGGAAAATACCCATATAGAGTATTTTCCTACCTTTTTGGAAGGATGCACAGTAGGGGATTCCCTACCCCTAAAAATGGGGTGAAACCCTACCGCCTATGGTAGGGAAAACACCCCTAACAAAGGATTCTCTCATGTGTAATAATCACCGGCATGAACCGGATCCTTCGAATGCAAGTTCTAGCCTTACTGATTGGTATCGGTCTTTTCTCGACCTATGCTTTTGCCTCCTCTCAATCGGGTCAACCGGTGGGCGGCGAAGGCACGAATGCCGTCAGTGGGTGGAACATTTCCGGCGTTCATTACCTGTTGGCGGACGATCCCTCCAGGCTGGCTGGGGTCGAATTCGACTTGGACGGACCTGCCGATGTGGTCAAAGTGAGCTTGAATTCGTCCGGCTCGATGTTTTTCGATTGTGTTCATATAACCGGTTATCACTGGGTTTGCGGTATCAGTCCATCCATGTCGGTTTCGGAAGTCGATGAATTAAGAGTCATCGCCACCGGCGAATAGGATTTTGGGCGGCGAGAGCCTAAAACTTTCAATTGTCGAGTCAAATTTTCGGCGCGGGACTTTGCGGGTCATGCGCCATTCTTGTTTGTTCATAACGGCATCAACCTCCGGCTTGGGGCGAAGCGGTTATCCCTTCCCCGTATCTTTTTTTATATGACCGGTGTTTCAACCTAAAACATCAGTCCAGTTGCATTTCCCCGTTTGGCGGGGGAGGAGGATACGGAAACCCATAATCACTTGTCTGTTCAGTAGTCTCGGTCTGCAGAAATCATTTTCTAAAGGAGAATTACGAACATGGCTGAAAAAAGTCAAGCGCACGACAAGCAAGTCCTGCATAAACTGGGGTATGCGCAGGAACTCTCCCGCCGCATGAGCGGCTTCTCGAATTTCGCAATTTCATTTTCGATCATTTGTATTCTGGCAGGTGGAATCTCTGCCTTCCCGGCCGCGTTCAATGCTCTCGGCTCCGGTGGCGCCTTTCTTATCTGGCTGGCGGGTGGCGCACTCGCCATGACCGTCGCTTGGGGCATGGGACAGATCGCCTCTTCCTTCCCCACCGCGGGCGGTCTCTATCACTGGAGCAGCCACCTCGGCGGGAAAGCCTGGGGCTGGGCCACCGCATGGTTCAACCTCATTGGTTTGATCTGCGTGGTCTCCTCAGTGGACGTGCTTTTGTATTCCGTATTTTTCAAGGACCTGTTTCTTGGAACGGCTCTCGGCGTGGATGTTTCTGGATTTGGCTACTGGCACCAGTTCTTCTTTATGGCGTTTGTATTGACGACTCAAGCGCTGTTGAACCACTACGGCATCGACATTACGACCAAAGTAACCGACTTCAGTGGGTACATGATCCTTGCTCTGACCGTCGTCCTCATCATCGTCCTCTTCGCCTTCAGCCCGGTGGCTTTGGACTTCTCCCGCCTCTTCACCTTCCAAAACGTGACGGGTGACGCGGGCGGCGGAGTGGTTCCTTTCCGCACGGAGAGCATCGCCTTTGCCTTCCTGCTTGGGCTTTCCTATGTATGCTATACACTGACAGGTTACGATGCCTCCGCGCACACCTCGGAAGAAACCCAGGATGCCCAGGTGAATGTGCCGAAGGGCATGTGGCAGGCTGTGTTCTGGTCGTGGGTCTTTGGCTTGGTTGCTGTGGCGGCATATGTATTGGTGATGCCCAGCGTTGAAGACGCGGCCGCGGCGGGATGGAGTTCGTTCTTCTATATGTGGGGCGCATCCAAAATGCCGGGTTGGTTGAGCGTTGTGCTTGCGGCGGGCCTTGTGGTGGTTAACTATATCTGCGCGCTCGCCGGTCTCACCTCTACCTCACGCATGATGTACGCCTTTGCGCGCGACGGCGGTTTGCCCGCTTCTAAGGCGCTCGCTCACGTCAGCACCCAATACCGCACCCCCACTTACGCCATTTGGGCTTCCGCCGCGCTGGCGCTGCTTAGCACGGTGTATGCGCCGTATTATCTCGTACTGGCTGTGGCGTGCGCGGTCTTCCTGTATCTGTCCATGACCATGCCTATCGCGGCGGGATTCCTCGCGGAAGGCGGAACGAAATGGCCTGAAAAGGGACCCTTCAACCTGGGCGGTTTTTCTAAGCTCAACGCGATCATCGCCGTGCTGGCAGGCGTGACCCTTGCCATCACCGGCTTCTTCCCGCCCAACGAAAAGGTGTTCTACTTCACCCTTATTTTTGTCGTCGCCCTTCTCGGGCTCTGGTCAAAGAAAAGCGCGGTGATCGGCATCGTGGTGGCTGTGATCGGTTATGCGCTTAGCTTCCTGCCCATATCCGATGCAAATGTCCTGCACTTCCTCGTTCCACCTGCCGGAACGGGAATCACCGCCATCATCGTCGGTGTTGTTACTGCTGTGATCACCTTCGTGACCGGCGGCGAGGATGCTCGCTTTGAAGGTGTGCCCGAAGGCGACAAGATCAAGGAACGCCAGAAGATGATTGCCGACATCGAAAAGAAATTTGGTGAAGCATAATCAATAAATAGCGAGTAATCAGTAATTGGAGGTTGGAGAGTAACAGGTTGGCGAAAACCAATCTCTACTCCCCAATCTCTTTTTGTTTATACGACAAATTTAAATTGTCATACTGGAGCGGTTATGAAATATCTCCTCGGCATAGACCAGGGTACCACACAAACCACTGCTGTCATTGTCAATGAACAAGGCGAGATGATCGAGAAAAACTCGGCGCAATTGCCGGCGCGTTTTCCGCAGGCGGGCTGGGTGGAGCAGGAACCGGCGGACATCGTCCGCACCGTCAAGGAGGCGTGTGCGCCTCTCCTGGATAAATACGAAATCGCCGCGGTCGGATTCGACAACCAGGGCGAAACCTTCATCGTCTGGGACGCGGAGACGGGCGAGCCGGTGACCCCTGCCATCGTCTGGCAGGATACGCGCGGGCAATCGGTCTGTGACGCCCTCGCCTCCCGCGTGGACCCGGACCTGCTCCGGCGAAAAACGGGTCTCCTCCTCGATAGCTATTTCTCCGCCCCCAAACTCAAGTGGGTGTTCGAGAACAACCCTGAACTTCGGAAGCAGGCACATGAGGGCAAGCTGAAGTTTGGCACTACGGAAACATGGGTCATCTGGTCGTTGACGAAGGGAAAACTGCACGTCACCGATCCATCCACGGCATCGCGCACACTGTTGTTCGACATGAACCGTTTCGAATGGGATGACGAGCAGCTGGCTCTTTTCGATGTTCCGCATGGAATGTTGGCGGAGGTGAGACCCTCGGCAGGATATGTTGGCGATGTGGATTTTGGCAACGGCAAGCCGCTCCCTCTCCATGCCATGTTGGTGGATCAGCAGGCAGCGTTGTTCGGTCAGGCTTGTTTCAGCGCCGGTGAGATGAAGTGTTCGTTTGGCACGGGCAGTTTTCTTTTGATGAATATCGGTGACAAACCGCGCCTCTCCAACAACGGACTGCTTACCACGGTCGGCTGGCATTTCAATGGTCATACCGCGTATGCCTTCGATGGCGGGATTTTCGTCACAGGTTCCGCTGTCCAGTGGTTGAGAGATAACTTGAAAGCGGTACCAGACTCCCCGTCGAGTCATGAGGCGGCGCAGCGATCCACAGATTTCGGTGTGGTGTTTGTACCGGCATTGCAGGGTCTCGCCGCGCCTCACTGGCGGACGGATGTGCGCGGAGCGATGTTCGGATTAAATAGAAGCACGACTTCCGATGATATAGTCCGTGCGACGCTGGATGGGATCGCCTGCCGCGTCTATGAGGTGGTCACGGCCATGTCACAGGATGCCGGTCAAACCCCTCCGCACCTGAAAGTGGATGGTGGACCCTCGGGGAATCCATACCTCATGCAGATGATCGCGGATTTGCTGAATCTGGAAGTCCATGTGTCGGCGGCGTTGGAAGCGACCGCGATTGGAATTGCGAATCTTGCGGGCGTGTCTGCACTGGGGACTTCGTTCGAAGAGTTATCGAAGAATTGGAAAGCAGAGACAAGGTATGTGCCGAGAATGATGGAGGAAGAAAGAGGAAGGAAGTTGGAACAGTGGCGGAAGGCGGTGGCGGCGGCGATGGCGTTTCACGATTAAAATAGGTTTATGGAGATTCCTTCTGAAATCCTGACATTGTGGGAACAATATTCCTCGACTGCCTTTCCAAAAGGGTACGGCGGCAAAGAAATCAACGGAATGGATTTATCCTTTTTGGATGCAGAGATCGCGGGTTTTGTTCGCATGTATTTGAGCGATGGAAAGCTTGATTATCATCGAATGCAAAACCTGCGCGAACGTGTCCTCGAACTCAATACAATTCTCCTCATGCTGGAAAGCGAAGAGCTGGCATATTTCAGTCGATTACGAGAGTTGGCGAATCTCGTACTTCAGGAGGCGGGAAAGTAATTGGAGCCGTATCGATTGTTTGACGTGGCGATCATCGGCGCAGGGGCGGTGGGCTGTGCCATTGCGCGGGAACTCTCGCGATATGATTTGAAGATCGTCCTGCTGGAGTCGAATCCCGATGTGGGTATGGGGACCTCCAAAGCCAGCACGGCGATCTGGCATACCGGTTTTGACGCGAAACCCGGCTCGCTCGAAGCGACCTTGATGCGAAGAAGTTATCCGCTGATGGAAGAGTTTATGAAAGAGGTGGGCAGTCCTTTCGAGCGAATCGGCGGGTTATTGATCGCCTGGAATCAGGAACAACTCGATACGCTTCCCACTTTGTTGGAGAAAGCGCATACGAATGGTGTCACAGACGTTCACCTGATCTCGAAAGAGGAGGTTTATCAACGTGAGCCGCATCTGAGGGAAGGCGCGTTGGGAGGGATGTTTGTCCCTGGTGAGGGGATTTTGTGTACGTTTACGATTCCGCTGGCATGTGCGACACAGGCAGTAGTGAATGGCGTCGAGTTGAAGGTGAATTTTCGGGTGGAAAAGATCGAGAGAAGTTCAGAAGACAGAATGCAGAATGCAGACCGGTATGCGGTTTCCAGTAATAATGGTACCGTATATGCCAGATGGGTCATCAATGCCGCAGGGTTATATTCGGATGAAATCAATGACTTTTTCGGGCATGGCAATTTCAAGGTCACACCGCGGCGCGGGGAGTTAATCGTGTACGACAAATTGTCGCGGAGGCTGGTCAATCACGTATTGTTGCCGGTTCCCACCGCAACGACAAAAGGAGTGTTGATCAGCCCGACGGTATATGGGAATGTGCTGCTCGGTCCCACCGCGGAAGATTTGCCCGATAAGACCGCCACGAACACAAGTGAGAATGGATTAAGTTCATTGCTGGAAAAAGGGAGGAAGATTCTGCCCAGATTGTTGAACGAGGAAATTACTGCCACTTATGCCGGTCTTCGGGCGGCGACAGAGCATAGCGATTATCAGATTGCGCTGCATGCGGAGCAACGGTATATCTGCGTCGGTGGGATTCGGTCTACGGGGATCTCGGCGAGTTTGGGGATCGCGGAATATGTGATAGTTCTGTTGAAAGAGGCTGGCGTGGAGTTGAAACGCAAGCCGGAATTCAGACCTATCAAGATGCCAAATATTGGAGAGTCGTTCCCTCGTCCATATCAGCGTGCAGAGTTGATTGCGGAAAATTCAGCGTACGGGAAGATCGTTTGTCACTGTGAGCGGGTATCGTTGGGGGAGTTGAACGATGCGATAGAGTCGCCCATTCCTGCGAAAACACCGGATGCGCTGCGGAGACGAACACGAGCAATGCAAGGGCGATGTCAGGGGTTTAACTGCGCGGCTTCCATCAGTGCAGTGCTGAGCGACCAGTGGGGGCGGAGAATGTCTTCCATAATAATAGGCGAGACTGTTTGGACGCAACGGTCTTTCCATCAGAGGGATGTGATACAAGCAGATGTTTTGGTCGTCGGTGCAGGACCCGCAGGACTCGCGGCGGCATTGGAATTAAAGCGGCTTGGCATAGGGAACATTCTTGTTGCGGAGCGCGAATCGGAAGCAGGCGGGATTCCGCGCTTGTGCGGGCATATTGGGTTTGGGTTGCGCGATCTGCATCGCGTGATGACCGGTCCAGCGTATGCACGCAAGTATCGGGAGATGGCGGAGGATGCGGGGATTCAGATTGCAACGAACATGACGATCACTGGATGGGATTCCACCCTCACCCCAGCCCTCTACCCTAAAGGGCACGCGTCCCGAAAGGAGAGGGGGTATGTGCCGCTTAGTTACACCTCCCCGGATGGGATTGGAACCATCGATGCGAAATCGGTGTTGCTGGCAACGGGTGTGCGGGAGCGTCCGCGGGCGGCGAGATTAATTCCGGGGCATCGTCCGCAAGGGGTGTTTACGACAGGGTCGTTGCAGCGATTTGTGTTCGAGTATGATTTGCCAGTGGGGAAGAGGGCGGTCATCGTCGGTGCGGAGACTGTCAGTTTGTCGGTGGTGACGACACTGCTCCATGCGGGTGTGAAAGTGGCCGGGATAGTGACAGAGTTGCCAAGTCACCAATTGTATCTGCCGATCTTTTTGCCAGCCAAAGTTTTCTATGCGGATATTCTGGCGCGGGCGAAGATATTGGCGAATAGAAAAGTTGTGAATATTATCGGTAAAACCAGAGTGGAAGGGATAGAGACTAGAGACTCGATAACCGGCAACGTTGAGTTTATTGAGTGTGATACCGTTATCTTCACCGGTGATTGGATTCCCGAGAATGAATTGGCGAGAAGGGGGGATGTGGAAACAGGGAAGCCGTCGCTCGGTCCGCAAGTGGATGCGGCGTTTCGGACGTCACAGACGGGGGTCTTTGCAGCGGGGAATCTGCTGCGCGGGGTGGAGACGGCTGATTGGGCGGCGCTGGAGGGGCGGGCGGCGGCGCGATCCATGGCGCGGTGGCTGGAAAATGCCCAATGGTCCGTGAGCAGGCTGGAGATCCAGACAGAAGCGCCTGTCTCATGGATTTGTCCAAATGTCTTGAGTCCGGATGTCCGCTTCGATGGGTTCCGCTTCTGGTCGAAGGAATTTCGAAAGAATGTGGCTTTGCAACTAAAACAGGGCGGGCGTGTTTTGTATGAAAAGCGCGTCGGGTGGCTGAAAGCGAATGTGGCATTAAACTTGGCAGGCGGCTGGGTCGAGAAAGTGGATTATGAAGAGGAGCCTGTAAAACTTGTCATACAACCGTGAGTCATGGTAAAGTTCGACCCAGTACGCCGAAGACGTTGAAACTGGAGAGAGATATGAAGATTGCGCTCGTCATCGGTTCGACCATTTCGACAATCAAGGATGAAGTGATACGGGGGCGGAAACTGCTCATCGTGCGCAACGCGGATACCGCGGGGAAGCCAACCGGTGAGCCTTATATTGCAGTAGATACAGTCAGTGCGGGGACCGGCGACTTGGTAATGGTCACGGATGGTTCGTCTGCGCGATATACCAACCAGACGACAAACGCGCCTGTGGACGCGGTCATCGTGGGCGTCATCGACTCGCTCGAACTGGGCGGGAAGGTTTCGTATAGGAAAGAATAGCATGTCATTGCGAGCCACGAAGTGACGAAGTAATCTCCTTGTATTATCATGAGATTGCTTCGTCGCAACAAACGCTCCTCGCAATGACATATTTGTTATATGGCAGACGCGCGCGACCTCCTCTCCGTTGGCGTGGATGTGGGTACCACTACCACACAGATCGTCTTTTCACGCCTTAATTTGCAGGATGTCTCGCGACCGGGTCAGATCCCCCGGATCAATATTACCGACCGCAAGGTCATTTATCAAAGCCCGATCGTTTTTACGCCGTTGAAGGATTTCGAGACAATCGATGCCGACCGGTTGAATGAAATCGTGAGGCGTGAATATGCCACAGCGGGCGTGGATCCGAGTCAGGTGGAAACCGGCGCGGTCATCATCACGGGTGAGACCGCCAAGAAAAAGAACGCCGATGAAATTCTCAGAGCGTTATCCGGTCTCGCGGGCGAGTTCGTGGTCAGCGTTGCCGGACCGAACGTTGAAAGTTTAATCGCCGGAAAGGGCGCCGGCGCGGCGCAATATTCGCAGAAGAATTACGCGGTCGTGACGAACATCGACATCGGCGGCGGCAGCGCCAACAGCGCCACCTTCCGCACGGGAAACCTGATCGGCGCGGCGGCGATGAATTACGGTGGACGGATTTTGGAAATTGAACATTCAACGGGTCGCGTAAGACACATCGCCAGCCCTGCGCGGCACATCCTTGACGATATTGGATTGAAACTGGAAATTGGCGATTCACCCTCACTCGAAGAGTTACGCCGCTTTACCGACCGCATGGCAGATATGACCGTTGAACTCATCGAAGGCACATCGTCACCATTGGCGCAGAAGATCTACCTCACGCCGCCGGTGGGTGAGTCGGGCAAGGGATCGGTGCTGATGTTCTCGGGCGGCATTGGGCATTATTATTACAACCCAATTCCGATCAGTTCGGTCAGCGATGTGACGATCCACGATGATGTCGGTCCGCTGCTGGCGGAGTCGCTGCGCAAACACCCGGCGCTGAACACGTACACGATCGTTCCGCCCTCTGAAACCTTGCGCGCGACGGTGTTGGGGGCCAGCACACAAACGGTGACGTTATCCGGTTCGACGATCTGGGCGGAGCGCGAAATTCTGCCGTTGAAGAACGTGCCTGTGATCCGACCGGCGCTTCCTTCCACGCTCGAGCCGGCTTCCGTTTCGAGGAGCGTGAGTGACGCTGTCAGCCGCTGGGACGTCAACCTCACCACCGATCCGTTTGCCGTGGCAATCGAGTTGGACAAGTCGCTGGATTATCAACTGCTCACCCAGCTTGCCAGCGGACTGAAAGACTTCGCCGATACCATGCCCAGCGACCGTCCGCTGGTTGTGATCATTGAACGAGATTATGCCCAAGCGCTCGGTCAAACCGTGAAGGGACTCGCTCCCTCACGTGCCCTGCTGGTCATCGACCAGGTCGGCTTGTCCGAAGGCGATTACATTGACATCGGTACCCCGCTCATGGATGGACGTGTAGTCCCATTGAGTGTGAAGACGTTGATTTTTTATCATTAGCACGATTTCTTTCTTATTTCTTCTTTACTTCGTGCTCCTTTGTGACACTTCGTGGTTAAAAAGGAATCATTATGCTCCTGAGAACCAAACTGCACGGTAAAACCTACGAATTTCCTGACATCCGCATTCTCATGGGGAAAGCCAATGAGGAGAAGTCAGGCGACCGTCTTGCAGGAGTCGGCGCCGAGACTGCCGCCGAGCGGGTCGCCGCGAAACTGGTGCTGGCGGAAGTCCCGCTCTGGGTGCTGCGCGAAAATCCCGCCGTGCCGTATGACCAGGACGAAGTCACCCGAGTGATTCAGGATGCCGTAGACCCAACCATCTATAACGAGATCAAAGACTGGACGGTGGGCGAGTTCCGCGAATGGATTCTCGCCGACACCACTACATCCGATATGATCCGCCGCGTTTCAGCGGGGCTCACTTCCGAGATGGTTTCTGCGGTTACAAAGTTGATGTCCAACCTCGATCTGATGTACGGCGCGAAGAAAATTCCAGTTTCAGCGCATTGCAACAATACTATTGGGGCGCCGGGAACGCTCTCGTCGCGAAATCAGCCCAACCACCCGACGGATTCGCCTGAAGGCATCCGTGCGGAAATCTATGAAGGCCTCTCCTATGGTTCAGGAGATTCTGTTATCGGTATCAATCCTGTCGATGACTCGTACGGCTCGGTCTCCCGCCTGCTCGACATGACCTATGATGTCATCAAGACCTGGAACATCCCTACGCAGAACTGCGTGCTGGCGCATGTCACCACGCAGATGAAATGTATGCAGTCCGGCTCGCCGGTTGGGTTGGTTTTTCAATCCATTGCGGGTTCGCAGAAGGGCAACGACTCGTTCGGCATCTCGGTTGGTTTGCTCGACGAAGCCTACGAACTCGCCAAGAAGCATTGCTTCCCCAAGGGTCCGAATTTCATGTATTTTGAAACCGGTCAGGGCTCGGCGCTCTCCGCCGACGCGCACAACGGCTGGGACCAGCTCACGCTCGAAGCGCGTAACTACGGACTGGCGAAGCGCTATCATCCGTATCAGGTCAACACCGTGGTCGGCTTCATCGGTCCCGAATATCTCTACGACGCGCGCCAGATCCAGCGCGCTGGTCTTGAAGACCATTTCATGGGCAAGCTCACAGGCATTCCGATGGGCTGTGACGCCTGCTACACCAATCATGCCCGCGCCGACCAAAACGCCATCGAGAACCTCGCAGTCATGCTCACCGCCGCTGGCTGCAACTACTTCATGGGCGTGCCGATGGGCGATGACTCGATGCTCTCCTATCAATGCACGTCCTACCATGATGCACCGTCGCTACGCCAGTTATTTAAACTCCGTCCTGCGCCCGAATTCGAAAAGTGGATGGTGGATCTCGGCCTCATGAAAGATGGAGTGCTGACTGATAAAGCTGGAGACCCTTCGTTCTTCCTCAAACGCTGACCCTCCGTCATTGTGAGCGAAGCGAAGCAATCCCCACCACGATGACGGAGATTGCTTCGCAGCGAATGCTCGCAATGACGATAACGGAGATATTTATGGACGATACCCAACTTGCCGCGATCGTAGATGCGATAGTCCGCGAACTCAAAGCTTCAGGAGCTGTGAAGAGCGCCGGCTCAGACTCAGCCGCGCCTGCCTCCGTTTCATCGGCTTCTTTCTCCACTTCAGCGTCAGTAGTCCCTGTCCAAGCCCGCGTTGCAACATCCGCCGCCGGACTAACCATCGATCTCCCCGACCCGACCCTTGACCAATTCCGTTACATGCCGCGTGTCAAGAATCCCAAGGACCCCAACGGTGTGAAGGCGCTGATCGAATCGACCACCGCCCGCATCGGGGTGGGACGCGCGGGTCCGCGCTACAACACGGCATCGCTGCTCTTATTCCAGGGCGACCATGCCGTGACGCAGGATGCGCTCTATCGCGACGTTGACCAAAATCTTCTGAACGAATTCAACTTGTTCACTGTTCAAACAAAAATTACCGGCGGCAAACAGGAATACCTCCTGCGCCCCGACCTTGGACGTTCGTTGAGTGATGACGCCAAACGCACCATCAATGAAAAGTGCCAGAAGAACGTTAATGTCCAATTGTGTGTCGGTGACGGACTCTCCGCTGCCGCAATCGAAGCCAACCTGCGGCAGATCTTTCCGGTCATCAAACAGGGTGTCCAACAGGCTGGTCTCACCTTTGGTACACCGTTCTTTATCAAATATGCACGTGTTGGCGTGATGAACGACATCGGCGAACTCATCAAACCGGATGTGGTCATCCTGCTTATCGGTGAGCGCCCCGGGCTGGGACGCGCTGAGTCCATGAGCGCCTACATGGGCTATAAGCCGAAATATGGCGACACCGACGCCGACCGCGATGTGGTCTGCAACATCTTCGAAAATGGCGGTACCAATCCGCTCGAAGGCGGGGCGTTTGTGGTACAAATTGCCCAGAAGATGCGCAAACACCAGGCATCTGGTGTGAAGTTGAAGACGGCAAGTTAAACACCCCAATCCGTCATTGCGAGGGCGATAGCCCGAAGCAATCTTTGACACGACGAGGAGATTGCTTCGCTCCCTACCGGTCGCTCGCAATGACGAAGGACTTGACTTATGGCAATTCTCGACCCACTATATGGCACTCCTCTTGCAGTACAGCTCATCCCTCAGGTGGATCGCAATTTCGCGGAGCATCTCAAACTGCGCGATGACCAGCGCTCCATCGGTCTGCTTAGCGTGGACAATGACGATGCCACCTATGTCGCCATCGATGAAGCCACCAAAATGGCGGATGTGGAAGTCGTCTATGCCCGCTCGTTTTACGCGGGCGCGAAACACACGTCGGGGAAATGGTCCGGGGAGATCATGGCGATTTTGGCGGGACCCGACCCCGCCGAAGTCCGAGCCGGACTCAACGCGGCGGTGGATTACATCAAGACGAAAGCCATCTGGTATTCCGCCAATGACGATGATTCCATTGCCTTTTTCCCGCATGTGATTTCACGCACCGGGTCGTATCTTTCGGGTGTGTGCAACATCCCGCTGGGCAGTCCGATTGCCTATCTGGTTGCGACGCCAAACGAAGGTTTGGTGGCGCTGGATGCGGCGCTCAAGACCACCGATACGAGGATTGTCGCTTTGACCATGCCGCCTTCTGAAACGAACTACATGGGTGTGATGCTCACCGGCGACCAGCCCGCCTGCCGCGCCGCGGCGATGGCATTTCAAAACAAAGTGTTAGAGGTTGCAGCGAATCCGATTAACTACTAGCATGTCATTGCGAGCCCGATAGGGCGAAGCAATCTCCTGTTTGCAAATATATTCTTGATTACAGGAGATTGCTTTGGGCGAAAGACACCTGCACTTGCGTGCATGTGCAAGTGTCGCCGCCCTCGCAATGACATAAGGACACACTATGGCTGAACTCGACAAAGACCTGCTCTCCATTCAAGAAGCCCGCACCCTTGCCGCCCAGGCGCGTGACGCCCAGCGGCAATTCCTCCACGCCACCCAAGCGGAGGTGGACCGCATCTGCGCGGCGATGGCGCAGGCGGCCGCCGATGCGGCGGTGCAACTGGGCAAAATGGCCAGCGAAGAGACCGGGTATGGCGTGCCGGAACACAAAACGCTCAAGAATTTATTGTCTTCGCAATTGTTATGGGAAGCCATCAAGGACATCCCGACCGTGGGCGTGATCCGCAGCGACCCCAAAAAGGGGACGTATGACATCGCCTGGCCCATGGGAGTGGTGTGCGCGTTGACGCCCTCCACCAACCCGACTTCCACAACGATGTTCAAGACATTGATCGCTGTCAAGGCAAAGAATGCGATCGTGGTTGCTCCGCATCCGTTTGCGGCGAAGTGCTGCGCAGAGACCATCCGCATCATGGCGGAGGCGGGGGAAAAGGCGGGCATGCCGAAGGGCTTGATCGCGTGCATGACGCAGGTCACCCTGCCCGGCACGCAGGAGTTGATGAAACACAAGTATGTGGCGCTCATCCTTGCCACCGGCGGTTCGGACATGGTGCGCGCGGCGCATTCGGTGGGCAAACCGGCGTATGGCGTGGGACCCGGAAACGTTCCTGCATATGTTGACCGTTCGGCAGACATCCCGCGGGCAGCGAAGTATATCGTCGCTTCCAAGGCATTCGACCATTCCGTGATCTGCGCGACGGAGCAGGCAGTCATTGCCGACCGTCCCATTGCGGCGCAACTCGAAGCCGCCATGCAGGCGGAAGGCGCGTATTTCGTGGACGACCGCATCAAGCAAATCCTGGCGCAGAATCTGTTCGTCGGTCACCTGCCGAATCCCAAAGCGGTGGGGAAGAGTCCGCAGCAGCTGGCGCAAATGTACGGCTTCAGCGTCCCCGAGTGGGCGCGCATCCTGGTCGTGCGGCTCAAAACCGTTGGACGCGAGGAACCGCTCTCCGGCGAGAAGCTGACGACTGTTTTGGGTTGGTACGAAGTAGACGGCTGGGAGCAGGGTTGCGAACGTTCGCTGGAGATGATCGCTTACGGTGGGCGCGGACATTCGCAGGTCATTCATGCACGCGATGAAAATGTCATCATGCAGTTCGGTTTGCAGAAACCGGTCTTCCGTATCGTCGTGAATACTTTTGGCACCTTGGGTACAACGGGCTACACCACCGGGCTGATGCCCTCGATGACACTGGGTTCCGGCGGTGTGGGCGGTGCGATCACGGGTGACAATATCACTGTGCATCACATGTACAATACCAAGCGGCTGGCGTATGAGATTCGGACTCCGCCAGATGCCGCCTTTGCACCCGGCTCCACCGATGACCCTGCTCAACGGCGCAATTTTACTGGCGGAGCATCATCTCTGCCCGCATCGACACCTTCGGCTTCGGTCGATTCGCAAGTGGAAGAGATCGTGAAGAGAGTATTGCTGGAGTTGAAGAAGTAAAACTTTTTCGTCATTGCGAGCCCCGAGACTCAAATGCCGAGTGGGCGAAGTAATCTCGTACACGATTGGGAGATTGCTTTGTCGGGATTTCGGTGCTACCGCACCTCAACCCTCCTCGCAATGACGAGAAAGAGATTAGAACTCAGATTTCAGGGCTTGAAACAATTTCAACCCTGACATCCGATGTCTAGTCGGAACAAAAACCTTATTCAAAAGGAGAGTAAGCCATGCCCGTAGATGTTGCAATGATCGCCCTTGGAATGGTGGAGACCAAAGGTCTCGTCGGCGCCATCGAAGCCGCCGATGCGATGGTCAAAGCCGCGAATGTCACCCTCATCGGCAGTGAATATGTCGGTGGCGGATATGTGACCGTGATGGTACGCGGTGATGTCGGTGCGGTGAAAGCCGCCACGGATGCAGGCGCCGCTGCCGCCAAGCGCGTCGGTGAACTCGCGTCGGTTCACGTGATCCCGAGACCGCACAGCGATGTAGAAATGATCCTGCCGCAGAACACCAAGGGTTCCTTCGGCGGTCGCGGTAAGGAAAAGTAGACAGTACACAAGTCAGCAAGTAGACACGGCACACATGTATCTTGCATACGTGTGCGCTTGTGCGTGTTTACCTGTCTACCTTCCTCATGCCGCGTCAACTATTCACTGCTGACGATATCCGTCGTCTCGCGCGTGAGCGTGTCGAGACTCTGTTAATCGCGCCGGATGACATCGTCACACACGAAGCGCAGGATACCGCGTTCGCTCTGGGCGTGAAGTTGATCCGTGAAACGGAATCAGCTTCCGGCTTGGCGCGAGGCGCTCCACCTGTCGTTCCCAATTTGCCGCCGTTGAAAGTCGTCAAGATGGCGAACGTGCAGGTTGAGCCGTTCCTCGAAGGCAAAACCACGCCGGGCACGAACGTCTGGCTGAAGGATGTGGTGGTGACGCAGGACCGCTCGCCGATGGGTGCGGGATACATGTCGCTCGATAAGGGCGAGATGCAGTGGACGTTGACGTATGACGAGATCGATATCGTGCTCGAAGGGGAACTCGTCATCACACGCGGCAAGGAGCAGGTGCGCGGCAAGACCGGCGATGTGATTTACATCCCCAAGGGATCGAGCATCACCTTTGGGACGCCGAACTGGACGCGCTTTGTGTACGTTGTCTTTCCGGTGAACTGGAATGAGAAATGAAAGGTACTATGTCATTGCGAGCGAAGCGAAGTAATCTCCTCGCGTTGATATGCGACAATGAATCCTAATCTCTTGACGCTTCTTTCTGAAACCGACCGCATCATGTCCGGAGGAAATGGCTGGCACCCGGACCCGAACCTGATCCTGCCTTCGGGCGTGTATCGAGGTATGGTTCACGTGGGCGTTGACTTGGGGACGGCGTACACTGTGCTGGTCGTGTTGGATGAAAACTTTCAGCCGATCGCGGGCGAATATCAATTCGCACAGGTGACGCGCGATGGTCTGGTTGTGGATTTTGTCGGCGCGGTGGATTTGTTGCGCAGGATGAAGGCAAAGGTCGAGGAGAGACTCGGGTTCACGTTGACTTCCGCCGCATCGGGCTATCCGCCCGGTGTGCCGCAGGCGGAGGTGCGAGCCACTGCCAACGTGTTGTATGGAGTAGGGCTGGAATGCACCGGACTCGTCGATGAACCGACCGCCGCGAACAATGTGTTGAAGATCCGCGATGGCGCAGTGGTGGATGTCGGCGGCGGGACGACTGGAATCGCCATCTTCAAAGATGGGGAGGTGGTGTACACTGCCGATGAACCGACCGGCGGTACTCACTTCTCGCTGGTGATTGCCGGAGCAACGGGAACTTCCTTTGAAGAAGCCGAAGCGTTGAAGAAGAATCCGGGTGAACAAACGCGCCTGTTCCCGATCGTCCGCCCGGTGATGGAAAAGGTCGGTTCGATCGTCAACCGGCACATTCAGGGTCATCACGTGGATCGATTGTATCTGGTCGGCGGCACGTGCGCCTATCCGGGAATGGATAAGGTGATCGAAGAATATACCGGCATCGAGACGGTTCTGCCGGGCAATCCCTTGTTCGTCACGCCGCTTGGGATTGCGATGAATAATTAATAACTATATGTCATTGCGAGCCCCGATGCTCAAACGCCGAGGGGCGAAGCAATCTCCTCTACCATAAGATTGCTTCGTTGCAACGAGCGTTTCTCGCAAAGACATGGAATAACGGAGACGTATGGCATCAGATAAATTTTCATTACGCGTGTACTCTTATCTCGACCGGATGCAGCCGCAGTACGCGGCGTTCGTCGGCACCATCACGCAAGGCGACCTTCCGACCGAGGGCATGGCTTCCCTGTATGTGGAAGTCGCTCCAGGCAACGAAGTGTTCCGACTGGTGGACATCGCGGTCAAATCTACGGAAGCCAAGCCGGGTGCGCAGATCGTCGAACGCGAATTTGGTATGTTCGAAGTCCACTCACATTCGCAATCGGAAGTGTTGGAAGCCGGACGCATCGTGCTGGACCGACTCGGACTCAAACCCGAAGAGCGCATCAAACCGTGGATTGCCTCCAATCAAATCATCACCAACGTGGATCCGTATCAGGCGCAGTTACTGAACCGTTTCCGCCGCGGCTCGATGCTGGTTCCCGGCGAGACGATGCTGGTGCTGGAATGTGCTCCCGCGGCGTACATCAACTATGCGGTTAACGAAGCGGAGAAGGGTGCGACCATCAAGATTTTGCATGTCTCATCGGTGGGACGGTTTGGTCGTATGTGGCTGTCCGGTTCCGAAGCGGAGATTGTCTCGGCTCGGAATGCGGCTGTGGCGGCGCTGGAAGGTTTGGACGGAAGACCGGAGAAGTAAAGTTTTTATGTCATGCTGAGGAGCGAAGCGGCGAAGCATCTCTACTGTCATGTAAGAGACTCTTCGCTATGTTCAGAGTGACATGCTGGAGCGTTTATGGCAAAAATCTTCTATACCGAACGCGATATTGACGATATGAAGGCGCGCGGCGTCACGTCGATCGACATCACGGATAACGTGGTGATCACCGACCTGGCGCTGGAACGTGCCATGCGCTATGAAATGAAGATCAACCGCGCGGACTCTGTTTCCGCCCCGAAGGCGACATTCAGTTCGTCCGTAAATCTGGTTGCGGCATATCCACGCGAGGCGTCCGCTTCAGATACCGAGTTGAAGGCAAAGATCAAGTCCATGGTGCTGGCAAAACTTGACGGGCAGGTGGATGCCACATTGCTGGATGCGGTCATTACGAGGGTGCTGGCAGGGATGAAGTAGGCGGGAAATACTTGCAGGAATTTTCAAAACGCAGGCGGTTTCCCTGCGTTTTTGTTGTGAGTTATCATTGCGTATCAAGCGATAAAGCGAGGATGAAATGGGATTGTTGAAAAAACTCCGCTCAAAATGGAGGCTTTTGACCCGGGATGTCATGCCTCTGGACGAGTTCCGACCAAAACCGAAGCTCGTGACGAAAACAACCCCGGTGCAGAAACCGAAATTCCCAGTCATCGACGCGCACAATCATCTCGGTGAGACGTTCGGCGGCGGCTGGGATAAAAGACCGTTGAGCCAACTGCTGGACCGCTTGGACGAAGCCGGTGTGACGCACTATGTAGACCTCGACGGCGGCTGGGGTGAAGACATCCTGCACACGCACTTGAAGCATTTCAAGGAGGGCGCGCCGGAGCGGTTTCAAATCTTCGGCGGCGTGGACTGGTCGAAGTGGGAGAGCATGGGGGACGCATTCCCTGAATGGGCGGCGGGCAGGCTCAAGGTCCAGAAGGATGCGGGCGCGCAGGGGTTGAAAATCTGGAAACCGTTCGGTCTGCATGTCAGGGATCAGAAGGGACAGTTGGTCAAGGTCGATGATGCGCGCCTGAGTCCGATTTGGGAAACAGCCGGTGAACTTGGCTTGCCGGTCATGATTCACGTGGCAGACCCGGCGGCGTTCTTCGACCCAATCGACGGGACGAACGAGCGTTGGGAGGAGGTGGGCGCGCATCCTGATTGGGCGTTTACGAGCCCGCCGTTCCCCCCTTTTATGGAAATCATGAATGGATTTTTTAATCTGGTGAAACGACATAAAAATACGACATTCATTGGCGCGCACGTGGGATGTTATGCCGAGAATCTGGGCTGGGTGGGACAGATGCTCGATGAATGCCCGAACTATTACATTGATATTTCCGCGCGACTCGGCGAGTTGGGCAGGCAGCCATACACCGCGCGCAGGTTTTTCCTCCAATACCAGGATCGTATCCTCTACGGCTCGGACATGAGCCCCGACCTGGCTTCGTACCGGTTGAGTTACCGCCTGCTGGAGACCGATGACGAATACTTCAATTACAATGCCAGTGAATACCCCATGCAGGGACGCTGGTATGCCTATGGTCTATTCCTGCCAGACGAGGTGCTGGAAAAGGTGTATCGGAAGAACGCCATGAAAGTGTTGAAACTATAACCGGTTGAGGAAGTGTCGTTAACGGAAACAGGAGCGGCTCTCACACCGCTCCTGTTCGATTCCATCTATACAGACTATTTCTCACCCTTCGAGTTGACTCCGCCAACCCCGCTGACGTTCTTGGTCAAGCTGGCGGGCGATCCGTAGTAATTGACTGACCCTGCGCCGGAAACATTCGCGTCGAGTTCATCATCCACCCACACCGTGGCGCTCCCCGCGCCGCTGATGTTCACACTGGCAGTCTGACTGTGCAGATCTTCGCCGTCGAAACTACCGAAGCCGCTGATGTTCAGGTCGAGACTGTCGGCGGTGCCGGATGCGTTCATGCTGCCCGCGCCGCTCAGATCGACGGTCAGGCTCTGGGTCTCAATGTCACTGACGATCACCCTTCCCGCTCCGCTCAGTCCGAATTCCAATTCGTCGGTCTTCAAACCGTCAATGGTCAACTCGCCTGCACTGGAGAATTGCACATCGTCCAATTCCTTGACCACGATGGTGATCTTCACAGGCTCGGTGGGATTGACATGCCTGCCTTTTTCCGCTTTATAGAAGATCTCAAGCGTGCCGCCCCTGACCTCGGTCTTCAACCCCGGCAGGACATTATCCTCCGCCTCGATCTTGACCGAGACCGCGTTGCCCTGCGTGATGACGACCTCGCCCGGGTAACTGATCTCAATGGCATGAAAATCGCCGACTTCGCGTGTTTGCATGGTCACCTCTCCTGAGCCGGATTCGCCCGGTCCAAAGTACACATCCCCATCGTGGAACATGAACATGGTCGGTTTGGCCCAGCCCAACTGCGGGGCAAAGAGGATTGAGAATACCCCACCGCCCACAATGAGCACGTCCATCACGAGCGTTGAATACTTCCAGTACGGGCGCAGGATGAGTCCCACACCGGCGCCGATCAGGATGAAGGGCCAAAAGTGGGTGAGCGCCCACAGATTTTCCGACGGCAGTATCCCTGCGCTGACCATCAGCCAGATGACGCCCGCCGAGATCAGCGTGAGGGGCCAGAATAATGAAGGTTTACGTTCCATTGCTTTCTCCTTATGTTTTCCTATGACGATGGCGGAAGAACGTCATCGCTTTTGATTTCAGGGTTGTTTCGTCTCCCGAACAGACCCGTGCGTGACAGCACCAGATAGACGCCCAGCAAAATAAGCAGGATTGGGAAGACCAGACTGTTGAACGATGAGAAGATCAGGATCTCGAAGAAGGCGCCGAAAATCACGAACAGGATGACGCCGACCTTCATCACACGCCAACCCGACTGCTTTTGCCCTTCATCGCCGCCGTACAGCCCCATGATGTAGATCCCCAGCCCGACGAAGATGATAATAAACGTCCAGAAGTAGGACATCGACTCCCAGTGTTTAAAGATGTTCTGGAAGAGCAGCACCAGCCCGATGCCGCCAACGATGCTGCCGGGGATGGCGAAGGCGGCAGTCTGCTTCCCGCCCGCGAACATCGCTACGAAAAAGATCGCTCCGATCCCGATGATAATGAAGGGCCACACGAATCCCCAGTCAAAATTATCAAAGATACGGCCTGCCAGCGAGAGCAAACCAATGGCGATCAGCACTGTGCCGCCGATCAACCCGCCTGTATTACGATTTGTTTGCATTTTATTCTCCTTTCGAGGGACGCCTCTCCTCGGTTGTATCCCGTATCAGGCCCACTGCCCCTAGCCTGTTGGACGGTTTTGTGTAATCCGCATTGACTCCTACGCACGAATTACGGAAACGTTGCAGATGGAACCAGTTCCAGAGAACCGTTAATGCAGACAAAATTCCGCCTCTTTCTCCTCACAGCCTGATCCCATTTTTCAGGCAACTCGGCGCCGGATGTTAAGATCTTGTAAACATCCTCAAACTCATTGGGCGACTCGGCGTAGAATGAATTGGAGGAACGAATGACCCGAAAACTTTCCCTGATTTTCATGATCATTCTGCTCTTTTCGCTGTTCGTTGTCAATCCGGTACTGGCGGCAAAGACCTATTCGGCCGACCGTTTTGACGTGTATATCGAGTTGCAGGAGGACGGTTCTGCGGTTGTCACCGAGACGGTTGTGTTTCGCTTCCAGGGCGGGGATTTCACCTACGTTTTTCGTGACATCTCTGCCACCGAGACGGACGGGCTGACCTTCCTCGAAGCCAGTATGGATGGCGTTCTCATGCCACCGGGCACTGGGGCTGGACAGGTGGAAGTCCGGGCGGGTGACTCGCTCAAGGTAATGTGGCATTTCCCGCCTTCGTCTGACGCGCATACGTTCGTCCTTCGTTACCGCGCAGATGGGGTCATCCGCAAAGGGGATGCAGACGCGTTCATCTGGCGCGCCATCCCTCCTGAACACGAGTATTCCATCGCCAGTTCCACCGTCACATTGATCTACCCTTCGGATGCGAAGTTGCTCGAACAGCCGGGCCTCAGCCGGAGTTTCCAGTCCAGATCAACGGATGACTCGATCATCCTGACATCCAGTAACATCCCCGAAAATGAGGAGATGATCATTACTGCCCGATTTGCTGCGGGAAGCCTGACGGCTGCCACGCCGCAATGGCAAATACGACAGACACAACGGAATACGGCGACTCGCACAGCCTTGCCGGTTGGGTTTGTTGCGGGACTCGTCACTCTTGTCCTTGGCGGACTTGGGTTTCTCACTTATGCCCGCTCGAATTCCCGCGAACTGCCTGCCTACTCTGAAGTAGTCACTGCCATACCGCCCGGGAACGTCCCTCCGGCGGTTGTCGGCAAACTCACCGGACAGCAGGGCGGCTTCATGGGCACGATCTTTGACCTGGCGCAACGCGGCGTATTGGAAGTACAAGAGGAGAGAGGTTTCCTCGGTTCTACGAAACATATCCTTGTGCGTAAGCCGTCAAGTGTTATTTTGCGACCTCATGAACAAGGCTTGCTCGATGCGCTCTTCAAACCCGGAGAGTCGCAGGTCAATATGAGTGAGATTGGCGCCCGGCTTTCGATGAAGAATAAATCGTTCGAGGAGTCTTTGGAGCGTGAACTCGTTGAACGTGGCTGGCTGGATCTCGAACGCAAGCAGAAACGCACGCGGCAGGTGGCACTGGCTATTCTTGGTATGATTGCCATGATGACACTTGGTATTATCAGCCTGTTCGGTTTCGGATCGAGCCTCGGCGGCGGGAGCATCGCAACGACGCTGTTTGCTGCCATACTTGGTGCGGGTGTGGCGGGTTTCCTGCTTTCCTTGATCCTGGCGATCTATGCTGGAACATTTTCTGTGTTGACACCTTTGGGTGAGGAGCAGTCTGCGCGTTGGAAGGGCTTTGCAAAATATCTGGAGCAGGTAAGCAAGGGTAGAGAGCCAGCCATTCGTCCCGACCTGTTCGAGATCTACCTGCCGGTCGCGGCGGTTTTTGGGCTTGGCGCGAAATGGGCGAAATACTTTGAACAACTTGGCGGTGTGCCCCTGCCGGTTTGGTTCCATGCCATGGCTGGTTCTCAAGGCGACTTCAGCGCGATGGTGGCGGTGATGTCCTCCTCCGATTCTACGGCAGCGAGTGCTGCCGCAGGCGGAGCGGCAGGCGCCTCGGGAGGCGGCTCAAGCGGCGCGGGATAACAAAACCTGTATGGAAGAGCGCAGCACCTTGTCGGGAACAAGGACTGCGCTCTTCCCGTTTAAGTCTCATGAAGCCAAACCTGGGAGGCACGATGTACAAAAGACTTAATCCGCTGGTCAGTTTGTCGCTGATTGCCATCTTTCTTTTGGTGCAATGTTCGCCGGTCACTGCCGTACCAACGGTCAAAGAGACGGAAAGCCCCGAACCCCAATCGATTCTACAGGTGGATGTCCAGCCAGTGGGACCATATCTCGTGGGACAGACCCCGCCGGAGGGTCAGCGGCTGGAATTGAATCCGACGCTTGAATTTACCTTCGACCGAGATATGGACCCTGATAAAACAGCGGATGCGTTCTCGCTTCTGGACTCTGATAACGAGCCTGTTCCTGGTAAATTTGCCTGGCTCTCCCCGAAAACCTTTTCCTTTAAACCGAACTCCAAACTGGAGCCATCTTCCATTTACAAGGCGATCTTTTCCACCTCCGCCACCGCCAGCGACGGCGAGACCCTGCGGGAGGAAATCCGCCTCGAACTGGCAACCATCGACGCGTTAGCCGTATCCCAGGTCTTTCCTGTGGATCGGACCGAAGAAATCGACCCGAAGACGAATATCACCGTCATCTTCAACCATCCGGTCGTGCCGCTCCAAATCAGGGAGGAGCAAAAGGATTTACCGCAGCCATTGACCTTTTCTCCTGAAGTCACAGGGACGGGCGAGTGGATCAACTCGTCAGTGTACGTGTTCCAGCCGGAGAAACCGTTATTAAGCGGAACCAATTACAAGGTCAAAGTGGAGGCGGGACTCAAAGACACCAACGGCGAGTTGTTGAAACGGTCCTTCTCCTGGACGTTCAGTACGCGCGCGCCGCTCATCGGCAATTTTATGTTGAAGAATGGTTATTCCAATCCGCCGGAGAATATCCAAGACGTTTTATTGGATCAGGCGTTTATTGTTACTTTCCTTCAGCCGATGGATGAAAAAAGCGTGCGCGAATCGATCACGCTGGTGAACCGCGAAACGGGCAAGCCCTTCCCCACGAAATTGACCTGGGACAAAACCTTCACCACGCTGACCATCGAGCCAGTGGGACGCTACAAGATCGCCAGCTTTTATGACCTGAACATTCTGGATACCGCGCGTGCCAGCGATGGCGGAAAACTCAAGCAGGGACTGCATCTGAAATTCGGCACGGTGCCGCTGCCCGCCATCAAGAGTATTTTTCCAAAGCCTAATTCGGAGGCAAAGGATTTTGATTCGCATATTGAGATTGCTTTTGCTTCTCCGATGAAACTGGACAGCTTAAAGAACAAGATCAAAATATCGCCGCAGCCGAGGGATGAATTGCAGTGGTATTTCAACGACTACGATTGGACACTGAGAGTCTACGGACTGGAACCCGCCACCGAATACGTGGTGCGCATCCTGCCGGGCATGTCCGATATATACGGCAACACCATCCAGACCGAGCAGTCGTTCACGTTTAAGACTGGTAACCTGCATCCCTATGCACGGCTGGTCCTGCCATGGACTCCGCTGGTCTATCGTGCCAAGGGACCGCAGGAAGTGTATTTCGAGAATCTCAATCTCGATGAAGTCTCTGTCATGTTATATGCTTTGGATTATTCCCAGTTCAGCCTTATGCTCTCGGGTAAAGTGGACCCGGTCAATTTCAACCCGAAGGTTGAGCCATTACGCGAGTGGAAGCCGAGTGTGGATGCGCCCAGGAATCAGATGAATTATGAAAAGTTCAAACTGGGAGACGTGCTCGAGAACCCGTTGAAGCCAGGTTATTACTTCATCGGTGTGAAGGGCAAGCCGCTCGATTATACGAGCAATTTCTATCAGGGCTTTCTTTTTATCGTCGCCACCGATAACATCACGCTCAAGACGACAGACAGCGAAGCCTCCGCATGGGTGACCGATCTCGAAGCCGGCAGACCGCAGCCAAATGTTTCGGTCACGTTCTACGACAATAACTGGACCAAGCTTGGCACCGTCACCACTGATAGGGATGGGATCGCCTATAAAAAGGATATCAAGAATCCCACCTATGCGCGGCTGGAAGGCGCCGATCACAACGCCTTTACGTCCATCGAATGGGGCAGCGGCGTGTGGGCGGGCAATTTCGGTCTGTACGAGAATTTCTATTACAACCCGAATCCGTTGTTCGGTTATGTGTACACCGATCGTCCCGTTTACCGCCCGGGGCAGGATGTGTTCTTCAAGGGTATCGTGCGCGACAATGACGACTTGCATTACAGCCTGCCAAGGGTGGAGAAGGTCTATGTAAGCATCGAGCAGGCGGGGGAAAAAGTCTTTGGCGAGTACATACCTCTTTCGGAACTCGGCAGTTTTGACGGCAAGTTGACGCTTTCCGATGATGCCGCGCTGGGAACCTACGATATGTACGTGTGGACATCTCCCGTCGCCGAATCGACATTTGCCTACCTGTCCTTCCGGGTGGCGGAATATCACAAGCCGGAATTCGAAGTGAACGCTTCTTCTGATAAGGGCAATCTCCTGGCCGGGGAAGAGGCGACGTTCAGTCTCGATGCCAAATATTATGCGGGCGGCAATCTGGGCAACGCGGATACGGAATGGTTCCTACAAGCCTCCCCGTATTACTTCCAGCCATCGTCGGATTACTGGGAATTCAACTTCATGGACTGGGATCGCGATGAATTCTGGTCGCCGCAAAAAGCTAGCGGCACGGAGACTTTGGCGAACGGCAAAGGAGTCACCGATGGCGCGGGTCATTTTGAGATCACGCAAACTCTCGGTTTGGATAAGAACAAGCTCAGCCAGAACATCTCGTTCAGCGCCAACGTAACAGACATCTCAGGGAATATCGTCAGCGGAGGGACGAGCGTCACAGTACATCAGAGCGAGTTCTATGCGGGGATTCGCTCGGTCAGTTACGTAGGCAAACAGGGGGAGGAACAGCCGTTTGAAGTCGTCGTGCTGGATTGGAATTCGGTTCCTGTTGCCGATCAGCCTGTTTCCGTTAAATTTATGGAACGCCGCTGGTTCAGCGTGCAGACCCAGGATAAACAGGGACAACTGCGCTGGGAGACATCGGTCAAGGAGATACCCATTTCCACGGCGAACGCGGTCACGGGCGAAGATGGCAAAGCGACCGTATCGTTCATCCCGCCGCAGGGTGGCGTGTATAAAGCCATTGTCACGGTGCGCGATACGAAGGGTCACACGCATCAAGCCTCTGCCTATATGTGGGTGGCAAGCGATGACTACGTCGCCTGGCGGCAGACCAATGATCGCACCTTCAACCTGATCGTGGACAAGGACTCCTATTCACCGGGCGATACGGCTGAAATTCTCATTGCCCAACCCTTCGACCACGATGTCTATGCTCTCGTCACATACGAGCGCGGACATGTCTACAAACAGGACGTCATTCTGCTCAAAGGCAACAGCACAACGTACCAATTACCAATTACTTCTGAGATGGCTCCCATCTCGTACGTTTCCGTAACCGTTATCAGTGGCGCGTATAAAGACGAATCGCCCGATTTCAAGATCGGCATGGCAAGCATCAACGTGGATACAAGCGAGCAAACGCTGGATGTGACCGTGACCGCCGATACCAAGTCCGCGGGACCCGGCGACGAAGTCACATATACGATCGAAACCAAAGATTACAACGGTAGACCCGTCTCAGCGGATGTGTCGCTGGCGGTGGTGGATAAAGCCGCACTGGCGCTGGCTCCGATGAACTCCGCGCCAATGCTGGATGCATTCTACCCGCAACAAGCATTGAGTGTCCGCACGGCGCTGGGATTGGTCTCGAACGCCGAAGATTTCAACGCCCAATATGGCGAGACCATTCCCGATGGTGGACGCGGCGGTGGCGGCGGCGGTGGTCCGAGCCTGGGCATTATTTCCACGCGCAAGGATTTCAAAGATACAGCCTGGTTCGAAGCGAATGTCGTCACCGATAAAGATGGCAAAGCACAGGTCAAAGTGACGCTGCCGGAGAACCTCACCACATGGAAAGCGGATGTGCGTGCAATCACAGTAGATAGCAGGGTGGGTCAAACAACGAGCGACCTGCTTAGCACGAAGCCGCTCTTCGTCGAGATGCAGACGCCGCGCTTCTTCGTCAACGGCGATACCGCCACGGTCGGCGCGACGGTGCACAACAACACAGATAAAGACATGAAGGTCAATGTCTCGTTGGATGCTGATGGCGTGGAGTTGCTCTCGTCTGCGGCACAGGAAACGGAAGTTCTCGCAGGGCAGCAAACGTATGTGAAATGGGATGTCGCCGTCCAAGGGGGAGCGAAGCGGGTGGACTTCACCGTCCAAGCCGTGAGCGGTGATTACGTCGACTCATCCAAACCGGCACTCGGCACGCTGTCCGATCAAGGCATCCCGGTCTATAACTACACCGCGGTCGAAACGGTCGGCACGTCGGGCATGATCCAGAACGCGAACTCGTCCACTGAAGCGATCCAACTGCCTCAGTCGTTGAACTTCGCAGACGCGTCGCTTTCCATTGAAGTCTCGCCGTCGCTGGCGGCTTCGATGCAAAGCGGGCTGACCTATCTCGAAGATTATCCGTACCTGTGCATGGAGCAAACCGTCTCACGCTTTTTGCCGAACGTCATCACGTCGCGCGCCCTCAAGAACGCGGGCATTGATAACGGTCATCTGCAAAACGAACTCGACGCGCAGGTGAACGCGGCACTGCAGCGCATCTACGCCAAGCAGCATTACGACGGCGGTTGGAACTGGTGGGATGGTGAGAAGAGCGATCCGCAGACGAGCGCCTATGTGGTGTATGGTTTGATCGAAGCGAAGGAGTCGGGCTATACGGTCTCTGAGAGTGTGCTCGCGCGCGGCATAAAATTTTTGGAAGAGAATGTGCCGATGCTGAAACGCAACGATGCCACGTGGCAATACAACCGCACGGCGTTCATGCTCTACGTGCTGGCGCGCGCGAACGAATTGCGACCCTCGCAGGTCAACTTCATTTACGAACACAAGCAGTCGCTCAGTTTGTATGGGAAGGCGTATCTGGCGCAGGCGATGTACATGCTGGATAAGGATGACGAGCGGACGCTCTCGCTTCTTTCTGACCTTGAGTCGGCTGCCGTGTTATCGGCGGCGGGTGCCCACTGGGAGGAATCGACTAAAGATTACTGGAACTGGAACACCGACACGCGCACGACCGCCATCGTGTTGAATGCTTTTGTCCAAATGGACGCGACGAATCCGGTCACGGCGCAGGCTGTCCGCTGGCTGATGGCTCACCGCGACAGCGGACACTGGCACACCACGCAGGAGACCGCCTGGTCGTTGATCGCCCTCACCAACTGGATGACCATCTCGAATGAATATGACACAAATTACAACTTTGCGGTCGGCTTGAACGGTGAGATGTTGAATCAAGGCAATGCCACGAAAGAGAACCTGACGGAGACCGTCAACCTGCAAGTGGAGATGAAAGATCTGTTGAAAGAAGCCGCGAATTATCTGGTCTTCACCCGCGGCGATGGGACAGGCAATCTGTATTACACCGCCTATCTGAGCGCGGAACTGCCCGTTGAATCCATCCAGCCGTTGGATCAGGGCGTGAGCCTCTCGCGGCAATACTTCAGCGTGGACGATAACAAGAACCCCATCACCGAGATCCAGCGTGGCGAGTTGGTGCGCGTGCGCCTGACGGTGGTCGTCCCTGCCGCGGTGCACTACATCGTGGTGGATGACCCGCTGCCCGCCGGTTTCGAAGCCATCGACGCCACCCTCCAGACCGACACGGCTGTCCCTACTTCATATACAGTCACCGACTACAACGAGCGCGGCTGGGGCTGGTGGTATTTCAGCCACATCGAACTGCGTGACGAGAAAGTCGTGCTCTCTGCCGATTATTTACCCGCCGGAACCTACGTCTACACCTATCTCGCACGTGCCAGTACTGCCGGGACGTTCAAAGTCATCCCGCCTACAGCAAGCGAGTTTTACTTCCCCGATGTGGGAGGCAGAGGGGCAGGGAGTGTGTTTGAGGTAAAGGAGTAACCCTCCTTCGGAAACCTTCCCCAACTCCATTTGGATTTGGGGAAGGCGTCGGGCACAAACAACATAAAGCTGAAATCATCTGGGCATACCAATTGTAGCGAGAGAGTCTTATATGACCAACTTATAAACCATGGTCAATTCACTACGGTGATCGTTATCATTTCACTTTTTATTATCTCTCCATTCCCGGCGACTCCCTCTGCCCAAAATTGATGTTCCCCCGCGGACAACGTCCACCAGGTTTCGTAGGGAGCAGATGATAAAGTTGTGAGCAGACTTCCATCCATCCAGATTGTGATTTGTGTGATTCCGCTTCCCGCCGCGACCTCGATTTTGATTTGTTGCATGGATAGATCAAGGTTGGGGTCGATGCGGTAGGTGGTATTGTTGTGCGGGGAGAGTAATATCAGTTGATTTGCTGATGGAGAATTGTTTTCTGATGCCCGGGAATAATCGGTGAGCAGGTGAAACCCTTGTATGCGCGCCCATTCCTGTGCTTCGATAGGGAGATTCAAAACCGTGACGGATTTTCGCCGCTCAATGGGAGTCGAATCATCCGCGAGAGAATTGGTCAGCGTATCGATCCAGACTTGTTGATAGGTTGAATCCGTTTGTATAGGTTCGGTTCCGCTGATGAACCATTCCTTGTGCGTGTGCGGACAGGCCGGGGTGGGAAGCAAGCCTGAGATGTCGCAGACCTCCACTTGAATCAAGCCGTCGGGCCTCGCGAAGAAATGGTCGGGGCGTCCCTGCAAGAGTCCGCGCATGACTTCGTGCCAGATGGGCGCGGCGCCGGTCAGACCGGTGACGTTGTGCATGGCTTCGTATCCGCTGTTGCCTACCCACACCCCGACCAGAAGATCGGGGGTGTAGCCAATTGTCCAGTTGTCGTGGAAGTTGCTGGTGGTACCGGTTTTGACGGCGGCAGTGCGGTCGAGCTTGAGGGTGCTGTCCAAGCCGAAGCCGATCAGGCGGGCATAGTCATCGCTGAGGATATCGCTGATGAGCCAGGCAACGCGCGGGTCCAGGACTTGAACCGCCGGTTTTGCATCCGGCTGATAAAGCAGATTCCCATCCGCGTCGTGGATACCCAAAATTGATGTGTTGCCGATGAAATTCCCCTGGTTGGCGAGTGCACCATAGGCAGTCGAAAGTTCAAGCAGACTGACTTGTCCGCCGCCGAGCACGAGGGAGAGATCATACTGTCCGGCTTCACTCAAGGATGTGATGCCGAGTCGTTTGGCAAGATCGACCGCGTTCTCGATGCCCACTTCTCGCAACGTTTTCACTGCCGGGATATTCAACGATGAACCCAGCGCTGCGCGCACCGAGACCGGTCCGTGTTCGAGTCCATCATAATTGACCGGCGTATACGGCGTGCCGTCGCGCAGCGTGAATGTGGTGGAGACATCAAGAATGGGAGTGGCAACGGTCCACGCATTTGAGCGTGTAGGATCCAGGGCAAGGGCGTAAACGAACGGCTTGAAGGCGGAACCGGTTTGACGCGGCGAGGTTGCCATGTTTAGCGCGCCATCAATGGATTCGTCAAAGAAGTCCGCGCTGCCGACGAGCGCCAGGATTTCCCCGTTATGCGGGTCAAGCGCCACAAGTGCGGCATTGTTGACGTTGTAACTAAGTGTTTCGTTCTCCTGTTTGAAAGCGTCGATGCGGCGTTTGATTGTCTCTTCAGCAAGATGTTGGGCATCGAGATCAAGCGTTGTCCGCACGACGAGACTTTGTTGTGAGCTGAGAAGCCCATCGGCGGTCAATTGATCAAGCTGGTTTTTGATGATCCAGATAAAGTGCGGCGCTTCGATCGGATAGGGGTCCGGGTTGAAACTCAACGGAGTTTTTTCCGCGCTGAGGCGTTCCTCGGGTGTAATGTAGCCTTCCTTTTCCATCACGCCGAGCACAATGATTTGTCTATTCTTTGCCAGATCGGGATTCGTGAACGGGTTGTAGACTCCTGGCGCTTGTGGCAAGCCTGCGATGAGAGCGCATTCCGGTAAAAGCAATTCGCTGGCGGGCTTGCCGAAGTAGGTTTGCGAGGCGGCTTCGACTCCGTATGCCATACCGCCGTAGTTGATCTGATTCAAATATAAAGCGAGGATCTCATCCTTGGAGAGTTTTCGCGTCATCTGCCAGGCAAGGACGGCTTCGCGAAGTTTGCGCCGCAACGTGCGCTCCATCCGTTCATCTTCGTCCATCAATAAATTACGCGCCACTTGTTGTGTGATGGTACTCCCGCCTGCGATGGTCTCGCCGCCGCGGAGGTTAATCCACAAGGCGCGGATAATGCCGGTCAGGTCGACCCCAGGGTTGGTGTAGAAGTTTTTGTCTTCGACTGCGATGGTGGCATCCTTCAAACATTGAGAAAGGTTTTCGACGGAAAGCACTGTGTTCCGCCCGCCCTCCTGTGGGATGATCTCGTACAGTAGACGCCCATTGCGGTCGGTAATGCGTACGCTGGGAATCAGAACCGTATCCGGGAGCGAATCGACCGATGGCATATCCCAGAAAGTGTAGGCAAGGGGTCCTGCCGCTAGGAGCAAAAGCCCAAATAGAAAGTATTGAATGGGTTTTCTTCGTAAGAGGAAAAATAATTGCATGAAAATAAGATGTTTCTCCTTTGTCAGAAGTTCCAAACACTGCAATCCAAAATTCGGACAATTTTGGCCTTGACAAAATAGAAAATATGTTCTAAAATGTTGATATAACGCGTAACTGAGTGGTTACATATATGATCAACACAAGACGAGACGTATTTCAAGCCATTGCAGACCCCAACCGCCGCGCTATTCTTGCTTTGCTGTCACAGCACAGGCTGACCTTGAATGGCGTTGCCGAGAATTTTCGCATCAGCCGTCCGGCGGTGTCGCGTCATATCAAGATATTGAAAGAATGCGGCTTGGTGGTCGTCATTCCCCAGGGACGTGAGCGTTTTGTGGAAGCGCGTTTTGACAGGTTAGGCGAAGTGACCGATTGGATCGAAAAGTATCGTCAGGTATGGGAAGCGCGGTTTAACCGCCTCGATGATTTATTGGAACGGATGAGAGATGAAAGATGACATGCCCTCAAAAAATAAAGTGACCGTGACCGCCGAACCCGGCAAGCAGGAGTTGTTTATTACCCGCGAGTTCGATGCGCCGCGTGAGTTGGTGTTTCACGCCCACACCGACCCGGCGTTGTATGTCCAGTGGGTGGGTCCGCATGGATACGAGATGATCCTTCGGGAATTCGAGCCGGTCAGCGGCGGCAGGTGGAGTTTCATTCACAAAGACCCGCAAGGCAATGCGTTTGGCTTTCACGGCTGCTTTCACGAAATTTCGCTTGAGCGACTGACCCAGACCTTTGAATTCGAAGGCTACCCGGGGCATGTCTCTTTGGAAACGGCGACATTGGAAGAACTGCCCGGTAATCGCACCCGTGTGACGATACATTCTGTCTATCAGTCCGTCGCCGACCGGGATGGCATGATCCAAAGTGGGATGGAAAAGGGCGTTCGCGAAGGCTACGAACGTTTGGACGACCTTTTGGCAGAAGGATCGTGAGATGCCCGCCCTGTTGACCGCGGCTGAGTTCCTCAAAAGGTTAAAGGCTTTACGCTCCCCTGTGATCGCCAAGTCTCACGAACATCTTGCCTCCAATGAAGGCAATACAATCCTGGGCGTCCGCATGGGACAAGTCTTTGCACTGGCAAAGGAACATATGAACATGGAGTTGGGTGAGGTCGAGGTGATGCTCGAAAGCCCTATTCATGAGATGAGGGTCGGCGCGGTCAGCATCATGGATTTTCAGGCGCGCAGTAAAAAGACAACTGACGAGCGTAAAAAAGAACTCTTTGACCTATACATCCGCCGCCATGACCGCATCAACACCTGGGACCTGGTGGACCGATCCGCTCCCTGGGTGGTGGGCAGTTATCTCTTGGATAAGCCGCGCAAGATTTTGTATAAGTTGGCGAAGTCAAAGAGGATGGCTGAGCGGCGGACGGCGATTGTCAGCACGCTGTTCTTCATCGGCAAAGGCGATGTGGAAGATGCCTTCAAACTGGCAGAGATCATGCTTTATGACAAGGAAGATCTAATCCACAAGGCGAACGGCTGGGCATTGCGGTTTGCAGGCGATAAAGATAGAAAGCAGCTGTTGAAATTCTTGGATAAATATGCCGTTGACATGCCGAGAGTCACATTGCGGTATGCTACTGAACATTTTGAGAAGAAACAACGAGAGTATTATATGAGTGTGAAAGACCAGAAATAGGAGAGAGTGGATGAGTGTCTTTTTTGAAATTCATGTTGACGATGTCCAACGTGCTGTAAATTTTTATAAGACCATCTTTGGATGGAATATGAGCCGAAACCCTGGTGTGCCGATTGAATATTTTGACATTGAAACCGGCGACTCGCGTGGTGGCCTACTGCAGCGACCTGTGAAGGCGCCTTCTCTTGGACAGGGGACAAATGCATTCATCTGCTCATTGGAAGTGGACAACTTTGATGCAACAGCCGCGAAGATTCTATCCCTTGGCGGGATGGTGGCGTTGGAGAAATTCCCGGTCGTTGGCAGATGTTGGCAGGGATACTTCATTGACACAGAAGGCAATACCTTTGGAATCTTTGAAGTGGATGAAAAAGCAGGTTTGTAGGGTACATCATGAGCCAATACCTTGTCCTGTTGCGCGGAATTAATGTCGGAGGAAAGAACATCATCAAAATGGCGGATTTGAAAGCCAGTTTTGAAGAGATGGGCTTTTCGAATGTGGTCACCTATATCCAAAGTGGGAATATCCTGGTTCAGTCTGATGAAAAGGATAAGGCTGTTTTGACGACGAGGATCGAAAAGGGACTTTCCAAACGCTTCAACTTTGATGCGAAGGTGGTCGTGATCGCTCAAAAAGAATTGGCTGGCATTGTTAAGTCTGCACCGGAGGGATTTGGCAAAGAGGATAAGAAGTTTCGGTACGATGTCATTTTCTTGAAAGAGCCGCTCACGCCGCAGGGAGCCATGGAGAGCGTAAAACTCCGCGAAGGCGTGGATACGGCTCATGCGGGCAAACAGGCGCTGTATTTTTCCCGTCTCATCAGCCGCGCTTCGCAAAGCTATCTCACAAAGATCATTGGCATGCCGGTCTATCAGAATATGACCATCCGCAACTGGAATACGACAACCAAATTGTTGGCGCTTATGGAAGGACAAAATGGCTAAGACAAATTTCCAATCCATTGATGAATACATCGCGGCATGTCCGCCCGATTCGCAGGCGTATCTGATGGAGATTCGTAAATTGTTTCGCAAGTTGGTGCCCGATGCCAAAGAGAAGATCAGTTATCAGATCGCATGCTTTGAACTGAACGGGAAGAACTTGATCCATTTTGCGGGGTGGAAAAAGCATGTGTCGCTGTACCCGGTTCCGGCGGGGAGTGAGGCGTTCGAGCGTCAGATCGCAAAGTATGTGAACGGCAAAGGGACGTTGAAATTTCCGCTTGATGAGCCGCTTCCACTTAAGTTGATCGAAAGAGTTGTCAAATTGCATTTAGAGGTAAATAAAAAGTTAACCAAAGGAGATTGAAATGAATAAGATAGTCCCGTGTTTATGGTTCGATATGCAATGTGAAGAGGCAATGAACTACTATGTGGATACATTCAACGGTGCGCCGCACAAAAAGGAAGAGTCAAAGATCGTGTCCATCACCCGCTATGAAAAAGGCATGGAAGCGCCCGGCGCGGAACAGATGGTAGGCAAGGTCATTACTGGGATTTTTGAACTGGCGGGTCAGCGCTTTATGGCGCTCGATGGGGGACCAACTTTTAACTTCACCGAAGCGATTTCGTTCTATGTGGAATGTGAAGACCAGAAGGAGGTGGATTACTTCTGGAGCAAACTGTCCGCCGTTCCCGAAGCCGAGCAATGCGGCTGGTGCAAGGATAAGTTCGGTTTGTCATGGCAGATCGTGCCGAAGCAGTTGGGCGAATTGATGGGCGACCCGGATCCGGTCAAATCCAAGCGGGTCATCAATGCCATGCTCAAGATGCACAAGATCATTGTTGCAGATCTGCAAAAGGCGTATGACGGAGCATAGATCATGCGAAAAGTTGTTGTGCTTGAACATATCTCGCTAGATGGTGTCATTCAAGCCCCAGGTGGCGCAGAGGAAGATACCAGCGGCGGCTTCGGATATGGCGGTTGGGTGATGCCATACTCCGATGAGGTGAGTGGAAAGCTTTTGAGAAAGCAGATGGACAGTCCGTTCGACTTGTTGGTAGGGCGAAAAACCTTTGATATTTGGGAACCGTACTGGTCTCAGCATGCAGATATATGGCAAAACGTCAACACAGCCACCAAGTATGTTGTTTCGAATACCAGAACGTCCAGCCAATGGCAGCCGTCTGTATTTCTGAACGGAGATATTGCAGAGAAAGTCGCCAAGATCAAGCAGCAGCAGGGACCGGATCTGCACGTGTGGGGGAGCGGTAATCTCCTGCAGACGCTCATCAAGCATGATCTGGTCGACGTATTCTGGCTGATGATTTATCCGGTCACGTTGGGCAGTGGGAAGCGTTTGTTTGCTGATGGCACGATCCCTGCAGCGTTCAAGGTGACTGAAAGCACAACCACGTCGAAAGGCGTCATTGTTGTGAATTACGAGCGCGCAGGCGCGATCACAACCAGTTGAATGCTTTTGGAAGATACGGTTTCTTAACCACAAAGGCACAAAGACTCTTTTAACCACAGATGGACACAGAGAATTGGATGTAGGTGTTCTTTTGCAGAGATTCATCAACAATCAGTGTTCATCCTTGTTCATCTGTGGTGATTTTTTTAAACGCCTTTTAGAGATTTCGGAATCTGTTGTTAATCCTTTTGAACTTTCTTGCGTTCATCGTCCCACAGTTTGGCAAAGCGTTCAAATACATCGGCAATGATCTCCAGCTCATTTTCGGAATAACTTGAGATCAATTCGTCTTGCGCTTTTCTCGCCGACTCAAACCATGCCGCCATTTTTTCGCCGCTCGATTTTTCAGGAGCGATTAAAGTCCCACGGCGGTCATTGGGGTTGGGTCGACGTTCGATCAAGCCAGCCTTTTCCAGCCGGTCAAGCATGGCTGTCGTTGCACCCGAAGTGAGACCCGTAAACCTGGAAAGTTCAGAGGGTGTTGCAATGCCTTTTTGGAAAAGCAGCCTGAGACATTCCATGTCGGTAACGTTCAGCCCAGCCCATTCGCTCATGGCGTTGCGGAAATGGGTGAGGTTTACCCCGTAATCGCGCACTGCCATCAAGGCTCGTTTTTTCAGATCAATCTTTGTTGAGTTTGGCATAGAATTTACCCTTGACATTATCTTTATAATAAAGTATCTTTATTATATAACAAAATTCATTTAGTGGCAAGGTATCAAACCAAGTCAGATAAGGAGATTACTATGAGTCCAAAAACCGTTACCAAAAAGTCTGCCGGGAAGTCCACTGCGGCTAGTAAGAAGTACGCGGGATTATCACCTGAAGAAATCGCTGCCATGAAAGAAACCCTCAAAGAGAGGAAGGCGAATGCGAACAAGGAAGAGGCGGAAAAAGCGGTGTTTGCGGCGATCGCCAAAATGTCTGAGCCAGACCGTTCCATGGCGACGCGGATCCATGAGATTGTCAAAGCCGCTGCGCCGGGTCTCACGCCCAAGACCTGGTATGGGATGCCTGCCTATGCCAACGCAGAGGGCAAGGTCATTTGCTTCTTTCAAGCCGCGAGCAAGTTCGGGGTGCGGTATGCAACCTTCGGCTTCCAGCCCGAGGCGAAACTCGACGACGGAAATATGTGGGCGGCCAGTTTCGCCCTCATCAAGTTGACTCCCGTCGAAGAAGCGCAGATCGCCGCGCTCGTAAGGAAGGCGGTGGATTGAGGACCAATCCTGCCGCAACCCGAATTCGGACAATTTAAGTCTTGACTAAATAGAACAAATATTCTAAAATAATGAAAATGTGTTTATGGGTGGGGAAAGCCCGACTTTCCCCACCCATTGCGTTAATTGTCGCGACCCTTGCCATGAAAACTTTAATGATTGGAAATTTGACATGAGAAACAAAAACCGACCAGCCAAACGGAATGCCCCTTCCACTTCTCCCTCGACCTCGGACCTGCGCGCGCTTTTCAACGGCAGGGTCATCGCCCCGGACGATCCACGCTACGAGACTGCGCGGAAGGTTTTCGCCGGGAACATTGACCGCCGCCCATCGGCAATTGTCCGTGTGGCAGATGCGGGCGATGTCTCACGACTTGTGAAATTGGCAAGCGAACACGGATTTGAATTCGCAATCCGCAGTGGGGGTCATAGTGGGGCAGGTCACAGCACGACTGAAGGCGGTGTCGTTCTTGACCTATCTGCGATGAAGGATCTACAAATTGATTTGGAAGAACAAACCACCTGGGCAGAGACTGGGTTGACCGCTGGCGAATACACAACCGCTGTCGGCGCGCATGGCTTTGTCACCGGCTTTGGCGATACTGGTTCAGTGGGACTTGGCGGCATCACGCTTGGCGGCGGCGTCGGGTATTTGGTCCGCAAATATGGGCTGACCATTGATAACCTTCTCGCGGCGGAGGTGGTCACCGCCGATGGTCAACTTTTGCATGTGGATGAAAATTCTCACGCCGATCTCTTTTGGGCGATCCGCGGCGGAGGCGGCAACTTCGGCGTGGCGACGCGCTTCAAGTTCAAACTTCATAAACTGGATAAGGTCTACGGCGGAATGCTCTTCCAACCTGCGACGGCGGATACCATCGCTTCTTTCTTAGCCGAAGCTGATTCTGCTCCCGATGAACTTTCCACCATCCTGAACGTGATGCCGGCGCCCCCCATGCCCTTCCTTTCGGAAGATGTGCACGGCAAGATGATTATGATGGCGATGATGGTCTATGCCGGCGATGTTGAAGCGGGCGAGAAAGTCATGTCCAGGTTTCGCGCAATTGCCGCTCCCTATGCCGACATGCTGCGACCCATGGCATACTCTGAAATGTTCCCGCCCGAAGAAAACGGGGATTATCACCCCGTCGCCGCGAGCCGCACGATGTTCCTCGACCGTGTGGATCGGTCCGTCGCCCAATTCATCCTCGAGACGTTAGCCAAATCCACGGCTTCGATGGCGGTGACCCAACTACGCGTGCTGGGCGGCGCGATGGTGCGCGTCCCGTCCGATGCGACCGCGTTTTCCCACCGTCAATCCAAGATCATGGCGAATCTTGCCGCGTTATATGAAAAGCCCGAAGAGAAGGAAGTTCACGAGGAATGGGTGACCGAATTCTTTTCCTCCTTGCAGCAAAGCGATAAGGGGATGTACGTCAACTTTATCGGCGACGAAGGCGAGGCGTCGGTCCGCGCGGCATATCCAGGCAAGACTTGGGATCGGTTGCGACAGGTCAAAGCGAAATACGACCCGACGAATCTTTTCCGCTTGAATCAGAATATTCCGCCGAAATAATACCCCTCGAACATGTCGCCCTGAGCGGAGCGAAGGGTCTCTGCCAATAGCGTGCGAGACTTTTCGGTCGCAACAACCGCTCCCTCACATCGTCCCGATGTCCTTCGGGAGAGTGACATAACAATTTACAGGTAACAATTCACATGAAAACCTTTTATCAAATCCTTGCCAATACCCTGCTTACCAATGTCACCAACATGACCGTTTGGTTTGCGTTGATCTTCTTTATCTACCTCGAAACAAAATCGGTCACAGCGACCTCCATCGTTTCGGGAATCTATCTTGTCGTTGTTGCGGTCTCGGGCATCTGGTTCGGGAGCATCGTTGACCACAACAAGAAAAAGAATGTCATGCTCCTTTCGGGCTTCGTCTCGCTGTTCATTTACTCGATCGGTCTTGTGGTGTATCTGAACGTTCCCGCCGAAACGTGGAAGAACGCCGCCAGTCCCACGCTTTGGATATTCGTTCCGCTTCTCCTCCTCGGCGTGATTGCAGGCAACCTGCGCGGCATTGCCCTCCCGACACTGGTCACAATCCTCATTCCCGAAGATTCGCGCGACAGGGCGAACGGTCTCGTCGGTACAACGACGGGCGTCATCTTTCTCATCACTTCCGCCATCAGCGGGTTCCTTGTTGCGCATTCGGGCATGTACCTCGTTCTGATTCCTGCCGTCATTGTGATGGCTCTTTCGATTGCGCATCTCTTCTTTACGGAAATCCCGGAGAAAGAAATCGTTCATCTGGAGGGACAACCTCCCAAAGTGGACTTGCGCGGTACATTCGCTGTGGTCCTTACCATCCCCGGCTTGCTCGCTCTGATTTTCTTCAGCACCTTCAACAACTTTCTGGGCGGCGTCTTCATGGGCTTGATGGACGCCTACGGGCTGTCGCTGGTTTCGGTTCAGGTGTGGGGCGTGCTATGGGCAGTCCTCAGTTGCGGCTTTATCGTCGGCGGTCTGCTCATTGCAAAATTCGGCTTGGGCAAAAATCCGCTCTTTGCCATGTTTGCCGCCAACATCGTCATCTGGATCATCTCCAGCGTGTTCACCGTTCAGCCGTCCATCGTGTTGCTTTCCATCGGCATGTTCATTTACATCAGTGTCATCCCGTTCATCGAAGCGGCGGAACATACCATCATCCAGAAAGTTGTCCCGCTCGAAAGGCAGGGACGCGTTTTCGGCTTTGCCCAAAGCGTGGAGATGTCCGCTTCGCCTCTGACGACCTTTATGATTGGTCCCGTGACCGAGCTGATCTTCATCCCGTTCATGACCACCGGCGCAGGCGTTGACCTGATCGGCGGCTGGTTCGGCACAGGCGCGGATCGCGGCATTGCCCTCGTCTTCACATTGACGGGTATCATCGGCTTGATTGTCACCTTGATTGCGATGAACACAAAATACTATGGCTTGCTCTCGAAACGCTACATGGAAGAAAACGAGTCTGCCGCCTTGCCCGAAGGAGAACCAGCGTGACGAAAGCTCCCCAAAGCAGCAGCGACCTCCCCAAAATCAGCGTGCCTGCCCGTCGTGCCCTTGAAAGTGTTGGCGTTACCACACTAAAGCAACTGACCGATTTCACTGAAGCGGAACTGTTGATGTTGCACGGCATGGGTCCAAAGGCGATTCGCATCCTGCGCGAGGCGTTGAAGTCAAAGGGATGGTCCTTTCGTGAGTCAACGAAGGCTGGCAAAATGGACAGGACCATCCGCACGCATTTGGATAACATCCGTTCGGCAGATAGGGAGTTGCAAAACAAGGCTTATCACTTCCTGATGGAGAAAACCGAAAAGCCCGTGGACTGGGCATACGAAGCGTGGGATGAACTCGTCGAGGGACTGACGCACAAGGACAATCACGTCCGTGCAATCTCGTCACAGTTGCTTGCCAATCTCGCCAAGAGCGATCCCAAGGGCAGGATGTTCAAAGACTTTGACAAACTGCTCAACGTGACGAGGGATGAGAAATTCGTCACAGCACGGCATTGTTTACAGAACATCTGGAAGGTCGGCTTGGGAGGCAAGAACGCGCAACAATTGGTCGTGAAGGGATTGGAGAAACGCTTCAAGGAATGTGCCAACGAGAAGAACGGAACGCTCATCCGTTATGACATTCTTGTCGGGTTACGCAATCTTTACGAAGCCACTGCGTCCAGCGAGATCAAAGAGAAGGCTTTGGCGTTGATCGAACTGGAGAGGGATACGAAGTATAAGAAAAAGTATGCGGATGTGTGGCGGGATCTGACAAATTGAAATAAGAGTCCAATCCAGGAATTGAAGGGCGCTTCAATTTTCACCCCGCCTGATTGAGCGCCTGATCCAGATCCCAGAGAATATCCTCAACATCCTCCAATCCAACACTCAAGCGGATGAAATCCGGGCTGACACCCGCCGCAATTTGTTCGGCTTCGTTCAACTGGGAATGAGTCGTGCTGGCGGGATGGATCGCCATGGACTTCATATCTCCCAAATTTGCCACGTGACTGAAAAGGCGCAAATTGTCAATGAAACGCGCGCCCGCTTCCCGCCCTCCGTGGACGCCGAATCCCAGCATGGCGCCGGGACCTTTGGGTAGATATTTCTTTGCCTTTTCATGATCTGGGTGGTTCGGTAAACCGGAGTATGTGACCCACTTGACCTTCGGATGACTTGACAGGAACTCTGCGACGCATTGTGCGTTCCTACAGTGCTGATCCATTCGCAGGGAGAGTGTTTCAAGCCCCTGCAGGAACCACCAGGAGGCAATGGGTTGTTGACAGGCACCGAAGTCACGCAGCATCCCCGCCCGTGCCTTGGAGATGAAGGCGGTGGGGCCAAAATCGTCAGCGTAAACAACATTGTGGTAGGCGGGATCAGGCGCGGTGAAGTTATAGAAGCGCCCACTCTTTCTCCAGTCAAAGTTCCCTTTGTCCACGATCACACCGCCAATGGAGGTGCCATGCCCACCGATGAATTTTGTCGTGGAGTGTGTGACGATATCCGCGCCCCACTCGAAGGGACGACACAGATATGGCGTGGCGAAAGTGTTATCGATCATCAAGGGAATGCCGTACTCCTGAGCAATGACAGCGACTTCCTCGAACGGAAAGATATTAACGAGCGGATTGCTGATCGTCTCGCCATAGATGATCTTGGTATTGGGCTGGATGGCGCGACGGAAATTTTCCGGGTCTTTCGGATCAACCAGCGTGACGGTGATCCCCAGTTTGGGCAACGTGTATTGAAATTGTGAAATCGTCCCGCCGTAGAGTGTGGAGGAGGCGACGATGTGATCGCCTGTTTCGCAAATGGTGAGTATGGCGGTCATTTGCGCGGCATGTCCCGAACTGGTTTCCACTGCGCCGACGCCTCCCTCCAGACTTGCCATACGTTGCTCGAAAACGCTGGTGGTCGGGTTGGAAATGCGCGTGTAAATATGCCCGGTCTCTTGCAAGGCAAAAAGCCGGGCGGCGCGTTCCGTACTTTTGAGATCATACGCCGCGGTCTGATAAATGGGGACAGCGCGACTCCCCGTAACGGGGTCTGGCTCATAACCGGCGTGTAACTGTCGAGTGGTGAAACCAAATTTGCGAATGTTGTTCATAGGAGTTCCTTTTGTGTAACTCTATGATACTTCGCTATTGGCCGGCTTGGGCAGGTTTGACCGGGATCTCATTCGGGTCGAACGCAGTTGCCTGATAGACGTAATAGTTCAACCAGTTCGAATATAACAAATTGGCATGTCCACGCCAGCGAACATGGGGTGTCTTGGTCGGATCATCGTTCGGATAGTAATTCTTCGGGATGTGAATGGGTAATCCCTTATTAATATCGCGGTCATATTCGGCTTTGAGCGTAAATGGATCGTATTCCGAGTGACCAGTGACGAAGATGTGACGCCCATCTTTCGAGCCGACGATATACACGCCCGCTTCATCTGACTCAGCCAGAAGCTGAATCTCGTTAACCCTGGCGATGTCCTCGCTGCGAATCTCGGTGTGGCGGGAGTGGGGAGCCAGGAAAATGTCGTCGAAGCCGCGCAGCAGATTTTCGGTCCGTGAAAGGATGCGATGCTCGAAGACGCCGAACATTTTGCGCGGCAGGTCATATTTGGGAATGCCGTATTTGTGATACAACGCGGCTTGTGCCCCCCAGCAGATATAAAAATTCGATTCGACGTTTGTCTCACCCCAGTCGATGATCTGTGTTAGTTCATTCCAGTAATCCACTTCTTCAAAGGGCATCTGCTCCACGGGGGCGCCAGTGATGATGAGTCCATCGAATTTTTCATGACGGACCTCGTCGAAGGTGACATAGTGATTGAGCAGATGATCCGCATTCGTATTTTTGGATTCGTACGTGGCGGTATGTAGAAGCGTGATCTCAACCTGTAATGCCGAGTTGGATAATAACCGCAGTAGCTGTGTTTCGGTCGCGATCTTGGTCGGCATGAGATTCAAGATGGCCACCCGCAATGCGCGGATGTCCTGATGCAAAGCGCGATCCTCGTCCATGACGAAGACATTTTCATTCTCAAGCGTCACGCGCGCCGGAAGAGTGGTCGGGATTTTTACAGGCATTTGTCTTCCATATACAGTGGTTGGGTGGGGCGGGTGATTTTCCCGCCCCATATCGAAACCAACGGATCAGCTATTCAGCGCCTGATCCAGGTCCCACAGGATATCGTCGATATCCTCCAGCCCAATGGATAAGCGGACAAAGTCCGGACTGACGCCTGCGGATATCTGCTGTTCTTCGGTCAACTGGCTGTGCGTCGTTGTGGCAGGATGGATCGCCAGACTCCGTGCATCGCCAACATTGGCAAGGTGGCTGAAAAGTTGCAGGTTTTCAATAAATCTCTTGCCCGCTTCCAAACCGCCTTTCACGCCAAAGCCAAGGATGGCGCCTGCACCCTTCGGCAAATACTGTTGGGCTCGCTCATAATCGGGATGACTCTTCAGACCAGGATACTTCACCCAACTCACCTTTGGATGATCTTCGAGATATTCGGCTACGATTTGCGCATTCTGTACATGGCGTTCCATGCGGATGCTCAAGGTCTCGATGCCTTGAAGCGTCTGCCATGAATTGAATGGCGATTGGCACGCGCCAATGTCGCGCAGCACGTGTACGCGCGCCTTGATCGCAAACGGAGGCAAACCAACGCTCGAAAGTGTGGAATACACCAACCCATGATACGAAGGGTCAGGCGTATTGAAGTTCTCGAACTTGCCGTTGCTCCAATCATAATTGCCGCCATCCACAATGATGCCGCCGATGGATGTGCCATGTCCGCCAATAAACTTGGTGGTTGAGTGAGTGACCACATGGGCGCCCCATTCGAACGGGCGGAAGAGGTACGGTGTGGCGAATGTGTTGTCGATGAATAACACCAGTTTGTGTTTCCTCGCGATCTCAGCCACTTCTTCGAAAGGGAACACAGCAATGTCGGGATTGCCCAATGTCTCGCCGTACAAAATCTTGGTGTTCGGCTTGATTGCCGCTTCGAAGTTCTTCGGGTCACGCGGATCCACGAATGTGACTTCGATTCCCAATTTGGGCAGGGTATAAGCGAATTGGTTATAGGTGCCGCCGTACAAACGCGATGACGAAACGATATGGTCACCGGCATTGCACAATGTGAAGATTGCCTGCGCCTGCGCGGCATGACCGGAGCTCGAAGCCAGCGCAGCCACACCGCCTTCGAGTGCTGCAATGCGTTGTTCCAATACATCGGTGGTTGGATTCATCAAGCGCGTATAAATATTTCCCAACTCTTTGAGCGCAAATAGATTTGCGGCATGTTCCGTGCTCTTGAATTGGTAACTGGTGGTCTGATACAACGGCACCGCGCGGCTTCCTGTGGCGGGGTCAGGGGAATAGCCCGCATGTAACTGACGGGTGGCAAAACCTAATTGTCGTCCTTGAATTGCAGTAGCCATTGGCGAAACTCCTCTTGTTTATAAATTTACCCGCCCTCCAGAAGAGATTTCTTTCAGCGCTAAAAAAGAAAACCTCTCCTGAAAGTACAAGAAGAGGTATACGTCTACACCATCCTCTCATCTTCCAGATACGAATGACATTTGCCATTCCTATTTGCCGAAATTGGCACCGGAACTTTCGTTTGGTTGCCGAGGCTTCACAGGGTCGGTCCCTCAGCCTCTCTGGATAAGAGCGAGTATTTAGTTTTATTATTAGGGGCGGTTTATATCATAACGCTTCGTTTTGTGTCAATACCCAAACGGGTACTCTTATAGCAACCCTTCATTCACCAGCAACTCAGCATTATAGATCGACGCGCCTGCCGCACCGCGGATCGTATTGTGAGACAACACCACGAACTTAAGATCAAGGATGGGATCGCGGCGTACGCGACCGACCACGGTTGTCATGCCGTTCCCGTTTAACCGGTCGAGTCTCGGCTGAGGACGATCCGCTTCGTCTCTTACGCTGATCACGGGTCGTGGTGACGAGGGAAGCTCCCTCGCCGATTCAGGTGCGCAGTAGTCACGTAAGGCTTGTATCGCTGCTTCCGGCTCAATGGGATTTGCAAGGGCAACACTGGCACAAACGGTATGACCATCGATCACAGCCACGCGATTTGTGTGAGCACTGAACTTAATATCAGCCAATTCAATTTTGTTGCCATTCAATTTGCCCAGCATCTTGCGCGGCTCCCATTCCACCTTTTCCTCTTCGCCGCCGTTGGCAACATTGGGGATGATGTTATCCATAATATCGAGCGAAGAAACGCCGGGATACCCCGCGCCCGAAAGTGCCTGCAACGAAACTGCAAAGACCTTCTTTACGCCAAATGCATTATCGAGGGCTTTGAGCGCGATGGTCATGCCCGTGCTGGTGCAATTTGGATTTGTCACAATACATCCACTCCAGCCTTTGTTCGCGCGTTGTTGTTTGACGAGATGGATATGATCTGCATTGATTTCGGGCAGCAACAGCGGCACATCTTCACCGCGTCGATATGAAGACGCATTCGAACAGACTGCCGCGCCTGCTTTCGCAAACGCTGGTTCCAGTTCATTGGCGATTTCCGTGTGCAATGCAGAAAAAACGATTTTTGCCTGCACCGCCTCCGTATCGGCAGGGACAATGACCATATCCTTGACGTAATCAGGCATCGGAACATCGAGCACCCAGCGCGTTGCCTTGGAATATTTTTGTCCTGCCGAGCGATCGGATGCCGCCAGTGCGACCACCTTGAACCATGGATGATTATCCAGTAGCGAAATGAACCGCTGACCGACAGAACCCGTCGCGCCGAGCACGGCTACGGGAATTTGCGAGGAAGACATACTAACTCCTTTAATGTTTGAATGTTGAAAAGTTTGAAGGTTATCAGGTTTTTTCCTTCAAACTTGTGAACTTTTCAATCTGCAATAATTAACCTATGCAGCGCCTTGACCGCGTTCTCGGTATCTGCATTGTCCACCACGAGGCTAATGGATACCTCCGAAGACCCTTGTGCAATGGCGAGCACGTTGACGCCGCTGTTTCCAAGCTGACTGAAGACCCGTCCTGCCACGCCAACCGTGTGACGCATCCCCGCGCCAACCACCGTGACAATGGATACATCGCTTGTAGACCAGACCCGGTCAATATCTTCATCTTCGATCTCGTGGACAAAGGCTTTTTCCAGTGCACTTAACACGAACGGGCCCGCTTCGGCGGGTACGGCAAAACAGATGGACTGTTCAGAGGAAGCCTGGGTGATGAGTGGAACGCTTGTGCCCGTGGATGCCACCGCGCCGAACGCCCGCGCCGCCACACCAGGGACACCCAACATACCGCGCCCTTCGATGGTCACTAATCTTTGCTTGCGGATAGCCGTCACCGCTTTGATGATCTTTTCCGGTTCCCCGTTGTGACCGTTGGCGTGTCCATTGGCGATCAGACGCGTGCCCGGGTGGGATGGGTTGAACGTGTTGCAGATGCGCAGTCCAATACCAGCCTCCACCACCGGGCGGATGGTCTTCGGGTGCAGCACTTTTGCACCGTAATAAGCCAGTTCGGCAATTTCACCGTAGCTGATCTCAGGCAATGTCTGCGCTTCGGGCGCAATGCGCGGATCGGTGGTCATCACGCCGTCTACATCCGTCCAGATCCAGACATCCTCAGCGGGAAGAACCGAGCCGATGATCGCGGCGCTATAGTCGCTGCCGCCGCGCCCCAGAGTCGTAGTGACGCCTTCAGGTGTCGCACCAATAAAACCTGTCGTAATGGGAACAATTCCTTCGTCCATCAAGGGATTCAATACCGCCCTGGTCTTTTCTGTCGTCACTCGAAAATCGGGATGTGCATTCTGGTAGTGTGCGTTTGTGACAATAAATTCCGTTGCTTCGATTGCCTTGGCTTTGATCCCCGCCTCCTGAACGGCTGCTGCCAGCAATCGGATGCTCATCCGTTCGCCCAGAGACGCTACTGCATCCATTGCTCGGTGACTGGCTTCGCCAAGCACCGCGATGGCTTTACACAAATCTACGAGGGAAAGAATGAGCGCGTTGATCTCAGCTTTCACTTCTGCACAGCGCTGCTGATCGTGGACAAGCGCATCGATGGCGGAGAAGTGTTTCTCTCTCAGCGTGGATTCCGCCTGGGGTAACGAATCAACCTTCCCCTGCGCGGCGAGCGACGCGGATTTCAGCAGCAAGTCTGTTACGCCAGACATCGCCGAAGTGACGACCACCATGCGTGCAAATTCATCCCGCGCATCCCGAATGATCTGCGTTGCCTGTTTCAAGGCGTCCACTGATCCAACAGATGTGCCTCCAAATTTCATGACCAATGTTTGCTGTTTCATGACTTGCTCCTTTGTTCGCCCTTCTTCATCAGTTGGTGAAAAGGGCAGGGGGAAATAAAAACGCCCCAGTCCGTAGACGTGAGGCGCTGTGTTGTTGCGAGATAACTTTTGACTCAGTTACTTCTGCCCATCACTACGTGCAAACGCCTCACGGTTTATACCGGAGGTAGTGGTCATGGTCATAGTACCGAAGCCGAACTTGTTCATAATAATTGGGCGGAATTCTATGCGCTTGATGGATTCATGTCAAGAGGTAAGTTTAAGAAAAGTACCCATTTGGGTACTCTTTCAAAGTTGATGAGAAAAAATCATTGACTCATTTCGTATTTCGAGTAGAATACCGCCCAATATGTATTACCCATTTGCGTTCCCGCGTACCCGTCGTCCGAAGCCTACTTCTTTCGAGAAGGTTGGGTTCTTTTTATTTGGATGATGGAAGCAAACGCAGCGTGAACTGACACACACCGTACCGTATCAACCAAAACAGCCCGCCTTCAAAGGCGGGCTGTTTTTATTTTGCCCTCACCCTGTCCTTCTCCCAGAGGGACAGGGGATAAAAAAAGGAGTAATCAATGAATCCAAAACCAAAACCGCAAGTGAAGAAAGTTGTATTAGCCTATTCGGGTGGGCTGGATACCTCTGTGATCGTGCCGTGGTTGAGAGAGAATTACGGTTGTGAGGTCGTTTGTTTCTGTGCCGATGTGGGTCAGGGCGATGAGGACCTGGCAGGGCTGGAGCAGAAGGCCATCAAGAGCGGTGCGAGTCAGTTCGTTATTCACGACATGAAGGAGGAATTTGCGTCGGATTATCTCTTTCCCATGTTGAAGATGGGGGCAGTGTATGAACACAAGTATTTATTGGGCACATCGGTTGCCCGTCCTTTAATTGCAAAACATTTGGTGGATGTTGCTCACGAACTCGGTGCAGATGCCGTGGCACATGGTGCGACCGGCAAAGGCAACGATCAGGTCCGTTTCGAGTTGACCGTGATGGCGCTTGACCCAAGACTCAAGATCATCGCTCCCTGGCGCGAATGGGATATCCGCTCGCGTGAAGATGCGATTGCCTATGCTGCGAAACATAACGTCCCTGTGACGGCGACGATCAAATCCATTTACTCGCGCGATTCCAATCTCTGGCATCTTTCGCACGAAGGTGGCTTGCTCGAAGACCCGTGGAATGAACCGGAAGAAATAATGTACCAGATTTCCACGTCGCCCGAGAATGCGCCCGAACAACCCGAATACGTGGAAATCGAATTTGAGAGCGGCAAACCAATTGCCGTCAATGGCGAAAAACTTTCGCCTGCAAAAATCATCGAGACACTCAACGCCATTGGCGGCGCACACGGTATCGGGCGTGTCGATCTCGTGGAAAATCGACTCGTTGGCATGAAGTCGCACGGCGTCTACGAAACGCCCGGCGGCACGATCCTACTCTATGCCCATCGCGAACTCGAGTCGCTGGTGCTGGATCGCGAGACGCTGCATTTCAAAGAGATGGTCGCCGTCAAATATGCCGAACTTACCTACAACGGGTTGTGGTTCACGCCGTTGCGCGAAGCGCTGGATGCGTTCGTCGATTCCACACAGGGACCGGTGACCGGCACTGTGCGCCTGAAACTCTACAAGGGCAACATCATCGTTGCGGGTCGCAAATCGCCGTTCAGCCTCTATCGCGAAGACTTCGCCACGTTCGGTGAGGAAGATGTCTACGATCAGAGTCATGCCGAGGGTTTTATCCGCCTGTACGGACTCAGCCTCAAAGTCCGCGCGCTCAATGGGCTGCCTGTTTCCGGCATGAATATGCCGAAGCCGGATTATTCAAGGTTCAAGAGAGACTAGTGAATGGAGAGTAGTGATTGGTAAGTGGTAATTACCATTTGCCAATTACCAAGGAGATGCATATGACCCTCTGGGGCGGTCGCTTTTCAACCAAACTCAACGATCAGGCATGGGATCTCAACACCTCCCTGCCTGTCGATAAACGCATGGCATTGCAGGATGTGGATGGGAGTCGCGCCTGGGCAGACGCGATCCACAAAGCGGGCATTCTCTCGGATAAAGAATACGCCTCCATCTCCCTCGGGCTGGTCACCATCAAGGAAGAGTTTTCTTCGGGACGGTTTAACTTCGCGCCATCTGATGAGGACATCCACACCGCAGTGGAACGCCGTCTTACCGAATTGATCGGCGACGCGGCAGGCAAGCTCCACGCGGGACGCAGCCGCAACGATCAAGTTGCCACTGATTTCCGCTTGTGGATGCTGCAAACTATTCCTGAGGTGGTCTCTGCTTTCCGCCTTCTGCAAAATGCCATTGTTGAGCAGGCTGAAACCGCAGGGAAGATTATCATGCCGGGATACACCCATTTGCAACGGGCGCAACCAATTCTTCTTGCGCATTGGTGGTTGAGTCACTACTGGTCGCTGCAACGAGATGTGGAACGGTTGCACGATCTGATCAAGAGAGTCTCTGTACTGCCATTAGGTTCGGGCGCTTTGGCTGGCGTTCCGTTCGAGATCGACCGCGTTGCTTTGGCGCAGGCTCTTGGTTTTGCAGATGTTTCGCAAAACAGTTTGGATGCTGTTTCTGATAGAGATTTTGCCGCCGAGTATTTATTTTGCGCGGCGATGTCCGGAGTCCATTTAAGCAAGTTGGCAGAGCAAATCGTTTTGTGCACGAGTGCGGAGTTTGGCTTCTTCGAATTGTCCGATGCTTTCTCCACCGGTTCGAGCTTGATGCCCCAGAAAAAGAATCCAGATGTGTTCGAGTTGACGCGTGGAAAAGCTGGAACATTGCTCGGTTTACTTACCGGGTTGCTTGCTACGCTCAAAGGATTGCCGTCCACGTATGACAAAGATCTACAGGAAGATAAAGCACCCGTCTTTCAAGCGACAGATACCTTGCTGGCAATTCTGCCCGTTCTTGCCGGTGCATTGCGGACAATCACTGTGAAACCAGAAAAGATGCGTAACGCGATTGACCCGACGATGATGGCGACCGATCTGGCGGATTACCTTGTCAACAAGGGAGTTCCGTTCCGGGAGGCGCATGCGCTGGCGGGAAAAGCCGTCCGTGCGGCGGGGGAGGGGAAGGTGTCGCTGGAGAAAATGCCGCTCGAAGCGTATCAGGCGATCAGTCCCGCGTTTGAAGCGGATGTATATCAGGTCTTTGATCCGATGAAATCCGTCGAAAAAAGAGACGCGATTGGCGGCACGAGTCTCCAATCCGTCAAGAATCAAATCAAGAAAATCAAAGGAGTCTAGATCATGTCTACTGTTCCCTGCCCTGAATGTGAAGCCCAGATCGAATTGACATCCGGAACCGAAACCGGTGAGATCATCGTGTGCCCGGATTGCGGAGTGGATCTCGAAGTGGTTTCGCTCAACCCTGCCACCGTACAACTCGCGCCCATGGAACAGGAAGATTGGGGAGAGTAACCCTCACCCCCCAGCCCCTCTCCCAGAGGGAGAGGGGAGTCATGAGGAACTATGCAACGACGACTCAAACTTGGTGTTCTGTTTTCTCGTGTGCGCGTCGAAGAGAAGTGGATCTTTGGCGCGATGGAAAAGCGCGGCATTGACTATGACCGACTCGATGACCGCACCATCCATTTTGATCTGAACGACCCAAAACCATGGCAGCAATATGACGCGGTGCTGGAGCGCAGCATCAGCTATAACAGCGGATTGTATGCGCTGCGGTTGTTGAACGCGTTCGGTGTGCCAACGGTGAACACGGCATCGGTTGCCGAGATCTGCGGTGATAAGTTGATGACGAGTGCCGCGTTAGCGCGCGATGGTGTGCCGCAGCCGCATAATGCAACGGCGTTTACGCCGGAAGCCGCACTCGAAGCCATCGAAGCGTTTGGATACCCCGTGGTGTTGAAGCCAGTCGTCGGTTCGTGGGGGCGGCTGCTGGCAAAAGTCAACGATCGGGATGCGGCGGAAGCAGTGCTGGAACACAAATCCACGTTGGGTTCGGTGCAGCATTCCGTTTTTTATATTCAGGAATATATCGAGAAGCCCGGACGTGACATCCGCGCGATCGTGATCGGCGACCAAGTATTGACGGCGATGTATCGCAAATCCGATCATTGGATCACGAACACGGCGCGCGGCGGTGAAGGAGAATTGTGTCCCATCACGCCGGAGATCGAAGACCTGTGTTTGCGGGCGGCGAAGTCGGTTGGCGGCGGTGTGCTGGCAGTGGACTTGGTGGAGCATCCCGAAAAGGGATTGGTCGTCAACGAGATCAATCACACGATGGAATTTCATACGATGCAGCCGGTGAGCGGGATCGATATTGCGGGTGAGATTGTGGAATATGTGGTGCAGGCAGCAAGGATGAAGGCTGAAGTATGAATGATGGAGTAAAAACAACAGTTTCTATTATCGGTGGTTCCGGGTATGGCGGCGGCGAACTTCTGCGTTTACTGCTTGGACACCCGAATGTGGAAGTGAGGCAGGTGACTTCCCGCTCGCATTTGGGCGAGTACGTGTATCAGGTCCACCCAAACCTGCGTAAACGGAGTCAGCTGAAATTCAGTGACCCAGTTTCGCTGGAACCAGCCGATATCCTTTTCCTTGCCCAACCGCATGGACAAGCGCAACATCATATCGAAGAGTATGCCAAACTTGCTCCGAAAATTATCGATCTGGCGGCGGACTTTCGTTTGCGGGATGCGGCATTCTACGAGCAGTGGTACGGGGAAAAACACGCAGCGCCGGAGTGGTTGAGCAAATTCGTGTATGGTCTGCCGGAATTACATCGTGCCGAAATGGCGACGGCGAATTACATCAGCGGGGTGGGGTGTAATGCCACGGCGAGCAACCTGGCGTTACTGCCGCTGGTAAAAGCAGATTTGTTAGACGTATCCTCCCCGATTTTTGTCGAGGTCAAAGTGGGTTCGTCGGAAGGCGGCGCGGAGGGGAATTCCGGTTCGCTTCACGCCGAACGCGCCAATGTGATACGAACATTTTCCGCGTTCGGTCATCGCCACACGGCGGAGGTCATTCAGGAAATGGGCGTCAACGCTTCGCGTGTTTCGCTAACCATGACCGCTGTCGATTTGGTGCGCGGCGTGCTGGCGACGGCTCATGCGAAAGTGAAACCCGGTGTTGCCAATAAAGATCTGTGGAAAGCGTATCGTGCCGTGGCGAACGAAAATCCCTTCGTACGGATGGTCAAGGAACAGCGCGGTATTTATCGCGTGCCGGAGCCGAAGATCCTTGCCGGAACGAATTACGCCGATCTGGGATTTGAACTCGATGAAAGTAACGGTCATATTGTGGCGATGTGCGCGATCGATAATCTCATGAAGGGCGCCTCAGGCACGGCGGTGCAGTGTATGAATTTGATGATGGGCTGGGATGAGACCCTTGGTCTTGAGTTCATGGGATTGCATCCAATATAGAACACAAAAGCCAGAATGTGGAATGAAGAACGAAGATCCATAATTCAGCGTTCTTTATTACCCATTTGGGTACTCTTTTGCTGAAAGATGGAAATGTATGAATAATTCAATTATCGTAGTGAAACTCGGCGGCACGGAAGGTGTTGACTTCTCAGCGATCTGTACGGATGCCGCTGAGTTATTGAAACAAGGCAGGCAATTGGTTCTCGTGCATGGCGGTTCAGCAGAAGCGAACTTGCTCGGCGAATCGCTGGGTACTCCACCGAAGATGATCACATCGCCTTCGGGATACACGTCGCGATACACCGACCGGAAAACGCTTGAGATCTTTTTGATGGCGGTAAACGGCAAGGTCAATTCGTTGTTGACTGAGCAGTTGCAGATGTTAGGAGTCAATGCGTTAGGGTTATGTGGTCTTGATGGGAGGTTGATGCAAGCCGTGCGCAAAGATTCCATTCAGAGCATAGAAAATGGCAAGCGCAAGATCATCCGCGATGATTACACCGGTAAGATCGAAACGGTCAACAGCGACTTGTTGAACATGTTGTTGCATGCCGGGTATCTGCCGGTCATTGCACCGGTGGCGGTCAGTGAAAAAGGTGAAGCGCTCAACGTGGATGCAGATCGCGCCGCGGCGATGGTGGCATCCGCGCTCAAGGCGGAGACGTTGATCCTGCTCACAGCGGTGCCCGGGTTGATGAAAAACTTCCCGGATGAGTCAACGCTCATTCGGCAACTGCCGCAGAGTCAGTTATCGGCGGCGAGTGAAGCGGCGCAAGGTCGCATGAAGAAAAAAGTATTGGGCGCAGAAGAGGCGCTCCAAGGCGGTGTGACGCAGGTCATCATTGCGGACGGTCGAATTCAAAATCCTATTACAAATGCTTTAGCAGGAAATGGAACGGTAATCCAATGAACACACAACAAATTTTAGAAATTGAATCGAAACACTCGGCAGGGACATATGCCAAGCAGCCGCTCGTTATCGTGCGCGGAGAAGGCGCATCGTTGTTCGATGCGGACGGCGTGGAATATCTGGATTGTTCGTCGGGGCATGGCGTTGCCAATCTCGGTCATGCCAACCCGAAAGTTGCTGAGGCAATCTATAAGCAGGCGTCTACGCTGATAACACTTTTCGAGTCTTTCCCCAATGACAAGCGTGCTGAATTGATGAAGAAACTGACTTCACTTGTTGACGGACTTGATCGAGTCTTTCTCTGCAATTCTGGGACGGAGTCAGTCGAAGCGGCGTTCAAGTTTGCGCGCCTCTCCACGGGACGAAAGAACATTGTCGCCGCAATGCGCGCCTTTCACGGGCGGACGTATGGTGCGCTCTCTGCGACGTTCAACAAAAAATATCGCGAAGGATTTGAGCCGTTCGTGCCCGGGTTCAGTCATGTGGCGTATAACAACATCGAAGCACTGGAACAGGCGGTCAATGAAGAGACGGCTGCGGTGATCCTTGAAGTGGTGCAGGGCGAGGGCGGTGTGCATCCGGCAACGGAGGAATACATGCAGGCGGCGCGGCGGATCTGTGATGAACGCGGCGCATTGTTGATCGTGGATGAAATCCAATCTGGCTTTGGACGCACAGGCAAGATGTTCGCCGTCCAGCATTTTGATGTGATGCCAGATATGCTGACCTGTGCCAAGTCGCTGGCGGGTGGTGTGCCGATGGGCGCGGTGTTGATTAGTTCGAAGGTGAAGAATCTTACACCGGGCGTGCATGGTTCGACGTTTGGCGGGAATCCGCTTTCGTGCGCGGCGGCGCTTGCGGCGTTGAGCGTGATCGAAGAGGAAGATTTGCCGCGGCAAGCTCTGGTCAAGGGCGCGTATTTGATGGATAAACTGCGCCGAATCGAATCACCCTTGATTCGTGAAGTGCGCGGTAAAGGGCTGATGATTGGCATCGAATTGAAAGAAAAGGTTGCTCCGTATATCAAGGAATTACAGGAACGAAACATCATCGTGTTGAATGCGGGGATGACGGTGATCCGTTTGTTGCCGCCGCTCGTCATCACTTATGGGCAGATCGATCGCCTTGTAGGTGTTTTGACAGAAGTATTGGCGGTAGAACCCGAACTTGTGGAAGCGTAGCCGATGAGTGAGTTTGAAACACTGGTTGGGCTGGTATCGCAGTACAGCCCTTCCGGGCAGGAGCGGGGAGCGGTGGAATGGCTCGTAACGCGGATGAAATTGCTGGGCTATGATGATGCCTATATCGATGGTGCCGGGAATGCCGTCGGTGTGATGGGAAAAGGACCCCAACAGGTGGTCCTGTTGGGTCATATTGATACTGTGCCGGGGGAGATAGAGGTTGCCCTCATTCCTCCCTCACCCGACCCTTCGGGTCGCCCTCTCCTGCAGGGAGAGGGGAGTCTGTACGGGCGCGGTTCGGTGGATGCGAAGGGCCCGCTGGCGTGTTTTGTGGACGCGGTGGCAAAGGTTGGCGCGAAAGCTGGATGGCAGTGCGTTGTCATCGGTGCGGTGGAAGAAGAACGCGACTCGGAAGGGGCGCGTTTTATTGTCGATAAATATCGGCCAGACTACGCCATTATCGGTGAACCAAACCAATGGGATCGTGTCGGGCTGGGGTACAAAGGCAGCGCCTGGGCAAGTGTGACCATCAAACGCGAACAGACGCACACCGCCAGCGGGGAGGAGACGGCAGCGGAAGCAGCGGTCGAAGTATGGCTGAGGATCAAGGCGTACGTCGATGCGTTCAATGCTGATAAACAAAAAATATTCGATCAATTGTTATTGACCTTACGCGGCATGGAATCGGATTCGAATGATTTTGAACAATGGACGAGGCTGAAAGTGGGAGTTCGTTTGCCTGTGGATGTTTCGCCTGAGGATTGGTACAAGAAATTGGGAGAGATTGCGGGGAACGCGGATGTGGAACGAATCGGTTTTGCTGTCCCGGCGTGGGGATGTGAAAAAAACACAAAATTGGTACGCGCTTTTTTAAGCGGGATCAGGTCAAACGGCGGAGAGCCGCGTTTCGTCTATAAAACGGGAACCGCCGATCTAAACATTGTCGCTCCTGTGTGGAAATGCCCTGCTGTGGTGTATGGCCCCGGCGATTCCAATTTGGATCATACACCAAACGAATATATCAATTTGAATGATTATCAAAAAGCGGTGAATGTTTTGTCAGTTGTGTTGTCGCATTTGAGCGCCTGACCGAATCGGAAAATCATCCCTTGACGGATTTCCGTTTCTGCCTATAATCGGGCGAAATACATTAACCCAAATGAATTCAATCTTCAACCTCTCCCTTATTGTCATCCTTATTGCGGTCCTTATTATTAAGGATCTATTTGTGGTTAGGATGGTGCCGGAGAGAGCGAGATAACTCTACGTAAATGCAAAAAGCCGCCCTAACCATGGGCGGCTTTTTTGTTATCCCCCGCCCGACCCTTCCCCATGACTTCATCATGGAGAGGGGAGCAAAGAGGAAATATGCGATCAGATACTGTCAAAAAGGGATATGAAAAAGCGCCGCATCGTGCATTGTTGCGCGCGACCGGTTTGCAAGATGATGATTTCAACAAGCCGTTTGTTGCCATCGTCAATTCGTATGTGGATGTGGTGCCCGGGCATGTGCATTTACAGGAGTTCGGCAAGCTGGTGAAAGACGCCGTTCGCGCCGCGGGATGTGTGCCGTTCGAGTTCAACACCATCGGCGTGGATGATGGCATTGCAATGGGGCACCTGGGGATGAAGTACTCGCTTCCTTCGCGGGAATTGATTGCGGACTGTGTCGAGACGATGATCGAAGCCCATAGGTTTGACGCCATGGTTTGCATCCCAAACTGTGACAAGATCGTGCCGGGCATGTTGCTTGCGGCGATGCGCGTCAACATACCGACCATCTTCGTTTCCGGCGGGGCGATGAAGGCGGGGATGACTCCTGAAGGCGAAACGATTGATTTGATTTCCGTCTTTGAAGGAGTCGGCGCTTATTCAGCGGGGAAGATCGACGATCGACGACTCACCACTCTCGAAAAATTTGCCTGTCCCTCCTGCGGTTCATGCTCAGGGATGTTTACCGCCAACTCGATGAACTGTTTGATGGAAGCATTGGGGCTGGCGCTGCCATTCAACGGTTCAGCCTTGGCGAAAACCCCGGAGCGTGAAGCATTGGCGCGTCAAGCCGCCGCGCAGATCGTAACGCTCATCGAACGAGATATCAAGCCGCGTGACATTGTCACCGCCGAAGCCATCGACGATGCCTTTGCATTGGATATGGCGATGGGCGGATCATCGAATACCGTTTTGCATACACTGGCATTGGCAAATGAAGCAGGTGTAGATTATCCGTTGGAACGTATCAATGCCGTTGCGGATAAGGTTCCGCACATCTGTAAGGTCAGTCCAGCGGGCAAGTGGCACATGGAGGATGTCCATCGCGCCGGTGGAATCCCGGCAATCTTGAACGAAATCCAATGGGGAACGGGTATGCTGCATTTTGATCGTTTGACGGTGACAGGCAAGACATTGGGAGAATCGATCCAGGGTTACGATATTAAAGATGATGAGGTGATTCGACGTTATGACAATGCACATTCCAAACGCGGCGGGCTGGCGATCCTGTTTGGCAATCTTGCTCCGAATGGGGCGGTGGTCAAAGTGGGCGGAGTCGGCCCGGCGATGATGAAGTTTGAGGGTCCGGCGGTGATCTTTGAATCGCAAGACGAAGCCATGGCTGGGATTTTGGCGGGCAAGGTTAAAGCGGGAGATTGTGTTGTTGTCCGTTACGAAGGCCCGAAGGGTGGGCCGGGGATGCAGGAGATGCTCTCGCCCACGTCGGCGATCATGGGGCAGGGGCTTGGCGACAAGGTTGCACTGATCACGGATGGTCGCTTCAGCGGCGGGACGCGTGGTACGTGCATCGGTCACGTTTCACCGGAAGCGGCGGCGCGCGGTCCAATCGCGGCGTTGCAGCCTGGAGATTTGATCCAAATCGATTTAACGGAACGCAGCCTCAATGTGAGGTTAAGCGATGCAGAGATCCAGAGCCGATTGGATGCGCTACCTCCGTTTCAATCCAGGACCACATCCAAATGGTTGAAACGGTATTCGCATTTTGTCACCAGTGCAGATACAGGCGCGGTGTTGATGAGCTAATGTCGTTGCGAGGAGGAGCAAAGCGACGACGAAGCAATCTCCTATTGATGAGGAGATTGCTTTGGGCAAAGAGCAAAGGCGCCCTCGCAATGACATAAACCAAAGGAGCAATCATGAAGAAAAAAGGTGCAGAAATTGTTTGGGAGTGCCTGGTGCGTGAAGGGGTGGAGGTGGTGTTTGGCTACCCCGGCGGCGCGAACATGCCGATCTACGACGCGATGTTGAATTATCCCGTTCATCATGTATTGGTGCGGCACGAGCAGGGTGGCGCGCATATGGCGGATGGGTACGCTCGCGCCTCGGGAAAAGTTGGCGTGGCGATGGCGACGTCGGGCCCGGGTGCCACGAACCTGGTTACGGGTATTGCCACGGCGATGATGGATTCGGTTCCGGTCGTCTTCATCACAGGGCAGGTAGCCGCACATTTGATCGGCGGGGATGCATTTCAAGAGACCGATGTAACCGGGATTACATTGCCGATCACAAAGCATAATTATCTTGTGACCCGCGCGGATGAAATCGCCGAGACTCTGCGCGAAGCATTCTACATCGCGCGCAGTGGACGACCAGGTCCCGTGCTGGTCGATATCTGCAAGAACGCGCAGGTGGAATCGTGTGAGTTTGTGTATCCCGATGAACCGAAACTGCCGGGTTATCAACCTGTGACGCGTTCGCCAAAGGCGTTGTTGGATGATGCAGTAGCATTGATCGAGCAGGCGCACAAGCCCGTCATCCTGTGCGGGCACGGCGTGTTGATGTCGCATGCCGAGGAGGCATTGATGCAGTTTGCGGTCAAGACGCAAACGCCGGTGGCAAGTACGCTGTTGGGTCTCGGAGCGTTTCCCGCTTCCCATCCGTTGAGCCTCGGCATGATGGGGATGCATGGCGAAGCGTATGCCAATCTGGCGATCCAAAATTCCGATCTGATTCTTGCCTTCGGTATGCGCTTCGATGACCGCGTGACTGGAACGCTCAAGACCTATGCTCCCAAAGCCAAGAAAATCCATATCGAGATCGATCCTTCTGAAATTCATAAAAATGTTTTTGTGGATGTCCCTCTCGTTGGAGACGTGAATACTGTTGTGAGCGATCTGATCCCGTTGGTGGATGAATATGACCATGATGATTGGTTGCAAGAAATTCAAGGCTGGAAGAACGAGACCGATTCACGTGACATCATGAACTGGGAGGAGGATGGCAAGTTATACGTGGCGCATCTGATCGCGGATATTTGGAAGGCGACCGGCGGCAATGCCATTGTGACCACGGATGTCGGTCAGCACCAGATGTGGACTGCGCAGTATTACCAGATGGAAAAGCCGAATCGCTGGCTGACCTCGGGCGGCGCCGGGACAATGGGCTTTGGTCTCCCCTCGGCGATTGGCGCGTGGTTCGCGGCGAAGGATCAGGAGATCTGGGCAATCGCGGGTGATGGCGGATTCCAAATGACCGCCGCCGAACTGACCACTGCCGTGCAGGAGGGCGCGAACGTAAAAGTTGCCATCATGAATAACAATTTCCTGGGGATGGTGCGTCAGTGGCAGGAATTTTTCTTCGAGAAGCGCTATTCCGCCGTGAATATGCTCACGCCTGATTTTGTCAAACTCGCCGACGCGCATGGCGTCCCAGCACGGCGCGTGACCAAACGCGAAGAAGTGGAAGAAGCCATCGAATGGGCGCGCAAGACGCAAGGTCCCGTGGTGTTGGAATTCCGCGTGGAGCAGGAAGATGCCGTGTATCCAATGGTCCCCGCGGGGGCGGCGTTGCACGAGATGATTCGGAGACCGGTCAAGCTAGCCAAATGAAAATAATTCACCTGAGAACTTCTCCGTTTTCTACTTTCCATTCAAGGGAATAGTAGAAAACGGAAAGTGAATCGGCGAGATTGGAAAAGAGGACATCATGAACTACACCTTCATCGCATTAGTAGAAAACAAACCCGGCGTGTTGAACCGCGTGGCATCCTTGTTTCGACGCCGCAACTTCAATATCGAGTCGCTCGCTGTCGGGCGGACGGAAAACCCCGATGTCTCGCGCATGACCATCGTAGTGGACTGCCCAAATGGGGATGTGGACGCCCATCGCATCGAAGCCAACCTGTACAAACTGGTCAACGTGATCGATGTGCAGGACGTTACGCATCAGCCTTCGGTGACCCGCGACCTGGCTCTGATCAAGGTCAAGGTTGGACCTGAACGCCGCGCTGAAGTGAACGGCCTTGCCGAGATCTTCCGCGCCCGCATTGTGGATGTGGCAGCGGACTCAGTCATCGTCGAGGTCACCGGTACCGAAGACAAGATCGAGGGCATGATCGAACTTTTGCGCCCGATCGGCATCGTGGAGATGGTCCGCACTGGTCAGGTTTCGATGACGCGCGGAGTCAATGAGGGTGTGCGCCGCATGCCTGGTATGAGTGACCGCCATTACGATGACATATCTGTTGCCGCAATGGTGCCGTAACCTTTCAATGTTTGGTTGAGTAGGTGGTGTTTGTCCACCGTATTGAGTCTGACAAGTTTGAATAAAACAATCTATACCTTGAAACGTGGTGGTTTCGATACGGGCCTTGCCCACTGAACCACCGATACTTTAAACAGGAGAAATCATTACCATGGCAAAGATCAATTTTGGCGGTGTGGAAGAGGACGTTGTTACGCGCGAGGAATTTCCGCTTGAGAAGGCGCGTGAGGTGCTAAAGAACGAAGTTGTTGCTGTGCTTGGCTACGGTGTGCAGGGACCTGCGCAAGCGATGAACATGCGCGATAACGGCATCAAGGTCATCGTGGGTCAGCGCCGGGGGACGAAGAACTGGGACCGCGCGGTGGCGGATGGCTGGGTTCCCGGTGAGACGCTGTTTTCGGTGGAGGAAGCCGCCGAACGCGGTACGGTTATTCAGTATTTGTTGTCAGATGCCGGCCAACGTTCGCAGTGGCCCAGGATCGTGGAGTGTTTGAACGAAGGCGATATGCTGTATTTCTCGCACGGGTTCTCGGTCACGTTCAAGGATGATACCGGCGTGATCCCGCCTCCACATGTGGATGTGGCGCTTGTCGCGCCAAAGGGATCGGGCACCAGTGTGCGGCGCAATTTCCTGGCGGGCAGCGGCATCAATGCCAGTTATGCCGTCCACCAGGATTACACGGGTAAAGCCACGGAGCGCGCGATCGCTCTCGGTATTGCCATCGGTGCAGGGTATTTATTTCCGACCACATTTAAGAACGAAGTGTACAGCGACCTGACCGGAGAGCGCGGCATTTTGATCGGCGCTCTTTCTGGTGTGATGGAGGCCCAGTACAACGTTCTCCGCAAGAACGGACATTCCCCCTCGGAAGCCTTCAATGAAACGGTCGAAGAATTGACCCAGTCATTGATCCGCCTTGTAGGCGAGAACGGCATGGATTTCATGTATGCCAATTGTTCCACCACCGCTCAGCGCGGCGCGTTGGACTGGCATCCGCGTTTTCGTGATGCTGTTGCGCCGGTGTTTGAAGAGTTATACGAGTCGGTGAAGAGTGGCAACGAAGCCCGTATCACCCTCGAAGCCAATTCCCGCCCCGATTACCGCGAGCAACTTGAGAAGGAACTTGCCGCCTTCCGCGATTCGGAAATGTGGCGTGCCGGTGCGGCGGTCAGGTCTTTACGCCCCGAAAACTGGAAGAAGTAGGAATTGCCACTTGCCAAATTACCACGCACCACTGTGAAAGGAAGATTTTATGACCAAAAACAACTATGTCAAAATCTTTGATACCACCCTCCGCGACGGCGAGCAATCTCCCGGCGCGACGATGACCTCCGCCGAGAAACTCGAAGTGGCGCGGTCACTGGCGCGCATGGGCGTGGATATCATCGAAGCCGGGTTCCCTGCCGCCTCGCCGGATGACCTGGAAGCTGTCAGACGGATCGCGCTCGAAGTGGGGAGACCAGCTCCGGGTGAGTCGGAGGCGAAAGTCCCGGTCATTGCGGGGCTGGCGCGCGCCAACAAATCCGATATTGATAAGGCATGGGAGGCCATCCAGGGCGCTGCAAAGCCGCGCATCCATACGTTCCTTGCCACATCCGCCATCCACATGAAGCACAAATTGAAGATGGACCCTGAGGAAGTGGTGCAACGTGTGTCTGAGATGGTGGCGTATGCAAAATCGAAATGTGAGGATGTGGAGTTCAGCCCCGAAGACGCGGGACGTTCCGACCCTGAGTTCCTGTATGTCGTGTTGGGTGAAGCGATCAAATCCGGCGCGACGACGTTGAACATCCCTGATACGGTTGGGTACACCACACCCGATGAGTATTTTGCACTGATCGACGGCATCATCAAGAATACGCCGGGAATGCATGATGGCATCACAATCTCGGTACATTGCCACGATGATCTGGGGATGGCGACCGCGAATACGCTGGCGGGCATCCGCGCGGGCGCACGCCAGGCGGAAGTGACGGTCAACGGCATCGGCGAACGGGCCGGGAATACGTCCATGGAGGAAGTGGTCATGGCATTGCGGACGCGCAAGCCCATCTTCAATCTGGAGACAGGCATCGATACCCGGCAGATCGCGCGCGTCAGCAAGCTGGTCAGCAATTACACCGGTATCGTCGTCCAGCCGAACAAGGCAATTGTCGGGGCGAACGCTTTTGCCCATGAAGCGGGCATCCATCAGGATGGGATGTTGAAGCATCAGACTACCTACGAGATCATGCGCCCGGAAGATGTTGGCGTCAATCAAACGAAACTGGTGTTGGGTAAGCACTCGGGTCGTCACGCTTTGCGCAATCGTCTTGCCGAGATGGGTCATTCACTCGACGATGTCGAACTTGATAAAGCCTTTGCCCGTTTCAAGGAACTGGCAGACCGCAAGAAGGTCATCACGGATGTCGATCTGGAAGCCTTGATTGCCGACGAATTTTACCGCCCGCGCGATGTATATATTCTGGATGGGATGCAGGTCACCTGTGGGACGATGGGCATGCCCACCGCCACCGTCCGCTTAAAGGGACCGGACGGTAAACTGCATGTCTTTGCCGCGATGGGGTCCGGCCCGGTCGATGCGGCATACAAGGCAATCGATCACATTGTCAAAATGCCAAACACCCTGCTTGAGTTCAATGTCCACGCCATCACTGAAGGCATCGACGCTCTGGGCGAGGTCACGGTCCGCATCCAGGGGCAGGATGGACTGCACACGATGGATGCACAAAGCGAGATTCCTTATCAACGCGTCTTCGGCGGTCATGGCGCAGATACTGACATCATCGTTGCCAGCGCCAAGGCATACCTTAATGCCTTGAACAAACTAATCATCGCCCAGACCGAAGGACTCAATCCCACGCCTGCCAATCATCTGCATGGCGTTATGCTTGGATAACCGTACGCCGAAATTCATTTCGGCGCCAGTCGTGCGATATGAATATCTTGGTACGAATACAAGGAGAATATCATGAACCCGCAGAATGAAACTCAGGATGCCGCCTTCAACTCCGCCTACAATCCATTTCCCGAACCGCAGACCATTCCTGCTGGATGGGACGCCAGCGCGATTCTTTCCGCGCCACAACCTGATTCCGTTATGGAAGAGGATAACTCTGCTAACGCCTAGTGTCATTTACTCCTATGCCGAAAACTTTATTTCAAAAAATCTGGGACTCCCACATTGTCGCCGAGCAACCCGATGCTCCCGCCATCCTCTATATTGACCTCCACCTTGTCCACGAAGTGACCTCACCCCAGGCGTTCACCGGTCTCCGCCAGCGCGGACTCGGAGTCCGCCGCCCGGATAAGACCCTCGCCACGATGGATCACTCCATCCCAACCACACCGCTCGATGCGCCGATCACCGATGCCCTGGCCGCAGCGCAGATCAAGCAAATGGAAACGAACGCTGCCGAGTTTGGCATCACCCTGCATGGCATGAACAGCCCGCACCGCGGGATCGTGCATGTCATCGGTCCCGAACTGGGGCGCACACAGCCTGGTATGACCATCGTCTGCGGCGACAGTCACACTGCCACACACGGCGCGTTCGGCGCGCTGGCGTTTGGCATCGGCACCAGCGAAGTGGAGCATGTCCTTGCCACTCAATGCCTCCTGCAGAAAAAGCCCAAGACCTACGAAGTGCGAGTAGATGGCGCACTCGCCCCCGGTGTTTCTGCCAAGGACATCATCCTTGCGCTCATCGCCCGTATTGGCGTTGGCGGTGGGACGGGTCACGTTTTTGAGTACACCGGTTCTGCCATCCGCGCACTGTCCATGGAACAACGTATGACCATCTGCAACATGTCCATTGAAGGCGGCGCACGCGCAGGCATGATCGCCCCTGACGATACCACCTTCGAATACCTGCACGGACGTGAATTCGCCCCCAAAGGCGCAGAATGGGACAAAGCCGTTTCCAAATGGCGCTCGTTGCCCTCCGATGAAGGCGCCGCTTACGACAAATATATTACGCTGGATGCCTCTGAGTTGGAGCCGATGATCACGTACGGCACAAACCCCGGCATGGGCATGAAAATCACAGATCGCATTCCCGGCACCGAATCGTTCACCGATCCCTCGCAAAGAGCCGCCTTTGAAAAAGCCATGACTTATATGGGCTTGCAGCCCGGTCAATCCCTGCTTGGTCAAAAGGTGGACGTGGTCTTCATCGGCTCCTGCACCAACTCGCGTATTTCCGACCTGCGCCTGGCAGCGTCGTTGTTGCAGGGACGCAAGGTTGCCGACGGCACACGGGTGATGGTCGTCCCCGGTTCGCAAGATGTGAAGAAGCAGGCGGAACAGGAAGGTCTCGATAAAGTCTTCAAGGAAGCCGGCGCCGAGTGGCGTGAGGCGGGATGCAGTATGTGTATTGCAATGAACGGCGATCAGCTCCATCCCGGTCAGTATGCCGTCTCCACCAGCAACCGCAACTTTGAAGGTCGGCAGGGCAAAGGCGGACGGACATTCTTGGCTTCCCCACTCACGGCGGCTGCTTCTGCCATCCACGGCAAGGTGACCGACCCACGCACACTGGCAGGATAAATATCATGGCGCAGTTTACTTCACTCACTTCCCGCATGATCCCCCTCCCTGTCAACGATGTCGATACGGACCAGATCATCCCCGCGCAATTTTTGAAAGTCACCGACAAGAACGGCCTTGCCGATGCGCTGTTCTTCCACTGGCGTTATAACGACGACAAATCCCCAAAAGCGGATTTTGTCTTGAACAAGCCCGAGTCGAAGGGGGCGCAGATTCTATTAGCCGGAGACAACTTCGGGTGCGGTTCGAGCCGGGAACATGCTCCGTGGGCGCTCACGTCCTACGGATTCCGCACGGTCATCTCCACATCCTTTGCGGATATCTTCCGAAACAACGCGCTGAAGAACGGACTCATCCCCATCATCGTGGACGATGAGATGCACAAGATGCTCTTCGACCTGGCGGAGGAGGCGCCTCACGCCGAACTTACGGTTGATCTGGAAACCCAGACTGTGTCCTTCCCCGGAGGCTCCTTCACCTTTCCCATTGATGCATTCAACAAGACCTGTCTCTTGAATGGCGTGGATGAACTTGGTTACATCATGGGTTTTGAAAAAGAAATAACAGCTTACGAACAAAGATTCGCCATTGGTACATGGTAATTGCCATCTGCCAATTACAGAGGTAAAAAATGGATTTGCCCCTCATACAGATTTACGACACCACCCTGCGCGACGGAACGCAATCCGAGGGCTTCAACCTGTCCGCCAACGACAAGGTTCGCATCGCTCAAAAACTGGATGAACTGGGCGTGGCGTTCATTGAAGGTGGCTGGCCGGGTTCGAATCCGAAGGATGTTGAATTTTTCGAGCGCGCAAAGGATATGCCATGGAAGAATGCCCTCATTGCGGCGTTCGGCTCCACCTGCCGCGTCAAAGGTGGACCCGAAGACGACGCCAACATCAAGGCGCTTATCGATTCGCGAACGCCCATCTGTACCATCTTCGGCAAAACATGGACTTTGCATGTCACCGAGGTTCTGCAAACCACCCATGAAGATAATTTGAGAATCATCGAACAATCCGTGGCGTATCTCAAGGCTAACGGCAAGCGGGTCATCTACGATGCCGAGCATTTCTTCGATGGCTACAAAGCGGACAAGGTCTATGCTCTTGAGACCTTGCACGCGGCGATCCGCGGCGGGGCTGAGACGGTTGTGCTGTGCGATACCAATGGCGGGACCATGCCGTGGGAGGTGGAAAGTATCATCGGCGAATTGAAACCCGTGCTGAACCATCCTTTCGGCATTCATACCCACAACGATTCTGAATGCGCCGTCGTCAATTCATTGACGGCTGTCCGTCAGGGCGCCATTCAAGTGCAGGGCACAATCAATGGTGTGGGGGAGCGTTGTGGTAACGCCAACCTGTGTTCCATCATGGCTGATCTTGAATTGAAGATGGGCTACCAATGCCTCCCCAAGGGACATATCCGACATTTGTATGACTTGTCCCATTTTGTGGCGGAGGTGGCGAACCTCACGCCGGACGAGCATCTGCCCTTCGTAGGGAAATCTGCGTTCGCCCACAAAGGCGGAGTGCACGTGGCGGCGACCCGGCGTTCACCGCAATCGTATCAGCACGTGGAGCCGGAAAAGGTCGGGAACAAGATGCGCGTGATCGTCTCGGATTTGTCGGGTCGCGGCAATTTGCTCAGCAAGGCAGAAGAGCATGGTGTCGAGGTGGAAGGCACGGAAGTTGTGCCGGTGCTGAACGAAATCAAGGAACTTGAGGCGAAGGGCTTTTCGTTCGAAGCGGCGGAGGCGTCCGTGGCGATCATGCTCAAGCGACAGGAATACGGCTACAAGCCGCCATTCGAATTAATCGACTTCTTTGTCAATGTCGAACACCGCCAGGGGCGCGGCATCTTTGCTGAAGCGATGGTCAAGGTGCGGGTGCAGGGTGAAGTGCTTCACACTGCCGCGGAAGGGAACGGTCCCGTCAATGCGCTCGATCTGGCGTTGCGCAAGGCGCTGACGAGTTATTATCCGCAAATCAAGAATTTTCATTTGTCAGATTACAAAGTTCGTATCCTCGATTCGGATCACGGCACTAAAGCCGTCACCCGTGTCTTGATAGACACCCGCAACAGCACCTCCCGCTGGAGTACGGTCGGCGCGGGAACGAATATTATCGAAGCCAGTTGGCGTGCACTGGCGGATTCGATGGAATATGGATTGATGGTGGCGCACTAAAATTATCATTTCCCAATTACTGATTACCTGATTGGTAAATAGTAATTGGGAATTCTACGGAGACTCTCTTGAACTTCAACATTACCATCCTCCCCGGCGACGGCATCGGACCGGAAGTGGTCGCAGAAGCCGTGCGTGTGCTGGATGTGATTGCCGGCAAATATAATCACACCTTTCACTTTCAGGAACGCCTAATGGGCGGATGCTCCATCGACAGATACGGTTCGTCCCTGACCGATGAAACGCTCGCCGATTGCCAGGCATCGGACTCCGTTTTGCTGGGCGCTGTCGGTGGACCGAAATGGGACGATCCCAGCGCCAGCGACCGCCCCGAACGCGGACTGCTCGCCCTGCGCAAGGGACTGGGTGTGTTCGCCAACCTGCGCCCGGTCAAAGTGCATCCAACGTTGATTGATGCCTCACCCTTGAAGCCGGAGAAACTCGAAGGTGTGGATATTCTTGTCATCCGCGAGTTGACGGGCGGCCTGTATTTTGGTCAGCCCAAGATGCGTGAGATGACCGAAAGAGGCGAGCGCGGCGTGGATACGCTCGAGTATTATGACTTTGAGGTCAGGCGCATTGTGGAACTGGCGTTCAATCTTGCAAAAGGGCGCAAGAAAAAAGTCCTGTCTGTGGACAAGGCAAATGTGCTCGAGTCGTCGAGACTGTGGAGGCAGATCGCCACGCAGGTCGGAAAAGAGCATCCCGATGTGACGCTGGAGCATCAACTCGTTGACAGCGCCGCCATGAAGTTGATCACTGGCCCGGCGTGGATGGACGTAGTCGTGACCGAGAACATGTTCGGTGATATTCTCACGGACGAAGCGTCTGTGTTGGCAGGGTCGATGGGGATGCTGCCCTCCGCCAGTTTATCGGAATCAGGGGTCGGGTTGTATGAACCGATCCACGGGTCTGCGCCGGATATCGCGGGCAAGGGCATTGCCAATCCAGTTGGCACGATCCTGTCTGCGGCGATGATGCTGCGTTATTCGTTGAAGCTTGAAGAGGAAGCAGGGTGTATCGAGCGGGCTGTGAATGATGCCATCACGAACGGCGCGCGCACAGCGGATCTCGGCGGCATGTTAAGTACCCGTCAGATGGCGGATGAGGTTATCAAATATTTGTAATCTTCACAGGGGCACAGCGAAACGAATCAGGAATTTGTCGATGGATCGACGCGTTGCGCCCCTGCAGAATCAAAAGGAGAGAAATTATCATGGGAATGGAATCCAAATTTATCTGGATGAACGGTACAATGGTGCCGTTCGAGAAGGCCACGTTGCATTTTCTGACGCCCGCGTTGCATTACGGCGCGGCGGTGTTTGAGGGGATTCGCGCCTACGATACGCCGAAGGGACCGGCGGTTTTTCGCCTGACCGATCATATCGAGCGCCTGTTCGACTCGGCGCGCGTCTTCGGTTTCCGGGAATTTCCGTGGAGTGTGGAGGAGATCGTCGAAGCGACCAAGCAGGTTGTAAAAGCCAATGGGTTTAAGGATTGCTATATCCGCCCGTTATTGTATCTGGATAACGGCGGCTGGAACCTGAATGTGGATAACGGACAACCCTCGCTGGCAATCGCGGCATGGGAATGGAACAACTATCTCGGCGAGGAAGCGCTGGCGAAAGGGATTCGCGCCAACATCTCATCGTACACTCGTCATCACCCGAATGTGTTGATGACTAAGGCAAAGGTGTCGGGCAATTATGCCAATAGTTTCCTCGCCAAGACTGAATCGGTGCGGCTTGGATTTGAAGAAGCCATCATGCTCGATCCGCAGGGATATGTGGCGGAATGTACCGGTGAGAATCTGTTCATGGTGCGTCACGGCAAAATCGTCACCCCGGCTACCGCCCCGGTGCTCGAAGGCGTGACGCGGCATTCAATTCACACAATTGCGAAAGATCTCGGCTACCGCATTTTGGAACAGCCCATCTCGCGCGACCAACTCTACATTGCCGACGAAGTCTTCGTGTGTGGTACCGCGGCTGAAGTGATCGGCTTGAGCGAGATCGACTTTCGCAAGGTCGGTGATGGCAGGACCGGTGCGGTCACTCGCAAATTGCAGAACGTCTATCATGACGCCATCCGAGGCAGGAACCACAAGTATGAAGCATGGTGCGAATACGTTGAATAGTGGATGTTCCTTTGAATCTCAACCATCAATTTGAATTGATCCGCCAGTCTGCCACCGTAGCGATGGCGGATCGTATTCTTGCGCTCAAAGCCAGCGGACAAAAGATCGTCGGTCTGCAAGTGGGCGACCCGGATTTTGGGACTCACCCCGCGATCATGGATGTGGCGATGAAAGCCCTTCGAAGCGGATTGACCCACTACGGGCCCTCCCGCGGCTACCCGGACCTTCTGGCTGCCACCGCTTCCAAGTTGCTGCGCGACGAAGGCGTACCCTACGACCCCGCTTCCGAGATTCTGGTTACGCATGGAGGCATCCATGCCTATTACACGGCGATGCAATCCATTCTGAACCCGGGCGACGATGTGCTTATTCCCGATCCCTCCTGGGCGACTCATTCCAATATGGCGATTATGTTGCGCGGAAATGTCATCCGCATCCCTGCGCCCGCTGAGAATGGTTTCATCCCTCCGTTCGAAGAATGGGAAAAGGCGTTGACCCCCAGGACGCGCGTCATCGTATTGAATTATCCCTCCAACCCGACCGGCGCATATCCCACTCGTGAATATCTGCAAAAACTGCAAGACTTTGCTAAAATTCATGACCTATGGATCGTCAGCGATGAAGTATATGGAAGTCTGTATTATGGCGAAAGACCAACCAGCGCCGCGGCGTTTGAGGGTGCCAAAGAGAGAACAATTCTTGTCAACAGTCTGTCGAAATCCTATGCGATGACCGGCTGGCGGGTAGGTTTCCTTGCCGCGCCGAAAGCGGTCATCGACAATGCTTTGAAGGCGGGACAAAACTCCATCACCTGTGTCGCACCGTTCATTCAGAAAGCCGCCGCATTTGCGTTGACTGATCCTGAGATACAGCAGTTCACTGCAAACATGCGCGCTGCGTATGCCCGTCGGCGTGAACTTGTGCTGCGACTTGCTCGTGAGTTGGAGTGTGAAAAAGTCCTGGTCACCCCGCCGCAGGGAGCGTTCTACTTCTTCCTCGATTTTCGTCCGTTGAAAATGTCTTCGCTTGAAATTTGTGAGCGCCTCCTCGAGGAAGCTAATGTGGGGCTGGTTCCCGGCTCGGCATTTGGGAGTCAGGGTGAAGGATTTGTCCGTATGACGGTAGCAGCCTCGGATGAAGATGTAGAAGCGGGCTTCCGTAAGATCGTCGAGTGGGCGGAAAAGCAATAGTCACAAGTTGCAGGTCAAAGGTTGAAGGTTTGTATACTTGGAACGTTCAACCTTAAACCTTCGACAAGGAGCTTTATGAGAGTAGCATTCCAGGGCGAACCCGGTGCGTATAGCGAACAAGCCGTTTTCAACTATTTTGGAAAAGTCGAGACAAAGCCATGCGAGTCGTTCGATGTAGTTTTTGATTCGGTTGTTTCCGACGAATGTGGACAAGGTTTGATCCCCATCGAGAATTCGCTGGCTGGCAGCATCCATCAGAACTATGACCTGCTCCTGCGGCATGATCTGCATATCGTCGGCGAATATCTTTTGCGCGTGCAGCATTGTCTCATTACCTTGCCTGGCGTGAAAAAGGAGGAGATCAAAAAAGTCATCAGTCATCCGCAGGCGCTGGGGCAGTGTGCCGCGTATCTTCGCAATCTGGGCATTAAAGCTGAAGCCGTCTATGACACCGCCGGGAGCGTGAAGATGCTTAAAGCCAATGGCGAGGGGACCACCGCCGCGATTGCCTCTCGTCGTGCCGCAGAATTGTATGAGATGCAGATCCTTGAAGAAGGTATCGAAGATAATCCCGAAAATTACACACGCTTCCTCGCCATCTCAAAGAAGGCAGTGGAGCCAAGCGTGGAGGCAAAAACATCCATCGTGTTCACGCTGAAAAATCAACCCGGTTCGTTGTTCAAAGCCATGAGTGTCTTTGCCTTGCGCGATATCGATCTGACCAAGATCGAATCCCGCCCATTGCAGGGGAAACCGTGGGAATATCTCTTCTACATTGACTTCATCGGGGCGGAACATGACGAGACAGTTCGTAAAGCTCTCGACCATTTAGGAGAGTACGCGTTGATGTTGCGGGTATTAGGGAGTTATCCAAGATATAAAGGCTAAAATATATTCCCTCTTGACATCCTCCCCTCTCCGTCATAAAATCCTGCCCAACATAATCCAAAAACGCTGACGAGGACGAGTACGTTTCAAAGCGGTTTTCAGAGAGCCGAGCCGTTGGTCGAGAGCAAAATCGAAACCAGCGTGGTGCGAGCAAGGCAAAAGCGCAGAAACCGAATGGACCTCCGAGTTGAACGGGCGAACGCACACAAGCGCAAGTAACCCAATTCGGGAGCTCCCGTTATAGAGCAAGGGTATAACCGCAGTAGTGCGGCGTACCTGAAAAGAGTGACGCTGGCTTTTTCCTCCCTGTTGCATCACCGACAGGGATTTTTGTTTACAAGCACGCGTAATTTGGGTGGCACCGCGAGATTCCCCTCTCGTCCCAATGGACTGGAGGGGAGTCTGTTTTAACTGCAATTACCATTTACCAATGACCAATGTGGAGTAAATGGTGATTGGTAATTGTCCACTAAAGGAGAGCCATGTTACTCGAAGCGCCTGCAATCACCCAAACCGTCATCCGCGAAATTTCCGCCGACCTCGAAACCCCCATCAGCGTCTACATGAAACTGCGCGGGGAGACTCCATCCTTCCTGCTCGAATCCGTCGAGGGCGGGGAGCGGATCGCGCGCTATTCGTTCATCGGCGTCCAACCCAAAGCGCAATACATCCTTCGCGGGAACGAAATTGAAATTAAACAGAATTACCAACCCCCAACGACCGCTTACAGCGATGACCCCACCTCTTTCCTTCAACGGGAGATGAGCCGCTTCAACTTCAAAACCCAGCCTGGCGTGCCGCGTTTCATCGGCGGGCTGGTGGGATTCCTCGGCTTTGAGTCGGTTCGGTTTTTTGAACCAGTTCTAAGGCTTGCGCTGAGCCGTGTCGAAGCGTCCAGGATGAAGCGGGCGGCGATACCCGACGGCATCTTCCTCCTTGCCGATACCGTCGTCGCCTTCGATCACGCACGCCGCAGTCTGTCGCTCATCGCCAATGTCCTAGATGGGGATGTCGAAGCCGCCAATCGCAGACTGGATGAAATCGAGGCGCGCATCCATGCGTCGCTTCCGCCGTCACAACATCGTGAAGTCAAAGCCTCGAAGACGCGCTCGAACATGACGCAGGGACGCTTCGAGGACATGGTGCGCGACGCCAAGGAGTTCATCGCGGCGGGTGATATTTTTCAGGTGGTGCTTTCGCAGCGCTTCACGCGCGAAACGGACGTCGAGCCGTTCGATGTCTATCGCGCCGTGCGCCGACTCAACCCCTCGCCGTACATGTTCTTTTTCGATTTTGGGATGGTGGATGGCGAGCCGCTCTTTTTGGTCGGATCGTCGCCTGAGATGTTCGTGCGCCTCGAAGGACGCACCGCCTCTCTCCGACCGATTGCCGGGACGCGCCCACGAGGGGCAGATGCCAACGCTGACGACGCACTCGTGCAGGAACTCCTCGCTGACCCCAAGGAACGCGCCGAGCATGTCATGCTGGTTGATTTAGGGCGCAACGACCTGGGGCGCGTCTGCGAATACGGCACGGTGCGCGTTTCGGACTTTTTCACCATCGAGAAATATTCCCACGTCATGCACATCGTCTCGCACGTCGAAGGCAAACTGCGACCCGACCTGACTGCATTCGATTTGGTCCGCGCCTCTTTCCCCGCAGGGACCGTCAGCGGCGCGCCGAAAGTGCGGGCGCTCGAAATCATCGCCGACCTCGAACCCGACCTGCGCGGCGCGTATGCGGGCATGGTCGGCTACTTCGGCTTCGACGGCAACATGGATACCTGCCTCGCCCTCCGCACGATGGTTGCGCGCGGAAATACCTTCAGCGTGCAGGCGGGCGCGGGCATCGTCGCCGATTCGAATCCGAACACGGAGTATCAGGAAACCGTCAATAAAGCCAGCGCCATGCTGAAAGCAATCGAAATGGCAGAAACGAACGGTTGACAGTTGTAAGTGGACAGTTGGCGGCTTTCCGCTGTCAACTATCAACCGTCAACCACCAACTGAACTTGAAAGGAACAAAGACCATGACACCCTCCCCCAAACCCCGCCTCCTTACTGGTGACCGTCCCACAGGACGCCTCCACCTCGGTCACTACGTCGGCTCGCTCGCCAATCGGGTGCGTCTGCAATACCAGTACGAATCCTTCTTCATCATCGCCGACCTGCACACGCTCACGACCAGACCCGAACCCGAACATATCAAGGAAATCCCCACCTACATCAAAGAGACCGTGCTGGATTATCTCGCTGTCGGCATTGACCCGAATGTCAGCACGATTTTCGTGCAGTCGGCGATTCCCGAAACCTACCAGTTGAACCTGCTCTTCGAAATGCTCGTCACCGTGCCGCGCCTCGAACGAATGCCCACCCTCAAGGACATGGCGCGCGACGCCCACATGGACTCTATGCCGTTCGGTCTGCTTGGCTACCCTGTCCTGCAGGCGGTGGACATCCTCCTCCCGCGTGCGCAAGTCGTCCCCGTCGGGCGCGACAACCAGTCTCACGTCGAACTTGCCCGCGAACTGGCGCGCCGCTTCAACAACCTCTACGGCGAGACCTTCCCCGAACCCGAACCTATCATCGGCGATGTCCCGCTCCTCGTCGGCACGGATGGGCAGAACAAGATGTCCAAGTCGCTCAACAACGCCATCTACCTTTCCGACGACGCCGAGACGGTGAGGCAAAAGGTGATGAACATGTACACCGACCCCAAACGCCTCCGCGCCACCGACCCTGGAACGGTGGAGGGCAACCCCGTCTTCATCTACCACGACGCCTTCAACCCCTCCCGCGCCGAAGTGGACGACCTCAAGGAACGTTATCGCAAGGGTCAGGTTGGCGATGTGGAAGTCAAGGAAAAACTCGCCCGCGCCATCAACAACTTCCTCGAACCCATCCGTGAAAAACGCGCCTATTACCTTGCCCATCCCCTCATCGCCAACGATGTACTCGCGCAGGGCATTCAGCGTATGCAAGCCGAAGCCAAAGCGACGATGGAACTCGTTCGCGAGAAGACAGGCTTATCTTATTCGCTTGATTTGTTCGTAGATCAGGTGGATATTTTCGGGAATGAAGGCTGAATACGGTTTGCAAGTTACAAGTTGGAAAGTTAGAAAGTTTGCAACCTGTCAACTTTCCAACCTTCAAACTTTCGAACCGTAAGGAGCATAACAATGTTAGTCCTAATAGATAATTACGACTCGTTTACCTATAACTTGGTTCAATACTTCGGCGAACTCGGCGCGGAGGTCAAAGTCTTCCGCAACGACCAGGTGACGTTGAATCAACTCATCGCCCTCAATCCGTCGCATCTGGTCATCTCGCCCGGTCCAGGCGAACCGATAAAAGACGACGGCATCTCATCTGACGCCCTCAAATACTTCGACGGCAAAATCCCTGTGCTGGGCGTTTGCCTCGGGCATCAGGCGCTCGCGGCGGTCTTCGGCGGCAAAGTGGACCGTGCCCAGCGGCTCATGCACGGTAAGACATCCAAAGTGACCCACAACGGACAGGGCATCTTCAAAGGCATCCCCTCGCCGTTTGAAGCGATGCGTTATCACTCGCTCGTCGTCTATGACCCCATCCCCCCCGAATTGGAAGTGACCGCCATCACCCCAGAAGAGGAAATCATGGGGCTCAAACACCGCCAGCACCACACCTATGGCGTGCAGTTCCATCCCGAGTCCATCCTCACCGAACATGGCAAACAGATTCTCAAAAACTTCCTTGACCTGAACCCCGCTCCCGCCTCGAAAGGAGAACTCTCCATGCTCAAGCCCTTTATTGCAAAAGCCATCAACCGCACCGACCTCACCGACGGCGAAGCCGAACAAGCCATGAACATCATCATGACGGGGCAAGCCACGCCCGCGCAAATCGGCGCGTATCTCGTCGCGCTCCGCATGAAAGGCGAGACCATTCCCGAAATCACAGGCTCTGTCCGCGCTATGCGCGCTAACGCAGTCAAGGTCAAACTCAACGTGGACGAATCCGTTTACGACATCGTCGGCACAGGCGGAGACGGCGCGCACACCTTCAATATCTCTACCGCCGCCGCCTTCGTCCTCGCAGGCACAGGACGCAAAGTCGCCAAGCACGGCAACCGCGCCGCCTCCTCCCAATGCGGCAGTGCGGATGTCCTCTCCGCCCTCGGCGTCAACCTCGACCTCACCGCCGAACAGGTCGCGCAAGCCATCCAAGAAATCGGCATCGGATTTATGTTCGCCCCCAAGTTTCATCCCGCCATGAAGCACGCCGTCGGTCCGCGCAAGGAAATCGGACAGCGCACCATCTTCAACATCCTCGGTCCGCTCACCAACCCTGCGGGCGCGCACATCCAACTCACGGGCGTCTTCGACCCCAAACTCACCGAGCCGCTCGCGCACGTCCTCAAGGAACTCGGCTCCAAAGCCGCGCTCGTGGTTCACGGCGCGAACGGACTCGACGAACTCAACACCACAGGCGTCAACCGCGTCAGCCATTTGAAAAACGGCGTCGTCGAAACCTACGACCTCGATCCCGCTGACCTCGGTCTCGCGCCATCCACCGTTCAAGATTTACGCGGCGGCACGCCCGACGAATCCGCTCAAATGATGCGCGACCTCCTCGGCAACACGCCTTCGGCAGTCAGGGGCGCGCGCCGCGATGCCGTCCTGCTCAACGCCGCCGCCGCCCTCGCCGCCGAAACGGGCGATTTCAAATCCGCCCTTGCCGAAGCCCAAGCCTCGCTCGATAGCGGCGCCGCCCTCGCCAAACTCGACGCGCTGGTTGAATTCACGCGACAATTCCAGACCGTCCAATGAGCATTCTTGCCAAAATCCTCGAACACAAAAAGACGGAAATTGCGGCGCTCGACGCCTCAGCATTGCGCCGCGCCGCCGAACAGAGCCCAACGCCTCGAAATTTTCTTGCCGCTATTTTCCCCTCACCCCATCACCCCTCTCCCAATGGGAGAGAGGAAAGGGTGAGGGTAAGCCTGATCGCTGAACTCAAACGCGCCTCTCCCTCGAAAGGACTCCTCGCCCCGCACCTCGATCTCTTCCAACTTGCCAGCCTCTACGCCCAAAATGGCGCTTCTGCCATCAGCGTCCTCACCGACGAAAAATTTTTCATGAGTAGTCTGGCAACCCTACACCAATTACGAATTACCAATCACCAATTACCCCTCTTACGTAAAGACTTCATCCTCCACCAAACCCAACTCTACGAAACCCGCGCCAGCGGAGCGGACGCCGTCCTCCTCATCGCCGCCGCGCTGACCGACGACGCCCTCTTCGCCGATTTGCACGCCCTCGCCCTCGAACTCGGCTTGACCCCGTTGGTCGAAGTCCACGACGAAGCCGAAACCGAACGCGCCCTGAAGTTGAAAAACATCCAACTCATCGGCATCAACAACCGCAACCTGTCCACCTTTGAAGTCTCCCTCGAAACGACAGAGCGGTTGCGCCCGATGATTCCCGCCGAAATCGCTGTCGTTGCCGAAAGCGGCATCTTCACCGCCGCCGATGTCGAGCGCCTGGAGAAAGCCAATGTGGATGCAATTCTCGTCGGCGAAGCGTTGGTCACGTCCGAAAACATCCCTGCGAAAGTGAGGGAGTTATCAGGTTTACAGGTTGAAAAGTTAGAACGTTCAAACCTGTCAACCTTCAAACATTCAAACTCATGATAACGGTAAAAATCTGCGGAATCAAAACCCTTCCCGACGCCCTCGCCGCCATCGAAGCCGGCGCGGACTATCTCGGATTCAACTTCTACCCTAAGAGTGTCCGCTTCATCGAAAAAAACGCCTGCGTCGAAATCACCTCCGTTTTGAAGCGTGAATACCCGCAAATTAAACTTGTCGGCGTGTTCGTCAACGCATCCGTCGAAGAAATCAAAGACATCCTGCAAACCTGTTACCTCGACCTTGCCCAACTTCACGGCGACGAACTGCCCGAAACGCTCTCCGCTCTCAACGGCAAAGCCTTCAAAGCGTTTCGTGGAATCCCTGCAAGCGTGGATGGCTTTGCCAGAAGCGAACCGCCCGCATTTTTGCTGGACTCTTCTGTGAAAGGCGTGTACGGCGGGAGCGGCGTCACTGCCGATTGGACAGCCGCCGCAGAATTGGCGAAAAAATATCCGTTATTGCTCGCAGGCGGATTGACTCCCGAAAACGTCGCCGAGGCGGTTTGCCGAGTCCAACCCTGGGGCGTGGATGCGGCTTCGGGCGTCGAGGCAGCCCCGGGGAAGAAAGACGCGGGGAAGATGATGCAATTCGTAAGAGAAGTCAAGAGAGCAGAGATAACCAACCACCACCACGAGGAATTATGACCACACTACTCCCTCCCAAGTTCGGTCCCTACGGCGGACAGTTCGTCCCCGAAACGCTCATGCCCGCGCTCATCGAGTTGGAAGAGGCGTTCGTATCGGCAAGAGCAGACATTGAATTTCAGCGCGAGTTCAATCAGTTGCTGGCTTCGTTTGTCGGCAGACCCACGCCGCTGACGTATGCCAAACGTCTCTCGGAAAAATTGGGCGGCGCGCAAATCTACCTGAAGCGCGAAGACTTGGCGCACACGGGCGCGCACAAAATCAACAACGCGCTAGGACAGGCATTGCTCGTCAAGCGCATGGGCAAGCGGCGCATCGTGGCAGAGACGGGCGCGGGTCAGCACGGAGTCGCTTCGGCGACGGCGGCGGCGCTGCTGGGACTCGAATGCGTGGTGTACATGGGCGAAGTGGACATCGCCCGCCAGGAGCCGAACGTCTTCCGCATGAAACTGCTCGGCGCGGAGGTGCGACCCGTCAGTTCGGGGACGAAAACACTGAAGGACGCCATCAATGAAGCCATCCGCGATTGGGTGACGAACGTGCGTGATACACATTACCTGCTTGGCTCGGCGCTGGGACCGCATCCCTATCCGACGATGGTGCGCGAGTTCCAATCAGTGATTGGACGGGAGGCGCGGGAACAAATGCTGATGGAAGTGGGACGCTTGCCCGATGCGGTCATTGCCTGTGTGGGCGGCGGATCGAATGCGATTGGTGTCTTTAGCGGGTTTGTGAACGATGAGCAGGTGGAGTTGATTGGCGTCGAAGCAGGCGGCAGCGGAATCGAAACGGGCAGACACGCCGCGCGTTTCGGCGACCCATCCAAGGGGCGCGTGGGAGTCATCCACGGCACGCGGACGTATGTCCTGCAGGATGAAGATGGTCAGATTGCCGAAACGCACTCCGTCTCGGCGGGGTTGGATTACGCGGCGGTCGGTCCCGAACATGCCCTGCTGCGCGACCACGAGCGCGCCTTTTACACATCCGCAACGGATGAGGAGGCATTGAACGCCTTCCAGACGTTATGCCACACGGAGGGCATCATCCCCGCGCTGGAATCGTCCCATGCGGTGGCGGAGGCGCTGAAGAGAGCGCCGAAGATGCGGAAGGATCAGGTCATTCTGGTCAATCTCTCGGGGCGGGGGGACAAGGATTTGAATACGGTGATAAAGGAATTGGGTAAAGAGTAAGTGGTAAGCGGTAATTACCATTTACCAGTTACTTATGACGAGGAACTCATGACCAGACTTGAAACTGCTTTTACAACCAAACCCATCTTCATGCCCTACTTCCCGCTGGGCTACCCTGACCTGGACATGTCCATTGACGTGATCGAAGCGCTTGCCAGGAACGGCGCAGACTTGATCGAGGTGGGCTTGTCCTTCTCCGATCCGCTCGCCGATGGACCGGTGATTCAACACGCTACGCAAATTGCATTGGAAAAAGGAATCACCGTCAAGAAATCGCTCGAAGCCGTGAAGGAATTGCGGCGGCGCGGCGTGGACATCCCCCTGATTCTGATGGGCTACTACAACCCCATGCTGGCGTATGGACTGGAAAAATTCGTCCGCGATGCACGCGAGGCGGGCGCAGACGGATTCATCATCCCCGATTTGCCGGCAGAAGAGTCGAAGGAATTTGAAGAGGCGGCTGGCGATTTGCCGTTGATTCAAATGCTTGCCCCCACCACGCCTCCCGAACGCATGGAAATGATTGCCCGCAATGCAAAGGGGTTCATCTATCTCGTTTCCGTGACGGGCATCACGGGAGAACGCCAATCCCTGGCGGAAGGGCTTGGAGGTTTGATTGCGCAAGTGCGCGAGCATGCTTTGCAATCCGTGCCTGTGTGTGTGGGGTTTGGCATCAGCACGCCCGAACAAGCCAAAGAAGTTGGGAGGATGGCGGACGGCGTCATCGTCGGTTCGGCGTGCGTGAAAATGATTGGGGGGAGCGAGAAGCCAGTTGAGGCGGCGAGGGAGTTTGCGAGGAGTTTTAGAGAGGTGTTGCGGTAATTGTAACTACGAAGACAAGCATTTTTCTTTGTGCCCTTTGCAGTGAGCAAGATTTACATCCACGCCTTAATCGCCAACCCCGCGACCACGCTGCTGAACGAGCTGGATTCCTTTACCTTCTCAGCCCCAAAGATTCTTTCAAGCATCCCCGTGAACAACGGAATATTCGACGAGCCGCCCGTCTTCACGACTGCATCAATTTCTTCGATATCAAATCCCGATTTTGCTATGGTATCCAGCAGGACTTTTTCCACATCCACCACATAATGCTGAATATCGGACTCAAACTGAGAGCGCGTGTACAGTTCCCACAGTGCGATGTTTTTATCTTCCAGGCTGATGATCGTCGCACCTTCACTCGACAAAGCGATCTTCCCTGCCTCGACGCGGTTGTAGAACGTGAACGCCAGGTCGTTGTAGATCAAATGCTCCAGCGCTTTCAAACGGACAGGCGCCACTTTTGCCTGAATCGCCTTCTCCAAAATATTCTTGTTAATCGGCGTGCCCAATTCAGGGAGCGCCATCCAATCGGGGATGGCTTCGATCATTTGCATGATCTCGGGATGATGCTTGACCTTCCCATATCCGAAGTGTGGCAACATGCGCTTCTCGATGATCGTGCGGTCGAAGTCCGAGCCTGCAATGTCCACGCCGCCGCTGGCATAGACCTTGCGACTCTTCGCGTCGCCGAGTCGCATCACGGCGATGTCGAGGGTGCCGCCGCCGAAGTCGAAGATGACGACGTTCTGCGGCTCTGTAATGGATTGCTCGTAATACAACGCCGCGGCAATCGGCTCCAGTTCAAAGTCCACCGCTTTGAAGCCTGCCTCGTGCGCGGCTTGGCGCAATGTTTCTTGCGCTTTGCGATCCATTTCAGGCGACTCGGAAAATTTGACCGGGCGGCCGAGCGTCACCGCGTCGATCGATTCACCCAGCACCTCTTCGGCGCGTTTCTTCAACAGGTTCAAATACGTCTGCGCCAGGTCGCCGACGCTGTAAAACCGTTCGAAGATCTGCGTGCCCTGATAATTATCCTTGCGCAGGGCGGTCTTAAGATATTGCAGCAAGCGCCCCGGCTTCAACTCATCCACGTACACAAAGACATCGTCCACGTAAAACATGTCCGCGCCGCGATATTCGATCTCGCCCGCCCACTGCTTCACGTAGCGCCGCTGGCGATTGACGTTATCGCGGTAATACGTCTCTACCGCCTCGTGCCCGAGATATGTACGGTAATCTTTTGTGATGTACAACACGGTCTTGATGACTTCCGGCAGAACATTTTTCGGATCCACCGGCAGCAGCCTGACCTTCTGACCATCGAAGACCGCCACACCCGAATTGGACGTGCCAAAATCAATGCCGACTTTAAGACTCATAAAGATGACTCCGTCAACCTTGCGAAGGTTCTAAACCTTCACAAGGTTCATCCAACTGTCAGCCGGGATTCTGCCAATGGACAAGATCAGCCCTCCAGCTTCGATCGAACCGGCGCCGGTCATTGATTCCGCCTCGAGGAGATTGAGTCTCCCCGTGGCATCCAGCACCACGACTCTGTCTCCATCCTGCACTGCCGCCGCGCCCATAAAACGGACCCCCTGCTCGAGCCGCGACGGAGGAATCAGCACCTGTCCCTTCGCCGTGGACGATTTGGATGTGTCGATGCTTTTGCTTTCGCGTTGAATGACCTTGCCAGTTTGAGTCACACAGAGAAGCGTGGCATCCACAGGAGCGATGAACGAGGCGATGACGTAATCGGTGGTAGAAAGTTTGATTCGCTCCTCGATGGCATATGAGAGGTCGTCCACATCGAGGGCGATGACCTTGCCTTCGTAGGTGACGAATATCGCGGTGTCTTGTTTGTGACACAACATGAGATCGAAAGGCTGGTCGGATTTTTGCAATGCGCCTTTGCCGATGTAGTGATTGCCGAGAATGGACTGCGCCAGGGATGTCATGTTCTTCTTTGCACAGCCGCGGCGGCTGATCTGGAGGAAAAAATCGGAGAGCGGCAGGTGTGAGAATGGCGCGACGCAAGCCAGCAGTTCGCCCGCGCGCGGCTCATCGGGCAACGCGGCTTGACTCCAATCCCATTTCCCGCCCAGTTCCACAGTGGGGATGTTGCTCACCGAATGCGTTTCAATGCGCCCCGAAGTGAACAGCAGACAAATCTCCTCGTTGGCTGGAACAGCCAATATGCGCGGAGGTTCGTCATTGCCTACAACATCACCCACAATTTGACCGATCTCTTTCGCATCTTCGTCCAGATCAAGGCGGAAGACGCGACCGCGCGCGTTGTAGATCAATAAACTGAGCGTGGATGCTTCCACGGCTGGCGTGGCTGGAAATTCCACGAGTGTGCCTTCGTCCACGCCGAAGCGCCGCTTGAGCAGTTCGAGTTGATATTCGAGATGGGCAATGCGCTTTTGATACTCCTCCACGCGCGTGCCGTTCTCAAGCGCGATGTTCTCCGACAGCAATTCCTCATTACGCTCGGTCAATTCACGCAAACGGTTGGCGACCAATTTCACGATCGCCACCGCAGATGCAGGTCGCGCTTCGGCTTCTTTCATCCATTCGTCGATTTTTTTGTTGAAGGATGTCATGGTGGATTTCCTCGAACAGGGAATTATATCTTGGGGAGTGTCCAAATGGATGGGCTAAAATAGAGAAATGAACAGATGTCCATATTGCCAAGAGACAACCCGCCAGAACAAAGCGGGAACAACAAATGCAGGTTTGCAAAGATATCGTTGTATGCACTGC